>Ga0209542_10000025_pt1 | contig 399460 bp, 379 predicted proteins | sample RifCSPhighO2_01_FD_184028 | JGI IMG/M metagenome (GOLD analysis project Ga0209542, IMG submission 184028) | Soil microbial communities from Rifle, Colorado - Rifle CSP2_plank highO2_0.1 (SPAdes) (version 2) | ecosystem: Environmental > Terrestrial > Deep subsurface > Rock core/Sediment ...
GACAAAATCCAACTGAGGAGTAGCGAGCTGCCACTCTCTGCCAATGGCATCCATAACCATAAAGTCTATCTTTGGACCATAAAAAGCTGCTTCTCCTTCGGCGACATAATAATCCAGCTGATGCTCGTTGGCTATCTTGAGTAATATATCCTGAGCCTTGTCCCACAACTTGACATCTCCTAGATATTTTTCTGTCTGGGCGGGATCTCTAAAAGATAGACGGGCTTTGTAGGTCATCCCGAGAGTGCCATAAAACTCTTTGACAATCTCGATCAGTTCGGTATAAATAGCCTCGATCTGCTCGGGGGTACAAAAAATATGTGAGTCATCTTGGGTGACGGAGCGAACTCGAGACAAACCCAACAGTTCCCCCGCCTTCTCATCTCGGTAAATGGTTGTGGTTTCTAAATATTTAATCGGTAAATCTTTGTAGCTTCTCGTTTGGGAGGCAAAAATTTGCTGATGATGTGGACAGTTCATCGGCTTCACGACTAGCTGTTCGGTAGTTTCTTGGCTGGTTACTAAAAATAGCTCTTTTCCAAATTTAGCCCAATGTCCGGATGTTTCATAAAGCTTTTTATTAGTAATATGCGGAATCCATACTTTCTGAAAACCTTTATCTATCCGAAGTTCTTGGGAAAAGTTATTTAAAGCTTCGCGAAGAACTGTTCCTTTGGGGGTAAAAAGAGGCAGGCCCTTGCCAACTAAATCTGAAAATACAAACAGATCCAGCTCCTTACCCAGTTTTCGATGATCCCGTTTTTTGGCCTGTTCCAGCTGCCAAAGATATTTGTCGAGCTCCTCTTGGGTTGGAAAGGCTGTGCCGTAAATTCGAGTTAGCATCTTATTTTTTTCATCCCCGTGCCAATAGGCTCCAGCCAGAGAGAGTAGTTTAAATGGTCCAACCTTTCCAGTCGACTCAACATGCGGACCTTTACAAATGTCAACAAAAGACTCTGAAGCATCTTTTCCTTGGATAGTATAAATACTGACCTGCTCGCCTCGCTTATCTGCCTCTTGGGCCCATTCAAGCTTATATGAGTTATGAGCAAAAGCTTTTTTGACCTCATCTACCGACATGGTACTATGTAAAATGGGCAGGTCAAGCTCAATAATCCGCTGCATCTCTTGTTCTATTTTTGGAAAATCCTCCTCGGATATCTTTCCAGAGAAGTCAAAATCGAAGTAAAAGCCCTCCTCGGTTGCTGGGCCCATGGCGGCCAGTAAACCAGGAAAGAGCTTGATCATTACCATAGTTAAGATATGCTCACAACTATGGCGCATTGGTTCTAATTTTTTACTGTTCATAGTTTCAATATATCAGAAAGATCTTACTTTGTAGAGTAAGACAGCTAGCTTCCGTCAAACTCTACGCTTAGTTAAGGATGATTTTCGTATCCTCTCCTAATAACCTCGGGTCCTGAGCGAGCAACAAACTCGCGCCACTCTTGGTTAAAACGAGCTTTCTCAGCTATTTTAAAGGCCTTTCTTTCTAATCTAGACCTCTTCCTCTCGGGTTGACCTGATTGATAGCCCGCGCTTACTCCTTCTGGCATTAACTATCACCTCCTTTCAAAAAGACCTCCTTGCGGAGGTCTACTCTGTGGAGGTTTTGTCAAACCACTACAAAGTACGCCCCCGGAAGGGTGTAGTAGTGGTAGTAGTTTTTCTATTAACTTTAAGCATTAAAAAATCCCTCCATTCATCAATCTGATGAATTTCGGGACCGGTTAAGGTGGTTCCACCCGTAATTATTCTCTTTGACTTTAACGGAAGTTCTACCGAGAAGCTCCTAAGTTGGTGAGGCTTAATCAACACTTCTGAAAGAATTATACGAGGAGCTTACCTTAAAGTCAACTTGAGTATAGGAATATTACACTCGATATTATTTAGTGGCGGGGCTGTTTAGTAATCTCTTCATAAGACCTAAGCTAACGCCTAGCTGACCGGGTGATGCTAGACCAGTATAGGGCATATAAGAGCCGCCCCAATTTTTACTATGAAATCTAAAATTTGCAGCCCCTCCATGAGGAAGCCAGCACTCGTAAACATACCGTTGTCCGTCGGTAGGATATTTTGCGAATGCGACCACCTCGACCTTGGGTCCCCTCCTTGTGGTAGAGACATCAAATGCTCCAGAATATCTTTCTGGATTATTTGATAAATCGACAAGTCGAGTGAAGGCACCAAAACTTTCTGTCCAGTCCTTATTCATAAGATCACTCCAGTCCAAAATTTCTTGACCTGTTAAGGCAAATGAATGTGGATCTCCAGCAAGCCACCTGAGCGGTCTAGGCCAACGCATCCCCCTACCGGTAGCCCTGAGGTCTCTTATTGTAGTCTCGAGGGCTGATCTTACTTGGGGATCATCTACTTGGGGTAAGTCTTTACCACGTTTCATTAAAAAGCATTATACCAGATCTAAAATCAAGATCAAGTTTTGTAAGCTCCATTTTATGGGCCGGTTTTGGGTCGACTGATCGACTGGTTAATTGTCTGACTAATACTGGTCGCGATATTACCAAGAAAAGGAATATTGTTTAGGGTACTCAGAATCGCCAGCAGTAGAGCAATTAATAATGTAGCTCCGATCACCGAACCCACACCCCAGGCAACCCCCCCAAAAAAACTTCTGACCATAATACTGCGTTTCGAGAAAACGCCATTTCCGGCTAGAATCTTACGAATCTCCGCATCCATTAAATAAAATATAACACAGAAAATATATTTTAGAAACTTAAATTTTTAGAGGAAGAGAGAAATAAAAGGTGCTTCCTTTTCCTGGCTGAGATTCTATCCAAATTTTTCCGTGATGGTGTTTTATTATCTGGTTGGTAATATACAAACCAAGTCCTAAACCCTCGGATCTTTTCTTTTGAACATTTTTTGTCCGATAATAGCGGTCAAAAATCCGCGACTGCTCATCTTTGGAGATACCTAGACCATGGTCACTGATACTGACAAGTATTGCCGCTCTTTGCCTTTTTAACTTTATCGTTACTTTTTGGGAATCAGGCGAATACTTTAAGGCATTGGTCAGTAAATTAACTATGACTTGGCGAATCCGGTATTGATCTGCAGAGATAGTTTTTTTCGTCGACCCTATCAATTGAATCGTCCGGTTTGGTGTAATCAGTTTCTGGTGTAAAACAACCTCCTTTACCAGATCGTCAATCTCGAAGATATCCTTTTTATAAGTGAACTTACCAATCTCTATTTTGGTAATATCCAGTAGGTCGTTAATAAGTTCTAAAATTCTGTCGGATTGGATATTTATTTGTTCGCCATATGTCCTTGTGCGTGCTTGTTGGTTGGCCTGTTTTTTATTTAAAATAGTAAGTTCGGCGAACCCTTTAATTGTGGCTAATGGATTTTTTAACTCATGCGAGACAAAGCCGATAAATTCATCTTTTTGATTTTCCATCTCATATCTAGCTTCACTGACAATACTTATAATCGCCCCCTCAAGCACAAATATAGTGAGCATAATAAAATCTTTGGTAAAGAGAAAATATACTATCAAAGCCGATAAGGCAGTGGCAAAAATACCCGGACCTAACCCCCCGTACCAGGAACTAGCGACAATTAAAAACGATGTCAGTAAAAATGTAGAATTTTCTCCAAAAAAGTTATGAAAATAGTGTTTGAATAAAAATACAGCAATAGTCAAAAGAAGAGGAAGCCCGTATCTTTTTATCCGGTTCCTTTTTTGAAAGTGAGCCAACCGTACGAGGATTACTTTTGTCTTGTCCCATAAATCCTGCACAAATTATGCTACTACAGATTTAAACATAATGCTGTGATTTTGCTAACAACTTGACATATACCCCAGGGGGGTGTATCATGGGTTTTATGAAATCGCACTACGCCAATGTAAAAGAGAAAGCCCAAAAGCGTATTAATATCATTATTGGTCAGTTAGCTGGCTTGCAAAGAATGATCGATAATGATGAATACTGTATTGATCTTCTCAATCAAAGCCTAGCAATCCAGAACTCTCTTCGAAGTTTAGATGCAGTACTTTTTGAAAGGCATTTAAAGACTCATGTTGCTCATCAGTTTGTAAACAAAGAAGAAAAAGCTGTCAGTGAGCTGATAACTCTATTTAAAAGGTTGTATGACACTAGATAAAATCTTGGTTTTAATAGGTTCTGTTTTAGGGATTGGCCTGACATATTGGTTTTTCTTAATGAAAAAAGAAAAAACAGTAGAAGTAATTTCTGATTCCGTGGATATTGTAGCGGAGGGAGGCTATCAGCCAGAAGTTATCTCCATTAAAAAGGGGAAAACGACTAAGTTGAATTTTTTAAGAAAAGATTCGAGCAGCTGCTTAGAAGAAGTTATGTTATCAGATTTTAAAATCCGTAGATACCTGCCGTTAAATGAAACGGTTACTGTCGAGATTAGCCCACAAAAAACCGGTGAGTATAAATTTGCCTGCGGCATGAATATGTTTCATGGAAAGATAAAGGTCGTTTGATATGACAGAGGTTAAACAGATATTTCCAATTAAAGGAATGCACTGTGCATCGTGTGTCGGACTAATCGAAAAGTCTTTGACCCAAATGCCCGGAGTAAAAAAAGCTATGGTTAATTTAGCTACTGAACAAGCTACTGTGACCTTTGATTCAGATCTTTGCAAAGAAGAGCAGATTGTTTCAGCAGTAGCCAGTGTTGGTTATCAAGCGATGCTTGAACAAGATATGGTTTCAGAAGATCAGGAGAGAATCGAAAAAACCAAAGAGCTAAAAAAGCTAGGGATTAAGGTAGCAAGTAGTCTATTTCTCGGGGGACTTATTCTATGGGGCAGTTTTCCGGGACTGACCAATACTGCGCCAGGCATCTTAAAAATTTTTTGGGTACAACTACTTCTGGCTACTCCTGTCCAGTTTTGGGCTGGCTGGGATTTTTACAGAGCAACTATTCCTGCACTCAAACATAGAACAGCGAATATGGATACGCTGGTGGCTTTGGGTACAACCGTGGCCTACCTCTATTCTGCATTTGTGACAGCATTTCCTAATGTGGTTATGGATTTAGGGTTAGAAGCGATGCCGTATTTTGACGTAGCAACCATCGTGATCGGTCTGATTCTTTTAGGGCGCTACTTTGAGGCTAAGGCAAAAGGGCAGACATCGGAAGCGATTAGAAAACTAATTGGCCTTCAGGCTAAAACAGCCAGGGTGATAAGGGAGGATAGAGAGATTGATATTCCCATTGACCAGGTTAGTGTTGGAGAGATTATCCGGGTGCGTCCGGGGGAAAAGATTCCGGTTGATGGAATCATTGTGGAAGGAGAGTCTTCGGTTGATGATTCAATGATCACAGGGGAAAGTATTCCGGTTGATAAAGCTAAAGGGGATATCGTTATTGGGGCTACTATTAATAAATCTGGCACATTCATCTATAAAGCTACTAAAATTGGGTCGGGAACCATGCTTTCTCAAATTATAAAGTTAGTTCAGGAAGCTCAGGGTTCTAAAGCTCCTATTCAGCGAATAGCGGATATGATCTCTGCTTATTTCGTGCCAATTGTTATCATGTTGGCATTTGCAACTTTTGCCACTTGGTACATCTTTGGACCAATCCCCACACTTCTTTATGCACTACTCAATACCGTGGCTGTTTTAATTATTGCTTGTCCCTGTGCCATGGGACTGGCTACCCCAACTGCTATTATGGTTGGTACAGGCAAAGGAGCAGAACGCGGCATTCTGATTAAAGACGCGGAAAGTTTAGAAATCGCTCACAAGATTAAGACTGTAATCTTTGATAAAACGGGTACTTTAACTAAAGGAAAACCCGAAGTAACAGATATTATCGCCCTAGGTCAGGTTACCGAAAACGAAGTCCTTGCTCTGGCTGCCTCTGTAGAAAAAGGCTCTGAACATTCGCTGGCAGAATCTATTGTTCAGGAGGCGGACAAACGTGAGTTGAAATTGACCCAGGTCACAAAGTTTAAGGCTATTGCCGGGCACGGCGTGGAAGGCGTTTTGGATAAAGCCCAAGTATATTTAGGAAACCGAAGGCTCATGGATCAAGAAAAGGTTTCTTTTTCGTCTGATCTTGCACAGATCGAAAAGTTAGAAACAGAGGGTAAAACAGTCATGATGTTGTCAGTAGATCACAAGCTCTCGGGGCTCATCGCTGTGGCAGATACCATTAAAGAATCGGCTCATGCTGGCATAGAAGCCCTGGAAAAGCTGGGAATAGAAGTTGTAATGTTGACAGGAGATAACCAAAGGACTGCAAACGCGATAGCCAGAAAGCTAGGAATCACTAGAGTTTTAGCCGAGGTATTACCTGATACAAAAGCTTCTGAAGTCAGAAAAATTCAGGAAGAGGGAAAAGTGGTGGCCATGGTTGGCGATGGCATCAATGACGCCCCGGCCTTGGTTCAGGCTAATATTGGCATTGCCATGGGAACTGGTACGGATATTGCCATCGAAGCTGCCGATATCACCTTGATAAATAAAGATCTAACTTCTGTGGCCTCAGCAATTCAACTCTCGAAAAAAACGATGCGTACAATTAAACTAAATCTTTTTTGGGCATTTGCCTATAACATTGTGTTAATCCCAGTCGCGATGGGAATGCTCTATCCATTCTTCAAAATACTGCTAAGTCCAATCCTGGCTTCGGTAGCTATGGCAACCTCTTCAATCTCCGTTGTCTCCAACTCGCTCTTGTTAAAAAGGAGTAGAATTTAGATATGAATCTTTGGGTGATATTTTTAACCGGTTTAACCGTGGGCGGACTGACTTGTCTAGCAGTGCAGGGCGGCCTTTTGGCTTCTGTCATCGCTGCGCGCGAAGAAGATACTACAAGTAACACCAGAAGACATGCGCTATATGCCACCGGAGTCTTTTTGGTCTCTAAGTTTATTGCCTATGTTGTATTAGGATTCATCCTCGGGGCTTTTGGCGGAGTTTTAAATATTTCTGGAAGTATACAGACCTATATGCAGCTGGCAGCAGGATTATACATGATCGCGGTTGCACTTAACCTTTTGAATATTCATCCTATTTTCCGCTATGTCATAATTCAGCCTCCGCGCTTCTTGACACGTTTGGTCCGAAGCCAATCTAAATCAAAGGATATTTTCGCACCAGCCATACTGGGAGCAATGACTATATTTATTCCTTGCGGAACAACCCTGGCTATGGAGGCGCTAGCTATCAGTAGTGCAAATGCCTTTGTTGGAGCGTCCATTATGATCGCCTTTATACTTGGCACAGTCCCCCTTTTCTTTGGAGTTGGTTTCGTAACCTCTATTTTAGGAGACGCTTTTAGGTCTAAGTTCCTAAAGCTGGCAGCTGTTGCTGTAATTTATTTAGGGATTACATCGGTGAACGGTTCACTGATTGCTCTAGGCTCTCCTCTGACACTGCAATCTATTGCGGAGAATTTTCCAATTACCTTGGGCTCCGGGGACGGCAATACTCAAACCACAGCTTTTGTGACAACGCAAAATTCCGAGATTGTGATCACTGCCCGAGGCTATTCGCCAAATTACATTAAAGTTAAAAGAGGATTACCGGTAACCCTAACACTCAGGAGCAAGGATGCCTTTAGCTGTGCTTCTGCCTTTAGAATCCCAAGTCTGGGAATAAGTAAAAATTTACAACCTAATGGGGTAGAAACAATCTCTTTTACCCCTCAAAAGACTGGAAAAATTCCCTTTTCTTGCTCGATGGGTATGTATCGGGGGGTGATTGAAGTTATATGAGTAAAATAGTAAAAAAGAAGTTAAAAATAAAAGATATGCATTGTAGCTCATGTGCCATGAGTATAGATTTTGACTTAGAGGACCTGGAAGGTGTAAAAGTAGCCCAAACTAACTTTGCCAAGCAAGAAACAGAAGTGGAAGTCGATACGGAAAAAGTCACGGATAAAGATATTATAGAAACTATTAAAAAAACGGGTTATACAGCCATACTCGTATGAAATGTGGGCGGTACAGGATTTGAACATGTGACCTTCTTCACGTCAAGAAGACGCTCTACCAACTGAGCTAACCGCCCGATAGTCCAATGCAAATTCTAATCGAAAAAGGAAGCTATTGCAACAAAGTTATCCTACCCGATTCATCACATTATTAGCGTCTTCCATAGCCCCCCGTTGATTATTATGATCTACTTTGCCTTTGCCGCTTCCCGGCAGCACTACCGCCTCCTGTTTAACCTGCTTGCGAGGATCCTCTTTTGAGGCACTAAAGATAATCGTGGAAATATTTCTGACTTCTCCTCCAACCACGCCGGTTCTGTCTGCCATTGCTTGTTCGTTGACAACTCCACCCAAAATCCTGGCGCTATCCTTTTGAAAAGCCGCGTACTTTTGGTTTTCCAGTCTCGCCCGATCTGCTTCCTGCTGGGTAATATTCTGTTTTATAATTGCTGCCTTAGCTTTGACTTCCGTCTGCTTTTCAGTTGGAGGAGATACTTTTTTCTCCCCAATACCAAAGATCTGATAGACCAAGTCCATCGCTGCCTCTGATGTGGCCATAACCGCATTTCCAGCACCCGTCATAACTTTTTCGCCAGCTTTAGCCGAGACTGCTAAGCCCTCTAATATTTTAGCTCTTTTAAAAATATTCATGCGCTCTTGGTTAGCAGTTGAACCGTCAGAGAATCCAGCCAGAGACCCCATCGATCTCATGGGGTGTTTTTCTAACATGACAGAGACCTCCGTCTTAGCTGCAGATAAATTAGCCGGGTCAGTTGACCATTCACTAGAGCTACTAGATCCTAAGGGTTTAGCCTCGAAGGCGTTAGCAGGAGAGGCTGATGGGTTCCATGGTTCATTGGACCATCCGGAATTTGTAACATTTGAGCTGCTGGTACTAGCTTGAGTCAGACTGGTATTTTTTTCCCATTCCGAACCGTACTGATCCGACTTAGCCCAAGGTGTTGCTGGTAGTGACGTAGCCATAGATTACTTCGTTTGTATCCGATAGTATATTGATATTTTACCTCTTTATGCTCTAAAGTCAAATGAAACAAGCTTTCTCTTTACTGACCACCTTCTTTGGTGAATAAAAGTTCTGCAATCGGTACTCCTGAGTTAGTAGGTTTGCCGCAAATTAAAACTCGCAAACAGCTTTCTTGCATAAGTTGCACCATTGTCTGCAGATCTTCTGGAAATCCGTCAACCACCCTCATAATACCTATCCCCCCATCTCTTAAAATACGAGAGTACGCTAGAATTGCTTCTAAGGGTCGATGAAAGGCTACGCCAAAACTATCAAAGATAAAGTCAAATCTATCCGGAGTCGTCAGACTATATGTACCAAGGTCCCCCACCACTATTTTGTCCATTTGAAACCTTGGATCTGTATTTTGCGCTTCGGTAGCATGTGCCTGAGTAAGTGTGATGCCCGATGTAGTAATCGCGTTACCTAAACCTTCGAGGGTTTGGCCATCTAAGGATCGTCTCCACGCTCTTACTTCCGATGGTTCAAATTTATTTAGCATTGTTGGATCAAACCTAAATTTAATACCTCTTTTCAGATCTCCTGACGCTCTTCCCTGACCACATCCCCCCTCGAAGACATCGATAACTCTTCCGGGATTTTGTAGTGTGGCTTGAGATAAATGGGCAAAGTGGTTAAATGGGAGATACCCTTCGTTTAGAGCATGACTAATGCCACGATCTACCCGATAGGATGTTCCCTCGGGAGTATGGTCTAAAGCTTGTAACCTAGAATATGCTTGGGGGTTTCTTAAAGCTATTTCTTCAATAAGCATAAAGCTAATTATAGATAAATGCTGATCGCATGTCAACCTACTATAGGATATAAAAAATTGTTACAGAGTCAAAAAGTGCCCAAGAGAGGACTTGAACCTCCACGCCCTTACGGGCACATGATCCTAAATCATGCGTGTATACCATTTCACCACTTGGGCCTGTTTATTATGCATCCCAAGTGTTGAAACAAGTTTCTCCTTGGGCTTGCCGTATTTTATCAGAAAAAAGATATTAACTAAATAAGTCGATTGCTGTTTGGTGAGCTTTAGTCTCCAGTTCGTCATCTAAAGGATCAAGGCTGTGGTCTTTTTTATATCTAATATCCAGTGCGGTTTTGAGCAGCCAGTCGGCTAAATGGGTGTTTTTTGGAAGGAGCGATCCATGCATATAACAGCCAATGGCATTTTTGTAGATACAGCCTTCAAGCTTGTCTTCGCCGTTATTACCAAAGCCAACACTGACCGTCCCCAGGGGCAGAGCCCCTTTTTTAAGATATGTCTTTCCAGAGTGATTCTCAAAGCCCACCAGGTCTCCAAATTGAGTACTGATGACCAGGTTTCCAATCATGCGGTCAAAGCTGGCTTTGGTAAAGGCTGGAAAGATGCCTGCACCTGGTAGCTTAGGACCTTGATGGGGCTGATAATAGTCGCCCAAAAGCTGATAGCCACCACAGATTGAGAGTACTGGCACTCCCCGCTCAACTTCTATCTTTAATATCTTACCCTTACCACTTGATTCTAAGTCTCTGGCAACTGAAATTTGTGATTCGTCCTGGCCCCCACCAAAGAAAAATAGGTCAAACTCCCCTGGCTTTATCTTGTCGCCTAAGGAAACATTTTTTACTACCATAGAAATCCCTCTCCACTCTGCCCTCTTTTTGAGAGTCAGGATATTGCCGTTATCCCCATAGGTATTCATGCAATCTCCGTAAAGATGTCCAACTATAAGTTTCATACACTCTCCTTCCAATAGGCTTTTTTCAGTCCAGCCTGGGCTAGTATATTTTGTAAACTAAGTAGGGCGGTATAGGTAGGAAGAATAAAGACCCGGCTATTTTTAAGGTTTTTTTGGGATTTGGTAAATGCATCTTTTAGATCAGGTATAACCTCAATTTGGCTGGTATCGATTCCGGCATATTTCAGGCGAACTGCTAAATCATCTGCCCGTTTACCCGAGCAGATTAGCTTTGGACCTACGAGGTCCCGTGCGTCCGACCTCGACCTCGTAGGTCGGGGTGCAGCTGCTAACTTCTCAAATTCGGCGTCCCAGATCCAAGAAACATCGGTTCCATCGGCAAAATTGTCATTTAAAGCAATCAGTAGTCGGTCTCCTTTTTTTAACTCGCTGGCTATTGTTTCAAAAACTGCAGTTGCTCCGGCCGGATTTTTGATTAAAAAGATATAGCCCTCTCCCTTACCCAAGCGTAATTTTTCTACCCTGCCAAAAGCCGGGCTGTAATCTTGAATAATCTTATTAACATTTTGTAAAGGCAGATTAAGGGAGTAATAGACAGACAGGGCGGCTAAAAAATCATAAATGTGATATAGGCCTGGCATCGGCAGGTCAAAGTTCAAAATTGCTTGACCCAAGAATACTTTAATCCGACTTCCTTTTAGACCTAGGTTTTTGACAATTTTGGCAGTGATTAGTTTTTTTGAATCGGACTTTTTGACCACTTTTTCCCACTTGAGCCCGTAATTTTGAACGAAAAAGCTCTCGGCATGCTCTGTTTCATCGACCAACGGTACCAGATGGCCGTCATTGCCATTGATCAACACCAGAGGTTCCCAGCCTATTTTAAAGAGGGTCTCTTTCCATTTTTTAACGATGGTATCCACTTCACCGTAACGGTCCAACTGATCTCGAAAGACATTCAAAAAAACAATGATTTGAGGTTTAAGAGAAAAAATAACATTATTAAAAGCAGCTTCGTCTAGTTCCCAAATTCCAATATCTTTTTGAATCTTTCCTGACAGACTAGCCTGTCCAATTAAAGTAGAAGCGATACCTCTTTCTAGGTTGGAGCCCGTTGAATTGCTCATGACAGAAAGCCCCTGAGCGGTCAGGAGCTGAGTCAGGATTCGACTAGTGGTGGTTTTGCCGTTTGTACCAGTAATAACTATATTCTGGGGAATTTGCCCAGCCAATTTGGAGACTAAATTAGGATCAATTTGCAGCGAATAAAGCCCCGGAGCAGCGCTTCCGCCACCTCTTTGCAGAATTTTAGAGGCCTTTAAAATTATTTTCCCAGCCAGTAGGGCTAGCTTTTTTCTCATGGGATTATTTTAATATAAAGCCGAATTGATTCCTATCTATGGGATTCGTAAAGCAAGCTTGGCTGAAATCCCGGCAGTTTTGTTTTCGACATTGGCATGGATAACAGGAAGTTTATCGGCAGCTGGAGTTGCAGCTTCCATGGAAAAATGATTGTAGCTTGCGGCAAACTCGTTTAAATCCCTTAAAAAGAACTCGACATGACCTCCCCAGGCCTTGGAAGCAGCATACTTAGGATTGATAGTAAAAGGAGTGGTCAATCCCTTATCAATGTAATTTTTCTTTAAGCCCTCGGCCACTGTAAAAATACCTTCTCGCCAAGACTTAAAGTAGATCGCCTGGGTACCGTAAACTCCCCACCCCCAACCGTTATGTGAGGTAAAGTTTGGATCAGTTCCCCCCGGCACAAATTTCCCGAAAGTAGATTCAACACCGGTAATAGCTGGAATTAGTTTCCAGTCAAGCTGATAGGTATCCGCAGCATCGATAAAGTCCATCGCATGAGCCTGGAGTGGTGAATTGAACTTAGCGAAGTAATCACGAAGAATCAGAGCCCGCTGGTCTATTTCTTTTACTTCAACACGCATCTCTTGAGTTGGTTGTTGGATACGATGAGCCTCGGCGACCACCTTGGTCGTATTAAAAAGAAAAGGGATAACTAATCCTAAAAAAAGGAATCTATGAAAAATGGAGACTTTCAGGGCTTTGTTAATTTTTAACATATTTTGTCGGCTTTTGGGCCTAAAAAAATCCTGGAGCTTTATGTTCCAGGATAGATCTTGCTGAATTCGTATTATAGGCTATATACGCACAAAAGTCAAATCAGAGAACAGATTAAAGGCTGAGAATGGTTTTGGCGAGGAGCTTACTATCATGACGTAATAAATGGGCATTATTGAGGTATTTAGCCAGGGGTTTCTGGATAATCTTTATAGATGGAACAATTTCCAGGCAACGGTCACGATCTATCTCGACTGGTTCCTGACCGTCCTCGTGGTAAATTTTTAGAACTTTAGGATTCAAATCGTTGCTACTTGCGATCATTACATCCAACCGATTATGGTCTACCAGATAGTCTAAGAAACTTTCCAAATGGTTTGAAGCTTTATAAAAGTCTGTCTCTCCCCTTTTAGTCATTAGGTTTAAAACAAGAATCACCTTGGCCTTACTTTTGGCGATCGCCTCTTGAACGCCCTCTATCAATAGATGCGGGAGGATACTGGTGTACAGGTCGCCTGCTGAAAAGATAATTTTTTGGGCCTCCAGGATCTTTTTGACCACTTCCTGGTTGGCCTTGGCCTGAGTATTGAAAAAAATACGTACAATAGGGTCTTTGGGGTTAAAATCTTTGCGCAGCCTACGGTTATCAATATTAGTTTCTCCCTGGATCTCCAGGCCGCCTTGAGTCCGAGCAATTAGTCGAAGGTCGGTCAAAGTGGCCGGAAGTATGTTTACCTGCACCCGAAACAGCTTTCGGGCAGCCTCCAAACCTCTATCCTGACCGGCAAAAAGCCTCTCTAGGCGTGCAGTAATCAGATTTCCGACACTATGTCCCTTGAAGGGACCTTCGATATCGGCTAGTCGATCGTCAAACAGCTTTTGGGCCACTTCTTTTTGTTCTGCGCTTTCCATGCAGGCGAGTAAACACTGCCTGGCGTCTCCGGGAGGCAGAGTCCCCATCTCATCTCTGAGCCTACCGGAGCTTCCTCCGTCATCCCAGCCACTGGGTACAGCAGTGATCATTGAGGGTTGGTTGAACTGGATTAGTCCACGGAGCAGATTAGATAATCCTGTTCCTCCCCCAAAAACTACTAACTTCTGACTAGCTTTTGGTAATTTCACTACCTTATTCTACACCTTTATTACTGATTGTGAGTAGTCTGACTTATGGGCTATAATGCCTCAATGTGTGGAATCTTTGGGGTTATCACTACCAAATCAGACGCACCTTCGCAAGTCTTTTCTGGGCTATCAGATATCGAATATCGAGGCTATGATTCATGGGGCATCGCTAGTTTTATTGGAAATAGCTTTCAAGTTGTCAAAAATATTGGCTTTCTACCGAAAAAACTTACCCTGCCAAAAGCTAATTTAAGTATTGGGCATACTCGCTGGGCAACTCATGGAGGTGTGACGGTGGCCAATGCCCACCCACACTTAGATTGCACCAAGAAACTGACTATCGTTCACAACGGTATTGTCGAAAACTATCAGGATCTCCAGAAAAAGCTTAAGGGGCATACCTTTGTTTCAGAAACAGATACAGAGGTGATAATTCATTTGATCGAAGAAAGGATGAAGACTGAAAAGAGCTTGTTACGAGCTGTAGCAGTAACTTTCCGGAGCCTAAAGGGTCTAAATGCGATCGTAGTTAGCGATGGTAAGTCGATTGTAGTCGCCAAAAAGGGCTCTCCGCTGGTAGTGGGTAAATCGAAGGATGGCTTTTTGGTAGCTTCTGATCCGAATGCCCTGCTTCCTTATACAAAAGAACTGCTTTTCTTAGAAGATGAAACGATTCTGGAAATGAATGAGGGTTTATCTACCTATGGGGTTTTAGACCTTAAACCATTTAAACCAAGTTTTCAGACTGTTGATTGGGACTATTCTGCCTCAACTCTTAAAAATTATCCCCATTTTATGCTTAAAGAGATGTATGAGCAGCCTCAGGTACTGCGTAATGTCTTGCAAAACTTAGACGGAATTAAAGATTTGGCAAAGGTTGTAAAAAAGGCTTATGGAACCTATTTAATCGGCTGCGGCACAGCTTCATATGCTTGTTTGCTTGGAGTTTATCTTTTTTCAGCTATTGCTAAAAAACATGTTAACTACTCTATTGGCTCAGAGTTCGACTATATCGAAGACTATCTAACGGATAAAAGCTTACTGATTGCTGTATCTCAAAGTGGTGAAACAATTGATGTCATTGAGCCTGTTACCCATGCTAAGGTAAAGAAAACTACAATCGTGGCCTTGACAAATACATTAGGATCTACGCTTTATCGGATGGCTGATATTAAGTTACTGCTTCAGGCTGGTCCAGAAAAGGCGGTAGCTTCAACTAAAGCATATATTGCCATGCAGGCGAATATTCTACTGCTGAGTTTTGCCGTAGCCGGGAGACTGGAAGAAGGAGCCAGAATTGTCGAGAAGAGTGCAAAAGAAGTGGAGTCAGTGCTCAAGAAAATTCCTCAGATCAAAAAATTAGCCAACCGGATCTCTGCTGCTGATCATATGTACATACTTGGACGAGGTTTATCTTTTCCGATCGCCCTAGAGTCGGCGCTTAAAATCAAAGAAACTTCGTATATTCATGCCGAGGGCTTTGCCGGTGGTGAGCTCAAACACGGGGCCTTAGCCTTGATAACCACAGGAACTCCGGTCATTGTGTATGTTCCAAATGACGAAACAAAAGAAGCTGTTTTAGCTAATGCCACGGAAGTTAAGGCTAGAGGAGCTTTTGTAATTGGCGTATCTTTCCAAAATAATTCGGCTTTTGACTATTTTTTTGAAGTTAAAGACACCGGGGCTAGTTCGGTTATCCCGCATGTCGTTTTTGCCCAACTTTTGGGGTATCAGCTGTCGCTTAAACGAAAGATAAATCCGGATAAACCTCGGAATCTCGCCAAAAGTGTAGTGGTTAAATGATTTAATACTTCTGGTACAATTGTTCAATGGAAAATATCTCTTTAGTCATATTAGCTGGTGGTCTGGGTACAAGATTCCTGCCCCTTACCGAAACGACTCCGAAGCCTCTGATCAGGATAGCCAATAAACCGGCCTTAGAACATAACCTGGAAAAAGTCGCCCAACATTTTTCCGAGATAGTCCTGCTGATTGGGTATCTTAAAGAAGAGGTTCAAAAGTATTTTGGAGATTCCTATAAAGGAGTACCTATTCGTTACATAGACCAAATTGAATATCTGGGAACAGGACACGCTTTAAACAGTGTCAAAGAATATATTACCTATGATGATTTTATCCTAATGTATGGAGATGACCTCTACGCCCCCATTTTTGTAGAAAAGTTATTAAAGATCCCCACCAGTGCAGTAATAGGAAAAGTGGTCGAGAATTGGCAGCAGTTTGGAGTCTTCAAATTAAAAGACGGCAATTTGCTGGATTCTATTGTCGAAAAACCAACTGAATACGTTGGTAATTTGGTAAATATCGGACTCTATAAACTAAATAAAAAAATCCTGCCTCTTTATGACCAAATAACCAAATCTCCTCGAGGAGAATTTGAATTTACAGATATGCTGTCTCTTTTTGCCAAAGATAATCCGGTTGAGGTGATCCAGGTAGAATCTGGCTGGATTCCGCTAAGCTATCCTTGGGACATCCTCAAAGCTAATAAAGAACTACTCTCGGTAATTACTACTAATATTGAGGGAACTGTTGAGGCAGGGGTAACTGTTAAAGGTGAATTAGTGCTGGGTAAGGGTTCGACTATTAAAAATGGAGCATACCTAGAAGGGAATTTTGTCATTGGTGAGAATTGTATTATTGGCCCTAACTGTTTTCTTAAAGAATACGCATCTATCGGCAATGACTGCGTAATCGGTAATGCCGTCGAGATCACCAGATCTATAATCGGTAATAAAACCTATATTCGCCATCTATCCTATGTAGCGGACAGTATTATTGGTAATAATGTTAACTTAGCTGGCGGAACGATTGTCTCTACCTTGAAGCATACGGAGACGGGGGTAAAAATGATGATTAATGGCAGCTTAGTCGATACTGGTCTGAAGAAGCTAGGAACAATTATTGGAGATAATGCTAAGACCGGAATCAATACTTCGATCTACCCAGGTCGGAAAATAGCCTCTGGTGCTTGGACTCTTCCGGGAGAGGTTGTTGATAAAGATAAAGAGGCAGAGTAAAATTAGCCAAGTTTTGTTAGCCCAACTGGGTTGAACTATCTAAATGATAGTTCAACGGGTTAACTACCATTTTGACTCCGGTCAGCATAGTAGTTAAAGTTCACCCCGGAGGAATGGTGCCGAAGGCGAAAAAGAAATATTGAGATCTAGGCGAAGGTTTAAAGGACACTTTTAAAAGCCCAAGTGGTGGAATGGTAGACACGTACGCTTCAGGTGCGTATGACCGTAAGGTTGTGGAGGTTCAACTCCTCTCTTGGGCACATTATCAATCTTGTAATTCGGTAAATATTCGGGTATCTTAAACTAAGTGTGAACTTTATCGACACTTCTTGGACATCTAACCTGGCCTATGCTGTTGGCTTGATTGCTACGGACGGGTGTTTATCCAAAGATGGAAGACATATCGATCTAACGTCTAAGGATCTTGAGCAAGTTGAGAATTTTAAAAATATCCTTAGCTCGAAGGCTAAAGTTAGTCTGAAGACTAGAGGAACGCCTCCTTTCAAATCATACTATCATATTCAAATTAGTAATGTTTCTTTTTATAGATGGTTAAAAAACATTGGTCTGACCCCTAATAAATCTAAAACTTTGGGTTCAATTAAGATCCCTGACTCTTATTTATAGACTTCTTACGAGGCTCTTTAGATGGAGATGGATCAACTTACTCGTACTTTGATCCCCGCTGGAAAAATAGTTTTATGCTGTATACCCAATTCTCTTCCGCGAGTAAGAAGCATATAGAATGGCTTAGCCAGCGAATTTATCTTCATTTTAGGGTAAAGGGCAAGGTTAATTTTGGAGGTAGAATTTATCAGCTACGATACGCAAAGTCAGCCTCAGTAACTCTTCTGAATGGGATCTATTATAGTGACGTTCTTATCTGTTTAACGAGAAAAAGGTTTAAAATACAACAAGCATTAGCTATAATACAAAAATCAGCCGGGATGCTGTAATGGTAGCCAGGCTACCTTGAGGTGGTAGTGTCTGAAAAGACGTGGAGGTTCAAGTCCTCTTCCCGGCACTTGAGGAGACACTCGGTGTCTCGAACATATGAATGGATTGATATATCGGGCTAATCTCGGTGTTGTAGTAACTAGAATAGTCCCAGACCAGCCCAGATGGCGCTATTGAACACATGAGTACTCTAATCTGGCTCAAATCAGACATTTGATAGGTTTGGGGCAAGTTGGCAAACTTATCTTTCATAAACTTCACGAGACAGAGTAGATTTATGACGTCCCATAGCTTTCCCAATATCTTCCAGGTTCTGTCCTAAAAGAAGTTTATTGGCTAATGTTTCACGCTCAAAAATAGTTAAATGTTTATATCTTTTCATCTGCAACGTACGAGTATACCAAACTCTTACCCGTTGCACTTATACTTTGAACCCAAGCCCAAGCTAAGTAAAAATCACAAACTATAAGATAATGTATCTGTTTACTACAAAAAAATCTATTATCTGATAAAATATGGTCATGGGCACTTAGCTCAGTTGGTTAGAGCGGTCCGATGTCCATCGGACAGGTCGGGGTAAGATTATGGATCCCTAGCTCAGTTGGTTAGAGCGACTCGTTTACACCGAGTAGGTCAGAGGTTCGACTCCTCTGGGATCCACACATGTATTTTGTGTACATCCTCCAGTCTATAAAAAACTCAGGATATTACATTGGTTCTACAAATGATTTCGAGCGAAGATTAGTGGAACATAACTCAAATCATTCTCACTACGACAGATCTGCGGGACCATTTAAACTAGTTTTCAAGCAAGAATACCCAACCTCAGAAGCTGCAAGAGCAATTGAGCTTAAGTTAAAAAGCATTAAGAGCAAAGTGATGCTCGAGAATACTAGCTGACGGAGTTATTAAAACAAAAGTGTAAAGCGGTCCGATGTCCATCGGACAGGTCCGGGGGTTCGACTCTCTCAGTATCCACACTATCCTATAGTTGCTACCAGGCCCCAAAGATAGTAAAATGCGTGTATGCAGGGTTCTGAGTTAAAGGAAAGAGTATTTGCTCCAGGTAATTTAGTTCATGGTAGAGATTATTATGAACTTTTTGATGATGGTGGAATAAAACCAGGTAGCTGGTTAGTGGCAAATGGTAGCAGGAGAAATGAATATAGATGGCAGATTTGTACTGCATTATTACCACGTAGAGATAATGATTTTAATTACAATATAGCCTGTCACTCAGGCCCAAAAAGGGAAAGCGCAAGAGGTAGTATTGCAGGAGTAGTATTATCTCGAGAAAGAGTATTAAGTCTTTTGCCTGGTAAAGTGTTTGCCATTGGCGATCTTTTCGTTGCCCCAGGTCGTGTCCCTTGGACACGTATGCCAGCGGAGTTAGATGCAATGTATAAGTTTAGTAAAGATCGATCAACTGTGTTTGATATTCCTGTAAAAGACTCTGCGGGTGAAACAAGATGGGATGATGAAGTACGAATTTATGCCACAGGTAGAAATGATTTTCTTCTGACTCCAGATTTATGGGAAGGGATAGTAATTACAGAAGCCTCGTTGAGTATTATTAGAAAACTAGGAGTAGGTAAGGGATTTCCTGAGGTTCCAGTTTTTAATACCCAAGGTGAGTTAATTGCTAATAGTTTAAGCTAATGCATAAAAATATTAATAATTTTTGATATACACTGAGTATAGATTCCAGGATGGGGTTCCACCCGACACCCCTAGTATCCACAGAGGTTAATAATCTTTAAGAGCAATAACTTTAATACTTGAGTCTTTTCCTTGATGTTTTATATTTTCAGTTACTAGGATCGCATCATATTGCTTTGTAAGTGATAAAAACGAAGCATCATAATAGGTTATTCCTATGGAGTCAGCCAGAAAATATGTTTGTATTGCCAAATCTAATGATTCATTAATAAAAGTTATGGGGAAAGCATATAGTGTGCTTAAGGAAATCTTTGCTTCTTCTACTCCGACATCTTTTGTTGTAAGAACATTCCCTACCTCGTATTTTGCTAACTCGGGTGCAATTAAATCAACCAAACCATCTCGAGCTTGATTTAGGATTTTATCAGCTTGTTCTAAATTCTGCTCTTTTGTTTGGTTTAACCACTTAACTATAACTGAGGAGTCAACTACAAGAGTCTTCATTAATGACTTTGGCGATCTTTTTGTAATATTTCAATAGCACTAATTGCGTTTTTTCCTTTAACAGCACGTGATCTGCGAATGCCTTCCCAGATTTTATCCCAATCTATCTGCTTTTGATGAGGAGTAATTAGTATTTGATCAGATTTAACTACTGAAATAGTGACTACAGACTGGGGAGTAATCCAACTTACTAATTTACGTACAGAATCAGGAATTGTTAACTGACCTCGGTCTCGAATAATACTAACAGTTTTCATAGTTTCAGAATATCAGAAAATCAGATTTATTTCAAGACACAGATTATCAGGGATTTAAATCGCTTACACTGTTTTTACCATGTCTTCCCATTCTTCTATAAACCAGGGAGTGAACTGGTTTTTACTTAACATTTTTAAAATATCTTGTTTGCTAAAAAAGTTTCCGGCGGCTACTTCTCTTGGGTCAAAAGACAGCTTTCCGTTATAGATTGCCTCATATGTCTCTACTAATTCATTTTCTATTATCGTTTCTTGTCCTTGTTTGTATTCGCTTCGTTGACGGTGTTGAGGTTTGATTCTTTTAACTTTAGCTTCTATACCCAACTCTTCTTTTAAACCTCTCTTGGCAGCCTCGGTATAGGTCTCTCCGGGTTTAAGATGCTCAGAGCAGGAGATATCCCAATAGAGCGGGAAAGCTTGCTTGTCTTTAGATCTCTGCTGCAGATAAATCTGACCATGGGAGTTTTTGAGTACCACATTCACTGCTCGGTGCAGTAAACCCTTGGCATATACTTCTTTTCGGGTAGCTCTGCTTATGACTTTGTTCTTTTCGTTGACTATACTCAGTAGCTCTGTTAACTCTTGGCTAGGGCCTGTAAAGAAATTATATTTATTAAGTAACCCTAGTCCGGCTACTGCCCAGGGTGAAAATTCTTCTGGATGTTGGTTAATATCTTTCAAAAATTCGCCCTTGTCCACCCATCTATAGCTATATCCTACCTCTGGATTTAGCTTGAATTTTCCGTTGTATTCTCCGATCAGTAAGGCACAGTGCTCGTTTTCCGAGAGACCTCCGATATATTCTGAGAAGTAGTTAAACGCCCCGAGATTTTTTAGAGAAACAGTGTTTAGTGGGATATTATATTCACGCTCCAGGCAGCGATGAGTTGATTCTTCAAAGGATTCATCATGACCCTCCAGGTGCAGGAGATGAGTAGCGCCAGTAAAGTCCCAAACGTCATCGAAAATTTTATGCTTTCTCTGTTGGAGCAGCACTTCTCCTTTCTTGTTATAGAGTAAAACAGCGATGGCAAAATGTCGACTGCCTTTGCCGGTATGCCCAAAATCTTTGGGAAAATATTTACCGGTAAAAACGCCTGACTCATCACAAGATAAGATAATTTGATCGTCTTGGCTCATCTTGGAAAAGTTTACCACAACGTTACTGCCCTTGACTCGGCACACATAATTGTTGGTACACTAGAAATATGTGGCGGAAACTTTATGAATTGACAATTGGGCGGTATACAGAGGTTGTGTCTTTTATTGTGCTGCTGTCATTTTTGATTACTTTTATTATTGCCCGATTGACGATCTACCTAATAGATGCTCAGATTCTGCCTGACTTTTATTTGGCTGTAGGCCAAACTCATGTTCATCATCTAAACTATGGAATATTTTTACTCTCGTTTGTGGGTTATCTGGCGTTGATCTATCACGACGAAGCCGTCAATGAAATTCTGGGGATACTCTATGGCATCGGTCTGGGGTTAACTTTTGATGAATTTGCCCTTTGGCTTCATTTACAAAACGACTATTATGCCCGGGTTAGCTATGATGCGATTGTGGTAATCATAGTATTGCTGCTGAATATCATTTATCTGGGTAATATCTGGAAAAGGCTTTATAAGTACCTAACAAAGCAATTTCCAGATTAATTTTTCTGGTCCTTGCCTTGCAAAAAACTTACAATTCTATTACACTAAACATTACTAAGGCTTTATGGAGTCACTTGTGCAGCTATTACCGGGTGGAGTAATCAGTTTCCTGCTCTTTCATTTTACAAGCCGGGATGAACTGTCTATCAAACAAAAACTTCCCAAAATTAGGTTTTTTCGTTTTGAAATTTGTCCGAATATCCGTTTTTACTACAAAGATAAAGTGTTGCATTTTCATCATTGGATGAATATGTTAATTCTACTTGGTATATCTATTCCCCTTCATGGGGCCATTGCTGACTCTACTTTTTCCAAAAGTTTTTTGTGGGGAGGCATACTCCAAGGGTTGCTGACTCCTAATTCCGGCAAAATTATATACCGTCAAAATGAAGAATGGCTGAGCGTTAAAACAGCTTATCTTCGAAAAGAGTTGCTACACTCCCCCCTCCGATTGCTTAAAAAAGGTAAAGATTTAATCTAACGCACAAGCTTGCCCTTTTACTGCTTTTCCATTAAAATTGTCAGGAGTTTGTTGCCACAGTAGCCAAGTTGGTCAAGGCGGATGCCTGAAGAGCATTTTATTGGGGTTCGATTCCTCACTGTGGCACTTATTCGTGCGGGGGTAGCTCAGTGGTAGAGCGTCTCATTGCCAATGAGAAGGTCGCGGGTTCAAGTCCCGTTCCCCGCTCCAGACGGGGCAGTGTCCCCAGAAAAGTCATTTTTCTCAAATTTAGCTTCAAATCTTGGGTTCGATGTAATTTGACGGGAATCGAACTTTTTATTACCAATAGCCAAAATAACGTAGACCGCATAATACTACTGATCCAGAAATAATGATTCCTGCTAAGAGTTGGGTAATTGAATGCTTGTTTTGTTTTAATCTTGCCCAAAAGATTATCGGGATCATTAAATATAAAAAAGACAAGCTCCACCCAAACAAAAAGTTTATAAGTATCGCCCCAAATGTATTAAGTGCTGTATGGAGACTTATTTGCCAATAAAGTGTGGTTATGAAAAATATGGTCAAACAGGTTGTTAAAAGAATACTTAGGTTAAAGAAAAGTTTTGTTCCAAACTGGTAAACCAAAAGTAGCGAAATAAAATTAGTTATAAAGACCAGACTTAAGAAGGGGTAACGCTCATTTCTTTTTGGTAAATCCCAGGTGGTTGCTAAACCCAATTTTGGAGCAAAGTACAAATATGCTAAAGGAATAAGTACTTCCAGGATCAAAATGCTTGGAAATAGTATGGTTAGTTGATGGTTATTTAGCTCAGAGCGAAGCAAAATGGCGAGAAATAATACTGGTAACCATGTTGCTGGACCAAGTATTATAGATATTAAACTAGAAATTCTTTTGATATCCATATTTTGATCATATCAAAAAATGTGTCTAGCAAGTTACTGAGTATATTTTTGCAGAAATGAAAGCACTTTGTCTTTAAATTCTTGAGGGTGTTCGTCAAAAATATCGTGATGGCTATCAATCTCCCAGTATTCCTTCGGTTGGTTTGCCAAACCGTAAAGGACTTTGGCATCTTGGCTATTTACATCTTGATCCTGCTGGGCTGAAATTAACAAAATAGGAGTTTTTATGTTTTTAATCACAGCTAAAGGTGTAAATTTCTCGTAATCCTTGCCAAGTTCTACTAAAGCGGAGGCTTTCATAAAGGGATAAAAGATTGTCGAAGGAAGACCTGCTGCCTTAATTTGTGAATAGAACATGGATTGGAAATTAGCATATGGAACCGAAGCAATAACAAAATCTCCTTTGCCTGTTTTGCCTGTCGCCAGGATTGAAGTGACAGCTCCCATCGATACTCCTAAAAAGCCAATCTTTTTATCTTTATTTTCAGGTAATGATTTTATGCAGTCAAAGACTGCTTCTACGTCTTTCCATTCATTGACCCCTAAAGTTATTTTCTTCCCTTCGCTTTCACCAAAAGATCGTAAGTCCAAAAGTACTGTTGAATATCCGGCTTCCTGTAAATATTCAGCATGACCTAGCATTTGAGATTTACCACCAGGAACGCTATATCCATGAACAAGGATAACAACAGCCTTAAGTTTGTCATTGGGGAAATACCAATAAGCTATTTTTTGATTATCAGTATTTAAAACAAATTGTGTTTTTGTTTCCCAGCCAGTCGGTAAGCTTCTTTTTGAATTTTCTGAATGAAGATTTAATTTTACATGTAGCCGGTACCAAGTATACAGAAACAACCCAGTGGGTATTGTGATAAATAAAACGACTATCAGAATCATTAATTTTATAGTATGAATATGTGAATAGTATATTAGATGAGATTGGCAATTCAAGAAGATACTACTAAAAAAGATCCCGCCCCGAAAGGAGGCGAGATCTTTAATAATTACCGAAAGTATCCTGACGGATTACTTCATCATTCCCTTACATTGTTGACAGCCAACCAGTTTATAAACAGCCGCTGCCCCAACCAAAACATAAACCGCTCGGACTGCTGTTGGCCAAGAACCAAGCAAGGTCTTGACTAAGTCAAAATCAAAAAGTCCGACCAGCCCCCAGTTCAAAGCGCCAACTATTACGAGAACAAAAGAAAGAGTGTGTAAAGATTTCATTTAAGCTTACTCACCTCCTCTATCTTTAAGTGCTACTAAATTTACTGTAGGACTATCCGACAGAGGAGTCAAGTACTCGTTAAATTACTGATTAGTTGAATCAGTAGATGGTGTCTCTGTTGCTGGAGCAGCATTTGCGTCAGCAGTAGGCATCTCTTCGGTTGTACCCATAGGAGCGCCAGGATTCATTCCACCCATGCTTGGCTGTTCAGGCATTGCTGCAGGAGCAGCGGCTGCGTTTGCATCATCACCAGAAGCAGTTTGAGCCTGTTGAGGAGCCCAAGGAGCATTGGCAGCAGGTGCACTACCCATAGGAGCAGCTGTTGATGGATCTGCCGGAGTGGTTACATCAGGAGATGCAACAGGACTAGTTAAACTAGTATCATTAGTATCGGTCATTTAATTCACCTCCCTTTCAGAAATTAATCTTTCCCAAGTGTATAGGGTTTAGACCTGTAGATCAAGAGAGAGTTCAGTAAGAAACTTATGTTTGTAGGATCAAAAAGGGTATAATGTTGGCTATGATAAATACACAGCATCAAGCCAGGTTAATTGACGAGATCGATATTAGCTTTAAAGCTGGTCATGGAGGCCCGGGAAGGGTTTCATTTGTCCCCCATAACCCTCACGGTGGTCCAGATGGAGGAGATGGCGGACACGGTGGAGACGTCTATATCCGAACAACAACCGACCTGACAGCTTTGAAGGCTTTTTCAAATAAAAAAGTTGTGGAAGCCGTAGACGGAGAGATGGGTGGTAAGAACAAAAGAAACGGAGCAGCCGGAGCAGATATTATGGTTGAACTGCCTCTTGGATCGATACTCACTGAAAAAGAATCGGAAAAGATTATCGAGCTGGATTCTCCTGGCTCGGTGATCCTGATTTGTCAAGGCGGCATTGGCGGAAGAGGAAACGCTGCACTCGCCCATTCCCGGAGGACGACTCCCCGCTTTGCTCAAAAAGGCCGTCCCGGAGAATCAAAAACTTTTTTAGTTTCACTTAAGCTAATTGCCGAGTTTGGCTTAATTGGGCTGCCCAATGCCGGAAAAAGCAGTTTACTCAATTCTCTAACCAACGCTACAGCTAAAATTGGTGATTATGACTTTACTACTTTAGAACCAAACTTAGGAGTTTACAGAAATAAGATTATTGCAGATATCCCCGGTCTGATTGAAGGAGCTTCGGAAGGAAAGGGATTGGGAATAAAATTTCTAAAACATATTGAAAAAACCAAAGTTCTACTGCATTGTATTGACAGTACCTCATCAGACGTTAAGCGTGATTATCTGATCGTCCGTAATGAACTAGCCAGCTTCAATAAAGATCTATTGGATAAAGAAGAGGTGATTTTGCTGACTAAAACAGACGAGATCTCTGATCAGGAGCTAAAAGCCAAACAAAAAAAGCTGACTAGTTTGAGGAAAAAAGTCCTGCCGATATCGATCTTGGATGATCAACTATTGGCTAATCTCCGCAAGATTTTAGATTAATCCACTCTTTCGATGTTTGCTCCCAAAGATAGTAGCGTTTCGACCACGTTTTCGTAACCTCGTTCAATCAACTCGGCCCGATTAATAACGCTTTCTCCCTGGGCAATTAGAGCCGCCAAAACCATGGCCATACCGGCTCGGATATCCGGACTTTCCAAGTCCCTCCCGTAAAGCTTGGTTGGGCCATAAACCAGAACCCGATGAGGATCGGCAATGGTGATATGCGCTCCCATCCCAATGAGTTTATCCACAAAAAACATTCTATTCTCATACATCCAGTCGTGACACAAGGTAACCCCCCTGGCTTGAGTGGCTAAAACTATGGCCAGACTCATAACGTCTGTGGGAAATCCCGGCCAGATATTGGTGTGAATTTTTTGATGCGGAACTATTCTTGGGGCAGACATCACGATCCCCCCTGATTTTTCTTCAAACTTTAACCCCATTCTGACTAAAGGCAAGACTAAAGGCTCGAGACCTCTGAGTAAACAATTTTCCGCAAAAATCTCGCCCCTAGTGATCGCTGCTGCAATAGCATAAGTTCCCAGCTCCACATAATCCGGACCGATGCTAAATTCACAACCATTTAATTTTCTGGCTCCCTGAACAGTCAGAGTAGAGCTGCCTATACCCTGGATTTTAACTCCCATTAGCGAGAGTAAGTTACACAGATCAACAATGTGCGGTTCCTCGGCACAGTTACGCAGAATAACTATGTTTGGATTTAGCGAGCAGCCCAGCAATAGATTCTCGGTGGCGGTCACAGAAGCTTCTTCTAAAAACACATCCAGTATTTTTTGGTTATGAATTTTGGAATATCCTTGATATTCACTGCCGCCGGATTTTACCCTAAATTTGTATCCTAGAGCTCGAAATCCATCCAAATGCGGTTCAATGCTTCTTCTACCAATTATATCACCTCCTGGGTGAGAAAAAGTTACCTTATTTAAACGCGCGAGTAACGGACCAACAAACAATATAGACGCTCGTAATTTGGCCACCAGCTCTTTAGGGAGCTCGGTTTGACTAATTTTTTTGGCTTCAACTGTGACCTCACGGCCTTCGGAGGTGGTTTGTGCACCTAGGGTCTGTAGAATTTGCAAGGATACACCTACGTCTCTAATAATGGGAACATTCTTTAAAGTAACTTTATCCTCTGTGAGCAGTGTAGCGGCCAGACAGGGTAGTACGGAGTTTTTATTGCCGGAGATTCGCACCTTTCCTCTTAATTGATTACCACCAGAAATGACATATTGAGCCATAAACACTGAGTATTGTAAGGCTTATATATCTAAAGCGCAAATATTTAAGACGGATTGTTAAGGCTTTTTGCCAGAGTTTCGATCTGCTCAAATAGCGCGGAATCTTCATTGATCATTGCCTTTTCCTGCTCACCCAGCCAAAGATTTGCCTTCATCTTATTTAAAATTTGAGTGGCATTGCTCTGTCTTTTTCGCATTAAATCCAGCAATTTTCGAAGATCCTCCTGATTTACTCTGGAGTTGCTGTTTAGAGATTCCCATCCGGGCAAGACTTTAGCGGTATTATCTATCAAATTTTGCCAACCCTGCTTTTCCTGATCTGTATAAGTAGGTGGAATGTATCCTCCAAAATGCTGGACAATGACCTGTACCGGGCAGCCATTAATTTCACCAATCTGAGCGGAAACACCAGTGTCCTGATACTTTTCATTCAGCAGAAAGTTTTTGGTTTGTGGGAATTGAAAGTAATTGTCTATTAGTTCGTCAGCCGTAAAAAAGCCTTGAGTAGGTGCTTCGCCCATGATTATATTACTATACCCTACCTCCGAGGTTGCCTTGTCCATGGTGTAGCCACTCCGAGTTGCTTCAAAAGAGAGATCGTTATATTTAATAATCACCTGGGCTCTTTTTTTGGCTGACTGACTAAGTTTAGGTTCAAGGCTTAGTGCTTTGAGTCCCGACTCCTGTCTTTTTTGGTTTAGTAACTTGATGTACTCTTTTTCATCTAAGACTGGTTGGTTGGCCATTTTAGAATCTTCGCTTGTATCTCTCCAGTGAACTTTTAAGCCATCTCTTTTGCTAGGACTAGACTGGTCCGCTAAGGGGATCACACTACTAATATCTCGAAGTAGTACAAACCCCACATCAAAACGGGAGTCATTGCTTCCCTTTCGGTTGTCTCCCATCACGATAACAGCGTCACTAGGGATAGTTATTTCATGGCAATCAGGTAGAAAAGCTCCTCCGTAAGTCGACCGGGGAGTCGCTATATATGGTTCATCCAGCAGTTGTCCATTGACCTTTACAAACCCATCCCTGACTTCAATCCGTTCTCCAGGCAATCCAATCACCCGCTTAATAAAGCCAATATCAGTTTTCTGATCTCCGGATTCCTTGGCCACGATTTCCTGGGTTTTCTGATTGGCGAAGGTGACAATGTCCCCTCTTTGTAAGTCTCTTCCAAAGTACCTTTGTCCAAAAAACAGAATTCCTCCGGGATAGGCTCGGACTTTTGCTTGCGCAACTATCTCGTCCATTCTTTCTAAGTTGGTAAGAGTCTCTCCTTTAGGAAAAGTTGGATACATTGAGCCTGTACCAGCCACATATTCACTAACTTGGACTACTCCGACAGCTTGAGCAACTCTTACCCCGGCTACTGCAATCATCAAGTAACCCCCGACCCATAAAGGGACTATTTGAAAAGCTAAAACAGCAAAAATTAAGCGCCGCAAGAAATGTCCCCTGCCTCCAATAGCTGACATCATCAATACCACCGGAGCAAACACTATAAAGATCAGGACTTTGAAGACGGAGCTAAACATAGCGGAAATATGCTTCACTAAAGCTATAATACACTTTTTGTAGGTTTATTGGAGGCGACTTTGCGTAATTTGGCCACAAAAAAGCCCTCGGTTAAAGCAGTCGGGAGAATCCTCAGGGTAAGTTTTACCTGGGGATGATAAGTTTTGCCCTGCCATGAAACTAAGGCGGGATAGGATTCGGGTATACCTAAAGAGATCTCTTCTACTTCGACCTTACCCTGCTCTTTTTCCAGCAGCCAATCGATGACTGATTCATTTTCTTCAGGGGAGATAGTACAGGTCGAATAGACTACTAAACCTCCGACTTTGGTAGCCGTAACGCCTGCCCGTATCAAAAATTTCTGCAGAGCTGATAGCTCTCTAACCTTTTTTTCAGTCCAATCTCGATAGGATTTTTCATAAGTTGACAGAAACCTCCCCTCCATGCTGCAAGGAACGTCGACTAGGGTTTTATCGAAATACTCCGGATACTTTCGCCAAAGATCTTTTCCATCGAGGTAGGTTATCTGAGAGTTAGTAACTCCCTGCAGCTTTAGATTTGCTTCCAGTTTAAAGAGCCTAACCCGGCTTTTGTCATTGGCTATAATTTGGCCAGTGTTTTTCATTAAGGCAGCGATCTGGGTTGTCTTACTTCCCGGAGCTGCGGTAAGATCTAAAATCAACTCACCTGGTTGAGGATCCAGGACCAAAGGTGGAATCATGCTGGACAAGCTCTGCACATAGACTAACCCCTGATTATAAATATCGTTTTCGGTAAGGACTCGCTGAGGAGTGTCTTGAAGTATAAAAGCCTCAGGAAGCAGCTCACTACTTGGTGCACCGCTTCGCCATCCGACTTTTTCAAAAGGTAATCCAGCCTCCTTTAGCTTTATTTTTAGATCTGAGGCCGAGATTTTAAGAGTATTAGCCCTAAAGGTAGTGGGTCGAATGGTCGTAAAAGACTGGAGTACGGACTCTATATTTTGTGGAGGAATAATAAGCTTTAGTTTATTCAGAAATTTTTGAGGCAATTTCTGCCAGGATTGATCTGCCATGAGAGTATTATAGCTTAAGACCTGGTCACGGTTTTATATGGACACTTAGAGTTTTGCTGCGTTTGCTGCAGCTTTTTCATCACTGGCAGCTTTTTTAAGGGCGTTACGCTCTTGGAGTTTTTCTTCTCTCTCTATACGTTGTTTTTTGACTTCAGCTGTTTTTTTATCGATTGCTTCCTGACATTCATCATTAGAACATCTGAAAGTAACTGTAATTTGGGGAGCTTGGTGAGGAGAAAGCTCCTTAACCGTTCTACTCAGCTCAATTAAAACACTTCCACACCTCGCACAATTTATTTGATCAGTGTTTGACATGTATCACCTCGCTCCTTCTTTTTGTATTTTAAAACGCTAATTGAAGTTTAATATCTACTTCTTTTATTGTTGTTATTTCTGTTGAATCCGCCCCGGCTAGGTCCACTTCCTGATCTATTGTCTCGGTTATATCCACCATTTCCACTGTCTCTGTTGTATCCGCCGCCATCGCTATTTCGAGGCCTGTCCTCTCTTGGACGCGCAACTGAAACACCTAGGGTACGATTATTCAACATCGAACCGTTTAGCTCGGAAATAGCTTTTTGAGCTGCTTCATCGCTATCCATTTCTACAAAACCAAAACCTTTGCTTTGATTGGTAAATTTGTCGGTCACAACTTGAGCTGAAATTACAGTTCCGAATACTGCAAACATATCTTGCAGATCTTGATTAGTATGAGAATAGGGTAATCCACCTATAAATAATTTAGTCATTTAATTTAATTCACCACCCCTCTTTGTCATTCTGATGGTGAAACCTGTCACAAAAGAATGTTTTCTTTCTGTCTTGAAGTATCTTTTAGATTAATTCGAGAAGATAAAGAGATTATAGCAGAAAAAGGTTCTTGGTACAAGCCAAACTAATAAAGCTAACAAGCGAGTATTTGAGCTATATTATTATTTAGTTCTTCCGAGAGTAACCGTCAGTAGCAAAGGGAACTCGTCATATACCTGTCCATTTGATGTTGACCCAAAATGTCCATCAAAAAGTATTATTTGTGTACCGCCCAAGTGATCAAACATTATACGACCCTGTTTATCATCACAACTCCATGGATCATTTACGGAGTTAATAAATACAATTTCTTTTACATTTTGTTTTATCTTTTCCCAGTTGTACTTTTCCTGAAGAATTAGATCTTCCATTTGCTCGTCTGGATGCTGTGAGTAACCAGCAACTAATACAGCTTTTGTGATCCGCACATCAATATGTTCCAAGATGCTCAGGATAAGCGGTCCGCCAGATGAATGACCAACAAGCAATGTCTCTGAATCAAACGTGTGTTGTTTGAGTACTTTCGGAAGGAATGTATTAATGGGTTCCTTATTAATTGTTGGATTATATGGTATCGATACTATGTAACCACCTTTTTCTAGCTCTTTACCTAACCACTTGTACCAATATCGGTCCGGATTATCGTCTGTACCATGAAAGATAATAGCATTTTTCATTTGATCAGATTATATCAGAAGACCTTCTTCTTAGTAGGAACTTTCTATGCAACACGACCTTATGCTTTTATCTGACGTGTGATAAAAAACCACTACTACCTAAAATGCCGCTTATTCTTTGCATGGAAGCTTCATTATTAAAGTATCTGGACGTTGTGTGACAGACAACAACATTGAATACATCGGCTCTAAAAACTCCAGGAAGTTGAGTAACCTGTGGAGATTAAGCATCCATTTGTAAATACGTAATTCTACTTAGTATTCCTTCTGGGAATGAAACAAATGCTTCAGGCTCAATAAATGCGGGGCCTGGAGAATCTGGTGCTGGAGATGCTTTTGATGCAACATACCTCATCACTCTATCGAGCTGCTTATCTCGACTACCAAAAATAGGAAATCTATTTTGTCGAAAAGTGGCTATAGCTTCAGGATTGCGCTCTATCGCTAATACTCCAACTGTACCATCAAACTCAGGGTTTATCTCTCTAACCATCTCTTCCCACGACATAACAAGTGAAAGAGGTTCTTTACCTGTTGAAGCACCTACGGATAACACTAAGTAATCTCCTTTACCTGACTTAATGTGATCACTCATGTGACCTTCAATTTTTTTGAATTCTTCAGGATACCTATAAAATGCATCACCAGTGAATACATTAGTTTCTGCTTCTAAAGATTAAGCAAGTCGAGCTAAAAGTTCCGCATCAACAGCTATAGGAGGCCTATTTGCGGGAATATCATGTCCAGTACCACTTTCTGACATATCTGGAGTATACCAAAAGCTCCCACATCGTACACTAGGGAGACTAGAGCTTCTTAGAAAAATATTCCCTTAATATCTGCTTTAAAGTGACCTTACCTTAATGGGTTTGGGGCGTACCACTCGCTAACGCTCGGATACACTCCTGCCTCACCGGTCGCTTTTCGGCGAAGCGATGAACTGGAATACGGGGGACGTACTAGTCTCTATCGCTCCAGTACATCCCAACGCACACCCTCTTTTGCGAAGCGGTGCACCTGAACGTTAGTGAATGGTGCGCTGCTGCGGGACATGGATTCGGACCATGATAGTCAGATCCAAAGTCTGACGTCCTGCCATTAGACGATCCCGCAATATTAGTTATGAGTTATTGGTTCATAGTTCACCCCGATTCAATCGGGGTTCAAGTTTAAACAAAAAACAATAAGCTCAGGTTCGGTAATTTTATCAGAATCTGGATTTATATGAAAGCCAGCCTAATTGACAAAATAACAACCTCTCACTAAACTTAAATTCATTATGGACGAAAAGACCAAAGAGGACTTTATCAAATTATTTAATCAAGGATTTGAAGAGATGGTACTCCCCCAGTTCGAAGAGATAAGGGAAGACATGGCTTCAATGAGAAAGGAGATGGCTACCCAGACTGATATAAATAGACTAGAGAGGAAAATAGATCACTTATTAGATAAGTCTGGCGACCACGAGAATCGACTTAAGAGGATCGAGACACTCCCCATTATTGCTAGTGAACTGAGAGCGGTTAAATAATAGTATCTTTATCTCCAATCGATAGGTAGGATCCCATTTTCCAAAAGATAATCATTGCACTTACTAAAATGGTGTTTGCCAAAAAAAAGTGAGGCCGAAAATGGAGAAGGATGTCCGGATTCTAATACTAGATTCTTATCTCTATCGATCACTGCTCCTTTTGCTTGGGCATATTTGCCCCATAACATATATACAATATTAGTCCTCTTAGCGTTAAGTGTTTGGATAATTGCATCGGTAAACTGCTCCCAGCCTATTCCGGCATGAGAAGCGGGTTTATTAGCGAGCACAGTTAAAACGCTGTTTAGCATCAGAACCCCTTGGGTAGCCCAACGAGTTAGATCTCCTGAGGGAAGTGGCTTAGATCCTAAGTCACCCTTTATCTCCTTGAAGATATTCTTTAAAGAGGGAGGGAGGGGTATCCCATCATTTACAGAAAAAGATAATCCATTAGCTTGACCTGTTCCGTGGTAGGGATCTTGTCCAACGATTACCACCTTTACCGAATCTAAGGGACAAAGATCTAAGGCTCGGAAGATATTTTGGGCTGGTGGATAGGTTTGTTGAGTTTGATACTGCTTTCGGATATTAGTGGTCAAGTCTTTCCAGTAAGGCTTAAGAAATTCTGGCTTCAAAGCTTCTTTCCAAGTAGGATCTAGTTTTATGGCACTCATTAGATGAAGTTAGTCTAGTTTTGTGATTTATTATCTATTCAAATAGTATGGAAATCAAGTAAAATAAATGCTCGTGGTTAAAAATAACAAAAGTTTACTGATTATTGCCTTGATCGCCATGGTTAATATGCTGGGATATGGGATTATCATTCCCATCCTCTATGCTTACTCCAAAGAATACGGTCTATCAGATTTTCAAAATGGTCTACTTTTTGCCTCTTTTTCCATCTGTCAGTTTATTTCGACTCCCATTATCGGCCGGTTGTCAGATAAATATGGTCGCCGGCCCATGCTGCTAATCTCTATTATTGGAACCGCGTTATCTTTTTTTATAATGGCTTTTGCTCCGAACGCCTTGTTTCTTTTTCTGGCCAGAGCCTTAGACGGGCTAACGGCCGGAAATATCCCAGTCGCTTTTGCAGTTATATCCGATACAACTAAACCGGAAGAGCGAGCCAGAGCCTTTGGTTTGATCGGTTCGGCCTTTAATTTTGGGTTCATCTTTGGACCCGCTATCTCAGCGTTTACTGTAGGTTTTGGTTCGGGAGTACCCTTTATTATTGCTGGAGTAGTGACAATCGCCGCTGTGATCTTGACTGCACTTTTCTTGCCAGAGACAAATAAACATATGGGTGAGGTAAAATCTGGCAAATTATTTGACTTTCCACTATTATGGCGCACTTTGTTTGATCAGAATGTCGGGATGACTTTTGTGATCTCACTAATCTTTTTTCTAGCATTTTCCTGTGCTATCATCTATGGTTTTCAACCCTATACTATGAATATTCTTAAAATCACTGCCTCGCAGAACGCTTGGCTTTTTACGATGTTTGGTGTGGTCGGTCTCTTGTCTCAAAACTTTTTTGTACACCGTATATCTAAAGCCTTGGGACTCAAAAAAGCCTTTACCCAATCTATTCTATTTACTGCCCTGGCCTTTTTGATTATGTTCTTTGCTCAGTCACTGCCTGTTTTTATAATTGCATCCATTATATTGGGAATAGTAAATAGCGTCGTTCAAACCCTTATTCCCACAATCCTCTCTCAGGAAACAGATGAAAAATCCCAAGGTTCGATAATGGGATTAAACTCTTCGTATCAGAGCATCGGGATGATCATTGGACCAATTTTGGGTGGTATCGTAGCGATGGTGGCTATCCCCTTGCCTTTTTTGGTTGGTTCCATCTTGGTGATGGTTTGTTTTCTTTTATCCTCCAAAATCATGCGTCCTGGTATCAAAAAAGATTCAGCCTTCTGATTTATTACGACCCTGGGTTAACCAGGGTTGACAGCCTTCTGCTATGTAGATACAATGTACTTACTATGATTACCACATTGATTGCAATTGGAAATTCCCGAGGAATACGAATACCTAAGCCCCTTCTTAGTGAAAGTGGCCTTGAAGGGGAAGTTGAGTTGCAGGTAACAAAGGGCGAAATAAAAATTGTCGCGGCGCCTTTAAGGAAAAAATCCGTTTCGAGCTCCTTAGTAATGTCAGAGGGAGTGCTGGGAGCTGATTGGAATCGACCTGAAGAGGATGAGGCATGGGAAAGCTTGCAGTAGGCAACGTTGTTCTTGTAACATTTCCGTTCTCCAATTTAAAAGGCCAAAAAGTTCGACCGGCATTAGTCTTGGCAAATGTAGAGTTTGACAATCTTATTCTTTGCCAGATTACTTCAAAGTCCTATACTAGTAAAACAGCCGTCTTAATTAAAGCTGAGGATTTTAAAAGTGGCAAATTACCAGTCTTAAGTTTTGTGCGACCAGATAAGTTATTTGCGGCTGATGCAACTATTATTAGGAACGTAGTTGGTGATCTGAATTCAAAGAGCAAGAATTTAATCATAAAGCGAGTGCGTGAATTATTTGCTGTCTGATATACTGGCTTGATGGATCAAAGTTAGAAAGCGCGAAGGGTCCGGAACATGCGGTAATGATCGCCCAAGTATTAGATTCCCTTAAATAAGAATAGAGTCGCTATGAAAAATATTAGACTATTTACTGCCAGAACTTTTTCGTCGCTAAAAATACGCAACTACCGCCTATATTTTTTGGGCCAGGCAGTCTCATTGTCCGGCACCTGGATGCAGACGATCGGTCAGGGTTTACTAGTACTAAAATTGACGGGTTCAGGAACCGCCCTTGGTTTGGTGACAGCTTTACAGTTTTTACCAATTCTAATTCTTGGGCCTTGGGGTGGGGTGATTACAGACAGGTTCCCCAAAAGAAAAATACTTTTTATTACTCAATCAATTTCTGGAATACTGGCTTTAATACTAGGAATTTTAGTCATAACAACATCAATTAAACTCTGGATGGTTTATTTACTCGCTTTGAGTCTCGGAGTGGTGAATACTTTCGATAACCCCACCCGCCAAACTTTTTTAATGGAAATGGTCGGAGCAGAGAATTTATCAAATGTGATTTCACTCAATTCCAGTGAAGTAAATATGGCCAGAATTATCGGGCCGGCTATTGCCGGGGTTTTGATAGCTACTTTTGGACTAGGAATTTGCTTTATTATTAATGGTTTATCTTACGGAGCAATCCTCATTGTGCTGATGTTAATGAAAAAACAGGAGCTGCTCTCACTTCCTTTAGTTCAAAAGTCCAAAGGGCAGCTTTTGGAAGGCTTTCGCTATATCCGATCTTCCCCTCTGATCTTATACACGCTTTTAATGATGGCAATTATTGGCACGCTGTCATATGAATTTTCCGTAATCCTGCCGCTGTTTGCTAAATTTACCTTTCGTGGAGACGCCGGAAGCTATGCGCTACTGACAGGGGCGATGGGCGTAGGTTCGGTCATCGGAGGGCTAATTACTGCCTCCAGACATAAGACCTCGCCCCAAATGTTAGTCTGGGCAGCCTTCCTTTTTGGGATAAGTTTGCTGGCCGCCTCCTTAGCCACCACTTTAATAATGGCAGTTGTGGCGATGGTTGTAGTGGGCATCTTCTCGATCAACTTTACGTCTTTAGGAAATATTATATTACAGCTGGAGAGTATTCCGGAGATGAGAGGTCGCGTCATGTCGTTTTGGACAGTGGCTTTTTTGGGCTCTACCCCAATTGGCGGTCCAATTATTGGCTGGATCGGTGAACATATTGGACCAAGATGGGGCTTGGTTGTGGGCGGCATGGCCGCGATTGCTGCCTCGGGTTTTGGTTTTTTGACTCTGAGTAAGGGTATAAAGTTTGTTATTCCTGATGATTTGCAAAGAAACGCCACCCTAGTTGAAGCAGAGAAAGAGTCGAGAGTTTTTTAATCTTTTTTGATTGCTTCTTTAATCTTTTCTTCTTCTGCCCGTACTTCTTGGGTAAAAGAATGGACTTTATCTAAAGGTTTTCTAATCTCATCTTTTAGGTCTTGCATAATTGGCCGATTAGCAGTGCTCAACTGCTCTTCAATTGATTTTTCGATATAGCTAGTATTAGTTCTTTGCAGCATCCTAACAAGCTCTGGATCCTCTTTTGTAATTCCCATTTTAGATCTCATTTCGTCCAGCAGTTGCAAAACCTTGGTAATTTCTTCTTCGGCAATCAAGTTCACCCGAAGCTGGACTTCGTCTCGGATGGTGCTGATATATGAAGACCTGTTTTGTGAAACCAGCACAAAGATCGACAGAAATATCGCCTCGAGGGAGACAACCATCGTTAAAAGTCCAAAAGGAAAGGGGTCAAAAGGAGGAACCTCTGGAATTAGGTTGGTATTAATCAAAATCCAACCGGAAAAGAGAAATACATGAAAGACCAGAAAAGATGTTGAACCACATATGGCGGTTAAGTCATCGGCCACCCTGGTTAGAAAAGAACGTGATCTAAGGGATTTAGCTTCAAAGGATTTAAAAAAGCGCTGCCTTCTGTCTGTGGTTTGTATTTCTTGAGGAACCGACTCCATGTCTTTATCGTATCAAAGAATAAGTAAAGATACTATCATTTAAAAATCGAAGATTTTTTGACCAGCTTGGCATCATAGACTATTTCCCTAACCTCACCATCCTCACCTTCTATTTCATTCACCCCCGACATGCGGTTGTATTCTTGAAGATAATCAGACAGGGCTATTTGTAACTCTTTGACCTCTGATTTAAGCGCCTTTATTTTACTGGCCAGTTCGCCAGCCTGAGGTTGTTTTAGTATCTGAGCGCGGGTAGTGGCCCTAACCTTGGAAGCCTCTTTGGCTGCCTTATCATGCGCCTGATAGGTGGGGTCGTTAGCAAAAATATCGTCAAGCATCCCCTTATGCTTTTTAGCTTCATCCTGAAGTTTATCAATGGAGCTAACATGGCTTTTGATTAAACCCTCCATGTTTATCAAAACCTGAGCCCCTCCTGCAGAGGCCTTATTTAAAGCTTCATCATTTATGATTTCTGCATCAACAACCGGAGAGTTCTCTGAATCCATATCTATTTAATATATAGACAGTTGCAAGCAAATTCAAGTAAGTAATTTTGCCTTGCACAATAATCTGCGCGATTATTGCGCCATTTGTGGTATACTACACTAGTTCACAGTTCACTGAGAACCGACAACCATGAACTGATAACCGTTATGTACAAGCCCAACTACATCATTTCACCATCAATCCTCTCAGCAGTATCAGAGATAGCCCAAATCAAGACCTTGGTTGAAAGATCCCGAGTCCTCCCGCTTAACGAAGCACAGATGCGCCGACAGGCTATTGTGCGCATGGCGCATACCTCTACTTCTATTGAAGGCAATAAACTAGCCGAGTTTCAGGTTAAAAAGGTTTTGGCAGGTGAAAAGATTGCCGGAGATGAAAAAAGCATTCAGGAGGTGAAAAATTATCAAGTGGCCCTGCAAAAAATAGAAGAGTTGTCTGTAAGCTATACGCATCTGACGATAGATAAAATTCTGCAGCTGCATCAGATTTTAATGAAGGGACTACTGGAGACCAAAAAAAGTGGACATTTCCGCCCTGCCTCAATCTTTGTTGTAGATGATTTGGGTAATGGTCAGGAGATTCTAAGATATGAGGGTCCGGTAGCCTCTAAGGTGCCTTTTCTGATCAATCAACTATTACTTTGGGTTAATTCTTCAAGCATGATTCATCCGATCATCAAAGCTGGTATTTTTCACCTCCAATTCGTTTCGATCCATCCTTTTACCGATGGCAACGGACGTATGGCAAGACTGTTAACTCAGTACCTACTTTACCGGGACGGCTGGGATTTTCGAAAAATAATCGTTCTGGAAGATTATTACAATCGAGATCGACAGGGTTACTACAATGCAGAAAACATGGTTCAAGGGAAGCGTTATCAAGAGGGTCAGGACATTACTACCTGGTTAGAATATTTTGTGGGAGGATTCCTGGTTGAAGCCCAAAAGGTCGCCGAGGCAATCTCCTCGATAGGTTTTGACAAGATAGCACTAAAGGGCGGCCAAGTCTTTTTGGATAAAGATGAAGCCATTATTGTCGATTTTCTGACCACCACCGGAAGGATTACATCTCAAGATGTTCAGGATATCTTGGGAATTGCCAAAAGAACAGCCCAGCTTAGACTAAAGGCTCTCGTGGATAAGGGGATGCTAGTATCACAGGGCAAGGGACCAAGCACTTATTATGTCCTGAGTAACTAGTTTCTTATCTGGTTGACTTCCGAAAGCATTTCCTGTATGATGATAAATAGTACTATGATAGTTCCGGATTTAGTTTAACTAGTCCTAGGATCTAGAGCTAGTGACTAGTTAAGGTGGTGAGTTTTTTGAAAAAATTATTTGTAGGTTCCCTTCCTTGGGCTACTACTGACGAACAATTAAACGATTTATTCGCTCCTTTTGGACAAGTTCTTTCCGCTAAGGTTTTACAAGATCGAGAAACCGGACGAAGTCGCGGTTTTGGTTTTGTGGAAATGGCTGATGATGCAGCAGCTGATGAGGCTATTGCTAAACTCAATGGTTCAGATATGGATGGTCGTAAAATTGTAGTCAATGAAGCCCGACCTCGAGAAGATCGATAAGGTTTTTTTAAAAACAGGGTGAGGATAAGTCTTTGCCCTGTTTTTTTGTGCTCAAATTCTCCTGATAAAGTCTGCTAAGGGCAAACCTCCCGGAATTTTAATCCGGGGCATATTAAATAGATTACCCTCACTCTCTATTCTGCCGGTCCAAGTACCTACAGCGCCTACAAATCCCGACTCCCTGACAAGCTTCCAAAGTGCCGGGTTGGATGTGCCGTATGGGTAGGAAAAAAAGTTTATGGGTACGCCTAATATAGCTTCTAAAGTTTGCTTGCTCTGAGAAATCTCTTCCTTGGCCTGATCTAAGGAAAGAGTTGGTAAATTAGCATGATGAATAGTATGTGCTTGAAAAGAAACCAAACCTGAAGAGTGGATTTCTTTGACTTGATCCCAGTTCATATAATAACTAGTTCCAATGAGTCCCGTAGGCAAAAAAGAGGTAACGTGTATATCTAACCTTCTAATTATGGGGTAGGCGTTAATATAAAAATCTATATACCCATCATCAAAGGTTAGTACGATGGGTTTTTGAGGCGCCGGAACTGTTCCCATCAAAATAGCGTGTAAAGTGTCCAGAGAGATGGTGTGGTATCCATTGGAAACTAAATAGTTCAGCTGCTCTTCAAATAGCTCAGGGGTTACCGAAAGATTATCCCTGGCCAGGTCCTTGCCGGGGTTAGGATTAGCCCCGATGTAATGATACATCAGAATAGGCACATTAATTTGTCTACCGTAATTTTTTGGAATAAAGTAGGCCGAAGAGGTGGCGGTTTTAGGCTTAGGGGTAGATGCAGCTGCTGTAGCTTGGACAGCTGTGAGGATGCTTTGGCGAATAGAACTCAAAGGAGTGCCAGATACCTTAATTTGATTAGGGGTTTTGGGAAGGAAGATAAAAGCAAAAATTAGCAGAGATAATATCAGGCACAAAGCTAGACTAATCTTTTTAACCCCAAACATAGATACTTGTGATTGTACCATGGTACAATACGATGGTTGTTTGCTGGTGTGGTGGAATGGTATACACGCGCGCCTTAAGAGCGTGTGGGCTACGCCTATGAGGGTTCGACTCCCTCCACCAGCACCATATAGAACTTTTTACAAAATTCATAGGCTTGATTTATCTAGTATATATCTGATAGATTTATAACTGACTAAATCAAATCAAATGCCAGAACTAGAGGCACGTAAACCATTATCACCCTTTTCTTATCCTAAGTGGGTATTATTGTTTTCAGCTGGAGTGCTTATTTCTACCATCTATTCCCTATTCCTTGCCCCGATGTATATTCAAGCTTCAAAAGATCTCAAGGCCGGTCGACATGCTTTTTATAACGAAAACTATAATGAGGCTATCGATAATTACTTGGCGGTACTAGACGTAGTCCCCTCTTCCAAGGAAGCTCGGATTTCTGTGGCCGAAGCATATTTTAAAAACGAGAACCTATCAGATGATGAGTATGGCCTCATTTATCTGGAAGATCTTCGTTTGGAAAAAAACGACTGGACCAGAATAAAGGAGGTTATCCCTGCAAAATATGAAGAATATTTTGATGTCATAAAATAAAGATGTTTTTTATACCAGGTTGGTTGATCTCATTAGTCACATTCCCAGGGGTTATTGCCCATGAGGCTGCCCATAGATTTTTTTGTGATTTGGCTAAAGTACCAGTGTATAGAGTTTGTTATTTTAGAGTTGGAAACCCTGCAGGGTTCGTCATTCATGGACAGGTTAAATCTTTGCGGAGTTCCTTCTTGATCTCGGTCGGACCATTGATCGTAAATACCCTTCTTTGTATGTTGCTGACCTTTTCAGCCGCTTTCCCGTTGATGATTTTAAATGCCAAGAGTTATAATCCTGTTTTTATGCTAATCGCCTGGGTTGGATTTTCCATCGGTATGCATGCTTTTCCCAGTAATGAAGATATGTCTGGTTTTCTGGAGCAGGTTAAATTGACTCACGAAAGAGACTTCTTTTACTTCGTTTCTAAAATCTTTGCCTGGATAATTAAATTTGCCAATATGGCTCGAATCTTCTGGTTTGATTTCATCTACGCTTTTGCTATCAGTATGCTACTGCCTACTCTTCTGGTAGGGATCTAACATATTCAGTCGGGGTGACAAGAATTGGACTTGCTACTTCTCGCTCCCAAAGCGAGCGTTCTACCGATGAACTACACCCCGATCGCCCATTATTGTAGCTTAATAGAGTAGTTTTGTACACCTAAATTGTTTTAGAAAAGTTAATACCGCTTTAAAATTGTAGCTAGATCTGATATGTTTAAGCTATGGAAGAATGTATTTTTTGTCAGATAATTGAGGGGAAAATACCCGGTTTTAAAATTTTTGAAAACGATGATATTCAAGCCTTCTTAACAATAGCTCCTATCAAACCGGGTCATACTCTGGTTGTTCCCAAAAAACATATCGATTATTTCTTTGATTTAGACGAAGTGCTAATGAATAAACTTATGGCTGTTTCAAAACAAGTAGCTGCTGATCTTCTAAAAGCTTTTCGTCCGACAACCCATAAAATTGGAGTGATGATTGCTGGGTTGGAAGTTGCCCATGCTCACCTACATCTAATTCCCATGGACAATGAAGAGGAGTTAGATTTTTCTTTGGCTAAACAAGTTTCGACAGATGAGTTAAAGGAAAATTTTGAAAAAATAAAGACTATTCAAACACCGGGGTAAGAAGTCTCCATAAATCGCGCTCTGTTAATTCATAAATCACAACATCTGGCCGAGTAGATTCAAAATCCTGCAGAGAATATGGCGCTATTCCCCACAGATAAGTCGACTCGCTAAAATGCTCAGAAAGAAAAGGGATTACATTTGTCAGAAATGAGTCTCTTAAAAATAACGCCTTGGGGGTACCTTGACCCTGGATAGCTTTGACTATCTTGGGACATTGAAAGTAGAGGTTAGGACAGGGTGAGACGATATCCAAGGCTTTTTCTCCTGACTTTAATTTTAGCATCGGTTCCTCTTCGTGTAGAAAAGTTTCTCCTCCCACTAAGACTGCCAAATCCTTACGCGGATTGTCCGCGTAGGAGACTGTAAAGTCTTCTAGGGGTGTGGGTTGCAAGCTTGGAAAGTCTGTAGATAAGCTTTTTAACAACTGCTGATAAACGACCCAAGCTCCTAGCTGGTTCCAATGCGTATCGTATTTGTAGTAAACTTGCCCTAAGCTTTTGGCAAGCGTCAAGCTTTCTGTGGGGTCGATAATAGAAATGTTAGAACCCTGGAGATACTTTTTAATTTGTTCTCTTTGGGATAACCCATTGCTAGATTTTAGATAACTTGGCAATAACTCCGGGTAAACAGTTTGAGCTTTGGGGGCAATAAGAAAGACAAATTTTGCTCCTTGAGTAGCCCAGTGTTCTTTGGCGTTAACTAAATTTGTTTTGACTTTCAAGAGTTCATCGTCTGTAAAAGGGTGGGCATGCAAACTATCTAAATAAGTATCCTCTGAGTTGTAAAAGAACCAATCATCCTTACCAATTGTTACCAAGTTGTTAGGTGAACTTTTAAATAACTTGACTTGGATAATATTCCCAAGTTGAACAAGCAGTGGACGAAAACCAAAGTGGTCATTAAAAAAATCTGAGTATAGTTTGGGAAATGTTTTTAGGTTCTGTATTTTTAAGATCGGTTTTTGGGCTAAACTGCGGTTTTCTGTTAAAGTAAAGCGACTATTTACTCCCTTAAGATATCCAAAAACGGAGGAAGATATTACTATTAAAAATAAATATATTTGTAAGTAATAGTAAATATTTTTTCTCATATTAAAAACGAAAATAAATAAATGGTGCAAAGGTACTTCCGGCAACCGAAATTATGGAGTAAATAAACAAGGTGATAATAAAAATAGTCTTACCAAATTGGAGTACGGTTTGATGATTGCTTAAGGTTTGGTTAATTTTGGAAACTACGGGAAGAGCGGTAAAGATCGCAATAATTAGGATCAGTAGTTGGTAATTGGAAACAAAAATAAAGGGACTTAAAGTATGGTTTCCAGGGGTCAGGCCAAACATTATTTTGAGCAGAAATAAGGTGTAGTTTAAGCTGTCTGTTCTAAATATTAACCAACCAATCATAACTGCAAATATAGTGTATAAATACTGTATCGGTTTCCAGCTCCTAGCTAGAAACTTCCCTAAAAATAGCCTCTCTAAAACAAGTAAGATTCCGTAATACAATCCCCACATTACAAAGTGCCAACTTGCACCGTGCCAAAGACCTGTCAAAGTAAAAACTATAAGTATATTTAAACAAGTTTTTGTTAAGCCTCTTTGGCTGCCGCCCAGGGGGATATAAACATAGTCCCGAAACCAAGACGAAAGAGTCATATGCCATCTTTTCCAAAATTCCTGAATTGATCTGGAAATATAGGGATAATTAAAATTTTCATTGAAGTTAAAACCAAACATCTTTGCCAAGCCGATTGCCATGTCTGAATATCCAGAAAAATCAAAATATATTTGCAATGTATAAGCGAGTAGAGCGATCCATAAGAGCTCTGAAGATAAGTAATAGGGCCTGATTGCAAAGATTCGGTCAGCAACAGTCGCACAAGTATCGGCGATGACGACTTTTTTGGCTAGTCCTACAGCTAATCTAGCTACTCCACTTGAGAAAAGCTCAAGTGACACCCCCCGTTTTCTAATTTGCCTGCCAATATCCTTGAAACGTACGATCGGTCCGGCGATCAGATGAGGGAATAAACACATATATAGCAAAAATTTAGAAAACTTTTTTTCCGGGTTAATGGTCTTACGTTTGACATCAATTAAATATGACAGGGCGTGGAAGGTAATAAAGGATATTCCAAGAGGTGTATAAAGGCTAACGCTAGGAAGAGAGAGGTTTAGAAGAACAAGGGGCTTTAAAAGAAAACTTGCAAAAAATACTAGGTATTTAAAGTAAACCAGAATACCCAAGTTTGTCAGTATCCCAAAATAAAACCATAAATCCAAACCCTTTTTGCGTTTGGATATCCTCAGAGCGAATAGATAATTGATTAAAATAATACCCAGTAGCAAAAAGATATATGTAGTTTCTCCCCAGGCATAAAAAAATAAACTAGCCAGAATAAGAAAGAGGTTTTTATGTTTACGGAAAAGTAAAAAGTAGCCTACTAAAACAGTAGGGAGAAACAGAAATAAGAATATCGGTGAGCTAAAAAGCATCTGGAAATGAGAATATCATAAAAGATAGGTCTTTTATAAGTGACGTAGTATTAGGATTTTCCTCTCCATGTTCTGCTCTAGACTCCCTCTAAGTAGCACTCCCCAGGGATCTTCGCGATTAGGGCCCAAACCTCCTTTACCATCGTAAGTAACCGCGTCATCCATCCTTGTCCTGGGTTTAGACTTAATTGATCCTCTGGGCCCACTGTCCATACATGGTAGGTTGAGTCTTCTGGATCGTCGGGTTTGCTGACGATCTTACCCAAATAGACATGATCCAGGTCTTGATGAGCTGCGACAGTTATTCTAGCAGTATACCCATTAGCCTCACCTTCATTTTTATATAACCTTTGTCCAGCTTCGAACGAGGAATCTACTGCAAGTGCTACAGCGATACCTTCTGTTTGCTCACCATTAGAGGCAACATGCCAACCGTTCCAGGACCTCTGAGCTACATAAAGTGTAGCAGTTGGGTCGCCAGCCTGAAATGCTGGGTTTTGGACAGCTGTTCTAATAAAGTTTCCATTGCCGTTCAGCTCAGGAATCTCCTGATACCATCTATTTTTGGATCCATGGCTTCTACCGCCCATTCCTGCAAAGAGTCTAATATGTCTGCCGTCTGGACTCAGGGATGCTGCCACAACTCGACCCCTATTTGGATCAAGTAATTTTTGAAGATTTCTGACTGATTCTTTAGGTGTAATCACTAACTCATAAATTAATATTACAGTCTTTAAAAGTCAATAGATAAATTTATAGGATATAGTGCTATGATGTTGTGTGGATGAATTGACACCGGTTATGGAATATCGGATTCCTGGTGCCAATGCCAAGATGCCGTTTGAGCTTGTGGTCTATGAGGACAGACTAGTTTGTATTACCTCCTGGACTTTTAAGACAAAGACTGATACTTACCTGTTTAAAGATATCAAAAGAGTAAATATTCAAAAAAACGAGTCCGGCTGGCCCAAATACTTAAGTATTTTTCTAAGAGATGGCAAGCATGTGACCTTTGATTTGGGTTATTCCAAAGCTGGAATAGAAATCCAAGAGTATATCGAGGCTAATATTTTCTGAATCTAATAGTTGTGAGGGTTTAGCCTAGTTCCTATAATAGCTACATGTCAGAGCGAAGCAAGATTAACAAAGTTCTGGCATCCCTACCTCTTCAAACATGCTCTATCGAAGCTAATCCAGTAACTGGAGAATCTGGGTGGAAGGCGCCTCACGGAAAACTTTTTAGAGTAACTGGAAGATTCTCTATTAACTGGCTGGAGTCACATCCAAATTGGCCCCAGCCACAAGATAGTTCAGATCTTCTGAGGGCCGGAAATCATATGCTATATAAGCGCTTGTTGAAAAAAGCGAAGGGTGATGACAAAAAAGCCCTCTCCGATCTTCTGCAAGAGCTTGACCTGGATGAATTTAATGGCTACATGCCCCCAACTTCATTTGAGGGAAAGTGGCTGGTTAAATCTGCTGAAACCGATAGAAATCCCTATGAAATCAGACGAAGTAGGGATTCAGACGAACTCTACGTTAAGCAAGATGTTGATATTTGGTATGAGCGAAGTCCTCTTGTCCTTACAACTAAAGACCTAGGCCCTTCACTAAGAGACCCTGTTGTTTTTGAAGATGAAGACGGAGATCTTCGATGGATGCAAGCTTATGCTGAGGTTGTGCCTGGACATGCTCCTATAGAGTTAGTATGTTTTGCTGAACCGTATCCAAATATCTATACTCCGAAACAAAGACCTCGGGATAAACTTATACTGCCAGTACCAGTTCGAGGTAGTGATGCCTTTTTTGATACTTTAGAAAGAGGATTAGGGAAAATAGATCTAAACCAAAGACTACAAGAGGTTCGTAATCATCGCATGCTTGGTATGCCCTTTGCAGATGATCCCCTCAGAGGCTTTGTATTACCATCCCCAGCTAGAATTGCCCTCCCAAGAACCCCCCGAATATTAAGAGCAGATCAAAGAACAGAAAGCCCAGACGAAGATATAGAATTTTGAGCTCTTCTTAAACAAATCTCTCTAATTCTTGCGAAAAACTGTTGTTTCTGGGAGAATATGTACTTATTGCGGGTGTAATTCATCGGTTAGAATGTCACTTTTCCAAAGTGAACGTAAGGGGTTCGATTCCCCTCACCCGCTCCAGACGGGATGGTAGTCCCATCGAAGTCCCGAATAGATTGATATATCGGGCTAATCCTACTCTTTTCGAAAGATTTTGTCTTCATAAAACTCATCAAGTATTCGTGCCTAATTTTATTTCAAAGAGACGGGAGTCGGACTTTCGCTACTCATTTAATGTGATCAGCTAAATATTCTGCATCTTCAGCTATACCGCATAATAAGAACGATTTATATTTTGATAGCCATCTTAAACCGATAAAATGTAATCCAGGAATTTTACTAACTCCCTTTATATGAACTGGCTGATTCTGGTTGTCAAAAACATCTACTTTTAACCAATCATAATCATCTTTAAAACCAGTAGCCCAGATAACGGAAGTTACATTGTTTGCTTTCAAATCGAGCGATTCTATACCTTTTGGCATTTCTAATGCTTCACTTTCTTCTTTTTCTTCAGGAAGGTCTAAATTGTGTTCTGTAATATATTTATCTGCTGTAGTTTTAAATCCAATTAACGCACTTTCTCCTTTTTGGATATTTTCATCTAAATCAGAATTAAATATAGCTTTTGAAGTGTTTATATCTTTTAGTCTTCCTACTAACTGAACTCCGTCTTTTGCCAGTTTCCTTAAATTCACTGTTTCAGGATTGCCATATAGAATTGGCGGAGTGGTATTTTTTACTTCTTCTGATGTTTCTTCCGCTTTTCTATCTAATATTCCTAAGATTTCAGCCCACTCCATGAAGTCTTTACCTCTATAAACCCTAGGAACAATTCTCACTCTGCCAATTGAAAGAAAGACCTTTCTTCCTGATTTGTTTAAATCATTTGCAATCTGAATTCCGGAATTGCCTCCACCAACTAACAACACAGCACCATCTGGTAATTGCTTGGCATTTTTGTAGTCAGAAGAGTGGATCTGAAGAATATCCTTAGGTAAATTCTTAGAAATATCGGGAACTAAAGGTTTGTGAAATGAACCTATTGCGACTACAACATTTTTAGCTGAATAATCTCCCTTGTTTGTTTTTACTATGAATACATCTTTATCTTTAGTAACTGAAGTAACCTCAGTATTCTCAGATAAGGGTACATTAAATGATTTTGCATAGTTTTCAAAATGCTTGACAATTTCATCTCTAGAATCAAATCCATTTGGTTTCCCACCTTTGTATGGAAAACCTGGAAGCCTAGTCATAAAGTTTGGTGTAATCAGATGGAAAGCGTCCCAACGACGCGATTTCCATTCCTCACCAACTTTACCTTTTTCTAAAACAAGGTGATCTATGCCTTTTTGAGTAAGAAGATGACTTACAGAAAGCCCTGCTTGTCCTGCGCCAATTATTACCGTATTGATTTGTGCTACCATATTTGGATTATATCAAATGATCAGGCTCCTCTTCGTAAAAGTTCATCAATTTGCTAAAATGAGATAAGTATTCAATGAGGAGCGGTTCCAAATAAAATGCGTCTCCCGCTCTGGGTTCGGCAAGCTCACCATTCGCGTGAGATTGCGGAATCCATAGAAGAGTTTCGAATAACATAGGAAGAGGTTTGATCTTAAACTCTTGGGAACCAGAAAAAATAGAAAAAAATACAGAGCAGAAACAAAACAGAATACATAAGCATTAAAAATATATTTATACTTTTGTTTTTATCTGAAGCCCGAATCAAAGGATATGCAACTAAGTAAGCCAATATAAAAATGCTTGCAAAAATTGGCAGAAATCGACCAAGATCTATAACTTTATTCCATTCTCCTCCTACCCAATCTTCTTTTATTAAAATAAACGGAGCTTTGATTAGAGGTAATTCTACTGCGGTATCCCTTAGGCTAACTCCTGCCCATGAGATAAACAGGCCTCGATTGACGTAGTACCAGTGAGGTAAATCGTGTTTTGAGTAGAAACCGCTCGAGAAAACATAAAAGATTCCACTAAAAAAACATAGAACAAAAGCAAGCTCAAAAGCTAGAATTGCGGCCTTAACCGAAATCAAATTACGTACCATAAATCTTAATGGTTGTAGCTAAATTATACGCTATTTTCCTAACAAATTTCCATTAATTTGCAAAAGTGTATGAAGATTTTATCTAACATAAGTTCAAAATAATTTGAATGTCAGAAAACTTATTCAAGAGCCTCTTCTTTTAAATTCTGAGCTTCCTGTAGCCAAAAATTCTGCCATTCTTTTTCTGGTAATTCTATAATCAGAGTAGGATAATCTAATACTCCAATAACTTTTAAGAGTTGTTGTCCCATCTGGATTGGATCAATGCCTGAATCAAACTTAGCGCGTGCCTTTCTTATTAGTTCCTTAAAACTCCACCCCTTTTCCTTAAAAATTAAGTATAAATCAATAAAATGCCTGCTACTTGGCTGTTGGTAAAGAGTAAAGGTTTTGTTAACGGCTATATCTAGTAAGCCATCGACCTTAATACCATTTATGATCCTTGGTTGTTCTAATTGAGTAAAAGGATAATAGGTGAATTCTGTTTTAATAACCCCATCAGTTGTGTGGAGAAAGAAAAGATTTCTGTTAAAACTTTGTTGAAAGTCAATCTTATGTATTCCAGCTTTGTCTTGGATATTTTTTAAACTTACTTGTATATTCATAGGATCTACTTCTTCCAGACTAAAAAAATCCAAGTCTTCTGATAATCTATGGTGAAGGTAGTATTCAGCAAGCGCTGTTCCACCAGATAAATAGAAATTATTCATGATATCCTTTTGTTGGAAGATAAGATTAAGAAGGAGTTGTTGCTTTGGAGTTAAGATTGTTTTTGCCATAGCCACATCTCAAGAAGTTTTTTTCTTTGAGGATCAATGTGGAGTTTAGGCCAATATTTTTTTAATTCGCTGATTTTTAACTTAGTACCATTAAGACCAAAATTAACACTCTGTTCTAACTTCCATATAGCATATCTTTCAGGATTTTTCTTAAGTTCTGAAGTGTTTATATTCCAGTTGTACATATTCACATTATATCATTTTCAGGATTATTTTTCTTGGTAAACTCCTATCAATTTGCTAAAATGAGATAGGAATTGGACGAGCATTAGTTCGGAATAATTTGCGTCTCCCGCTCCAAACCGGACTGACGTGCGGATTTTTTGTTTTTCCCCAATAAATCAACCTATTCTTGAGTTCTAGCCTTAAATTCTGCTAAAATCCCATTAGCCTGGAGACATATAATACCGGCAAAGAGAATAGAACCTATGGATGATGATTTACTAATAAATAAAGAAGAGCTTGAAGAATTTAAAAAAATTGCATTCAAAGAATATGGAATCAAACTCACTGACGAACAAGCTTACGAGCAAGGATCTGCATTACTTAGGTTAACGGATTATCTAATAGAAAAAACTATTGAAAAGAAGAGGATGTTAAAGAAATAATTAAAAAACGGTTTTTGAGATTTTTTTAACCCCCTCAATAAGTTCTTCGATTTCTTCTGGGGTCGGGTCACTAGTTTTTTTATGATCACACTTATTTCTTAAATCACCAAGATGCTGGATGTATCTCCACACAGATGTCTCGATAACCCTGCTTGTTTTTAAGAGATCATTGAGGTCGCCGATAGCCGGATCTTTTTTAGAAATTTTCAAATTGTGATTTTCACACACCTGTAAAAGATGCGATTCTAATACTACGCCTGCAACTGCACCAGCTCCACGAGAGAAACCTTTCTTGTTGAGTTCTTGAGCAACTTCTAGTTCAGAGTCAAATAGATCTGCCTGAACTAGTTGTTTAATATCAAACAGAGAACTTTTAAATCTTTGCTTTACAGATTTCAGAATATTAAGTTGTTGCTGAAATTGAGAAATTGCAGCTTCGGGACCAACTTTTCTATCGCCATAAGATGCTGTAACTACCAAATTTTGCAAATAATCTTCGATGACGTAATTGCCATACTCTATAGACTTTCTGTTTTTAGGTTTTTCATACAACTTTACAAAATCACTTATTCGGTCAGGTAATAGTAATTTGATAACCACCAAAGATTCAGAATACCAATTTTGATACTGATCCCTAAAGTTGCGTAAATCTTTAATAAATGCTTCGCTTTTTTCTCCCAACTGCTTTTTAATTTGTTCGGGGTGACATTCAAACAGCATTGCGTTATACAGCTCACCACCAGAATCAATGAGTGTTTCTAGATCTTTTTCGTATTTTTCAAGATTATTCATAAGATATTTTTCTTCGCTTACCAAAGGTACCCCTCATCTACGATTCTGTTTAATTCTAAGATATTTTGTTGATAACCCTCCCACTCAGGTGCCCAAACGCATTTAGATAAATCAGGCGCTATACCTAAATACGCTTTAGTTCCTGGAATACCACCTTTAATAGTTAAAAAACTGGAGCGATGGGTACCATCAATAATTGTAAATGGCCCTGTTTCTGAAGCACTAATCATTATGATATCCTGAACCCCCGTGTCAGGGGTTTTTAGCATCTCATCTATTTTTACTTTATGATCTGCTGCTCCAGGAGGGAAATTGGAGATACGATGTCCATGTCCACTCGACAGGTTCTTCAATACTCCTGAGAGTTTGAATGTTTTTCCTGTGTCAATAAACCAGTCCCATATGGCAAGCAGGTATAAATTTTCTATGTCCTTCTCTTCAATCTCAACCTCATGCCACGTAATATCTGTCGGCACATGATCCATTATTGGTTTTCTCCCATATATATTAAAAATCAAATTTTCTCTTTGTTCATTTTCGGATCGATTATCGAGGTTCGGGTTCTCAATAATATCTACTTGTTCTGGGCTCAAACTATCTTTCATTCGATAAAATTCGCTTTTAAGCCATGCTTCGTAAACTTTATCTTTGGTGGAAGTATTAACTATTTTCATTAAGCACAATTTTATCAAACTGTTGACTTGATTGCTAATCATATCGATCTAAAACTCGATGTACCAATGTGGCTCTTTAGAGCATTAAGTTGTAAAATTAAATCCGGAGTAACCAACTCCCGCAGGTTCGAGCAAAGTACGGTGACCAGCTCCAAATTGATTAGATTGAAAATTTAACTTCAATTGTCTCATAATTTGTAGGGCATCCCGTCTCCCACCTCCGTTTTTGACTTGATCTTAGGCTCACTTGGGCGCTACCTAAAACCCTTGTCAAGAACCTATAATTGCTGTATTTCTTACTTAAAAGTAATCAATAATGGTAAACTGATAGCATGACGATAACTAACCATGTTCTTGCCGGTTCAATTATTGGATTAATAGTTAAAGAGCCCATTTTGGCAGTCACAATAGCTTTTGCTTCACACTTTGTAATGGATGCTCTGCCGCATTTTGGTTATCCAGGCAGAAAAGGTTTTCCAGAGGTTCTCAAACACAGACTAAGTTATATTGTGGGGATTATTACCTTAATCTCAACACTTTGGATAGTCTTTATATTGATAAATAACAGCCTTTACTTTCCCCTTACTTGTGCTCTAGTTGCAGCTTCACCTGATTTTGTAGGTTGGTACAACTACATAGCTTATGAGAGGAAAGGCAATCTTGCTACAGGTTGGCTAAAATTATTACATGTCCAGTTTCACCGGCGAATCCAAAAATTTGAAAGACCTTGGGGTCTTTTGGTGGAAGTTGTAGTATTTGTTAGCCTGTTATGGTTGCTCATATTATTAGGTTTCAAGCCATAATACTCAGACAATACTATTAGAAATCCTTAGGGTTATAAGCACAGTAGAGTTTATCAATCATGTCCCAGACTTCCCAAAAGAGTTCGGAATAACTTGCGTCTCCCGCTCCAAACCGGACAAACGTCCGGTTTTTTCGTTTTCCCCCAAGAAAGCCACCTTCCCCCGAGTTCGAGCCTCATTTTTTATTGTTTACATTCCGAATTTTACTCCCATTTCAGAATATAAAGGTGGCTTGAAATTTATACTTTGATTTACTACGATAAATAAAGATTGGGGGTGAACTGAACTATATGAAAAATCCAATAGTAATTTTCGTTATTATCGCAGTTGTAGCTGTTCTGGGAATTGGCACATACGCTTTATTTCAGAATTCTTCTCAGTCTAACTCCACTTCGAAAGATGCTGCAGTAATCGAACCAACTGATGCGACGACTAGCTCTCGGTACGTAGAGTACAGTAAGTCAGCTTTAAATAATGCCGCGAATAATCGTCGTGTGTTATTTTTCTATGCGTCTTGGTGCCCAATCTGTAAACCGGCCGATGCTAACTTCACTCAAAATGTAAGTAAAATTCCTGAAGATGTTACGTTGATTAGAGTCAATTACGAAGACACAGAAACAGACCAGGAAGAAAAAGATCTTGCCAAAAAGTATGGCATAATCTATCAGCATACATTTGTTCAAATAGATAGTGCGGGCAAGGAAGTCACGAAATGGAATGGTGGACAGATAGAAGAACTCTTGTCTAATATTAAGTAATCTTATGATACTACTTATCGCATTTGCATTTTTGGCTGGAATTATAACCATCCTCTCACCATGTATTCTCCCTATTCTTCCCATTATTCTTACCTCAAGCATTGGTGGGGTAAATACGGGAAAATCTCGACCTTTGGGGGTTGTTATTGGCTTTATCCTTAGTTTTACTTTTTTTACCCTCTTTCTCTCAACTATTGTCCGTCTAAGTGGTATTCCAGCAGAAACACTTCGATTCGTGTCTGTGCTTGTTGTCGCGGGGTTTGGAGTATCTCTTCTTGTCCCAAGGTTTCAAGTTCTTATCGAGAAGCTTTTTTCTAAACTGGCAAGCTTTATACCAAATAACCAAGGCAGAACTGGTTTTGGAGGAGGACTGCTCATCGGGTTTTCTGTGGGACTTCTTTGGACACCGTGTGTTGGCCCAATACTCGCTTCGGTTATTTCATTGGCAATTACTGGAACTGTTACTTTTGATGCATTTTTAATCACACTTGCGTATTCATTTGGCACAGCAATTCCGATGTTTTTAATCATGCTGGGCGGACAAAATGCCCTTCGCCGAGTCCCGTGGTTACTTGCTAACTTGGGCAATATCCAAAAATTGTTTGGAGTACTTATGATTCTGACAGCTATTGGGATATTTTTTAATGTTGACCGAAGATTTCAGACGTTTGTACTAAACGCTTTTCCGAAGTATGGTATTGGTCTTACAAAATTTGAAGACAATGAGTTGATTCGAAATCAACTGGATAAAAAAGGCGAGGAAGCAAAAAAAGAAGATATGGGAAAGCCAATGTTTGATCTAGTTGAACCAAAAGGTATAAAAGCTCCTGAAATTATTCCTGGAGGCAAGTGGTTTAACAGTGAACCATTGTCGCTTGCACAACTAAAAGGTAAGGTCGTCATCATAGACTTCTGGACGTATTCTTGTATTAACTGTCAAAGAACTTTTCCTTATCTAAGAGATTGGAATGAAAAGTATAGGGATAAAGGGCTTGTCATTATTGGAGTTCACGCTCCAGAGTTTGAATTTGAAAAGAGCGAGAAAAATGTGGCTCAAGCAATCAAAGACTTTAATCTGACTTATCCTATTGTCCAAGATAATGATTTCTCTACTTGGAGGGCGTATAATAACCGCTTCTGGCCAGCAAAATACTTTATCGATAAAGAAGGATATGTAAGGGACTCCCATTTTGGAGAGGGAGCGTATGATGAAAGTGAAAAAGTAATTCAAGAACTTTTAAAGGAGGCGGGCGCAACAGATGTATCTTTTGAGATAAACAATCCAACCTATCAAATTAACGCAAAAACCCCTGAAATATATTTGGGATATGAAAGAATCGAACATTTTGCATCCCCTGAAACAATTAAGAAAGATAGTCTTGGGACTTATTCTACACCAGTAAATCTTGGGAATAATCTGGTTGCATATAAGGGAGCTTGGAATGTTATGGAAGAGTATGCCAATCCTCAAAATGGCGCAACGCTCTCTCTTAATTTTGAGGCAAAAGAAGTATTTTTAGTCGTGCGTACAAAAGGAACTTCTGCAAAGATAAGAGTGTATCTAGATGACAGAATGCAGGATTTTGGGGAGGATAATGTAAGCGGTGTCGTAACAGTTAACAGTGATAAACTTTACAAACTGATAAACCTCTCTTCCCCTGGACGACATATACTTCGCCTTGAATTCGAGGACAATAATGCAGAACTTTTTGCATTTACTTTTGGCTGATCAATATAAAAGCTCCAGATGGAAGATCTTTACCGACCTCTAATTCTAGGGCTTCGGGCAGGCATATTCTCATGTCGCAAAGAATTAAAGTTTGTGGCCTTTAGTTCTTCTGTTCACTCTTTCTTAAATTCAGACTCCTTGCAAAAAACCTTGACTCTTCGTAGCAGAGTCCTTATTCGCAATTATTACATCATTTACATCTTCATCGGAGACATTTTTCTCCCAGTCCGACTCTTTTCCTTCAAAATCTAGTATTACCGCACCTGCTTCTTTTACCAGCAAAGCACCACCTGCGATATCATGGATCGGGCAACCATTAATAATTTCAGCATCGTATCTGCCGGAAGCGACATAACATAGGTCAGTAGCAATGGATCCTGTACAGCGATAAGTTCTCACTTCTCCTGCTAGTAATGAGCAAATCTTTCCATATCTTAGTTTCTCCTGAGCATTTTGGCCGCGATTTAAAGCTACAAATGCTTTACTTAGATCCACGGTTTGACTTATTTGAATCTTCGTGCCATTTAAGAATGCACCTTTACCTACTTCTGCAGTAAATAACTCATTCAGGATACGTTGAAGCATTCCCAGCTTTCGTTATCCAGAAACATTTGCATATTGATATTGGTTTGCAACCAATAGATATCGGTCAGGGTGTACTTATACACTATAGCCCTCCAAAACTAGAAGAATTAAGAATGTGATTTTTTGATAGAATAAAGATATGAGTACTTCCCTCTCGCTCGAAGAAACAATTCAGGCACTTGCCACAAAATATGCTGCTGCTTTGAAACAAAAGATAGATGACAGAGTTGAACTTATGAAAGATGATGAAAATAGTCACTATCTGATTTATAGAGTCCTTGGCATCACAGACGAAGAAGGGGCCTTAATAGATATTTATCAAAACAAGGGTCGATTTTTATATAAATATGCAGGATCTTTTTTAGAAGAAGCTACTCTTTTATGCTTCAAGGAGAAGTTTCCAGGCTCTAAAGGAAAGACAAGAATTGAAAATAAAATAGGCCAGCGTCCAAAGACCTTTGAAATTGATTGTTTGGTTGAGAATGAAGCATTTGAAATTAAATGGAAAGATGCCACAACCGATGGAGACCACATTACTAAAGAACACACGAGATTGAGAAGTATCAAAGCTGCTGGTTATACCCCGATAAGGATTATGTTTTACTATCCCACAAGAGAGCAAGCCATGAGAATACAACAAACATTAAGAACCCTTTATTTAGGAGTAGATGGAAAATACTATTTTGGTGACGAGGCATGGGAGTATGTAAAAGAGAAAACTGGCGTGGATCTCAAAGGAATATTGACAAGAATAGCAGATAAAAATCAAAACGGGTAACTATGCAGATAAATAATGTATATCTAGGTGATTGTTTAATAAAATTAAAAAAGGTAGAAGATAAAAGCATTGATTTAATCTATCTCGATCCTCCATTCTTTACAGGTAAAGCTCAGATACAAAAAACAAGAGATAATTCTAAAGAGTATCTATTCGATGACAAGTGGGAGGATCTCGATCAATATCTAAACTTCTTAAAGACAAGGATTATTGAATGTAAACGCACACTTAAAGATACTGGTAGTATCTTTCTACATTGTGATAAGAACGCATCTCATTATATAAGAGTTTTATTAGATGAGGTTTTTGGCCCTGAAAACTTTGTAAATGAAATTATATGGACATACAAGAGATGGTCTAATGCAAAAAAAGGGCTTCTGAACGCTCACCAGAATATATTTTTCTACTCTAAGACAAAAAAATATCAATTTTTTACCCAATTTACAGACTACTCCCCAACTACAAACATAGACCAAATATTACAAGCGAGAGAAAGAAATGAACACAACAAAACAGTCTATAAAAAAGATGCAAATGGAGAAGTAGTAACTGGTAAAGAAAAAGTGGGGGTACCTCTTTCTGATGTTTGGGACATACCATATCTAAACCCAAAAGCGGAAGAAAGAGTAGGTTATCCAACTCAAAAACCAGTAATCCTTCTCGAGCGCATTATTACATTAGTGACTAACGAAGGTGATGTGGTATTAGATCCATTTTGCGGAAGCGGTACAACACTGGTTGCAGCTAGTATAAATAAAAGACAGTATATTGGGATTGATATTTCAGAAGAAGCCACACAACTGTCAAAGAAGCGCATAAAAGAGGCTAAGATAACCAAATCTCATAGGTTAGAGAAAGGATTGGATTCTTACCTGAATAAGGAAGATTATGTAAGAGAAATATTATCTCAACTTGATGCTGTAATTGTAGAACGGAATAAGGGAATTGATGGTTTTCTTAAAAAACATATTGACGGAAAACCAGTTGCAATTTATGTACAAAGAAAAAATCAGTCATTAGCAGATGCTATTACTCTAATAAGAAAGGCTACGCACTCAAAAGGAGTTGGTAAAAAGATTTTAATAAGAACCAATGATGTTGCAGTTTTGTTTGATGAGGATACATCAGATAAAGATGACCTTTTAATCATCGAGAGTTTAGATTTTCAAGTCTTTGAAAAATTTACTCGACCTTTAGTTTGATTAAAGAGGAAAACATACCCTTGGATAACTGTATCCAGTTAAATTAATAACTAAGTCTTTTTTCTTGCACCATAAATGCCGAAAAATATACTCATAACTGCGGTAGAAAAACCTATTCTAAATAAAAAACTTTCCATTGATTCAAAGGGCACAATTAAACCCCCTGGGACACTTGCTATAACAGCAACACTAGCCCCTCTTAGAACTGGGTTATGATATATACCTGAACCTATGCGTTGGGCTAAAGTCGGTGGCCTTAGTAAACTCAATTCCCTTTGATGTCTTAATGCATCAAGATATTTTTGAGTAGTATCCTCTGATAATTGACCTAAATGTACTCTGCTTTCTAATAATTTTAATGTTCTATTCAAAGCTTGAGTTGAATGACCTAAATCTTGTGGCTGGGTGGGTGCAACGGGGGTCTTAACTGCTTTTATTATATCAGTTAATCCATCCATATCTTCGCTAAACTGAGGTAATGCGGCCAAACTGGCAAGAACACCGGCTGCTTTTTGCTCGGTCGAATAAGGCTGGAGGGGATTTCTTATGTTTTTAGGTAATCGTCTGATTCTTTTTAAAATTTCTGACATAAACAAACATTATACCCAAACCTATAGTAGTAGTCAAATCTATTTCTAATACTCACAACTTCCACGACCCTGGCTAAATGGGCCGCCTCGACTGCTTACTCAACTCCTAAAGCTCTATTCATTCCTTGAGCTGATCTTAAAGCTCTGTCCTGAACCGGGCTAGCACCTGGTCGATGAGATAGCATACCAAAACAGAGAGCTTCTAACCGCCCAGCTCGCCGATCACAAGCTATAAAAGGAAGGAAAGAGACGGTCTGCGGTAAGCTGATTATTTGGTAACCACTCTGGTTACCACCCTCTGTAAATACTCTCGGGGAGGCATCTCTTCTAAGCGTTGTTTCAACTCTCGGGACATTCGAAACCCCCTCACCCGTACTTAATTCTCCTTGTAAAGATATCAGGGCGGTGCCATCAGAATTTACCAGCATTGGAACAATCCCTCCTGGCATAAAACGCTGAGCTCCCCTTGGTAAGATATTATCCTTCTTACCCATACCAAAAAGCTTTGCCTCTAGTAGACCCATATCGATCATCTGCTGCATATCTAAATTCCCCGATTCAAAAGCCTCCAATGGTATGCCTTCTAAATATTCGATCATTACTATCGCCATATGGAGAATATATCTTAGCCCTTACTTAAAAGCAAGGAGATCTTATTGCTTGCTTATAGTCCCATAGTGTGATATACTACTCGCCTATAGTTTCTCTATAGGATATGTTAGACTCAATTGCCAGTACTATTTTATTCGGATTTTTACAACTTGGAAAGCCTAGCTTCGAGGTTCGACCTACTGTTTTGTCTTCCCACCAGATGTCTCTGGACAATCGATACCCGGTCGAAAGTGTTAATGAGGTCTTTAAAGACAATATTTTACTGACTTTAAATTATATGAATAACTCAGTACCTACCAAATCAGAATCAGCTGATAAAGGCTTGATAGACTGGGAAAAAGTTAAGACCAGTGGACAATATGAGCTTACTCTCGCTCCTAATGAAACATTTGCTTTCCACGATAATCTGTTGCCTCAATTTGTCGGCAAGGTTAGCAAGACAACCAATGCCCACTTTAACGGTAGCGAAAAATTTAAGTCAGATGGCTATTTAATGGGAGATGGTGTTTGTCATTTAGCCTCAATTTTAAAGTGGGCCGCCGCAGATGCAGGTCTGGATGTACTAGCCCCGACCAGGCATGATTTTGCTAATATTCCTGAAGTTCCCAGGGATCAAGGGGTATCGATCTATAGTATGCCTGGTCAAGGTGGAAACAGTGCCCTGCAGAACCTTTATATTACAAATAATAAAGACAAAACAATCAGGTTTATCTTTGATTACAAAGATAGCGTGTTAACTGTCTCTACGGTTGAATTGTCTTAATTTTAAGACTATTAAAGGCCTTTGTAGCCAATTTATCTTCCGGCTTGGTAAACCTTCGAATCAAATACATTTTGTTCTCTGCTGAGATATAAGTATAAACAGGAGATTTATCCTGGTAGGAAACTACATTACCGGCAGTAAGATGGCCACTAACGGAAGCTTCCAGCTTTGGTTCGACTTCGCTCTTGCGATCTGAACTAAACTCACCCCACATAAATGGATAGTACCAATATTTCTTGTACCAATTATCAATAGAGATGTTTTCAGGATTATCAAATTCCCAGATGGTCAGAGGAGCGTCATCAATGCTGCCTTTATTTGTTAAGGCAACCGCCGCCACAAACATTGGAGGCTCATATCTTACATATCCGGTAAAATTCTTGCGGAAATCCCCATTTCCCCGGATTGAATAAGCCTGCTCTGTGTCTTCTGTTACTTGGTAGGCCGGATCATAGTCAAAGGAAATCCCCATTTGATCGCTGTTGTAAGTTTGAAACTTGGGACCGGAATTATTAATTGTTGAGCTGTTAAGAATAGGTGAGCTTGGCGGCTGGCTGAATATCTTAAAAATAAATATCCCGGTCAAGGCTACAACAACAATAGCAATAAGTACTTTAGGCAGCATTAAAGGTTAGAAAGGTCTTGGTCGATGGTAGAGAAGTCTTGGATAGAGGTATCGTTCTCGATAGAATTAAGGTCGGATTGATCTTGGGCTGCTTGTTGAGAGGGGTTGAGAGAAGGACTTGGGGAAGCTGTCACTGATTGGGTGGAGGCATAAGGCTGCTGTGAGGCAACCGGAGCCTTCACTATCTGGTTAGTATTGAATAAAAAATACGCTCCAGCTCCGAGCATGGCCAGAATTAAAAGAATAAGTAGCATATAAACCAAAGATCTTCCCTTCCCCCCGCTATTTACAGCCACTAAATCAGGTTTAGTCATTGGAGTAGGTGACTGATTGGAGCTTGGGCTTATTTCAGCTTGAACTTTTGTTTCCTGAGATTCCATATTTTATTTTTTACTTGCTACAGTTGTATAAATATTCCTGATTGCATCGCGTACACTCAAGACAGCCTGGAAGGTAGCCTTTAAGTCTTTGAATAAACTATTCCGAGCTGACTTAGCATCTGCTCTGACGGTTGTTTCGGTAGAGTCTACTATTGAATATGATTTGGCTTGCTGCGTGGCCACTGCTGCTTTAGCTGAATCTAGTGCAGTTTGAGCCTTAGAGATCGCCTCATTGACTAAAGTTGATGATACTGTAGAATCTTTAGCTCTTTCGGAAACCCGACCCAGGATTTCTGTTAGTTTATCCAGCTGGTGAGACAATTCTGTGGTTTTACGCTGATTGATATTAGCTAGTTCTGCATTGATCCGCTCAGCTGCCTGAGCCTTTTTTTGGTCTTTAAACTTGTTAAAGTTGGCTTCTCTGGAGGCGATCCTCTCCATTTTATCCTCTACCTTTTGCTTGGCTGTTTCTAGCCTTGTTTTAAGAGCTTCTGCTCTTTCGAGAGGGGTTTTTGAAGTAGTGGTTGTTGTTTGGGCCAAAACTACAGAAGTAGTAACCGTAAAAAACAGGATTGCTAAAGCAGCAGACAGCAACTTGTTCATTAACTAACTTTAACAGCCTCCACCAATCTTTGTCAAATAATCCAAAAATTGATACAATTCCTCCAGGCAATTTGGTTTGCCGAGACAGCCCCCATAGCTCAGTGGATAGAGCACATCGGTTCTAACGATTAGGTCGGAGGTTCAAATCCCCCTGGGGGCACTATAGAGGATTTTCGGGATTGTTTCTTTTGCTTTTTCCTCATTAGTCATATTTAACTTAGGTCTTACTAAGTACTACAATAAACATTTCGGATTTACCATCATCTTGATAATAAGCTCCGACCTTATATCTACCAGAATCTACGTCCATTTTAGTTGATGTGTCATGTTCGGAGTTGTACATATCTGATACACAAATTACTCCACTTGGAGTCTCAAGTTCAGCTTCGGAAGACATAACAACCTTTTTGTATTCTTCTTTTTTAAGTACGGGAGACTGACCGTCAACTAAACGTAAGACCACTCTATAAGTTCCGTCTGCTCCTGGATTCATAAATAGTCCAATTCCTTTTTCGGTTAGTTCTTTTAGACCATTTTCGGTAATTTCAGGCCAAATACTAAAATCTGGAAGTGCAGAAGGATCTCCTATAAAAACAGTTCCACTTTCTATGGATACATTTCCTTTGTCTTCCTTCAAGATTTGTATATTCCCAGCATCTGATGCATCTAGCCATCTGGAAGTTATAAAAGAGAGGCTTCGATTTGTGTTCTCGGAAGGGTGGATAAGAGATTCCTCTCTAAGGATATTGATGTAGAAAGAAAGTTTGTCTAAATTTGCCTCCCCGTTTTCTGCCGCCCAACGCGCATAATGCCCAGCTTTGTCTATTAGCTTCCACTTGGATCGAATATCGCTTTCGTGCTGGTACTTAACCCAATAGGTTTTTGCCAGGAATTCAAGCTCATCTAGCGTAACTGCTTTTGGCTGGGAAAATGTTTTCTTTTCTATCTCACTTAGATCCATACCTGGATTATAGCAAAAAATCTACATCATGCTAAATAGGTTCCAACTTCGTCCCAGATGGGGACACGTCCTATAGTTGCACAATGCACTGGGCTGATTTATAATTAGTCCATGCAAAGAAGTCGCCTCCTCGAATATGGAATTGTATCTGGTGCAGCTATTATTGCTACAGCTGGCTTATTTAGAAGCTGTGAACCTGCCCCTCCTCCTCAAGAGGCGGTAAGAAAAACATTCGCAGAACACCTCAGTCATACTGTCAGAGCTGGACAGGAAATCACTATTTTACAAGCCGGTATCATTATAAGAGAAGGCGTGCATCGAAGAGCTGCCCCAATTAACGACGGCACCGGTGTAGATTCTGTCTCTGATTGGTACTCTCGAGCTTTGCAAGTAATACTAAATCCTCTATATCTTCCCAAGTCAGTTGCCAGAAGCCTTTACCCTGGTCGCTGGCAGCAGGAAGAGCTTGACTGGTTAGTCTGGTTTAAAGATAAACGAAGCTTAGCTGGAAGCGAAGATCCTACCTGTATTGGCATACAAAGAGACATTATCCCCTATCTTTCGCTATATCAACCTAGTCGTTTTGGTAGAGTAGTTGGTGACTTGACCCTTGCAGATATCGATTCCCTAAAAAGAGAAGTGACACTTCTACCTGAAACAAGAAGTCCCCGCAGTGCGATGTATTTAGATCCGGAGGGAAATAGAACTAGAGTCATGCGCCAAATCTAATATCAGCCATGCTTGACGAAAGACACAGAATTTCTCTTGGCAGAGTAGATTTTAAAGGCGGATATCTTCTGGTACCTAGCCAAAATCAACCGAGTGGAATCACCGGCGAAGTTGCTACTATTCGGGAAAGAGTTGAAAGAAGAGGGCTCTCTTGGATGAGTCACGTTGGGATAAAACCGGGCTGTAGCAGAGTGATGCAAGAGTTTTCGCTCGGAGGGAGCTCTAGGTATATTGCCAAGCATCAACCAACTACCCGGTACTCAAGAATTATAGACGAGCTCCAAGCTGCCTCTTTTATCCAATCATTATTACCCGAGCTTCAAAAAAGTAAGACTATTCACCAGCATAGACTTGGAGAGCTTAGGGTTGAGTTAGCCGCAGAACAACCCGTAGCTGGAATTGTACTTTATGATGCTAATCAAGATAAAGTACAGCAAGCAGCTTCGGTTTTTAGGTGGGTACCTGGTATTGGTGGACACGAGAGTGAAGTGATGAGCCAAACAGCAAGTATTTTTGGAATTCCAGTTAGAGACTTAGACCCCTTTTTGCGCCAGGTTGTAAAGCTAGCTTTTGAATATTTTAGAGCAAACGGGCTTACCTGGTCCGATGCCAGACAGGCACAGACTATTATCAATAGAGTTTTTGATCCACAGGACCGCCTGACCCTCCTCCGAGTCACTCTAGTTGATTTTGAATCATGTTTATTTTCTCCCCGAAGACAAACAATTTTTCACTCTTTGTTTGGGCTGCTAGAGGATAGATTTGTCAGAAATCTTACTTTAGACCAAAGGTGGTAAATATAAAGTAAAAAAACGACTTAACTCACCAGAATTAAACCAATAAAACTAAGTAACGCACCGAGAAGCTTTCGTTTTAAAAAGGATGTCTCCTTGAGAAAAATAATCGATAACAGTGCTGTTAATATAACTGATGTCGTGTTGATTGTCGTAGCCTGAGGAAGGTTAGTAGTTCGCTGTAAGGCTGTATAGTAAGTTATAGCACCTGCTGCAAAGAAGCTACAAAAGAATAGAGTCTTCAGCAACGTCCTTTTGCCTAAGAAATACTTGATATGCACAACTTCTTTTGGTCTTGCCAGGACTATTAATAAAGCAGGTAATAAAAAGGCCAAAGTTACAAAAGGATATACAGGGAGAGAGCTTACCAATATTTTGTCATTCACTACTGCTATTCCAGCTAATGCCGCTGCTATCAGAGTATAAATATCCCCTCGTTCTAGTTTAAATCTCTCTTGGTGGATAGTCACCAAAACAGCACTGACTAAAATAAGCAGGGCGCCTACCCCTTGCCTCAGACCAAGGTTTTGCTGAAGAAAGATAGAGGAACAGACAACCGCTACTATCGTACGGGAAGTAAAAAGAATTGAGTATTTTGAAGCCTCTGTTTCTTTGAGAGCTTTAAAGGAGAAGATGCTAGCTAAAGCATAAAGAACAGCTAGTAAGATTAGGCGAGGAGACATCGGTATCAAATTAGGCAGTGACATATCTGTAAATAAAAATCCAAACAGTCCAACCATTCCGGCTACAACTAACTGAAATAAAATACTAAAGGCTATCGGAGAACTTCTATTTTCCCTGAGAATTATTCTCTGGAGTATTGTGGATAAGGACACAAAGAGTACACTAAGCAACATAAATACCTGCCAGCTCATTGATCGAAATAATTCCTTCCTGTTTCGAGACTCTCTAAATATAGATCATAAGTTTTAAACATTGGAGAAGGTAGATCATCCAAACTATACCAGTCCCAATACTCGCATTTTTCTGGCTCCATGACCCTTGGTTCGCCACTCTCCCAGTCGGCGTCCAGCTGAATATGGACATAGTGTTTCCCGGTATAGGAGCGCAGGTTGCTTAAGAATCTAAAACGAATATTGGCAATACGCATCCCTGTTTCTTCTAAACACTCACGCATTGCTGACTCTGCAAATGACTCTCCAAACTCCATCGACCCACCGGGTGATGCATACTCACCTGCGCCATGAGAACCCTGCCTTTTTCCTAGTAGCACTTGTCCATTTCTATAGACCATAATACCAATGCCGACTTTGATTTTAGAACTTTGATCCATACAGAAATGATAGCATATGCTAAAATATCAGAGTGAAAAATAAAAAAACAAAAATCGTCTGCACTATTGGACCTTCTTCTTGGGATTATTCAGTCCTGAAGCAATTAGCTTTGGCGGGTATGGATGTTGCCAGATTAAACTTCTCTCATGGAACTCATGCAGAAAAAGCTGCTCAAATAGTCTTGGTTCGCCGGATTTCGAGAGAATTAGATAAACCTTTGGCGATTATTGCCGATATGCAAGGTCCAAAAATTAGAATAGGTCAACTTTCGGAGGAACTATTAAAAGCTCATGCCAACAAACTCCCAGGGGGTCAGCAAGAGAAAGGACGTAATCCTGTTATCATTTTAAAACAAGGAGAAAAAATCCATCTCTCGATAAGTCCAATTTCTGATGAAGTGCCGATGTATTTTGACCTATCACCTTTTGTTAAAAAAGGCCATCGGATCTTATTAAATGATGGCTTAGTTGAAGCCAAGGTTACAGAAATTAACGGTAAAGTTATTGTAGCCGTCGTCCAAAATGATGGCTACATCTCATCTCACAAAGGGGTTAATGTCCCAGACACTCGCCTACCAGGGGCGTCCTTAACCCCAAAAGATTATGAAGATGCCGAATTTGCCTTGAAAGCCGGAGTAGATTTTCTGGCGATCTCTTTTGTGCAATCTCCTGAAGATCTTAAAAAAGCGCGTGACCTAATTAAAAAATACTCTCCTAAGACTAAGCTGATCGTTAAGCTAGAAAAGCCCCAGGCGGTAGAAAACCTAGAAGAAATTGTCAGGGCGACAGACGCAATCATGGTTGCTAGGGGGGATTTGGCCATCGAGACAGACGTGGCAGAAGTCCCACTGGTTCAAAAAAGAATTATTCGTTTAGCCCGCCAATATTTTAAGCCAGTAATTGTAGCGACTCAAATGCTAGAGAGTATGACCGAAAACCCCCGTCCGACCAGAGCTGAGGTCTCCGATGTAGCTAATGCTGTCTTTGACCAGGCAGATGCAGTGATGCTTTCGGGGGAAACCGCCAACGGTAAGTATCCTGTCAAAACAGTTAAGATGATGAATGACATCTGCCTAACTGTAGAAGGGCATACCGAATATAAAAACTATGTGGGTATCGACCTTGAGGATGTCGACGGCAAAGAGCTCGCCAACCGAGCGATCGCTTCTGCGGGAGTGGTGCTGGCAGAGTTAGCGAATGTTAAGTTGATAATCGCCGGTACGGTTAGTGGAAAAACCGTCCAATCCCTCTCTTCGTTTAGACCCCAGGCGGATATTGTTGCTATTTGTAATGACTCGGAGATAAGAAATCAACTAGTCCTGGTCTGGGGAGTTCGACCCTTTGATATAAAAATAGAGACTCAGGCTGAGGCATTTTGGAATCATGCGTTGGAGTTAATTAAGAAAAATAAATTGGCTTCTAAAAACGATCAGGTGATTATCCTCAGTGGACCCGTTCCGGGTGTTGGCGGCCAAACTGATACTCTAAAACTGGAAACTCTTTAATCTTTATAGCTTAAATCTTCGGTCAGCTAAAAAAGGATTGGGTTTTCTGGAAACCTTGGCACTTCCTAGTAAAACTGCCCTTTGTAAGGTAAACTCTCCGTAGCGGTCGTTAACTTTGTCTAAAGCTTGCAGGATGCGCTCTTCTTTTAATCGGTCTTCCAGGAAAGTCCTGTTCCGGGGGTAGGCAGACGTTAAGTTCGAAACCGAAACTCCGACCATCCGAATCTTGTCTTTATTCCAAAGTCGAAGAAAGGTTTGCCAAGCAGCTTGAAAGATCTCTAACCCGCTACTAGTTGGAGCGATAGTCAACTGCATCCCTCTTCCGCTAAAGCTACGGAGGGCGAGCCCGTCTCCTGAGGTAGAGCCATTAGAGTATTCCAAAGCTTCAGCGAAGGCATACCGAAACCACATACTCACTGTTTCGCCAACTAATTTCTTATGTCGCAGTTTACGAGAGATTAGCTCAGTGATCTTTAGAAAGATCTGTTTAACCTCTTCTGCGCTTTCGGTATCGTGACTTAAGGTATGTCGATGGCCGACTGATTTAACTTCCGGTTTCTGGTAAAAGGGTACTATCGGAGTAGGGTCTATCCCTCTGGCATAGTTAAATAAAACCTCACCGTAAGACTTGAAACTTACCATCAGCGTTTGTTTAGACGCTTGCCTCAAGCTTTTAAAATTGGTAACCCCCATATTCAGTAAACGCTTTTTGGTCTTGTAACCTATCCCGCAGATCTCGTCTAGCTCGACTCGATCCAGAATCCATTGAGCGGCTTCTTGGTCGGCAATCATCACTAGTCCATCCGGCTTGTATAAAGATCCGGCAAGTTTGGCCATGAGTTTGTTGTAAGAAATGCCGATCGAACAAGTGATCCATTCCCCGATCTCTGCTCGAATGCGAGACTTAATTTCAGTAGCAAGCTGCAACAGGTTATAGTTATCTTTTTCTGTACACTGTCCCCTGTGCCCTGTCAACTCCAAAAAGCATTCATCAATAGAAAAAACCTCCAGATAGGGAGAATAATCCTTGAGGATGTTTAAGAATTTTTGGGTCGTATCCAGATATTTGTCGCTATCGCCATTGACTAAAATTAGCTCGGGGCAAAGCTGGCGAGCCTCCCATATCTGCATCCCTGTCCTCACTCCAAACTTTTTTGCCTCCACCGAGGCAGCCCCTAGAACTGTCCTGGTCGTACGATCCCCACCGGTTACTCCAATTGGTTTACCACGCAGCCGGGGGTTCGCCTGCTGCTCGACTGTGGCAAAGAAGGAATTAAAATCAATATGTACTATAATACGATTCACGATATATGATTCAGGATTCATGAATCTTGTATCTTGAATCATGAATCTATCCTTCCTCAACTGCTTCTAAGGTCCACTTCAAAGAAGTAGTATCAAATCCCAGTCTATAAAAATTACCCCCTGCTGACACCGAAAAGTGATAAAATAGCGAAGATCCATTTCGGTTTTGATGACAAAGATTGATCTTGTCGATTTTGATTTGACGTTGATTCCAAAAAAAGAGGTAAGGTTCTATGGTAGATTTCCTAAAAAAAACCCAAACATTAATAGGTTCACTCAGCTCTAACATAGCTAACCCTATTATTACCCGAATCAAACCCGAATGTCAATCGAGCAAAGGTTACAGGTTACAGGTTACAGGTTACAGATGGACCGCAGGTTTAATCTCACTTTATCTCCTACTGTTTACTGTACCCTGTACTCTGTACCCTGCTTTCGCTATTGTTGACCCCCGAGTAAGTCTGAATAATAAGTTTGGAATCCATATTCTTTCAGCCGTCCCTGACGAAGCCTCGGCTGCGGCAACTTTTGTCAACTCCAAGGGAGGAGATTGGGGGTATGTTACTCTGTTAATTGAAAATCGTGACCGGGATAAGAATAGATGGCAACAAGTATTTGATGATCTACGCAGAAGACACTTAATTCCGCTAGTGCGGATAGCTACTCATCCCGAAGGGAGCGCCTGGAAAGTCCCGACTGACGGCGAGGAAAATATCTGGGCCGAATTTTTAAATAGCCTTAAATGGCCGGTTAAAAACCGCTATGTGATCATTTATAACGAACCCAACCAAGGCCAAGAATGGGGTGGACAAGTAGATAGCGCGTCCTACGCCAAGGTCTTGGATAAAACCATCGCTGCATTAAAGGCCAAAAACGAAGATTTTTTCGTTTTAAACGCCGGATTTGATGCCTCTGCCCCAAATAAGGCACCCAGTTACGCAGATGAATTAATCTTTTTACAGGACATGAATAAGGCTGTCCCGGGAATCTTTAATAAATTAGACGGATGGTCTTCTCATTCTTATCCTAATCCGGGGTTTGTTGGATCTCCGGAAGATACCGGCAGAGGCACTACCTCTACCTGGGCTTGGGAAATGGAGGTGCTTTATGAGCTTGGGTTAAATAAATCTCTGCCTGTGTTTATCACCGAGACCGGATGGAAACACGCCGAAGGTATAAATTTTGATAAATCTTTGCCTGATGCTGATAAAGTCGCGCAGTATTATAAATATGCCTTTGAAAATACTTGGACCAGTAGCCAAATAGTGGCTATTACTCCTTTTATCCTTAATTACCAAGAAAACCCTTTTGACCATTTTTCGTTTAAGAAACTAACTGGTGAAAAACAAAACCTCAAAATCCTGGGGCTGCAATATCCGGAATACTATTCTCCCTTTACTACCCTAGCTGATTTACCTAAATCTTCTGGCAGGCCAGTTCAGGTCAATAAAGCTGAGCTGGTCAAAGGGGCTTTGTTTACTTCGATTGTGGCTGGCGAAGAGTACACCATTCCCCTTACTTTCAAAAATACCGGGCAATCGACTTGGAACGAATACGAGCAGGTTAAGCTAGTAATCTTAAAGGGGGGTCAAGATTTAGGGATCCAGGATGTGGAGCTACCAAAAACAACTAGAGTAGAACCGGGCGGTGAATACACGTTTATCCTGCATGTTAAAAGTTTCAACCGGGGCAGCTTTAATGTTTCTTTGGCTCTGGTAGTGGGCAAAACACAATTTGAAGAACAAACTTTTGACTATACTGTCGAAGTTAAACAACCGGTTATCTTGCAGGTAAAGGTTGGATTGAGGTGGGGCAAAGATGCGGCAGGGGTATATCTTTTTAAACTATCGACAGTCTTGGGTGATAGTTTTCAAAAAATACTACTCACCAGCTCTGGGGAATCCAGCCCAATCGATGCACGATTGCTACTGCCGGACTATAGTTTTGACTTTACCTTAAACAAGCCCTACTACAAGACAAAGACCCTGCACCAAACAGTGCATTCCGGAGTTAATACCTTGGACTTTGGGATTATGGAACCAGACTTTTTTGCTGCCCTTTTCCACCCAGATCAATTTATCAAACTCTTGCCTTAGCTTTTAATGAGTTAATAATGTTGGTAGAATGGTTTATATGAGAAAGATTGTTGTTTTGACTTTTCTAACCCTTGACGGAGTTATGCAGGCTCCTGGCGGACCCAAAGAAGATACCAGCGGAGGCTTTAAATACGGCGGCTGGACTGTTCCATATTTTGATGATTTTTCAGGTAAGATCATGGACAAGCAGATGAAGAGAAAATATGATCTGCTGCTTGGACGAAAAACCTACGATATCTTTGCCGGATACTGGCCAGAGCATACCAGCGCCTGGCCTCAAGTCAATAAAATTACAAAATATGTTGTCTCCAAGACCCTAAAAAAAGCGACTTGGAAAAATACTGTCATAGTAAAAAGCATCGGAGCATTAAAAAAGCTAAAGGATTCTGAAGGTCCCGATCTTCAGGTTTATGGCAGTGGCAATCTCGCCCAGACGCTTTTGAAGCAGGATTTAGTTGATGAACTTTGGCTAAAGATCTTCCCTATTACGCTGGGTGCTGGAAAAAAGTTATTTGATAAGGGGACTATTCCCGCCGCTTTCACTCTAACTGATTCCAAGACCTCACCAAGTGGGGTGATATTTGCCAATTTTAAGCGTGCAGGAGAAGTTGAAACAGGATCCTTTTAAGTTTTATGGTTCTCGGAGGACCCAATTGTGTGATACATACGGTTCACTACATAGATTACGATTAAAACAGCATGGGCGTCTCATTCCTTTATTCAGCTTATCTAGCGCAACTTCTATATGTTTTTGGCGGGTCTTCGGTGTTTTGACAGCTCGTATCCAACGAATCCAATCCCAACGAGCCATGGCGGTAATATCGTACCATAAGCTTTGGGCTTTGGGGGATGTAGACAGCGCCTTTTTCAAATCTGCTGGTACTTCCGGTTCGATCCATTCTTTGGAAGGAACAAGTGAAACTTGTACATTATCTCCTGCTTTGGCATGAGCATCATCAAGTAATTTTTTGTCCGGTCTAAACCAGTGGCTCGGTTTGTGGTCTGGTGAATACCTTCCATCCGGCTCGATCAAAGTTTTAAAAGCAACACCATTAATAGTACCAGCTACCATTAGCATGCCTCTTGACGGAAGTATTGCGGAGGCGCTCTCCGGTAATTTGAGAATGGTCCAGGAATTAATTTTAAACAGCTTAGTTTTGAAGTCGATTTTTGACATACATTCTCGCACCGAATTTTAGGATCAGTCGAAGACTCTGTACTCGGTCGATCCGCTTTAGCGGATCGAAACCGTAAATTTCTTTTAGAAATTTACTCAGGGTGGCTGAGGGGAGTTGGACCCCCGACCTCCTGCGCCACAGGCAGGCGCTCTACCGTTGAGCTACAGCCACCATAAACTGGATAATTTTATCATAGATCGCTCCCGGATGACAGCTAAAGACGGTTGGGCCTTTAGGGATCCAAGTAACGAGGGTTTATTGTTTTAAGCTCAATACCTCGATCGTCAGATCATGGATGGAGTTTTGGTGATTAAAGGGTTAGAGTACCGGATCCTCGGTTTTACTGATTAATCTTCTGGCGGTGTATTTATCATATCCATGGAAGAGTAAAGTTAAGGCAGTTCCGAAGAGTATAAAATGGGGCCAGGCCGCTTCTTGAAAGAAAAGTATCGAGACAGTCAGGAAGATAATAAAGACAAAACTTACTAAACGAATCTGATATCCAAAAATTAGACATAGCCCAATGAGTGATTCAACCAGAAATGCTCCGAGCACTACAAATAGTGGATCAAAGGGGAAAAACTTTGTTAACTCAAATTTATTGATCGTCTCAATTGCTAGCTGACTATGTAAAAATTTAGCAAAGAAGGCTGAATATAACAGCGAACATCCGAGCGCTATCCTAATGATTAAAAACTCCTTACCCTGCTCTTCTGGATTACTAGGTTTTAGCAAACCAAAATACGGACCATGTAAAAGTACGGCTAGCGCTCCGCCTAAATAAACCATATAGGCTAGCGCAAAAGTAGGAGCAAAGATTAAAGAGCAGACAAAGAGTAGTATAAATAGAAGTATACCTAGCCGGACATATTTTCCCAGAATCAGAGTAACCGCGCAGCCTAAAAGCAAAGCCCTGGCTAACAGAGCAGAGCTGCCAAAGATCTTTTCTAGCGGTAACTCTGGACCAAACAGAGCATTATAGTAGACACAGCTAAGTAAACTTCCCAGTAAGGTCAGCTGAATTAATACGGGAGCCCACCTTTTTACTCTATTTTCCAGTTTCACTAAGAAAAAGAATCTGGCTAACCAGCCCGATAAAAAATGGGCTAACAAGCCAACTAGAGTAATTAAAAAAGCAGCCACCAAAAATTGATTATAGTTAGTAGTTAAGGCGTTAAAGGGATTGGGTGAGATCTGTTCTAAGCTTATCTTTACCTCTTGAGGGGCTAAGACATACACCTCATGTGCAGCTACAATCTGAGGGGAAAAAAAGATTAAGCAGACTAAAAAAAACAAAATTCCCCTTGGCACTTTCTTAGTGTATCATAAAGTTTATGTTCAAAAAGAGTTTGCCTAAAAAAATTATAACCTCTTTAATCGGCCTACTTATAGTGATGTTTTTAGTAGCGGTGGGAGTTATTGCATATAATACCCAACCCAAGTTACAAAAAAGAGTTAATCTATTTTTGGCAGGAGACAAAGATTATCAAACGAAAATAGCTTCCCTCTTGGCTGAAGTAGAGACAGTCAAGAGTACTGACCAGATCAAACGAAACGACCAACTTGAAGCTGAGATTAAGAATATCCAAATAACATACATGGTAGCCCTTTCCTTATATGAAAGAGTTCTAGATCTCAAAATTAAACAGCCTAAGAACCCGGATTTGGATACCTTATTTGCTGCATCCTTAAAATATCTCTCGGATCGAAATTATACCTCTGGGTCAGCTACTTTAGCTAAATTAGATAAACAGATCCAAGAAATAGAGAGCAAACTTGCTCAAACAACTACCCAAGGAACAACCCTGACCGTAATTGCAACTCCCAATAACTCTCCTCCGGGATCCGGATATTCCAGACAGTCAGTTCAGTCCGACTTAGGAACGTTTGTAGTTGATTTAATCGCTGCCGATTTAAACAGTAATAAAGTCATTATCGATACTGCCTCTGATGGAGATTGTAGTAATGACTGTCCAGTGATGCCTCTAGCGAGCTATGCTTCCCGAAGCGGAGCCTGGGCCGGGATCAACGGTAGCTTCTTTTGCCCCTCGGAATATCCTAGCTGTGCAGGGAAGACAAATAGCTTTGACACGTTACTAATGAATAAAAATAAAACTTACTTTAATTCGGCCAATAATGTCTATAGCACTGTCCCGGTAGCAATTTTTTGGGCTGGATCGGCCCGCTTTGTCGGCCAAAGCCTGGAGTGGGGACGAGATGCCGGAGTAGACGCTGTCATCGCTAATTACCCGCTGCTTGTAGCTGGAGATAATATTGTTTACAGCGGATCAAGCAATGCTAAATTTAACGCTAAAGGTGCTCGGGGGTTTATTGCTTCCAAAGGTGGTACTGCGTATATTGGCTTTGTCTATAATGCGAACATGTCAGACTCAGCACATGTGTTAAAGACTTTGGGGATGAATAACGCCTTAAATCTTGATGAAGGTGGTTCAACAGCTCTTTGGGTTAACGGAGGCTATCGAACTGGACCTGGAAGAAATATCCCAAATGCCGTGTTATTTGTTAAACGCTAAATGTAAGGACTTTAAGGCATAGCTCCTTGCGCTACCAAGACAGCTGCCGTCAGAAAACCAAAGACCAATGTAACTACAGCCGCTAAGCTTCTTTTTAACATATCTCACCACCCTTCCCTAAATTCTGTAGATAAGTACCTACTGGCTAGTATAGCTTTATATCTTCTGAATAGAATCAATATTTGGTAAGAATCATAAATGGAAAATTATTGGTTGTGGCCTATTGTAGAAATGATATATAATTCCTATAAGGACTCTTATTCCATATCATCCTTGGAGGGTCCTTTATTTTTGCAACAATCATGACTAACTTCGAGAAAGTATCAATTAAAGCAACCAATTGGATCGGCACGACAGGATCTATTGTTGTGCATAGTATCCTCTTTGTAGGAATATTCTCTTTACAACTACTTGGATTCCATTTTGATACTATCCTGCTGATTTTAACAACTGCTGTATCTTTAGAGGCTATTTATTTGGCTATTTTTATTCAAATGACTGTTAATCGGAACACCCAAAGCTTAGAGGGCGTGGAAGACGACATCGAAGAGATCCAAGAGGACTTTAAAGATTTAGAGGACGATGTTGAGGATATCTCTGAAGATATCGACAAGATACAAGAGAGCGATGAGGTAGAAGAAGCTGAGGAGTTGCTGACCAAACGAACTATTACCAACCTTGAGCAAGATTTGCAGAGACTAACCAAAGATATTGAATCGTTAAAGAAACAAAAAGCCCCCAAACTATTATGAACAAGGCCAATCTCCTAATTTTTAGGAATGTTTAAACAAAAAAGAGTTATTATTTCCCTCACGGTAGCTGTGGCCCTTTTTGCTTTTTTTGTATCATTTTCAAAGCTGGTGAACAGAGATCTTTTTCCACAAATTGATTTTGATATTACCGTTAAACTCCAGGATAAACTTCCCCATCTTGTAGACTTTCCTTTTACTATCCTCTCTCTTTTGGGCAACCCAGAGCCAACTGTTATTTTTTGGTTTTTGATGGTACTTTTCTTTGCTGTGAGGCGCCGTTGGATTGTATCGATCGGGTTGTTGGGGTTATTTCCGCTTTCGTTATTTATTGAAATATATGGAAAAACTTTTGTTTACCACCCTGCACCTCCCCAATTTATGTACCGCGGATTGTTCGACTTTTCTCTTTCTAAATACTACGTCCATACAGAATTTTCGTATCCTTCTGGTCATGTAACCAGGATCAGCTTCTTTGTGGCTTTTTTTGTGGTTTATTTACTGCATACTATCAAAAACCCTATCAAGAAGGTTGTTTCTGCTGGCATTCTCATGCTTTTTTTGATCTTGATGCTAGTCTCCCGAGTATATTTAGCAGAGCATTGGACAACAGACGTTATTGGAGGACTACTACTAGGTTCTTCGTTTGGAATAGTGGCGGGTGTGCCTGCTCTATTTAGAAATTCAAGGACAGAAATTACTACTTAACTTTTCGGTCTAATTAATGCACAATAAACCTGTGAACTCCCTTAACTTGATTCTCTTTGGTATCACCAGTAACCTGGCTCAAAAATATTTACTGCAAGCCCTCTATGACCTGGCAGAAAAAGAGTTGCTTCCAGACGGTCTTAAAATATTGGGGATAGCCAGGACTCCCATGACCAAAAAAGAGATCCGAAACTTTTTAATTGCAGTACTGCAAGCAGAAAACAAACACCACCAACATGAGATAAAGCAGACAGTGGTTGATAATTTAGCTAAGAAACTTTTTTATATTGACGGACATATAGAGGATCCAAACCTTTATGTAAAAATTAAACAGTTTATTGGAAACGAAAATCCAGCTGGTGATATTATCTATTATTTAGCAACTTACCCTGAGCTTTATGAAACGATTTTTGAAAACCTCAAAAGCGAGCAACTAAACAAGCAAAAAAATGGTTGGGTTAGGCTGATGATCGAGAAGCCAATTGGTAATAATCTTGACTCTGCAAGAAAAATAAATAAATCTTTACTTAAATATTTTCAAGAGAGTCAAATATACCGACTAGATCATTATTTAGGAAAAGAGACCCTGCAAAATATTTTGACCTTTAGATTTGGAAATAATATATTTGAGAATTTAGTCAACAAAGACTTTGTTGACCACATCCAAATCTCTTTACTCGAAGATTTTGGGGTAGGTAAACGGGGTGGTTATTATGATTTAGTCGGAGCATTAAAGGATGTGGGGCAAAATCATCTTCTACAAATGCTCGCCTTAGCAACTATGGATAAACCCCAGGAATTTAGCAATAAAGAGATTACCCATAATCGGGCAAAGGTTTTGAAAGATTTAGTTCCCTCGCCTAACCAAATTATCTATGGCCAATATGCAGGATATAGATCTGAAAAAAATATCCCTCCGGATTCTCGTACAGACACATTTTTTGCTTTTAAAACCGAGCTTCGAAATAAGAGATTTAAGGGGGTGCCTATTTATATACGGTCTGGCAAAAAACTTAAACAAACGGTAACAGAAGTTTCGATTGTATTTAAAAAGCCCGCTAACTCTCTTTTCTCACCTATCGGGACAAGCATTCCGAATGTCTTAATTTACAGGGTTCAACCAAACGAGGGGATTGTTCTAAAAATCAATACCAAGAAACCGGGGCAAACTCAGAAATTAGAAGAAACGTATATGCAATTTTGCTACCGGGATTACGAAACTGCCTTACCCGATCCTTATGAAAAATTAATTTTGGACGTGATGAAAGGAGACCAGACTTTTTTTAATGATGCCAAGGAGATAGAAGCATCCTGGAAGTTCATAGATCCTTTAGTTGGTGTGAGCAAAGATCTCTATATCTATGAACCTGGATCGTACGGACCAAAAGAGGCAGATGACTTGATCAAAGCTGATGGTCGAGAGTGGTTAGAGCCGTCCAACTTATTCTGTAAGATATAAAATTGGATTCATGATATAGGATTTATGATTCGTAAATCATATTTCTTGAATCGTGAATCATTATTTCTTAACGGAGTGGTGGCCAAATTGTCCACGAAGAGCAGAAACTGCCTTATTTCTAAATCCATTAGGAGAATCTTCTCTGTCGTTGCCAGAACTCTCCCTGATTCTAATGGCATCCTCAATGACGGGAGTATCTATCTCGAGCTCCTTAGCAGCCTCGACTGTCCAGTCGGCCTCTCCTAGAATCCTCTGCTCTCCCCCACCTCCGGAGCCAATTTTCGAAGAAATGTTATCCAGATTTGGATCATCTTGAAAGGAGTTTTGCATCCATTCTACGAGTCTGGAGGTAATCACCGATTGGTGATTATAGATATCCATAACTTTTGCCAGATCAAAACCAAATGAACTATTTTTCAGGACAGCGACACCTTCAGCCAGAGCTTCCATCATTCCGTATTCAATACCGTTATGTACCATCTTGGCAAAATGCCCCGCTCCAACTGGGCCTAAGTGTTTAAATGCTTGGTCTGCGGCCAAAAGTTTAGCTAGAGGCTCAAAGCGTAGATAGTCCTCGTCCGAACCGCCAATCATCAAACAAGCTCCCGTTCGGGCACCCCCCGGACCTCCGGAAGTGCCACAATCCATAAAGTGGATCCGTGAAGACTTTAGATCCTGACTGCGACGAATAGTATCTTTGTAAAAAGAGTTAGCACAATCGACAATCAGATCATCTGCCGATAAATGGGGTCTTAGCTCGTTAATAAACTCGTCTGTTACTTCTCCAGCCGGAAGCATCAGTAGGATCATCCGAGGAGGCTCTAGTTTACTAACCAGATCTTTAATTGTTTCCGCCGGGATGGCTCCCGCTCCGGCAACTTCCTCGACTGGTTCGGGAGAGCGGTTCCAGGCCACAACTTCTACTCCCTGTTCAAGAGCATTTAAAACCATGGCTTTACCCATCTTGCCCAGGCCAATGAAACCAATTTTCATTAGATCTAATATTAGAACAACTAGTAACTAGTGGCAAGTAACAAGTTAAGAGGTTTAGAGTCTGATGACACGGGAGCTGGCGGTAGTTTGCTTGAGCCAATCATTAAAAGCTGTAGTAGTTTTTTGTCTTTTAAGAGTATCCGCAATACTCTGTTTTAGCTTAGCGCTTTCCGAGCTTTGGGGATCAGTAATCTGAGGAAGCTGCTCCTTGTTGGTTTCCATATAAGCGGCGACTTCGTCATCCGAAATTGTGATATCCTTGCCAAACATTTTCTCGATTAGGATTTGGTATTTAAGCTGCTTTTGAAAGTCGTCGATAGTCATACCTTGAAATTGGAGTAACTGAGATAACTTGTCCATACCACCCTGTTCGGCGGCGATTTTATCTAACTCTATTTTGACATCAGCATCGCTAGCGTAAACATTTCTTTTACGGGCTTCGCTTATAATCAGAGTTTGACCAATCAAACGATCTGTGGCATCCTTACCGTAACGCGCTTCTAAATCACGATCAAGTTGAATGCGGGTGATCGGAATGCGGTCAACCCAGGCAATCACTAAAAACCTATATCCAAAAAAAAGAGCAAGTCCGACACCAGCTATTCCTACCAAAACAAACAGCTTCTGTTTAGTCGAATAACTGTTGAATAAATTTATAGTTTTATCTACTAGGCTTGGGCTAGTAAGAGGAGAGTTTTTTCTTTTGGACTTAGCTCGAGCAGTTTGGGTAACTGCTAACTTTTTTCCTATTTTAGATGTTTTTGAACCAACTTTTCGTGCCATAGTATATTTACTTAGGATAACTTTCTGATCTTATCATCTAGTACAGTCTGGGGCAAGGGGTTAGTTTAGAGTATATGGTATATAGTATATGGTAAGTTGTGGATTTAGTACAAAATTATGTGGCTTATTAATTTAACTAAGAAAACTACAGTTACTACAGACGCCAAAGAAGCATTGGGTTTTTGGGATAGGATGCTTGGACTATTGAATAATAAAAATCCCAGGTCGCTTATTTTTTATACCCGCTTTGGAATCCATACTTTTGGATTGGATCAACCTCTTGATGTATTAGTGCTTGATAAAGGGTTTCGGGTGGTCCAACTCAAGGAAAACTTAAAACCAAACCGACTTTTCTTTTGGAATCCTAGATATTTGATGGTCGTTGAACTGCCAATTAACTCTATCCGGCTATCAAAAACTAGCCTGGGAAACCAACTAAAGGTAGAATAAGCACCCTCGTCTTTGGTAGAATAGCAGAGTTAAATGCCCCCGTAGGCTAACGGATAGACCACGACGCTTCGGACGTCGTTGTGCGGGTTCGATTCCTGCCGGGGGCACAGATAAATCATGGAGAAAAAAGATAATTCTTCAACTGGAGTTCGTCGTAGAACTCTTCTGGCCAAAACTGCACAGGCAGGAGGCGGATTACTAGCTAATCCTCGGATGGATTTTTTATCGAGCAGCATTACCCCAGAAGTAAACTTAAAAACAAATCAAATTGAAGTGGTCGGGCTGGATAAACCACTTTCTGAACAAGGCCTATTAACTTATATAAAAACTGTAAATGAAAAGCCTGCAGAAATGCTGGAAAATATGGTTTACGGAAGCATATTTGTTTCAAAAAAAGCCTATGAAGACTTTTCTAAAAATTTGGGAGAAACATTTGAATTATTTATACAAAGACACTCAACAGCCATGAATCACCTCCTTAAACAGGCAAATCCTCCCACCACCGACTTTACCATGCGCAGAATTGTTATTTTAGAAGACAAGGTAGCACCTCCTTATTCCGGTCACCAAAACTGGGCACAAAAGGGTATGAAAGACTCAGATGGTGCTTGGTTTTTTGGGGAGGCTTATAATCCGCGTTCAACAGCCTACTTTAGAAAGGAAGATAGTATTGATTTAGGGTTGTTGCATGAATGGGGACATACAATCCTACATTTAAATGATCAGTATAAACTAGATTACAACAATGCCGACTCCACATCCATAGATAGGATAGTTACTCAGCTACCCGCCTCTTGGAGAAAATATATTGGATCATACAGAAACGATATGCTGGATTTAATGGCATCGACTAGTCCTCAATTTAATAGATTTACTGCCTTACAGCTCGAGAGAAGAAGAAAAAGAGGCTCCCATGATGTTTTGCCAAATATAGTTGATGAAAATGGTTGGCAACATGAGTTACCTCAGCAGGTAGGATTAAAGCTACTTCATGAAGGAAGAGAAATTAAGGTCAAAAATCTATCAGTATATGTAACTCAAGCACGAACGATCGGACCTGCGAGACAAAAAAATATTCCAGAAAAAGCTATTTTTGAAAATGATTCAGCATTTCTTTATCCGCAGTCTTTTTTTATTCGGAGAGAATATGGGGTATACAGTGACGAAGCTACTGTGCTAATGCTGATAAGAGATGAGCATAATCAGAGATACTTTCGTTGGATGGATATCAGGGATTTTAACATACCTTTTTGGCAGGGATTAGATAAACTGCAAGCCACATTAAACGTGGTATCTCAAGATGCAACAGAACCTCCAAATCCGGCAAACTTTGACTGGACAATTCAATACGAAGCGCAAGTAATAAAATAAAGATAGGTACACATTTTTAATGATAGGGCTTAGTTAAAGAGTATCCTCTGATCTCTGGTCTGTTGACCTGATGAATATATAAATACATCTCCATCCCATTTGGCAATCTGACTTTTTTATCCCCCAATATTTTTCTTAATCTAGATATTGCTACACTGACAGACTCCTTTGATGTCGAAAAGATACTTGCTAATTCGCCGCGAGAAAATATTCCGGTTGGACTTAGCTGAAGTATCTCAAGAATACAGGACTCAAAATGATCTACCTTAAAAAATTCATTTTTATGTGGTGGCGAAACCAAATTCCTTTTGGGGATGGATAATAGCTCTCCATGCGCAGTAGGGGTTTTAAGTACGCGAGGCAAGTCCTCACCAGGAGGTAATTGCAGGATTAAGGCTAGCTGCTCCTGGGATAAATGGGGCAATAAGGTAAAACCTCTTCTGGGAACCGAACATATAACGCGGGCCTCCTTTTTGCCTTCTTTGTCTAAACCCTCGGGTCTTAACTTTCTATTGATATGAGAGATCGCCTGATCAATTGCAGTCAGTCTATTGCTATAAGTTAAAAAAGATGGGTGATCCTGGATCTCGTCAACGCTATAGACCTGGAATGGACTGCAGATAAACATCTCCAGCAACAAGCCTTCTATCGTACCAAGCGATACCTTGATAGGTCGGCGTCTTCGGTGGCTGAGATTAGCCCTTCTGATGGTGGGATCATAGGAGAGCACACCTCTTGGCCCTAGGTCACAAAAGTATGTCAGAGAAAGAGGGAGGAAGCCGTCTCCTGAAACCTGACTAGGTACTTTTTCAGACCAATAAGGGCTGCCTGGAAATCGGCTAGTTTCACTTGCATTAGGCATGATCGGCATCATACACTAAGCCATATTAAACTGAAATAGGTATGAAGGGAATTATTCATTCTGTTTCAACCATATAAAGACGGTTAGGGTGTATGTTAGAAGTAAGATGGCTTCGAAATAGAGGTTAAGGTTATAAGCAGGAATCCAGACTCGAAGAGCAGGAGAGATATTAAAAATCAAAGAGTAATTAGTCACGGAGCTTAACCAAATCTCTAGTAAGGCGTGTAGGGCTGCCCAAATTGCAGTTAATTTGATAACCCTTTGGTATTTATTGATATCCTGGGAAAGTTCAAAGCATAAGATTGCTAAAAGTGCCGAAAACGATCCGAAGAGAATTCCAATTAAACTGCCGTAAGCCCTGGCTGAATCGACCCATATCCCACCTACTTCGGACAGCCGAATATTAGAAAGTTGGATTATCCCCAAGAGTCCAAAAAAGCAGACTCCAATAACCAGTTCAATCTTCAAGAGTTTGGCTATATTTAGTTTCATATTGTTTAAACTTACAATGATTATAGCAAGATCAGACACTAAGATAATACCAGAGAGTAGTAGCTTTTTTCTTTCGATCTTAAAAGGTATAATTCTCAAAGATAAAATAATGGGCCGGTAGCTCAGCGGTAGAGCAGGAGCCTCTTAAGTTCTTGGTCGTGGGTTCAAATCCCACCCGGCTCACACTATACTAAATCTTTGCGGAGGTAGATTAGGGAGTTGCCAACAGGATGATCTACCAGTTCGCCATACTGAACGTAGCCTAGCTTCTTATAAAACTCGGGAGCTTGCCAAGTGAAGGTGTTGGTGTAGGCAATCTTACAACCTCTCTTAATAGCTTCCGCTTCCACTTGTTCCATAAGCTTGGTTCCCCAATCTTGTCCCCGCAGAGATTGATCGACCCAGATAGACTGAATCTCCACGCCGTTCCATTCAAAAGCCACTATCACCCCACCCCAAACCTTGCCCTTGGACTGGTGATAGGACAACATCCCCTGGCGCAAGGCCTCTTTGTCCTCAGGATTCGGCTCACCAGTTGATGGTATAAGTTTAAAATCACTCATGGATAGATTATATCAACATTACCGATTAAAAAGAGACGAGTGAGGAAGCAGGAGAGAGACTAAGCTTACTGTTAACGCCCCTCTTAAACTTCAAAAACTCTAAGAGAGTCCTAATTTGGTCCACAGCCTGAGCTTTTCTTTTAGCATCAAATTCACCATTACCGGTCTCTAAATCCTTTTGCCCCTGACCGTGTAGATAGGGGATATCGACCGATGTCACCTTCAAGCCTGCCCAAAGAGCTGAGGCTACTGGTAACTGAAGGCCATTTGACCAACGCTCTGGATCAATGTTTCGATCCTTAGGGTCATTGATGTCAGGAGTATAAACCCATCGAGCCAGAAAATGCTCAGCTGCACTTCGCGAAAACGATCTTTGGCCATTAAAAAAGTCCATTTTACGAGGGGTATATATTGGCAAGTCATCTGAACCCCGACCAAGCAAACCTTCCTTTATAAGAATCGACTCCATAGCTTTTCCAGCCCTAGTCTCAAAAACCATTTGAACTGTGGGTAATGAGGCCATACCTATAGCATTACGATTTGCTATAACTACATCATATGGAGGGATCATTCGTCCGTCTGGAGCCGGGTAGCTATTAAGTATTGGAGCAGCCATGACTAAGTGTCCATTAAATTCTACTGTTTCCGGTTTATTGGCTTCGATCCAAGTAACCACTTGGACATCTCGATTACCTAAGAGTACCTTATAAGCAACTCTACGATCGGCGGCCATGGTACTACGAACCCCAGGCTCTGGGTGAACTATGGTGGCTCCAGTATCTGTAAGCATATGCTGAAATTCCACTGAGCTACCGCCATCAGTTACCACTACCGGATGCCCCATTTTAACAGCAGTGCTGAAAAGTTGCTCTGCAGCAAGTCCTCGATGATTATCGATAACGCCTGTACCTTTCGACAGATCAAATCCCGGAAAAAACGTAATGGAAGCAACTCCCACACTACGAGGATCAATTCGATCCGTTAGGCCAGCAATGCGGTCGGCTTGACGAACCGTGAAACCTCTGTCGATAATACCTTGCTTTAAGTCCTGATCTGCAGTCATCAGGAGGAATATACATCTGTCTTCCCTGATTGTCAATCTGATTGTTTGGACTGGCGGAGGTAGGACCAACAAGCCAGGAGGGTAGTTAAGGGAACGGCTAGGACGAGGGCGCTGGAGCTAAGTAAGGTTTTGACGATCTCCTCGGCGATTATCTCATAATTTACTACTTCGGAGAATGGATGGGGGTTATTGATAAAAAGAAGAAGTAGCGGCAGAGAAGCTCCAGCATAAACCAACACCAGGGTGTTTACCATAGAAGCGATATGATCTTGTCCTACTTTCATCGCCCGGTTATATAAATCCCAAAAACCGATTTTCCCAGCGGTTTGTTTAAGCTGTTCGACAACCGAAGCTTGAGAGATAGTGATGTCGTTGAGGATCCCTAATGCTCCAATCATAATCCCCGCCAAAAGCAACCCTTTAATATTTACCGCTCCCCCCTTGGCCGCCTGCAGAAAACCTGCTTCTTCCGAAGCGTACCCCGTCAGGCGAGCGGTATCTATAAAATAGTTGGCCATCAAAGAAGCTACCAACAAAGATACAAAGGTTGCTACAATCGAGATACTGGTTTTACGGTTAAACCCATGAGACAGATAAAATGTCGGCGGGATAATAAAAACTGAGGCAAAAGTGACTGTCCAGAGGGGGTCATGCCCGGCTAGGATCCGAGGAAGGATAAACTGGAAGATCATAAAAAAAGAAAAGATCATCCCTAGCAAGGATTTAATACCACTCGTCTTTCCTATTAAAATAGTAATTAGTACAAAGACTATCGTTAGTAAGACAAGAGAGTCTCTGCGCACGAAGTCGGTAATAAAATAAAAATCATTCCCGTCAGGATCTTTTTGAGCTAGCACCGTCACTTTATCTCCTTTTTTGTATAAAATCTGGTTGACGACGGGAATATTGCCATTCTCAATGACAAGAAGCTTGCCTTTATCTCTTTCTGAATCAACCCTTAGCTCCAGCTTTTGGTAATGTTGCAATCTGTCTGCTAGCTGAATCTCTTTTTTCTCCAGAATTTCAGTGACTGTTGCTTCAATAGTTGTCCCAGATTCTAGGGACTGGGCGTAAATAGTTGGTGGTTTGTAGTTCGTAGTTCGTAGCAAAACCACAATAAGAACAGAACACAGAATTATCCTAGCAACGAACATCGAACTACGAACTATGAACTTCTTGATCATTCCAATATCTGTAGCTCTAAAACTTTCTTTAACTCCGGTTCGACTTTTTTGAGATATAGTACGTTATATTTTGGAAAGTAAAGAAAAGATGCCGGAGAATGATCTAGCAGAACTTTTTGAAAATCTGCATATTTAAGTCTGCGCTGACTAATATCCTTTAGTTTACGACCATCTTCTAAATCTTTGTCCATCCGGGGATTAGAAAATTTAGAAATATTAGTTTGCCCTAATTTATGCCAGAGGGAATATTGATCAGGATCGGCAGGGATCTTTTGGGCAATTAATAACGCCTGAAAGTTTTGAGGTATGCCACTCTCCGTTCGCAGCACGGCTTTGATACCGGCCTTTTTCCAGGATGCAATAACCTGTTCGCCGATATTTTTGAGGGAGCTGGTAGCAGTTAGGGTGATCACCAAATCCTTGTTTTTGACCTTCGCCAAAGCATTTTTGGCCCCCTCTTGATTGTCCAGATAGTCCTTTACAGTATTATTAAAAGCCCAGGATTGCGGAGAAAGAGAGGTCCTGGCTTCTGTTTCATTAGGAATAGATGGAGCGCTGTAGCTTAGGGCTAGTCTTAAGTTTTCGTCAGATAAAACTGGGTCTTCCGTATTATAAAAAATAGTTACAACTACCCCAAAACTTGGCTGGGAAAAAAGATTGAACGACTTATCCGGGGTTAGGTCTTCGGGATCATTAATCCCTAGAATGCTGGCTACTTCGCCTATACGGAGGGCGGTTTTGGCGATTCTTTCGTTAGGGTAAAAATGAATTGTTACATCAGGCAAAGCCTGATCTCTGGCATGAAGCTGTAGTTTTTTGACAAAGACCCCGTCTTTATAAATCTTGGCTATTTGGTAAGGACCGATGCCGATGTTGGTGTTTTTCTTGAGCAGGGGTTTGGTTAAGAGGGATGGAAAAGGACTATATGAATCACTTAGCTTAAAATGCATAGTTCTGTCATCAGGAGTCGTGATCTCGACATTTGGTATAGAAACTGGTAAATCTGCAGCCTTTAGTTTCGTTCCATCAGACCAATACAGATCATCTTTCAGCTTGAACCAATACTCCGTTGACTGGTCGTTGCTAGTCCACTCCTTGGCTAACTGGCCAGACGGAGAACCTGTTTTATCTATTTCAACTAAGCCTTTTGAGACAAGCTGCGTCACAATAGGGGGAAGATCGTTTTCTGTAAAAGTACCCACAATACCTTCCGAAAGCCTAGATTTAGTAGAAGCAAATACAAAGGAATAAATCCCGTAGGTTAATATACTAGAAATGACTAAAACAAGTATAATTTTGAATTTATAACGAAGTAAAAGCTTACTGATAACAAGTAGGGCAAAACGTATCGCTCTCAAACTATAACTCCTAAAAGGGATGAGATTATAAATAGAAAAGATAGAATTATGGTTAGTATAAATAGCACTTTTTCAGCTCCTCTCCTAGTGCTGTACATCCCCATGCTTGACCCAAAAGTAGAACCGAGACCTGTGCCTTTGGCCTGTAAAATAATTAGCGTAACCAGGAGTATCCCTATAATAATTTGAGCGAAATAAATAATCTGCTTGATCATCTTAATTTTTGGTTAACCATTTTAGAAAATTTACAATAAATCCTATCAAGAAAGAGGAGACTATTGCTACACCAACGATATTCAGCTGAAAACTTGGAATAACCAGTCCCCCAAAATTTCCACCGGGATAAGTATACGGCATAAGTTTAAACTGTGGAACCACTAAAGTCAAAATATAAAGTCCAATAACACTGGCCACCCAAGAAAAAATCCCTAAGGTTAGGAGATTTAAAGGCAGCAACATGATTCGGACCAGAGGGATAACTAGTAAGTTTATAAACATAAACACGACCGCTCCGATTAAAAGCACCCTAATCCCCCCTTCCAGATTAAAGGCAGGCAAAATAAGTATTGCCACCCGGAGAGCAATCAGGTTAATCAAAAAACTACGCAGTAAACGCTTCATAAATGTAGTGTAGCTTTTAACTTCCCTTGATGCAAATTTAGCTAGGTAAAAAAGCTTTCGCCCGAAGCTTGCGATGATAGGTTATGGCAAAACGATGAGCTTCGTCTCTAATCTTTTGCAAAAGTCGAAGCCCGAGTGACCGTAGCGGTAGCTTGATTGGCGCGCCGTCTGGTGGATAAACCCACTCCATCCTTTTGGCAAGTCCAAAGATCGGGATAGAAATATTTCTTTTCTTAAGCTCCAAGAGTGAGGCTCGGACTTGTCCTCTGCCGCCGTCTATAAGGAAAAGATTAGGGTAGGGCCACTCTGGATGACCTAGGCGCCGGCGCATAATTTCCTGATGCATCGCATAATCATTGGGTTTGCCAGTAATTATAATTTTAAACTTGCGATACTGAGATTTCTCGATTTCTCCATTGATTAAAACCACCATAGAGCCTGTGGCCGCAGTACCAGAGATATTGGAGATATCATAAGCTTCGATCCGTTCTGGCAGAGACGGCAATTGCAGATACTTTTGCAGCTCAGATAGTCCCCGACTGTTAATCCCTTCTAGGAAATTAGGATTTTCCAGATACATCGCAGTGCGATTAGGCTGGGTTAAATAGCTGATGCCCGACAACATTTTGCGTACTTTTATGGCAGCTTCATACTGTTGGGCCTTAGAATATTGGTCCATTTCCTGCTCTAAGCTCCTGACCAACTCCTGCTTATGACCATCAAGCAGCATCCCTAATCTATGCAAAGATTTGTGGTATTCTTGTTTGGAGATTTCCCCTGTGCAGGCACCTGGACAAAGCCCAAGATGGTAATAGAAGCATGGACGAGTATGCCGCAAGCCGCCAGAGTCCAGAGTCATAGAGGACAGCTGTTTTTTACTCGACTCCTGTCCTTTGATTCTTGGCACTATCTTTGGGGGAGCAGAACACCAGGGGAAGATTCGTCTTAGAGACTTAAGAGTTTCCCTCACTGTTCGGGAGGAAGGAAACGGTCCGAAGTATCTTTTGGCCTCTTTTAGCTCTTGTTTGCGGGCTGTAACTACCTGGGGAAAATCTCCCTGTGTAAATTTGATATACAAATAATCCTTGTCGTCAATCAGGCGAATATTAAATAAAGGAAGGTGTTTTTTGATGAGGTTAGCTTCAAGAATCAGAGCTTCTAACTCTGACTCGACGATAATAGTTTCCATAGAACGTATTTCGGAGACCAAATTGGCGGTTTTTAGTGAGTCTACAGTTTTAGCAAAATATGAAGAAACCCGGCTTTTTAAATTATTCGCCTTGCCCACATAAATAATCTGTCCGGCCTGATTCCGATAGATATAGATGCCGGGCTTTTGCGGAAGTTTAGCTTCTTTAATGAATGCGGGAACCATGGAGGTATTGTATCATCTGAAGTTAACTGCTTTTGAGTTTTTTCTTTTTCAAATTAGGCCGGGGTAATTTAAGCGCTGCTTTTAACTGCTGTCTATTATTACTTAGATACAGCACAACAACCGCTAGATATATACCCACCATAGTTATCATTAGACCAAGGACAATAATTGGAAAAAACCGAGCATTAAAAAAAGGTCTGACTCTAATCTGCTTTTCAAAGCTTCGATCTGCGATCTCCAAGGAGATCTTGTCTTGGTATGTTTCGAGTAAAGAGTCCGAGCGTAAGTCAAACTTAATTTCGAGATGACCCCAAGGTGGAATTGCGGGGACAGACAATTCATTTACTGTCTGGGCAGTAAATTTATTAAGCACAAGTTTGATCTTACTAGCTTTTAATCTCAGTAGCGATGCCGGAAAAACAACAGCGCTTTTATTGGTTAAAGTGATGACAGCTTGAGAGGGAATCTGTCCATAAATCTCATCAGGAATAGAAATCTTGGCAAAGATATTTGGACTATCCTGGAAATCGTTATCCGAAAAGTCACTGGAAATCTCGGTGGGAATAGCTGGCTCTAAAGAAGAAGCCCCTCTTATTGCTATTACAACATGGTTTAAATCAAACTTGGAAAAGTAGTCAACCCCACCTGTGGTATTTTCCCAGGTCGGATCGATCATTACCCAACCGAGTTTAGGATCAAAGTATTCTGGCCAAACATGGATTGATCTGTTGATTGACTGTGGACGAAGTTGATTATTGGCGGTATAAGCATATCCGATTAACTCTCTCGTTGGGATCTTGGCTGACCTGGCTAGGGCCACAAAAAGGTCGGTAAATTCGTAAGCCAAGGAGCTTTCCGGACTACTTAAAGCAGTTAGCGAGCCTAACCTTTCTTGAGGGTCATTTAAGCGCCCCGCATTAAATATAAGGGTATTTACTACATATTTATTGATTAAACGGGCTTTTTCTTGATTGGACTCTGGAACCCCGTCTTTTACGATATCCGCTAGTTTTCCCTTTAGTATAGGGTTATCGCTCTCCCAGTATCTCTGAGAAGAGGTTAGGTTTTGAGATTGGGAGCCGGTTAGGGTTTTGTAGTTATCCAATGAGGCGAGTGACAGCTTAACCGTAGCTGTCACTTCTACATTAAAGCTTTCGAGCTTATTCAATTTAAATAAAGCGACATAATTGCCGTCACTATCGGAAATGATATTTTCAGGTTTGGGTGTAATATCTCCGATAGAAACTTTTTGATAAGCGCTGTCAGGGGGTAGAGCTATCTTGGCAATAATGGGCAAGACGCTGGGGTTATCGAGTTTGTATTTTAAACGGAGCTGAAAAATCTGATTGGTTCCAAAGTTGGCCAGGATGCCGCTTTTGAGAAGTTGATCTTTGGTAAACTGAAATTGTAACTTTCCACCTACTTCCGACTCTGCTGCTGGTTGAGGAATGATAGTCGCTGGGTCCCCAAAGCTCACCGGTAGGGACAGCATTAATTTATAATCCACCAGATCTGGTGTCTCCACTACCCGGGGGATGGAAACTTGCCAGACCTTGCCTGATTTTTGCGCAAAATCCCTGGACCTAAATTTGAGGGTCCATTTGTATTCTTTACCTTTGCCCGCTATCTGCTGGGCGAATTTTACCGTTATTCTCTGCTTATTCTGGAGAATACTCCCTACAGGAGCGGTTTGTTTCTCTACTTTTGTTTCGAGTGATCCACTTGAATCAGTCGCCGACACTTCACTGATTTCGGAGGCTCCAATTGTCAAACTAAACTGGGAGGCGTAGTAACGGTCAGTCTGATTGATGAGAGTTATGTTTTCAGTAACGGAGGCTTCCCCGGAAGAGTCGATGTCATAAGAAACATTATATGAGCTGGAAAACTCTCTGCTCTCCCCAATAGAGTCTGTCCCGACTTTGTCCGGATAAGGTGCAGCCAAAGCCAATCGGGGGTAAACAAGGACGAATAAAGCCAGGAACAGTAAACAAAGGAACACTTTACGCATTACTCTTATTGTAACATCTTAGCTAAATAGTGCCCGGTGTAGGAAGCTTTTGTCTGGGATATTTGAAGGGGGGTTCCCTCCGCAACTATTTGCCCTCCCCCAATACCTCCTTCTGGACCGAGGTCTATCACCCAATCAGTGTTTTTGATGACGTCTAAATTATGCTCGATGACGATCACTGTGTTGCCCATGTCGACTAGTCGACGGAGGATCTGGAGCAGACGTTCAATGTCGGCAAAATGCAACCCTGTCGTTGGTTCGTCCAGAATATAGACGGTATGACCGGTGGGACGCTTGGAAAGCTCCGAGGAGAGCTTAATCCGTTGAGCTTCTCCACCCGATAGAGTCGTGGCTGATTGACCCAAACGGATATAGCCAAGTCCAACATCATTTAATACATTAAGTTTATTTTTTACCTGAGGAATATTTTCGAAGAATACCAACGACTCTTCAACTGTCATATCTAAAACCTCGGAGATGTTCTTATCTTTAAAATGGATCTCGAGGGCCTCATGGTTGTATCTTTTTCCTGCGCAAGATTCGCAGTCGACGTAAACATCGGGTAGAAACTGCATCTCAATTTTGATCTTGCCTTCTCCTTCACAAACCTCACAACGTCCACCCTTGACATTAAAACTAAACCGACCGGGCCCATATCCCCGAATCTTGGCCTCAGGAGACTGGGAAAAAATATCGCGAATAAAAGTAAATGCTCCGGTATAGGTCGCCGGATTTGAACGGGGTGTCCGCCCAATTGGGGCTTGGTCAACCATGACTACTTTGTCCAAGAATTCAAGGCCCCTTAGCTCTCTGAACTGACCAGGACGTTCTTTGGATTTATAAATCTTTTGGGCCAAGGCCCGATACAAGATATCGTGAATTAAAGTCGATTTACCTGATCCGGATACGCCGGTAATCGAGATAAATTTGCCCAGCGGAAACTTTACCGTAATATTTTTCAGGTTATGTTCGCTGGCTCCGACTAACTCCAAAGCGGCGTCCGAGGGAATAGACAGACGCGAGACAGGCCGAAGAGAGCTTTCAACTCCAGACAATCGTCCGGGGTGACTAAAGATAGTCACCTGTTTTTTGCCTGAAAGATAAAGACCGGTCAAGGATTTGGGATTACTGATAATCTCGGCTGGAGTACCTGAAGCGACAATCTGTCCGCCATGTTCCCCAGCCCCAGGACCAATTTCAAAGAGTAAATCTGCCTCCAGCATGGTTTCTGAATCATGTTCGTTAACCACAACTGTATTGCCCAGGTCGCGTAATCTTTTGAGAGTCCCAATCAGGCGGGTGTTATCCCTCTGATGCAGACCTATGGACGGTTCGTCCAGGACGTAGAGGACTCCGGAAAGTCCGGACCCTATTTGAGATGCTAACCGAATCCGCTGAGCCTCTCCCCCAGCCAAAGTGACCGCCGAGCGATCTAGTGTCAGATAGTCTAAACCAACATCTACTAAAAACTGCAGCCTGGCTAAGATCTCCTTTAGGATCGGTTGACCAATCTGAAGTTCTCTGGCGTTCATTTTGGGAGTAACTTGAGAGAACCAACTCAAGGCATCTTGAATAGATTGGCTAGTCAACTCTGCAATATTTAGCCCATCAATGGTTATCGAAAGGGCCTCGTCTTTTAAGCGAGCCCCGTGGCATTTGGGGCATTCCTCTTTGAACATATACTTTTCTATCTCTGCTTTGACAAAATCCGACTCGGTTTCCTTGTAGCGCTCTTTTAGATATGCAGCGAGCCCCGGGAAAGAAGCATTAAAATGAGTCCATTTACCCTGGCGATTTTTACCTTCGACCTTAAACTGCTGCTCTCCGGCACCGAAAAGTAAGGTCTGGCGAGCCTTGTCGGAAAGTTCGCCGAGCCTTGTCGACAAATTAAAACCTTTCTCTTTACCAACTGCGAGAATCAGGCGAGTGAACCATGTTTCATTGGTCGCTAGCTTACTCCAGGGCAAAATCCCGCCTTCTTCAATCGAAAGGATTGGGTTTAAAATAGCCTCGGGGTCTATTTCCAGTAAGCTCCCTAAACCAGTACATTCCGGACAGGCTCCATGCGGAGAGTTAAAGGAAAATAGCCGGGGCTCAACTTCGGACAAAGCGATATTGTCGACCGGACAAGCAAATCTCTCTGAGTAGAGATGGTCTTCTAGTTTCTTGGGGTTGGTGGGAAATTCTAATGAAGCATCTAGCACTTCGGACACAATCACTGCCCCATCTCCCAGCTTGAGGGCCGTTTCAATTGATTGAGCAAGCCTTGATTTTTGACCCTCGTCGCTAGCGGCTAGCACTAGCCGATCGACTACGACATCGATGGTGTGTTTGTTAGTCTTGATTAACACCAAGTCTTCCGCGAGATCTCGGATCTGTTTATCAAGTCTAACTTTAGAAAATCCTTTTTTACGCAGGTCTTCAAAAAGTGAGGTGTACTCGCCCTTACGGTCCTTGACCACCGGAGCTAAGATCATCACCCTCCTCTGCTTCCTTGACCCTTGACTCTTGTTACTAGTCACTTGTGCGACTATTTGCTCAACTGACATTCGGGAGATTTCACGTCCGCAAACCGGACAATGAGGATGGCCAACTCTGGCAAAGAGCAGCCTCATGTAATCGTAAATTTCGGTGGTTGTGCCGACTGTTGAACGAGGATTATGGGAAGCAGATTTTTGATCGATCGAGATAGCCGGAGACAAGCCTTCGATACTATCGACGTCTGGCTTGTCCATCATTCCCAAAAATTGACGGGCATAAGAAGAAAGAGACTCCACATAGCGGCGCTGCCCTTCGGCGTAAAGAGTATCAAAGGCCAAAGAGGATTTACCGGATCCGGAAATACCGGTAAAAACAACTAACTTATTTTTTGGGATCTCTAAGTTAATATTTTTTAGATTGTTTTCGCGGGCCCCGCGAATGATGATTTTGTCTGAAGGCATAATGTACTTCTCGATTCGTCTTCGCCTCACTCGAAGAATATTGTTTGAGCTGCTCCGTGCGTCAATTTTCAAGAGAAACCGAAGGCACTTTACTCGTTCGGGTACACTCGGCACCCGAAGACATCCCGAATTTAACCTCGTAAGTATACCTTAATTTGGAAAGTTTAGAAAGGGGTCAGTCCTACCTTTGTCGAGAATTTTTAGCTTCACACCTTCAAGGCCCGCCTGCCATGCAGGCATTTCGGGCAGGTGGAAGGCTAAATATCAGAATTGAGTATACTAAACTCTTAATCGTTGCAATTACACAGAGCTCAGGTAAGCTTAATATTTGACTATAGGATTAAATCAATCTATAATCTCAGTATGAAATTAGAAGCTCGTATTCAGAGATTCGTACCTAATAGGAGTGGCGAAGGACCAATTTTACAACTGACTACCTCACAGGACGGTTATGAAACTACTAAAAATTATCAACACATAGCGGAGATCTCTCAGAGGGCAGAAACTCTGACTAACAGCGGTTTGAAAAGATTAATCATAGGGGCTGGTGCTGCACTGGTTTTGGTTGCAGGCGCCACTGACCTTATGCTAGAGATGTCAGGAAAACCTACTTTTGGAATAAGGAACCACATTTATGCAGCTGGAGTGTTATTTGCGTCAGCCTTAACTACCGCAGTAGCGCTTCCGTCAGGATATAGAACTATTAGAATGGCAGAAAAGATTGGCTACGCTGTCTCAAGATATATCGACAAAAACTACACTAGAGACTACGCTGCAGAATCTTCTACAGAGGTCTTAAGTACTTAATTCTTTTATCTGGTCCCTTAACTTGGCAGCAGTTTCAAAATCCAGTAGTTCGGCCGCTTGTTTCATCTGTTGTTCTAAATCAGCGACTAATGTTTTACGCACTTCCGGGGGAAGATCACTAATAGATTCAACCTCCGCTCCGATTTGGGCTTCGGTTTTTTCGATCAGCCGATCGCGCAGAGCTTTGTGGATCGAGATCGGAGTAATATTATAGTCTATATTATATTGTAGCTGATACTCCCTTCGTCTTTCGACCTCGTCCATCGCCGCCTTCATGGACTTGGTAATATTATCGGCGTACATAATCACCTTACCCTCGATATGCCGGGCTGCCCGACCCATGGTTTGGATTAGCGAAGTCCTCGACCGCAGAAAGCCCTCTTTATCAGCATCTAAAATTACCACCAAAGAAACCTCAGGCAGATCCAAACCTTCTCTCAGCAGATTAATACCCACGATCACATCATATTCTCCCAAACGAAGAGCGCTAAGTATATCTGAACGCTCCAGGGTTTTGATATCCGAGTGTAAATAGTTTACCTTCACCCCCTTTTCCGCTAAATAGTCGGATAAATCTTCGGCCATACGCTTGGTCAGAGTAGTAATCAAAACTCTTTCTCCTTTTTTGGTCCGGGCTGCTACCTCTTTTAAGACATCGGCAATCTGACCTTCGGAGGGGCGAACTTCAATGACCGGGTCAATAATCCCTGTTGGGCGAATCAACTGCTCGGCGATATTACTTGGACCAGCCAGCGACAATTCATACTCATCGGGAGTAGCTGAAACATACACAGCTTGGTTGATCCGACGCTGGAATTCGTCAAATTTGAGCGGCCTGTTGTCCAAAGCGCTTGGTAATCTAAATCCAAAATCAATTAGAGTTTCTTTGCGGGCTTTGTCGCCGTTATACATGCCTCTAATTTGAGGGAGGGTAATATGCGACTCGTCAATAATTAACAGGTAATCCTTGGGGAAGTAGTCCAGTAAAGTGAAGGGGGCAGACCCAGGCTCCCGACCATCGAAATAGCGCGAATAATTTTCGATTCCGTTGCAATAGCCGTACTCCTTGATCATCTCCAAATCGTAGTTGGTGCGTTGTGCAATTCTTTGCGCCTCGATGAGTTTTCCGCTGGACTCCAGACTCTTGACTCTGGACGCTAGATCCTGCTCTATCTGAGCAATACCCGGTTTTAAACGCTGCTCGGGGGTAATATAGTGTTTAGCAGGGTAAACCGTAAAGATAAAAGGGGTCGGAGTGACACTACCGGTTAGAGGATCTAAGTGAGACAATCTTTCGATCTTATCCCCTAAAAACTCTACTCTAATCGCTTGGTCTGTATAAGATGGGAAAATATCCACTGTGTCTCCGCGAACCCGGTAGGTTGAGCGTTTAAAATCGTAGTCGTTACGGTTATAAAACATTTTAGTTAATAGCTTCATCACCGACTCGATCCCCACTTTAACCCCTTGCTTGAGCTCTAATATTGCCCCTCCATACTCGACTGGATTACCAATGTTGTAGATACAAGACACTGAGGCAACCACCACTACGTCTCGGCGGGTCATCAGGGAAGTGGTGGCAGATAGGCGAAGTTTTTCGATCTCTTCGTTGATTGAAGCATCTTTTTCGATATATGTATCGCTAGAGGGAAGATAGGCCTCTGGTTGGTAATAATCATAGTAAGAAACAAAATATTCCACCGCATTTTCAGGGAAGATGGAGCGAAATTCTTGGGCTAGTTGTCCGGCTAAAGTCTTGTTATGAGAGATAATTAAGGTTGGCTTTTGGACTTTTTGGATCACATTAGCCATGGAAAAGGTCTTTCCCGAACCAGTGACTCCCAGTAAGACTTGATGCTTTTCGTCACGTTTCAGCCCTTGATAAAGATGCTCAATCGCTTGAGGCTGGTCACCGGTGGGCTGGAAATCTGAGATGATTTTGAAGCTAGGCATGATTAAGAAGTCTTTAGTCGGTAGCTTTTAGCCATTAGCCAGACAAAAAGCTGCTAGCTAAGAGCTCCTGACTAAGAGCTAATAGCTATTTTACCACAACACAAACTTTACCCGAATAGCTTATCCGGAGCAAGCAAATGTTGACAAAAATGATATACTTATCCAACTTGATGGTAACCAAACAACCATTGCAGATATTTGCTCTTCGGTTATTTCTTTCCTTAGTTCTAACTCTGCTCTACTTTGTATTCTTAATGGGTGGTTCTTGGGGGCTGGGATTTACAGTGATTAACCTGCTCTTTCTCGGAGCCTTGGTCATCCAAAGGCCGGAGCTTCTTAGCAAACCGCGCAATTTGGTTTTTTTGGGAGCGAGTATCGCTATCTCTCTGTTTTTTAGCTTTCGGGCTTTTTATCTTGGGCAATGGATCAATCAAGGGCTAATTATTGTCCTTAACTCGCTGTTGGTGCTGAACCCGCAGGGGGATCTAAGTCTGAAGGATTGCCTAACGGCACCTATTTATCTTTTTTTCCGTTCTTTGGTTGAATGGCCGGAAAATATTCTGACGATAAAAACTTACCTATTCCATCAGAAAACGGCGGGTTTTGGACAAAAGCTGAAGTTGGCGTTCTCTGGTGTAGTCATCGCTATCCCGCTCTTGGCTATTTTTCTGGTTCTTTTTCTAAATGCCGATCCCCTCTTCCAGCATTACTTTAACTCTCTGCTTCCCAAAGACTTTTACCTGGATATTGAATTAATCTCCAAGATTATTCAACTCGGGTTTGTTTTTGCGCTCTTTTCTACTGGGTTTCGTCAGCACACCGGCCAACCTGCGACATCCTCCTGGCTAGACCAGGTCATGCAAAATCGCCGGGAAATCGCCTCAGCCTGTGTTTTTATTATTATTTTAACCGGAACATTTCTCGCAGTCCAGGCACAGTACTTATTTGCCACCGAGGAGTTATTAAAACAAATGGGGGTAATGCTCTCGGAATACACTAGAAGGGGTTATACCGAGCTTTTGCTGGTTAGCTCGATTAGCCTGTCGCTAATACTAATTATTACTCATCGAGCTCGGGAAATCTCTCAAAGTTGGATAAAGATGGTAGCTTGGGTATTTATATTAGAAGTGTTTCTGCTGCTGCTATCTGCCAGCAGACGGGTTTATCTTTACCAAGAGGCCCATGGATTTACCTTGATTCGGATTTTAGGGATATTATTTAGCATCTGGTTGACCGGTACCCTGGGTATCTTTGCTCTCAAGCTCTGGGGACGATTGAAAGAAAAAACCTTGATCTTGGCTTTACTTATTAACACAATCGTAGTAGTTTTTTTAATGAATATTCTAAATCCGGACTATACTATTGCCGTAATTAGAAAACCCAATCTTGGTTACGGCATTGATTACCGTTATATCACCGGACTCTCGGCAGATGGATATGCAGGCTGGGAAGAGGCCTTAACTGCCATGGAGAACAAATCCCCCTGCGAAGGAGAGGTTGGAGCGGTCGCTTCTCGGCTACGGCAAAAGCATACCGAATTTCAAGCTGATGCTAAAAATAACTGGCACAACTTTGGATCCTGGAAACTGTCCGAACAAAATGCAAATAACTACATCCAAGACAACTACAAGCGCATTATGCAACTGACCGAGGAAAATTTAGCCTGCCAAAGCGAAGGTCCCAGATAGCTCTTACAAAGCTATTGCGCAACCCTCAGATAACTATCATTAAACCAAGTTAGTATCTAATCTGACAGGGTGGAGTATAGATTGATCTATTTTCAAGATTAGGAAAAGGGTTTACAATCTGTACTGGATCTTAATTTAAATTAAAAGGAGGTGATTTTATGGCTTTTAAATATACTAACAAAAAGGGTACTGATTATTACCTCCACACCCAACAAGTGACACTTCGGGGAAGCGGTAAGCAACAAACTATTTATTTCTTCGCTCGCGAAGTCAGAAACGGCTCTCTGGATGCTGTTCCAGCTGGATATACAGTCGTAGAGAACGACCGGACTGGATTACCCATCCTCAAAAAAGCATAGTCAATGCTTTCTAAAGAGGCTTCGCAAGAAGCCTCTTTTTTGGTTCTTTAACCCCCCAGTACTAGCTATCTCACGCAACTCTTACTCAAACTTAAAGCTCCTCTTATCGAGACAAGCTAATATAGACAAAATAAAACCAATGCTAAATAAATTATTCATTAAATTAATGCGCAGAAAGAAGTCTGCACCAAAAGTAATTACTTTAAGTGCTGTTTTGGAAAATGCGATCAAAATGAAAGCTGTCTCATCCGGGGGGAGGCTTAAAATCGCATGATCGGCACCTATTCTCAAAGCGATATTGTTTTTAATCCAAGTAAATCTTCGATCAAAAGTCATGAATTAGGATTTTTGATTTTTCTATTAGTGCTGGTGGTGAGTGTTTTTGCTTTCTTCTATATCGGCCTAAACCGAGTCAGCCAAGGAGATTTTGGTGAAAGCATTCAGCGAGAACAAACTAAAGATACTCCCCGCTTTGTTTCGATTGTTGTTTAGTTAGCGGAAGTTAAAAGTTACTACTCCGCGAAGCTAACAATTCTACAGATCGTAAAAAAATAGATCCTAAGATTTTATTACAAAGATTATCTCCTTTTAATTAACTTCTTCCAGAGTACTTACATATCTCTTACAAAATCTCTTAGTTTCTAAGTTTGACCTTGGTTTTCGGCTTTGTTAGACTGCCACCCGATGCCTCTGACCCCTATTGATACACCTGTTAAAAGACTTGCGAGTTTCTTGGCTAAAAAAAAGAATCGTTATCGAATGGCCGTTGTGGTGGATATTTTCTTGATGTCTATCATCCTCATAAACGGAGCTAGGCCGGCCCAGAGGTTTATTCAACCTTTGGTGGAGCAATCGTTAATTAGCGCCAACCAACAGATGAGGACTATCTTTAATCCAACTATAGCTCCAAAAACTACCAAAGAAGTATTTGCCTTTGTGCCAGGTTCTTCGAATAAAGACTTAAACCTAGCTCTTGACAGTCTGCATACCCTAGCTTACTTTGACTTGCCGGTCCTTGAAGACGGAAGTTTAAATAAAGCAAGTATGGGGTATCGGTCTTTTTTCTCGGATGGGCCAATATTACTGGAATATGCCCACCAGCATAACGCCAAAGTTGATCTGACTTTTAGTATGTATAATGAGGATATTAATGGTTTCCTCGATAATTCCAGCGCGATCCAGGTATTTACTAAAGAGTCTATCCAGCAGGTAAAAGACAGCGGGGTGGATGGGGTAACATTGGTCTTTGAATACCAAGGCCAAACCAACCGAGAAAGTCAGCAAAAATTTACCAGTTTTATCAATGATTATACTCAAGCAGTGCATCAGGAATTACCTCTGGCTCAGGTCCACTTAGCTTTAGCTGATAATATTCCCGAACATTCTCTTTATAATCTAAAAAACCTAAGTCAGGTTGTAGATAGAATCTTTGTAATAGCTAGCAGCTTCCCTGTTCCTGAATCTCAAAATGGCCATCCGACTAGCCCTACATATGGATCTATTCCCAGTCGGTATTGGGGGGAGGTGGGAAAAGCTTTAGATAACTTTGCCCGTTTCATGCCTTCTGACAAACTCGTCATGGAAACTGCCTGGTACGGAGATGGCGATCACTATCCGTTGTATGTTCCCAAAAGCCAGCCCGACCCCATCGGTGAGACCCACAACCCGGTCAAAACCCTCGACAAGGATCTATTAGACCGACTGGTCTCTCAAGTTCCCGCTAAGGCTAGGGGTGCGGCCAGACGAAATATTCCGTTTATTGTTAAAGCTTTGGAAGAAGAAGGTATTTTCGATTCAAACGTTTTGTCTTATGCCTTAGCCACCATTGAGCATGAAACAGATAGTACTTTTGAACCAATTGAAGAGATCCAGGGTTCGATTAGTGCTCGCAGACTCGGTTATGAAGGAGGAAAAAATTACTTTGGTCGCGGATTTATCCAGTTAACTCATCTGCGCAACTACCGCATGATAGGCCAAAGGCTCGGGATGGGAGACCAGCTTGTGGATCATCCGGAACTGGCCTCTGAGCCAGAAGTAGCGGCCAAAGTTTTGGCTGCTTTTTTTAAAGACAATGACATCGCCAGAAGGGCCAGTAACGGAGACTTTGTCAGTGCTCGCTCTCCGGTAAACCCGGATCGTAACGGCTACCGCGTTGCCAAGATGGCTTACCGGTATGAAAGCGAAATGGAACTGAATTACTAAAATGAATATAAGGCTAAGTACTAAAATAAAGGCATTTTTAATCAGCTTCTTAGCCGTTTTTTTGATGGTAGTCTTGCCCCACCTTGGACTAACTATGCGTAATATTGCCAATCAGGCTTGTGTTATAGCTCGCCGCCTTGGCTGGATCGGCTGCAAAACAGGTATGCTTAGTCCCCTGCCTCTTAAACCCGACCCCATGTTAAGAGTCCGACCTCAACTGCAAAAAAACATTAAAATCTTTGCGCTAAAGCGGCCCACAAGTTTTATTTCTCAAGCCTTTGCCGGAGAGGATTTTCAACAGGCCAAATCTTATATCGTTTTAGATATGGACTCCGGAGAGATACTCAAAGAGAAAGATGGAACTTCTATATTTCCCATGGCTTCTCTGACTAAAGTGATGACCGCCATGGTCGCACTTGACTTGGCTTCCCCTCAAGAAGTCTTTAGTGTCTCCGAAACTGCCTATCGGATCGAACCAACCCGGTTTGCCTTTGATATTGGCGAGAAATTGACCCTCGAGGAGCTGCTCAACGGGATGCTGCTGACATCAGCCAATGACTGTGCTCAGATTATTCGAGAAGGTATTGACCAAAAGTTTGGAAATCAGGTTTTTATCAAAGCCATGAATGAAAAAGCCAAGCTTTTGGGACTAAAAGACACCAATTTCCAGAATCCTCAGGGTTTTGATGATACTGCCCACTTTAGTAGCGTTGAAAACTTAGGCCTAATGTCCCGCTTTGCCCTAAATAATTACCCCCTGATCGCGGAGATTACCAAAAAGGACCATGAATTTTATAGTAAAAATACCGATCACCAGGAGGTGTATATGAATAATTGGAACGGATTGATCGGTGTTTACCCGGGTGTCTTTGGGGTAAAAATTGGTAATACCGGCCTGGCCGGGCATACAACGGTGGTTGCCGCCGAAAGAGCCGGGCATCGATTGCTTACTGTGGTTCTAGGAGCTCCGGGAATAATCGAAAGAGACCTCTGGGCATCTAAGCTGTTGGATCTTGGTTTCGCAAGATTTGGACTACAGCCAATTAACGTGACCCAGCAAGATTTAAGAGAAAAGTACGCTACCTGGAAATATTAGTCAGTTCACAGTGAACTACACTCTTACTTAGCTCTGACTTCACTCTCACCTTAAGCAAGCAATAAATCTTTAAACTATATTTATGGGTCGGTTAATAAGAGCCCTGTTCAACTTTTTAAAAGAGCCAATTTTCGCCCTATTACTAGCCTTCGCCTCTATAGCAGCCTTTATTCCTGTCCTGACCTATGCCTATTTTGCCAATACCCTGGTCAGTACGGATGCAATTATGAACAAAAATAAGACTGGCCTAATCCTGAAAGATAGAACCGGTAAACCCTTCTTTAAATTTTACGATGCCAGGGCCCAAGAGTTTGTACCCCTCTCGGAGATTCCCCAGCTGTTTCAGGAAGCTATTATCTCCGCCGAGGATAAGGAATTCTATAACCACCCTGGTTTTTCGATCAAAGGCATAATAGGGGCCATTTTAGCCGATATTAAGCATAGAAATTTGTCTTACGGAGGTTCCACTATTACCCAGCAGCTAGTGAAGAACTCTCTACTTACTTCCAAGAGAACTTTTTTACGCAAATACCAGGAGCTGATTCTCGCTCAGGAGATCGAACGGAGGTACTCCAAGCCAGAGATTTTGGAGATGTACCTTAATTCAGTATATTTCGGGGAAGGGGCTTTTGGAGCAGAGTCGGCAGCTAAGACCTATTTTACTAAGTCAGTTAAGGATTTGAGTCTGTCCGAGTCGAGTATGTTGGCTGGTATTATTACCGCGCCCTCTTATCTTTCACCTATCTCAGGAGACCCTGATGAAGCCAAAAAAAGACAAGCCTATATTCTAGGTGAAATGGTTCAAAATAACTATATTTCTGATGCCGATAGGCAGGCGGCTCTGGGCGAGGAGCTAACCTTTAGTAAAAATCCGACTCCTTTTGACTTTCAGGCACCCCATTTTGCCCTGATGGTCAGAGATGAGCTGATTCAAAAATATGGTGAAGAGGAGGTGGCCAGATCTGGTTTTGTAGTCACGACGACGTTGGATTTGGATTGGCAAAGATATGCAGAGAACGTAGTCAAAGAGCAGGTTGAATCGTTGGCTAAAAACGGCGTCACCAATGGAGCGGTAGTGGTCATCGACCCTAAAACGGGGCAGATTAGAACTTTGGTTGGTAGTGTCAGTTGGTATAACGACAAGTTTGGCAAAGTTAATATCGCCTCCTCCTCCAGGCAACCCGGTTCATCATTCAAACCACTAGTATATATGACAGCTCTGGAAGATCATCTGATCACCCCTGCCACCCTGCTGAAGGACAATCCAACCACCTTTAAGATGCCCCTGGGGTCACCTCCTTACCGCCCGCGTAACTACGATGGCAGGTTCCGGGGCCCAGTTTTGGTCCGACGAGCCTTGGCAAACTCTCTTAATGTCCCGGCAGTACAGGTCATGGAGATGGTGGGAGTACCCCAAGTTCTCGAGATGGCAAGTAGGCTGGGACTAACTACTCTCCAAGATCCAAGTGATTACGGACTATCGATGGTGCTAGGAGCAGGTGAGGTGAAGTTATTGGAAATGACCAACGCCTATGCTACGTTGGCCAATCGTGGTGTCTTTAATCCGCCAAGCACTATTCTGGAGATTAAAGACAAGATGGACAAAAAGATCTTTACCTTTGAAGAGCAGCCTAAAAAAGTTATTGACCCAGAGTACCCTTTTTTAATCTCTTCGATACTCTCGGATAACAGCATCCGCACAGAGGTCTTTGGCCAGTCGTTAGATATTTCCCGGCCAGCCGCTGTTAAAACAGGTACTAGTGAAAACTACAAGGACTCGTTAACTCTAGGGTATACCCCATCTTTAACTATTGGTGTTTGGGTGGGCAACAATGACGGGACATCAATGGATCGGGTTGCGGGGTCCTTGGGAGCGGCTCCTATATGGCGAAAATTAATGGAGAAGTTTTTGGAGGGAACCCCTGTTGAGAAGTTCGAACTACCAGCGAACATTGTTTCCAAACCAGTCTGTCGGTCAAATGGGCTGCTAGCAAAAGAATCAACTTCTGCTGCCTACCTTGAATATTTTGCAGAGGGAACTGATCCAGTCAAAACTTGCAGCGGAGGTGCACACACTCCGCTGGAAACTCCATCGGCCTCTCCAACCCCGGCTCAGAGTACCCCCACCCCTCCAGTGTCTCCTAGCCCTCAGGCCGCTAGTGAGGGACAAACCCAAACCATTAATATCCAAGTACGAGGTGGTAAACAAAAAAGAATTAATTAATTTAGCCGGACATCCGCTTCGACAAAGCTCAGCGAGGCGAGCCTTCAAGGCCCGCCTGCCATGCAGGGATTGCGGGCAGTTGGAAGGCTAAATATGATAGGCGAATAAAGCCCGAAATTGGTATATTGACAGGTTCGGGTTTGCTTTGGTATATTGGATAAAGTTCACCTTGCAAATACCAATAAATATATGCCTGTCACACTATACCGCCGACAAAAACAAATACTCGATTTTATCAAGCAATATATCGGTAAATATGGCTATTCTCCAACTCTCGGAGAGATTGCCGAGAGCATTGGGGTATCTTCCCTTGCTACAGTTCATGAACACCTCCAAGCTCTGATCACCAAAGGACTAATCAAAAAATTTGAGGGGGCGGTCCGCGGAATTGAACTGCTGGATCAGAAGATCTCCGATAGACTGAGAGATATTGAACTACCTGTGCTGGGATTCATTGCGGCCGGACAACCGATCATGGCTTATACCGACCCGGATGCAACTATTTCCGTATCTCCACATCTGCTCTCCGGCAAAAAAAGATCTTATGTTCTCCAGGTCAAGGGAGAGTCGATGATCGAAGATGGAATTTTAGACGGAGACTATGTGGTAATTGAAGAACAAAATACGGCTGTCGATGGAGATATTGTAGTAGCTCTACTAGATAATGGACTGGCGACCTTAAAGAGATTTTATAAAGAGTTAAATAGAATTCGTTTGGAACCCGCTAATTCGAAGATGCAACCGATCTATGCTACTGACGTCCAGATTCAGGGTAAATGTGTGGCGGTGATTAGGCGCTTCGGCTGATACAGACAAGTAACAAAGGCTTACTCTAGGAAATTAAAATGCTCATTCAAATTTTAATGTCTAAGTAGTGGGTCTTCTCATTAAAAGTCACGCTCTGAAACAGATTAAAGAAGCCATCTCTTCCTAGCAATGCTATTCTTTGCTCAAAACAGAAATCTGCCGAAACCGTATACTCATTACTATCAATTTTCAGTTTCACCTGTTTGGGAAATGCTTTTACCTGAGCGGATCCAATACCCCCTATTGTAATGAATTTGCTTTTCTTGAAGCTAATACCTATTGATTCTCCTATATCTGCTGGTAATAAGTTTCTATCTGAGCCTGAATCGACTAATGCAAGAAACGGTCGCGAGTATCGATGGCCATATTTAATGGAAATCATCACTAACGGAAAGAACATTTCCCCAATTATCTCTTGTGTAAGCGGATCTTTCTTAGGTCGAACTTCGTAGGATATACTAAGATCTGTTTTTGCCATTTGGGGAGTAGAATTGATCAAAGGGCATTATATATGACAATATGGCATCGTTTATCTTTTTTTTCTTAAGTTGATTGTCCACATCCTTATAGGATTTTCCCGATGCTATTACAGTAGATTTGTCCGGGGCTAGGGCCACCCACTTATTTTCATATGGTAAGAATATGTCTGATTTCATACTATAAGCATAGACTTTTTTCAAGATCCTGACAAGGTCCATTTTTAAATCGTAATACTATTACCAGGATTTAGACGGCCTCACTTCTCGGTACTGATGTTCCCCCCCAGATGGTGTTGAAAATCTCGTCAGGGTCTCGATTTGGCGAGATATCCTCTAGTGCTGGATCTAAACGAGCTCCGCTCAGGCAATGTCGTCTGACTATTTGACGTAACTCATCTCTACCACCAACAAAGCCATTTCTCATCCACCAAAAGTACTGGGGAAGTGTTAGGTCTACTAGCAGCTCTTTCCAATCTATGACTGCTCGAAGATAGGTATGATCAAAGCCCGGCTGGTTACTCTCTACTTCCTGAAGATGATAGCCAAAGGGAACCATTAGCAGAGCCGTTTCTCGACCAATCTTCGCGCATCGGCCAGCTAAGTGCCCAGGCTTAAGCGAAGGATCTACTCTGGCCGGATAGATCGACATTCTACCTCGGAAATTGCGTAAGTTAGGATTAAACTCACCAAAATGCCTTTTTAATATATGCTCTAAGCTTAGCTTAAAATGAGGTATGGAGTTGGTAAAAGTTTCCATAAAGCAGATTGTACTATAAGCACTACTTAGGCTAGAGCACTTGACCTGAGCTCCTTTAACCGGTTACACTAAAGTCTCTGATGTCTTTTGACCTGCAAAGCCTATTAACAGGCGACCTAAAATCTATTATCGAAGCAGTAGGATATATGGGGGTATTCCTGATGGTTTTTGCTGAGTCCGGTATGTTACTCGGGTTTTTTCTACCGGGAGACAGCCTACTTTTTACTGCAGGATTCCTGGCTTCGACTGGAATCTTTGATATCACCTTTTTAACAATTGGCTGCTTTGTCGCAGCAGTTGCCGGAGATACCGGAGGATATTATATTGGCCGAAAGTTTGGGAAAAGATTATACGCCAGAGAGAACTCTAAATTATTCAAGAAAGAACACTTGGTCCAGGCTCAAAAATTCTACGAAAAACATGGCGGAAAAACGATCATTCTAGCCAGATTCGTGCCTGTTATTCGGGCCTTTGCTCCAGTAGTGGCTGGTATGGCAGATATGAAATATTCTACCTTTATTTCATATAATATAATCGGGGGGTTACTTTGGGCTATTGGACTAACCCTGACCGGCTACTTTTTGGGTTCCCTTATTCCTAACGTAGATAAATATCTGCTACCCATCATCGGAGCAATTGTGCTCGTTTCCATAGTCCCTGGGCTGATTCATATTATCAAAGAGAAAAAGAAAACCTCCTAAATCCCGAAGAGTTTAATTATCCATGTGACAAAAGTTCAATTTAGGTTTAAACTACAGCAGATATGCTAACCATCGTGCCAACTCCAATCGGAAATTTAAAAGACATCACTCTGCGCTCTTTGGAAGCTTTACAAGACTGTGATGGAATAATCTGTGAAGATACCCGGCGCACTAGCCTGCTTTTAAATAACTACCAGATCAAAAAAGAGCTTTTCATCTTAAATGACTTTAATGAAAAAGCTCAACTAGAAAAAATCATCTCCATAGTGCAGACCGGTAACTATTGTCTAGTTTCGGATGCCGGAACTCCTTTAGTCTCTGATCCAGGATTTAAACTAATTAGAGAGTGTCTGGCTAAAAATATTAAGGTCGATTCGCTACCGGGAGCCTCAAGTATTTTACCCGCTTTAACTCTGTCTGGGCTTCCTCCGAATAGCTTCTATTTTTGTGGATATCCGCCAGACAAACCAGGCCATAGAAAACAGCTTTGGGAACAGCTCAAAGCGATCTCTGAGCTCTCGACTACTACCTTTATTGTCTTTATGGCTCCTTTTAAGGTTAATAAAACTCTAGTTGAGATGATAGAAACTCTAGGCGATGTTGAAGTAGTTTTAGCTCGGGAGTTAACCAAAATTCACCAAGAAGTAAAAAAGCAAACGATCAGTCAATGGCTTGCAGAGTTTAAAAAGAAAAAACCTAGAGGAGAATATGTGGCCCTGGTTTATCTTCCTCAGGGAAGTACCAAGAATCAATAATCAAGAACCAAAAATCAACTTGTTTTTTTACGGACAAGGCGGCGCTCGAGGAAGCCGATATGCTCATGGACAAAAGGAGCGGCCTCTTTGGAAACTACTACCCCCCAAACTCCCCGCTCAATCAAAAACTCTAAGACGTCATCATTTAAACTATAGCTGCCAATACACAGAATGGGGATCTTTTCCTGATGCAAAAGTCTAATTGGTCCGTCCAGAAAGCTTAGCAAAGCATCTAATTGCTGCTTACCGGCGAAACTCGGTTTATAAAAAGCGCTTTCCGGCTCGTTGGGGTCGAACCCTCCAATCCAGGCAAAAAGTTCATCTAAATGAAGCAATGCTCCGTCAAAACCTACTTCCAGGTATTTTTCTAAATTCAGTAAGTTTTCCGGGACTGCTAGTTCTAACCACAGTTTAAGGGTCGATTTACGGGAAACACCAAGGCTGGATAGCTCTCTTTTGAGCTGAGTAAATTCGCTGACTCCACGAGTAAAAGGAATGGCAATATCAATATTAAGAAGCTGTTTTTTATTGCGGGCAAAAAGATAAGCACTGACTTCGGTTCGCAGCAGATTATTTTGATGGAGCAGCCGCAAGCTACCCCTGATCCCTCCAACTTTATCAACTACATCAGACAGCCTAAAAATTACCGGACTCTGGTAAAAAGTTTGAGCACATTCGATAAGCTGCAGAGCCTGGCGGTCAAAATCCGGACCCTCAGACTCGGCAGTGTCGGAGCTGACGGACGCCGAAACCACCGCTCCCTGTACCCCTTCTACAAAATCAAACGAACTTGTCATTTGCAAAAAAACTTGTAGGGCACTCTGCCGAAAGACCTTTTTAGCCTCCTGGCGAGTTGAGACTGCCTGTTTTTCCTCCTGCTCAGAAACGGACAATTCTCCGCCATATGGTAAAAGTTTAACCAATTTTAGATGATCTATGGACAGACCATCGATGATCCAGAAAAAAGTTTGGGGCAAAAGCAACATTTTATTTCCTGCCTGAACAATACCGTCAATTTTTTCTAAAAATTTTGAAGTAAGGCTGCCTTTATGAATTACTATCTGAGTATCGCTTAGCCCAGCGTTGTAATAAGCTTTACCGGAGTGCAGAATTTTAGCAGTAAAAAACACTGGGTGAGCCAACAGATGGTTTGTGATACCCTTGGAAAATCCTTCTCTCCAAATACGCGAGCGGATATCCGATAGCCAGACATCTAAGAGGTTAGTCCAGGTCGCTTGGGGGTCGATCCGCCTTTTTAAAAGCTCGGCTTTTAGATCCTCGGGAAGGGGAATTTGGGATATTTCTTGCTTAACTAAAGTTAACCTTTGTTCAAAGATCTCATGGTCTCTGAGATCGAAGTGCTCTAAAATCGTCTGCAGCTTGATGTGTGGAGGAAAAACAGCTATCCCATCAGCTACAGGAAGCCCGGCTCGTTGCAACCGTGCTAAGCGGACAAGTTCACCTCCGACTACGGGGGCATCTTGATCAGTAATTGATTTAATCGGCAGGTAATTCACTTATTGTTTGTACCTCTATAGTATCTCCTATATGTATGTTGTGTGAAGAGACAAAACCGCCGTTTACTTCTAAAACCATATCCGATTCAGTTTTAGGGGTATAAATGGGCAATTCGCTATCAATTTGGCCCTCCATCGGGGGTTGAATATTGGGCATGATATCCACAATCCGATTATTGCTTATAAAGATAATATCCAGCGGAAATTGCAGCCCTTTCATCCAGAATCTTTGTTTAGCAGGTGAGTCAAAAATAAACAGCATCCCCGAATTTGGATCGAGCGAGGTTCGACCTCCTAAACCCTTAGCCCTTTTGGCCTTGGTGTCGGCAACATCGACTGTAATAGTGGTAGAAGCTATTTTTACTTGAGTTTGAGTTTCGGACGGAGTTCCTCCATCAAATCCTCCTAAAAAAGCGCTGAAGTTTTCGGGCTTTAAGGCATATTCCAGAAATAGAAAGGTTAATACGACCAGTAGAATCAGCTGAATGAAAAACTTCTTCATTAATTAATAATAACATGCTGACCAGAGGCCTTTTTTAGCAGCTTGGGCTTCGGCTTCCGCTTCTTTGAACCGACTAACTAATTTTACGTCTGGAGGGTAAGTACTAACCTGGGCAAATCCCGACCTGACCAAGTAGTCGTTTAAAAAAAGAAAGTTTCCATCGTCTAACTTAATGTAAACAAAGCGCAGTAACCTGCCGAATTTATCAGTTTCGGAGACATCTTTTTGTAAACTGACTTGACGACCCAAAGCCAGGCGTTTGGTTTCGTTGGAGGCCTCATTGCCAAAACATTGGATCGGACGACGAGGATCAACTGTTTCAGGCGTATTGATACCTATTAATCGAACGGTCTTTTTTCCGCCGCTAATGGAGACTTCGAGGGTATCCCCATCCACTACTCGGGTAACGGAAACTAGCTGGGCGGAGGGAGTTGCTTCACCAAGGATTTGTAAAGAAGAACTGGGGCTAGACGTCAGGATAGTGGGCTCTCTTATTCCCTGGTAAATAAGGCTAATTCCGAGAATTAAAGTTAAGATTAATACTAAGGTAGATTTTTTAAACATTTCTTCTTTGACACTTTTCTGTAATGCCTTAATTAGAGAAGATTTGGGTGATCATTAGACCGTATTCTTGACCGTCCATGATCCCAATCCCGATCTTGGCGTAATCAGTCGACAAGATATTGGCCCGGTGGCCTTCGGAGTTCATTAACCCCTGATGAGCCAAGCTTAAGCTCGGGGCATAAGCTAAGTTTTCCCCGATCACTAAAAAATCTATTTTGGCCACTTCTGCCCGATCAGCCACACTTTTGCCCTCCGGGGAATGATGGGCAAAGTATCCTCTTTGGAACATATCCGCACTATGAGAACGGGCTATTTCGCGCAAAGCCGGATCAAATTGTAAAGCCGCAAGTCCCCGAGAAACTCTCTCTTTATTCACCAGAGCAATCATGTCAGCTTCTTGTTTTTCATCTGGCAAGTAGTTTTTTAGGGTGAATCCTAAATTAATTGTCTCGTCACTTTTGGGTTTGATCGTTAAGAAAGCAAGGGAATTATTAGAGATTCCTCCAAAAACACTTTTAAAGGGGCCTTCAAACTCTTCGACCTGCGCTAGAATCCGTGAACCGATTACGGAATTCTTAACCGCGATCTTTAAACCCGGATTAAGTGGAAAGGTCCCGATGATTAGTAAAATTAAGCTTACAAAAACTAGTCCCCGGAAAAAAGCCGGAATCATCGAAAAGGGCGCCAGCCGGGAGCTAGCGCGATTAACCCATTTTAGCCTCCAAAACCCCAATCGGATGAGGACAAAAAGCACTGCCTCGATGGCAAACCAAATTCCTACAAACCCTATAATATTAGCCAGGGCATGAGGAAGCTGAAACATGGTTGTCGAAAGCTTCGCAGCATAGTTGTAAAACCGTAAGGAACCAAGGAAAGCTATTGTAAAGGCTAACAGGTCAAGAATTTCCGCAAAAAAGTCCCGCCCAAAGCCTTCAAAGGTAAAAAATACTACAGTCAAGATAATACCGAGATCAATCCAGTTCATCGATCTATTATCTAATAAATCCCCAATACTTACAAAATTACTGTATACTATGATCTAGCCTATGGCCCAAGCATACTCAAAAGTTCGTCCCGTGGTCACTGTTTTAGTTCCTGCTTTTAATGAAGAAAAAAATATTTTAAAGGTTTTAAATAAGATTCAGGCTTCTCCATTCGTCAACGAGATCATCTGCATCAATGACGGCTCAACCGATAACACTTACCAGCTAATTAAGGAAATTAGGGGGATTAAGGTCATTCACTTAGCTAAAAATCATGGCAAGTCCTACGCTATTGCCACCGGCATAAAAAAAGCCAAAGGGGAAATCATTGTGTTTGTGGACGCTGATATAATCGGACTGAGTAGTTCGTGTCTAAAACAGCTCGTGCTACCACTGTTTAAACACGAAGCAGACGGCGTACTTGGTTATCCCATGCAGTACAAAGTCGATAGGTTTTTTAAGCCGCTGACCGGAGAACGAGCCTACTTCCGGAGTGACCTGATGCCTCATCTGTCAGAGCTGGCGCAGAAAGGCTTTGGACTGGAGCTTTTCTTAAATTATCTGTACAAGGATAAACGGATCAAGGCAGTGCCTATCCAGGGCAAGAATATGATGAAACACCATAAATATTCAAGTTATTCCCAAGCTATCAAGGGGTTAATAATCGAAAACACGGATATTATCAAAGAGATCTTTAAGCAAACCAAACCTTTAAATTATCTAAAGCATTCTTACCTGTATCCTTTTTATCTACAAAAGAAGGATCAGGTGAAGAGACGAGAAAATTTTGTCCGAATATCAATAGTGGGATCTTTGGTAATTGGGATGGCAATATTTACTTTTCCAGCGTTGGTTAAAGCTCGAGCACCGCTTTATCAAAATATCAAAATAGGTTACCAAAAGATGACTACGGCTATCGAACAAAAGGTCAAGGATTATCCGGTATTACAAGAGAGTTTAATGAAATCTGGCACCAAGGTCTATCGAAACTTGCGCCCTTAGGTCGCGTCTATCAATCCCGATTTAATCGGGATTGATCATTTCTGACTGCGACACAAAGGGCCATAAACACACATCCCTATGAAGTTATTTGCGGACGAACCCTTAGTATTTTTTATTCAAATCTATTTTTCGTAAACGAATAGTTTTGGGAGTCACTTCTACTAACTCTGAATCGTCAATATATTCTAAGGCTTCTTCAAGACCCATTACTTTAGGAATATTAAAGTGCTCAGAAACACCTTCACCCCGGGAACGCATATTGGTCTGCTGCTTTTCCTTGCAGACATTGACGCTCATATCCCCCGACCTTGCATTTTGACCGATTACCTGACCCTTGTATACCTCTGTTGCGGGAGCGATAAAAAGTATGCCTCGATCCTGAATCTGAGTTAAACCATAAAGTTTAGTGGAACCATTTTCAAAGGCAATCAAGGAACCACGATCTCTTTGGAAGGCCGTGCCTGTATCTTCGCGGTAGTCCAAGAAGGACGAGTTAATTAAACCAAGCCCCCGGGTATCGGTAATAAACTCACTACGATAGCCAAATAGCTCTTTGGTAGAAATCACAAATTCCAGATAAGTTATGCCATTATCGGAGTTCATATCCTGTAACTCGGCATGTCTAATCCCCAGCTTTTGCATCACTACCCCGGAGGAGTCATCCGGCACCTCGATAAATAACCTTTCATAGGGAGTTAATTTTTTACCATTTTCGACTTTTTCGATAACCTGGGGGCGGGAGACCTGGAATTCGTAGCCTTCACGGCGCAATCTTTCTATCAAGATTGCCAAATGCAGCTCGCCCCGACCAGAAACTATCCACCCGCCCGATGTATCATCGGCTACGCGTAGAGCTACGTCAGTTTCCAGCTCCTTGTATAACCTATCCCGGATCTGACGAGAAGTCTTAAATTCTCCTTCTCTGCCGGCAAAGGGAGAGGCATTGACCGAAAAAGTCATCCGGACAGTTGGCTCCTCGATGGCTAAAAGAGGCAGCGCTATCGGATCCTGTGGATCAGAGATAGTTTCTCCGATGGTAATATCTGGAATCCCCGACAGGGCAACAATATCTCCGGCCTGGGCTTCTAGTGCATCGACTCTGCCTAGTCCGACAAAAGACATCAGAGAAGTCAGTCGAAATCTTTTTTGTTCGCCGGAGCGATTGATATGTACCACATCTTGTCCGGCTTTTATCGTGCCATTGATTACTCTACCCGTGGCAATCCGTCCCTTGTAGTTGTCGGGGCTAAGGGTAGTAATCAACACCTGTAACGGACGGGTCGGGTCTCCTTGGGGGGCTGGGATATGTTCCATGATCGCTTCAAAAACCGGAGTAATACTAGTCATTTTACTAAGATCCGGCTCCAAACCAGCTAAACCATTTTTGCCTGAGGCGTAGACAACCGGAAAATAGGCCGCATCTTCATCGGCCCCTAGCTCCAGAAACAAATCAAAGGTTTTAGAGATAACGTGGTCTATTCGGGCATCTGGCTTATCGATTTTATTGACCACCACGATGATTTTAAGCTTCATGGCCAGAGCCTGTTTAAGCACAAACCGAGTCTGTGGCATCGGGCCCTCTTTGGCATCAATCAATAGCAAACACCCGTCAGCCATTTTAAGCACCCGCTCCACCTCTCCACCAAAATCGGCATGTCCAGGAGTGTCAATAATATTTATCTTGGTGCCGTTCCAGTCCACCGAAGCATTTTTTGAGAAAATAGTAATCCCCCGCTCTTTTTCTAGTTCGTTAGAATCCATGATCAATTCGGAGGTATCAGTGAACTCTTTTCCGAGCTTGGTTTGGGTTTGACGAAGAAGCGCATCAACTAAGGTAGTTTTTCCGTGATCAACATGGGCAATAATGGCAACATTTCTAATATTATTCATAAATTAAGATCTGAAAACTCGTGTTAGATCTAAGATTTTAAATTTTTAAATATTTCAGACGTGTAATAGTATCATTTTCGAGGAGAAATAACAAATTTATGAGGCTACTTACCGAAGCGGCGGGTACGGCGGTAGTATTCGTCAATAGCTTTTTCAAACTCGGCTTCGTCAAAATCCGGGAAATATTTGTCGGTAAAGTATAATTCACTATACACACCCTGCCAAGGCAAAAAGCCGCTTAACCGATACTCTCCACTGGTTCTAATAATGAAATCTGGATCCATTTGGCCAGCAGTATATAGATTATTTGAAAATGTCGCCTCGTCTACAGACTCTAAGCCCTGTTTGATAATATTATTTACTGCCCGAAGAATCTCTGACCGACCTCCATATCCCAAACCAACATTTAAAATAAGGGTACTGTTGTCTTTGGTCTCCTCGGTTAGTTTGTGGAGATTTTCTACCAAATCTTTGGGGAATCTATCCAGCTCACCAATGACATTAACTCTGACTCCCTTTTTAATATACTTTTTAAGAAAACTACTCTTAAATAACTTTCTAAAGATATCCATGAGGTATGCGATTTCCTCTGGGGAGCGGTTGAAGTTTTCGGTAGAAAAAACCCAAAAGGTTAGGTATTTAAGATGATGTTTGAGGGCGACCTTGACCAAGCCCTCGGTCCGTTCGTAACCTTTGGTATGCCCAACTACGCTAGGCAAGCCCTTGGCTTTGGCCCATCGCCTATTGCCATCGGGAATAATGGCAACGTGTTGGAGGTCTTGAGGCATAGAAGTGTTATTTTAAATTATTGATTTGGAAATAACAATTATGAAAGTTTGAAACTGCCCTGGCGGAGTACCTGGATCTCGCCATTTTTTAAAGCTATAACTGTTGATGAACCATTGGAGAGCTCTCCTTTATTAACGTAGAGATCAATTCTATCTCCAAAGTATTCTGCTGCCTCATCTATAGACTCTGCACTTTTACCCCCCGCTAAGTTAACGCTTGTTGAGACTAGCGGACCAGATTGGCACAGGATATTTTGTAAAAATTCATCCTTGGGAATTCGAAAAGCAAGAGACTCCTTACCTCGATGAAGATATTTAAACTGTGGATTAGGACAGGATAAAACAACACTGACAGGATTGGGCCATACTTTCCCTAGAATAGCTTTATTTTTTTCGTCCAAAAATATACCGAACTGATCTAAGTCTAGCAAACTAGAGATAAGAATAATCATCGGCTTGTCACCTTCCCTATTTTTGAGTCGGTAAATTCGTTCGATTGTTTCCGGGAACTTAGCTGACCCATGCAGACCGTAGATAGTATCCGTGGGCAAAACCCCGACCCCTCCGGAAACCAAGAGCTGACAGATCTGGCCAATCTCTTTTTTGGTTAATATATTAAACTCAAAAACAACGCTCATAACAAAAATCAGAGTTTATACTTCCCGAACCAAACCCTTATTAATTTCAATAACTCTATTGATACCTATTTCATCAAGAAAAAATCTGTCATGAGAGACTACTATGAGCCCTCCCTTATAGCCAGTCAGAGCATCCTCTAGCACTTCCCTGCTATTAATATCTAAATGATTGGTTGGTTCATCCAAAATAAGGAATTGGTTATCTTGGTGAGTTAAGATGGCAAAAGCTAGCTTCACTTTCTCTCCTTGGGAAATCTCACTAATTCGGCTAAATACATGATTGCCTTTGAAGAGAAAACCTCCCAAAACACCTCTTGCTGCTTGCTCTCCATCTATCAAGGTTCTTTTCATGAAGGTATCTAAAACAGTAGCTTTGTCATCGAATAATTCATGCTCTTGAGCAAAGTAACCCAATCTCACATCTTTACCTAATTCCACGGATCCCTCGTATTCTTTAATTATCCCCACCAAGATCTTTATCAGGGTTGACTTTCCGGCCCCGTTTGAACCTTTTAAATGAATTCTATCTTCTCCGGAAATAAGTAGTTTCTCGCATTTAAAAAGATTTTTAAATTGTAATTTTTGAATATAAAATATAAATTTTCTTCCATTAGTCTGATCGCCAAAACTAGATATCTTGATCTGATCCTCTTTCTGATACTTACCCATAGCCACATTGGTAATCTCTCTTTGATAACGGGTTTTCATCGCTTGCAACTGTTTACCTACCTTTGGATCCGGGTGCCCAGATAGATACTGTTTTCTGAGAGAAATCCATTGCTCCATTTGTTTTCGCTTCTTTTCAAAAAGAATATATTCTTCTTGATGTTTTTTTACATGCAGCTGCTTTTGAGTAAAGTAATCTGAATAGCCACCCTTGTACTCATAGATCCTATGATCCATTGGGTTTAGCTCAAAAATCCAGTCTACTGTATTATCTAGAAATGTTCGATCATGAGAAACTAGAAGTATAGAACCCTTGAAACTTTTAATAAAACCCTCCAGCCAATTTAGCGTTTCTGTATCAAGGTTATTGGTTGGTTCATCCAAAAGCATAACCGATGGCTCTTCCAGTAGAACCCTAGCAATTCCTAGCTTAGTCTTCTGCCCTCCAGATAGTGTAGAAACTAATTGAGACTTTATGATATTGCCCAAGCTAACCCTGGAAAGCACATAATCTATTTTATATAGCTCCCAGTCATCTTTTAGCTCTTTCCGTAAAAAAGACTCTACCGTTGCATCCTCTGAAAAACTGATTACTTGAGGTAAATATCCCACTATTTCATTAACTATACTAACGGATCCTTTGTCTGGCTCTTCAGCCCCCCTAATAATTTTAAAGATTGTACTTTTTCCTAAACCGTTAGGACCTATCAGGCCCACTTTTTGTTTTTCAGACACCACGAAAGATACACCATCCAAAATCACTTTATCTCCATATATTTTCTTCAGATTTTGAAGCTGAATCATAATTTCTCTTTAAATTTAGAAAAGTATACTAGAAAAAGGGCTTATTGGTGAGCAACTCTTCCATCAGGCATATTGATGACCTTGGATACTTTTAGCTGATCTACAAATTCAGAGTTATGCGAGATAATCATCAGTGTTCCTGTGTAGCCCCTAAGCGACTCTACAAATCTCCTAATCAATTCTGTACTCAAATTATTCGCTGGCTCGTCCAGTAGCATAAAGTTGGGCCGACGGAGCATCATTTTAGCCAAAGCCAGCTGTGTATGCTCTCCTTTACTCAACTCTTCAATTCCTTTTCTTTGAATTTCCGTTGCGTCAAAACCCCAGAAAGACAAAACCGACCTAAGTTTTCCTTCATTAGGAGTTTGCATAGCAGCCCGAGCCTCTTCAAATACCCTACCTGAACCGCTAACCCCTTCCCTGTCCGGTGCATAGTAGCTAGTCACTAAACTTTGACCGAGAACAATTGATCCAGCATCAGGAGGAAAAGAACCAAAGCCTGCTACAGCGGCGATCATCCGCATAAGGGTACTTTTTCCAGATCCATTTTTTCCCGCAATTAAAGTTGTTTCACCCCTTCTTAGCTCGAATTTCCAATCAGGTAGATCGATCGCAACCCTGCCTCGGTAAGACTTTTGGATTCCATGAATGGCAAGAACGTCTTCTCCGCTTCTTCTAAGAATTTCAAACTGCTGCGGTGTATACCGATCACTTCTTTTAGGAGTGTCGACACTGGGTAGCTGGGCCAACTCTTTCCTAGCTTGCTCTATTCGAGTTTCTATTGTGCCGACCCGTCGAGCCACTACACCACTCCGTCTAACATAGCCTTTAGCCTTAAAATCTTGAACTGATTCCTCTAGTTTGGCAATGTCTTGTTGTCTACTTCTTGCTGCAACTTCTTCCGCAGCAAGTGTCTGATCTCTTTTCTCTACAAACTCGTTATAACTACCTGAAAATGAAAAAACTCGACCTGTTTGAGTAATCTCTACAACCTTACTGGCAAATCTATCAATAAATGCTGAATCTGTTGTTACCACCAAGGCAGCATTGGCTGGAGATCTTAGCGCATCAGAAAACCACCTTACAGATTCTTTATCCAAGTGACTGGTAGGGTCGTCCAGTATTAATAGATCAGGCCTAGCAAAGAGAGCCTGTCCGATCAATAATCTGGTATGCTGGCCACTGCTAACTTCATTTACTTTAGTACCCAGGTTAATATGCCCACCCGTTCTGGCATCAAATCTTAATCCAGCGAGTATCTCAGCTGCTTCAGATTCAGCTCTATACCCACCTCTCGCCTCATATTGATCCACAGCCTCTTGATATTGAGCTAAAAGTTTGAGGTTATCACTATCTCCTACGGCCAGATTCCGTTCTAGCTCTGCCTTTCTTCGCTCTAGTTGATCTAGACCTCGAGCACGCATAAATAACTCTCCGACTGTGGCACCCTCAGCAACATTTAATTCTCCTATATGCTGAGGGACATAGCTAGTTCTTATATTTTTAGGAACCTCTACAGTACCCGCTTCTGGTTGCAGCTTACCTGAAATAATCTTTAAAAGCACGCTTTTGCCAGTACCACTCGACCCTGTTAGGGCCACACTCTCTCTTTCCCTCACATTAAAAGAACAACCCTTAAAAAGGCGTCTCTCCGGTGAGCTAAAGCTAACATTATCGGCATTAACTAAAACCCTCCCTAGTTGTGGCTTTGTTGTTGTTCTCTCCATAATTTACCCCATGATTAATCCATCAGGTCCTAAAGTATTTAATTAAATTGTAGCAATACATTTTATGAAATATGTAATAAATTTGCTCATAGAGTGATTAGGAATCCCTTTATCACCCCTTCGTCTCTATTTTTTAAACTCTCCATGAATGAAGCAACGGGATATAACATTGTATCCTTTTGCGAGCCATTTTCTACAAACCTCTTAACATAGAAATACTTTTCATCTTTAAATTGTACTTTCAGAAAACTGTTGAATAGTTTAGGAGTATTGTTAAACATCAGGTCGGTATTAAAAAATAGCTTCGAAATTTTCAAAAACCGACCGTATGTCTTTATTGAATCAAGAAGCAGGGTTAGTCTTTTGTGGTTTCTCATTAAGCGATCCGATCCATCTATACAATCAATTAATAGCAATTGATCACCTACGGTGTCTTTAAGTAGGAAGAGTCTAATGCGTCCTATTCGTAAATTGTTGTTATAGATATCTAAGTTGTTATTATTGATATCTGCTAAATAAACTGGGGCATATAGATCCGCAGATTTTCCTATGCTTGTACAGGCATACAGCTCATCTGATCTTGCATAATCATTCCAAGGATTTCTATCCCATGTCTTAATAAATAGGTCACTTTTACTATATCTGTCTATAAAGGTGTTTTGTGATCTTTTCAAGTAATTTTTAAGATCATCTAAATATCCAGAGATCTCCTTGCTCAAACATATTTTCTTTAGGTATTCAATTAATTTTACTAAATCTCCTGTTTCATGAGACTGTTTAATTCTTTCAATCAGGCTTCTTTGTTCATTGTATATTTTTTTTGTATTATGCTTGAAATAAGAACTTGGTAATAGGATTTTTTTTATCTCCTCATAAATAAAATTATTATCGACTTGTTTACCCGCGTAACACCATGCTTTAAACCAATTATTTCCGGTAGCATTATTTATATTCTTTATTTTACGAGTAATCTTTTGATTACTTAAAAGGGTTTTCTTGAAGTCAGACTCCTCTAACTGTTGCAGTATGTTTTGCTTGTGAAACTTTGGATATTTACTCCACGATTGTAAAATTGCTAAAAAATACGGATCATTTAATAGTTCAGGGTGAGTATTAATTGCCTTATAATTTTCTGATTTAAGAATATAAAGTTTCAAAGCAACAGGCGATTTTTTGAGAGGTTTTATATATTTGCCAGCCTTAACTATTTCAGGAATATTTAATACAAGTTGGAGGTATTCCTTTGAAACATTATTAAATTTAGCAAATTTCTTTAAAAGCATCTTTAAGGAGAAGTATTTTAAAATAGACGAAATGTTATCTACAAAAATGATAGAGATATCATTGCCATACTGAGATTGCACTTCCGTGCAAATGTCGAAAAACTGGCCTAAATCTTTTTCCTGCACAGCCGAGGTAACGGTTACTACACGTCTTAAAATATGTAGAGAAAGAATATTTAATGATTCGTGTCTTTTAATTACCAGATGAAGAACTTTTTTATAAAGACGTGTGTCAACGGCCCTAAGCACATCAGCTAAATCATCATTTTTTAATTCCGAGCTCCCGATAACATACGCCACTCCTCTGGCTCCATAGTGCCTTGTGGCAGATAATAAACTTATGTACTCATCTAATAAATCGTAGAAATATAGGGTGGGTATTTTTTCTACAAAGAAAGCTGCTGCGAAATAACTAGTCTCTGATAGGTCATATAGGAAATTAAGAGTTTTTATAATATCTTTTTTCTCAATTAGTAGTATATTCTGGAAAAAATAAGACTTATTTTCCTCAATAAATGCGTCGGCGGTAATTAGCTTCGTAACTAAACTATAAATTCTTTCTAAGTTCTGTTTACCAAATTTTTTACTTAATAAGTTTTGGGCGATCTCTTCAGATGCTAGCATCTCTGAAAGTATAAAACATCAACTTAGTGAATACAACGGATTGGTACGTAGCACTTTAAGACAAAGTTGCCTGTTTAATTAAAAATCGCTCGCTCTGCCATTTGTCGAAACCGATTTGATTACTATTAATAAAATCTGTTATTTGTATTCCGGCTGCTGCTAATCGACTGATTGCTCTATGGGCGGGTCTGTAAATTTTAAGTAGATTTGACGGTGTTCCTAACCCTTGGCCAGAGAGAGGAGTGCCCCTTGGAAATAATTCTGCTAAGATAGCAGGCATTTTTGCTTCAAACTCCACCATTGCCTGAGCATCGCTAACAAATAGCTGTTCTCCTTTTGGAAACTCTTGATACAATCTAGCAACTAGTCCCTCGCTATCTTGTCTTTTTCCACCAGGAAGTTCAGGGCGCATAAAGGTTTGCAGACTATGAAAATCGGTTCCTAGGGTAAGTTTGACTCCGATATTTTTTGCCATTACTGCCAGCTGCATCATTAATGCTTCTTGGTGTTTTCTCTCTGGATCAATTAAATCCCGCAAATTAATTTCAATGGCTTTATTTTCTCTTGCTATATGACGGAATAGCTCTTCAAAGTGAAGAGGGTTTTCTTCTAAAGCTCTGAATGCTCCTCTTGATAATTCTCTAATTGGATGGTTGATAATATCAACACCAGGATTAAGAGCTACTGCTGTATAAGCACTAATAATTTCAGGTAAAGTTGCCTGTCTGCCAAAGGCATCTATGAATTCATCCTCATGATAGGAAGCTCCTCCGACCTGAAGCTGTCGTAGTACCCCTGTGTTTATATCTAGTAACCCCTCAGGGCTTAAAATGTCTGCTTCTACCCCGGTGTAGATTTGCGTGCCCGTGTCTTTTCGGTGCTTCTCGACCATAGCTCTTCTTGCATCAACTCTTTGGCTAATGGTGTCAATTGTTTGCGGAAGCCGACTTGGCACAAAACGAGCGCTTCTCATTGCCCTCACCTCTGCAACCGAATTAGCTGGGTAAATAAACGGATGATATTCATCCAACGAGTGTCCAGTATGATCTGAATCAACAACTGAGGGGTGACGACCCAACTGTCCTAACATCCAAGCAAATTGACGGATGGTTATCTGTCCGTCTTGCCAATTTTGACCAAATCTCCCAAACTCAGGGAACGATGAATTGAAACTAAGTTCTCCAAGCTTAACATGAACATGAGTCAAAACCTCCATTCCAGCTAAACTGCAATTTCTTTCTGACATAGGAGACTAATTATATCAGATCAATAATTATAGATTAAGTTACTTTAAGTTGCCTCTAATAATACGATAAACTACCCCGTCAGCTCTGCTGCGGGGTAGTTTATTCATACGATTACGCTGTTTCTGTCTGTTTACCTAAAAAAAGACTAGGTTTTCTAAATATTACTTTTTTCCTAAGTCTATCTCCTCTCCCAAGCTGCAAAACATCTATTTGGCTCACCCGATAAAAAATATCATCTTGCAGTTGTTGGCTAAAGTAAACTGGAGGTGCTAATTGTAGACCCCTATCCAACTGGGTACAAAATTCTCCGGAAATCCATACCTGATGGCGCCAATCACCTATCCTATAAGGAGATTCAAGTAGTTGATGCCCTTCTGTTTTATGTCTGCCAATCGAAACAAGATTCCACTCACCAGGGAGTTGAATAACGCGTTTAGCATGGGAGCTTGGAATGTTGGCAACTATACCAAGAGCGTGTCCGTTACTTTGGCTGTCCCACCACTCCTCTCCTGTTGTCAACTGGGTGTCATATGCATCAGAATTAGTACTATCAGGAAATTTCGTTTCATATATATCTAGCTGAGCTACCATATTGAGGATAGTTCCTGTTGGATAAGCGTTTGGATCAAACTCTGTACCTTCAGAAAAAGTTGCTAGACTCTCTCTTCCTGTTTGCAATCCTTTTTTAAATTCTCTCAATGCTCTTCTTTCTTTGAGAAATTGCAACCGATCTTTAACCCAGTTAAAGAGATCTTCTGTATTTGTATTTACTCCAGAGTGTATACTGGCTAGGCAATGATCTCCGATAGCGTGCTCATCGTAACGACGCTCAGTCCCTGTTTCTGGGCGACCCCTGCGTATCCTTCCAAATGGTAATGGATTCTCCATGTTCGTTCTATGGATTATATCAATTTTCGTCTTGGTTCATAGATCTTTCTATCAATGTGTATTTTTGGCTGTCAAGAAAAAATTGCATACCCTAACAGTGAAATATTAGATGTCCCTCGACTCAACTACTATATGATACAATTAGAAAAATTTAAAATGCAAAAAAATGGGAAGCTAACTAGATGGGAGTGGGTTGCACTATCGCAAGGTTATAATATTGCGGATGGACATGCACACCACGACCAAGGTAGAAATTATTCAAAAATTATAAAGAAGCTATCTTCAATATTCTCCCTGGCTGAATCACAGAATCAAAATCAAATACAGGCTGAGTTTGAACATTTCTTCTTTTATCTTGCAGGACAAAAAAGTTATAACAAGCTAAACAGGCCCTTATATCACTACTCTTGTTCTCTCTCCATAGAGGTAGTAGCAAATTATTTCAGAAAGCATAAAAAAACCGTAGCTCTGTTACATCCAACTTTTGATAATTTAGCAGCAATATTGCTAAGGCATAACATTAAATTAGTACCAATAGAAGAATCACAGATGCTGCACGACATCAGTTATATCGAAACAATTAATGCAGATGTATTATTTCTTGTTTGTCCGAATAATCCCACTGGTAATGAACTGGGAAGAGATAATTTTAAAAAAATCGTTGAAATAGCAGCTAGAAAAAAACAGCTTTTAGTTATCGATTTTAGCTTTAGATTTTTTAGTTCGTATATCAACTGGGACCAATATAAACTACTGCATGAATCTAAAGTAGATTTCATCGTGCTCGAAGACACTGGCAAAACTTGGCCTTCTCTGGACGTAAAGATAGGGACAATGATTTCAAGTAACTCTTTATACCCCGAACTTCGTGACATTACAGACGACTTTCTGTTAAACGTATCTCCCTTTGTTTTTAAACTGATTTCCGAATATGTGCAGGCAGATATTAAGAAAGGAAGTATTCGTGCCAGAGCAATAGTCGAGGAAAATCGAGAAGTCTTAAGATCAGTTTTAAAGAAGTCTAAGCTGAAAGTAACTAATAAAAACTCGGCATTAAGTGTGGAGTGGTTAGGGCTTCCACCGGGTAAAAATGGTGAGCAACTAACAGAATATTTGAATCAAAAGAGCATTCATATACTGCCAGGAGCCCCTTTCTATTGGAATACCCCCTCGGGCGGAGATGGCTACATCCGAGTCGCTTTGCTGAGACCAGCTAAGGAATTTAAAATTATGGCACTGAAATTCGCTAAAGAGGTTGAAAACTATTACACGACTGTATAGATATTTTTTCCTAAGGCAAAGTCTACTGCTAAACTAATCAGGGAATCCGTCATATTAAAAATTGCCTCCTCAGACTGAGAACCTAGATGGGGAGTGATAATAATATTCTCGTTTCTGACTTTCGAAAGCTTCAGGACTTCACTCGTCACAAGATAGTCTAGACCAATCCCTGAAAATTTTCTATGATTTTTTATTAAAAAATCAAAATCAATAAGATTAGGGTGACATATAGAAATAAGTATTGCCTTCTCTTTTGCTAAATTGAGTAACTCTGCCGATATAAATCTATCCATCTCGGGCTTTTTATATACCTGTGATATGAAGAAGATATCTGACGACTTGAAAAGCTTCTTTATAGAGACTAGTTTAATACCTTTTATAATTTTAGAGCTTCTTGAATAGGCTATTACCTTGATACCAAAGGTTAGACACATATCAGCAAATCTACTACCTATTTTCCCCAACCCAACAATTCCAACCGTTTGGCCTCTTAGGGATTTCCTCTTGAGACGATCAATGGCAGGGTGTCCAGGGAATAGATCTGTTACTCCTTGTTCACTGACAATTCTCTTGGCATATTCGATCCTATTGTTCAACGCCAGCATCATTCCAAAACCTACTTCGGCTACGTCGTTTGTAGCATATTCTTTCAGATGAGATAACTTCACTTTGTACTTTTGCAACAGATTTATATCCAAGTTATCGTAGGCAGTTGTGTTCACAATAACTAACTCAATCCCTCGACATTGTTTAAAAACAGATTCGTCTAATGTTAAAAGGAACTGATCCATTATTACCACGTTATGATTTTTAATACGCTTCGCAGCCAATGCAGGACTGTAAGTGTCGTTATAAAATTCAGTTCTAAAGAAATGCTTTCTTAGAAATTCTATTTGCTCTCTGCTAAACATACATTCGTTCAAAACAACCAAAGATTTATTATTCATAATGTACTCTTGTAGAATACTGTTACAAGATATATATTTCAATATATGAATGCAATACTTGGTAAACTAAGGACTGCTCTCCTAAAGACTGCTAAACTACAAGATCAGCTTGAGTCCACTACCATAAACCTAATTGCAGCAGACAATGCTACCCCATTCAAATATTTACATAAGCTCCCTTATAAAAGGTACGCTATTACAGAAGGGTTACTTGGGAAACGTCCATATGCAGGGGTTAAGTATTTTGACCAGATAGAACAGATCGCTGTCGATGCAGCAAAATATATTTTTAAGGCTGACCATGCAAATGTTCAGCCTCATTCTGGTAGTCAAGCCAATCAATCAGCTTATTTGGGACTATTAGCTAACGGAGACCGCGTCCTTGCCATGAGTTTTTCAGCGGGAGGGCATCTTACTCATGGTTTAAAAATTAATTTCTCAGGAAGATTTTTTGATTTTAGCTTTTACGGAGTTGACGCAGATAGTGGACTAATTGACTACAAAGAGATCGAAAAAAAGGCTATAGAGATTCATCCTAAGATGATTGTCTGCGGTGCCTCTTCTTATCCAAGAAATATTGATTATGAGAAACTTTCATTAATTGCAAGAAAAGTAGGTGCATACTTAATGGCTGACATCTCTCATCCAGTTGGGTTAATAGCAACAAGAGTAAATCCTTCCCCTTTTCCGTTTGTCGATGTAGCAACTCTTACCTTAGACAAGACTCTCAGAGGACCTCACGGGGGGATTGTTTTATGCAAGCAAGAGCTCAGAGAAAAAATTGATAAGGGTGTACATCCCGGAACCCAGTCAAGTATTCCGCTGCAAAGAATTGTGCAAATTGCATTATGTCTGATTGATGCGGGCTCGAAAGAATATGAGCTTTATACTAAACAGGTTATTAAAAATATAAAAATATTTGAGAAAAACTTTAATCAATTCAGCAAATCACTAGTTATTTCTGGAGGAACAGATACTCATATGATTATAATAGATACTTACAATGTTTTTGGTCTAACTGGAAAAGAGGCAGAATTTCTCTTAGAGGAGGTTGGGATACTGACAAACAGACAGGTAGTTCCTAAGGAAACTTTAAAACCTTATGTCGGTAGTGGAGTCAGACTAGGAACTGCATGGTCTACTTCACGAGGTTACTTGGAGCAAGATTTTGAAATATTAAGTAATGTAATTCTCGATACTTTAAAAAATCCCACCGACAAAAAAGCCCTCTCTCTCAACAAAAAACTAGTCTCAACTTTGGTTAAAAAGAAAAGAAAAAATGATACATGGGCATGATCAATACCCTAAAATATAAATTTACAAATAAAGGTAGTGTGTTGTTTATTGCAGGAGCACCTTTAAGCGGAAAATCAACTATTACTTCTCTTCTCGCCCAACAGATAGAAGACTCTTGTATCCAGCATATGGATATTATAAGGCTAATCTCTCAGCAGATAGAATCTTTAAAACCCAGATCAGCGAGAAATGAACTTGTGTATCTTGGGTCTACTGACGCCTATAAAAAAATTGGGACAGGAGAATACTCAAAAGAAAATTTGATAGCAGGATATAGGTTGTACTCCGATGGTGTTGTTCAACACTTTTTACCAATATTAGATAAACTAAATGACCAGGATGTTTCAACTTTGATCATAGAAGGGGTCCAGATCTTGCCAAGTCTTATTGAGAAATATACTAATCTGCAGAATTTTTATTATGTACTAATTACAGCATCTCCAGATGGTTACAAGATTCATTTAGATAAACTATTCAAGTCTCTATACCTAAAGAACAAGTACTCTGTTTCGAAATTAATAGCCATACAAGAGTATTTAATTAAAGAAGTAGAATTACTCCCTGAATCTAAAAAAACTATTATTAAAAACGAAAAAGATCTTGGTTTTGTAGTAAGTGCAATACTTCAGAAGCTAAAGGATAGAAATTTCATAGAAGACATACTACTCTGAAGACTTTTAAGTCAGTAGCAAAAACAGAGTTGCTCCCCAATGTGATCTAAAGTATAATTCTCAGGGTAGATTGGAGAAAAGCACTCGCAGAGTATCTTTTGGATAAATACGATCTTTTTACTCATTCGAGTGCACGCGGCACTCGAAAACAGGGCCGGTAGCTCAGCGGTAGAGCAGGAGCCTTTTAAGCTCTTGGTCCAGGGTTCGATCCCCTGCCGGCTCACAAGACAGTTATTATAGTTTTTAAGCTATTGAGAAACTGTACATAATCCTGTAATATATAAATATGATTAGAACGTTACCTATCACCAAGGCAAGGGAAGAATTGACTACTTTAGTAGACAAGGCTCGTAAGCTTTTAGATGAGTATATAATTACTGTAAACGGTTCACCTGCAGCGGTTTTAATGTCTGCTGCAGAATATGAATCTTGGAAAGAAACTATAGAAATACTTTCTGATAAAAAATTAATGAGGTCTATTAAAGAAGGCGAAGAAGATTTTAAAAAAGGAAATTTTGTTACTTTTGAACAGCTTAAAAAAGAACTTAAGCTAAATGTTTAAACTTTTGATCTCATCCAAAGCTTCAAAAAAACTAAAACTTCTTAAAAAATCTCATCAAGATGCTATATTATCTGCTTTTGAAGAAATAAAGGAGGATCCTCTTATAGGTAAACCATTGACTCGGGAGCTAACCGGAAGATTTTCCTATAGAGTTGGCGTTTACCGAGTTATCTATAAAATTAACCAAAAAGACCAGATTATTCAAGTTTTGAGTGCCGGACATAGAGCTCATGTTTATAGATAACTTAGTTTTCTACTGCTTCGTTATAGACCCTCGTTAGTTGAATTAACTGCATTTAAGACTAATCCGAAAGAATAGGCAATAGGGTCACCGAAGGTGCATTCTATTTGCTAGCATCAAAGATGGACTGACTTATGTCTTAATCTTGACATAGAAAAATCATTGCTTTAGTATCTGTACATTGTATATGAGTGAGCGTACCAGAGATAAGAAACCTGTATATAGAGCTTCCATAGACGCTCTCAATCGAATTGGGTTTAGGCCTTTATCAGGAGATGAAGTTTCTCAGACCACCCAGGCTTATAGACGACATTTGGAATGGGGGTTGGCTCATCACCCCCAGGGGAGTCTGGCAATCATCGATACCTTGTTACCCAAGGTTGGCAAATCTACAACTACAGATACCAGAAGCGTTCTTGTTGTAGAAATTGGGGGGACTAATATTTATGGAGGATTAGTTTCCAGAGGTAGAGTAAAAGATGATTTTAGAGGAGAACTACCAACTAGGCAATTTCAGGACGCTACAGCTTTCTTCGAATCAATAATTGAGCCTCTTGCCCCATTAATAGAAAGGTCGGGTCAGCCAGATGCTTTGGGCATTGTTTATTCCTTTCCTGCTGAAGCGGTGAGAACAGATCTTGGAGTTGATGTCTTCTCTCCACCAAAATTACCAAAAGAATTCGTGATTCCTGGAATCGAACAAAGACCCGTGGGGGAAGCTTTTCTAGCTGTTTTAGCAGCCCGTTTTAACTTTCCTAGAATGCCTATTGCTGTTTTAAATGATACGCCAGCAGTTTTACTGGCAGCTGATGCAAAAATTGGTGGAGTGATTGGAACAGGATATAATCTAGCATTTAAGCACAAAGGAGTACTCTATAACACAGAATCTGGTGGTTTCTCTGAAGTACCAGATCATTTTATTGCTGGCTTAGTAGATCAGAAGAGTCAGGCACAAGGAAGACAAAAAGCAGAAAAGCAGGTAGGGGGAATGTATTTAGGTGCTCAAATTAGAGAAGCGCTAAGATTCTTACATAAAGAAGGAATATTAAAAATCCAACCTACCAGTGAAGTTTCTGCAGCGACCATAAGTGCTGTTTTAAGACTTGATCGAAAGGCGCTTGCAGACCAAATACCTGGAAATCTTGATATCGATACCTTGGCGACACTGACAGCTTTAGTTGGCAGAATCAGATATCGAGCAGCCCAACTCGCTGGGGTTATGATAGGCACAATGATTAGCACCTTTCCGGGGGAATTTGGTGAAAGTGTTGTAAATATACCTGTTGAAGGATCGCTTTTTTGGAGAGTTCCAGAATTTAACCAAATCGCAGCTGTATACGCCAATGATGTATCAGGAAAAGAGATTAATTTTCTAGAAATCTCTCAAGCTGGTATAAAAGGTGCTGCCGTCGCTGCGTTAAGTCTAGGAATATAAATGTGATGAATTAAGAGGATCCATCTTACTCAAACCTTTTTCTGAGAAGTGTTATCAACTCTTCTGAGTGTTCAGAACGATTTTTGCCCCTTACGCCATCTAGTAATTCCCCTATAATTTGACATCTTACTGCCCGATCCGTAAGCAGCCCAGTTAACGTTGCTATCATTTTTTCGTCTACGGGGGTTCTATCAAGAGCCCGTAAAAGAAGGGGGACTGCTGCTTGGAGCATATTTCTTTCTGGCTGAAAAGATTTTATTTCCATTACCCGGTCCAGACCATCTAAGATGACGACCTGGTTTTGAGCGGTGACCTGCGGCTCCCTCCCTCCCCGTTGGATATATCTAAAAGCTGGATTGGAAATTGGTAATGGTGGTCTTCTTGTCTCAGTCATGGTGGAATTATAGCAAAGAGGCCAGTATTTAATGCAGAAATATCACTCTATTGCTTTCTCTTGATCAATTAAAATATTATTAATCTAGTATCTAAAGGAGGTGATTAATATATGAAAGGATTGGCGCTTTATGCGGGTTGGTTAGTGGTGCTCGGTGCTTTAGTGGTCGGTCTTCAGGGTCTCCTCCAATTAGATGTACTCGGTGCAGTTTTGGGAGAGAATACACTCTGGACAAGAGCTGTGGAGGTCCTGATAGGACTATCTGGCGTAATGCTAGGATATAAAATGTTAATGGGTAAAAAGGGATAAAAAAATTATTCCTTGGAAATTATATAAATCCCGCCTTTCACTGGGCGGGATTTTTGTGCTCAAGACCTGACAGGTTGGCATTGACAACGTAATTTAACTGGGCTAATCTTAAATTAGATACTTGCCCTATGAATTTATTTAAAAAACAGGACGGATTAGCTGCCCCTTTGGTGCTGACAATTTTAGCCTTGTTCATTGCTGGAGCCGGATTGTTTTACTATTTCAAGCTCTATAAGGGCTCTGCTCCGAAAACCACTTCTTCTATCGATACCGTCCGGATTGGGCTTAAGTCAGCCCCCTTAGGGTTTTATGGCCAAAAAGATATCGAATACGAGTCCCCGACTTTTAACTTTAATTCCAACATCTTCGAGGGCTTAACTACCTTTACCAAAGACCTCAAGTTTGCCTCGCGCCAACTGGTCGAGTCGTGGGACAACCCCTCGGATACAGTCTGGAGGTTAAGGCTCAAAAAAGGCGTCAAGTTCCATAATGGTTATGACTTTACAGCTGAGGATGCCAAATACTCGATCGATTTTGCTAAACAATATGTCGTTAAAGATGACATCGCTCAGGTCAAACAAGTGAGGATCATGGATCCCTTTACTATCGAGATTGAAACCAACGGTCCGTCTCCTCTGCTTTTAAACAATTTAATCAATGTCTTTGTACTTTCCAAAAAATACTCAGAAGAAAATGGTTTTGACAAACCCAACGGCACCGGACCATATAAATTTGTCGAAAATATAAATGGCAAATATCAGCTTGCGGCCAATGAAAACTATTATCTCGGTGCTCCGAAGATTAAAACTGCTATCTATAGGGTTATCGAAGATGATAATTCCAGAATTGATGCCTTGCTTTCCGGAGATGTAGACCTAGTTGAAGATGTCCCCGCCGCCCGCATTGGAGACATTAGTGTAAATAAAAAGTACACTTTAAAAGGTGTCCCTTCGCTTCGGGTGATCTATCTGGGGATGGATGTCTCTAGTCCGAGGCTAAAGTCTTCCAGCGCGACAACTAACCCCTTTAAAAAGCTTGATGTACGCAAAGCTATCTATGCAGCGATCGATGAAGACCAGATTATCCGCACAGTGATGGGAAATCACGCTTACCCTGCCACTCAGCTTGCTACCTCGGTAAATTTTGGATTCAATCCTAATATAACCCGTCCGAGCGTGAGCATTGACAGTGCCAAGATCCTACTTGCCCAAGCGGGATTTGCTGATGGATTCGATGTGACCCTTGACGTCCCGAATAACCGATACCAGAATGATGAATTAATAGGCAAAGCTGTGGCCGAGCAGCTGGGCAAAATCGGGATTAGGGTAAAATTGAACGCCATGCCCAAGGAAGGTTTTTTTCCCAAAGTAACTGATCAACAAGATACTGACTTTTATCTGCTGGGCTGGTCACAGGAAAACGGGGATGCTGGTGGAGCCTATGCCACCATTATTCACACCCCCAGCAAAGACAGCGGTTATGGTAGCTTTAATGTGGGCAAATATTCTAATCCCGTAATCGACGACCTGATCCAAAAGTCTGATAATACGGTTGATTCGGTGGCCAGATTAAGGATTCTGCAGGAGATCGCTAAATTAGCTACCGATGACGTAGCGGTGATTCCTCTGCACCAGCAGGAAGATTCGTTTGTAGTTAACAGAAGCTTTGACTGGACCCCCCGCAGAGACAACGGTATTCGGGCTTTCGAAATATCTGCAAACTAAAGTTCCCACAGAGTGGCTTTTGGTGTATTCTGTATAGTAATGCCTACCTTTTTCCGCCACTTGGGACTAAGACTAAAATTCATCCTGCTGGTCACGGCCTTGTTGGTTGCGGTTTTTTCGGTCCAGTCGTATATTCTCTTTACCCGAAATCTTAATCAGGAAAGAGATAATTTAACTAACGAGGTAAAAACCTATGCCGGACTCTCTACCCTACCGGTTGGTTCCAGCTTTGATCAATATTATACGGAAAATCATTTTCGTCTGGGTGAGATTATAAACAATATTTTAGTTTCATCAAACGGCACCATCCCCCGGCTGCAAGTACTAAACACAGAAGGAGACCTACTTTTTGATAGCCAGGGCTTGTATAAAGATGCCCGGGACAATATCGCCTATAGAACTACTCCTCCGACTAAAGGTTATGCTCGTGGAGACCTGTTACAAGCTATTTGGAATATAGATCCCACTTATAACTATGATTCAAAACACGAGCTGGCTACAGTTGTTTACCCCTATCTGGACACTTATAATAAACATCAATATTCTGTTGTTTACTTTGTGTCCTATGGCCGTATTTACCAAAGCCTCTTTAAAAGTATCACTAGTTTAGTAATCACTGCTTTGATATCCTTGGGGGTCGCCAGTGCCTTGATTATCTATTTTGTGAATATCTTTACCCTAAATCCCATTAGTCAGGTAGCGGCAGAGGCCTATAAGATAGGGCATGGCGAGTTAACCACTACTATCGATGTCAGGACCGGAGACGAGATTGAAAAACTGGGTCTTTCGGTGAACCAAATGGCCCAGGGTCTACTTCGCTCCCAGGAGGTCTTACGCCAAGATAGAGATACATTAGCCGGAGAACGCAATAAGCTGGAAGTTATTTTATCGGGGATTATAGATGCGGTGATTGCCGTAGATATTAACCGTAAAGTGATAACTTTTAATAAAGCTGCCGAAAAATTAACCGGCTACACTGCCGGGGAGGTTTTAAATAAACCGATCAATAGCTTTGTCGTCCTAATCGAGGACCAAACAATTATTCCGGAGAGTTTGTATTGCCCGATTAATACCGCTGGCAACGAAGGATTAGTCTATAGCAATCAGAATCTGAAAATTAAGACAGCCAAAAAAGACGCTTTTGTTAATTTGGTTTCTGGGCAAATTAAGGAGGGTGCTGCTTTAAACCTAGGATGTATTTTGACTTTTCATGATGTCACAGAAGAAAAACAGCTGGAAATGATGAAGCTGGACTTTGTATCTATGGCCGCCCATGAACTCCGCACTCCTTTAACCTCGATATTATCATACCTTTACTTGTTTATTCGAGATAATACTGCATCTTTAAATACTGCTCAAAATAGGGTCTTAAACCGGATTAATTTATCGGCCCAGCGTTTGATGGCGCTGATCGAAAATCTGCTAAGTGCTTCGGGAATAGAAAAAGGGACTTTTAATCTAAAGATAGAGCCGACTGATCTACTGCCAATTATTCGCCAGGCCGTTAGCGATCTGAGTGCCGATGCAAAAGACAGAAATATCCACCTCTCTCTGAGTGAGCCGGAAGGTGGGAAGTTAAAATTAGTCTCGGCAGACAAGTTTCGGATTAATGAGGTTTTGCTAAACCTATTGGCTAATGCTCTAAACTATAATCGGAATGGTGGAATGGTAGAGGTCTTTTTTGAACAGCGGGAGAAGGAGGTTATTACCCATATCCGCGATACTGGCGAAGGAATCTCTAAAGAAGCTCTACCTCATTTATTTACTAAGTTTTTTAGAGCCTGGGGTAAGCTGGAGATGTCTGCCAAGGGAACAGGACTGGGACTATTTATCTCTAAATCGATCATTGATATGCATGGAGGCAAGATTTGGGTGGAGTCGGAGCTAGGCAAGGGTTCGACCTTTAGTTTTAGTCTGCCAGTGGCGAGTCAGAAGGCTGTTTCGATAGATGCCAAACCATTAGGGATCTATAGAAATCCGAATATAGTTTAGATGTTACCCCACGAAAAAAGGCCCATTACAGGCCTTCTCTCGAGAACTTATACCAGCAGTCAGAATCTTACGAATCCAACTACTTCTCACCTACTAAGCTTTACGAAGATGGGTTATTTTAAACTTGCGTTTAAGATAACTTGCTGTGTTCTACTTGCGCAGAATACATAAACCTTTACTTTTTCTTGCGATTAATATTGGTCTTCTCGTTGATAGGTCTTGCGACTTATCTTCGGCGAGATACGATACAAGTAAAATTACTTTACAACCTCTGTGTATAACTTGTCAACATATCAAAATATGTCACTTTTACTACAGGATTTATGTGGATAAGTTTCCAACAATCTGATTTGTCGCAGTATGCTACAATGTTTTTCATGGCTAAAAAAGTATTGGTAACCGGGGCTGGCGGATACATTGGTTCAATTAATTCTTACAAGCTTTTAGAAGAAGGCTACGACCTCGTGGCCCTGGACAACTTCTCTACTGGTTTTGAAGAGCCTCTCGAGCTTCTCCAAAACAAGTACGGACTGGACAGATTAAAAATTTATAAATTGAATTTAGCCGATAACCTGATGGCGATCTTTCGGGAAAATAGCATTGACGCTGTCCTCCACTTTGCAGGCGCTCTGTCAGTCAATGAATCGATGGAGAACCCGATTAAATATTTTTCCAATAATGTCGCCGGGACCATCAACCTGCTTCAAACAATGCTGCAGGCTAATGTTACTAATCTAGTTTTTTCTTCTACTTGCGCCACATTTGGAGAAACAGAGGTGGAGGAGATTAATGAATCGCATATCCAAAACCCCGCCAATCCTTATGGCGAGTCTAAAATGATTATCGAACAGATGATTCGCTGGCTGGGTAAACAATCCAACCTGCATTATGTAGTCCTGCGGTATTTTAATGTCTGCGGAGCAACCGACGACGGGTTGATTGGTGATGCTAAAAAGCCGTCAGTACACCTGATGCAAAACGCAGTCAAAGGGGCTCTGGGGCTGGAGGAATTTGCACTAACCTACTCACCTGTAGCTACCCCAGATGGCAGCCCCATCCGAGATTATGTTAATGTAGTCGACCTGGCTGATGCCCATATTAGAGCCCTAGAATATTTGTTTAACGGTGGAGCAAGTCAGATGATTAATATCGGGACTGGCTCAGGTAATTCGGTGCTAGAGGTGGTCAGAAAGGTTGAGGAGATCACCGGACATAAATTTGCATTAAAAAAGGGCGAACCCAGACAGGGAGAATATGCTAAGGCGATCGCTTCGATCAAAAAAGCTCAACAGGTTTTGGGCTGGAGCCCGACCCGAAGTATAGAAGATTCAGTCAGGTCTTTGGTTAAGTGGTACAAAGCTAGACCCCAGGGTTGGGAGAGATAGACTCAGATTAGAGGTCTTGGCACGACTAGCTTGGAAAATCCTTCATAAATCTGTTAAAATTCCTTAGTTCGTTCGCCTCTATATGACCCCATCGGCATACTTCTGAGGATGCGTCATCCGAAGAAGGGTTGGTGGCCGAAGCTGCAGAGCAGCTTTAAGAAGCTTTGGGTATATACTTAGCTTGGGTTTAGAGATAGTTTATAGACGACCCCATCGTCTAGTGGCCTAGGACACAGGGTTTTCATCCCTGTAATCAGGGGTTCGAATCCCCTTGGGGTCACCAACAGGGGCGCTACTGTTCGGAAAGTCACGAATAGCTTGATATATCGGGCTAATCTGACAGTTCGAATAGCCTGGATAGCTCCAAGCCAGTTTTGATGCAAATATCGAACTGAGTAGCGCCCTTTTTTGTGTGAGGCTCGCATTTAGGTACGTTTTGCCTAAATCAGCAAAGAACTGCTCTATAAACTTCACTAACTCTTCTAGGTTATATCTCTTAACAAGAGTGTCGTCTTTGGTCATTCTTGCCCTAATTATCTTCTCCTCGATTAAGGCATTTTGCTCTTTGAATATCTCATCAGAGTAGACACCACCTAGATTTTTCTCAATGATACCCTGTCTTTGCTCGTATAGTTTGGTAAGCTCAACATCAGCTGCAGCTTTTTGCCTTCTTAGAATTTCTACTCTTTTCATATAATCTCTTCTTAATAGAGCGATAAATAGTTTTAAACACTCCATAGTTGGAGTAATCTCTCTTAAGAATTTAACCAAGGCTTCTTCCATAATGGCTGGGGGGACATTATTTGAACTCTTGCACCTGGCTCTGCAGAAATAATAAGCATAAGAATGGTGTTTACTCCATGCCCCAGTCATAGCCATACCACATTTACCACAACTAACAATTCTTCTTAGAGGAAAATCTGTATTGTCTTTATTCTTTTTGTTTAGAGGAGCAGTTATATTGGTATTTCTGCCGTCTATAATGGCCTGAACCCTGTAAAACTGCTCTTTGGTGACCATTGGGACATGCTGTCCCATTACTTCCTCGGGGTATGTTGCTGAGGTTAGTATGCCCATATAGAATTTATTTCTAAAAAGTCTACTGACACTTTGTGATCTGAGAGGATATGCTTGCCCCTTAAATCTTTTTTCTCTTATTCCCCAATAGTTCATGATGTTAGCTATTTCTCTAAGTGTTTTACTGCCTGTTGCCATCAGTTCCCAGGCTTTTTGGATCTTATCAAAGGTTTCAGAATCTTTAACTATATATCCATTTTCATTTTTATAACCTAAAGGCGGTATGCCAGTATGAAGGCCAGATAAAAACCTGGCTCTCATACCATTACTTGTTCGCTCGCTTCTGACATCATTGTCCAGTTGGGCAATTCCGGCAAAGATAGTTTCCATTAACTTCTCAGTTGGAGAGTTCCCTGTAGGTTCACTGACAGAAATAAGCATGATGTCACAATCGTTTAACTTTTTTCTTATAGCAAGGTAATCAGAGGCCAGGCGTGATAGACGGTCAACTCGATAAACTAAAACGGCACTGATAGATTTTTTGTTTTTTCGACAATACTCAAGCATTCTGACAAGTTCAGGCCTACCCGTTATCGTCTTTGCTGATTTCCCTTCTTCTCTAAACGTCTCAATGATTTCATAGCCGTCTGTTAGAGCTTTCTTCTTGCAGAGTTCTTCTTGTGTCCCCAAAGAGAAGTTATCTACCTGCTCCTCAGTTGAGACTCTTAGATAAACAACTGCTTTTTTAGGTTTGGAATTGATAAGCGAATTATTCATTTGTTTTTACTCTCCCCTAAGACCTCTTTTAAGGTTTTGCCATTAAAGATTTCTCTCTCAAATAGATCGAGCCACGCTGACGCGAGATATTCAAAATCAGTAACTAAAGTTTCTATTTGAATATCACTATAACTTTCGGCTGAAGAACCCAGGGTTTGACGGGCTTTACTTACTCTGGTTTGTTGATATTCTTCTGGGAAAATTGATTCTAAGCTCTTTTGAATATCTGCTAATGGGTTTGTTGGGGGATTTTGAGGTATAGATTTAACTACATGGTTGTCTCTCTTATTCTCAACTTGAATCTCATTAAATAAAGATAAATTAGCAGTTTCCATGACTTTATACTCTAACCATTATATGGATAGTATATCCATTATTTGGATAGTTTGTCAAGTATGAGTTGTGTTAAAAATAAACTAGAAATATAGGGTTCATTTCTGTGCTATAATCCCATCAGTATTCCTCTGTCCGTTTAGTCTTCTGTCCAAACTCCTGCCCGATGCAAGATGACATCAACTGATTTGAAAAACTTCGAACTTGGTAATATCTTAAACCGCCTCTTTAATAATGGCTTTAAATCACAAGATGAGTTTCTAACATCTGCTTATAACTCTTGGTCTGTATATTTATTTCCTCTAGTATTTGCTGTCCTTTTAATTGTTCTACTACTTGTTCTTCGGCTAATCATAAGGGTAAAAAGATCAGCTAAGGAAGTCTCTGTTCTTTTAGAAATCACCCCTCCGGCTATTACTGAAAAATCTGCATATACTACCCAAGAACTTTTTAAAACAATTCATGGATTAGTGTTTAAGAGAACACTCTTAGATAAAGTAGTTGGTAAAAACCGTGCAACATCTTTTGAGATAGTCTCAACACAAAATCAGGGTATAAGGTATTTAATAAGAACTACCCCGGGTCAGGTTAATACCTTAAAAAGGAATATCTACTCATATCTACCACAAGGAGGAATTAAAGTTGTTGATGAATATATACCGACAGACTATGAAAGTTTAGAACGCTTTCATTCCAAAATAGTTGAATTTAAACTTGCCAAACCCTTCGGGCTTCCCTTGGAAAGACAGGACGTTTTAAAAGAACATGATCCCGTGGCATATATCACAGGCCAGATGACTAAACTGGCTCCAGGTGAATTAATCTCTTTGCAAATTATTTTATCTCCTACTAAATCTCGCGAGGTGAAGGTAATTGAGGGACATATCAAACAAGGGGATGTCTTGGAGTACCTAAACAAGACAGAGTACCCACTTTTTATAAGAGCTCTTGGAGGAATTTTTAAGGTCGCTATAAATATCTGTAAAGAACTTATTGGAGGAGTGTTATCAGTATTTCAGGAAGCAGGAGCTGATCCCGAGTCACTTCGAAGAATGCGTTCATATGAAATTCAATCTAAACTAAGAATGAATGAGTCTAAACTCCAAAGAGAATATACCCCGTACGAATTAGAACTGATCCAGTCTATTCAAGAAAAGATTAAGCAACCTTTATTTGATTCAGTTATTAGACTGCTTGTGATAGGAAAGGATAAATATGAGGTAGAGGCGAGAATTTCCAGTATGACCTCCTCTTTTGAACCTTTTGTCTCTTCAACCTATCAGGAACTTAGAATTAATAGAGGTCTATTTAACTTTATATGATAACTAACCGAATTAGATCTTATCTTTTCAAAAATAGATTGCTTGGATTATTTAACCCAAGAAAAGATAAGTATGCTCAACTCTTATCTATCTCTGAAGTTTCAGACCTGTTTCATTTTCCCTACTCTAGAGTCACTCAAACTGAAAATATAGTCAAAAGCTACTCTCGGGAATTACCAGCTCCCATTTCTTTAAAACAGAATCAAAAATTTGATGTGACTTTTGCTAAAAACACTTATGGGGGAGAAGAAACTTTGATAGGGTTAACTCAAGACCAAAGAGCCAGGCATATGGTAGTTTGGGGAGGAACAGGTAATGGGAAAACAACTCTAATTTTAGAGATGTTAAAACAAGACATGCTAAATGGTAAAGGGGTTGCCTTTGTTGACCCTCATGGAGATGCTGCTGAAAAAGCACTACTATTAGTTCCAAAAGAAAGAGAAGAAGATGTGGTCTACATTGATCCTGATGATATTGACAGACCCTTAGCAATCAATTTAATGGAGTTACCCCCAAACCTTAGTGTCAATGATACTTTACGAGAAAAAGAACGGATTGCAGAAAGCATCGTTTCTCTATTTAGACGAATATGTTCCAGTGAATTCTCCAGAGCTGGTAATAACGCTTTTCGGATAGAAGGAATTTTGAGAAACACAATCTATACAGCTTTTGTAATAAAAGACGCAACACTTTTTACCATCTATGATCTTTTGGAAGATCCAGCTCTACTTAGGACCACAGTTGCAAAACTTGATAACGAAAGGTTACAAAAATTCTGGAAAAATGAGTTTGGTAGAGCTGGTGATTACCAAATTGTAAAAATGATTGCTGGAGTAACAGTCAGGATAGGCAGATTTTTGAACTCAGAAGCAGCTAGAAGAATACTCGATCAACCCCACTCAACAATTAACTTTGCCGAGATTATGGATACCAAAAAGATTTTAATTTGCAACCTTTCTAAAGGAAACCTAAGTGAAGATGTATCCCAGGTTTTAGGAACAACCATTATTACTAAAATTCAACTAGCTGCTATGAGAAGATCAAAAATTCCAGAAGAGACAAGAGTACCATTTTTCCTATATGTTGATGAGTTTCAAAATTATGCGACTGAAAAATTTATCGAGATGTTGTCAGAAGCTAGAAAATATAGACTCTATCTTGTAATAGTTGAGCAGTCAATGTCGCAACAGAGTGAGCAAAGCTTAGTCAATAATATTTTAGCCAATGCCTCGATCATTGTTTGCTTTAGAACTGGAAATCCATTTGATGAAAAAGTAATGCTTGGACAATTTACTAAATTTATCAATGAAGGAGAGATTATGAATCTACCCTGGTTTCACTTTTACATTAAGATCTATTCTCAAATGCCCCAAGAGCCGTTCTCTGGACAGACTATTCCCCTAACAGTCAAATATGATAAAACAAAAATTGACCGGATTACTAAAATGTCTCGGGAAAAGTATGGAAATGAATATATAGCAAAGCATACTGTAAGTATTGAAGCAAAAGATGAAGATATGGATGCAGATAACCTAAAAACAAAGGGTAAAGATAGATTTAATACCCAGCCAAAAACATCTTTACCCGAAGATGAATAGGTTAAATATTGGGTGGTACGCGTACCAGCTAAATTGAGGGTGATTTAAAGCTAATTTAATTAAAAGTGCATCCTTATCTTTCTTATATTAATATAAGAGGAAGAAGTGTATAATCCTAACGATAGGTGAACTTACCTCTGCCTTAGTCTTCTGCCAACTGCCCAACTTAAACTATATCTGCTCCTTAATTTAATGATACTTGAACCATTAACCAATCAACAAAAACACATTCCTAACTTTCTATATAAATTCCGCTTCATCAATACCAATCAATTCCAAAAACTCTTTAACCACAAAGAACCAAACACAGTACAAGACTGGCTTAAAGACTTAAAAGATAAAGGATACATCGTTAGTATGTATACAAGAAAAGTCAGGGGTGAAAATAACAAACCTGCTGTTTATTACCTGGCATCTAAAGCCCGTCATCTACTAAAAAATGAAGAGGGCATAGAACTTAAGGCCTTAAACTTAATCTATAAAGAAAAGAGGAGAACTAAAAAGTTTATAGATCACTCTTTAAACTTAGTTGATATCTGTTTATTTCTCCTGTCCCGAAAAGAGGCTGTTGAAGAGATTAAGTTTTTTACTAAAACAACTTTGACTGGTTATGATTATTTTCCAAAGCCTCACCCTGATGCCTATATTGTAGTTAAGGGCAAAAATAAAACTAAAAGATACTTCTTAGATTTATTTGATGACTACACGCCACCTTTTGTTTATAGAAATAGAGTTAAGCAATATTTAAAATACTCACAAGAAGGAGAGTGGGCAGTTAATACCAAAAATGCCCCATTTCCTAAAATCTTGTTTGTCTGCCCAAATGAATCGGCTAAAAAACATGTCTACTGGTATGGAAAAAGTGTTATCGCAAAATCATTTGAGCAAGTTAAGTTACATGTCACAACAATAGACACGATTAAATTTGCCAACGCTGATACAAAGGTCTGGCAAGATGTAGAAGAAATTGAAGATTAATTATTCGAAGAATAGCGACTTGCCGAAGGCAAGTAATAGGTTGTTTGCAAACCTAGTTTCTACTTGACATAGAAGTCTTCTGATTGAGATGATATAGATATGGATCAGCAATCTGAATTGCCACCTCAACAGCCTAAACCAGAACCACCAGCAAGTATGAGTGCTGAAGATTTGATACGACAATCTGGGCAGGAGACTCCAAAACAAGTCGAAAGCTTTGATGAGATTAAAGAATTGATGGAAGAAGCCCCTGCTGCATTAAGGAGTGGTAACGATACGTCTACCGCTCATGCGGGCGAAGGGTCACAGAGAAGCACTAAAAAAGAGGATCGCTCTACGGAGTATGATTATCATGTTCCTGGCTCGGAAGGATTTTACGCAGATTTGATGAGAGATTATCGAGTTCCTGCAGAAAGATTGAGACAACTAGTTGAGGAAGAGGGGGTAAAACCAGGTGATCTGCAAGATATTTTAGGCGCAAGACAAATATTGACTATTAGAGAAAGCTCCACCGCAGAAGACGAAAAACAAAGACTAGATTCCGCAAGTTTAAGAGTACTGGTGGAGGGTTACCATGTCGTTGCCGGGAATATAACTCAGTTTCAAAGGTTAGTTGAAGCTGCCAATAAGGGAATTAATAATACAGTTGACAATAAAAGTTACCGCTTTATGCCAGGTCAAGCAAGTACGATCTTTACTGCTACTGTAGACAAATTTCTTGACGGTCAACTAAGAGTAGGATATGCACCACTAGCCCCAGATGTAAGAGGTTTGAAAGATTCTGCCAAGGCTGTTCAACAAAGCAAAAAAATAAATCCTACTGGACAATATTAGCTTTACCTATAATTCAACTTACTGAACAAGTAAGATTAGAATCTTCTTATATTTGGCAATTCAGCCTTAGACTTAGCAGAATTTCTAGCCCAAACGAACTCTACTTCTTTATCGTTTACCTTTAATTCATTACATGCTAGTACGCTAAGGAATCTGGCATATTCTAAAACAGTTAACCAATGATTTCCAGGATCACCTTTCACTTTTCTAAAGTCTTTTACCATACTATCCCACTCTGGTCTTCCTAATTGATAGTTCTGAAACTTATCTGGAAAGATTAGTTTAAAATCATGTGCTGTTTCTGCAAAATCCTTCCACTTGTCGCCAGACCTTTTTAAATGGTCAAGCCTATCTTCTGCTACTTGCGCACTACGAGGATTTAAATTAGCAAGTGGTTGCCAAATCTCATAAGCGTATCGAAGATCCCCAGCTCGACCGAGATATCCTGTATGATCGTTGTCGTCTATCCGTTTTGTCATAAGAGGATCAAGCTCATTCCACAAACTAGGGAAGTATCTTAAATTTACTGTCCTCTCTGGAAAAAGAACCCGAGCATATCGTAACATTTGTGTACAGAGGGAGAGTCCTTGTTCTCTTTTATCCTGTACCGCTTGTCTAGCTTGATCAAGATCAAGTTCGATCGCTTGCCATAAAGACTCATCTAAATCCTGATGTATGTCTGAAGCAGGAAATAATAACTTAAGGTCTGCTGTAGTTGCTATTTTTATAAGCTCTATACGAGCTAAATTATCTCGTTTATCCTTATAACCGAAAAAATCCTCTACGGTAAATTCTTTAGCCGGGTCAAAGCGATAATCTGCTTGAGCAGGCTCAATTATTAAATCTTTAATATTTATACCAGATTCTAATTTTACATCCATTAAAAACTTTTTCTTTTACCAACTTCTCGTTTTAGAAATTGCAAAACTGGCTCCAATATTTTATCCGGGTCTTTAGCTGCATGTCCAAAGACATTACCTTCACGATCTTTCAGTGGATCGATGTAGCTCTTAACAATACCTTCTGCTCCTGTTCCAATCCCAACTGCCATGAAAACTACCTCTTTATCGTCCTCAATTTGTCGCATCAGGAGTCTAAGACCTTCTCTGTTTCCAGCACCATCTGTTAAAACAATCATAAGTTTAATAACATTATTCCTGTTTAAGGTTAATTCCTCATAAACTTGAGAAATTGCCCCTGTTTCTTCAGTCCCACCGCCAACTTCTGAAACCCCCTCAATAATAGTCAGTTGTTTTTTATCATTAAGCGGTTCAGCTAGTCTTGTAACTCTTTCTGGCTGTGTAGAAAATTTGGTTACCCCAACCCTAAACGGTTGTTCACTTTCTGGGTTAAGTAATTGCTCTTCCTCCAAAGACTCCCTAACTCTTTTAAACGCCTCAGTAACTATAACCATCGTTTCTACAGATTTATCCAAAGGCCTACCGTACATAGAGCCAGAAGTGTCAACGATAAATTCCAGTTCCGTTTCCAAAAATTCTGGATTTCTCACCTCAATCATTCTTGTCTCAGGGTCGAGCTCACCTGAAATTAAGGCAGCAATAGTTTCAAATTCTAATCCTGGCACGACTTCACCCTCACGCCTTAAATATTCTAATCTTTTTCTTCTGTCATCTAAAAAAATATCTGCTAGAACTGCAGCTGTGGACTCAATTTCTAGTTTATATTTTTCCTTTATAGTTTCCCATTTCTCAATGGATTCTCGGCTTACTCCTAAAGCTTCTGCCATGCCTCTTTTTGCTCTTTCTTCATCTTGTCTTCTCAATTCTTCAGCCCTTCTCTTAATTGCTTCTAAACCTGACTCTTCTTCTGGTTCTCCTGGTTCAGAGGGCTCAGGCTTCTGTTCCTCGCCAGTTTGTCTTTTTTCAGCTGATTGTTTGATCTGTTGCAGCTTTTGATCTAATTCATTTTTTTCTTCTTCGGAAAGAGTTTGAGATTCATATTCTTTTCCGGCTTCCTCTAATTGACTTAAGATTTGTTCTACTAATTGTTGTTCTTCTTCATCGGTTAGAGGCACAGCTCCCTCCCCACCAGACATTGACTGCTCCTGTTCTTCCTGCTCTCCTTGTTGACCTGGTTGCTTTGGTTGTTTTTCTTGTTGTTTGTCTTGTTTTCTTTTCTCCAGTTCTTCTTCCATCAACTTTATATACTCAGGTAAAAATACCTGTGTGTACGCATCGACTTTTCCTTGAATTGACTTTTTTCTATCTAGCGGAGCAGCAAAGGGGTTTTCAAATTCCCTTCTACTCATAATTGCCTGTATAGCACCAGAATCAATGAATTTTTTGTATGCCTGATAAACACCTGGAGCCACCTTTTTCTCAACCTCTTTTTGTTCCAAATACCTACCTCTTAAAGTAATTTGGATTAACTGCTCAGGCATGGATAAATGCGTATAGTCATCCATTTCTCCTTTGGCTGATTGGAATTCTCTTATTACTCTTTCAATACTAAAATAAGGTCTTCTGCCCATATAAGCCTCGTCCCAGATGTCGATCACACCGTTATTTAAGTGACTATTAATAGCTCTCCAAAACTTTTCTTCAGCCCTTGGTGACGTTTTATATGGTGGAGGGACTAAATCCGGGTTTCCCATAATGGAAACTAATTTCCTTTGAAAATCAAGCACTTCCGGGGCATGATGACCTGCTTCGTGAAAGGCAAACCCTTGAATATCAGCTCTAGTCCAGGGTTGAATACCTAGTTCAGGTATACCAGTTCTTAAAAGTGGGTTAAAGTGAATTTCGCCTCCACCTTGTGGAAAGATGTAGGTAAAACCAGTTGAGAGTGTGCCAGTTTCGGTAAATTTCGCGGCCAAAGCAGGATCTTCTACTATTCTAAATCCCCCCGAAGCCCTAGAAATCATTTTTAAATGTTCCGGTCCAATAACTTCTTCAAATTGTAATGATTTCCTCTCTACGCCGGGCTGAGGGATTGGTGCGCTCTTATCTAGAAGTTCGGTCATGTTTACATTTTAGCTAAAATCTTAAGGGATTACTAATCAGAACTTTCTAACATTCGGTAAAGTACGTTGTGGTTCTTCGAATGTTGGAGATGGCATTCTGAGTATCAAACCTGAATCAGCAACATCTACTTTATCAGCTGCAATGACTTTGGCACGGGCAGATAGCATAGTTACCCAGAACCATTTTTCGTATTGTTTAATTCTGGATTCATCTGGATCATGAGCCCTTTTAACGGTGTCTCTAAGTTCTCCATTAATATTCCTCCATATTTCTGGGTCTAGTTTAAATTCTGTCTCCCATGCGTTTGGGAAGGCTACACGAGTAGCGGATAATACTCTAATTACATGACTCCAAGGTATGCGTTGGGGATCTCGGTGTAATAATCCTTGATAATACTTTTTAGATTCTGAAAGCCATTTCTCTTTGTCATTAGAACCTTGTAGTTTGTCTGGGAATATTATGCCAGTAGTAAGCAAGTCATCAAAGAAATATTGGACAGGATTCATTGTTTTATCTAACCCAAAATTAACATCCCAATTTCGTTTACGAACAATTTCCTGCCAAACTTCGTTAGTAGCATAAGTTGTTTTCGAGTACTGACCAGGAAAGAGAACATTGGCTATTGTGCCTTTGTTCATTTCGTCAATTATGCCTCCACGATAATATTGCTCAAATTTATCTTTTTCTAAATTCCCAATTGCTAGTTGTTGATATAGGTCTTCAGACAAAATCCTTAAATAAAATGCGGTGTTATAGAAGTTTGTAGATACACTAGCATCTGCTTCTCTGGGGCGCCCTCTGTCTAACTGATTTCTTATCTTGTTCCAATCAGCTGTAGTGAGTGAGAACTCAGAAGTTACTTTTGCAGCAGTTCCTTCTTTGGGTGCTACTTCACTCAGATCCTTTATATTAATCGGTCTCTCAGCTAATGTTATATCCATATCAGAAATTTCTCGTAATCGGGAGTTGGTTACTAACTACTTTTGGCGCATTAGAAGCTAATTTAAACTCATTTGGAGTTGCTACTATGTCTCTGGCACGTAGTATTGAGATATCGGCTGCCATTCTTAAAATATGCATATAAGGTGTTAGTTTATCTGGTTCATTACGAGTTGCTGCTAGTCTGTTTTCAAAGTCTTGTTCAATATTCTTCCAGTCTTCCTTAGTTAGCTTAGCTTTACTTATCCTTTCAGGAAATGCTATTTTTATAGCTGAAGCTAAGGTCAACAATCCCTTCCATCTATCAGGTACCATTTCAAATTCGTACTCATCCTTGTATGATTCTTCTAAGTAATCCCGTATTTCATTAACATCAGGGTTTTTGCGAACAATATCAGGATCGACGATTACAACATTTGTAACAAGATCAGAGGTATCCCAACGTCCTTTGCTATTTACTGCCGGACCAAACCAGTCGCCTACGAATTCCATGAGGTTATCTCTATCTGAGGGTGTGATTTGAATCCCTTTCAAAAGTTCGGAGGAAAGTAGCTTTAAACAAGCAACTCTTTCCAAAAAAGGTTCATAATGACCCTGTGATAATCTATCTTGTACATGATTTGTCCATACGACGCTATCAAGGTAATCGAAATCTTTATCCGGATAAACTAGCAAAGCATCGATAACATAACCACTGGTAGTATAGTCATATCTCTTAACCTGATCTTTGATTACTTGAAAATCACTATCACTAAATTTACTCCTTGGATCAAAGATTTCGTTGGGACTTGGTGGCATCTCAATACTTAAGTCCTTAATATTTATTGGTTTTTCGGTAAGTCCTATATCCATAATCAAAATTTCCTTAGGGTTGGTAAAGATGGTTTTGTCATGTCTGGGATCTTTGGAGAATCACCAGTAATAATTTCTAAACCATTTGGTGTGATTCTAAGTTCTTTAGCGCTTAAGGCATGCATTTTTGCAGCAAGGGTAGCAAACATCCCAAAATCTGCTTCCGGTGGTAAGTTTTCTCTTCTCAGCTTTGCCAACTCTACCATCATTTTACTCCAGGCAGATGAACCTTCTTGAACTCTAAACTGTTCCCGTCTTGGCTCTATTCTGGATTCAGTTGGAAATAGTATTCGGCTACTAAATGATAAAAGGGCAAATTTGTAGATCTCTCCTTCATCAAGGGTCTTAACTCCAGTTCTAATACATCTCCTTTTAACCTCTTCGGTTAATTCAAGTTCGCTTTCTTTTTCAGGCACAAGTATTTTCATAGCCTGAGCTACCTCTAAAAAACGAAAGAACTGATTATCCGCATTAGACGATTGCCAATCGACTTGTTCTCTATCAGTTTTAAGGGCATTTAGCATACCTGGCCATAAGCTATTTAGATCCATTTGATTCGCATTTTGAGGATATAGTAGTTTTAATTTCGCTAGGAATAATGTTAAATGTTGCCAACTTGATGGATCAGGAGTTAGTACAGTTTCTCGAGCGTGTCGATACATTATTGAGAAATGTTCTTGGCCGAGGCTTAATTGGTTTTTCCTGCTTGGAGCTAAAAGCAGCATATTTGTTGCCACACTGGTATAGAGATCCAAGTTTGGTTCGTTTCTGCTGTGTTCTAATAATCCTTTAAATCTATTCCAATCTCTTTCTGTCAAACCTAAAGGTAGTTCAGTCTTTCTTTCAGGTACTTCTAGCGATAAATCCTTGATGTTTATTGGAATTTCAGAAAGTTTGAGATCCATGATTAGAATTTTCTAACTAGAGGTAAAACAACCTGTCTAGCATGAAAAGAATTTGAGCTTCTTGGAACATGTATTGCGGCTTCAGTAATCTGAAGGGGTGGTAGAGAAAGAAGCGCTAAGGTTGCTCCTAAAGAAGCAAAATTGACCCAATTCTTCTGTTGGCGATGACCTTCTAGTCTCTGCTTCATTGTATCCCATTCGGCAATATCAAGCGTGGGTACTGGATTGTTCTGTTCAAAAAGTACTTTTGCATTTAGAATTAATCCAACTACTGTAGCTAGCCCTGATGGATTTGCCCTTTTTTGTTGAATATCTTCAACCAGTTTCTCCTGTGCAGCGGGCCTTAGGGAAAGATCATCAAATAATGGATGCCCCAGAAGTTTTAGGTCATACAAAACTCGTGCTTTTGCCGCAGGATCCGAATCAAATAACGTTCTAAAAAAGTTCTTCATATTTTCGTAGTCATTAACATTAGGAAATTGCTCAGCAAACTTAGTTGGAGATAGCATCTTAACCTGGACTGCTTTTTCGGCTACTTGACTCCAACGGCTATTTCCTCTTTTTTGATTTATTAATCCCATAATAGCGTCCCAATTTCTTTGATCAAAACTTGCAGTAGGATCTTGTTCGGGATCAAGAATTTTTATGTTAACGGCATGATTGAACAATGAAGATGCGCCAGAACTACGATAGTTCTCAAGAGTATCTCGAATTCCTTGCCAGTCTGAAGGAAAAATGTCCTGTTTGGGATTAAAACCAGTTTCTCTTCTGGTCGGAATATCAATTGTTAAATCTTTAATGTTAATGGGTCTATCTACTAAGCCAATTTCCATAATAAATTTCCTAAAACGTTCTCTGAATTGGCATGCCCATTTCGGATGTATCTCCAATCATTGCATAAGCATCCTTTGCCAAACCTCTAAAGTCTTCTATTATCTGCTCTCGGCTTTTCTGATTACCCTCCTGATCTTTCTTTCTCTCTTCATATGCCTCCTCACCAATCCAGCCAGCTACTTTATCTTTAATGTCATCATCCATCATCAGTCCCAATCTAGTGCATATATTAACTATTTCTCTTGGAACAACTTGATCTTCGAAAATGGCTTTCTGACTCTCTATCAAAACTTCATATAATGCCGCATCAAATGATTTTCCTGTGGCCTTATAAATAGGCTTTTTCGTTTCACGATCGCGATAGAGAATTAATTTTTCACCCAAATCTCGAATAGTTCTATAGGAAATTGGGACAGTTTGTGGTTTATCCTCAATATATTTTCTAACTGCAGGAACCACTTCCGTAATAGTTAAATAAAGCTTTCCTAAATCGTCCACACTCCTTAACCAATTGCCTTCAGCATCTGACATGGATGATAGAGCTACCATCATCTCTTCCTGCATAGGAGGATAACCAACCTCAACCACTTTTCCCTGAGCTCTGGATGCTAAAGCTTCGGGGACGACAAATGCACTATGTCTTCTTCCAATATTGGCGGTAAAATACATTCTCCAGTGATCGGGAATATTAATAGTTTCATCGTTATCGGCAAAGTACCAATCTTCGCCCGGCTTAGCAGTAAGTAAACTATAAATCAAACTCCAGTTTCTGTTCTTGTTGAATTCATCCATAATTACACTGTCACCCCTCCTCAAAGCGGCAATAATAACCCCATCTCTCCATCCATTCTTCTTAACTAAATGGGAAAATTCCTGGGCTAACTCTTTTCTAAAAACTGTACTAGCAAGATCATTTACTTTACCCCTAATATTTTGTATTTGAGTTTCATCTATTTGAGCTTTTCCTACTTCTTCATTAATTAGATCAAGGTAAGCAGATACCGCCTCATCACCATTGAGATGGAATACTTGACTTAGTGTGGAGCTATTTTCCACAACAAATTTCCGAAAATCATCTGTACCTAAAGCGGCTAACTGTTCAGTTAACGCTCTATGATGCTCGGTTGAAGTTTTAAATTCTATAGCTTTTGACCCATATAGTAAGTACCTTGTCACATCTTCAGACAGATCCATATAAACAAATTTTCTACCTTGCGCTTCAAGATAGTGTCTTACTAAGGTTGTCTTACCAACTCCAGGTGGGCCAGTTAAAACCCCACCAACTGTTGTTCTTTGATGTTGCTCTTCCCATTCATTTAGCTTATTTAAGTTCGCAATAACTGATTGAGTTTCAATAACGTCTTCACCTTTCGCAAAAGCGGCAATTAAATCGTTATATTCCTTCTCTCTCCAAAATCTTCTCACCATTCCATCTGAAAATAGTTCTAATGCAGTGTTCTTTGCCTTATCATGTTCATCCTGCAAGCCTTTTTTTGTCTTAGGTACAACTTCTTTTGTAGTAGATAATAATATTCCTCTTAGCTCCTCATATTCAGGTGTACCTTCCGCATAAATTGTTCTCAGTGTAGCTTCCAGTTCATTCATTTCAGGAGCGACCTCAAGTGAGGTGGCAATCTCCCCAGATCTCATAACTCTTTCTACTCTTGAGTAATCAACTTCATCAAAAGCTTCACCATCAGGTAAGCTTTTAAAGCTGGGTTCAGACAAAAGTCCTTCTACCCTTTTCATTTCTTCAAGTTTAGAAAGAAAGTTAACGTAGGAGTTGCGAGATTGGATATACTCGCGATAGGCCTTCTCAAAACTCAACGCATCTGGATCATGAAGATATTCCCTGTCAATTCTTGTTTTTAACTGATTATAAACTAAGGTTCCATGTGCTCTCTCCACTGGGTCCCTTGCGTCTTTTGACACTTTGCGGTATGTTTGTGCATCTTTAACAAGCCTTCTAAAGTCATTTATTACTTGAAAAGATAAATTAATACCTTCTGGAGCCGGTTCCCCATTTTGTTGCTCGTATCTTTTTCTTAAAACAACTTCTAAATCTGGAGCATTATCCAATGCTTCTCGCCTCTTCTCATAGCGTTCCCTTCTAAGATCAAAAGTTTCAGTAGCCCTACTTTTAAGGTAAGCATCCAGTTGTCCAGGTTCTTTAGGAGGTAAAAGAGGAGAAAGTGGTGCGGCTTGGTTAACGCTTTTCAACTCTCCACCAATATGCTTTGGTAACAGTCCTTCTGGTTTTCTTTCCGTATCTCCATCCATAGGTTTATCATGACAGTTTTTCTATGAGTTATCAACTGTTTTGATCGGAAAGTGAAAGGCCTAGTTACTACTTTCTTTGAAGTATTTATAGATTTTTATACGGGCTTCTAAATATTTCACAATTTTTTAATAACTCTATATTATTATCTACAGGCTACAGGCTACTGCCGGTTGACAGTGATGCATACTTTCTGATATAAATTGAACCAGTTATATTTAGTTACTAACTGCTGCCCTGCAAGGCAGCTTTTTTTGTACCGAAAGGAGGTGTTTATGAAAATATTTAAAGCATTTTTAATAAATTCTTTAGTCTTAACTTCTCTGATGGTTCCCCAGGTAGCGTACGCTCAAACAGTAAGCGGTGATGTTAATCAAATTGTAACTTTTCTAAGAAGTATTGTTGGTGTACTCGCAACTTTAGGAGGAATTGTTTCTGTCATTTTCTTTGCTTGGGGAGGTTTTGGTTATATGACCTCATCTGGTAATCCTGAATCACTTGAAAAGTCAAAGCAAACTATCAAGTATGCTGCGGTAGGATTAGTTATTGTACTTGGAGCATATGTGTTTGTAGGGATTGTTTCGCAACTAACAACTGCTGCTTTTGGAAATGTATCTAACTAATACTGCCCACTAAATTTCTGCTCTTGAGGTTAAATCTGTCCTCAACCTGTCTAACTTATGAAAAGGATTATATTTGTACTGGCAAGCCTTGCACCATACTTAGTTTTTGCTTCTCCTGCTTTCGCAGTAACCGCTCCCTCTGAAATTACCAGTTACACAAATTCTACATTACAACTTATTATTGCCATAGCCTCTGTCTCAGCTCTATTCTTCCTCGTCCGCGGAGGCTACTTATACGTTACTTCTGCTGGAAGCCCTGATACTCTGGAAAACGCCAAAAAGACCATTAAAAACGCCTTAATTGGCCTAGTTATTGTCCTTTCCTCGGGTTTAATTGTCTCAGTTTTTACCAACTCTTTCGGGGCTGTCTCAAACGGAGGATCAAGCACCACCGTTAATATCCCGGCAATTGAGACAGTTGACCCACCAGATGGACTAACTGTAGTTCTTACTGATGCCATATCAGGACTATTTAATATGATTATTCGCTCAGCTGCCACTCCAATAATGAACGGAGTAATCAGCTATCTAACTACCACACCAACTCTTTTAGACAACTCAATTATTAGGAATTATTGGTTAATAATCCTGGGAATTACTGATTCTTTATTTGTAGTAGTAATAGCCTTGCTCGGACTTAGGTTTATGAGCGCAGAATCTTTCGGCTTTGAAGAGATTGAATTAAGACACCTACTGCCTAGAATTGGATTAGCTTTTTTGGGAGCTAATGTTTCTCTCTTTCTCGCAAACTACGCTATCATTACTTGTAACGCTTTAGTATCCGCAGTCTTAAATTCAACGGGAGGATTATCTCAGGCACTTTTAGTTGACGCAATTACTCCAACCGGGGATGCAACTGTCGTCACGCCTTTTGTTATTTTAGTATTCCTACTTTTGTTTTTAATAGTCTCTATAGTTTTACTTTTAATGTATGTTTCAAGGTTAATCTTTATTTCACTTGGGGCAGTACTTTCTCCTTTAATCTTTTTAATGTGGGCTATGCCTAAGTTTTCTGATTTTGCCGAGATTGCAGTTAAAACATATTTAGTATCAGTCTTTACCGTCTTTGTTCATATAGTAGTAATTCAACTTGCCTCAGCTTTTATCTCACTTCCAGCTCATTCAGAGAATTCCATTGTCTCAATTGTTGTTGGGATTGGACTATTTTTTACCTTACTCAAGATTCCTCAGATGTTAATGCAGATGGCTTTTTACTCAACTGGTGTTGGAGCCCTATATAAAATGGGTAAACAGATAACCAATGTTATTACTACAGACCAAAGTCAAAAAGGTAGTGAACAAGACTCTGGGAAAGGAAGGACTGTCAAAAAGTCTAGAGCAAACTTAGGAGTATAAATATGCGAACAACTATCATACCAGCACAAATTACCACAGTGGAAGATAAAATAGCCGGAAACTTAAACCTGGCTCAAATTATCCTTCTTCTCATTCCGGTAATCTGGATTACAGTCGTCTATGTTTTAGTGCCAACACCCTTCGCAATCAACTTGTATAAAATTCCCCTAGCTTTAGTAGTTTTGATTGCTTGTTTAATCTTAGCTATAAGAATCAGGGGAAAAATAGTTCTAAGTTGGTTAGTGGTGCTTTTACAGTACAACTTACGGCCAAGATACTATGTCTTCAACAAGAACGACACTTATTTAAGGGAAATGTACATGCCTGAGATTGAAAAGAGAAAGTTTCAACTGTTTAACTTTAGCTTTGCCAGAAGACAGCAAGAGAAAAAGCAGATTAAGATTGCAGCTAATAAGTTTGACCTAAAGGATCTAGTTTTACTTAAAGACTTTTTATATAACCCTGATTATTCATTAAGTTTAAAACCAGATAGCAAAGGAGGTCTGTATGTTACTCTTCAACAAATCAAAAGATAAATTATCATCCCGACGTCAGATACAAATAAAAGAAGTTAAAGATGGTATTTTAGTACTTCCAAATCATGAGTACAGAGTTGTAATTGAAACCTCATCAATAAACTTCGAATTGAAATCAGATGAAGAGCAAGATGTATTAATTGACGGATTCCAAAACTTCTTAAACTCACTTCCAAGCCAGCTTCAAGTGCTTGTTAGAGTAAGAGAGGTAGATATAGATGGATACCTTGAAAAGATCTCAAAAAGTAAACAAACGGAAAAAGAACGAGTATATAAAGACCAGATTGATAATTACTCTGAATTTATTAAAGACTTAGTAGCCGGAAACAAGATCCTCTCCAGAAAGTTCTTTGTAGTTATTCCCTACAAACATATTGATTCCAATAAAGACTTTAACTTGATTAAAGAACAGATTCATTTATCAAGAGATATTGTGCTTAGGGGACTTGAGAAGCTTGGTATCAAAGCAAAAGTGTTGGATTCAATTGAACTTATCAGATTGTTTTACAGTTCATATAACCCCTCACAACTTAAAACTCAGGAGTTATCTGCCCATACAATTGGAGAAGTATTGAAAGGAATCCATGCTTAATCCATTTATACATTTCCAAAAGTTTAATTCTAAAAAGAAAAAAGAACGAAGAACTTCCACTCAGGAAGTTCTTAAAAAGGGGAGATTGTATAACTTCGGAGAGCAAGATCAGATGGATTTACTCTCATACTCTGGATTAGCAGAATATGAGGACCACCTTCAGATGGGGGATAAATTTGTTCGAACACTCTTTATATCCGGATATCCCTATGTAGCAACCACTGGTTGGCTAAACATGTTAGTTAACTTTAACCATGATATTGACATTTCTTATCATCTTGAGCAAGTTGATCCACTTACTGCTCTTCCTAAGCTAAATAGAAAAATAACTGAACTTGAATCAACTAAAAGGTCAATGCTTAAACAGGGTAAAGTTGTCGGCTCTGAAGTTACTGATCCCTTGGATTCAGCAATGGCTTTAAAAGATAAGATTCAAAGAGGCCAAGAAAAACTCTTCCAAGTATCAATCTATATGACTATTACAGCAGATTCGTTAGTTGATTTAAATAAAAAGACTAAACTCCTAGAAACAGTTATGTCTACAAGACTTTTCTATATTAAAACCGCAACATTCCAACAATTAGAAGGATTACAATCCACCTTGCCTAGAGCCCAAAATTTGCTGGCTCAAAAAAGAAATCTTGATTCGTCCTCAGCTGCCCTAACTTTTCCTTTTGTCTCCTCAGAGTTAGTACAGGAAACAGGCATTTTGTATGGAATTAATAGATCAAACAATTCATTAGTGATTGTAGATAGGTTTTCACTAAACAACGCGAATAGTATAATTTTCGCTCAGTCAGGTTCAGGTAAGTCGTTTACCGCAAAAACTGAGATCCTTCGACAGCTTATGCAGGGAACAAGAGTTATCGTTGTTGATCCTGAGAGAGAATACAAACAACTGGCTGCTTCGGTAAATGGAACCTACATTAGGCTTTCTGCAAAATCTAAGGAAAAGATTAACCCCTTTGATATGTCACTTAGTTCTTCAAATGGAGATGAGCTATCTGAACATATCCAAGACTTAACAGAAATAGTCTCATTAATGGTAGGAGGACTATCTGCCGAGGAAAAAGCTGCTGTAGATAAAGCAATTCTACAGACTTATAAAAATCACGGTTGGACAATGAATCAAAGCTACGCTCCAGTTAAGAAAAAGAAAGATAATAGAGGTAGACCACCAAAAGCTAAAACCTATCCTGTCTTAAAGGACTTTTATAAAGAGCTAAAAGGAATGAAACAAAAGAAACTTTGTGCTAGATTAGAAAAGTTTATTAAAGGCTCACTATCTTCTGTTTTTGACTCACAAACTAATATAAAACTGGATAACAGGCTAGTTGTTTTTGATATTAAAGATTTATCGGAATCCATCAGGCAGATAATGATGTTGGTTGTTGCCAATTTCGTTCATTCTCAAGTTAAATCTGATCCTAGAAGGCGTATTTTAGTGATTGATGAGGGTTGGATGCTCTTACAGCATGAAGAGTCTGCTAGATTCATTGCAGGACTTACCAGACGTGCTAGAAAGTATTATCTGGGAGTAACAATCATCTCTCAACAAGCCAATGACTTTTTATCACAAGATTATGGTCGAGCAATAGCTTCCCAATCAGCTTTAAGGATTTTAATGAAACAAGATACAACTACGATCAAAAAGGTAGCATCTGAGTTCAATTTAAGCGAATATGAGCAAAACTTTCTGCTTACTTGTGATAAAGGAGAAGCATTAATAATTGCCGACCAACATCACGTTGCCTTAAAAGTTGTTGCTTCAGCCAAAGAACACCCACTACTTACAACTGATCCAAGGGAAGTATATTTGTAAAAATGAATGAGTTACTTTTCCACAGCTATTACAATTTTTTCATTTCGTAGAGAACTCCAAATTGTAGCTTTAGCTTTCCTGATCATCACATTAACTCCTGTTTTTGCCGTTTTTATGCTACTTAACAATGGCCTAGATATTGTTTCAGATAGGCTTGCAACAGTTGACACACAAACCCAGGCAATTGAGATACATGATCCAACTACAGGAGAAGTAGTTACTGAGATTCATCCAGTGGTTGCTTGGCCTATTTCAGGGGTTTATACGGCTGAATTTGGGGTCTTAACACCATATCAGCTATTCCATTCAGGAATTGATATAGCAGGACCAAAAGGAACCCCGGTACATCCTTTTATGGAAGGAACAGTTGTGTATGCTGGTGAAATCTGGTGGGGTTTTGGGAAGCATGTAATTATTGACCATGGAAACAACATAACTTCGGTTTATGCTCATCTTGATAAAATCTTTGTAGTTAAAGGGCACCCAGTCACGATTAATCAAGTAATTGGGAATAGGGGTAGTACCGGATGGTCAACTGGACCACATTTACATTTTCAGATCAATGTATATGGACTGCCAGTCGATCCAAGAACATTTATGGGGAATTTAGCGAATGGAGTACCAATAGAAGAGGCCGATCATGACCACTAGCATCAAGGTTCCAAGAAACCACCAAATGTAGTTTCTCTTGGGTTTCCGCATTTCAATAGATGAGTAAGTATAGGGTTTATTTTCTTCTCTTTTAAAAAATCTAGTCATTACCTGGATTGTATCAAACAATTAAATTACTCCTAAAAGATCTTTTGTAAACTTTGGCTTTATTCCCTTTTTACGGCTTTTTGGTTCTGCTTGTCGTACCAGGAAATCAATCCATCCCTCTGTATATAGATAATCGTTATGAGCATTATCATAAAAACAATATTCACTTTTTGTCTGAACCTTTTGTTTAGAGTTAGAGGCAGGTCTGACCTTAAATTTTTGCCACATTGTTGTATGCCAATTCATGGTCTTTTTTATTCCCCTTTTGTTTAATTCAACTAAAACAGAACTCGGTCTAAATAACCCCGTATTTGCAACAGGTATATGCTTTTCTTTGATTGCCACAATTGCCTTCTCGTATTTTTCCATTTCTTGAGGGTTATTCTCGTCATATTTAACAAACTCTATTGCTACATCAGAAGATGAACGGTGATTACCTATTTTTGGAACGAGAAAAGCTTTAAATGAATATTGTTGGGAGTTGATTACCTCCGGAGTGAGTATATTTCTGTAACTTTTTATAAATTCAATGACTTTCTGTTCAATTTTTGTTTTAGGTAATACACGTTTAGCACTTGTAAGTTGTATCGGTACAAACATTGTGTCTATAAGTGAGTATTCATCCCCATATTGACTTATTAACCAACCTTCAAAATTTAGAACTAAAGCTTGGCATTCTCCGGTTAATTCCTGATCTATACCAGGTAAGTTTCTATGCTCAATCCTATTACGAAGTTTAATAAATAATTCTACATTTCTTTTAATAGGATCGTTTTCGTCAAAAATCTGTTTTACTGATTCTCCTAGTTCCCAAGCTTTGCGATCACCGTCTATTTTTATAAATCTCCCATTCTCTTGTTTATAGTAATACTTAATCTTTTTTTTCTCAAAATAGCTGTGTAATAAGGCTGTCCATGCAATTGTCATCAAAACTGTAAAATTACCTGTCCTAAAAGTACTTCTGGGATCATTAAAAACTGATATAGCCTGAGTGGCTGAATCCCTAGCTTTGTCAAGCAATGATCTGGTTTGTTTAGATAATCGGCTCATATAATTGGATCCATTTTAGCAGAATGAACCCAAATTTTCACGATCAGAAAGGCGTTGTTTTGTGATAAGATAGAAAGAACTTATGCCTGTGCTTAATTGGATCGGAAAAGACAAAGTTGTAAACCACGATAAAGAACTTCCCTTCAGAGTCTTGAAGCCAATAGAGGAATTATCTGTGGGACACAATAATAAAAATTTCCTTATCGAAGGCGATAATCTTGAAGCATTAAAAGCATTAATGCCGTTTTACTATAATCAAATTAAGTGCATTTATATTGATCCCCCTTACAATACGGGTAAGGAGGGCTGGAAATATAATGACAATGTTAATTCCCCGATTATTAAGAAATGGCTTAAGGAAACAGTAGGTCCTGAGGGTGAAGATCTTTGTAGACACGATAAATGGTTATGTATGATGTATCCTCGCTTAACGCTCCTCAAAGATTTACTTTCCGAAGACGGCATTATATTTATTTCCTTAGATAATAATGAGGTTCATAATGGTAGATCGATACTAGATGAAATATTTGGAGGGAGAAACTTTCTAGGTACTATTATTTGGCGAAATGTTACGGATAATAACCCAACTAACATTGCCATAGAACATGAGTATATCCATTGTTACTCTAAAAACAAAGACTCATTAGATTCTGTTTGGAAATCTAAACTTTCCGACGCAAAAAATATATTAATAGAAATTGGAAACAAACTAATAAAGGAGTGCTCCAATCAAGAAGAACTCCAGGAAGCCTATACTGAGTGGTTTAGAGAAAATAAACAGTACTTGGGACAGTTAGATAGATATAAATATATTGATTCTGGAGGCGTCTATACGGGAAGTCAAAGTGTTCACAACCCTGGAAAGGAAGGATATAGATATGATGTTATCCACCCAATAACTAAGAAACCTAGCAAACAACCATTAATGGGTTACAGGTTTCCTAAATCGACGATGGATAAGTTAATTTCTGATGGAAAGATATTATTTGGTAAAGATGAGGATAAGATTGTTGAGTTAAAACTTTATGCCAAGGAATATGTAGACAAACTTCCAAGTGTAATTACAATGGATGGACGCTTGGGTGTATATGATTTAAGAGCGGTTATCTCCGAAGAAGTGAAGTCATTTAATAATCCTAAACCCGTTGAACTTATTAAGTTATTACTTTCGTACTGTACAAAGGATGAAGATATAATTTTAGATTCTTTTGCAGGATCAGGGACAACAGGACAAGCAGTATTAGAACTTAATAAAGAAGATGGTTTTAATAGAAAATTTATCCTTGTGGAGCTTGAAGAACATATTGCAAAGAACATTACAGCTAAGCGCCTCAAAAGAGTTATAGAAAAAAATAATGTAACTAATACTGGATTTGAATACCTAGATTTAAATGGAGTGCTCTACGACTATTCTGGCTATGTAAACCCAGACGCACAATATGAAGATATGGCTGCGTATATCTACTTTACTGAAACAAAAGATTATCTAGACCTCTCAAAAATTAAGAATCCGTATATTGGAGCTCAAGGGTCAACAAATTATTTCTTATTCTTCAAAGAGAAGGATAAAAACATATTAGATGAAAAATCACTTAGAGAAACTGCCAGTTACAAAGGAAGTAAAGTTATTTATGCAGATAAATGTCTTATTGATGAAGAGGATTTAGCAAAGCAAGGAGTTATATTTAAACAAATTCCTTATGAGCTTAAAAAGTATTAATTATGCTTCAATTAAAATTATATCAGCAAAGAACTTTAAATGAACTAAAAGAGTTTTTAGTAGATACTAATAAACTAGTTTCTGGATCAAAAATAGAGCCAGAAAAAGCTCTTAAACTGGTTTTTAATATTAAGAATGAAGCTGAAACCTATAAATCTTTACCAGACCTAGTTAATACCCCTTATGCATGCATAAAAATACCAACAGGTGGTGGAAAAACATTAGTAGCAGGTTATTCTCTATCGATTGTTTTTGATAATTACCTTCAAGATAAGAATGGTAAGGGACTAGTTATATGGTTTGTTCCATCAGATGCAATTCGTAGCCAAACCTTAAAAAACCTTAAAGATAGACAGCATCCCTATCGTGAAGCTATAGACGCAAAATTCGGAAATAATGTTAAAGTACTGACTCTAGAAGAAACTCTCACAATACAAAAATCAGATATTCAAAATAATCTTTGTATAGTTGTTGCTAGTTTACAAGCCTTTAGAAGAACTGACACACAATGGCTGAAAGTTTTTCAAGCCAACGGCTCATTACTTTCCCATTTTGAGAATTTAGTAGAAGATACTGATTTTTTAGATAAAGACGCTGATGGCCAAATAATTTATTCATTAGGAAATGTAATTAAAATAAACAGCCCTTTGGTGATTTTAGATGAGGGTCATAATGTACAGACTTCTTTATCATTTGAGATGCTGAGAGTTTTAAATCCCGCCTTCATTTTGGAATATACTGCAACTCCAAGAGCAGAAAGTAATGTTTTAGTGAAAGTTTTAGCTTCTGAGCTAAAAGCTGAGAAAATGGTGAAAATCCCAATTTATTTGTCAAATACTACTCAATGGCAAGAAACTATTCGTGATGGAATTATTCAAAGAATAAAACTAGAAAAATTAGCAGAAAAAGAGAAAAGACAAACTAAAGAATATATCCGTCCAATTGCATTACTTCAAGCAGAACAAGAAAAAGAAGATGATGACAAGGTATATGTTGGTAAAATAAAAGCTTTTCTTATTGAAGAACTTAAAATTCCAGAAGATGAGATAGCTATAAAGACGGCTAAAAATGACGAGATTGAAAACCAAGAGTTACTCTTACCGAAATGTAAAATTCGATACATAATCACCGTAAATGCTCTAAAAGAAGGATGGGACTGTCCTTTTGCGTATGTCTTAATTTCTGTATCGAATATAGGTTCAAGAATTGCTGTAGAGCAAACAATGGGAAGAATTATGAGGCTTCCCAATGCTACTGATAAGAAAAATCTTGATCTTAATTATTCTTTTGTATACACCTCATCCGAAAATTTTAGTAAAGCTTCCAGTGCAGTTATTTCTGGTCTTGAGGCAAATGGATACTCAAGAGCTGATCTCAGAGAAAATACAGGTAAAGTAACTGTTGAGAAAACAGAATTTGAACGTCATATCCAAGATAAAAGTATTCAAATTCCATATATGGGAACAAAGTCAAAAAAGGACCCTCTTTCATTCAACCGAGATTTAATCGGAGAATTGTTTAAAATTCACGAAAACTACAAACCTTTTAAGGTAAACTTTCACGATGATCAGAATCAGAGAATAAAGATAGATATTGATAAGGAAAATGAAATTTATCGAATTACTCAGGGAAAGCTTGTGCTTGTCTTATATCCAGAAGATTTTTCCATCGAGGAAGTTGGTAATTGGTTGAAAATTAACCTTCGCCACACAGTTATTTCATCTTCAGAGATGAATCAATATATAGATAAAGCATTAAAAGATTTAGCAAAAAACCATACGGTTGAAGAGTTAAGCCTAAATAGATTTAGACTTAAAGAAAGAATACAGGAGGAGATACAAGTCATTATCAATGCATATGCAAAAGAAAACTTTGACAAATTATTATCAAAAGGTGAGATTAACACCAAGAGCGTATTTTATACACCTGAACGGATAATAGCCATTTCTAGGTTATCACCTGAACATTATCAAAAACATTTGTTTGAGCGATCAGGATATATGAATGGCGAGGAAACTGATCTGGCTATGCGGTTAGATATTCTTGAAAATATTGCATGGTGGAATAGAAATCGCGAAAAAGAAGACTTTTACCTTCAGGGTTGGCGGTCAGGTAAGTTTTATCCTGATTTTATAATTAAAACCAAGAGCGGTAAATATATTTTGACCGAATATAAGGGCGAAGATAGACTTTCTAATGATGACACAGGTTATAAAGATACATTAGGTAAGTTGTGGGAAAGTTTAAGTGGGGATAATCGTTTCTTTCTAGTATCTAAAAGTAACATGGATAGTTTTCTTAAAGAAATAGCAACAATTTAAGTAACTAGAGTTATTCACTTGGATCAATTCTGGTAAAAAGCGAACTTATAAGATAGGAGGCGGAGAGTTTAGTTTATTGATCTTTCCCTCAGGACCATATTGGCGATATTTTGCATTTCAATTGCAATCTGTTGAATGCTTTGATTGTTTAAATTACCAGGGTCAACCTGTTCCATTCCCTTACGGGCATATTCTAAAGCTACAGAAAAATCTCCAGTAACGAGCTTGAGACTTTCACTATCGAGCTCTTCAATAAATTTTTGATATTCTTTACTTAACTTTTCAATATCTTTTGCCACAATACTCGTATTATACCTGTGCAAAACAAGGAGAGTAAATGTCCTATAATTTTTAGCCTTTGAGGTTTTATGCTATACTATCCACATGCCGGATAGAAAATTAGGTCAAAATTTAAAATCTGCTAGAGAAAAAGTCGGTTTAACTCAGCAACAAGTGGCTGATAAAACAGGAATCCATGTTAATTACTATGCCCGAATGGAACAGGGTAGGGTTGAAGTACCCTTAAGAAGGCTTAATGCCTATGCTAAACTTTTTAAAGTGAAGGCCAAAGATTTGCTTCCTAACTAACTTAACCTCCAAAAAATCTAACCTGGTCAAATTTTAAGAACTTAAACGCTTCTTCTGTCAACTCCTCATTTTCTATTCTTCTCATAAATTCACGACTGTGCGTCTGAGATAGAATATTTAATGATCCTTCCCAAAGTATTTTTCGGTCAATCATGGCTAGTTTTCTGTGGTGACCGCCATCGCACAGTAAAACCTGTATTCCTGTCTGTTCAAAATAGGCTATTACTTCTTCTGCTTGATAAGCCATGTTTTCATCGTGTTCATCTGGGTTTCTGGTTATTACAATAATATTTACTTCCTCATCCAGGAGCTTATTTAGTATAGGAATCAGTTTATTTGCCCTTACACGGGTAATATAGGGGCTTTCTATAACAACCTCTTTCTTGGCATTCTTTAAGTCTTTTGAAAAAGCTTTATAGAAGGTATTTTCGTTGTGAAGCTGTGAGGCTAGAAAATCGCTCATTCCTTCGCCTCCTCACTTTGGTATACTTGCATTAAGGACTCAAGCCACTCTATTGTCAGTTCGAAATAAGATGCAATGGGGTCACCCAATGATATTTGTGATTTTGCAAGGTTTTAGCTTCAAAGTTTTGTCGAAAACTCGTCAAATTAGAGCCTATAACCAAGAGACCGAGCAGGATTCGAACTGATGATTAGATTGTTCTATCAATCTTCTTTGTTTTCCAAATCAATATCTTCAATATCCTTATCCCAATCCTTTCCATAAAAGTGTTGCATAATTCCACAACACAATTGGTAAACAAAAGTCTGTATTCCCTTCAATTCTTCGTCCGATGCATTAGGATAATATTTTCTGATTACATCAAGCGGCAACATTTTTCATCAACACCCTCCTAAGTTGAAGTGTAGGATATTTCAGGAGGATAACGAATTAAAGGATAATGAAATAGATTTAACTGTACTATTTTTGGGATTAAAATAACTCCACCTTAAGAATAAGAACTTATTGCTTATAAATTCTGTATTCGACTTCATCTAGGCCACAAGGATCGAAACATTACCCATTGTGAATCGTCTAATTATCGTCTATAATACGTCTATATGTTCACCCCCAAGTATAAGATTACTGACCGTCTTTTGGATAATATCAAGAGAATTAACAACTTGGTCAATGAACTTAATAATAGACGCTTCCAGTATGTCGTTTTAGTAGAGTTAGAAAGAACAGCAAGAGCAGTTTCATCTTATGCATCAACAAGTATCGAAGGCAACCCTCTTCCTTTAACTGAAGTTAAAAAAATCCTCAAATTAAAACCTGCTCATATTAGAGATAGTGAAAAAGAAGTTCTTAATTATAATCAAGCACTGCAAGATTTAAACAAAAGACTTTCAGAAGGCAAAGTAAAACTTTCACTTCCGCTAATCTTAAAAATCCAAAAACAAGTAGTAGCAAATCTTTTACCAAAATTCGAAACAGGATACCTGAGAGAAAAGGCAATAGTTGTTAATGATCCACTAACTAGCCATGTAGTGTACTTACCGCCAGATGCAAAAGACGTCAAATCTCTTGTGGAAAACCTTATTTCGTTTGTAAATAGCAATAGAGATAAAATTGACCCTCTTATTTTAGCTGGTATCTTTCATAAACAAATGGTCATTATCCACCCGTTTATGGATGGGAATGGGAGAACAACAAGACTTGCTACAAAAGTACTTTTAGCCGAAATGGGGCTAAATACTTTTAATCTTTTTAGTTTTGAGAATTATTACAATCAAAATATTACAAGGTATTTTCAGACAGTAGGAGAATTTGGTAATTATTATGAACTGGTAAATAAAATCGATCTCACCTCGTGGCTGGAATATTTTACAGGAGGAATTATTGACGAACTTTTAAGAGTACAAAAAAACTTGCCAGAAGTTGGAATAAGTCCAAAAACCTACTTACAATCCTATCATTTAAAAATACTTGAGTTTATTAAAGAAAAAGGATTTATTGCTGACCGAGATTATGCAAAATTGGTTAACCGGGCAAAAGCTACCAGAGCACTGGATTTCAAAAAGTTGATAGATTTGGGGTTAATCAGTAGAAAAGCTAAAGGTAAAGCAACTTATTATATTTTGAAAGAGAAATAGCTATTATACTTTGTTATACATCTTTTAGTCCAAATGTATAAGCAAATTCTGAGTTTAGGCCTTCCTGAAGGAATAATTCAGAGAATTTTCTGAGTCTGTTTAAGGTACTAACGGGCTCACCGAAGGTGCATCCCTCATTTGGAGCATCAAGAATGGATTGATACAACGGGCTAATCTCGTATTTTTGATTTGAATCTTTAGTAAGATAGTCTAGCCTCTGATTTTAGAACCCGAAAGTGACTTCGAACCACTCATAAACTTAGATAAACTGTTAAACAGATGTTACGATTTAATTTTGAGTATGTAAAAAAACTAAAGATTAGGGTAAAGTATCCTTGAAAGACTATTGTTAGTATAACAATAGGTATCAGAATATGACCGAGCTAAATGGTGAAAAGGGAGTAAAAATCAATCGATTGCCCCAAGACTATAAAGATTTTGGAAATCTATTAGGCAGACAAAATTCTATAGTAGAAACTTTAAATAGATTCGGTCCTATTAGAGCCTATGAGGAGGCTTTCATCCACCTTTGTCAGTTGATGGATAGGAGCGACTATAATCGTTTCCATGGAAATCTGGATAACCTTGAACCGGTATCTGCGTATACTTGCCAGCAAAAAATTCGAAAGGACCCTCTTCTCCAGGCAGATGTTGCAAGAGGACATCAAGGTGTGCCATTGATTAGTCGCAGAAATATAGATATGGGTATAAGACAAAGTTTTGATGGCTTACCTGATCATTTGTTAAATACACATTTAGTTGCAGACATAACCAGTGGTGGCCTCTCTTCTGTATTAGAAAACGAACAGCAAGTGTGTAAAGAGTGTGGAGTACAGCCTGATGACCCGGTCTATCAAATCGTAATGATAGAGCGACTCCGTGCGGCTGCACGTAACCATATGCTAGATCCACTAATTAAAATAATGAAAAGATATGCCGATACAAATCCTATTAAGTATGCTATAAAGGACGATGCAGGAATTATCGATGCTAAGACGAATATTTTAATGGGTGCATTAAAGCAAACAGAGTATTATAGAGGATTGACGGAAAGTCTACAAAGTAAACTGGGCGATATATACATCACACTGACAGATGCAGGACAAGATGCTGAAGCGGCCTGTCTCTTAGCAGAGGCGCTTGCCTTTATGAGATCATCTCATGCTTCAGGAACTAATTCTAAAACTCTTAAAAGCAGGATTATTGAAAAAATAGCACAACATGATTATGATGGTGCAAAAAAAGTAGTTCAAGAATTAATGGTTAAATATCCAAATCTCTGGTTCCCCTCAACTCAGGAGAAATTTGGAATTGTAGAAAATTGAGAAATATTTGTTCTTGTTCGAGATTGTGGATTCTCGATTCACCTTTTGCAAAAATTAGAGGTTTGGATATCAAGAATAGCTTGATATTGATGGCTAAACACCTGATTCGATAAACCCGAACACTGCCATACCTTAATTATCCTTAAAAATCAAAAGGGGTAATAAACTTTATTGTACATCCTTTAGACTAAATAAATAGGCAAATTCTGAGTATAGACAGACAGAAAGGTATTTACGGGGTCACACTTTGGCAATTTTTGGCATGGGTACAAATTGTCTTTCGTGTGGCGCTTTTAAGTAACATCTAGCAAAATTCGATACGCTGAATGCCTTTCTTAAAGTATTCCCAACATAACAATTCCGGCGCTCTATTCCTTCATAATATGGAAATTCTCTAACATTCTTTGTTATTTCTCCTACGTCAATCATAACCATTTGTCCATCTGGCATAAAGCCAGTGTTTTCAAGCCAGTTTGGATCGGTATCAAAAATTCCCCTGCTCCAAGCTCTCTGAGACAACTTAACATATGCTCTCTCAACACCAGCAATATTCCTGGTTCGGTTTGTTGCCCGTAATTCATCTATTACATCAGCTGCAACTCGAACTTTTTGTTGAACGATCATGGAAACAAAATGGGTTTTTCCTCTCCCATCTTCTATAGCTGTTGGGAAATCCGTCATTGGCGCAAAGAGTCCTCCTAGTGTAGTCTGAGCTAAAAAGAAACCATCGACAATTTTAGGAGAAAAGTAAGGTGTTAGAGTCATCGCGCCATCATCGAAAGGAAATTTAATAACAAAATTGAGATCGTCTCTAGAGTAGGCAACCATATCAGCGCCCTTACCCACTTGATCTAAGCCTTCACCTTCTAACAGAGGTAGGATTCTGTCAAGGACAGGTTTATGTGAAGAAAAACCTACGGAAAGTTCATTAAGGAGTGCCCATAATAACACCTCTACTGGGTCGAACGTATGTCTTCTTATTCCTGTAAGTCTTTCGTCTCTACCAAGCTTAAACGATAATCCAGCTGATCTCTCACTCATAGCTTCGCATTATATCTTATTCTTCTCCTTCAAGTAATTTTGTAGCCTAGTTTTAGGGTTAAATTCTTGACTTCATAATTTTATTCTGAGACACTGAAATAGTGAGAGTGAGAAGGAAGATTGTAATTAGTATAGTAATCTTGCTTTTTGTTTTAGGATCTTTAGCAGTAGCTTCTTTTATCTCGGCTCAAATAGAACCTCCCCCCTTGATTGTCGCTAACTTTACTGATTTAAATAAAATCGAAAAGATCTCTAAATATAGGAGTTGTCAGGGGCATGTAACAGTTCCTCAGGACGAAAGAGAGACAAAAAGAAACATGAAGCATTATTTTTGGGTCAAACCCGAGTACAACAAGAGCAATACCGTAGAGATTTATTCGCCTTTTGAGGGTTATGTGACGGTTTTACGCACTGAACCAGAGCAAAATCTTGAAGGCGAAATAGGGATCATACCAGATAGAAAAATTTTTTCAATAATGCCGCCTATCGGAGTCTGGATGTTTAGCGTCCAACATATAGATGTCAAAAAAGACTTAAAATTAGGCAGTAAAGTTAGTGCAGGAGAACTTATTGGCTATGCTGCTCTTTCTGAAAAAAGAGGAAACTCTTTTGATATCGTTTATGGAAAATTCGCTCTGATGCCAAAAAGAATCGATAATTGGACTGCGCCTTTTACCGGTCTTTATACAGTTTTTAACCATATGAGCGAAGCAGTGTTTACCCGATACCAACAAAAGGGTATCAAATCAAAAGAGGAGATAATTATTAGTAAGGAAGAAAGAGATCAAAGCCCTTGTCAATATAAAGATGCCGGTCCATATTTTGCCCCCGGGGAAAATATAGACGATTGGGCAGAACTTTATTAGATTCTGGGGAGCCTATATAGTTCGTCACCTGTTGGTTGAGGTCTAGTGCCACGGCGAACTTTTATTTTGCCATCCGTATCCCGAAAAGAGTCCTGATACATGACTGATCCGTTAGGCCAAATATGGTACCCAGGCATACAAGCCATGACGTCATGGTCCGCTGAGCCGTTCCACTCTCTATTTCTACCTGAGTAGCGAGAGATTCTACATTGATAAATCCCAGCCGGTAGATGATTTTTGGTAATTTCCTGACTTAAAACAGCCAGACACTTTTTTTCAAATTCCAAACCATTGGGAGTTTCTTGATCGGCAAAAAGAAGAATTTGATTTAAATCATGGGGAACTCCTGCAGAAAACAGCTCCCTGGCTGCTGATGTTATAGAGTCCAGGTAGAGATCTAGGCTTTGTTTGGCCGTGAGTTCACCCATATTTACACTCAATCGAAACTGTCTACGCAAGGCCGGATCGGCTTGTGTTGCTTGAGCTATTTTCTGAGCAGCCCTTTTGGCTACAGCATTATTTTGTCTCCAACCGGCTGTCGTAATATGAATTGGAGAGAATGGAGAAGCCAAGGCTGTGAAGACATCACCATAGTCTGCCGGGGTCCCATCCTGATGCAATATTGTCGTATCCCGATAGTCAAACGGATCACTATCATAGTAATTGGTGATACTTCTTTTATGAGGCGTTAACAAGTCATCCTCCCGGAGGCCACTTTTACCCATTACTGCTGGGCGAACAGGCAAAAACGTGGGAGGATCTTGCTGCAGATACTCCCAGAGCACCTCACTAAGCTCTGCAAATTTATCAAAAAAATGCTCAGTCCCTTCACGAAGCGGGGCATTAGCCCAGGTGACGGATGCTTCGCGAAACTGCGCCAGAGTCACCCCGGTGTGGAGAGTGAGTCTGGCCTGCCACTCCTGATAGGCCTTTTGCCTCGGTCTTTCCGCCTCCCTTAAACTTTGAGCGATCTTGAGTACGGATACATAGGGCATAGCTTCGACTCTCGAAAATGCATCTATCGCACAAAAATCACATCCATGGCTACAGCCCTTGGTTACCTGAATATTTTTTATATCGTCCGGAGATTCAAAAATGCGATTACTCCTTAACTTAGCAAATAGATGAAGCTGAGGGGCTTCAACTGTAGGAAGCTGCGGCCTTAAGGCCAGCAAGGCAGCAGGATCACCCCTGTGGGTTACTTCATCAAGATAGGCCCTTAAAACTTCTCCTTGTTTTGATAACGGAAAACGCTGTCTTAAAAAGGCCTGAGCAATTTTATTTGTGACCCTTTCATCGGTTACTTGTCTGACTTCAACCATCTGTCTATTATAACTGAATAGATGTCTAAAAATCAAACTATAGGCTGCTCTAATTTGCCTTAAATAGAGTAATAGCCCGATCAGCGAGTGAAGTAATCATATCCTCACCCCAGACTCTGGAGATTAAGTCGAAAGTCGGTGGTTCCTGCATAAATAACCCCTGATAAAATTGTCGGTGGATTTCTGCTATAGATCGACCAGTCGCCAAGCCTATACCACTTATCAAACTATGTATATAACTTCTGTAAAATGGGTAGTCCAGGTCATTAAAACCTGTGGGCAAAAGTTCTCCAACTTCTCTGTCTGATAAATGAAAACTGTCCCTTAGTTTAGAAAGATTTGCTGCCAGTATCTGTCGTTTCCAGATGTTTATTATCCCTTCATTAAGTGACTGATAGAGCCTTTGCCCGGGCATTATTAGCTCGTAGCCAATTCTAACTCCTAAAACACCTTGTTGCTGACTATACAGCAAAGACTGATATGACGCCCCGTGTAGCATCTCCTCAGCAAGCATTGATAGAGTTTGTCCTCTGCCGGCCAAACGAATGACCGCCGAATCTGACTCGCCGTAGTAAACCCCACCTGAGGAGGAAGATATATCCCTGTCGTACACGGAAGGCGGAAGAAAATGGATTCGATCTGGCTCGAGGAGATTTCCTTTGACGCTCAAAGCTTTTAGTTCCGGACCGAGGATCCCGTGTATAACATCGATAAATTTTCTCTGCTGCGGGGTTTTTGGCCGTTCTCCCCTCATCGGTCTGACTCCGATGTATCTAAATCGGGACTCAGCTGGGTAACCATTGGGGTACGGATGTAGAAGAGCTTCGCTCATTTTGGCTTTTCCACAGGTTGCCCAGGGGCCCAACTACATTCTGGACATTCTTTGTGTTCGCGATGATCTTGATCATCTGGTTGCCAACCACATCTTCTACAAGTAATCTTCTGACATTCACCCTCAGTTTTGCCTTTCAAGGCTAGACCACGTTTTCCAACCCCACCAGCTCTGCCTGGCAAGCCAAATTTCCCAACACTATTTGACAGACCTAGATAATTAATAAATCTTTTCGAGAAAGACGCAGAAACGCTGCCAAAAATATCAAAGTCTGCACCGGATATACCACAACCAGCACTTTTGGACAGAACCTGCTGAAAGGCAAGCCAATTGATCCGATCTTGAAGATTTGCTAAATAATATGCGTCTTGGGCAAAGGTCTTTGTAGACCCAAACATTCCTGAAGTTCCAATAGTAATACCTTGATCCTTTTGATCCTCCCTTTTAACTGCCAGATCATTTTCCACCAAGACAGCTTTAAAGGCTTTGGTAATCTCTAAAGGGTCATGTGACTCACGAAGCACTCGTGAGTAATTCATGGCCACAGGTAAGACATGTTGGAATACTCGCTCAAATTTATCTTCTTGCATAATTCCTTTACTAAACCCAAAGTCTTTTTCAAAAATTTGATTAACCTCTCTGGAATCGCCTTCAAGGATATGTTCTGTAAACCAAGCGTCGATCGGTCCTATTAGTCCATCCAGAAAATGTGGATCTTTTTTCAAGGCGATGTCTTGGTATTGAGCGTAAGATAACTCTGATGAGAATCTAATAGTTCTGATAATCCAACCATGCTCTGAGTTGGGTATCTTTTCATAGATATCCACAAAGTTATCGCCATGGGTTGTGCCTTCAGCAATTCCTGCACCTGTTATTTGGACTCTTTTAGCTCCAATCGGAGCATCGACCAGGGATTCAACTGCATTTTTCCATCCCGAAACATCAGCCTTATCCCGCTCTGGCTCTGGAGAGTTATTACTCTGAGACCATTCCAAACCCCTGTTTAACATATCCTCAAATGGTTCACCAGGAAACCGGGCGCTATAAATCTGCCCATCTTTGAGGTAATATTCAAATGCGCTTTTCCCAGCATGGTTGCGTTCCCGCAGACCAGTTTGAATCTGGCCATTAAGTTGATAGTCTTTATATCTTGTAATTTGGGAGGGGGTGGGGTTTTTCCTGGCAAATCTCAGCCAATGCACATAATCAAGAACAGGGTTCATATTGTTGGTAACGAGTTTCTCTCTTTTTGTCCTGAGCACTTGGCAAAAACGCTCTGTATGAAATTCGACTTCCTCTATCTCGTTCTTAAAATTGGGTAGCGGCAGATTAATATTTATCGATCCTTCAGCTTTCATATATTAAATATTTTTTATAGCCTCTCAGAATTACTCTGTTGGAAATGTCATCACAAAACGAAAGGCAGAAGTTAGATTGACCGGATGCTTGGCATATTTACTCTCAACTACCAAGGCTTCCGGGACAGCCTCTAAATGATTCAGACCTCCTTGATCGTAATCCCCGGCTCTAAATAGCAGATAGGCAGCTGGGGTTACTGGAATCATGGGAAAATTAGCATCTCCCGTTGGTCGAAGTTGCAGAGTTTTGCCACGAACCCACTCCGCAGTTCCACGGGCTACTCCAATTGGTAAGCTACTTGCTGCCTGCACTAGTTCTAAATATGAGGGTAATCTAGGTTTAACCCCCTCCTCTGAGCCATTAAGGGCCTGTGCTAACCTGGAAAAAAGCTTGGTTCTTGCGTCAGGAGACAGGCCAAGCCTTGATGTAGGGGGTACCTCAAGATCCTGAGCCGCTTCTCCCCCCTGTTGCTCTCTTATTCCTTGGATCAAAGACCCAATGAAAGAACTATCTCCTAAGTCACCCCCGGCACTGGGGAGCTCTGTAGGATCAATTAAAGCCCAGACAGGTCCTTGTTTAGTGCCTCCTCTAACTCTCGCCTCAGGATCTGATCTGTCGATGGTATATCCCCAAGCCGGATGGAGGTTGAACTGCCCATATTGCCGACCGGGTACAAAGCTTCCATTTTCGAAGACGGTTGGAACAAGGTCTAATCCTAAACCCCGACTCCTGGCTAGGATTTTTAAGAGTTGATCTGGCGGCCTAGCAATCTCCCCCTTTGGTGATAACAAGTCTTTTGCTGTTGGTCGAAAACCGGCTTGATCAGAGTCTCTAAGCATGGTTCTCCTTATTAAAAATTTTGTAAAGCAAATTCATATCCAGATTGCTCCTGACGAGATCAGCCAAGGTGTCGTATTTATCTTGTTTAGCAGCAATAGTCTTTTGGCTGGTAAGTTTTTTCCCGGTTTTATGAGCCAGGTTTCCTAGGATCAATGTTCGAAAATTATAATTTTTAAAGATATCATGCAGGTAAGTTCCTAAGACCCAACCCTTTTGATCGAAACTTACCTTTACTCCCTGCTTTGTGGTCTGACCCATATGAATCTCGAAACCCTTAACGTCCAGATTTGCCGCCCCTTTGAGCATTGCAACGCCGGAAGAGATCTTTATTTTGGTCTGCTTGGTAACTTTTTTCTGAGCAAAGACTGTTTCGGTATCCAGTAGACCAAGACCGGCGACTCTTTGTTCGTTGGACTCTACTGAATGCGGGTCTCGGATGATCTTTCCTAACATCTGGAAGCCACCGCAGATGCCAATGATAGCTTTACCCGCTTCTGCATGATTAAGAATCAATTTTTTAAAGCCTGCCTCTTCCAGCCAATGCAGATCGGAGATGGTATTTTTAGTTCCCGGAAGGATGATTAAATCTGGATCACCAATACCTATAACATTTGAGACAAAACGGGTTTGGACACCTGGTTCCTCAAAAAGCGGATCAAAATCGGGAGAGTTTTGTAGACCAGGAGTGCGGATAATGACTAGATCTAAGACTATAGCCCTTCTTGTCGTACTTTTGTCTTTTAAAAACCAAGTATCTTCATCGGCGATACCGTGATTTTGCATCAAGGGAACTACTCCCAAAACGGGTACTCCTGTAATTCTGGTCAACTCTCTGCAAGCTGACTCTAAGTGCCTTTTTTCTCCTTGATATTTATTGATGACAATCCCCTGAATTAGCTGAGAGGCTTTTGGGTCGTGCCTTTTGAGAATCGAGATCGTGCCTTCAAGTGAGGCAAAGACGCCTCCTTGATCTATATCTCCCACTAGGATCACCGGAGACTTAGCATATTTGGCGATCTTTAAATTTACAACATCACTACTGATAAAACTTGGTTCGGCCGGGCTGGCTGCACCTTCTAAAATAATCACTTCGTGGCAACCAGCAAGATTTTCAAAACTCTGTTTAACCACAGACCATAAACCATCTTTGTCAGTGTAATACTTGGCAATTTGGGTAGGGCTTGCCAGCTTGCCTTTAATTATTACCTGCGGTTTTTGATTATGCTGGGGCTTAATCAGAAATGGGTTCATGTTCGCCTCTGGTTCGACCCCAGCCGCCTGAGCTTGAGCAATTTGGCTAATCGCAATCTCTTCTCTATTGGCTGTAACTCCGGAATTAAGAGAAATATTTATGGCCTTAAAAGGGGCAATGTCTAGGCCGTCCTGATAAAGAATTCTGCAAAGAGCCGTCGCCAGCAGACTTTTTCCCACGCCCGAGGCCGTGCCTTGGACCATCAATGTTTTTACTTTTCTATTCATATAGTAATTTTCTGGAGCAAAGAAACTTGAAGATAAAAAAAGCTTCCCGAAACGAGAAGCCTGAAGTTATCCGGCTTTCCTTTGCTCGAAGGATAAATCCTAATGGTCAAAGGTCTGCGATCTGACTTTTACAGTTACGGCATAGCGCTGAGTGACACAGCTTTCGGACCCTTTGACTAGTTATTTAGTTGTCAAGAGAATATAGCATATGGTATCTATGCTTAGTCAATACACTATATACTGTGTAGGTTAAGTGGAGGGTCGCTTTGGAGATCGATCTAAGCCTACTATACCATTACGCGCCCAGTAAACAAGACTGGGGCCATTAAATAAAAGCCTATGCTGAATTTGCTGTCTTTGCGGCGTAAGAAAGCGGGAGGTAATCGCAATCTCATCCAACCGAGCGGAGCTTCTTCTGGCTGGCATAGTATAATCGACAGAGAACTGAAGGGTTTCGCTAGTTCGGCTTAAATTCATGTTAATTACACGAGCGGCTAAAGGTTTATCCGGATTCATGTCACTTGTGACAACCGTTTCCATTCCGCCGATTATCAGACATCCTCCCAGTCTTGGAGGGTGGCCAACTTGAAGAATATATTCTCCGACCATTACCCTCCATTGTTCTATTATCGGGTCGGAATGTGTATCTGCCCACTGAGCTCTTGCTGAGGCGTCCGCCTCTTTGATCAGCTCGGCGTATCCTAATTCTAAAAGTTGATGATACTCTGTGTCATTTAGGCGCTGAGGTGGAGGAGCGGTGGTTTCTTTATTGCTCATATCCTTTTATTTATGTTTATGGGCTCTATAGGCTAAGTGAAGTATAACATTTTAAGGCTGAATTTGTTTGAAGTTTTTTAGGGACGTCTCTGACCTCCGGATAGATAGCCTTCAAGATATGCTATCATCTCGCCTCTTAGACCCTCCGGGGTGACCCTCTCTAGCTGCCCGTTAAATCTACTCCGCGCCAATAACCTATACGAATACGCCAGCTGCCTTCCGGCTGGACCGGTTAACGACCTCAGCGAATGACGCGCCCACATAACCCTTTCCGGACCTGGTAGCGGATCAAGGGTGTTTCCCAGAATATATATTGACAGAACTCTTTCGGCCGCTCTATCAATCGGAGGATTGGTGTCAGTTCGGCCACCTGATGACCTCTCGTTGGACATAAAATATATTAAACCCTAAAGGCATTAGGCAAGTGTAAAAAATGAGTAAGGCTTGGGTAATTTGGGTTTAGACCTTTATTTTGTATCTCTTAATATATTTCTTTCCTGATTTTAAGGTGTAAGAGACTTCCAAACGCATATTCTTTAGACCGGTGTGATACCGGCAAACATTTTTAGAACAAGTCCCAAAAAGCAGCTCGACAGAAGTATTCGATCCATTTAAATTGAGAACCCCCATTGCACCCTCTTGCTGTGTCGAGGTGTTATAGGTCAAAGAGTACGAAACGGAGGCGGCGTTTTGGAGGTTAGAAAAATAGACAACCAAAGCTCTTCTGTCTTTTCGTAACCTGGGGGTAACATTAATACCGGAACTAGTAACTAAGCCTGTCGCTGGTTTGGAGATAGATCGAGCAGCTTGAGGTAAAAGTTTGGCTTCGGCTGTTTGGAGTAAAGAAAAAAATACTAACAAGGTCAAAAAGACTACTAATTTTTTCATTGTTAAAATCACTCTAGCATACTATACTGGTAAAGTGAATAAAATAACTCTGGCACTAGTGGTTTTGGTAGTGCTTTCGCTAGTTTACGTCTGGAAGATACTCTATAGTTATCCCAAAGCGAGCTTAGCTTCCCCTGAGGGGATCAGTCAGGCTGTTAAAGCGGTGCCTTCCCAAACTTTAAAATCATATACAGATCCCAGCGGCTTTGAGTTTAGCTACCCTGATAATTTATCCTTAGCAAATAACGAAGCGACCGATAGTTCAACCTATGCTGATATCGGTTTAACTTTTAAAGGTGTTGCCGGAGACTTAAGTTTAAAGATCAAGGATAGTAAATTAAAAACCATCGAAGAATGGGCTAAATCTATCTCTGATCAAACACCAATACCAGCCAAGCTCGGGACTTTACAGGCTTTAGAGCTAAACTTAGGTGAAAAGATAGTACTCGGAAGCTTGGATTCTGGAGTATTATTTACTGTGGAAACTACTTTTGGAGACAAAAAAGATTTTTGGAAGAGTATTTATGCCAGTTTCCTCCAGGATTTTTCTTTTGCCCAACCAACCAAAGAAACTACTACCTCAGTAGACAATTCGTCTGATCAGGGAATCTCTTTTGAAGGCGAAGAGGTGGTGGATTAACGAATCTATAGCTTTGTAGAAGGAGAGAGGTCGATGATCTCGGTAGCTTTTAAAACAGCTGTCCTAGTATCCAGTTTTCCTTTGACTAGAACTTTATGATCCATTAGACCAGCCACAGTCTGGTTTAGAGGAAGTTCGATGGTATAAACTTGATCCGTGGAGGTAAGCAGAAAAAGCCTGTCGTTGCTGCCCGCTAATGTTCCGGTAAAAGTAGTTTTACCCAAAAAGGCATTGGGAACCACCACCGGTAAAAAGTAAAATCTGGTGATGACAAAGCCAGTACCAGTCAAGATCGAGACTGTTAACACTCCGATCGCGATGGCCGTTAGGGGTTTGACCCTAAACCGCAGATCTATACCCTCATTGGCAATCACTGTTTTCCACCAATGTTTAAGATAAATGATCGGATTGGCGATCTTAAAAGAGAACATCGGCGGCAACTTGTCGGGAACCTCTGAATCTTTTTTGCCCGGCTTTTGTTCGGTGATAGACATTACTTTGGGCAATGTATTCTTGGAGTCGGGTTCGTCCTGAAGATCTTTGTCAAAACGACCCTGGGCGTCCCGGGCTTTTTCTACCATCTCTTTGGGAACATGATGCATCGGACTTGGATCAAGGATCACAGGCAGAGGAGGAGTAGAGCTAGATAAGTCCTCTCCAGAACCAGAGGAATCTTGTGGGGGCATGAGATCAGTATAGATCCGAGAAAGTAACAGATTCAAGAGACTAAATTGGACTCAGAATATTTGATAAGTTGGATAAAATGCTGTACACTATAGGGCGTAAGACCTATGAATCTATCATTAGAAGGATCCAGAAGAACCGGAGTAATCAGACCCGGATATAATGCATATGCTCTTGATGAAATAAAGGTAAAATGTTTTCAAAAATGGAACCCTACAGATCAAGTCAGATGGGCGCTTGATGCTGGATATCTTTACTATAGTAAATTTGGTAGAATCTAGGCTTAGCTAGCTTGAAATCATGAAAAAGCCAAAAATTATTTTTATCTTTGTACTGGCCGTTGTTCTGTTGGTGGCTGCCGTTTCGAATCTAGCTACCCCTACTCCTGTTAAAAACTCTCCTGTTAAAAACTTAGTTGAGTATCCCTGTCAGCCTGGCAAAACCGCATTTGATTTGTTAGAAGAATCGGCCTCGGTGGATGCCAAAGATTCATCATTTGGCAAAATGGTCACCGGTATCAATGGAGTCTCCCAAGATAATGGTAAATATTGGCTCTATCTTGTTGACAACAAGGAGGCGACTATAGGAGCACAAGCTTATAACTGTATCGGCAACGAGCAGATTAAATGGGAGTTAAAATGAGCTCAAAGAGGAACTTAATGATGGCAATAGGGATAATTACTTTGGCCGCTTTAAGTAGACTGGTGCCACATATCCCAAATTTTGCGCCGATTACAGCCACCGCTTTGTTTGCCGGGATCTACTTACCTCGCAAATATGCATTTATTATCCCAGTTTGCGCTATGCTGCTTAGCGATCTGCTAATTGGATTTGACTGGTCGTCTCTAGGATATGTTTACGGATCATTTATCGCCATCGGGGTCATCGGACATTGGGTTAGGGCTCATCGGGCCATGAGCTCTTTGCTGATAGCGACTGTGGGATCTTCTCTGCTGTTCTTTTTGGTGACTAATTTTGGAGTTTGGGCAAACCCCAATAGTTGGTATCCCAGAACCCTGGCCGGACTGATTGAGTGTCTAGTGGCGGGGATCCCTTTTTATAGAAATACTCTCCTCGGAGATGTTACTTATACTTTGGGGATGGTTGGGGCTTACGAGTTGATTCAGAGAAAAATATTTCTTTCTAGTTCGATCCGAGGAGTTCCCGACAAATCTGTGTAATCGACACTTACTGCCTCGATTCTATAGGGCTTGTTGCCCCAATTAATTCTTTGAATGTAAAACAGGGCAGTTTTTTGCAGGGCTTTGAGTTTAAAATAAGTAATCGATTCTAAGGGCGTACCAAAGCGATGGTTGATCTGGCTTTGACTTCGATAAAGACGAGCTCACTCCCATCGCGGGCGATGATATCTACTTCCCCTCCTCGGATGGTAAAGTTTCGATCAAGGATTTTGTAGCCCAGTTTTTTAAGTACTGACAGGCTAAATTTTCGGCTTTATTTCCAATAGATCTTGTGCTCATTTTTATATTACCAGAAAAAGGTAGTGAGCCCTTGAGTTTAGAGGAATTTGGTTAGGTTGAAAGAGGTACGGTGCAAAAGGCAAAGACCTTTTTCTTTGATGGCTGACTGGTGCAGCTTGGTACCATATCCTTTATGGATGGCAAAGCCATAACCTGGAAACTGAGCATCTAATTCTCTCATTAGTTGATCTCTGTATACTTTAGCGACAATTGAAGCTGCCGCAATCGAAACCGATAACTTATCTCCATCTTTGACTGGCTGTTGGTTTGATTTGTCTAGGTCGTTAATATAAAAAGCATCAATTAAGATGTGATCCGGAGGATTCTTTAATCCTTGAATTGCTCTGACAAAAGCCAACTGCGTGGCTTTACCGATCCCGATTTGATTAATCATGTCTACTTCGACTAAACCGATGGCATAGTCCAGGGCCATGGCTTGGATCTCTCGGGCAAGTTTCTCTCTGACCTCGGGTTTAAGGAGTTTGGAGTCGGCGAGACCGGAGGGCATAGGGAGATTTGGGGGATTTTGGGGAGGGAGGATGACTGCTCCGGCCACAACCGGCCCGGCAAAGCAGCCCCTGCCGACTTCGTCGACACCACACACCAAAAGCTTACCCTGTGACCAAAGCTTGGATTCGAGATCTGACGTGGCGTAGAACACTAGGCAAGTATACTATGATTTCAGAATTAACGATTGCAGAATGCAGTTAGATAGCAGAAGACATTTTACCGACTAGGTTACGCAAGAAATAGAGCTTAGAGCGGCGGACTTTTTTGGGGTTTTTAACGACAACGATATCTACCAAAGTAGTTGAATTAAGCGGCCAGGATCTCTCGACACCAATGTTTTTGGCACCTATCCGGCGAACAGTAAAGGTTTGGTTGACATCCCGACCCCGGATAGAAATAATTATACCTTCAAAAGTCTGGATCCGGGTTTTGGCTCCTTCAATAACATTAGAGCTAACTCGAACTGTGTCTCCAACATGTAACGACTTACCTTTAAATTCAATCGAAATCATACCTTGGAATAATACTATAAATCCCGACCTTAAATCAAGCTCAGGTACCCGAACGAATTGATCCAGAACCAAGCAGCTCTTCAACACTTTTGATAAATTCGGCATTTTTGCTGACCCGGAAACTTAAATCAATCCTCCGGATAGTATTTCCCGCCGGAATCAGGATAGAGATCGGAGACGGGCCCGGGAACTGGCGAAGAGTCAGGTTGACTCGCCTAAGTAATTCGGAATCGGCCTCTCGGGGCAGCTCGATCTCTATACCCGCCTCTTGACGTTTTTGGATCATGGAAACAGTCTGCATCCGACCTTCTCCACCTACGTCAACTATCGGAATATTGTTGGGATCGAATTTTGCGACTTCGTCTACCACCACCGTATATTTGTCCTCTCTTTTATCAAACCTGCCCCAAAGCACAACGACCTGCTCTTTGACTAGAACCGACTTGGCTGTCGCATATAACTTGGGGAAAACTACGCACTCCAGCTCTCCTGTCCCGTCAAAAATTCGCAAAAAGGCCATCTCGGACGCATCTTTTTTGGTCAGCACCTTTTTAACATCTTGCAGCAGCCCTCCGATATAGACCTTGGAACCAATATGATTGTCACCAAATCCCGAGATTTTGGTGGGAATAAACTCGCGGATCTTATTGAGCATTTTGAGATAGGGTGGTTCGTGGAGATAAAACCCTAGCATGTCTTTTTCAAAAACCAACAGCTCCTCGAGCGGCAATTCCTCGACCTCCGGCAAATCAAACTTGGCATCCAGCAGCGAATCCTCTTCGGAGAAAAGCGACGTTTGACCAGAGACGGCTGATTTAGTCAGTTTATGGGCTTCTTCCAAACATTCGTCTAAAACCATCAGTTGAGCAGCTCTGGAACCGAATCTATCAAGCCCCCCCGCTTTGATCAGGCTCTCTAAAGTCTTGTGGTTAGCCAAACGAGTATCAATACGGCTACAGATATCTTTGAGATGAGCAAAAGGTTTGTTGGCTCTGGCCCGCAAAATAGATTCGATGGCGCTAATTCCGACATTTTTGATCGCGGACAATCCGAACCGGATGCCTTGAGTAAAGTATTGTTTACCCTTATACTCCCGCATTTGCCTGCCAAGGTCATCACCCTCGAGCTCCTCGATCGTAAAACCAACTCCGGATTTATTGATATCTGGCTGAAGAACCTGAATACCCATTTTTTTACATTCAGCGATGGCCTCAGCGATTTTGTCGGTATCACCATATTCTGCTGTCATCACTGCTGCCATGTATTCAACCGGATAGTTGGCTTTCATATAGGCCGTTTGATAGGCCACAATGGCATATGAAGCAGCATGAGCCTTGGGAAAACCATAAGCAGCAAATGGTTCGATTAATGCCCATAGCTCTTTGGCTCTCTCGGAGGTTAAGCCCCCTTTAATAGACCCTTGAATAAAATGCTCTCTTTGTTTGGCCATCTCAGCGGGGATCTTCTTGCCCATTGCCTTGCGGAATTTATCGGCATCAAGCCAGCTATAACCGGCAATATTAATCGCGGTCAGTAACACATCCTCTTGATAAACCAGTAGCCCCAAGGATTGCTGCATATAATCTTCCATCCGCGGATCAAAGTAAGAGATCTTGCTGGGATTATGGGCCCTCTCTATATAATCCGGAATGCTTCCCATCGGACCTGGCCTGTATAAAGCAACCATGGCGGAAAGATCGGTGATAACCCTGGGACGCAGCTCCATCAGCCATTTGGTCATGCCATCGCTGCTGAGCTGAAAAACCCCCATTGTTTCACCCCTAGCCAAGAGGTCGTAAGTTTTGGCATCGTCTAAGGGCAGATGGTCCAGATCGACTTTGATGCCTCTCGACTTTTCGACATATTCCCGGGCCCGACCCAGGATGGACAAGTTCCGAATCCCTAAAAAGTCCATTTTGACCAGGCCGGCGTCTTCGACTGCATGCATGTCATACATCGCCACTACTTTGTCTCCATTGGCTTCTCTTTGCAGTGGGGCAAAATGAGTGATTTCTTCTGGTGAGATCACGATTCCGGCAGCATGAACTGAGGCGTGCCGAACTGTGCCCTCAATCTTAATTGCCAGATCTAGTAATTTACGCACCTGTGGATCGGAGCGGTACAGCTCGGATAGCTCGGGAACTTCTTTGATCGCATCCTCGAGGGCCTTATGAAACCCCTGATGTGGAGGAGGCACCATCTTGGCGATCCGGTCAACTTCGCCATAACTTAAACCCAGCACCCTACCGACATCGCGGATCGCTGCCCGACCCATCATTGTTCCGTAGGTAATAATATGGGCCACCCGGTCGTGGCCGTATTTGGAAGAAACATATTCAATAACTTCGTCGCGACGATCATCCGCCAGATCCGAGTCTATATCAGGTAAAGATGGACGTTCCGGATTAAGAAACCGCTCAAACGGGATTTTGTAAACAAGCGAATTAATCTGGGTAACCCCTAAGGCGTACAAAACTAATGAACCAGCTGCCGAACCTCGGGTATTGGTGATAATCCCCTGTTCGTTAGCCCAGTTGATAAAGTCCGAAACTACTAAAAAATAGGTGGGATAATTTTTTTTCTCGATAATCCCCAGTTCGTAGTTTAGTCTGGTAATCGCTTCTTCGGTCATATCCAACCTTTTTTCGGCCCGCTCAAAGGTTAGTTCGCGCAGGTACAACATCGGCGATTTACCGCTTGGAATGTCAAATATGGGAAACTGATGCTTACCCAGGGGAATATCCAGATTAACCATCTCGGCGATCTTGACGGAGGTCTCCAGGGCCTCGGGAAGCTCGGCAAAGCCTTCTAGCATCTCCTCAGGGGATTTGACATAGTAATCTGGAGTATCGATCATTCTGAGCCTATTAATATCGGTCAGGAGCTTGCCTGTTTGAATACAAATCAGGGCGTCTTGAGCCTCGGCGTCTTGCTTGGTTAGATAGTGGAAATCATTGGTAGCGACAATCGGCACACCCAGCTTTGGCGAGAGCTGTTTGATCATTTTGAAAGACAGTTTCTGGATTTGAGCCATCCGCTCCAGATCACGCCTGATTAACTCTTCAGAGGCCTCTGCCTCGTATTTAGCATAGGGGTGAGACTGGAGTTCAAAAAAATAATTACCCTCCCCAAAGATCTGCAGATATTCCTCCGCTACCTTTTGACTTTGAGCCAAGTCCTGTTTGTCAAAACTCCGAATTAATTCACCGGCTGGACATCCCGATAGACAGATTAAACCTTCGTGATACTGCCGAAGAAGATCCTTGTCGACCCGAGGTTTATAGTAAAAACCATCAAGATAAGAGATGGAAACTAGCTTCATCAGGTTGCGATAACCGACAAAGTTTTTGGCAAGCAGAATAAGATGGTATGGTTCGGTATCTATTTTACCTTCTTTGGATTTGTGGGACCTGGGAGCAACATAGACTTCACAACCAATAATAGGTTTGATCTCTTCCGCCCTGCAGGCTTTGTAAAATTCAATCGCCCCATACATGGAACCGTGGTCCGTAATGGCCAACGCTTCCATCCCAAGTCCTTTGGTGTGTTTGACTAGTTTAGGGATCTTGCACAAACCATCAAGAAGCGAATATTCAGTATGACCATGCAGATGAACGAATTTTGGCATAATTAGTCGATCCTTGAGAGCTGTTAGTAAGTCATCTCGCCATCGTTAAATTTAAGCAGTGCTCTATTTTAACAGTATTAACTATCCTTATTTCAAGTAGTTATTTTAGATCCACGAGGTCTGGCGTCTGACTTTGCTTTTTCCAGATAGATAGGTATAATTAATACAGCCATGGAGAGAACAGCTGAGAAAAGTCAGTTAGATAAGGAAACGCAAGATCCTGATCAGTTGACTACTAAAGTAGAAAAGGGGATTTATAAACCATTTTCCGCTGCAGACCCGAATCAAACCACTTCTGCCCAGAATCCAATCCCGATCAAAATCAATCCTAAGTTCAAGGATCCATTCGATGTAGTCTCTCAGAATATTTCGGAAACAATTACGGACGTAAATGTAAGTGTGGGTAAGGGAACCAAAAAAATTTGGGAAATGGCCACTGCAGTATTTACCGACCAGAAAAAATCTTAACCAAGAAGTCTCTCCAAGATCGCCTTGACTTTGCCTGGGTCAGCTTTGCCCCCGGATTTACCCATCACTCCTCCAACCAGGGCCATCACTACTGTCGTCTTGCCGGATTTATAGATATCGACCATCCCCGGATTTTCGTCAATTACCTCCTGAGCCAGAGCTTCTAACTCCTTACTATTACTAATCAAACCACTCTTTCTGCTTTGAAAATCGCTCAACTGCTTTTTAGTTAATTCTGGAACAAGATTAATATTTTCCTCATTAATCTCTCTGTTTGCAATAAAGTTACCAAAATCTTTCCAATCCATATCCAGAACACTTTTTTCCTTCTGAACTTCATTAAAAATTGCAAGTTTAATGGGATTTCTGGCAATCGAGGCTCCTGAAGCTAGCGACATGCCTGTTGATACTAATTTTTCAGCAACTTTCACTGGATCTTTTTCTTTTGCAGTATCGACTGCTTTCGTCATTTCATTTATTAATGTTGCACTCATTTTCAAAATGGGCAGGTCTGGCTCGGGGAAGTAACGATAGTCATGGGCTTCTTCTTTGGATCTTTGGACATAGGTCACCCTTTTGTCTTCATTCCAACCCCTGGTTTCCTGTACTAACTTCTCCCCCTTTTCGTGAGCTTCGATCTGACGGGCGATCTCGTATTCCACTGCCTGGGCCATAAAACGGAAAGAGTTGATGTTTTTGAGCTCTACCCGATAATTTGGCAAGGTTGTTTGACCAACCGGCCGAACCGAGATATTTGCTTCCAGCCGCATATCTCCCCGCTCCATATCGGCATTGGAAACATCTAAATAGCGAAATATCTGCTGCAGCTTTTTGGCATAGTCTTTGATCTGGAAAGTATCGGTAAAATCAGGCTCTGTGACTACCTCCACCAGTGGCACACTCGAGCGGTTATAGTCGATAAAAGTCTGGCCGTCCCGGTGAGTTAGCTTGCCTGTATCTTCTTCTTGATGAGCCCGATTAATACGGATCTTGGTCAGCTTTCCCTGAGCGTCTTCAACTTCGATCCAGCCTCCTATAGCGATCGGCAAAACTAACTGACTGGTTTGAAAACCTTTGGCAAGATCTGGATAAAAATAGTTTTTGCGTTCAAAGTAGCTTTTTTCGTTAATGCTGCAGTTTAAGGCAAGGCCGATCTTAATGCAGTCCTCAATGGCCTGTTGATTAATAAAGGGCAGAGCTCCTGGTAGCCCTAGGCAAACCGGGCAAGTTGATGTGTTGGGCTCTTTGCCAAAATAATCGGCGTTGCAACGGCAGAACATTTTGGTTTTAGTATTTAGTTCAATATGGACTTCTAGCCCAATAACCGGTTCATATTTCATAACTTTGGTTTCTCCTGATGCCACTTTGTCGCTTGCTCGTATACTTCTCCGACTGACAAAATAGTATCCTCATCCATATATTTACCCAAAAGATGTAGCCCTACTGGCATGCCGTCTGCAAAACCACAGGGAACGGATAGTCCAGGAATTCCCGCTAGAGAAGGTGGGACGGTATATACGTCCATTAAGTACATTTTAAGTGGGTCATCCACTTTTTCGCCTAACTTCCAAGCTACAGTGGGAGAAACCGGGCCGACAATGACGTCACACTTCTCAAAAGCTTTTTCGAAGTCCTGTTTGATTAAAGTGCGTACTCTGGCCGCTTTGGTAAAATAGGCGTCATAATAACCTGAGGAGAGTGAAAAGGTCCCTAACATAATCCGGCGTTTGACTTCGGCCCCGAAATCTCCTCGGTCAGAACCAAAACGGATGGCATCAAAACGGGCTAAGTTGGAGGAGACCTCTGAGGCCATAATGATGTAGTAGGTTGCGACAGCGTATTCGGTATGCGGCAAGCTGACCTCCGCAAGCTCCGCTCCTAGGTCTGCTAACTGTTTAATAGCCGCTTTAATGACCCTTTCCACCTCTGGATCCAGACCGACTCCAAAATACTCTTTGGGCACACCCACCCGTAAACCCTTGAGGGACTTCGTGAATCGTGAATCGTTGGTTGTTAATCGTTTTTTAATACAGTTAGAGTCGTATTCGTCAGGACCGGAGATCCAATCCAAAACCAGACGAGCATCTGCGACACTCTTTGTCAGGGGTCCTATTTGATCCAGAGAAGAAGCCATGGACATCGCTCCATATCGAGAAACTCGACCATAACTTGGTTTAAGGCCTACAACTCCGCAAAAAGAGGCGGGCTGACGGATGGAGCCACCTGTATCTGTACCCAGCGAAAAAACACACATATTGGCTGCTACAGCGGCAGCTGAGCCACTGGAGGAACCCCCAGGAACCCGGGTTAGATCCCAAGGATTTTTGGTTGGCCCATATGCCGAATTTTCTCCTGACGACCCCATAGCAAACTCGTCATTATTGGCTTTGCCAATAATACTAACGTTTTGAGCAATTAACCGGTCAATAACCGTAGCATTATATTGAGGGATATAGCTACTCAGGATCTTAGATCCAGCTGTAGTTTTGATCCCTTTGGTGGAGATAATATCCTTGATGCCAACTGGAATTCCGGAATTGGTATCTATGACTTCTAAAAAAGCATTCAACGAGCTGTTCACTTGGCCTATTCGCTTTTGGTAAGCACTATTTAGTTCGGCCTCGGTGAACTGTTTGTTTTCGAGAGCCTTGATTGTTTGAGTTAATGTTAAGTCGGTAATATCCATGTAGTATTATTCTTCTTGAAAAACTCCTTTGGTCACAAAAAATCCCTTATCTTGCTGAGGAGCATTAAAAAGTGCTGCTTTCTGAGTTAAGGATGGACGGATTTCATCTGGACTAAAGGCGTTCGAGAGTCCAGTGACGTTATAGGTAGGGTCGATTTTACTTGTCTCTACTTTGTTTAACTGGTCTATATATGAAAGGATTTTGGAGAGTTGTTCGGAATATTTTGCCAATTCTGACTCAGAAAGGTTTAGTTTAGCTAGTTTAGCAACCTTTTTAACCTGCTCAAGAGTTAGCTTCATAAGAGGGATTATATCGTATGGATAAGATAAAGAAAATGGCTTAGAGCTTTTTGCGGGTGGAGAAATAGTAAGTTGCACCAGCTGATAGAACAAAGATTACTCCCAGCCCTCCCAGAAGGATTCGGTTAAGAGTCCTACTCTTGGTAATCGCCGCAGAAGGAGTGGAAGACAGTTTATCTAAAAGCTGCAGGCTAGAAGTAGCATCATTCAAGGAGAACTCTTGGTCGGATAGGCCATCCAAGGAAGTAGTTTTGGCAGCAGCCTGGACGTTTGAAGCAGCCAATGTCTGCTCAAACGACTGAGTAACTTGACCAAGGACTGAGGCTACTGCTTTAGCAGACAGCTCGTTTGAATAATCAGAAGGTACGCAGTCATTTATAGCTCTGAGTCTAAAGTAGTAGGTAGCTCTAGCTGCTAAACCTTTGACTGTATATGTATTAACTTTTCCGAGGTTAGCAACTCCAAAATGAGGCTTATTTGGCGACAATCCATATTCAAGGGTATAAAAAGTGTACGAACCTCCTGCATCAGCCCATACTAGCGTAACTTCTCCATTGGCAGTTGCTTTTGCAGACAGAAGCCAGGGAGCTTTGCTTGGCTTTACATTGGAACATAGCATGGGAGCTCCGGCAGTGGTTGTTCCGGAACTAGTTGTTCCCGAATTAACAGTTGCAGCCGAAGTAGTAAAGGAAAACTCGCTACTAACTGATTCGGGTGAGCCGGCTGAGACAACCCGGTAGTAATAAGTCGTACCTGCCTGTAACCCGGTTAGCTGTACGGAGTGATTAGTGACCTTGGTTGTGCTGTCTTGAACAGTTGTAGAGTTGGCATAACCATAGTTTGGAGGGGTACTTAGAACCGGGTGAGACGTCGTGTCATAAATAACCCTGGAGGAGGTTTGATCATCAGTAGTCCAAACTATAGTTACACTACTTGAACTAGTACTTGTTGCTGCCACAGTACTTGACTGGATGACTGTGGCAACTCCCACAATTTGATCTAGTGTAGTTGAGTTTCCGGTGTTATCCAAAACGATCATTCTTAAGGTGTAATTATCCAAAGTTAAACTATTGGTATCCCAAACTGTAGTGAATGGAGCGCTAGTAACTGTTGCAATAGCATGGAAAGTATCTACTCCATCATTTCTTTGGTACATAAATGCCACTGAGGCAATGCCTGTTGTATCTGTTACCCCTGCAGTCAAGGTCACATTTCCAGAAACATTGGCCAGAGCAGTGGGAGTGGTCCAACTGGCAGTTGGGTTTGTTTTATCAAAAGTGATAGTTGAGGTGGCGCTAATAGGAGTTCCCACGTTCAAAGCTAAATCAGCAAAGGTGATCTGGTAGCTCATTAATCCTTCGGTGTCTGTTGAGGTCATTACATAAGCGGCTGTCCATACATTACCCACATTGCTTACGGAAGCAGTTTGTCCGGCGATGGTCACAACTAGAGTCTGAATTGTTTCAGATGAGCTAAAGGTTAATGTGACAGTATCCCCGACTTTGGCTAAGTTGATGTTGGCATTAGAGCTTGTCAGGTTTATCAGAGATAGAGTTGGTAAAATATTGTCTGCTGTGGTTGTGACAGTCGCAGCTGTTGCACTATTGGCTGCAATATCAACGGCATTAACAGTGACAGTGATAACTCCGTTGGTAGTGCCGGTGACAGTTAAATTGGCCCAAGTTGCCAAACCTGTTAGTGAATTATAAGTCGTTGGACTAACACTTGCCCCTCCACCGAAGGCTGAAAGGTTAGCAGTTATCATCGAGCTGGTGAGTAAACTTTGATTATTATCAGTAACTGTCGCAGTCAGGGTAACTGTATCGCCATTTTTAACAAAACTATTGTTTCCAGTTGTATTAGTCAGGGTAACTCCTGAGATAACCGGAATGCTTGTATCAATTTTATAAGTTCCGGAAATAACTGTCGCTCTTCCAGATACATCGGTCACTACCACACTTAAACTATGTGTTCCATTTCCCAGTAAAGTCAGTGAGGCAATAATGTCAGCTCCATTAAACGAACTGACAAAGATACCAGAATTCCAAGAATATTGAACTGTTGCTAGACCTGAGCCGGGGGTGGGATCACTTGCGCTAATTACTACACTTGGCACTGATGACTGCCAGGAGGCGGATGAACCTGAAACGCCGGCGGTCGGACTAACTCTGTCAATATTGTAAGTACCAGAAAATGTGGTTACTCTGCCGGCATTATCTGTCACTGTCAGGACTAAAGTATTCATTCCATCCGCCGGGAGAGTTGAGGATAGATCCACGCCATTACTGGTTGCAACTGAGGCTCCCCCATTCCAGGAATAGGTGACTGAGGCAACTAAGGACTCACTGTCGGTAGCAGTGACAATCATCGAAGGGAGGCTTGTTTGCCAAGTAGAGGACGAGTTAGAAACACTGGCTGTTGGATTAACAGTATCTAGCTTATAAGATCCTGAGAAGCTGTTGGAATTTAGTGCATTATCGGAGGCATACAAGTAAAGTGTGTTACTACCCTCTGATGGAATTGTTATAAAATCACCACTGTTAAAACTAGTCCCGACTGTCGATGTTGCGGGAGTATCCCAACTATATTTGGCAATGTTTAGCACTGATCCGCCTGAATCAGAGACAGTTAGAGTAATTGAGATATTTGCTAAATTCCAGCTAGCACTGGCGTTATTTGCTGAAACAGTTGGATTAGTGGTATCAATATTAACAGTATTGGCTGCAGTTTTAACAGATTCTTGATTTCCAGTAGTTGCTGCATCAACCGAGAAATATTTAATAGTGTATTGCCCCTGAGCACTCAGAGTAATGCTATTACCTGTACTTGAACTAGTAGTTGGAGTTGACCCATCAGTGGTGTAGTAGGTGGTGGCACAACCACTGTTTCCAGTAGCAGTATCCGAACAAGTTAAGGTGATAGTGACAGCACTGTTGTGCCATAGACTGTCAGTGTTATCACTGGTGACAGGGGCGGTGGTATCGACTAATACTGATCCTTGGATCTCGCTACTTTGATTTGCAGCATTGTCTTTGGCCAAGACAAAAAAGTTCCATGCTCCTTGAGTTAAATTAGTATTTACAGATGCAGTTGGGGCATTTACTATCCCATTTGGCCCGGCTACTCCACCTAGCGTTGTTCTCCAGAAATATTGATAAATTCCAGAGAGTGCATCAGTGGCAGCTGTCCAATTCCAGGTTTGAGAAGTGGAGCTAGTTGGGTTTGGGGTAGTAGTTGGAGTTCCCGGGTTAGTATTGGGGTTAGTTTTGTCAATTTTGACTAAATTAGCTGCAGTTTGGACTGCTTGGGTATTTCCATAATTATCAACTGAGAAGTATTTAATCGTGTACTGGCCATCGGTAGTTAAGATGATCGAGGTTCCCTGAGAGGAGGCAGTTGTCGGGGTTGAACCATCGGTGGTGTAATAAGTCTTGAAACAGCCACTGACAGTATCTGTGCAAGTTAAGCTGATAGTTACTGAGCTATTGTGCCAGCTTGAGTCTGTATCATCAGTGGTTGTCGGGGCGCTGGTATCTTTTTTTAATGAGTTAGTAGGGTTGGTTGTGGCGGAGCTTGTATTACCAGTGTTGCTGGGACCGGCATTATCTTTTAGAGTTACCGAAACAATAACATTACTGCTATCAGGCAAACTCGAGACATTAATATTACTAATACTAAAGGTGCCGTTGGCTAAAACTGTAGTTACATCAGTTGCCGAAACAGTAGTTCCGGAGCTGGTAATGGTGTAGCTTACCTTAGATCCTGCCTCTGCTCCAGATCCGGATATAGAAAAGGTTGTTAAATTAGTACTATCTACCTGAGTAGGGACGGTAATGCTAGCAGGTGCAGTTGGAGAAATGCTGTCTTTGGCTTGAGTTGCCTGTATATGGCTACTGGTGTATGAGAGGCTAGTTAATTGCACATCAACGGTAAAGGTTCCTTCTCCTAAAGAGGTTAAATCTGCATTAAAGCTAAAGGTTCCGGATGAATTTACAGTTGTGGAGCCACTGGTGCTACCGCTAGTTCCGGTTATAGTGTAGTTTAGTGTTGCATTGGCTGCTCCAGTACCACTTACAGGATAACTTGCCTGGTTGCCAGAATAAGCCCCGACTAAAGCGCTGATGGTTGGACTAATAATAACTACTGAGGTGCTTGCTGAAAATCCAGATATGGTAACTGGTGTTGTTTCTAAAATAAAACCACCGGTTACAGTGGGGCTACCCTGACCGGTAATTATTAGCCTTTTTGTTACATGGACTGTCTCATTATAGGTGCCGGCGGCAACTGTAATTGTATCTAGGGGACTATTGTTATCTGTCGCGTTATTGATTGCCTGTTGGATGGTGGCAACACAGGTTGTGCCGGCGGTTGTACCGACTGTGACTGCATCACAATTGGCCTGAGTGTTGGGATCAACCACCACAAACACGGTAAAGTGGTCTAGGTTCTGGATCGTAAAGGTGCCATCTCCGTTGTCAGTAATTGACTGACCGACCTGAGTAGCAGCGCTTAAGTTGTCAACAGAAGAGGCATATAACACCTTAAGATTAGAAACTGTCACCCCTGCTGGAATCGGCAAAGTCAAATTATAAGTAAAGCTGCCGTTGCTCATGGATGAAGAGATATCGTAGGCAGTACTAGATAAGGCACCAATAGTACTGATCGCACTTGCTGACAGGGTAGTTTCCGAGATAGTCAAACTACCAGCTGATCCGCTGATCGAATTAAATTTTACTTTTACATTACTAGCAGGACCAGTATAGGTTGTGCCCACAGTAACAGTCGGTACAACGATCGTACTTGGGGACGTGCTGGGGCTAGGGGTTGGGGTTGGAGGGGTAGCACTTGGCTCAGTGGTCACAGTCCAACCAACTGGAACATTACAAGGGCTGGAATATTGCTGACAAACACTGGGGTTAGAGTCCATACAAGCATAGGTCATAACTTGAGCGCAAAAATCTGACTGTGTATTAACGGTGTCCGGAGATGGCGAGGGTAATGTAGAAGGTTCTGTTGAAGGTTCTAGGGTAGGGGTGACTGAGTCGCTGGCGACTGGGCTTGGAGAAGCAGTCACTTCCTCATCGGCCAATACCGGAGAGACAAGAGACGTACTGTTGGAGAAGGCCACGATAAAGGTGGCTAAAATAATTAATACAAAGTTAAAAATAGTTCTAATTTGCTTTAAATTTCTCATTGCAAGGTGAGAAAGACAGTTACTAGTAAAAATAATTTTCACTATGGGGCAATAACCGTATTCAAGCGTGGATGATAATATGCTGATTAAGCTTTGTCAAGAGACTATTTTTATAGGCTTAGAAAAGAAATTATTTCGGGCAGGTAAATAGTGATAATTATTAGTCTTTTTTATTTTACTCAAGTATATTTATTTAGGCCGTTATATCAATCAATATATGTCCGAGTATCTTATTTACTCACACAATATTTAAGCCTGCATGGCCTGAAGAGCTGCTACTCTTTTTTCAACTGGTGGATGAGTATTAAATAGGTTAGCAAATCCACTGACTACCTCTGAACCTTTCAGCGGATTGGTAATATATAGATGTGCTGTCGCTCGATTAGCAGCTTCCAAGGGCTCTTTGTCTGCCGATATTTTAAGCAGAGCCTGGGCTAATTGTTCAGGATTACGAGTTAGCAAGGCGCTGGAGGCATCGGCCAAGAATTCTCGTCGCCGTGAGATCGCTAGCTGAATCAGAGTAGCTATCAGAGGTGCCAAGAGTGAAGCGATTAAAGCAATCATTAAGAAAACCCCATTCCCTCCCCGATCTTCGCTATCCCGCCTTCCTCCTCTGTACCATTGCATGCGTAAAAACCAATCAGCTAGCAGAGCAACCAACCCCACCAAAATAGAAACAACAGACATTAGTAGAGTGTCTCTATTTCGGATATGAGACAGTTCGTGCCCAATTACCCCCTCTAGTTCCTGTTTATTTAGCTTGTCCAGGATGCCGGTTGTAAAACAGATTACGGAATGAGCAGGATCTCTACCCGTGGCAAAAGCATTCGGAGCGCTGTCTTCAATCGTATAGATTGAAGGGGTTGGTAAACCCGAAGCAATACAGAGATTTTCCACTAGGTGATACAGCTCCCGGTTATCTTTGAGCTCTATCTTTCGTGCTCCAGAGATACCCAATACCATCGAATCGGAGAAATAGTAGGCTCCAATATTCATTACCCCGGCAAAGATTAAGGCCATTCCCATCAAACTAAGTGAAGATCCTGGATCATATCCTAACCCTCTGGCAAAAATATACACCACACCAACCACAAACAGGGCAAAGAGGAGCATAATTAACCAAGTTTTAAAGATATTTGAGGAAATTTGATTCTGCGCGGTAGCAATAGCCATGAAGTCTCTAGAAATTTACCTTAACATCCATCTTTTCTGACTCAGATGCTTGGAAGAAAGCCTCTGGTAAAAAGTGAAAGGCTTGGGCAAAAAATGAGGCCGGAAATGTCTGCAATGCTGTGTTGTAATCCAAGACATTGGTATTATAAAACTGCCTGGACGAAGCGACTTTGGTCTCTGTGTCAGCTAACTCTGATTGAAGCTGTTTGAAAGTATCCGATGCTTTCAGATCAGGGTAATTTTCGGATACGGCAAAGAGGGTTTTTAACGCTCCCGTGAGCTGATTATCGGCTGCGGCCTGATCTTTAGGGTTTCCGGCATGCATTAGGGCAGAGCGGGCTTTGGTCACCTCTTCCAACACTTCCCGTTCATGCTTCATGTAGCCCTTAACAGTTTCCACTAGGTTAGGAATCAGAGAAGATCGTCTCTTCAGTTGAACATCAATCTGAGAATAGGCTTCATGAACCCTATTTCTTTTGGTAACCAAAGAATTAAAGATACTAACTGTAGCAAGCAAGAGGACTATAATGACTACGAGTACGATAGTAAGTAACATTCTTTTTATATCTTAACTCAAATTCATTTAAATTACCAGGCCTAGTCCACCAATTTATGTAAATGGCCCTGAACACGCACATAGTCAAACATCTTCAAAAATAGCCATAAAGAGACCAGAAACCACACTATATTTAGCCCAGTCGCCCATATCAACTCACTCCAGGGAACAACCCCGGTGATTACCACTTGCCTCATCCCCTCAAAGACATGCGCAGCAGGGATAGCCAAAGAGACTGGTCTTAGAAAAACAGGCAAGACACTGACCGGATAAAATACTGCCACAAAAGGCTGGATCAGCATTGTCAAGGCAAAAGCTAGAATCTGGGCACTCTGCCCAAATCTCAGGATAATAGAGGTGGCGATCAGTCCCAGCACCCATCCAAAGACAAATAGATTTATCGCAAAAGGGATCAGCAATAGTCCAAAGGAAAAGATATTAAAGCGGAAAAAAGCGAGCGCTGCGATAGATAGCACTCCCCCAATCAGAGCGAGTCTCACTACCCCAATCAGTACTGTTGAAGCTAGAAATTCACCAACCCGCACCGGAGTAACAAATAAATTAAGCAAATTACGCTCCCAAACCTCTTCTAAAAAAGCAATCGAGACCGCTTGCTGTGATCTTTGAATAAAGTTCCAAAAAACCATTGCTCCAAGTAAAGCGCTGACAATCCCTGGGATACCTGCCCGGGATTGTTGCAAGTAAAGAGTCAACCATCCCCAGATTAGAAGGTCGACAATTGGCCAAAAAACAATATCTAAGATCCTCGGTATCGACCGCGGATAAAGATACAGATACCGCAAAAGTAGTGCATAAATCCGTGTTAAGCTCATGTTTCCTCCCTAGCTAGTTTAATAAAGACTTCGTTTAAATCTTTCAGGCCAAATTTCTTGATTAACTCTTTGGGAGTACCCTCAGTCACGATCTTGCCTTCGTTAATAAAAATGGCCCGATCACATAACTCCTCGACTTCCGCCATGTTATGGGTAGTATAAACAATAGTCACGTTTTTCTCTTTTTGAACCTGTTTAAGATATTTACGGATTCGGTCAGCGATATCCGGGTCCAAAGAAGAGGTCGGTTCATCCAAAAACAGCAATCTGGGGGAATTTAACAAGGATTTAGCCAGATTAACCCGGGTCGATTGGCCGGACGAAAGCGATCCGTATAATTTATCAAAAAAGGGAGTAATATCAAAAAAATCTACCAATTCTTTAACCTTCTCCTTGTAATTAGGTACTTCGTATAACCTGGCAAAAGTATATAAATTTTCCCAAACTTTGAGGTTGGTCGGCAGGGATACATAGGCAGATGAAAAATTAACCTGCTGCAAAATCTCATGGCTATTCTTGGGCATATCTTTACCAAAGATTTTGACTGTCCCAGAAGTAGGAATAATCAGTCCTAGGATCATCTGGATGGTGGTGGTTTTACCAGCTCCATTTGGACCAAGAAGCCCCAGGATCTCTCCTTCTTGCACCTGGAAGCTGATATTGTTAACAGCGGTAAAGGTGCCGTAAGTTTTGGTAAGATTAGAGACTTTCAGTAAAGTTTGCATAGGCTCTATTTTAAAACATCTAACAGGTCTTTGAAACCATAAGTATTAATAATATCTGCACTTGTGGCCCAGCCACGCCTGGCCACGGCAACTCCGTAGTCCAGTTGATCCATTTGTTCTAGGCCATGAGCGTCCGAATCTATCACTAATTTGACTCCCTTGGAGATCGCCTGCCTGACCAAGTCATCTCTCAAATCGAGTCTATCTGGAAAAGAATTAATCTCCAGGATTTTACCTTTCTTGGCACAAAATTCAAAAACTTTTGCCCAGTCAGCCTCAAAAGATGGTCTTTGATTTAAGAGCCTACCGGTAGGATGAGCCAGAATCTGCACATACGGATTACTGAGGGCTTTTAAGATCCGCGCTGTCATCTTTGACTGCTCCATCCGATGTGCCGAATGTACCCCGACAATGCAATAGTCTAGCAGCTTCAACCCCTCATCGGGCACAGAGATTGATCCATCCGGTTGTATATCTGCTTCCAAACCTGCCAATATCTCTATCTTACCTGCATATTTAAGCTTTAATTTGTCAATAAATGCGCTGCGTTTTTTGAGGATGTCAATAATTTTGGGTTTACTGTGATTAGAAGTCGCTGGAGAATGATCAGAAAAACCCAAATATTTATAACCCAAAGCCAGAGCCCTTTTGACCATATCTTCCATGCTATCTCGCCCTAAGTCATGGGAGGGTTCAATAGGATAGCTCGAGTGTAAATGCAAGTCACCCTTCAAGGATCCGTAGGGAATTAACTGAGGCAGTTGATGTTTTAAGGCTGCCTCTATCTCTCCAGCATCTTCTCTTATCTCCGACGGGGGTGTTTGCATATCTAGTAGCGAGTAAACTTCTTCCTCTGTTTTACATTCAATCACTGCAGTTTTGAGTTTTTTTACTCCGTATTCGCTAATCGAGTAACCTTTATCCTCAGCTAGCTTGCGGAGACTAATATTATGATGCTTTGATCCCGTAAAATGCTGCAACAAATTTCCGTAATTTTTTGGTTTACCTACCAACAGATCGATTTGTAAATGAGAGGTCAGCATCACCATAGCTTTATTTTCGCCCTGATCAACTATCCTGGAAATCCCCGGCATTTTAACAAAGTACTTAATAGCTTTTTCCGGATTGTCAGAGGCAACGGCAAAGTCCAGATCCCCAATGGTCGCGACCTTTCGGCGCAAGCTACCCAAGCAATCCGCCTGCTTTACATCCGGAGATTTGCGTAAGTAATCGAGAATTTTAGCTGCTAACTCTTCAGCAAAAGGTAGCAGCATTCGATCTTTTTCGCTGTTAGTATCTTTTAAACCCAGTAAGATATTCTCGGCTAATTTTTCCGAGAAGCCTTCTTTGATTAAGCTCCCGTCTTCTAATCTTTGCTTTAATTCTTCTAAGTTCTGAACTTTTAAACTTAAAATCCTTTGGGCGGTTTTCGGACCGACTCCGGGAATATCCAGAGCTTCAAAAAAGACTGGGGGCAAATCTTTAGTCAAAGATTCAAAATGAGCTACTTTTCCGGTCGAAAATAGTTCGTTTAAATGCTCGCTTAAGTTTTTACCAACTCCGGGCACTTCAGCCAATTTTCCCTCTTCCCAGAGATCCTTGACCTCTGAGGTTAGATGCTCTATGGCGTCAGCCGCTGTTTCATAGGCTCGGATTTGAAAAATGGAAGCTTTTTTGAGGGTTAAGGCAGCAGCAACATTCCGCAGCAGCTTTGCCACATCCCGATTAGTCAAATCCATATATTCAATAATATAACTCTATCTTAAAAATAATGTAAGAGCTCTCGCTTTTGTAGCTGTGACGTCTTAAAATACTTATATGCTGACCCAGGAGAAAAAATCGTTCATCTTTTGCAACACACTTACAGATCAATATTAGATGTGGATCGCAATCTTTTCTGATTAAGTTAAGACAGATCCTTCATGAGAGTTGGGATATAGGTTTGGGCTCTCTATATCGGCATAGTGGTGCATATAGCCTTGCTTACTCAGGTAAAGATGTAGTAAAATTGCGTGACTTGATGTATCCAAGCTCTGAAGTTCCTTGTTTAAAGAGGAAAAAAGACATTTTAGATTTTGGAATCAAGATTTGGGGCCGTAGCTCAATGGTAGAGCAATTCCCTGTCACGGAATAGGTCGCCGGTTCAAATCCGGTCGGTCCCGCTACTCTATTTTGACTTCTTGACAACAGACCTCAGTTTGGTATAAAACAACTACAAGCTAAACCAAGCCTCATAGTTTCGCTATAGGAGATACAATCAGTGCCTAGACCAAAGAAAGCCACCAAAAAAGCCATTCGAAAAACAGCTGCTGAAACTCATTCCAGCGAGACAAATAATTCAAGTTTCCTCCAAAGAATCCAAAGTGAAACTCGTAACCAATTTTCTTATCTTAATTTAATACTTGGAGGATTGATCCTGTTAGTTGCTGGTATTTTGATCTTCAACTATTTTAGTCGCCCCAATGGAGATCTGGGGACTTCTCAGACTACTACAGCCTCACCGACCACCAGTGTCGATGTCACCAAAGATAGCCTCCCCGGAACTTATACAGTTAAAGCGGATGATACCCTATTTTCTATTGCCGAAAAATACTACGGAGATGGGTACCAGTTTACAAAACTAGCCGAAGCCAACAAATTAACTGATCCAGGTCTGATAATCGAGGGTCAAGTTTTAAATATTCCCAAGCTTGACTTAGCCCAAAGGGATCAAACACCTCAAGCAACGATTGCCCCAACTAGCGAACCCTCACCCACCGAGTCCACCAACACTCCATCACTTAATGCAGGCGATGAAAAGACCCAACCAGTCGATGGTGGCAAAGGCGGGGCTGTCAATCAAACCGAATGGGGAGAAAAGATTACAGCAGATACATATACTGTAGTTTCAGGAGACTGGCTTTCTAAAATCGCCGGGAGGGCTTATGGAGATATTTACGCTTTTCAAAAAATAGCCGATGCCAATGGAATTACAGATCCGAATGTGATAGAGCCAGATACCGTTCTCAAAATTCCAAGATAGATTTGTCTTTAGCCTTTCCTTAATCAAAGAAAGCGAGTATTGTTAATAGGCTCCCATGAAGTTATTTCCCAAGATCTTTTTACCTACCTTACTTATCCTAACTGTTATTTTTCTGAATCCAGTTTTACTTTTTTTCTCTAAACACCTGCTGCCCAAGCCCCCTATTTATCCTTTCAACCCATCAGAGGAGGTAAAAATAGCCACAGTCGCCGGAAAGATTAAATATTCGGTTGATTATACGATCGTGCTGGTCGGTGATTCCATGACCGAAAGGTTGGGTAATGGAGATGAGCTAAAAGGATATTTAAGTCTTTATTATCCAAATAAGACTTTCGAAATCCTCAACTATGGATTCGGCGCCACCAATATCTTATCCCTCCCAGATCGTTTGACTACAGCGACATTTATGAAGCGAGAGTTTAGACCCATTTTGGATATTGACTTCGATCTGCTACTGATAGAATCGTTTGGATATAACCCACTTTCCGAGTTGTCCTTGGAACAAGGCCTCCGGAAACAATCGGAGATGCTCGATATTTCTCTTAACCTCATTGACTCGGCTCAAAAAAAAGCTCGTGTGGCTTTTTTTACGACCATTGCCCCCAACAAGGATATTTTCTCCAAAGGAATTGTCGAGCTATCCGCTACTCAACGCAGCTCCTGGGTCAAAGAACGAAATCGGTATATCGAAAACCACACTGCCTATGCCAAAACTCACCAATTACCCCTGATAGATATTTATCATAGCTCCCTTGATCTATTTGGCAACGGAAAATCTATTTATATCGACTCTCAAGACAACCTGCACCCTTCTCCAACTGGAATATTTTTTATTAGCCAACAGCTAGCCTCAGGCATCTCTAAACTTCAACTGCTAAAAAATTAACTCCCCATTGTTTCCTTATAGCTAATGATATTTATTTTCCAGGCTTCATTTCTGGACTCATTAACCCAGTCCGAACACTGACAGCATCCTGTGGGTTAGGACTGGCTCGATCTGGCTTGGATCTTTGTTCAATCATGCGCTGAGGACGTTCTGGTGGTTTTAGCAGATCTGGAAAGGGAGTTTCCTTCTCGGGCAATTTGACTGCAAATTCTTGCTCTACAGCCTCTTTGACTACAGCTCCCGGGATCTCCGTAGCACCTCCCACAACTCCTCTTCCAACACTACTAGCAAGTCCTCCAATCAGCCCTTTTCCTCCAAAAGGACCCATTTTTGCTTCAGCTTGAGGAGCAGGGGCGACAGCTTTAGGTTCTTGTTCAGTAATATCAGCCATAGGTTTAGTGTACAAGAAAATAGGTTAGAAGACAAAAGAGGAGCCGACTATCGGATTTGAACCGATGACCTACTGTTTACGATACAGCCGCTCTACCACTGAGCTAAGTCGGCATATCCCAATTCTAAAGGTCGGAGACGTACATATCAAGAAAGAGCTTGTTTATTTCAAGACAGTCTGAGATAATAGATTTCCTAATACTACTAGCGAGCTGGTGGTATTTTTTTGGGGTTTTTTAAAAAAATTATGCTACTCGGAGCCTTGACCGGATTATTAATTCTTTTTTGTGTCTGTATCTTTACCTTTGTTTTTTATGCCTTTTTACAGAAGTTTTTTGGTTAGAACCAATTATTTCTCGGCTATTTCTTTTACCTTTGGCAAAACCCGATCCCAAGTCGCACCAGACATTTGACAGTATTTTTCTCCTTCGTGTACTGCTGAAAAATCACCCTGCAATACATGCAGAGTGGTTACGCCATTTTGCTCAGACAGCTCGTAGGTGATACCATCTTCTTCGGTGACCGGAGGTTTGGCTCCGCGAACATCAAGTACCGTAAATCGCAAGAATTTATCCGGCTCCAGGGCCGTTACCTCCCCTTCGACAATTATTATTCCGTTTTGGTCCTTCCAAAGAACCGGTTTACCTAGCTGCCAGTTTGATTCAATGTGAAACTGCGGAGATCCGCTCGAAAACTCGGGTGCCCAGATATCGGTATCCTCACGCCTAGTTAAGGCCTCCCAGACTCTCCCAACCGGAGCATTTATTTGAATTGTCTTATCTACAAACAGTTTGGCCATAGTTAAAGTATACCTCTTTTAAAAAACTTAAGCGGATGAAGAAATGAATAAGTATATATTTACAGCCGCTACTGATTATTTTTCAGCAGTAAAGATACAGTACCTAATCAGTCCCTTTTTCATCAATTCATACCACTCGACTGCTATAGTTGTATTAACAAAATACCGTTGTAAGTTGAATAATTTAATAAGGAAATACGGCAATAAAGCAATCCTTCTTAACCTTTGAAGTGAAGGTAACATATTTTTGGTAATATTTCTTTCCTTAATATTTTTAAAACCTATTTTCTTTAAGTAGCTTCCAAACTGGTCATGTTTAAACTCTTTAAGACCCAAGGCTGCTGTTCCCTCTATTCCCAAGTTGAGCATTTCCAGCTCCCGGGATGTAAAATCTTTTTCAGGCGCAAGAGTATATTCAAAAAATACGACTTTTCCATTTGGCTTTAGGATATTTAAAAATTGCCTTAAAGTCTTTTTTAGTTCTGCCGCATGAGAGAGGGTTTCTAAGGTAAAAATTGCATCAAAAGTGTTTTTAGTAAAAGAGGTCCTGGAATAATCCATTATTTCAAATTTCACTCTACCTTCGAGATTTAATTTCCTCGCTCTGCCTCTCGCCTTTCCTATTTCATAACTATTAAGATCTAGCCCGACAATATTCACCTTACTTTTTTCGGCTAAGTAACACGCAACCACTCCGTAACCACAACCAGCATCTAAGACCATTTGATTAGGTTTAAGACGCAGATATTTCGCTACTAAATCAGACATCAGTTGCTGTGCTTCATGTTCGGAGATGTTCCTTTGACCTTCAGGATAGTAACCAAAATGCTTTACCTTTTTAGTAATATATTCATAGCCAAGTTTCGACTCAAGACTTTTATAGTAACCCAAAACTTTTTTCTGATTAATATTCATATCGGAATTATACCAGTAAATAATTTTTAATAGCTGGAAAGTATTCCAGATTTACCACTTATTTCTAAAGTAAAAACAGGTCTTTGTTGCTACATTACAGCCGATCCTATTTTTAAAACTAGATGACTTTAAAGACCACCTTCCAATAGACAACTTTATGGATTTAAAAAAGGACTCTAAAGTAGAAAAATAGGAAGACTAGTATGTGTATTGGTGCAGTAATTAAACCTGGTACATACTTTTTAGCTACTCCTGACCAAACGATATGTTGGACTCCATTGGCGAACATTAGCACTAAGAAAAATGCTTGAAAATACTGCCTATTAGGAAAATCCTGAAGAAAATAAACACTGATCCAAAACCCTTCAAATACTAACTCAAATAGTAAAAATACCCAAAATGGCATTTTGAAGGCATACCATTTTTTATGGAACCCTGTAAATAGTTCTTCTAACACATGTGCAATCTGTACAAGTACACTTATCAAGAAAAATTGCTCCAAAAGACTCATAACTTAACTATACCAAAAGTGAGTTGTTTTTAGTAAGCAAAAAAAGTAATATTGACCCATAATTTTATGGCTAAGACTCCTGATGGCACCCTGAGATACTTTGACTACATTCCTGGACAATCCTTTCGTCCCTTTTTGCAAGCTGCTTTAGATCAGCGATTAGGTGCTCAATACGAAGCTTCGTCCAAAACAGATTACAAAGTTCATCCTATAATCGCTGATCGTCTTCAAAATATCCGGCTTCTTCCCCAAGATAGACGATACATTAGAGTAATTCACGCTCTTGACCCTGATAATCGTCAGCTTACCGAGGGTTTAGCCTACTTATTAGATACAGCTAGTACTCCACTTGCCACTAGGAAGATCAAGGAGCGTTTTGCCCAGACAAAAGTTTCCTTAGACGACTGTCTGACAGGTTTTAGCTCAGCCGAAAAGGGGATACTTGCAGAAAATTTGGCCTTTTTGCAATTGACAGAAGGCTGCACTGTGGGATGTTCCTTTTGCGGGGTAAGCGCCGCCAGAAAAGTTTCTTCTTCTTTTTCCTTGGAGTCATTAGTTAAGTTTGGCAAAGAAGTCCCTGGCAAGATGAATAGATTATCAACTTTATACTATGCCTCTGACCCTTTTGACTGGATTGACGGAGATTATACATATCTAGATTTATCGCCTCTTTGGGGTACTTACACCTCTGGTGTTCCTTATATGAGCACATCTTTACCACTCGGTGCAGAATTCTCTGTTCTGCGTTTTTTAGAAGCTAATTACCATCTTTATAATCAGGGAAAAGATGCAGCCTCTGTAAGACAGATACGCTTTTCTAGAACTTCCCATAATGCTGCGCGAGTAGATACTATTTTTAGTGTCTTAGAACAAAGAGGCGTTAGTAAGGACTTTTTATCGACAATGCAGATTAATGATCTAACTAAACAAGATTCCATTCGGAAAAATGGTCATTTAATTCATCATCCAGATAGAGATCCGCTAGCCGATGCATGGGGTATAAGTTGTCAAGATGGGGTATACATATCTCCTGGTCAAGGAGTTCGGGCGGGTATCGTCGAAGCATGTACGAGGGCCTCACCGACCGGATTATTCACATGGCCACTCGAACCCGGACGTATGACGATTCCGGTTGAACGCTTTACTGGTTCAAGCGAATATGAGCATCCAGGGACTGCAATTTATGGTCGACTAAGCTTTAGTCTAATCCCTGAAGCTGAGGTAATGGAGGTAAGAAATGGAAAAATTACAGATCGTCATGTTTACCCCTCCATCAGGCGTGATATAAAAACTTTTCTGGTCGCTCTGAGAAATCTAGGATCATTAGCCGTTTTTTACAACTTTGAGGACAACACTAGGATATCCAAATTACGGTTTCTTGTAGCAGACGAGATCTCAGAGTTACGTGATGAGTTTGAAAGAAGAAGAGAAAAGTGTGAAAGATCTTTTCCTCAAAATAAAGATAGTGAAGCAGTAGCAATAGCCACAGAACTTATACGAAGAACGAGTCAACGATTTGACGAGCTCGCTGAGGTCTTGAAACCGGGGTTTGGAAGATCAGAAATCCCCCCAGGACTTTTGACTGACCCATATGGCAACTTAAGAACAGAGATTCTCTCGAGGTAATATCCTACTGTAGAGCTTCTGGTAACATCATTCTCCAAACCTCTGGTGTAGTCTGCGCTCTAAGCGCACGAATCACCCGACACCTCGATGCTAAAAAAGCCGCACCATTTCTTCTATGAGAATCGTCTCCTTCGTGCGGCTCTTTAGCAAAGAAATGACCAACGCTACATCCATCACAAAAAACAGCAATAGTCGGCATTTTTTGGATTGGGAATTCAGTCTCTCCTGCTGGTTGATAAGAGACACCTGTCATCGTTTCAGCTCCACAACGTGCTATAGACATAGGTGAATAGTATGTTTCACAAGCGCAGAAGTCAATTAATACCGAAGATTAAAAATAATAGGTATTAAAAACTGAACCAGGCTTTTTACTTTGGTGTTTGTTTATCTATCTGAGGTCGCTTGGCAATATATTGCAAGATCGCCTGCTTATGAGATACATGACGATAAATAAGCACGAATCCAACAAATAGCATATAGCCTACTGCAACACCAATTGTATTGAATATCACATCATTGATGTCGGCAATCCGAAACGTAGTGTGTGCCAAGAGCCCTGTTACGAGCTGCGCAAGCTCAATAGCGATGCTAAACAGCGCTCCAGCAACAACTACCTTCTTCATGCGAAAGTTCGTAATGAACGGCAGCCCGAAGCCAAAAGGGATCAGCAGCAGAATGTTGAGTAGCGAGGTTTTCAGATCCGAAGGAGTAAGGGTGATAAGCGGGATAAGATTCATGTCTTTCCCAGCCGCTTGTCCATTCAGCATAAGGTCTGGTATAAAATACCTTAGAATAACTAGAGATTGAAATTGAAATAATGTGTAATCCAGAACCTTAACTATGTAGATATAGAATATAGTGAAGAATATCAAATATACGATACTTTTCTTATTTCTAAACAAAAGAAACACGGCAACACCGATCCAAATCAAGCCCAAAAGAAGTACAATCAATAAATTAAAATACATTACAAATCCTACCACCCTCTCGAACTCGCCTCGTTCGACGCGAGTCGAAGCGGGCCAATCACACTATATCATTCCTGATTTACGAACTTACTGATAACTGTCAATTGGAGCTGGTGACCGTACTTTGCTCGAACCTAAGACAATCTGTTACTCCAGACTTAATTCTACAACTTCAGTTACTCAAATGTCATTTAAATATTGAGATCTTTAATTAAAAACCTGGTGGATTATCTGAAATTTCAGGAGTACCGATCCATGGCAGTGGCACTAATTTATATTCGCATTCCCTTGCTTGTAGATGATACTTAAAAAATCCATTACTACTTAACTCTTTCGAGAGCTCCCCATATTTTTGCTCGATTACTTTAGCACATCTATTGTAAGCGTATGTATGCACTTGAACCATAAAAAGAATAAACAGATAGTAACTGAGAATAAGCGCAGGAAAAATAACAATGATTTTAAAGAGTGTACGGTTTTTTATTTGTAACCAAGCTAATGTTGCAATAATGAATGGGGCAACCCACAGAAATTTTATATCAAAATTAAAGGTTGTACATATCTTATCAATTAGCACAAGCAGCAGGAAAGAAAACAATGTCACTAGTACAGTTTGTATAAAGTATTTGTAAATATTAATCGACTGTAATTTTTTTGTCATTTTCTGTACATTTCTGTAGATAGCTGTTGATTAGAGCGGTGGACCGGACTTGAACCGGCGACCTTCTCCTTGGGAAGGAGATATTCTACCACTGAACTACCACCGCTTAAGAGTAGAGTATAGCAAACTCGCACAAATAAAGTTAAGATATAATTAGTTTATGCGCCGTAACCGTTATCCTTCCAAATCCTATCGGCCACGATCTGTTCGTCATTTTGAACAAAAAGGTAAACAAAAGGCTATCTGGTATTTGACCTTTATACTGGTCTTGCTCTATGTCTTTTTTTCCTGGGGAATACCAACAATTATCAAAACAGTTTCTCGTTTCAATCATCCCAAATCAGCGCCCAAGGTAGGTACTGATTATATTGAGCTAACCCCACCGGTTTTTAGCATCCCCTACGAAGCTACCCCCACTGCCTCTATCCGTATCTTAGGATATTCTCAACCCAATACAGAAGTCGCTATCTATCTTAATGACACCCTAGCTACCACGGTTCACACTGCAGACGATGGAACCTTCGAGTCAAGTGCATTGAGTCTGGATAAAGGCGAAAATTACCTCTATGGAAAAACAGTTGATTCCTCCGGAAAGGAGAGCCTCTCTTCAAAATCTATCCGGATAGTCCTGAATATCGACAAACCAATACTAGAAGTTTTTGAACCTCAGGACAATAAAATAGTTTCCGGTGGAGACCGTAAAATCACGGTCAAAGGCAAAACAGACGCTTTGAGTATTAGTATCAATGGATCAATAGTGATTATTTCCTCAGACGGCAGCTTTTCAAACGACCTCCAGCTTCAAGACGGAGAAACCCAAATTACTATTGTGGCCACAAATAGCGTGGGCAGTAGTACTTCCGTCCAAAGAAAAGTTACTTATTCTCCCTAACTGACCAACAAACACCCAACCAAAAAAGCAGCACCAACATCACCGGAGGAAAAAAGAGGCTATTTATAAACTGGCTATTGACCAACACCCCAAGCAGCAGCCCTCGGATCACCAAACCTAACTGATTAGAGTATTTAGCAAATATAATCCGGATCCAAAAATATAAAAAAGCTATTAACCCCGATATTCCGGTGGTCGCTAGTACAAATAGCAGGCTCGAATCAACCCCTGCCCCGGCATGTCCTCCATCCTCGGAGTATGTTTTAGTTAGAGCCAGGGTATCAAAAGCTAGTCTTAGGTTATTAAACCCCACGCCGAGAACTGGACTAGACTGAAAGACTAGCAATCCGTTTTTCCAAGAATAGAAACGTTCTATCGAAGATTTATCTACTCTAAAGCCTCCAATAATACGCTCTGAGAATTTAGGGATAGACAAGTAGAGCACTAAGTTTATCACCAGCAGGAGTATCAAAAGTTTACGGTACTTAAAAAATCCCCATATTAAGCACTGAACTATTAAAAATAGATAGGCTGAACGAGAAAAGGTGAGAATAATCCCACTACAGATTAAAACCGCAAGCCAGACACTCCACTTCTTTGGCGCCTTAACCCAGCTAAAAAAAGTTATTGCCAAAGTGACATTCAGAAAACTCCCTACAAAATTAGGATCTAAAAAGGTCGAAACTAGTCTACCTTGATGCGGATCAAAACCAAAAGGGGTTAAGGGACGGAGGTCAGAAAAGACCACAAGTTGGAGGATCCCTAAAACCGAGATTACTCCACCTAAAATAGCTAATAATTTATTTACCGTTTCCAGAGAGGTCACTTTTTCCTTGATTAAACAAAAGCCTATCCAAAAACTCAGACAATAAAAAATAAACCTAATGAGATAAAACCCTCCTTGTAGATGCCCAGAAACTAGCAGGGATAAGACAGCTACTATCCAAAATGGTAACCAGAGTAGTAGCACTTTCAATGTTGAGAGGTTTCTCTTTACTCCAATCTGCCAAACTAATAAAAAAACTACCGCTAGTCCTAACATCAAGTCATAGACCGTTACCGAAAGACCTCCTCCGCCAAAAGGAAATCGACCAAATTCTCCAAATACCAGAGCGACAAAGGTCCCGATCGTTAAAAACCAGACTAAGTTCATACTTTTATCAGTCCAAACCAGGTAATTTTCTTCGGACGAATATTTTGCAGCATATACTCGTCACTAACCTTTTTCATTTGTTGAACCGCTCTTCTTTTCTGGATCAATTTCTGCCAATTCTTCAGAATATACCATTCGCTGCTGATTGCTTCCTTAAAATATCCATGAGTACCTAAAAAACGTACCGTATTTAGATTAACCAAAAAAAGCATCAAAAGATGATAAGGATTTTTAAAGAGCTTAGCTGGAAAGTCGGTAATAATAGTCTGGGTCATATTACGAAACTGCAAATATTCAGTTAGCTTTAAATTTTTTCGGGAAGTAGCTTTATGTATATGCCAAATCTTAGCTGTCGATTCAAACCAGCCCTTAAATCCGGCCATCTGCGCCCTCAGGCACAGGTCAACATCCTCATAATAAGCAAAGAAGGTTTCGTCAAACAGCCCGATTTTCTCTAGCATCTCCCTCTTAAACAACCCGCCGCCTCCGGTAACCAAAAATACAAAATTAGATGTTTTAAATTTTTCACTCGGCTCACCAAAACCAATATTATCAGCATGACCTACCATATCAATATAATCACCAGCCGAGTCAATTAATTCTGGGTTAAAAAACTGTAACATTTTTGCCGCTACCATTCCAACCTCTGGATGCAGGTTAGCAGCACTCACCAAATTCCGAATACAATCTTTGTCTACCTTTGTATCATTATTGATGAGTATAATATATGTTCCCTTGCTGACTAAGATTCCTTTATTTGCGGCCGGAGAAAATCCGATATTCAAAGGCAGCTTTATTAGGTTTACTTGCGGAAAATTTTCTTCAATATACTGGATTGACTCATCAGTCGAACCATTATCTACGACAATTATTTCAAAATCCAAAAAGGTTTGGGCTGTTAAACTTGGTAAACAAATCTTCAGCAGCTTATGACCATTCCAGTTAGGAATCACTATCGAAGCTGTTACGGTAGTTTTTCTGGGCGGTAATTTAAGTATAGGTGGGTAAATTTCTTGCACTAGAGTCTTTTGAATACTTGACGCTGCAAAAAGGCAAAAAAGACGACAAAGGACAAAGCCTCAGATAATACAGTTACAACGGCTGCTCCATTATATCCAAACATCGGGATCAGCATCAAATTAGCCGCAATATTAAAACTAACGGTAATCACCGAAAGAGCTATTACACCGGTTAAGTATCTGTCAGAGGACAGCAACACTAATGATCCGGGAACATGGATAAAGATAAAAGGAATAGTCAAAGACAGGATCAACAGAGTCGGGATAGCATTAATATATTGAGGCAAAAAATGTTGAATTAATATCGGCAGAACAACTACGAATCCGAGCAAAACCACAAAAGATGCCGCAAATAATAATTTTAGGGATTTGAAGTAGAGTCTTTTTACTTGCGCCAGATCGTTACTATGCAATCTGGCCAGGACTGGAAACATGGCTGTGGCCACAGTTGCAGGAATAAACACCACCGCCTCCAAAAATTTATAAGCCGCACCATAAATACCGGCTTCGTATGATCCCCGAATATAAGCAACTAACAAAGCGTCAATCTTGAAATAAATCAGGCCCAACACACCCAAGATACCATAAGGCAGTGACCCGACAGCTATCTCTCTTAGCATCTCGAAGGAAAGGGCGTGTGGACTGGTTTTTGTCTCTTTGAGATACCTATAACCCAGCTTTATAGGAATAATAAAGAGCACTAAACAATAAAATATCTGACCCAAGACTATGGCCGAAACTGCCCCAAACACTCCATATCCATTACTCAACAAAAATACCCCAAACAAGGTTGTGGCGATATTTAAACACACCAACCCAACCGAAGACCAAAAAAGCTTTTCTACGCCTACAAAGGCGCTGTCCAGCGTAAAGGCAATCGCTTGCGGCAATACTGCCGAAACAGCCAGCAAAGTAAGGGCCACCCGCATATGATCAGGGTCGCTTACCCGCAGAAATAGGGCAAATAAGGCATAAACTACAGAGATCAGGGCCAGTCTAAAAAGAAGTACCGAACAAAATAGTTCTGAGAGTTTATTTTTATTATCCTTTTTGTTGCTCAAAAGCGCGGTCTGTCTGGTTAAAAACCGATTTATCCCAAATTCTGCCAAGGCTGAAATTAGTGAAAAGTAAGAAAGCGCAACGGTATAAAGTCCAAAGATTGCCGGATCCCCTAAAATTTTAATTAAATATATGGTATAAAAAAAGGATACTACTTTAGTAAACAATTGGGCCGTCATAAGATAAGAAGAATTTCGAAAGATCCCCGGAGGCATAACTTTAGTGTAGCAGAAAAAATATCTTAAACAAGTCTTCCTTCCTACTTGCAACAGCCAAACTTACTCTGAGATAATAGGCTTCATGGATAATAGTTCAAATCCACAGCCTTTTACGCCGGTTGTCCCCCAACCAACCTCATCGCCGGACTCTTCTTCTATGAAAGGTCAGATGATCGAATTTGATGCCGAGAAGCATAACCTAAAAACTTATGTTATTGAATTCATCCAGACACTTGCAGTTTGTCTGGTGGTCGGAATTGTCATTTATTGGCAGATCGCCCAACCTCATAAAGTCTCTGGTTTGTCGATGTTTCCTACCTTTCATAATAATGATTATATTATTACAAATAAAATCGGCTACAAATTTAACCAGCCAAAAAGAGGCGATATCGTAGTCTTGACTAATCCCAGAGACCTCTCTGAGGCTTTTATTAAACGGATCATCGGACTTCCCGAAGATAGGGTAAAAGTTCAAGAAGGTCATGTGTATATTAACGGCGAAAAGTTAGTAGAGAGTTATTTAGCCTCCACTTCTTCCACCCCACCCGGAGCCTTCTTAACCGAAGGTAGTGAGGTCTTTGTCCCCGAGGGTAGTTTTATAGTCCTCGGCGATAATCGAACCGCCTCATCTGACTCCCGAGAATGGGGATTTGTCCCCAGGCAGGATATTATCGGTCAGGTGTTTTTACGCTACTGGCCCAAAGAGTCAGTTGGTTTTATCCCCGGAGATGTACAGTATTAGAGTTAAGAGTTAAGAGTTAAGAGTTAAGAGTTAAGAGTTAAGAGTTAAGAGTTAAGAGTTAAGAAAAGATTATTCCTGAGTTTCGAAGTATTGACTGATAGCTTGGTATATTTTATTAATCTTCTCACCGGTCATATCTGGGTGTCCATCCATGCGAATCTCTAGTTTTGCCTGAGTACTAGTTTGAATATATTTAACTTTAGTTTCCTTGGTCCCTTTACTCAAGATTTCAGTCAACCTGGTTTGAATTCGATCGACATCGTCATTAATAATATGCATCATATCCTTGACCGCTCCTCTGCGTGGGCCAATTTTATGTTGAGACCTCATTTTACGAACCAATTCTTCCGTACCGCGCACCGATAAATTCTTGCGTAAGACCTCTTTATACCCTTCGATCACCAAGCGTGGATCATCCAAAGCCGCCAAGGCTCTAGCATGCCCTTCGGTGGTTTGACCGGACATTAACGCATCTTTAAGAGCATCGGGGAGAGTTAGCAGACGAATAGTATTGGAGATATATGATGGGCTTTTAGAGACCCGTTGAGAGATCTCAGCATTACCCAAAGCAAATTCATCCATTAATCTACGGTAAGCCTGAGCCCGTTCAAGTGGATTTAAATCAATGCGCTGAACATTTTCCACAATTGCCATTTCCAGCATTCCCTGAGGAGTAGTTTCGCGGATAATAACAGGGACTTTCTCTAACCCGGCCAGCTTTGAAGCCCGCCATCTTCTTTCACCAGCAATGATCTGGTACCCAGCAGGAGTTTTAGCAACTACAATAGGTTCCAAGATGCCATGTTCGCGGATAGATTCAGCTAGCTCCGCCAGGGATTCGGGAGTAATAAGACCCCGGGGTTGTAAGGGGTTAGTCTGCAGCATATCTGCAGCCAGTTCAAAGATTCTGTCGCCGTTGTCATCCATTCCTGGTCAGACAGTAACATGTTTTCGTGAAAATTACTAGTCTATCTTTCCGTATCAGACTAGCTACACTACGCAGATTTGCTTTTTACCTAATTTCTTTTTGAACTCTACTTTACCTTCAGTCATAGAGAAGATTGTAAAATCATTACCTTGTTTAGTACCTACTCCAGCATAAAATTTGTTACCCTTTTGGCGAACTAGGATGTTGCCAATCGTAACTTTTTCGCCGGCGTAACGTTTTACTCCCAACCTTTTGGAGATTGAGTCTTTATTTCCGGAAACAGATCCTGTACCTTTTTTGGAAGACATTTATAGTTCTCAGTTCACAGTTCGCGGTTCACAGTTTAGTTTTTTGACTATAAACTATGTACCATAAACTATATACCGATTATTTCCCCTCCTTTTTCTTGCTTGACTCTTGACTCTTGCTACTAGCTACTTTGATTGTGGTTGTATAAGTCCTGGCTCCGACCACTTTTCTGGTATTGGCTTTAGCATGATATTTTGCTACCCGGATCTTACGACCTCTCTTAGAACTTAAGACCTCAAATTCAATGGTTTCTTTAAGATAGGGTTTTCCGACAGTAATTTTATCCCCATCAACCAGCATTAATACTTTGTCGCAAGTAATTTTTTTAAGATCGCCCAAAAAATTAACCAAGATTTCCTGATCGGGACTAACTTTATATTGTCTTCCAGCTACTTCTACAACGGCGTAGGTAAACATAACCCAAAGATTATACAAAAGATCAGAGGGAAAGTAAACTACAAGCTCCTATTAAACCTTAAATCCCAAATACCGGAATCTCTTTTTCTCGCAGCCCCCATCTATTTACCGAAGCTGCCAGTCCCAAGGACAAAAGCGAGATAATAATCGAGCTTCCACCGTAAGATAAAAAGGGCAATGTAATACCTGTGATAGGCATAATTCCAATATTCATCCCAATATTTACTACAACTTGGAAAAAAAGCATCCCGATTACCCCCATCACAATCAATTCCCCAAAACGGTTTTCTACCCGGATTAAAGTAGCAAAAAGTAGATAAAAAATAATCGAGTACAAACTTAGTACAATTATTGTCCCGATAAAACCTAGCTCTTCGCCAATAAAAGCAAAGATAAAATCTGTTCTAAACTCCGGTAAAAACTGCAGCCTTGACTGCGTACCTCTGCCAAGCCCCCTTCCCCAAAATTCTCCGGAGCCAACAGCGATAGTAGACTGAATAACGTTATATCCTACCCCCAAGGGGTCATGGTTGGGATATAAGAAACTCAGGAATCTTAGACGTTGATAATCCTTTAGCAAAAACCACATCACTGGCAACACCAAGATCCCCAGTATTCCCAGAATTCCACTCTTAACCATCCCGATATTTGCAGCCGCCAACATAAAAAGCCAGATACACCCCAGTGTCAAAGTGGTACCAAGATCTGGCTGCTTAAAAACCAATATTCCAAAAGGCAGAAATATCAAGAAAGATAGAAAAATATTTCTCCAGGTAGTCTTTTTGTCTCCCCAAAAGACCCCCAGCGACATAATTAACGAGAGTTTAGCCATTTCCGAAGGTTGCAAATTAAAAAAACCAAGGGGTATCCACCGCACAGATCCCCTTGTTTCATAACCCAATACAAATACTACAATCAATAAAATACATACTAAAATATAAAATGGTTTAACCAGTACTTTTAATGCTCTTAAGTCAAGGCTCCTTAAGCCTAAATAACCGATCAGTCCGATCACCGCAAAGATTGTTTGCTGAAAAGCCAAGCTATGGTTGGAGGTAGAGGTAAAAATTACTGTAATACCCAGCGAAAGAAGAAGCAGGACTGGAACAATCATTTTGATTTAAACTGCAATCTTTTTTATTTCTGCCTGATCAGATTTTACCAATTTAACAGCAGAGGTCATTTTAAGAATCATTTCTGTATATTGCTCCGGCCACTGCGGAAGGTAAATTTCAATTTTATCTTTTAGGGTCAGGGTGGCATCTTTTCTCATTTGTTGAACCTGTCGGATTATTTCTCGAGCTTTTCCCTCTTCGGCCAAGTCCTGAGTAACGACCGTGTCCAGCTCAACAGCAGGTTTTGGAGCAGATGACTTTTTATACTCTACTGATTTTACGTTTAGCTCTTGGGCAATTACCTCTTCCAAATCATCACTCAGCTTCCTGGACAAAGAATAGGTGAGCTTAGCCAAGGGTTGTCTTAATTTAAGCTCGGCTTCTTTTCTCTTACTGTGACCTAACTCCACTACTTCCCGAACTGTTTTCATATCTTGAACCAAAGTTTCGTTTAGTAAGCCTTTGTCTCCTTCTGGGTAAAAACTTAGATGGACGGACTCTTCGTCGGTCAGAGTACGATAGATCTCTTCGGTGATAAAGGGGGCGAGGGGGGCAAAAAGCTTAGTGAAAGTGACCAAAACCCCATACATCACAGAAAAAAAAGTATCTTGATCGATCAGGTTTTCGTTATTGCTGACTCTGTCTCTTGACCGGCGGATATACCAAGTAGAAAAATCCGTTACCAGAAACTCCTTTAGGAGCTTTGTGGCCGCTGGTAAATCGTAGTTATCCAAAGCTTTTCTGGATAAAATTACGACTTCAGTTAAACGGGCCAAAATCCATTTATCCAGCACAGATAAACTAGCCTTTAGGGTCCCTGGATCGATCTTGTTGCATTCCCATTGCAGGATACTGGCGTAATCCATAAAAAATTTGTAGCAGTTCCAATAAATCAGTAGGAATTTATAATTTTCCGAAACTCCCTCCTCTAAAAAGTTCATATCTTCACCCTTCATTACCGGCGAACCCATCAGGTAGAGTCGTAAGGCGTCTCCGCCGTAAGTATCCAAAATCATTTTAGGATCAGGGTAATTACCAAAAGATTTACTCATCTTTCGACCATCATTACCAGCCAAAACTCCGGTACAGATTACATTCGTAAAAGCGCCCTGATCAAATATCAAAGTCGAGATCCGAAGCAGTACATTAAACCAAGCCCTCACCTGGCCAACATATTCAATAATAAAATCTGCCGGTTGAGAATCTTCAAAAGCTTGCTTGTTCTCGAAAGGATAGTGGTATTCGGCAAAAGGAGCAGACCCAGAATCCATCCAACAATCTAATACCTCCGGAATCCGGAAGTACTCTTTTCCGTCTTTTTTCAGCACAACCTTGTCACAAACATCCCGATGCAGATCCATCGGCTCACCCCTAAAGAAGTAGGTCGGTTTTGCAGTTCCCGGTTCACGGTTCACCCCGATATAACCGGGGTTCACGGTAATCTCGTTGCAATATTGAGCCATTTCATTGAGGCTGCCGATAACTATTTCCTCTCCGGTTTTACTCCTCCAGATCGGCATGATTGTTGCCCAATAGCGGTTTCGAGAGATGCACCAATCAGGTGAGGTCTCCAGAGTATGTAAAAATCTCCCCTCTTTAATATGTTCCGGGATCCAGTTAGTCTCCTGGTTTAGCTCCTTCATTCGCTCTTTAATCTTTTGCACATCTATAAAATATGCATCCTGGGCCATATAGATTAAGGGGTTACTCCCCCGGTAAAAGGGTAGCCTGTGGGTATAAACTTCGCTGCGAAGTAAAACCTGCTTTTTCTGCATATCCTCGGTTATCAGGGCGGAAGCATCTCTTAAATATATTCCTTTCCAGGGGCCAATCGTCAGGTTGCCCTCTTCGTCAATATCGCTTAGTGCTGTAATCCCATGCTTAAGCCCCATCTGAAAATCAACCTCGCCAAAAGCCGGAGCGATATGCAAAACTCCCGTACCTTCGTCTAAGTTTACGTCTTCGGAGAGATAAACTTGGAAGTCTGTCTTACTATCTGATTTCAAATAATCATATATTTGGGCATACTTCACCCCTCCAAGTTCACCTCCTGGAAATTCCGCAATAACCCGGACCTTGTTGCCAAAAGTGTACTGCACTCGGTCTTTGGCAACAATCAGATATTCTTGATCAACTTCGACCAGAGAATAAATAAATTTAGAATTAACTGCTAAAGCAAAGTTCGCCGGTATAGTCCAAGGGGTAGTCGTCCAAGCTATCAAGTAAATAGGCTTTGACTGCAAAGCTTTATCATTTATACACTCCGGGGTATTTGTTAATTCAAATTTAACAAAGACGCTTAGATCTTCCATCTCCTGATAGTTATCCGGATCCATAGCTACTTCAAATTGCGAAACAGGGGTTGATGTATCTGTCGAAAAAAGTGAGACTCTTTTGCCCTTGTAAATTAAACCTTTGTCATATATTTGTTTAAAAGCCCAGATCACCGACTCCATAAAATCAACGCTCATAGTATAGTAAGCGTTGTCCATATCCACCCATCTGCCGATTTTTTCGATATACCAACGCCAGTCAGAAGAGGCTGTTTGAACATATTTACGACACTCTTGAACATATTTTTCTATACCTAATTTTTCTTCTAGTTGAGCGCTAGATTTAATACCAAAAAGTTTGTTAACCTTTTCTTCAATCGGAAGACCGTGACAATCCCAGCCAAACACCCGGCGAACTCTTTTTCCAAGCATTGTTTGATACCGTGGTATCACGTCTTTAGCAATTGAGGGAAGCAGTGATCCATAATGAGGATTACCGGTTACAAAAGGTGGTCCATCAACAAAAGTATAGGCATTGTCCGGAGAACGGTCCTCAACGGATTTGGCAAAGATTTTTTGCTCTTTCCAAAATTTGGAGATTTCGTTTTCGATCTCTATCAGATTAACTTGTCCAGAAACTGTCTTGAAAGCCATAGAGGTATTTTAGCAGATCTTCTCTTAGCGAACCAGAGAGTTGTGTCCTGTGGATCATTCTAGACAAATTCTTCTTTCTTGTGTATAGTATTTTAACTTCATGACAGATTCCGGCAATATCCAAGACATCTTCCCCCCAGCCCAACTCGGCATTATCGGCTATGGTATCGTCGGTCAAGCTCTGGCTTATGGATTTACCACTGCTTCCAAGGGACGAGATGTTATTCGCTTCTACGACAAGTTCAAAAAGAGCCTACCTTTACCTGAGGTTATTGAGAAATCAGAGTTTATCTTCCTGGGTCTCCCTACCCCAATGAAAAAAGACGAATCGGGTATTGATCTATCCATAGTTGATGAGATGGTCAAGGAGATTACTAATTACACTGATAATACTGACAAAGTTATAATTATCAAATCAACTGTGGTACCGGGAACAACTCGTAAATATCAGGCCCTATATCCACATTCAAACTTTTGCTTTAACCCCGAATTTTTAACTGAAGCCAATTTTCTGGAAGATTTTCTGAACGCTAAGAGAACAATTATCGGCGCAAGTAGCGACCTTGTTTCCAGACGAGTAGCTGTACTTTATAAAGAGCGTTTCTTAGAAACTCAAATTTTCCAAACCGATCCTACCACAGCTGAAACAGTTAAATATTTTGCCAATGCCTTTTTAGCTCTTAAGGTCACTTTTGCCAATATTTTTTATGACCTTTGCAAAGAATTGGATATTAACTATGACGAAGTTAAAAGGCTTGCTACTACCGATCCTCGTATTGGTAATTCCCATTTAGATGTTACTGCCACTCGTGGATTTGGTCAGAAATGTTTTCCTAAAGATATGGTTGCTTTGCTCGGCGAAGCACATGAGCTCGGTGTTGATGTTAAAGTCTTAGAAGCAGCTTGGGAATATAACAAGAAAATTCGTAAAGACCACGACTGGGAAGAGATCCCCTTTGCTGTCAGCGAAATAAAGAATAAAGAATTAAGTAGTAAGAATTAAGGGCGACATATTTTCTTTATTCTTACTCTAACTTCTCACCCACTCTATCATTTTCAACAGTCCTTCTTTCAGGTCAACTTTTGGTTCCCAACCCAAAAGTTTTCGAGCTTTAGTGATATCCGGCTGTCTCTTTTTTGGGTCATCCTCGGGCAGGTCTTCGCTAAAGATTATTTCACTCTTTGAATTGGTCAGTCTCTTCACCATTTCTGCATACTCAACTACTGTATGTTCCTCAGGATTTCCGATATTCACAACCTCTCCCTTGGTATTCGGGCTAAACATCAATTTGTAAATCCCCTCGACTGTATCATCTACATAGCAGAGTGACCTGGTTTGCTGACCATCTCCGAAAATCGTCACGGGTTTGTTTTCTAAAGCTTGGTTGATAAATGTAATAATCATCCGCATATCCGCCTTTTGCATTCTTGGGCCATAGGTATTAAAAATTCGGACAATTCGCGCATCGACCCCTCTATCTCTTTCAAAATAAGCAGTTATGGTCTCTCCAAATCTTTTCGCTTCGTCATAAACGGATCTTGGTCCGGTGGTTGAAACATTTCCACGGTATTCTTCTTTTTGCGGAGCTTCTAGCGGATCTCCGTAACACTCAGATGTTGAAGCAAAGAGAAATTTGGCTTTATTTTTTTCAGCAAATTTTAGCAACTCCAAGGTTCCTTGAGTATTCACTAACATTGTTTCCATAGGGAGGGCGTGATAGCTCAAGCTACTATGATGATTAGGTGACGCCGGGGAAGCAAAATGGAATACCGCCTCAGCTGTAATGTTTTCCGGTATTGGTTTGGTAACATCGTGTTCCAAAAATGCAAACTTGGGGTTACCCAAAAATTGCTGAATGTTTTCTTTGCTGCCGGTTAGTAAATTATCAACACAAATTACCTCATGACTTTCTTTTAAAAACCTCTCGCATAGATGCGACCCTAAAAATCCAGCCCCTCCGGCCACTAATATTTTCATAATTTATTCTCTCCCTGTCGTTTTAGCTAATTTATCTACCACTACATTTTCATATTCAAAGGCCATGTGTACACGCCTATCTAAATTCATCCATAAAAATCTAGACACTTCTTCTGAGGACTCCAGGATAATTCTTTTCTCAAACGTTATTAAGTAAAAAAAGTTTAAAGTAAAATAGGTATTTCCCTCGTAGGGATATTTATCGACTAAAACATCGAAGAGTCTTAGGTCTTTTTTATCAATCATTACCCCAGTTTCTTCTTGAAATTCTCTGACTGCACCATCTTTTGGATCTTCTCCGTTTCTTAAAAAGCCTCCCAGTAGCTCAAAGCTTCCTTTATGCGGATCCTGCTCTCTCACACCTACTAGAATTTCTTTTTCTCGATAGACTGGGGTGACGGTAGCTGTTGGTTTAGAATTATAAAATGTAGATTTATGACAAGAGGGGCATTTAAATCCTTGTTTTGTTTGATCTTTTATCTCTGCTCCACAATTCGGACAATACTTAAACATTAGTAAAAGAGATTGTAGATTAATTCTAAATATTTGTCTATGAATGAGGTTGCAAACTAACGGTTTTGTCTGAGAAAAGCGGGGATTTCCAGATCGTCGCTGTCATCAGTGCTATATTTATCTTCAATCTGGGTCTGATCTTCGCTAGATTGAGTCGAAGGTTCTTCAACAGATCGCCTACTACTCCCAAGATTCGGAAAAGCTCCAAAAGCTGATGATTGTTGTGGTTGAAGAACTTGCTGAGTTTGGGACTGAGGCGGGTTGTAATTACTTTGCGGGGTTACTCCACTTTGAGATTGAGTAGCAGACATCCCTAGTCCGGCATATTCCCGCAATCTGCCTCTGCTCTCATCAAATCCGGTGGCAATAACCGATACCTTGACCATATCCACCATGTCTTCTTTAATAGTCGCTCCGAAAATAATATTGGCATCGGGTTCAGCCGCCTGAGCTATAATCTGGGCTGCTTCATTAACTTCGGTCATGGATAGATCTGGACCTCCGACGATATTAAACAGCACACCTTTGGCTCCTTCGATCGATACTTCCAAAAGAGGAGACGCGATCGCCATTCGGGCAGCCACTGCTGCTCTGTTTTCTCCACCAGCCTGTCCAATACCCATCAAGGCCGATCCTGCACTACTCATAATTGATTTGACATCAGCAAAGTCTACATTTATCAGTCCCGGCATGGTGATAAGATCAGATATCCCTTGTACCCCCTGACCCAGAACAGAGTCAGCCAGTTTAAAAGCTTCCTGCAAGGTCATATTCTTGTCTACTACTTCCAGCAGCCGCTGATTGGGGATGACGATCAAGGCATCGACATGATCTTTCAGGCGTTCGATTCCCTCTTCGGCTGCCATCATTCTTCTTGAACCTTCAAACGCAAATGGTTTTGTTACTACTGCTACAGTCAAAGCGCCTACTTTTCTAGCGACAGAAGCGGCGATCGGAATAGCTCCGGTACCCGTACCTCCACCCATACCGGCGGTTAAAAAAATCATATCCGCATCTTGCATGACGTCTTCCAATTTTTGCACTGACTCTTCGGCAGCCGCACGACCGACCTCCGGATCTCCACCAGAACCCAGACCTCGAGTTAGTGCTTCTCCAATTTGGACTTTGGTAGGTGACTGGTTTCCGAGGAGTGCTTGCGCATCAGTATTTACAGCCACAAATTCAACTCCTTGGATCTGCTGAAGAGTAATCATCGAATTAAGAGCATTGGTACCTCCACCACCCAGACCAATCACTTTAATCTTGGCAAAGCGCTGTACATCAGGTTTGATCAACATATATGGGCCGATTGTAGCAGTTTAAAAAACTATTGTCGAGAGTGTTTATTAGGGCAGCCCTTCGGTCAACTCAGGGTAAAAACGATTTAATTAAATCACTTATTTTTTGGGTCACTGCCTTTATTGGCAAACCCTTGGTAAGAGACGGTAAACTCAGTTCCTTGTCGCCACTTCCTTGTCTAGTTCCATAGAGAATCAATCCTGCAACATTTGAAAAAACTGGTGAATCTATTTCATCCGTTAAACCGATGAATCCATCGGCATGTCCAATACGAGCAGGAAAACCAAGGATATATTTCGCCTGCTCTAGCGCCCCTATAGTCATCGATCCACCTCCACAAAGCACTAAACCAGACGGAATCTGGGCTCCGAATCCGCTTTTCTTAATCTCTTTACCCACAAATTTAAATATCTCCTGCAGACGGGGCCGGATAATGCTGTCTGTTACGGTTTTGCGGGATATTTTTTGGACGTCTTCGTTAATACCCAAAGCTTTAACATCGAGGATATCTTCATCTTTTCGCTTAGGCTCTTTTTCTCCTTCAGGAAGGGTAACCGCCTTTAAGGGTCTGCTCAACCATTGCTTAATCTTTTCAGCAGACTCCAAGGATATCCGCATCCCTACAGCTATGTCCGAGGTAACATGCCTCGCTCCTAGTGGAATAACGCTAGAATAAGCGATAGCACCATCTACAAAAATCACAATATCCGTAGTCTCCCCCCCGATATCCACCACCACCACACCTAGTTCCTTTTCAGTTTCAGTCAGTACCGCCATGGCCGATGACATTCCTGAAAAAACAAGTTCTTGCACATCTATCTGTACAGAATTAACACATTTAATCAGGTTTCTCATCGATGTAGTAGCACCCGTTACTATATGGGTATCAGTTTCCAAGCGGACTCCAGTCATCCCGATTGGATCACGGATGCCTTCTTGACCATCTACTGTAAAAGTTCGCGGAATCACATGCAATATTTCACGAGACGAAGGCAAAGCGATAGCCTTAGCGGCATCATTTACCCTCAAGATGTCCCCTTCCCGAATCTCCCCCTCAGGCTGAGCCACGGCAACCACGGCATGAGAATTAACGCTTTCTATCTGCGGACCCCCCATAGAAACAAAAGCCCCGGAGATTGAACATCCCGCCATTCTTTCCGCACCCTCAATGCTCTCATTGATAGCGGTGACCGCCTCTTCGATATCAACAACTTGACCTTTTTTTACACCCCGAGAATTAGACGCAGCAACACCAATGAGATTTATTCGATCATCTTCTCCAATAGTCGCAATTACTGTAGCAATTTTTGAGGAACCAACATCTATACCACAAACAATTTTATCTTTAGCCATACTAATTTTTTACTTCATTTCTTTTTTTCAAAAGTTACTATCGGTTTATCAAAACGCAAATCAACGCTCTCAATTGATCGTAAATCTATTCTATTCCTTTGTAAGATTAGTTGTAAAGAGGCTAGTTCTTTTTGATTATCTCTGTCTAGTAAAAAAATAAAGATAGTTTTTTTAGTCAATTGGTTAGGAAGCGCTATTTCTAAAATTAAATACATTTCTTTAATTAACTTAATTTTAGTAACTTTTGTCTCTAGTTCGTGTAGTCTTTCTAATATTATTTTGATATTTTTGATAATTCGCGCATCTATTTTTTGCCCAATATCAATTCCATCAATAAAAGCTGTGACTACCGGCAAATCAGAGACTGTTGCATCCTTAGAAAAAATTATTCCATTATCGTCAACAACAAAAGTTCCACTGGTTGTAGCATTCTCAAAAGTTAAATTAAGGGTTGGTATCAAATTAGCTGCAGCAGTGGCATCAACCTGTTTTCCCGAACTAGTACTTTCCCAGATCTTGAGTAGTCTGGCGGCTTTTTCAAAATCATCCGGGTCGGATAGAGCTTGGATTATAAGCGCTGGTCTTCTGGGTAATAAGGATAAGCTTAAAGTCTGTGGAAAAGTTCTAAAAATTTTAACACTCTCGATACAGAGATATTTACTTACTAAAGTATTGCTAATTTTCTGTTTGTCCAAAAAAATCATTCCTTTTCCTAAAATAGGTAAAGTATCGAACACCTCTTGCTCATTAACGCATGCTTGTGTTTGGTTATCAATTTTTAATGTCTTTACGACAAGCAATTTGAAGGTCGCTAGAAAAGTCACACAAACTATAATCAGACCAAAAATAGCACCTAACACAAAACGATTACGTTTTGAATGAAAGGTAGGCTTTGCTGATCTTCTATACATAATTAGCTTACCAATATATAAATTTCTTGGATTAATCTTTTCTCGGCATTTTCTAACACAACTGATTTAGCACTGCTCGCTTTTTCGGCCAACATAGGTAAATTATTTTTCATCTCTATAATCTTTTCATTTAAAGATTTTCCTGAGAGATCTTTTTCCTCAAGCACTTCTCCTGCTCCCTTGCTTTCAAAAAAGCGAGCATTTACTTTCTGCTCATCTTTATTTGCAGAAGGCAGTGGAATAATTAATGTCGGTAGCCCCACCCAAGCTATCTCTAGCAAAGTATTAATGCCCGCTCTCGAAATTCCCAGACTAGCGTGTTTGAGTATATATCCCATGTCCATTGCTTCAAAAAAACGACTGACTAAATAACGGTCATTGTCTTTAGCTAAATTTTCGGCGATGGAAAAATCATGGTACTTAGAATCTCCTGTTTGATGAATCACAAAAAAGTCCTTAGTCAAACTTGCAAGCTTTTCAAAGATAGAGCTGTTGATTGCATGTGATCCCTGATTCCCACCCGTTACAAAAAGAACTGGAGTATTATGTCTTTTTGCTTGCTCGAAAAAATTAGCTATCCTGATACTTGGCTTAGTAGTCGAAGTTAGAATCTCTGCTCTTAAGGGATTACCTGTTACTAAGATTTTATTTCTGGGAAAATCGTAGGGGTTATCAAAGGAGACTGCAATTTTGGTAGCAAACCAGCTAGAGACGGTATTGGCGATACCGCTTACTAATGTCTGTTCATGAACAATAATCGGAATCGATAAAAGCCAAGCGGCAATTACCACTGGCACTCCAATATACCCACCAAAGGAGACTACTAGGTCGGGCTTTTCTCGGAGTAAAATTAAAAAGGCTTCCAAAAACCCCCAAGGGATTTTAAGAATTGACAGAATAGAAAATCTAGTAAAATGTCTTTGCCATCTGCCAGTATTTAGATTAATAAATTTAATGCCGAGTTTAGGAATTACCCCTGATTCCACAGAAGGAGTGGGGTCACCTTCCATCGTCCTATTTCTACCAATATATACAACCTCAAAGTTATCTCTACTTAGAAGCTCCTTAATCACCGCTTGGGCTGGTGTAAAATGAGAGCCGGTAATAATAATTTTCATACCAAGGTTAATTGTACTTCGAAGCATTTAACCAGAGCAAGGCTTGGGCTGTTTTAGTTTAGGTCTTAAGCTTATCCGTTTTTTTAGATATATTAAGCAGTATCCCAATGGCACTCAGGTTAACAAGCAGAGCTGATCCACCATACGAGATAAAAGGCAGTGGTACACCGGTTAACGGGATCAGGGAAACCATCGCTGCCAAGTTAATCACGGTCTGTAGTCCAAGCCAAGAAGTAATCCCAAAAGCGAGCAGTTTACTAAAGCGGTCAGGAGCATTTTCTGTTATCTTATATCCTCTGTAAATTAAGTATCCAAACAAGGCAATTAGTGTCAGCGCTCCCATAAAACCTAGCTCTTCACCAATTACGGCAAAGATAGAATCTGTCGTGACCTCAGGAATATACTCAAATTTTTGTCTTGACTGTCCAAGACCCAGGCCAAACCACCCCCCAGAACCTAAGGCAATCAAAACTTGAGAAATATGATACGAAAAACCCTGAGGATCAGCAAATGGATCCAAAAATGCCAGGATTCTTTGTTTTCGATAAGCAGAAGTAAACACAAAACTTATAAATCCCACTATCGTAAGCGGCACCAAAGCCAAAAAGTGAGACATGGGCCCTCCAGCTGCAAAGTACATACTTAGAGCAATCAGAAAATAAACAATTGCCGAACCCAAGTCCTTTTGGAATATTCCAAGAATAAAGGTTACCGCGAGGGTAATAATAAAAAACGGTTTGGCATCTACCTTTTTCTCGAAAAAATATGCCAAAAAAACAACTGTGGTCATTTTGATAATCTCTGTTGGTTGAATTGTAAAACCAAATAGACGAAGCCATCGATGAGCCCCCCCACCGGTACTGCCAAGTCCTGGGATAAACACGGCAATAATTAAGATACAAGATATTATAAATAATAATCCGGATAATTTTTTTATTCGGGTAATATCAAAAACAGAAAAAAATATTAAGCATATAAATCCCAGAATTATCCATAATAACTGCTGCTTGATATAAAAATATTTATCTCCATAATCTTTAAACGCTTGCACCACAGATGAGTCGTAAACCATAATCAGACCAAATAGCGAAAGTAGAGCAACAGTTGCTAGAAGCAATACATCTACTCTGGGATGTGTTTTTTGCTTACGAGGTGGATTTATTCGAAACATAATTAATGAGACATGAAGGCAAGCCAGAGCCCAAGAATTGCAAAGATTATACCAGCCAACCAAAACCGTGTGACAATTTTTGGCTCCTCCCAACCTACATATTTAAAATACATATGGATTGGGGCCACCGGAATTAACTTCTTTTTTACTACTCTCTTGAAAAAGATCTGCAAGAGAGAAGAGACAACAATTACCACATATACTCCGCCAATCACCGCCAAGCCAATAATCTTACCGGTCAAAAGGCCAACCATGGCGAGAGCCGCCCCAAAACCGTATGCTCCAGCATCTCCCAAATAGATCCGGGCTGGAAAGACATTAAAATATAGATAAGCAATTAGTGCTCCAATCCATATTCCAACAAATATACCCAGTGTGACATCAAAGACAGAGTGAGCCAAAACTAAAAAAGCAAACAGACAAATCATCAAAAGACCGCTGGATAGACCGTCTAATCCGTCCGATATATTGTACGCATTGGAAAAAGACACGATCGCAAAAACTGCCAGTGGAATATACCACCAACCTAATATAATATTCCCAAAGATGGGAATAAAAATATTATCGAATCCAAGCAGAAAATATAACAGCAGCGAGGAGATCAGCGCAAAAATAATTTGATAAAGAAAAATATAACGGGATCTTAAACCCTTATATTTTCCACTAAAATTTAGGAATATTTTTTTAACATCATCAATAAAACCAATCGCTCCAAAGGAAAGAAGAGTAAATAGCAATATAAACAGTTCAGTTTTTATTAAATTCAATAAAAAAGCTGCCAGGGTACTTAGCACGGTAATTATCCCGATCAGTAAAATACCCCCTCCAACAGGAACGGCGATGTCCTTTCCTGAAAGCAGCAGATTATGTATTGGGGTATCTGCTGACACGCTTTCTCGGACAGATCCCTTTAGTTGTTTATTTTTTAAAATAAAAAGATAATCGATAAAAGGTATCAATAAAAAACTTGTGGTGAAAAAAGATATTAAAACCAGTCCAAGTAGTTGTACCATTTATTTTTTTAAACCTACCAGCCTACTGACAACCTCATCTAAACGATTTGCTCGTGCTCCCTTTACCAAGACTACATCACCTTTTGTTAAAACCTGGAGCAATTTATTAACTATCTCGGGATTTTTTAAGTTATATTCTAGCCTATCCTGATTCCATCCCAAGTTTAAGAGCTCCTCTGCGATATATTTGGTATCCCCAATCCCCAAAAAAACCAGATCAGGCTGCTCTTTCATAATTTTACGAGCGATTAAACGATGCAACTTTTCACTAAATTCTCCTAATTCCCTCATCTCTCCTATCACCGCAATCCTGCGGTGGGCCGATACTCGACTCAAGGTATCCAAAGCTTCGTCAAGAGCTATAGGAGCAGCATTATAGGTATCATCGAGCACGATTGAGTTATTATACCCTTCTAGGGGTTGGAGCCGATGCTCGGGGGGGGCAATAGATTCAAGAGCCTTTTTAATCTTCATCAACGGAATTGAGGCTTCAAGTCCCAATGTAGCTGCTGCCAGTAGCGGATAAACCTGGTGCAACCCTAAAAAATGTGATTTTATCTCGACACTTTCTACTCCGTAATTTAGGCCAAAACTTAGCTGGAAATTGGTGATTTTTATATCGCTCGCCCAGACATGACACTCTTTTGAGTTTGTTCCGAAATAGAGCACCTTAGCTTTTGTTGTCTCGGCCATCTTTTTCACCAATGGGTCATCAAAGTTTAAGATCGCCACACCAGCTGCTGGTAGTGACGCCACCAATTTCCCTTTTTCCGAAGCTATCTCTTCCACATCTCCCAAGAATTCACTATGAGCGTTAGCAATCCGGGTTACAATAGCCGTTTGAGGCTGAATTAAATGCAAATAGAAGTCCATTTCACCCTTATATTCGATGCCCATTTCTAAAACTATTTTTTCGATACCTGGCCTTACGCGGAGGATAGTCATTGGTAAATTAAAGATAGTATCCAGATTGGGCATCTCCGCATGAGTCTGCGCTGTACTGATGGTTTTATATTTTTGCATCAAAACTGCCTGAGACGCAATGACAGTGGTTGTTTTACCAACAGACCCGGTTACTCCAATAAACTTAGATGAAGGAAGTAGTTTGCCATACTGGCGAGCTAAAAAGATTCGCAACAGGTGGCCTCTTTTCTTAAACGGATTTATCCCCCTCCAGATGGGATGGCTATTTATATCGATCATCAATGGTAATTATATAGCTTTGATTACTGAAATTATACCGCTGATTTGAAGTTCATTACTACAGATAGAACAATATGCTTATTGCGTAGCTCTGCAGGCGATATCTCTTGGTGTCCTTTATCCCATATTTTTATCTTCTCACATTTTTCTAACATCCGAGGATCAACTAATAAACTACCTCCGATTGTGCCATTTAAAGAACTTTGCCAAACGGGTACAGCCAAACCTTGTTTGTTTAAATATTCATTTAAAATCGACACGCTAACCCCTGAATCAATCTCAACCTTGGCTTCATCTACTCCCACAACCTGCTTGCCGACAGGTAAGTTACCTTTGTCTATCTTTCCTTTGATACCCACAATTCTTAGACCAGCTGCTCTATTTCTAATAACTAATTTTCGTATTTTTTCTTTATCAAAAATAATTTTTGTACCATTTCCGAAGACAAGAAATGCGATTTTTAATTTAGAACATAGTTCTAAAATTTTTTCTAGTTCCCGCCTATTGGTAGCAATATAAAAAAACTGAGCGACTATCTTATCTTTTCGAAAAAGATAGTACTCTAATGGTTCGTTATATTTAACCCGATGTGCGCCTAGTTCTTTTATCAATAAATCAATATTATCCATCTAATTACTCCGTTGGAGCCAGACCATAATAGTTAAAAACTTCCTTAGCAATATTAAAAAATGTTGGAGCTGCAGTTTCTGCACCATAAATAGAACTCGATGGCTGGTCGTATCTTACCAGCATAATAAATTTTGGATTATCTGCCGGGGCAAAACCGATAAATGAAGCAATTGTCTTAGATGCATCGTAGTGACCAGCAACTGGGATTTGGGCAGTTCCAGTTTTACCGGCAACCTTGAATCCTTTTGGTTTAAAAAATTTAGCTTCTCCTTCTTCAACAGCTTTTACCATCATTTCAGTTACCAGTTTAGCTGTCTGCTCTGAAATGGGCCGTGAAACCTCCCGAGGATTAATGACCGTGACTTTTTCTCCGTCTGCAATAGTATGCACGACATGCGGTTCCATCATCACTCCATTATTGGCAATAGCCGCAACCGCCCTGACCAACTGCAAGGCTGTCGAAGAAATCCCCTGACCAAAGGAAGCAGTGGCTAGATCTATTTCCTTCCAACTAGGCAGAGGGCGAAGCTGGGGAGTTTGTTCGTCCTGCAGATCAATTCCTGTTAGTTCTCCAAAGCCGAATTTTTGAATATATGCAAAAAGTTTATCTGCTCCTAGTTTTTTTGCTACAAAAACCATGCCTGTATTATCTGAGTGGATAATCGCATCGGTCATACTCAAATTAGCTGAATATTTATTGTTCCAAGTGCGGATTATGTAACCTCCGATGCTTAGTGGCCCCCCACATCTGTCGCAGGAGGTCTCGGGCTGTACCAAATCTTCATTAATCCCTGCCGCCATAACCAAAACTTTAAAGGTTGATCCGGGTTCATACGAATCTACTGTAATAGGATTTCTGAAAAACTCTTTGGAAAAATCTGCTGGGGCAGCCGGATCATAATTAGGAAAAGAAGCCAGTGCTAAAACATTCCCCGTCTTTGGGTCCATCACAATAGCCGAGGCACTCTTAGCACCGTACTTTTCTTTTCCTAGACGCAAATTTTCTTCGACAATATGCTGAATAGTCCGGTCAACATTTAGCAAAAGCGTCTTACCTGGTTTAGCATCTTTTATTTTATATGTCCCAATCAGAATAGGTAGTCCCTGGGCATCCTTGTCCTGAGTCAGTAGTCCATTTTTCCCTTTTAACTCTCCATTATAAAATCCTTCTAACCCAAAATATCCTGCCTCCGAACCATACGCATCGCTGCTGATAAACCCCAGTAAATGAGCAGACGTTGAACCTTCAGGATAAAATCTAGTCAAATAAGTATCAAAGCCAATACCAAAAAAGTTCTCTTTTTCTATTCTTTGTTTCGTGTCCATAGATACTTTAATCCCCAAGCTGACCCAAAAAAGATCTTTCTGTAACCTACTATTTATATCTTCTTCTATTCTGGCTTGCTGTTGGGTTACCTGAATCTCTTTTTTTGCAGGATCAACATCTAGCTCGTCATGTCTCCTATCCTCCCAAAAAAGCAATGCCAATTTCCTAGCTACCTCACCTTTATTTTTAATTAGTTTAGGTTGAGCAAAAACTAGAAAGGTTGGTTCTGTAGAGGCCAGCAAGGATCCATCACTAAAATAGATCTGCCCTCTGGGTGCCAAGAGGGTCTGAGAGGATACTCGCTGCTGCTCTGCCCGAGCGGTTAATGTATCAGAACTTAAGATCTGCCAGTACCACAACCGAAAAACAATCATGATCAGGCCTAGATAAAGTAAAGATGGTACTATCCTAAAGCGCATGAAACTATTTAGCAGATGCTACATCACTTGGCTTGAAGTAGTCAACAAGATGAACTGCCCGAAATCCTAACAGTAAGGAGCGATTTTGAATCTCACGCAGGGATGATAATGAAGCAATCCTATTTTGCAAAATTTGATTCTCAAGCTGCAAATCATTGGATGTTTTCTCGAAGCGAGTTATCTGTTCTCCAAAGGTAGACAAACGGTTTAGAGCCCATATTTCGACCACCACCAGCAGCAAAAAAGCCATTATCCCTAAGGTAAGCATTTTTTTACGCAACTGTCTATTAACGATCAGATTTTTTAAATTTTTCATTTTTCTCAAAGATTCTCATTTTCGCACTCCTGGAACGTGGGTTTTTCATTATCTCTGCAACCTCCGGGGTTATTGGTTTTTCGGTAATAACCACTCCCTTGCCCTCTTTCTCAAACTCTTTAAAACTCTCTTTAGCTATCCTATCCTCCAAAGAATGAAAAGAGACTACAACTATTCTTCCTCCATCTTCTAGCAGCTCTACAGCCTTGGGCAAACTAGTCCTCAAGCTATTTAATTCATCATTTACCGCAATACGCAGCGCCTGAAATATCAGGGTAGCCGGATGAATTTTATCCTTCCCTCTGCCCACAGCTCTTTCCACAATACCCGCTAGTTCCGTCGTGGTCTCGATAGCTTTGAGCTTTCGACTTTCAATAATAGCCTTCAGCGCTTTCTTATTGACAAACTCACCGTAGGTCGCAAATAACTTTTCCAGCTCTCCTTTATTTAATCCATTGATCAGATCAGCTGCCCGAACCGAAAGATTCATATCCATTCTCATATCCAGCGGGGCATCCCGAGAAAAAGAAAAGCCTCTCTCGCCATCTTCTAACTGATTACTGGATACCCCCAAATCATAAACAAATCCCGCAACAGGTTGATCTATTAAATTATCCAGCTCGGCAAAATTTCCTTGCTTAATCACTACTTTACTTGAGAGACCTAAAGCTCCTAGCCTCTCTTTCGCTCTTTTAATTGATTCAGTGTCCTGATCTAACCCAAAGATTTGCCCCCCACGTCTTACTATCTCAACTGTATATCCTCCATCTCCCAAGGTGCAATCGACATAATACTTATTTTTTTCAATCTGCAATGCGTCAATTGCTTCGCTTAGCAAGACACTGGTATGAACTTTATCCATTAATCAGCTTTTATTTTTATCAATTCTTCTTCCCAGCGCTTTTTACTCCAAATTTCAAAATGGTCTCCAGCCCCAATTATCCAGACTTCCCCCCTAAGATCGCACTTATCGACACATTCCTGAGGCAGGATAAATCTCCCCTGTCTGTCCAAAAAACACTCATCAGCCTGAGAGAAAAAACTCCTGCGGTCTCTCCCACCAGCCTCCAGAGATAATGGTTTTTCGAGAATACTTTCTACCAACTTTGCCCAGTTATCTTTATCTAATCCCCATACTTCACCATCTCGACCCAATATTATGTAAAATTTGTCCTCATTTCCCAACTCTCTGCGTATCTTCTTTGGTAGCATTAACCTATTTTTACCACTAAAGTATGTTGTATATTTGCCCAAAAACATAATGTTTGGGCAGATTCACCATCTTTATTCATTCTGCTCCATTTATACCAAGCTGTCAATAGTTCGACTTCGCTCACTATAGAAAATTAATTCAGAGTTAAGAGGAATAACCGAAGTGAAAGCACTTATTGGACAAAAGCGTACAGCGAGGGAAGGGATTATTTTCCAAGAATTTTATTGACCACAGCAGCAGTAGGCGCCCCTTTTCCAGAGGCCTCTGGGGATTTTTGATCCGAGATAGGGATCGCATTCGCGACTGCGATTCCGGTACCGACAACGGTAAGGGCCTTAAAGGTTTTTCTGAATAGGTCTCTCTTTGTTTGTAACCCACCTTCTCCTGATTCAGACATAGATAAACTATATACAGACTGTTAGCAGATTGCAAGTATCTTTTTAGAAAAGGTCTATTTAGGAGAGTTAGCAAAAACGGTAAAAAGGCCTGCACTGTCAGCCTGAGCGGTCAGATTGCTGCCGGTAATCTTGGTCTCTAATATCTTCCAATTATTATCCTTTTCGATATATTGTCCAATTTGGGCATCAGTTGGTGGATTCTGCGCTAGTTCTATGGTCACGCTCCCCGGTGGAAATTGTTTGGCAGTAGGCACATTAAAGGCATAAACTTTACCCAAGATCTGTTTGCCTTCCGGGATTTTTGGTGTCCCGGACAGATCATTTACCAAAGTAAGTCCCACAATATTTAAATCTTGCCTAGAGGCTAGAGTTTTAAAACTAAAATGACTATCAGCAGAAGTTATCAACCCCAAGGCTACGTCCGGCTTTTGCATATGCCAGGTAGTATTAATCTTATAAACTTTAACTACCTTGTCCCCTGGTTTTGGCTTCTGCTTGATACGAAGAAGCAGAGTTCCATTCTCTACATTCAAATCAAAAACACAGTGCAATGGGTCTGAGGTGTCTCCCTTAGAACAGGTCCCAAAAAGGATCTCCTGGGTATATTCGCTCTTTTTATTCTGCATATCCAATGTGCCCGTTACCCCTCTATCGACCATCTCTTTGTCTTCGGTCTGGGATTGGTAGGCCAGTTCATAAGATATACCGTCATAATCGGACACTCTTTTTATATTCAAAGATAGGGCATTACCGTCGCGGCGAGGAGATAAAAGGGCGTAGGGACCGTCCGCATTAAAGGGCAAATCAACCTCTTCTTCCGGGAGGACTACTTTTCTCTGGGAAAAAGCTTTCAGACCTACTCCAGTCAATATCACAAGTATAATAATTCCGGCAACAAGTAGGATTGTAGTCTTTTGGGCAAGCAAGCGTTTTAGCATATTAGAATATTTTGGTCAGGAGGTAATTATCCAAATCCGAGATCTTTATTCTCTCTTGAGTGGCACTATCTCGATCCCTGACCGTGACACTTTCATCTTTCAGTGTATCAAAATCAACGGTAATACAAAAGGGAGTACCTGCCTCGTCTTGTGAGGCGTAGCGTTTTCCAATATTTCCCCGGTCATCCCAGGCGACCATCATCTTAACTTTAAGGGATTCGTAAATACCTCTCGCCTTCTCTACTAGCTCAGGTTTATTGGCCAGGAGCGGGAATACGGCAGCCTTAAACGGGGCAATTTTGGGTGAAAGTTTCATCACCACCCGTCCGTCTTCGGTTTCGAAGTAAGCGTCAATCAGTAAAAAGAGCACTGACCTATCCACTCCTGCCGAAGTTTCAATATCCCAGGGAATATAACTTTCACTCGTAAACGGATCCCTAAAACTCATATCTTGACCAGAGTATTTTTGATGACGAGACAAATCCCAATCCCCACGATGGTGAATACCCATAAATTCAGACCAACCAAAAGGAGCATTATATTCTATATCTGTCGCGGCTTTAGCATAATGTGCTCTTTCGTCAGGTGCATGATCCCGAAAACGTAAATTATCCTTATTTATTCCCAGAGATAAATAGAAATCCATCCTATTTTGCTTCCAATATTCAAACCATTTCTCCCCCTCTTTCTCCTCGGGCTTGATATAAAACTGGACTTCCATCTGTTCAAACTCACGAGACCTGAAGGTAAAATTTCCTGGAGTAATCTCATTGCGAAAAGCTTTTCCGACCTGGGCTATTCCAAAAGGGATCCTGACCCTAGTTGAATCGATCACATTTCGAAAATTTACATGAACCCCGTTGGTGATCTCTCCCCGCAAAAATATTTCCGATTGCTTACCTTCGATTACCCCCAAATAGGCTTTAACCAATAGATTAAACTGCTGAGGCTCGGTCCACTCTACCTTTTTTCCATTGTGCGATAATTCATGGTCTTTGATCTCGTCTTGTTTGTCTGCTCGAAGCCTGGAGTGGCATATTTTGCACTCTACTAACGGATCTGTAAAAGCCTCGACATGTCCCGAGGCTTCCCACGCTTTAGGGTTCATCATGATGGCTGCATCAACCCCAACGATATCCGAGCGTAGCTGGACCATCTCTTTCCACCATATATCTTTTAAGTTTTTTTTAAGCAAAACCCCCAGTGGACCATAATCCCAGGTTCCTCCCAATCCTCCATAAATTTCCGATCCAGGAAAAATAAACCCCCGTCTTTTACAAAGGGCTACTATTTTCTCCATTAAATTTTGCTGAGTGTTTGTATTCATTTTTTTCTTATACTACATACTATATACCAAATACCTTCACAGCACACCTCCTAGAAAGGCGCTGCTTTACTTACTCTGCTCTTTTTGCGCCTTTCTTAAGTTCGCAATATGTTCCCGAAAGCAGGTAGCCCACTGTATCTTTGGTTCAACACAATGTATACGTTCTCCGCGCTTTACTTGCGCCGCCTCATATGCTGCTGCCCTTAATAAACTAAATCCCAAAAACTGACAGCTAGCCGTAAAGGCAATAAAAGTTACCCTATCTCTCATCTTCCCTCGCTCCATCCTAAACACCTCCTTTCTGCATTAAAAAATGCATACGGGACGAAGGTATCTAGGATACTCCGCGGTTCCACGCCGTTTCCCCTCAACAACCATTAGGGCACTTTTGCGGCTTTGAAACTCCAGCTTGCCAAAGACTTTCAGCGTTTCATTAAGCCAGGAGGTTTTGTGAATTTTTCCATAAAAAAACTCGTCTCCTATAATGAGGGACGAGTTACACCCGCGGTTCCACCCTTATTGTTTAACTGAGCAAAGCTTTAAGTTAAACCTCCTTAATTTATTTCCCAGCTCCAGCTTGCCAAAGACTTTCATAGCCAGAAATATTTAGTTGTAGACAAATTATAGACAGATGAGTAATGCATGTCAAATACTATGAAAAAATAATTCTTAACGATGCGACAGAGCTACCTTAATACCAAGTCCAATTAACACAACTCCAATAAATTTTTCCGAGAAATGCTGAATTTTATTCACTCGGCTTTTAATAAAATGATGAGATACCAGAAACGCGACCATCATAAACCAGAGGCTCGTTACAACGGTCATTTCAATACCCATAATTAATTTTACAAAAAGAGGGGTAGATGGATCGATAACTAGGGTAAAGAGACTTAAGAAAAAAAGAGTCGCCTTGGGATTTGTGACATTAGTCAAAAAGCCCATGCGTATCGCTGAAGTTTTAGAAATTTCTCTTCTATGCTCTGCACCTGCGAGCTCAAGTTTAGATGATTGCGAGAGTAGCGACATTACCCCGATATAAATTAGATACCCAGCTCCTAGAAATTTTATTAAATTAAAAAGTAAGATTGATTTAGCTATTACAAAACCGATACCAACAAAAGAGTAGGTAATATGAACCAATATTCCCAAACCCAGACCCAAAGCTGAATACATACCCGTCCTTCTGGAATACATCAGACTATTTCGAGTGATTAAAATAAAATCTGGCCCCGGGCTAATTACTGCTAATAAATGAACTAGGGCAACAGTCAGAATAATTGGAACATACTGCATATGGTTATCTTATCACATCTTAAAATTGATGTTATTTTCGCAGTTGTCTCATTACTTGAATACTTTTTAAATTTGCTTCCAAGACTCTTTCGATATATTGTCTCAGAATATTCTCCAGAAACAAGGCCTCTTCTTCACTCAATGAAATTTCGTTAATTTGATTCCAAGATAAGTGTTCTAATTGTTCTAGTAATTTGATCATTTCTTTCGGAAGATGTGGCAGGGCATTTATTGACCAAAACCCACTAACACTTAGTAATTTCACTTCAAAAGCCCGCAAAAAAATCTGTCGGGGGTTTTTTTCTAATAGCTCCAGGATAGCTACAACCAAGGAATAAACCAGGGGGTTAAACTGATCTTCTGCTACCATTCTATCGACCAGTTCAAGGACGTGGAAAGCAGTCGTTGCCAGAGTCAAATTTTCTTTAATCTGCGGATAAACCTGGATCGCTTCGGCCTCTTGAAGATTGAAACTTTTAGCTTTAAAAAGATGTAGTTTGACCCGATTTAATACCTCAATATTTCCGGCTCTTCTGGAGGTTATTCGCCTGACCCCTTTGGCGACCACCGAGATCTTGCCGTACTGTTTGGTGATTATAGTAACCACCCTATCTGCCTCGCCAAAATTCTTTCTTTTTAAAATAACCCCTTCGGTGGTAATCGATCCCATGTTACAAAGGAAGCTTCAGATCCATATCGGAAGAAAGTTCAAAGTTTGCTTTTTCTTTACCATTAATCTTCACTACATACTTATAATCATGGGTTCCTGGCTGTTTCTGGATCAAAAGGGGATAATCCCTACCCAAAGCTCCCTTAGGGGTTGTGTATTCAAAAGTCAAAGTTAACGAATTCTGAGGACGGATCTGAATAAAAGCCTCAAAGACAGTTTTACCTAAGTCGTCTTCAATGGTTGTTACTTTCTCTTCCGACCCCTTTGACAGAGACAACCTGGCCCCTTTTGGTACATAAACCCGAACATAATCTCTATTAATACCATTTAACCAAGTTTTATACGGCTCCGGATTTTTGTAGTTTAAAGTCAACTTATGTTTGATATCCGCCCCATTAGTGTCAATCTCCAGCAGACCATCGACTGTTACATAGATATTTGATTTTCCACCGGCAAAGTTAGAGTCATTGACATGTAGATAGTCGCGGTCTGTTTGTTTTATCTCCCCAGTCCAATTCAATGCCGAGAGTGCTTGTTGGGTAGGAGAGTCGTGCATATAAAACATGATATGTTTAGCATTGGCCAGCTTTACTCCGGCATTAATAAATTCCGGGAGTTTGTCTGTACTAGCTCCCAATGATCGCGCCAAGATCTGCTGCATCAATGTGCCAAGTATGGCTTTGCGATCCGCCTCACCCTTCTCAATAATCTGGGCATAATTTTCTAACTCATATATGACGTTTGGACAGTTACATCTTTTATCAGTCTCAGCGCTATAAGTAGTGCCAAACACATCAATTGGTCCGGTAATCCTAATCAGCTCTTCTACAACTTGTGTATCAATTGTAATAATGCCATCAAACGGATCCTCCTTTAAAAAGCTATACATCTTTTCAAATGTTTTTAGAGAAGTCTGCAGGTCAGGAGAGAGATTAGAGTCTCTCATGGACCAGGCAGTTCGAGCTTTCCCATTTTCCTCAGGTAAATATTTGACGATTGGTGCAGGAGGTGTCAGGGGGCAAATCACGTTTAAACATACTTTAAGCAATCTTTCGTCAAGTCGATAAATATCATCTGATTTACTCGAGGAGATTCGACCTTTATCAAGACTCATAAAAGCATATGCGGTCATAAATCCTCCTGTGGCGCGTAACTCTTTATCATTTTGAAAGATAATTAAATAATTCTTTGGACTTGGTTCTCCAAGGGCGGACGGGGCAATTTTAAGAGCTGGCCTAGCCTTCGTCACCACATAGTTTGCCCCAATAATCAGATTTTTAATAATCTCCACCCGAGATCTGACAGCTGTGTGTCCTAAACTTGCAGGGTATTTAGCAACATCTATATGTTCAACCTCAACGGATGCTTTGGCTAACTGAGGCTCGATTGAATCTAAGTTAGGAATAGCTTTATCTAATATTTTAATAGCTTGGGTAATGCGGTCTTGTCCGGGGGTCGGATGTCCAGTTAAACCCAATTCTGTTTTATATGGATCTAACCAGTCAGTAATAGTCAGAGCGGCTTGAATTTCATTACCGGCTGCCGAGGCGAAATGGTTTGCATCGGCATAATAATCACCAACAAAAGGGAGGACTCTAACCCAAAACAAAAAAGACAAAGAGGTCTTTAGTTGACCTATATTAGAATGAATCACTTTTAAATCACTGCGAATGCCGTCTAAGTCCTCATTTTTCACTGCTACAGACAAAGCTTTGCCGTTAACCATCAGCTTACGCACTGCACTATAAACCCCGCGGATCGGCAGATAGATGGTCAGGGTTGCGACAATCAAAACTATTAATACTCGAAAGAAAAGTTTACGTTTACTTTTCTTTTTCTCCTGGCGCTCCCTTTTATCGAGTCGCTGTAGTTTAGAGTTTAAATTTTGGAATTTCACTAGACAGCTCCTCTCGTGGTTAAAACCGCGGGAATAGTCTTGATGATTATCCACAGGTCATAAAGGATCGATCTTCTCTGCGCATATTGAGCGTCCATTTCGACGCGTTTATCAAAATTGATATTAGACCTGCCAGAGACCTGCCAAAGACCGGTAATCCCTGGTTTAGACGATAAAATAATCTTGACATATTCTCTTGACTCAGGGAATTTCTTTTGCTGCTCTTCTAGTTCAAAATCATAATACGCCCGATGTCCAACAAAACTCATGTCTCCTTTGATTACATTAATAAACTGCGGCAGTTCATCTAAGGAGGTCTTCCTTAGAAACCTGCCGATATGTGTCACCCTTGGATCCTCATTTATTTTATAACTATTTCTCTGATATTCTTCGAGTAATGTTTTAAATTTGGGATCATTATGTAAAAGATCATGGGCACCTGCTACCATTGACCTAAATTTGTACATTTTAAAAAGTTTCCCGTTTTTACCTACCCTTGGTGGAATATCCGCAATGACTGGACCTTTAGAGTCTAATTTAATCAAAAAAGCAATTACTACAAAGACCGGGGAAAGCAATATCAAAGCTGATAGGGCAATGGCGATATCCAAAAGTCTTTTTAAAAACGAGTAAACCATATTCGTGAGTGCTCTCATTATAACTACAAAGTTGGTTAAATGTCGACCGGCTGATCCTGCAACGAGTCAACTGCCGAAGAAAATTTCATTTTAAATCGTGTCTTCGAAAATTTGGCTGCATTTTTTTTGATTTCCGGGCTACTAAACTTGGAGCTACAAAATAACACCAAAGCTTCCAGAAGGCTTTGTTCATTTGCTTGATCAAAAAATAGGCCTGTTTTTTTATTGATCACTGTCTCTAGTACCCCTCCTTTACCAAAAGCAATTACCGGCTTACCCGTAGCTTGTGCTTCCAGCGCAGTTAGTCCAAAATCTTCCTCCCCGGGTAAAATAAGTGCACTGCAACCGGATAAAATATCCATCCTTACCTCCTCGGTAACGGCACCCAGAAAATCTATCTCACTGCTGGCCATTTGATAGAGATCATTTAGCTTAGGACCAGTACCAATAATCCTCATTCGCCACTTTTTTTCCTTTCGAATCTTCACAAATTTATTAAAAGCTTTGATTGCCAAATCAACTCTTTTGTACTCATTGAGTCTGGCGATTACTAAAAAATAGTTACCGTCCCAAGCTTGCCATTTAGAATAATCCGAAACCTCCACAAAACCCGGTACAACCACAGCTGGCTGGTGATAGATCTTCTGGATACGGCTGCTTGCTACCTTTGACCCGGCTATCCAGTGATCAACCCGAACAGAGCTGACCCTATCGATAACTCTTAAACTGCTCAGTATCGGACGGGCCAGAATGGGTACGTTGTCAGACTGAAAGTTCCATAAAAATCGTGGCGGAGTGTAGCAGTAGCAGAGATGTCTTTGTTCTGGCTTGGTAATCACCGACTTGGCAAAACGGGTAGTAATAGAGATCACCAAATCATACCCAGACAAATCGAACTGTTCAAAAACAAACGGATAAAGGGCAAATAAGGGTTTGTATAAAATTTTCCATCCGGGAATTTTCTGCAAAAAAGAAGTCTTTATCTTTTTTACTCCAAACTGCTCTTTTATTAGAGGGTTTTCCCAATCGATTACTGAGGTATATATTACTGCCTCCGGATAAATTTCCGAGATTCCCAGTAACATTCTCTCCAATCCGCCCCACTGGACTAAATCATCATGAACAAGCGCTACCTTCATATTGATCGATATACTGCTAGAGTCTGTTCTGCCATTTTTTTCCAACTAAATTTCGTCAATTGCTTCTTACCTTTCTTCACTAGATCGCTTCTTAATGTATCACTTCCTAACATCTTTATTATTTTCTCGGACATATCCTTTGTAGAGTACGGGTTAAAATACATCGCTCCTTCGCCTGCTACTTCCGGAAGAGATGATGTATCCGAACAAGCAACAGGACAGCAAACTGCAAAAGCTTCCAGTACCGGAATACCAAAACCCTCTTCAAAAGATGGGATCACCCGGAGGGAGGCCTTCTTTAATAGAGAAATCATCTCTTTATCCGAAACAAAGCTTGTAAAAATAATATCCGGATGGTGGACTCCAGACTTTAGTCTCTCCCAAAAATAGTGATCATGGCCAGACAATACTAACTTTAAGTATTGGTATTTTTTTCGCAGTTCCAGAAAACATTCAATCAATCCTTCAACATTCTTATGTGGATGAGCGTTTCCAAGATAAAAAATAAACGGTGGTTTAATATCAAATTTCTCCAGAACTTTTCTTACTTCCTCTTCAGTCACAGAACTTGCAAGCTTACTAAAAGTTTCTTCCACTCCCTCTAAAGTAACAACTATTTTATCAGCAGAAACTGATGAATTATTCAATATATCATGTTTTACAAATTCCGATGGTACAATAATTTTTTCACTTTTCAAAAGAGCGGAAGACAACGCGATATTAAACCCCACCTTTTTAAGATTATAAAAAATCCTACCATGGGTTGTGGATCGTTGCATCGAAAATCGCTGATGAATTAAATCATGGATCGTCACCACGAATTTACCTTTATAAAGAATCGGGACATTAAAGTGAGGAAAGTGCATTAAGTCTATTTTATATTTACCGATTAGATAGGGTAACTTAATCTGTTCTGCAAATCCGTACCAAGGAATATCTGCTTTTATCTTTTTGAAGTTTTCTGATTGATCAAACTTTTCAAAATCTCTGGCTAGCAAAAATACAAAGTAACTATTCTGCTTATCAATTTTTTTTAGCTCGTTTATTAGATTGCGAATGTACCTACCAATTCCTGATTCGCCAAATAGTCTTGCATCAATACCTATATTCATTTTTTTAAAGTTTGTTTAGTCAAATTAGTAATTTTAAAGTCGTTCCCGACTTGCGCGGAAATAAAAAATAACTCATTTTCATTTACAATTTCTTCAAAACAATACTGGATGTCATCGACTAAATCTAGTTCACCATTTAGAACTTCATCCTTATTTATCCATATCAGCTCGCCATCTTCTGTCTTGCTGCCAATTGGTAACTTTATACTAGAAACGCTGATCTTAAAAAAACACATTACCCAGTCTTCATCGTAAAAGCCTTCAAGTCTTACAACACCACAGAATTTTATCTGTGAAGCATCAACCTTTATGCCGGTCTCTTCTTTAGTTTCTCTAATGGCTGCACTTAAATAGTCTTCACCTGGTTCTACTCTTCCACCGATACCATTGACCTTTCCTGGATCTATTTTTTTATGAGTACCCCTTTTTAATAATAAGTAATCATCGCCGCAGTGAATAAAATTAGTAACCGATGTCTGAACTTTTCTTGTATATTTCTCCATCATTAACTCTGCATTCTTCAATCTGAATTCTGCATTCCAATCATACCGTAAGTTTTCTCTTCGCCATCCACCACTTAATATTAATCCCCAAGTACACTAACCAATTTATAAAAAAGGGGTATTTTTTGGACATCTGCTTCTTATAAAAAGTTAGCATTGAGATGTAGAAAGCATCTAAAGACCTCCTGCGAGTCTCTGGGTCTGCAGTTGTTACGCTTTGTGAGTCCTTTTTTAACCCGGAAGATACCCCTTTATAGTGCACTATCGAAACACTTGGAACATATACCACCTTAAACCCGGCCTCTTTTATCCTAAAGCACAAATCAATATCTTCGGCGTATAAAAAGTAATCTTCGTCAAAGAGTCCGACTTTTTTTAAAACGTCCGCCCGAGTAAGCATAAAAGCTCCGGCGATAGCATCAACTTCGTGTGGACCGGACATATCCATTTGACGCAAATGGTAAAGACTGTCATCTTTTAGAAAATAATATTTAAATGAAGCCCACGGAGTCGGGAAGCCTCGATGAGCTGTCAAATCCAATCTACCGTCCGGAAAAACTATTTTACAGGTAGAGATCCCGACCTCAAGGTGAGCTTCCATAAATTCAAGCATCTTAGAGATTACCCCTTTTTCTAGTTTAGTATCTGGGTTAAGTAGTAAAATATATCCTTCCTTAATTTTCTCTAAAGCGAGATTATTCCCTTTCCCAAAACCTAAATTTTCTGGATTAAGAATAAAATTAAACTCGGGAAATTCCTGCTTGGCGGTCTTGGCACTATCGTCACTTGATGCATTATCTATTATATAAACACTGACGTCTGCCTCATTTATCACCTGCTTCACTGATGACAGACATTCCAACAGAAAATTTCCGGCGTTAAAATTGACGATAACTATGGATAGCTTAAGCATGAGCCACCTCTTTATATATATCGCTTAATTTTTGCGCTATTTGGTCCCAATCATATTTTTGTTGAACCATTTTTTTAGCGTTTTCTGCAAGTCTTGAGTATTTTTTAGGATCTTGCAGCAGCTCTATTGCCGCTTGGGCGATATCTTTTGGGTCATCCCGTATAATTACTTCTTTGCCGTCTTCGGCTTCTGTTCCACCAATGCCAATCGAGGTTGTAACGACCGGTAACCCCGAAGCAAAAGTCTCAAAATTCTTTAACCTGGTTCCATGACCGCTATAGATAGGCGTTACCAAAAGATGTGCTCCTTGATAGGCCTCTCTGACGTCTTTAACTTCTTCTATCCGAATATCTTTATTCTCAAGAGACGAAAAAAAATTCTTCGCATCCTTACCGATAATCCAGAGTTTTGCATCTTTAACAGATCTTTTAATAATCGGCCAGACTTTTTCGACCAGCACCTCCACTGCTTCTCTGTTTTGTAGCCAGGTAAAGTTTCCCAGATACATGATTACCGGTTCCTTTGACTTTTCCTTGATCTTTGCTCCGAAGAAAGTGCTGTCTACTCCATTGGGAACTATCTCCACGTTCAGTGACGGTACCTGAGTAATCATAGTTTCTCTGTCGTTGGAAGACATGGCAATTACTTTACTGGCTTGTTTCCAATATTTTAATTCCCAGAATTTTAGCTTATAAACATCTATTAAAAGAAGTGGTTTTAAAAAGTTATATTTATAATTTTCTACATAATGCTGATAAACCTTATACTCTATAGTTTGATCGACTAAGACGATGGGTATAGTAGTTTTTGGAATATGGGGCATAACGTAAAAGGTCTCTGCATGAATTAAATCAAAACTCTGTTCGTCTAGGAGTTTAGCAACCGCTGTCTTCTCTCCACTCGCCCAGTTACGCATTACCAAAAAGGGGAAGAAGCTAAAACCAGTTCTTAAAATATTTATTATAGTCCAGGGTTTTTCCGGACGGTTAAAAACCCTAACCTCTTTGCAGAATTTTTCCAACTCTGGCGCATACTTTTTTTCGTCATCACTTTTGACCAAGCAAAAAAGAGTAATCTCGTGTCCTAAATTTGCTAATCTTTTTATTAGATTGTAGGATCTTGTTTGCCCCCCTGTTAACAGAGGAAATGGCAAGTAGGGTGTAAGCATGAGTATTTTCATGGCTATTTAATCACTGCACCTGATGTCGAAGATGGATACCTTAAATCAGCGATAACATATTTCGGAGTCTGCTCGATTACTTTGTATTTTTTTAATACGGTGGCAGTATCATTGTCGTAGTTGGTAGAAACATAATGAGTCACCCCGAAATCTTTAATCAAATCTTCAAATGAAGCTGCAACAACTGGAAAGCCGGTTCTATTAATTTGGTATAAAAACGCCGTATCGCCATTATAGGGGGCAATCACCACAGCATCTTTCGGTAACAGTGTATCCGCCTTTCTTCCCACCTCAACAATTATTGGGTTATTTATCTGATAAAGACCCTTAATCTCATACCAGGTTAGCCCAAGTGTTAATGATAGCAAAAAGATAGCTAGAGGAATGGTCACAATCCTGGGGAGAAAGAGCGGTAAGCCTTTTAGCATTAGCCAAAGCCCCCGGGCGGTAAAAATACAGATCGCCGGAACAATCAGTGTTTGGTAATAATCATGCTGGACATTACCTGTGGCAAAAACAATCAAGTATAAAAAAGCGCCAACTGCAAAAAGATGCAGAAACAAATTCTCGTTTTTAAGCGGTCGAAGAACTAACCCGAGAATAAAAACAAACACTCCGACCGGAGATAATAGTTCGCGACTAAATCGGTCATTTATTATCCATCTCCAAAAAGCTGGACGAAAGCGGATTCCGTTACCATTTAGAAGCCAGGCTGAAGATGGTATCCCCTCGGGGTGAATATTAATCCATAGTCTCCAGATAAGCAGGGGCGCTAGTACCAGACTGACAAATCCAATATACTTTTTAGGGATTGGAAAGAGCCCTTTTTCTTTTAGATAATAGGAGTACAGCAGTGGTAGTGTGTAAAAGATTACTGTTGGTTTAGTTAAAAAAGCTAAAATGCTAAAAATGACCGCTAGACCAAAGGTACTTTTCGATGATTCCCATATCCAACGATCAGTAAAATAGACCATCCCTAACCCAAAAAAAATCAACGAGGGCTCAGGCAGAATAACTCGGGAGTAGTAGATACTGTACGGAAGAACAGCAAATAGCAGCGCTGCCAGAAGAGCCGTACCTTGTCCAAAGTATTTCTTAGTTAGAAAATACATTAACACTATAGACCCCAGGGAAAAAATTATGGAGACTAAACGAGCTAGTGGTTCACTGACTCCTCCGTGTAGTAGATAGGCCGCATAGACGACGGCATTATATATCGGAAACTCGACATATCTTAGACGAAGTGGGTTAAACTTCCCGGTTTCAGAGATCTGAGACATATCATCTCCTTTAGGATAAAATATATTAAATCCTTCTTTATAAAAGTTACGGGCTACCGCTGCCGTATCTGCCTGCCTCCAAGAATGCCAATCGGCAATCGGACTATCTAGCTTATAAAGCCGCATCACAAAAGCTAAGCAAAGAATCACCAAGAGCCAAAGTAGTGGTTGTTTTAAAAATTTGATCATTTTCTCTGGTATAAATACCCTAAGTAAGTCCCTGAAATAAGCCAAAAGAGTGTGGCTATTTTCGATGCTTCAAAAACATCAATCACCAAGCCGTTAGTTACAAAACAAAAAACCATAATCAACATTCCCGCAGAAAGAATCTTCGTAAACTGATCTTTGTCCTGGTAGCCCTTCCAAAAGTCACGAACTATTCGAGTGATTAAAAAGAAAAAAGCTAAGCTGCCCAAGACCCCAGTCTCACCCAATGAACGTAGGAAATCGTTATCTGTTGCCAAACCTAATGATGAGTATCCTGTTCCCAAAAATGGGTTCTTCATGAATGCTCTAATCGCCAAAGGCCACTCGTAATTAAGCCTAATGGCACCAGATCTATAAACTCCAAGCTGGGTCGGGTCTGTCGGTTCTCCAGGCACAACATCCGGCGCAACCCCTCCGGAGGGGGTAGAGAATTTCGTAGCATTAACTAAATCTTTGGAGATCGGCAGGGTGGGAATATTTAGCTTGCTTCTTTGTTCCTGAAGATTGTTTTTAGGATTATAGGTGTCCCCTGCCGACCGGAAGTTAACCATAATGGTCGAAACCAGACGATCTCGAAGCTGCGAAGGATAAGCTGCACCAAGAACTACAACCAGGAGCAGCAGCGCAATGAGCATTCGTTTTTTAAGTAAAACAAGTAGAATAATAATTCCGACCACCAAGGCTGCAAACGAAAGCCTCGCTGCATTCATGACCAGGATAATAAAACAAAACAAACAGCCAAGGCCAGTCAGTAATTTGAGAGCAGTGTTTTTGAAGTAGAAAAAAAGGGCTATAAAGATACTCATGACCATCACTAAAAAAACCGGTAAATCATAGTGTCCAGCAAACGTAGAGCTGACCCTAGCTCCCGGAGAGAGGTAAAGGATCTGTCCCTTAGCAAATTCCGAGTTCGTAGTCGCAATCACTGGCCAGTGTAAATATGCTTGACCAAGTGCGTATACATTAACTAAAACTGAGGTTATAAAAAGAGTCCAGAGAACAATCAGCAGCTGACGTTTATGTTGAATAATAAAGATTGAAAAACAAAGGACAGGCACTAGCTCGACTCGCCTTAAAAAATGCAGTACAGCTAGGTGAGGAAGAGCAGTATGCGTCAGAAAAATACCGGAAAAGCTCGACAGTATTCCGATCAATAGAAAGACTCCAACGATCTGATTCACAGGTAGCGTCACAAATTTTTTAACCTGTCTGGAAAAAAGAATATACAAACTCCAGACGACCAGACTAAAAGCAATCACCAAATCTTCCAGTCTAATAGCCGCAAAAGTATTCTGGACAGAGAAAAGGGGAATTTTTGGATACAAAGGGATAAACACTACCAAAAAAAGCAGTAGCCAAAAGGATAAGTTTTTAAATATATCTGATAACTTGTGCATAAGTTTTGGAAAATTCTTTTTTTCCCAGCAAAAAAAATACTATCATCCTAAGAGCTATAAATATATACATCAATACTCTTAAAATATCTCCAGCCAATTTTCCATAAAACTTGCTGTAAAGATACAGTAGTCCTTTAAACTCACCTTTCCATTGGTTCAGTTTAGGAGCAGGGGAACTTCCTCCACCCAGATGAATAATCTGGGCTTGATCAGTAAAACCGACTTTAAATCCAGCCTCACGCGCTCTCCAACAATACTCTACATCTTCTGCATACATAAAGATACTGCCGTCCAGAGCCCCTATCTTCGATAATACTTCGCTACTGATCAGCAAAGCTGTCCCTGCCACCCAACCGACTTCGTGTGTCCCCCGGTAAAAAGCAGGTTTTTGCAGATGATAAGAAGCACTCGAGATTCCCAGTAAGCCTAAAAGGTCATCAATTCCAGATAACCATAAAAATAGAGGTCCCGGAGTTGGTAAAAATCCGGCGTTGGGCTGAAGGCTGTGATCTTCATTTAAGAGTTTGCAGCTAAGCAGGGCGTATTGATCAGTTTTGGCAACTGTCATTAAAAGCTCCAGACAGTCAGGCAGGACAATGGTATCGGAATTAAGTAATAAAAAGTGGCCTGCTTTAACTTTGGCGAGGGCTAGATTATTACCCGCCGCAAAGCCTACATTCCGGGGACTTTCAATAAGTTCTACTTGGGGAAATTCTTTTTTGGTAGCTTTGACGCTGTCGTCTGAGGAGGCGTTATCGACGACTATAACTTTTAGATCAAAGCTCACTTTCTGCTGGTAGACACTGGCCAGAGCCTTCAGGAGTAAGGCTTTGGTATTAAAGTTGACAATAATAACTGCTAAATCTGTCATTAGACAAAGGCTTTTTTAGACATTTTCCCAAGAAGCCAGGCGCAACTCACAATTCCTGCCCAAACTACTAACCTAACCCACGCCGCCGAGGGGTAATAACGCAGAGTTACCTTATTGTCAAAAGTCCCTTCAGGCAAATCAAATTTTACTGCTCCATCATATTTGGGATTGTTACTTTCGTCATATGGTTCCAGTCCGTTAATATAGAGGGAGTTTCTTAATGGATAAACGTACTCTTCAAGATAGGTGCTGTGTGTTTCTACTTTAATATAAGTCACTGCTAGCTCAGGAGGATAGTTCAAACGCAGTGGCCCAAAGGGGAGCATAGTTAGCCCGGCATAATTTTTAACATAAAAAGGGATAACTTCCGGACGAAAAGAGTTCGTAAAATAAGCCTTTAGATTAGGAACCTGCCAGGTATCTCCATCAAGATTTGATCTGACTGAACTAGGAAGATCAGCTAACTGATAGACATCTTTAGGTCCCGGGATAAACATATACCCCAAAAGAAGTAATGAGAGAGCAAAAAAAGTGTTTTTTTTGATCATTGAAAAAGCCTAGACCTTCCTAGTTTATAATGCAGATCTTGAACCTCTCGGGTGCCGATCACCCTAGCCGGAACTCCTCCGGCAATATCAAAATCCACCACATCTTTCGTGACTACGGCCCCAGCAGCCACCACCGCTCCTTTGCCAATACTGACACCCGGTAGGACGATCACTCTCGGACCGATAAACACAAAGTCCCCTATTTCCACAGGTGCAACCACTGCCCGAAAGTCTTCCGAGTGAATATCATGCTCAGAATTATAGATCATGACGTCACTGGCAATATCTACAAAACTACCAATTTTTAGACTGTCCCTTCCGTCTAAAAAAGCATTTTGGCCAATAATAGTACCTTCTCCAATCTGAACTCCGGAGGGGTTAAAAAACTGCACTCCCATATGTAAGTGAGAACCGTGGCCAATTTTAACTCCGGCGATTTGGTAAAAAAACTTTCTCACAAAAAATATAGGGAAGTAACCAATTAGGCGAAGTAAGAATAGATCTAAGTCTTGAAAATAGCTCATAAATCGACTGCCAACCTTTTGTAACCCCAAGGACAAAGAGAGGGTTTTGCCCATCTTATTCTTAAAATAGAAACCGGTGTTACTGTCCCACCCTAAATGTTCAAGATAAAACATTAGATTATTATATCTTGTTTTAACAGACCAGAGCAACCTCAAACCAGTGACTTACGGATACATCCCCAAGATTTCTGAATCCTTCAGTTTAGACAAATGACTCTCTTTAGCTCTTTTAGGTAGAAGAAGGGGAAGCTTAACTAGGGCACTAAAAAAAACTTTTAGATAACTGGGGTGAGAAATTATCATCCGTAAAAGCCCCAAAAAATGCTGGCGGAGCATTGCTGGATCAGTAATATTTTTCCAGATCAATAAAAGTTGATTCCTCTGAGCGACTGAAGAGATTTTAGACCGGGAGAAATTTTCCTCAATTACTCCCTTTTGTTTATAATGCTCGACCTTTGAATCGGGATCCCAAAGGTTGAGATAGCCTCGCTTAGTAGCTCTGTATCCTAAATCACTATCCTCTTCATAAAAGGGCGCAAAAAGTTCATCAAACCCGGTTAACTCTTCCCAAATACTTTTACGAAACAGCCCGCTACCTCCTGAGGCCCACAACGTCTGGTGAAGTTTGGGAGACTCACCTTCCGGTAAAGGCACTTTGTAATGCCACAGAAAGCCTCGCTCAAACTTGGCCCAGGACCAGTTGCCATCTTCAGTAGCGCAACTGACACTAAATACCTTGGGGTTTTCAAAATGCGCTAAAGCTATCTTCACAGCTTCGGGAGCAGGTGAGGCATCACTATTTAAAAGAAAAAGTATATCTCCTGATGATTCCCGAACACCTTGATTAACAGTGCTGGAAAAGCCGCTATTTTGTGGCTTAATAATTAGCTTAACCGCAGGAAAGTTTTTCCGGATGATTTCAATACTATCATCTGTTGAACCATCGTCAACTACAATCACCTCATGAATATCTTTAACCGCTAAAACACTTGGCAAATTTTTTTTAAGCTTATCTCGCCCATTCCAATTAGGTATCACAATAGAGACTTTAAAATTATTCATTGCTGGCTTCCTTAAAGACCTCCAGGACCTGCTCGGCCATCTTTTTCCAGGAGAATATTTTAGCTTGCTCCAAGGCTTTGATGGATAACTCATCCCTCAGGCCTGCATCTTCACAAACCCGAACGATCGCATTTCTAATCTCTTCTATATTTAACGGATCAACCAATATTCCCGCCTCACCTACTATTTCTGGCAAAGAACCGGCAGTGGAAACAATCACTGGTTTCCCCACAGACATCGCATCAACTACCGGAATACCAAACCCCTCCCATAAACTGGGAAACACAAAGGCTTTGGCCCCGTTTAGTAAATAAACTAAATCCTCATCAGGGACAAATCCTAGGAATTTAATTTTGGTCTCAATACCCAGCCTTCTAGGCTTATCTAAAATCTCTTTAAATTTCCACCCCTGCTTACCCGGCCCGGTGGTCTTACCGCTTATTGCCAGTTGCACTCCTTCAATCGTTTTAAAAGCTTCGATTAACCTGGATAAGTTCTTGCGTGGTTGAATCGTACCAATAAATAAAACATAATTTTTATCTAATTTATATTTAGAGCTGATCTCTTTAATCTTAGCTTCATCCTTAATCTCGATATATTTATCGCTATGTCCTGGATAGGCTACTGTTACTTTTTCTGATGAAACCTGGTAGTTTTTGAGGATATCCCGCTTAGCTGACTCAGAAATAGTGACGATATGTTGAGCATTTCTTATAGAGTACTTTGTCCAATTTTTTAACTTCCATAAGTCTTTTGCGGTCAAAGTCTCAGGAAAATGCAAGAATCCAGTATCAAAGACCATCACTACTCTTTTAACATTAGTGAGTGTTGGGATATAGTGAGTTGGACTAAAAAACAGATCAGGCTTTATTTTAGCTCGAAAAATCTCTAGTGGTAGAGCGACCCTGGTCCATAGCTTATTAAATTTTAAAATCTTATATTTCCACCCCTCACGCTCCTTAGGTAGATCACTTAAGGGGCTAGACGGCAGTAAGATTAAATAGTCATTTAAATGATCGATCTGCTCTAAGTGTTTAAGTAACTCAAAGGCCACCTGCCCCGACCCAAGCCTTTGCTCAACATTTGCTTCATAACCATCAATCCAGATAAGTTTTTTACTGCTTGTCATTTAGTCTTTCGTAAAGAGCTACTGTTGTGTCGGCAGACTTTTGCCAGCTGAATTTTTGGACTTGTTTAAAACCTTTCGCAATCAGCTCTTTGCGTAAATCTACATCCGCCCATACCTCTTTAAGCTTTGCGGTGATCTCATCAACGTTTAAGGGGTCAACATAGCAGGCGCCATCTCCTCCCACTTCCGGAAGGGCGGAGACATTAGAGGTAATTACCGGCACTCCACAAGCAAAGCTTTCTAAAACCGGTAGTCCGAATCCTTCGTATAGTGAAGGATAAAGCAGTACTTTTGCCAGAGAATAAAGAACCGGCATTTGGGAATCTGATGGTCTTGGCATTAGTTCTCCGCTTACCACCAAGGGCAAATCCCCAACCGCATCCTTTACTCTAGCTAAATTTCGTCTCTCTCCAACCCCGCTAATTGCCAACACGAATTCTTTGGGTAGATTATATTTTTTCCGGAATTCGTCTTTAGTACTTTCGGATTGAGGCTTAAAATTTTCACTTACCCCCTCATAAATTACTTCAATCTTTTCTGCCGGGATATGAGTTAGCTCTAGTAGGTCCTGTTTTGTGGATTCGGAGACCGCGATAATATAGTCTATTTCTCTCTCTACTTTTTCCAGGCGTTCCTTATGGACCTTGATAATCGAGGGTACTGACCATTGGGGGTACTTTAGGGGAATGACATCGTGATAGGTCGTTACTTTTTTAGCACTACTAGCTGGCTGAACCCAGTCAGAGCTATGAAAAACATCTACCTTACCGATGAACTGTTCGATGTTAATAAATCTCCAGTTATTCATCACGGGCTGAAAAAGACTGGGCGGGATAGGTAGGGATTTAACATTCGCCAATTCACCCTTATAGGGTTTTCTGAGTGAAGTATAAAAAAATACTATCTCTAAGTCTTTCCGTAAGGAGAGTGCTTTTGCTAGCTCTTTAGTATAGGTTGCTACCCCACCGATAAATGCTGTTTGAGATATATCAAAACCAATTTTCATTTTAGAGTGTACTCATAGATAAAACCAACTCCAGCAAAGTCATGGGTGATGGTATTTAGATACCCCTTCCTTTCTATTGCTGCGGCCACAAAGCGCTGAGGATCAGTAATATCTACTAAATAGTCTACCAGAAAAATAGTCTTATCACCCTTTAGCTTTGTTTTTAAGTCGACTACGTCCGAGTCCCGCTGGGCAGGCATCATCTCCAGAGCTCCGAGGGTCTGAAGATTATCCTGGGCATAATACTTAAACGGCGAAAAGCTGTCGTTACTTTCAAAAAGTATCTTTGCCTGGGGATTTCTAAGCTCCAAAAAGGACACTGCTTCTCGCCAGTTTTCTCTTTGAAATCTGGGATTAAACAGATATATACCACCAAAAATAAGTTGCGTGACGACTATGCTAGTTAGGGCAGTTTCTCTCCACTTGTGAGATAAACTATCAATCCCTAACGCTGCTAAAATCATCAAAGGACTGAGAATAAAAAGCACTCTAAAATAGCTAAAGATAGGAATCCAAAAAGAGATTATAAAACTTAAAGTTAGGGGAACTAGAAACCAATATATTAGACTGGGAATAAATTTATTTCTACCAACTACCCCCCGGCTGACAAACCATCCATAAGCCAGCCCCATTCCTCCGGCAATCAATCCATATAGTATTTTATTATAAAAACTAATTCTACCGAGTAGAAATTTCACTAAGGTGAGCCCTAAGGATTTAGCAGTTGCTTGTCCGACCACCTCTTTCCATACTGGAAAGTTAGTTGTCGTATCTATACCAATTTTTAACTGCTTAATGAGCAGCGGTAAAAAGGCCGCTCCGGCCAGTGCTACCAGTATCCATCCCTTCAAAACTTCCTTCCACCAATTCTTCGACTGGGCAAAAATCAATACTACTATTTGCGAAAGGATGGTGAGGCTGGCTACATAATCGCTGCTTAAAAGCAAGGTTGTCGATGCTCCGTATTTTAAAAACCCAAATCGCGAGAGGTTCTGGAGCTTAAGAAAATAATAAAAGCTCATGGCTGAGGCCATAGCTGCAAACTCATACATTCGCGCCTCCTGGCTATAATAAATATGTAGAGGATTCACTGCAATTAAAAGAGCCGCGGTCAGGGCCAGCTGCCTGTTTTTTATTAGTACCCCTAATTTATACACATACCAAATAGTCACCACCCCAAAAATGACCGAGGGTATTCTGGCCGATATTTCACTAAACCCGAAAGTATGAGTCCAAATCCAAAGAATAATAAAATACCCGGGGGGATGAAAATCTGCCTGCAGATACTGAGTTATATAATCCCAGAAGGAATTTTGTTTACTTGCCAGCAGACTAATTGCCTCATCCAGCCACAGACTTTGATTTAAAGATATCAAGCGCAAGGTCAGCCCTAAAATAAGCACGACTATAATCATTTTTGTTCGCTTAAGGAATATAGATGCAGCTCAACTAAGATTCGATAATACATTAACCCGAGTACCAAACCAATTCCCCACCAACCGTCTAAGTATCCCCTATGCTTTATAAATCTTACCAAAAACTCCCTGGTTGGCTGCCAAATAAGTCTGAGTGGAGAAAACCGAATACCTTTAGTCGATAGATTTTGGGCTTCAATCTTTGCATAACGGCGCTGCCTTGACAAAAACTGGCTGAAATTGTCATATCCAAAATGAAGCAAAGCATTACTTTCTATGGCCGGTAAATTATATGCCTCACCTTCGATTTTCGGGTAAGTATGGATTATTCTTGGCCAACTAACTGCCCCTCTTCTAAAAAACCGTATCTGTCTATCGGGCCAAAAATTAGTATGCGAAATCCACTGACCGGCAAATATATTTTTTCTAGGAATATTAATTACTGAATATTCATTACTGGCTGCAAACTCTCTGAGCTTAACCTTCAAAGATTCGCTCAGCTCCTCATCAGGATCCATAATCAAGATCCAGTCCCCTGAGGTTTGTGCTATAGAATAATCTCTAATTAATTCCACAAAAGGCACAAAAGCATGTGCTTGGTATTTTGCCCTAAACTCTTTGCTCAAGTCTTGGACCCTGGGTTCGCTGCCTATATCTATAATCACGATCTCTTCTGCAAAGTTGCTAATACTTTGAAGAGATTTGCGAAGTTTTTCAGTTTCATTAAAAACTACATAAACTACAGATATTTTCATTTTTCTCCAATCTGAAGAAGCAGCTCTTTATAGCGCTTGGCTATTATATTCCATGAAAACCTTTCGGCTTGCTGGCGAGGTTTATTTTCCCAATTTCTTTGAAGAGCTAGTTTCATAGCCTCGGCAATTATTTGTTCATTTTCGGCGTCAATTAATATTCCCGCATCGCCAATAATCTCTTTCCTAGCTCCATCTAAGGGAGCCACCACCGGTAACCCCGAAGCCATTGCTTCTAAATAAACTATTCCAAATGATTCCCTGTCCCATGATAGTAGTGTAAAAAGATCTGCGGCGCGGTAAAGTTCGGCCATATTAGAATAATCAAATGATTTAATGCTAAATCTATCCCCCAATAGTGATTGGCCTAGCTCACGAAGAGATTGCTCCTCTTCACCTTCGCCTACAATCAAAAGCGACCCCTGGTCTAATTTCGCAACAGCTCTAATCGCTCTTTCGTGATGTTTGTTTTTAGTGAGGGCACCAACTGCAAGAATAACTGGACGAGCTAATTTTAAATCTAGCTTAGAACCTTTGGGATTAAATTTATCTAAGTCTACCCCATTGGATATTTTTTCAATGCGTACCCCCAGACTTCTGAGACTAGCCCACTTCCTCATTGTTTCAGTCAGAGCAATAAAAACATCCGGTCTGACCAAAATATTCCACCAGTCATCCCTGCCCATACCACTATGCCCAGAAATAACCATTTTGTATGGTTTTATCAGCCGACCCAAAGAAACTTTCAAGCTTTGCAACCTACCATTAATAGGGATCACTACATCCGGATTCAAGGAGAGAACCTTGGTCAGGTTATCCGCATCCTTGCCGGATAAAACCTCCAGCTGCATAGAATTTTGTAGATGAGAGGTTAGTTCTCTAACAAAAACTTCCGCTCCTCGTTTAGATGTTTCTTGATATCTGCTTAAAAATATAGTTTTCATTTTTTTACTACAACCACTAAATGTGGTCCCCACATCCAAAAAGGATAAACGCCTAATTTACCCAAAACTTTAAATAGCTTTTGCCCTAAATTCGAGTTGCTCAACTCTTCGCTCCAACAGGAGCTCGCCTCCTCAATTACTAGGCCGTTTCTTTTAAGAAAATGGATCAAAGACCCCAAATATGGTTCAACTGTAGTATCCCAGTCCGAGTGCACACCACTCTCCTCGATTATGGGGGTAACTTTATTCCAGAACAACTCACTGGCATCTTTAGAAAAGAAGTCCTTAAAAAAACCAATACTAAGTTTTCTGATTCGCGAACCCTTAAACGGAGGGGATTGTCTATTGGGAGAACCGAAATTTGGAGCAATCAGCAGGAGTCTTCCTCCACTCTTGGTTATTCTAATTGCCTCACTTAACATTTGTTCTGGATTACTCAAGTGCTCTAAGACGAAGGCGCTATAGACAAGATCAAAGCTTTCGCTATAAAAGGAAAGCTTATCTAAGTCCGCTTGTTTAAATGATATTTCAGGCCAGGCTTTCTGGGCTAATTTAATAGCCGTTGGGCTAATATCTACCCCTACTAAGCCAGTAGAACTTTCCCTCACTTCTGATACAAACCCCAGCCTACTTCCTTCTCCGCACCCTAAATCAATAATGGATTTTGCACTCTGGCAATGCAATTTTAACAGTCTCGCCCCTAGGTGTTTTGTATCTAAATTTCCCAAACGGGCTTTGTGGTAATATTTTTTCTGAGACCAAACCCTCATCTTTAATTCTTTTTTATATTCCATTTTATGAAAATAATCTTTTTAGATAAATAATTGGGGTTAGTATTACGGCAGCTAGGACATATCTTTGATCTCGTCTTTTTAACGGATCTCCTACAATTTCCGGTCTTTTCTCAAAGAATACTGCCGGTAATTCTTGCTCGCTTAAGGAGATACCCAGTTCTGGGTACTTACTTTTTCCGAGAGATCCAGAAGTTTTGCTTAAGGTTTGATGAGAAGATCGATTTAAGAAAGTTGTATGCAAATACCAACAATCCACAAACAGCAAATTTTCTGGTTGCTCTTGAATGACTCCTGCGGCATCCTTATAAAATTCTAGGGGATACACTCCTTCAACTTTTAGTGTGGGGGTCTTTTTTATTAGACGGATATTCAAATTTCCTTTCTGGCCGGCAATTTGATATTGTCCAGTGGAGTTTGGTAGATAGTGATAAATATCTCCAATACAATTTCTCATGTAGTTGAAGGTCGCTTTGATATTTGATGGGGATTCATCCGTCTGGGCAATCAATTTTGCAAGCTCTCCCTCTGGCCACACTTCGTCACCATCTACAAGTAAAAACCACGTCGTCTGAGTTCTCTTAAGCTGCTCTTGTCTGAGTATGCTTAAAGCCCCTTTATCTTTGAGTACTTTTTTTTCAAAGACAATTTTTGGTGAATTAATCAATTTGATAATCTCTGCGGTTTTATCTGTTGACCCCGTATCAAAGACTAAAACTTGACTAACAAAAGGCAGCACCGCTTGCAGTGCAAACCAGACCCACCTATCTTCATCTTTAACTATACAGTGTGCGGTAATATTCATTTACCATTCCTCATTTTAAGTAATAAAAATCCCAGAGGGACGAAAAGGTTAAACAACATTGTCATCAGTACCATCATTGAGGTCCCGACAACCCCGTAACGCATGATTAGCATGGGTCCGACCAGCAGCATCAAGCAAAGATTGATGATTGAAGTAGCCACAAAAAAGCTCGGTTTATGGAGGTAGTAAATAATAGCATTATGTATCGGTACTGATAATAAAAATAGAATCATGGCTATAAATAAAATCGCAAAAGGAGTTTGTGCCTGTGTATAAGCGCTTCCTAAAACCAAAGGGATTAGTAGCAATGCGACCGGGAGCAAGACCACTCCCACTATGGCTAACCCTCCTACCAGTTGCATAAACTTTTTAAAGTAATTCCAAGCATCCCCATTATTGGTAAAAGAGGCAAAACGAGGAGCAGCCACTACTCCTAAGGCGCTGATAACCTGAGGCATCACAGAGATAAGTTGGCTGGCAGCGGCATACACCCCAACTTGTGCAGCCTCTAAAAATCTGGCATTTAAAAAGGTGTCTAGCCTGGAGGAAAAAGCCGTAATAGTAATCATCAGGCCGACCCAGGAACTAAAGGAGAAAAAATTTGTTACCTGCGCCGACTCCACCTTGGCTTGGGCAATTTTTCGAATCGGTAATTTGAGTAAACAGATTAATACACCGACAAAGGGAACGATAATAAAAAGCAAAAAACTATTTATTCCATTTAACTGCTTGATATAATAAAGTCCCCAAAGCAGAAATAGTCTAAGTAGATTAGTGCCAATTTGAATTCCGCTCCAGAATTTATAATTTTGTAACCCCTGCAGCAAACTTGTCATCAATGATAAAAACATAGCTCCCCCGACTCCTATCGGAACTAACATTAAAAAAGGGGTGAGGGAGGGCTGATGAAATAGATTTGCTGCGGCGAAAGGAGCAAACCAACTACCCGCCAGTAGTAGTATCCAGATAGTCGTTTTAAATACGCTAGCAAGTTTAATTGACTTATAGATATATACGGAGTCGTTTATTTTTGATGCCACCGACTTTAAAAGAGCGCTATTTGTACCAAAGTCAGCAATATCGGCAATCATGGTAAGTGTGGTGACGGCCACAATCACTAGTCCAAATTCCCTGGGACCGATCAACCTGGCCAGTAGAATATAGAAGAGCGCTCCGAGTAGTCCATTAATAATGGTTGAACTAATTGTGATAAAGGAAAATTTAAGGGTATCCGTCCGCAGAAAGCCTAACTTCATATCTCCATTGTATCATTGGACCTTCAAAAATTGATCAGCAGAGATCGGGATTGAGTTTTCAAGATCAGAGTCTTCCTTTCCTTCATAAAAAACTTTTATTTCGGGATCTTTGTAAAGAACATTAAAAAAATCTGATCCGGAAAGAACGTAAGATAATTCCTCGCTTGACGACTTGGGACCTATTTGGGGGACTTGGTTACTGACAATCAAGAAAGATTTACCGATCGGTTTTTCCGGATGGAAGCGTGTAAAGTAGGTATAAACTTGTTTGGCCGATCTTGCCCTATTAACTGAATAATGAGTTCTATATGATAGTATATTTGTACCAATATTTAAAGCAAAAAAAGCCAAGATAAAAAGAAACACTTTAGTTTGTGAACGAATACTTACCAGCCAAGCAAGGGCCATGGCAAACCAAACAAAAGGCAAGGTTAGCTCGATAGTAAATTTATGCCAGGGTAAAAACAAAACTGGGCCGAGGCTCCCCATAAATAAGATAGAAAATCCCAACAGCTCCCTAGTCAGAAGCCTTTTATTTCGAAAGAGTACAGCTGCCAAGGCAACAAAATATAAAGCAATGAAACTTAGTATCACCTTCGACCAAGTCGGGAAATCGGTAAAAAACCTAGGCAAAATCCTCAACCCACTTGAGACATAATCAATCATTAACTCGGGTAACCCAAACGACCATAAAACATACCACATCGAAGTATTCAGCAACTTTCGTGGAGCATAGTCCCATATATAGCTCTCTCCTTGAATTTTGCCAAAGACGGCAAACCGAAGGTAGATATATACTCCAGTAAGTATAAGCATTGGTAGCACTCGGATGAATCGCCTATCTTTGCCAAAAAAATGTAGTACAAGTAGAATAAAAGGGGTCACTGCAGCAGTTTCTTTACTAAACAGCCCAAAGATAAGACAGATTATTGAAAAGATATAATTTATTCTTCCCGGCGAAAAAAATAGCAGTATACAGAGTAATACCCAAAAAACCATCAGTGTTTCTTGAAAAGCAGAAATAAAATACATTTTAGTAAAGTGCGTAACCGAAAGACCGTAAAAGAATGCTGAAAGGTAAGCAACTTTTTCATCTCGTAGTAATTTTTTAGTTAGCAAAAAGGTCAGATAAATATTTGCAGTAAAGAAAATTAAATTTACTAAATGAAATATATATTGGTTTAAACCAAATAGAGAGTAGAGAGAAAAAAAATAAACTTGGGTAGACAAAGGCCTGTAAGATCCCGCTGTCAAGGAATTTTGGACAAATGAGAAAAATCCTACAAACTCGGGCCAAATATTTATTTGGATAATTTTTAGGTGAAACCAGTCATCGGCAGCAAAAAAACTCCCAAAAGAAGGATAGTAAATTAAGATAATAAGAGGCAAAAGTGCAATTAACTTAAGTTTTCTTTTCATAAAAATAATACAACAAACTAACTGTGATTACTCCGATCCATGAAACTGCGGCTAGTATTGAGAGCTTGTTAACTTGATTTTGTTCGGAGATAAAAACCTCGGTAGGGAGATTATCTTTATTTATATATAGATTTAAAAAGGAATATCCCGGCAGAGTGTCTAAAATTTCGCCTCCAGCCTTAACCTTCCAGAGTGGTGAAAAACCTTCGTTAAAAACTACAAAGTTACCATATGAGGTTTCGGTCTGATAATGAGTCGGGTCGATAAGTTTGGAGTCCAGAGCCTGTGGATTACTATCTAAAATTTGATATAGTGACTTTGGAAACACTTCGCCCCCCGGCAAAGAGTTATCCTCATCCCGGATCTCAAAATGCAGCTTAGAGGGTAAGGATTCAAAAATTAACTCTAAGCTAATATGTGTCGCCCACCAGGGAATCCTAATCGATCCCTGACCTAAACTACTTGCTGGATCTGTTTTTATACTTACCGAGTCCTCAAAGCGATCTATTACTCCATCATAAAAATGTACCAATACGCTTGTTACCGGTTGTCGGCCTGCTTTAACTGCTACATCAAAAACTCTATCTCCAACGACCGGCAATAGATCACTGGTCACAGACCTCGCCTCTATGGCTATCTCCTGTTGACCTTCTTCCTTATAAATAATTTTACTCTGAGATCTTTTTTTGATATCTTCGGTACTTAAATCTTGTTCGAAAATGATTGGAGTACTAGCTGATTTTAGAGTGATACTTTTTTGGTAATAAATATTTTGACCTAAATTGCTGACTTTGGCAATCAGTGTTAGTAAGTTTGGATTGATTTGCAGCGGTGTTTTAACTGCATTAAATCCATTAATATTTTCTAGTTCAAGATCCTCTCCTGGCACCCCTATCTTAACCCATCTAAAACTATCTTCGAAACTTTTAGTATTAATTATCTGCTTACCTAAACCCGAGGTAATTCCGACATCCCCACCTCGCCTATTAAAAAACAGCTTTAAATAAGCTTCTTTCTTCGGCTCAAGCTCAAACTTTAGCTTTTCTCCGGGGATTGTCGAAAAGAATACAGATTGAGAAACTTGCCTGTCACTGTGTAATAAAACAGACTGCTCTTTTAGCAGCTGTATCCAGTCAGCAGACTGATCACTTTTTTCTCCCCAATTTCCGGACTCAAGAGCGTTGGTAGTATTTATATTTGCAATATTTAAGCGTAGATCCTCTTTGCTGCTGCTTATAACAAATATCTTTCCAGAATTGGTATCAATTAACTTTTCCAACACACTTGGGTGAAGCTGATCTAAAAATAGAAATACATTTTTAGTTAAAAACTCTGGCTGAACCTGTTGTAGCTCTTGATAGATATCCTGACTGCCATCAATTAAAAATAGTTTGTCAAAAGAGGTAAACTTATCTTGGGGATTTTGAAGTTGATATGTATTTATTGACCCGGTTTGGGTTTTAACTAGCCAAGGGAGGCGATCTAAAAACCTAGTTGTAGACCGAGCATAGTCTTGAAAACTCAGCTTATGATTATCACGACTGAAATTTTCACTAAAAAACAGATATTTAACTCCAACTAGTCTTAAGAGCTGATCACTCAAAGGAGACCTTATAAATTCAAACAGGTCATAGCGACCTTGGGATAATAGTTGAAAAGAGCGAATATCACTTAAGGATTTTGGAGAAAGAGCCGGACGGAGGGTGTCACTATAACCATAAACCGGTTTCTCGGGGGCCCACAGAGTTCTAAAAAAGCTCTGATCTCCTTTAATCATATTGGTAATTTCTTCAAAAGAAGTACCTCTGACAGAACTACCCAACATCCCGGTTAGGCTTTGTTCAAAGACTGCTCTGACGGGCAGGATGATTAAGACAGCTAAGACTAAAAATACGCTTAGGCTCGCAAATGAACTATTAATCTTCAATCTTGGGGAGTATAGGTGTTTTAGCCAATCTGCAATCAAGTCATAAGCGGTTCCCCAAAAAATCGCAAAACTTAAAGCTAGGGGGATAAAAAACTTTGATGAATCTCTAAAAAGCGCCATCCCCGGAACATTTATAAAGATCCATTCATTAACTACTCCCAGTGGAGGGTTAGAGCCTTTTACCATAAAAATAGCAATTAGAGATATCCAAAAGACAGCCAGAACCCTTCTGTCTTTTCTAAAAAAGAGGGGCAAGAAGCTGATGATCGGAATTAAAAAGAAGAATAGCCCTGGTAAAGACAGTTTGCCAAATACATTCAGGGGCCAGTGGGGTTGAAATAGCAGCAAACCATCTTTAAGTGTCACAAAACTTAAATTCCTAAAATCATCCATACTAGGTAACTGATCCATCAGTTGATCCTTTAATCCGATGAGGGGAGTCAGCCAATAAAAATGTATCGAAACCAAAAAGAGACCCAAAAGTATTAGCCACGAAATAAATTTGCGTTTGAAGCCCCAAATCTTTCGCAGATTAAAAGACGAGTAAATTAGACAAAGCAAGCAAGATAATAGAAAAACCCTTAAATCAAGATAAGATAATATCCCAAATAGAATAAGTGATAGCCCCCAGTTAGACTTAACTTTATCAATTATTTTTATAAAGCTTAGAAAAACTAAGGGAAAAAGTGCATATCCATAAGCTACCCCAAGTTGCCCACCGTCTACTACCAGTAATATATAACTGTTCACTAAATAAAATAGGCTAGCGATAGCTGCTCCCTCTTTAGAAAGGGAGAACTTTAAAGACAAGCTATACATAGAGAAAAAGGCTGTGCTTAAAAAAACAACTCCAAAAAGCATTGGAAAAATAACTTGAAATGGCAGCTTAGTCAGAAGATTGGCTACTGCGAACATAACAAAGGTGGGGTAAATCCAAAGAGTAGGGATGGTAGTATCTCCCAATCCTCCAAATCCTGGCGAGTTTTTCCAAACATAGGGAAGAAGCAGTTCGCGAAGATTAGGATCAAAAAAGAAACTTAAATCCCCTGCCGCATGAGCCTGCAGCTTAAAGATATGTCTGTAAACCAAAATCACCAGGCCTAAAATTAAAGCTACCACAAGCTTAGATCTTTTAAACCTTAACATATCTTAATATTAGTACACAAATCAAAACAGAGTAAGTGAGCAATGATACTTTTTCACTAATACCCTCATGGCTGGTTACTTGAAAAATTGCCTGAAAAATAGTTAGAAATAAAAAAATTCCAAATGCCAATACTTTCAAATTACTGCTCTTGTTCATTTTTCAGAGAAAACAAGCTTTTTGCCGTTAAGGTCACTACCAACCCAAAGACGGCGATACCAAGAATTTTTTGAAAATGTTCATAAGCAACTAGCTTCATTATAAACATAACAAAAAGCACACTTAGGAAAATTATAAATATGACTTTGTCGCCGGGACGAAAACGGATTAAATAAATTAACCAGTCAACAGCCAATAAAACGAGTGGCAGCACATCTAAAAACCAGTTCAGATATGGCACTGCTGCAGCTATTCCTATAATCATTGCATTAAATAAAACCATTAACAGCAGAAAAGCCAAATTAGTCTCATAAAACATGTACATCGCTTTAGGGATCCTAAATATTTTTTTCATTTTTTCCTTTCTTTAAAAATAATAGCAAAAGAAAAGTGCTAACTAAAGCGACTACCGATACAACGACAGAGAGGTTAAAGATACGTTGGGACATAAATTCTATATTCAGGTAATGATCCCCGGCAGGTACAAGCCAACCATTAGTTACCCCATTGGCAATAAAATGATTATAATTATCCTGCCCTCTAAGAGGCAGGTACCTTGTCCAAAATCCGTCGCTTGGTAATGTTTTGTACATTTTCCAGAGAGGATCAAATTTCTCGGAAAAAACCACGATGGTGGGTTTATCTGAATTAATATGAATCGTATTTTTGGAATTGCTTACCTTGACAGTATCATAGGGAACCTTAGCGGCACTAGGAGGTTCTGTTCCACCCAAGAAGGCAATATAAGGCTTGGTAATTTTTCGAAGAGCAACTGAAGTAAACTTATTAACTGTTAAAATGTCGGAATATCTTTTAATTCTGCTGCAAAGATAAATATGGGCTGACTCTCCTTCCTTTAGAGCTACGCTCTGGGAGTACTTTTGCTCATAGCGTTCCGGATGGAGGGTAACCATTCCTCTATTCGAGAGGGTCGATTTCTTATTTTCTCCAATTGCTGTATAGAAGCTAACCTCTTGGTTACCGGTGATGTTTTGATATGTGAATTCAAAATTATAAAGCGAGTTTCTATCTCCATCCGATGGAAGTAAAAAGTCAACACATTTTTCTTGACCATTTGCTGTAATTGTAAATCCGCTATCAGCAGTATTTTTAAGAGCACTTACTTGGCTTTCTAACAAATTGGGGGTTAAACCGTCATTAAAGGTGAGTTTGTGCACCCCTTTTTTCAAGCTGAAGGAATCCGTCTCAATCCATTTATTATCCGCTCTAAGGGTAGCTCCTCTGGTTGCATCTATGCCATCAATCTCAAAGTTTACTGTGCCCTGCTTGACAATAGCTTCACCAAAATTAGAGCTTGGTTTATCTAGTAAAAATTTATAATCCCCGTCCAAGGGGACTCGTATTAGATATCTTTTATTTATGCTGTCTGAGGTCATCCATCCTAAATGGCGAGTTTTAGCAACCAGCGCTTCTGTTTTCTTAAGAGTTTTATACAACACCTCTTCTTCTGAATCATTAGACAATTGGCTATATAGATAATCAATATAGCCGGACAGCTGCTCTAATTCATCCCCCAGGTCGACTATTTTTTCGTTTATGATAACTTCATTTCCTACATTGGGTTCATCAAGTAACGAGCTGAGACGATCAAGGTAGCTATTAAATTCCTTAATTCCTTCGATCTTTTTTAATACATTTTTCTTCTGGAAATACATATCCCGCAGTCCTACAAACCTTTTATAGACGATTTCTTTTAGGGCTGTCAGCCTATCTGAGGTAAGAGTAACCTTGGCGAGGTCTTGATCCTCTTTAGTTTTGACCACTTTATAAAACCGGGAGCCTATTCCAAAAGTATCTACTCCAGGCAAAAACAAGGAGCTTTTTCTTAAGTCGCATTTTTCGCACTGAGCGCTTGCTATAATATATTTTTGGGGAAATTCTTGGTCTATTTTCTTGAAAGATTGTTCCTCATATCCTGTAAACACGATCACTGAATTTGGGCTAACCTCCTTTAAGGAAGCCAGAAGGTCCACATCATTTACGCTTCCGTCAACAATAACAGGCAAAGATGTTAAATAAAACTGATCACCCTTATCTTTATACTCATAATAAGTCCACTGCCCGGTTTCTAATTTTTTGGTAACCAAACCGCTTTCGATAAGTGCATCTTCGTATTCTTTGGGGTCAACTGTTTCATAGTGTGCTTGAGTAGAAAAGAAGTCTTTGCGGACCACAAAACCATCAATTGATAAAAAGGATGCCAGCTTCACCCAGCTAGGATCTCTCGCGAGAAGTTTCGTGTACACAGATAAAACCAACTTCTTCTCCGGCTCCTCGAGAGAGGCATTATTGCTGATAAAGGAGATCTCTGTTAAAAGTGAAGGTACTGTTGCCAGGCTCCAAAAGCCCCAATTATAGGCTTCAATATTAAGATTACTGCTTAATTCAGGAAGTAACAGTACTCTATTTTCTTTGCCGACGAATTGTCTGACCTGCTTATTAAACGTATCAATATATTCGGGATAAGCAACCCGTGTTGTCTTGGTATCTTTTTCATAATCAAAAAATATGCCATTCAAAAAAGGATACGAATAAAGAATAATTCCAAAAATAACTGCTCCAACACCTAGCATTTGCCATATCCGACCGGACAAAATTAAGTATTTAGAAAATAAATAATTTATGGCAAATCCGATTAAGATAGCGTAGGCGAGCCAAAGAGAACTGGCAAATTTATAAAATGGGGTTCGAAAAATAGCGAATCCGGGTAAATGATCTATCAGAAAAAAATAAAAGCTCCCAAATGGAGGCTGGGATCCGGCGGAAAAGATCATCGAAACCAAAGACAGTATCACAAAGAAAAGGACATATTTTTTTAATCTCCCTTTAGCAAAAAATATTGGTGAGAATGCCAGCACTGGAAGTAAGAAACTAGCTAGAATCAAAAAAGGATTGGTTAAAAAAGTTGCTGCATAAGGATGTAGGGGATTAACATACCACTCTTGTATTCCCTGTAAACGGAATAAATTTGCATAAGTTGCGTTTTCGCTTATTACCGTAATCCAACCTTTCACACCATCTAATCCTCCAACTAATTCCAGCGACGTTGCATAAGAGTGGACTGAACTATATAAATATGGAATAAACCAAAAAGCACCCAGTAAAACCCCGCAGACCAAAGCGAGCAAAGAAAAAGAAACAAATCTTTTCGTTGTCTCCCAGCTATGGTCAAGCAGCACAAAAAACAAAAAGGCACAGATCCAAGTCACGAAAAGGGTCCCATATAAAGGAATAAACCCTCCCCCATTAAATACAAAGAGTACTAGCCCTACTAAAATAGCCGCTTTGAGCGAGGATACTTTTCTCTCGTATACTTTTATAAACATGGCAATCACAAAAGGAAGGGCTATGTAAATACTAAATTTTGTTCGTTCAGCTACAAACCAGGCTTGCAGCAAAAAGTGATTAAACATATAAAAGACACTGGCAATTAACCATGCTGACTGATGTTTTCTATCTGCAGAAAGGGTAAGTCCTAAGTAATACATGGAAAGTCCCGGCAAAACAAACCAGACAATAAACATTATTTTTTGAGAAGCGACCAGAGAAAAACCCATACTGGAAATAAGCGCTTCCAGCCCGTGTATAAAAAATCCACCTAAAGCAAAGGACTGGTCGACACCAATGCCGTAACGATGGGTCCAGGTGTTTAAACGATCTATAAAATGAATAATCGGATCAAGCGGCAATCCTGCATCGTGACCAGCGATAATCACCCCAGGCTTAAACCAGAGCAAGGGAGTCAGTCCTAGTATAAGAATTATACTTATCGGAAGAAAATGAGGGCTATGTACTATTTGGCCAAATACTTTTTTTATATTTAAAGTCATGGAATTAGGAATTAGTATGTATTTAACATTATTTATAGGCAATAATAAATAGGGAAGAATTAATGTAGGGACTGTTGACAGTAAAGGGCAAAATAAGATGCAGCCTTTTAGAGAATCGATAAAAATAGGGAATAAAGCTTCTTTTAATAAATTTGACTTCTGAAAACCCAGCTTGTTTAAAGATATCCTTCCATTCTGTTTGGTGTTTAACGCTAACATGAGTCGGATCTGAGTATACGTATGCGTAAGGAAAGGGGGTGGAGAGTATTAATACTCCCTTCGGTTTTAAGGTTTCCTTCAAGTTAGTCAGAGCCTTCAAGGGCTCTGAGATGTGTTCAATAACTTCAAAACCGTAAATTAAATCAAACTTTTTATCATTAGGAAATTTTTTGGTAGCATCCCAACGCAAGAAAGTAACTTGAGGAAGTAACTTTTTAGCCTTTTGCAGTGCATAATCAGAAATATCGGAAGCGGTTACTCTGAACCCCCGTTCAGCTAAAACTGCGGCGGCCCCTCCAATCGAACATCCTATCTCTAAAACTTCTTTGCCACCCTGTTTTAAATCGTAAACACTATCTAAAGCCTTAAACCATCCCCAAAACCATTTTTTAGCTTTGGATAGGTCATTATCAGTGAAACTTCCAACCATTTTTTTATAATAACCATCAAAGTAATTCCTTTCAAATCTTTTTATTTTTGCCATACTAATCTAAAAGTATACCACTTACAAAAAAGGTGCTAGAATCTCTATAAGATGAAGGGCCCTTTAGTTTCAGTCATTATTGCGACCTTAAATGGAAAGGGCTTACTTTCTGACTGCTTAAAAACTCTATATAAATATGAGTCTAATTTTGAAGTTATTGTTGTAGACAATGCCTCAACTGACGGGACAATTTCTTGGCTCAAGAAAAGTTACCCACAAGTCAAACTAATCGAGAATTCCTTCAATACCGGTTTTGCCAAGGCTAATAATCAAGGATTAGAGCTAGCCTCAGGGGAATATGTTTTATATTTAAATAACGATACTTTAATTACAGAACCTTTTCTTAAAACACTTATTGCAGAGCTCGTGAGTCCCAAGGTGGCAGCCGTCTCTCCGCTTATTCTTTTACCAGACGGCACTATCGATTCTATCGGATCATATCTGACCCGAACCGGATTCTTATACCACCGGGCTCATCGCCACAAACCAGATCCTTCTTTTGTACACAAAACCAATACTTATTCCCTGAAAGGAGCCTGTATGCTCTGGAAAAAATCTGTCTTAGATAAAATTGGCCAACTCGATGAATCTTACTTTGCTTATTTCGAAGAGACAGACTTATGTCATAGAGCAGTTAATGCCGGGTTTAATCTAATGGTAGTCCCCCAAGTTTCGATAATCCACCTGGGCGGGATGACATCCAATAAAATTCCTTCAAGCTTTATCCAGTATCACTCTTATAAAAATCGTATCCGGACATATATTCAAAACCTCCCTTTTTTTACATTAATGACAGTTTTACCTATCCATTTATTGCTTTGCTTACTTGCAGCTTTAAAATTTGGCTTAAAGGTCCCTAAGGTGGGACTGGCAGTCCTAAAGGGAATATTTATGGGAATTTTTCTGGGGTTATTAAATAGAAATTACTTCTCTAAAAAAGCTAATCTATCTAAGCTCACTATCAACCCAGACTGGAGGTACTACTATTTTCTCTTTAAGGGCTTGGAGCAGTATGAAAAAATTTATTAACAAAGACTACCTTAAACCGCTTAGCTTCAGTTTTGGTACCTCATTTCTTTTTTTAATGCTCTGGGATATTCCGAGAACCACTACTTGGTATCTAAATGATTATTCCCTTACCCTAACAGGTCTCTTGAACTATTTATTAATTTTATTTAGCCTCTTTTCTTTAGCACTCTCTGCAATCTTTTTGTTTCGTTTACTGGGCAATAATAAGCACCGACCTAACTCTGAGTTGGTACATTTAATCTTAGGATGTGCTTTTATCATCAATCCACTCACCGTTTCCTTTTTATCCACTCATAATCTAATTCCTCTTGTTTCCTTAATCTCTATTCTTATATTTGCCAGATGTCTCCTTTTGCAAAATAACCTACTGATTATACTTATAGCAATTTTTCTTAAGATCAGCTTTAGTTTTTTAGATTTGTATAGTCTACTTATTATCGCATCTATCTTAGTGACAATTTTTCTAAAGGGTAGCCTGACAAAAAAAGTCCTAATACTAATCATTTTACTCACTCCCTTAACCACAAATATAAATATATTCCTTAAATCATTGCTCGTGGTTAACGATCAATATTTAATTATTACTAAAGACCTTTATCCGTACAACCTCTGGTCAAAAACGCTGATGGGACTGCTGGAAAACTATTACACTAATGCGCTGGGGCCATCTATCTTTAAGGGGTTAATGGTCGGTTCGGTGGTAGCATTCTTTCTCGGTAATCGAACGTTACGTATACTTATCGTAACTTTGTTTCTACTTACGATCATGACAATACCTAGTTTCCAATCAATTCATTTTAAGAATACAACCTTTCATTTAAATATTCTCCGTCTACCCCTGCTCCAGCCCTCAATTGTTACACTTTATACATTCGGACTGTTCGTTCTCTTTTTAAATTTGAACAATCTAACTGTCAAGTTCCTTCCAAAGACTTTGATCAAACAGGCAATAATATACGGACTGATAGTACTATTCTTACTGTTTCTTACCCCCAGTTTCCTTGTTGGAACTTTGATCTTATGAAAAAAACCTTTTCTACTTCACTAATTGCGATATGTTTCTTGATTTTATTTTTGGTGATGTTTCAGAAACTATTTTCGTTATATTTTCAAGGTGATGAATGGGTTTTCTTTCGTATTTATTACCCACATGTTAATAGTTTTTGGTGGCCGATATCCGGAATTATCTATACTTTTACTCATCCTCAACAATTTGGCTTTCATCTATCACCGTTACTTGATCTAATTTATGTATGGACCTTTCGTATTTTCGGACTCAATCAATATCTTTATCTTTATCTTTATGGATTTATTCATCTAGTAAATACCTGTTTGCTTTATCACTTGATTAAAAACCTAACCAGATCAAGAATTATCGCCCTTTTCTCAGCATTTTTCTTTTTACTTACAGCCAGCCACCAAGAAGCCTTTAGTTGGATCTCTGCTGCTCCTGGCACTACTATCTCCGTAACCTTTATACTACTCAGTCTTAGTTTTTTTCTAAAGTTTATTAAATCAAACTCTAAAAAATATTTACATCTCTGCTTTTTATTCACCTTCCTGGGACTCGTCACAAAGGAGACTGCTTTTACTTTAATACCAGCACTGATTTTATTTTATATCATTTGTAAGAGACCTACTTTTCTGGAATTTATAAAAGGACTTTGGGGTATATGGCTCTCGATTGGCGTGTTTATTTTGATAAGATTATTTTTTTCTGCTCCAGCTGATAATTTACATCCAACACTTTTTTCTCAAGGACTAATTACCAAAATTTCCCTATCAAATTTAGATCTATTCATTTTTCGCTACTGGGCTATTGCTTTGAAGAGCTTTGCCCAATCCTTTGTGCACCAAGAAGCTATCAAGGCACTGGCTGTTTTTCTAACCGATTATCAATTTCCTTTTTTTGCTGCCGAAAAACCAATTTATTCAAAAATGTATCTGGAACTAATCCAGGGGACACTACCAGAAATCCTAAGCTACATGTTTACTGCAATTTCATTGCTAATTTTTGCTATTCTTCGAATTCCTAAAAAATGGTTTTTGGTTTCTATGGTTTGGTTTCTAAGCGGCGTGATACCTATTCTTGGCGTTACCCTAATATTCCCTTGGTGGGGCTATTCTGCATCTATTGATTCACGACATTTTTATCATCTTTCCATTGCTACTTCACTTTTATTTGGAGTAGCGATTAATCAAATTTACAAGAAAATACACCGGCGGCAGCTTTTAACTATTTGCATGCTACTAATTGGCTGGGCTTGGTGGCAATCTGGGTTTATAGATTATGTATTATCCCAACAAGAGATTCACGCCAGGCAACGTAAATTAATAATTTCCAGCATGCGAAAATCGATCGGTACTCCTCCAAAAAAGATGATCATTTACACTCAAAGCAATCGTAATTATTACGGATTCAATTTGCTTATGCTTCCTTTCCAAACTGCCTTCTCTCAAATGATCCCACTAACCTTTGGTAAGACATACAACCCTCAGGGTCTCCCATATCCTGCTAATTTTTACTCAGCGGATTTTATCGGTTCTGACGGGTTAGCCTCTCAAGGGTACGAGGAAGAGGGCGACTACGGAATAGGTTATTTTCTTACCCTGACTCCAGTTGTTAAAGTGCTTGAAGCCCATAACTACTCACCGGATATGGTTTTCTCGTTTTTTTATGATGGCGATAAGATAATTTTAGATGATAAAACTGCTGAGACACGCGAAGAGCTTGCAAAAATTTTGGAATCTCGAATGATCTTTCGTAATTGGAAAACATTTGATAGATGGGACAGGTCATTTAGGTTTAGATTCCCGCCTAGCGCAAATGTTATAACCAAAGACGAGACTTTTTTAGTGACTGATGCTGGAAAGGAAATTCTATCTATTACAGTTACTGCAAACCCTAAAAACGCTGGCTTTGATGCTTGGCTTTCGGAACAAGTAATAAGTGGTAAAAAAATTGACATGGATTACATCCGCTCAGAGATCAAGCCAGATCTTGCTCTTCGCAGAACCAAGTTCATCGTTAAATCTTCTCCTAATATCTTTTATGTGGTTGCTGGGACATTTTTGGAATTTTATAAAATAGAGGTTTTCGATCAGGAGGAAGCGGCTCTAATTATCCGAACATTAGAATTTAAGGATTAAACTCCAACTGATAGACCTCTCTTTGACTTGAAGGCTGATCCAATACTTTTTTTAGTCTATACACACCCTTTGGATAGGATTCGGTTCCACCTCTACTTAGATAATCGTTCCATCTATCTAGCCCTTCATCTAAAATGAATAGGTTATTTACCGAATTAACTTTTTCTTTCACAAATTGCGGAAAATATGTCAGGCTATAACCACTGAATTCTTGTAATTCAGACATATTCGCATCCGGCTTAATTAGCATTGGCACATAAAATGAATTATAGGCAACCTCTTTTTTAGTGTACTCACTCAACCATATTAGGTTGTCGCTTGATCCTCCCAAAATTATGGCATCGCTTGGTAAAACTTGTCCAACCCATTGAAGATACTCTCGCTCCTGGGAGGCTTGCTGCATATTTAGAACAGTCAGTTTCGTTTGTTCGATAAAACTCGACAGAAAAACTAGTACAAGCATAAAAATAGCTAATCCATAAACTCTTAGTGGTAGATTATGTAGTAAATCCGCCAAATAAAAATCTAAAAATAACCCTATGCATAAAATATGCCAAATTATAAGTGAGACATACAGCTGTGGCTGATTAACAGCCGTTAAAGTCATCGACAGAGCAAACAAATAAAAAAGCTTCATCAAACCTGTTGCAAAAAATAACCTGGAAGTAGTCATAAATAGATACATAAATACAATAAAAATAGCTATTGCTAAAAAGTCAAACCTTACCCACGTAGTGGGAACTTGTGTAAAAGGATTATTTAAAAAAATGGTACTCGATAATATTTTAATGACTATAGCAATTACGCTTATCGCAATCACAATCGATTTAATAGCCTGGAGACGTTTCTTTCTCTTTTTATAGACATACATCACAAGCCCCAGTAATATTAGACCTATATTATCTCCCGATAAATGAATTGTTTCTCTCGCCCCCATCAACATTAGCGTTAAAATGTTCATGAGCTTGTTATATATTGGAACCGAGGACAATAAACTCTGTCCCAGCACTTGATCCCTTAAAATCCCCTTTTGGGCGGATGGTAGAAAGGTATCTCCGAGATATGACGGTTTACCAAAGGCATTTAAGTGCCAAATCTCATAGCCAATAGACAGACCTAAGAGAATAATTAAAGGCAAAAAGGAATAAACCCAAAGTCTTTTACTTTTTAATAAGCTGATTTTAATAAAGGGAGCTTGACTTATCCATTTGAGACGCTGAACTAGTATACAAAAGGGGAATATTATTAGTAATGGAATATCATTTATAAAAAGAAAAGGTTTACTTAAACCTTCCAGCAAAGCTATAACCCCTAGGGCGACAACCCATCTGAAACTTTTCTTTTCCAGAGCTTTGTAGTAGATAAAAATAAAACATACAAAAAAAAATGAAACAAGTGGATAATTTAAAAATCTTCCCGAAGAATTATAAATCATAATTTGATTAAAAATTAACGCAAAAGCTATAAAAAAGACTCCTATGGAGTGTCGTTTTAAGCTCAGACCAACTAGTACCGGGATGATAATTGTAGCTACTCCAATAACAAGATTTAAAATAACAATCGATTTCAGCCCGCCAATGAAACCAAATAAGCCAAATCCTAAAATCATCAATGGTAGCATAAAAAGATAGTCATAATGCGTAAAGACTTCGGTGGCATTATGCTGTGTAAAATGTGTCCAAGCAGTTTTGATTTGATAATCCTGGTCCGACCCTGAACCAATAGAATAAAAGTAAAGAGATGGTCCTTGAAGTTGTTTAAAATCTAGGTAAGATCCGAGACGGGTTAATAGAGCGAGCAACACTAGACAACTAATAAGAAGGCTTATAAAAATTTTGTAGGTCATTGATTTCTCCTTATACTATCAGAATGATTTATAAAAAACCATGCCTACCTTTGATCTATTGCGGTGGCTGGCAATTAACCCTATAATCTCTTCATTATTTCATGAAAAAAGCTCCAGTTGTCATCACCAGTATCTTCCCACCAAATGATGTAATCAAAGCCTATGTTAAACTTGGCCATGAAGTAATTGTCGCAGGCGACAAAAAATCACCCGGTGACTGGTTTGAAGAAGGATGTACCTTTCTTTCTTTCAATGAGCAATTTAATCTTTTTCCGGTAATGGCCCAGCTAGTTTCTCCAAATCATTATGCGCGTAAAAATATGGGATACCTACTCGCCATGCAAAAATCTAAAACAATCCTCGAGACCGACGATGACAACACGCCCTATGACTTTTATCCCAATTTCGTAAAAGAGGAGATTGAAGTTGATACTTATTTTTCAAACAGTCGTTACATAAATATTTTTCAGTTGATGCAAGGAAGTACTACTAAGATCTGGCCAAGAGGCTATCCTCTATCTTTAATAAATGACCTGTCGACGATTTATAAAACAAAAGTTAAACTCAAGTTTCCGGTTCAGCATTCATTAATTAACCATGATACCGATGTAGATGCTATTTACCGCTTGACTAACAATAGCTATATAGAATTTGAGCCAAACAAGATATTTGGTATATCTCCTCATACTTATACTCCTGTTAATACCCAAAATACATTTTGGAGCAAGGAGGCCTTTCTTTTGATGTATATTCCCTCAACGGTCGCCAGTCGAGTCTGTGATATTTATCGGGGGTATATTGCCCAGAGACTTTTGTGGGAATTAGGATTTAATCTTTTGGTACTTTCTCCTTCGGTTTCTCAAAACCGTAATCCTCATGATTACCTCAAAGACCTCGCTGAGGAGGTCCCTCTTTATACTAAGATTCATTATTTTGTGAATGCCCTTGAGGAAGTGGTCCTCAGCGGTTCGATCGAAGACAAATTAGTCCAAATTTACGAAGCTTTAATAAGTAAGGGTCTGATACGCCAAGAAGAATTACCAATTTTAAACGAATGGATCGTGCAAGTCACTAAAATCACAGCTTAGGGTAGGTGGCAAGATCAAAAATTTCCCGGATCAGCATTTTTAGCTCCAATTTTCCGGTTTCCCAAGACTTAAAATTAGTTTCTCCAAATAAGCGATGTCCTTCTCGTGTGGGAAACTCTGTTATCTGGACTTTGTTTTTCATAGCTCGGATAACCATTTGGAAATCAATTGTACAATCACTTTTATCTAAAGCTAATCTATCGTATGACTCTAAATTTATTCCTCTAAACCCTTGGACTATTTCCGAAACATAAGATTTTGTATGGTTGAATAAAAAATTAGCTAAAGATGCAAGCATTTGATTAACCCACTTACGGGGTTTGAAAAATTTACTGTCTTCCTCATTCCAAGCACCTTTAATCATCCTGGAGGGAATAACAAACTGATGTCCGGCTCTAAGCAACTCAGCTACTTTTTTTATATCCTTTGGATCTTCATTTCCATCAGGGTGGAAAAAGATCATCGCCTTAGTTTTACATTGTTTTCTGGCTTCAAATGTAGCTTCACCTAAACCTTTGATGGTTTGCTCATATACTTTAATCCTTTTCTTCTTAAAAAAGTTTTGGGTTCCATCTGTAGAGTTTCCATCTATTACATATACATCATCAACACTTTTTAAAGGCAGTTTAGAAAACAAAGCACTTGACGAGGCCCTTTCGTTTCGGACAATGAGTACCAGGGAAATTGTAATTTTTGATTTATTTTTTTTAGAATTGCTCATGTTGGGTAATTAAGTCAACTAATTTATCTGTCACCAGTTGGGCACCTTGCTCTGTCAGATGATATCCTCTCTCGCCTGGTAAGTAAAGCTCATTTAGCGTTTCCGTATTGTTTTCTTTAAAAGTATCGTACATGTCTATATATGGCACATCTTCCTCATCTGCCCAGACTTTTGCATATGTTCCCAGGAAATAGCGTTCTAGTGCCTTAGTTTCGTGATTATATTCATTATCAAAATCCCAACCTATGGGGATATGAAAAAGGTAAAAAGATGCTCCATTTTGTTTGGATGCTTCTAACATTTTCCAAAGAGCAGGCTTGGTATAGCTATTCCAGACATAATCAATTTTTTTATGTAGTAATCCCGACCCATCAAGTATCCTCTCTCCCTGGTTATAACGAAAGTCTAAATATTTACTAAGTTGGTTGGAGGCAAGCAGAATGAACTGCTGGGTTATTTGTAATTGCCGAAGTGGTGCCGGAAAAAGATCATAAACTTGCATCCTGGCAAAATATGGAGAGTAATGAAACACATAATCATCTCCTGGGTCGTTGTCATACAATTCATAAACTATCACATTCGGTTTTAAAGGAAGGATCTTTCTTTCTAAGACAGTCGCCTGAGTCGCCGGTGAACTTCCGCCATAGCCCCCAATCACAAAATCAAATTTCCTATTAAACTTTTTAGCTAGCACCTCCGTAACCTTAGTTGGATAATTATCCTTCGTATCGATACCTGGCCCAACCGAGTACGAATCCCCCATATAAGCAATTCTGACTTGATCAGATTTTGGACCCACCGCAGGACCATATAGGCTTAGACTATTTGTAAAGACATCAAAACCATACTCAATGTACTTCAAGTTTGGCTTTGGCTCAATACCATATGCATAGTTAAATTGATAGTAATCAGAGGACGATTCTACTAAACTTAGGGGCTTACGAATTAGCCTTAGAACTGCCTCTCCTATACTAAGCGTAATTATTGTAGCAACCAAAGCGATGCCAAGGGAGCCAGCCAGATTTTTGATATTCTCTTTATGCTTCGGGGATTTTAGGACCATTAGACTAAAACATGGTGTAAATAAAAGGAGCTAGTGCCGATCCTTGAGCAAAAAAAATTAGCATTCCCAACAGAAGCATAATAATAATTATCGGAGCTAGCCACCATTTTTTTCGTTCTCTAAGTAGCCCCCAGATCTCCTTTAAAATTCCAATTTTTTCCATATTCTTAGTCTAGCATATTTCACACAAGTTTAGTATTGCTTCATATAATCGTCTAAGGATAGTTTGCTCTCCCGCTTTTTAATCCAGTAGGATTTATCCGCACTTAATTTTAGACCCAGCTCATCTTTTCCTAATATTTTTAAAACTAGAGATATTGGTAAAAAAACGACCACAAAAAGCACGAACAATATCACCCGGGTAGAGACCCAACTCATCATCTCAGCAGCCGTCATCCAGATTTTATAGATAGGTTTCAAAGCCATCGGTACAACCAACCCCAAAACAACCAAAGTTGCCCCAACAGCAAAACTTACGTTCGCGGCAAAGGCGTTTTTCTTTAGCAGAAAAACGCCTGCTAATATTAAAAAAGCAACTCCTACAGTTAGACCAAAACTCTTTAAACTAGTCTTGTCAGTCAAGAGTAAACTCCTTTTGCCAGTCAGTGTTATTTACTAAAAGTCGCTGGTCTGCTTTGCTGATCATAAAAGATCCGATTACCAAATAGTCAATATTTGTTCTGATAAAACAACGGATGGCGTCATCAGGGGTACAAATAATCGGTTCACCTCGAACATTGAAGGAAGTATTTATTAATACGCCACATCCGGATCTTTTTTTAAAATCTCTGAGGAGTTTATAGAATAGGAGGTTGGACTTATCGACTGTTTGAACTCTGGCTGAGTAATCAACATGTGTTACGGCTGGGATTGTAGAGCGAACCACATTTAGCTTATCGATACCAAATAAAGACCGTTGTTTTCGAGTCATCTTTTTTTGTAATTTTTTCTTGACCTGAGCTACTAAAAGCATATACGGGCTTGGCTTTTTTAAATCAAAATACTCACTTACATCTTCGCTCAATACAGCCGGAGCAAACGGGCGAAAGCTCTCCCTAAATTTAATCTTTAAATTCATAGTCTCCTGCATTTTAGGAGACCTAGCGTCTCCAATAATCGACCTATTTCCTAAGGCCCGTGGACCAAATTCCATTTTACCCTGAAACCAACCGATCACTTTTTCTGAGGTGATCGCTTTAGAGACACTGGTAATCAGCTCTCTTCGGGGCAGTTTGCTGTATTTTAATTTATTCTTTTTAAGAACTCTTTCAATCTCCGAATCTCGGAAAGATGGTCCTAAGTACGCTCCTTTCATGGAGTCACCCGACTTGGTAGTTCTCTGATTGCCAAGTACTTGGTACCAGGTAAAGAGCGCCGCTCCCAAGGCTCCTCCTGCATCTCCCGCTGCGGGTTGAATCCAAATATCTTTAAATGGCCCTTCCCTGAGTATCCTTCCGTTAGCAACGCAGTTAAGCGCTACTCCCCCTGCTAGACAGAGATTAGTTTCTCCGGTCGCTTTATGAATATGCCTAACCATGCGCAATATAACCTCTTCTGTGACTTCTTGAACTGACCGTGCTAAATCCATATCTTTTTGGGCAAGCAGAGTTTCCGGTTTTCTGGGATTTCCTCCAAATAGTTTATGGAAAGCGGGACTAGTCATGGTTAAACCTTTATGAAAGTTAAAGTATTTCATATTCAGCTTAAAAGATCCGTCAGATTTCAAGTCCATTAAGTTATCTAAGATTAAATTTTTATACTTTGCCTCGCCATAAGGTGCAAGACCCATGACTTTATACTCCCCCGAATTAACCTTGAAACCTGTATAGTAAGTCAGGGCAGAGTATAGTAGCCCTAAAGAATGAGGAAAGTGCATTTCCCCAAGTGTGGTCAGAACGTTACCGCTCCCAATTCCAAAAGAACTTGTTGCCCACTCTCCTACACCGTCCACTGTTAAAAAAGCAGCCGAGGAAAAAGGGGACGGGAAAAAAGCCGAGGCCGCGTGAGACTGATGGTGCTCAGGAAAAATAATTGGTCCACTAAATCCTAGCTCTTTTCTGAGAATTTGTTTCATCCATAACTTTTCTTTAAGCCAGATTGGCATGGCTTTAATAAAGCTGCTAAAGCCTTGCGGAGCGATGCTTAAATAGGTTTCCAGAATTCTCTCAAACTTCAGTAGTGGTTTGTCGTAAAAAGCGACATAGTCAATATCCTGGATACTTATATTACATTCTTTGAAACAAGAGGCTATTGCCAGTCGAGGAAAGGCTTCATCGCTTTTTTTACGGCTAAAACGTTCCTCTTGAGCGGCAAAAATAATCTCACCGTCTTTAACTAAACAAACAGCACTGTCATGGTAAAATGCAGAAATTCCTAGTATAAGCATTACAGGGTAATAATTTTATTTGGCAGAGGATTTTGTTTCATATCCTCAAATCCAACTTTCAGAGTAATTGGCTTAAACCCCATCACTCTTTGAGCTTTACTGGTATCAAAACAGGTGTCCGGAGCTCTGGGCACCTCAGATCCTTTAAAATAATCCGAGTCCACTTCGGTTACTTTAGATTTATCTAACCCAAAAACCCCACAGGCGTCCATGGTTGTTTCAAATCGATTAGCCCGTTTGTCACCCGCGATATTAAAGGTCTGTTTAGCAGTTTTATCTAAGTCTGTGACGATTTTCCAAAAGAACTTAGCCGCTTCTTTGGAATAGAGCATATTATTCCACAGATCATTGGTCATAAACAGGCTATTTCCCTGGCCTAGCTTTTCGATGAGCATAGAAACCATGTTTTTTCGCTGCGGCTGAAAGTTCCAGCCATACATGGTCATTAACCGAACGATCGTGTAATCAACACCACTTTCGCGGATCATTTTCTCAGCCATGACTTTAGTTTTTCCGTAATAGTTGGCCGGCTCTTGTGGGCTTTCCTCATTATACAGCGGATTGTAACCATCAAAGGTAGCATTCGTGGAGCAGAAGATAATCCTGGCACCTATTTGTTTAGCTGCCTCTACCAGGTATTTTGTGCCCAGGAAATTTGTCTTATAGGCATCGTCCTGATTTGCTTCGCAGTAATCCAATCTTCCATGGGCCGCAGTGTGCATAATGACCTGTGGTTTGACCTCTTGCACTACCCTCTTTACATCATCTTGATCTCTGATCTCCAGATGAATATAGTTAACCCCCGGAAGATCGAGTACTTGCTTGTAGTCGTGATAAGCAGCATACACCTCAACGTTCTCAGGCTGAGTCAGCAGCAGGCTGGTTCCCAAAAGCCCGGTAGCTCCAGTAATCAATACTCTTTTTTTGTCAGTCATATATTAAGTAACTCACCTAACATCTTGTCTTTCATCCGTATTAAGGCCAGCTTATAGGAATTATCGGTAAATTTATTATACTCTTTTTGGATCGCAAGAACAGACTCAGCTATTTTTTCCGGAGTTACCTCTTCCGGTTTAAATACGGTCCCACATTTGAATGCCGTTATCTCCCGGGAATTAGACGGGATAGTGGTGGTAATGATCGGTAAACCAAAGTACTGATACTCCCTAATTTTCATAGAATCTCCGTAAACATTCCAGAGATTACCTCCTGAATATAAAGCAATACCTATCCCGGATTTTTTTAATACCTCAATGACTTCTTCATTGGGTTTGGGACCCAAAAAAACTATCTGCTTACTTAGGCCGCTATCCTTAATAAAGGCTTTTACTTCATCATTTTTGCCGCTACCGATAAGCGTCAGGTGAATATTGGAAATCTTGGCTGAAAGTAATTTTATTGCTTTTAGCAATTCCCAGATACTCATATTTTCATCCATCCGCCCAACATAGACCAATTCGTTTTTGAGTTTTGAATCTTGTTTACGAGGAGAGTCATCCAGTATGGGAGTATTCGGTAAAAATTTAGCTTTTTTACCATACCCTTGTTCCGTCCTTTTTTCCACGATCCCTTCTGACACACACCAGTTACTATCACAGAGATTTAAACTTAGTTTATCTAAGTATTTATATACGGCATTAAATACAGGATTACTAAATCGAAGGTCAGAGTAATCAGCAGTGTAATAGATAAGATTAAATCCGATAAAGGGTTTTAATAGAGCAAATAAACAGGCATTAAGCGGGTCAATGGCTATCACAACATCCTGCCTTTTTACTCCATACTTCAAAAGATATTTTAAAATATATAAAAAATCATATCCCCATTTGACAAGAGAGCTCGAGACCGAAACAGGACTTTTAATTTCTCTTCCACCGCGGCGTAAAATATAGGAACCGGACAAGTCCAGAGGGAGGGACAAAAAGGAGGTCTCTTTTTTTCTTGCCTTCAGAAATCTCTCTAAAACATGGGCCGGTCCATAAATTTCGACCTCGTCGTGAAATACTACATGTGATATAACATGATACATCTCGTTAGGAGAGCCAACCTTGCTCTTTCAAAAGCTGCTTTAATTCATCCTTAGACAACCGCTTGACGACATCAGAGGTATAGCGAAAATCCTTGGACTGTTTGTTCATCGATTTGTATTTCTCTTCTATAGCAGTTATTTGAATTTGCGGTAAGATCACATAGTAATCGCCGATATCGACAGTGCGGGGAGTCTCTGCAAATCCAATTAAAGATTCATGAATTTTTTCGCCTGGCCGAATACCGATTTCGACAACTTGTTTTTTATCTTCCGGCAAGTCTTCAGTCATCGCATCAACTAGATCACGAATCGTATGTGCGGGCATTTTTTGCACAAATATCTCTCCACCCACCCCTTCTTCCATTGCTTTAATCACCAGTTTGACACTATCTTGAAGGGTAAGAATAAACCGAGTCATCTCAAAAGAGGTCACAGTCAGAGGTTTTCCGGCATCTATCAAAGAGCGGAAAAGAGGGATCACCGAACCCCGGGAACCGAGCACATTGCCATACCTGGTAGAGACAAAGACTGTTCTCACCCCATCTCTTTCTCGATATAGATTTGCAGTTGTTGTCAGCCTTTCTCCCAAGGCCTTCTGCATTCCCATCGCATTGATCGGTTCGACTGCTTTATCGGTTGACAATTGAACTACTTTTTCAACGTTTTCATCTCTAGCTGCATCAATAACATTTTGCACTCCAATAATATTGGTCTTGACCCCCTCATAAACATTTAATTCAACAGCCGGAACCCATTTATAGGCTGCAGCGTTAAAGACATAATTTACACCCCTCATCACCTCCCGAAGCGAATGGTAGTCGCGCACATCACCCAGCACAAAACGTAGCCGGGGATCATTTTTATACTCCTGATTCATTGCCCCCTGTTTATTTTCGTCCCTACTAAAAATAATCACCTCTAGGGGCTCATAGGTCAGGATCTCTTTCACAAACATTTTACCGAAAGATCCCGTACCTCCAGTCACCAAAATTCGTTTACCTTGGAAGATATTCACTAATAAACTATACTAACTGATATCTTCGCTTTTGACAATATCAAAATAGATTACGATAAACTCTTGTAGAGACACCTAAGTTCAGTTACAATCCTCATAATGCAAGTTTCAGATCACTTTTTTTTATTTTTCTTTTTTCCACTATTTATCCTACTCTATCTTTTATTAAGAACACGCCCTTTTTTCTCCAATTTACTAATCATTGTCTCTAGTCTCCTTTTTTACGCCTCGTTTGGACTACAGAATCTCTATATCTTAGTTTTACCTTTAATTGTAGACTACTTTTTAGCCATTGGTATCGATCACAGCAAAAATCAAAAAACAAGAAGGCGGCTTTTAACAATTGGCATTATCTTTAATTTACTGCTACTCGGGTATTTTAAATATGAGAACTTTTTACTTAAAAACTTGCTGTTACTATTCCCAGGCCTGAAAGCTTTAGTTTTGCTGCAAAAAGATATCCTCCTGCCCATTGGCATCTCTTTTATTACTTTTCAGAGAATAAGTTATCTAATTGATACTTTTAGACGCAAGATCAAACCTACCAAAAACATTATTCATTACAGTGTCTATGCTACTCTTTACCCACATCTTATTTCTGGACCAATCGTCAGGTTTTCCGACATCAACAAACAATTAGCTAAACGAACTATAAATTCTGAGGTGATATTCCAGGCATCTAAATTTTTTGCACTAGGACTCGCTCTTAAAGTTTTTGTCGCCGATCAACTCTTTTTAGTAGAAGAAGCGCTTACTGCGAACCTGCATCTTTTAGATACAGGGCTGGCTCTGATATTTATGTTCTACTTTTCATTTAGAATTTATTTTGACTTCCTTGGCTATTCCCTAATGGCCATGGGGCTGGCAAAATTTATGGGCTTTGACTTTCCGGCCAATTTCAACTCGCCTTATCAGTCATCCAGTATCACCCAATTTTGGAGAAGATGGAATATTACACTTTCCAGCTGGCTTCGGGATTATCTCTATATCCCTCTTGGCGGTAACCGCAAAGGGAAGCTTGTAACCTATCTTAATTTGTTTATCACGATGTTACTGGCTGGATTATGGCACGGAGCAAATTGGAACTTTGTACTCTGGGGGGCACTTTTTGGGGTTTTGCTTATTATAGAACGAGCTTTTAGCAGCAAGTTTACAATCAAGCCTCCTCAAATCCTGCAAATTTTATATACCTTTTTAATAGTTTCTTTCTCTTGGCTTATATTTAGATTGTCTACCCTAGCTGATGTTTCGATTGTTTTATCAAGCTTAGTAAAGTTTACATTTAACCCTTTTTCTCGTCATATAGCAAATATTTTAATCGCCACCGTTCCCGCTATAATTGTTGCTGTTATCTGGGCATTCTTTTTACACGAAAGACAAATCCCAAGTATAAAACTTAATGTTAAAAACGCGACAATCATATGTGTTCTTTTTGTTGCAGCAGTTGGCTTTTCATTAATCCGAAGATCAGTTCCATTTATATATTTTCAATTTTAGATATGGAAAAAAGTCAGCCTTTTAAGATTACAGGTTACCTAACACTAATTGTCTGGATTGCTCTTTCCGTTTTTGAAATTTTGACCTTTTTTCTTATCAATCCTAAACCAATCTATTTTAGGGCTTGGGAATATGTCTCAAATTATAGCGGTTTAGATGCTGCTTTCGCGCCTTTTAAGCCACTCGCAGTATACAACGGAACCATGACAGGGGATTTACTAAATGCAATCCAATTTAAACCGCTCCCTTCCGAAATACGCCGCCAATATTTCCAGGTAGATGAGTTCGGGTATCGAAATCCGGTCGGTATTAGCCGCACACCGCTTGATGCAATTGTAGTAGGTAGCTCCTTTGTAGCAGGAGCACAAACCGACCAAAAAGATTTAGTAACAGAGATTTTAACAAATCAATATAATATTAAATCCTACAACTACGTTACCTCGGTCCAGTATTTATGGGAGGATTGGCGTTTTAAAGAAAATCCCCCCAAATATGTAATTTTATTGGGATCAGAGGGAGAAATTATTAGCTCTTTATGGAAATACTCGATTATAGACCGGGTACCATACAATAACCCTAAAGCTTGGTCTAATTTTAAGCAGTGGCAATCTCAAAACGAATTCTTTAGCTGGAGGTTTGACAAAGCTGCTGTAATCTTAAAAGACTATTCCCTTACCCGTCACTTAATGAATAATCTTTTTATTGATGTCAAAAACCGCCTATTCACTCGGGAGCAGATAGCCAACTCATCTTTGCAAAACGCAGTTACCTACGACCCAAAAACTAAAATGCTCTTTTTTCAGCTAGATTACGATAATCCTACTCTCAACTCTCAATCAAAAACCCTTGCCGATATTGAAACAGCCATCCTGGAATTTAAAAAGACAAGAGACTTATTAGCCTCCCGGGGTATAACTCTAATCATCTCCGCAATGCCTTCTAAAACGCACCTCGAGACTCTCAAGTACCGAAATATGCTCGATAAAGAACGAGCAATTCTCGTTCTTTATGAAGAGCTCAAAAAAGTCGGAATTGAATATATTGATCTTTATTCTCCAACTATGGAATATGTAAAAACAACCGGAGAGCATCTTTATTTACCAGACGATTCTCATTGGAGTGCAACTGCAAATATGCTCATTGCTAACTTATTAAGCAAGAAAATTTCAGAACTATCTAATAAATAAACATGCATCTTACTAACTTGCTACTTTTAACCTTAATCCTAATAATAGTTTATGATTTCTTCAAACTTTTATTTCTGATCTCGGACAAAGTCATAGATAATCCAAAAATAATTATCCAAGTCGTTTTAAAGACTTTTAAAACTTTTTTAAAGTTATATAAACCTATAAAATCTATCTCTGTTTTTTTAATTATTAATTTACATAAAAAACTTCGAATAGTATCCATTTATCTAAAAGATTTACAGCGATATATTTTGACAAAAACAAAGCAACACCAAACGATTTATCTATTTTTAGTCATTTTTTTAAGCACAATTATGAACTTTTTTATCGCCTTCTCCTTTGAAGGAACTGGGGATTATGGCGGTTGGAATACAGGTGCCCGGACAGGATTAGAGAAAGCAGATCTCGGAATGGGTAATGGAACAGTCTACGACAAGGATTGTTCGCTGCTTTGTGTAAACTGGCCACCACTAACATATCATTACTTAATGCTCATGCGCTGGCTTTATTTAAACGCTAATCCTCTAGGGTTAGCCGAGCTCGGAGTCTACAGTGTACTTCCTATTCTTTCCGGTATAGGAATAACTCTTTTTATTTATTTTTATGTAAAAAAGAATAGATCAGGTAATCCGCTTTTTTTGTCACTTCTTTATGCTTTCAGTCCTATATCAATTTATATTACAGCCTATCATGGCCAAAGAGACAGTGTTTGGATTTTCCTCACGATGCTGGCAATATATTTTATTAGCAAGAAAAGAGTTTTAGTCTCGGCATTATTCTTTGGGCTGGGAGTTTCTTTCAAGATTCCCGGCTTACTACTATTTCCATTAGTCTTTTTCTATCTCCAAGGTTTTTATAAGAAATTTCTATTTACTTTTCTTACATTCGCTACGGTTTACTTTTTGAATTTACCCGAAATATATACGCACTCGCAGGAGGTAATTAACCAAGTTTTTTTATATCGTGGCCATGCCAATTGGTGGGGGCTTAGTGGAATTATTTCAAAAATCTTAATTTTTATTGACATTCCCCAATCAGCAAATATCTCTTCGTTACTAAAGCTTAACTTATATTTATTCTTAATATATTTTAGTTACAGATTAGCTAAAAATAAAGATCTTTTTAACTCGTGCTTGACTCTAATTATCTTAGTTATGGTTCTTAGCCCTGTTTTTGGATACCAATATTTATTATACCCACTCTCTTTTATGATTCTTTTATACAAAAAATACGAAAGTTTTGTTTGGCTTTATATCATCTTAGGGACATATTTAACGATCAATTTTTATGCTAGTATTTTTGGCGTCCAACTTCTGGAAAAAGTCTTCTTAAGCATTCCTCAAAAATTAGTTTTTTATAAAATTCCCCATTTCATATACCCCTTGGATTTAGGTTTTATTATTTGGATTCTTTGTATATTCTTTGCTTATAGATTGTTTTTTAAAAATGAAAGTCACCGATAATTACCAGAAATACACTCATAAAAACCCTTTTCAGAGGATTCTATTAAATAATTTTTTTAAGGCACTTTCCCAGATTCTTAGACCACTAAGAGTAGAGACCATCCTCGATGTTGGGTGTGGAGAAGGATTTATACTTGCAAAACTAAAACAGGAAAAAATAGGTAAAAAATTAATTGGGATAGATCTCTCAAAAGCTGCCTTAAGGATCGGAAAAAACATTCATCCTAAGTTAACACTAAAACTAGGGTCGATATATAAACTTCCTTTTAAAGATAATGCTTTTGATCTTGTCTTATGTACCGAGGTATTAGAACATTTAAAAAATCCCCCAAAAGCCCTCGCTGAAATTATTCGGGTCTCCGGTCGCTATATCTTTTTATCTGTTCCCAATGAACCCTTTTTTATAGCTGCAAATTTAATTCGAGGGAAAAATGTATGGAGACTAGGAAATGATATTGGGCATATCAATCATTGGACGTCAGGGGGATTTGAAGAATTTATCCTCAAACAGGGCTTAAAAAAGCTGGTAAAAAAACATCCATTTCCCTGGACGATAATTCTTGCTGAAAAACTCAAAAGATAGCTTAAGCCTTTTTAGCGACACAAATCAGACTTAACCCAAACATAAAATCAATATTGTTTTCAATATAAAAAAACCACTTATCTAACAAAAAAATTAGTACTTTTTCAAAAAATGTCTGTCTCTTGTTCTCCCGGAGCTTCACGCGAAGTTCTCTTTTAAGTATCTTTTCAGAAATAAAATACGGGAAAATTCCTAAGACGTTCCAGAAACGTATCTCCTCAATTACGTAGCCTGCTACTTCCAACTTATCACCCAACTCTTTTTTTGAATACCTCCTGAAATGGCCTATACTCTTATCCCTTTTACCGTAGAGATAAGGATGCGCAGGAACAACAATAATTAGTTTACCGGCTTTACTTAAAACCTTTTTTAAGGCTCTTAAAGTTCCTCTGTCATCACTGATATGTTCTAAAACATCGATTAAAGTTACATTATCAACTTGACTTTGAAATACTTTCGTTACGCTTCTGGCATCTCCATCTATGATTTGAAATCTGGACTGAGGATAAATTTTGAGATGGAGTTTCTGTAAGGATTTACTTGGTTCAACCCCAACACCTTTAAATCCCATTTTGGCAGCCAAAAATAGTAAGTGCCCTACACCACACCCTATATCAAGAAGGGTCCGCCCTCTTAATTTACTTACAATCAATTTATAAAGGTTTTTATTTCTAAAATCATTTTTTAACGTATCAACTTGCTTGTATAATTCATACAAATTCTGCTCTGCCTTTTTAATCATAGGCCCTTCACTGCCAGCAGAACTATATCCCCTGATCTAAAAATTTCTCGGCAGCTTTTTAGCTTAAGCTCTTCGATTTTAGCAAAGCTCTCCTTAAGTAAGATTAAATTTAACTGATACTTTTCGATAGTATCGGTTAACGGCCATTTTATAATCGGATAAACCACCGAGATCGGCAGCAAGCCTGGGTTATCAGCATTCACAAACACTTTATGTTTGGTGTGATAAATAACATTGGTTGTGTTTTGATGGGGTATGCAAAGAATTCGATAATCTTCCTTTTGGTTATTGAGAAAATCAAAGACGTTTGTCATGTCACTAGTAATCGAGCGATTACGGTCTTTGATAATGGTTCGATGGACGGATAGGATTAACCCCAGATTAAGAGCTAGCATCACCCCGTACCCGATCACCGCAAGTGACCCAAGGGGTGTTACCAGCAGCTGAAAGAAGATCCATGAGGAGATAATTGAGGTCGGAAGGGCCGCCATTTCCAAATATCGATAACCCTCTCCGATGCACCGAAGATAGGTCAGCATCAAAATAGGTATACCTAAAAAATAGAAAAACAATACCCAGGCTGAAAAGTCATTGATAAATCTTATGGGCGAAAGGGGCAAAAAACTAAGATAGAAGATATTTACAAATAGTATAACAAAAGCCGAGATAACCCAGAAATTGGTTCCAATTAAAGTAATCGGGGCAAACTTGGAAAGCAAAGTATACACAAGCTCAACGAAATCTTTTTTCTTATTACTGTTTTGTAAGCCCCGTATTTGATGAGCAAAGCGATACATCCGGTTAGGAATCCAGAAATAAATATTATAAAGATGCCCTTTGAGAACCTTTAGGTAGTAGCCCTTGGTTGTAACCGTCGCTAATACAAATCCCAATATAAAGACTCCAATATAAAAAGGGTTTTTCTGGTAAATACTAAAGAAAATAGAGAGAAACAACAGTGACTGCATCGCGAAGCGGTGGGATAAAAATATCAGAGTAGTAAATACCACAGAGGATGTCAAAAACCAGATATTTCCAGTATAGACCCAAAGCAAAGACGACATAAAAGCTAAATTAAAGTTTAGATAGCCTAGCGACCGAGGAGTAAGGCTGCTATTTTCCAAAGCAATCACGGGGGTTAAGGTATAGATAAGCTGTGAGAAAAGAGCTACTTCAATACTTTGGGTAAAATAAAAAGCTATCCAGAAAATTAAGGTATTATTTAAAAGATCAAAAAAGGGAGCAACTACCCCTTGATACCTTTCAACCAACTTCTTGGGAAAAAAGGAGAGTAGCCAGGGAAAAACTGGTGGGTAGTCAAAGTAGCCTTCAATAATAAATTGTCCAGCTATCTTTCCGGGAATTTTGTGGTTGTTTTCTCGCACATGATCTGTTTCTAAAAGCCTGGTCCAGACATCTACTCCAAAAGATTTATTAAAAAGTCGGGTATAAGTTTGTAGAATAAATCCAAGAATGGGGAAAAGTAGCGAGAGTAAGATTGTCATTCTTGGTTACTCCATCTTAATGTAATCGCTTTATCTACATTTGTAAAGCCCGCTTTTAGATAGGTCTTATTCGCCGGAATATTACTCGCTTGAGTTTCAATCCGAATTAGCTCGGCCTGCTGCTCGCTAAACCACCTTTTAAAAGCTGCCTTAGTTAGCGATAGTCCAATATGTCTACCTCTAAATTCAGGGTCGGTGCCGATCAGTGGGATATGCCCAATCCTTTTATTGAGGTATTTATAAGCATCTTTATCCATTTCTAAGCTAATAAACCCCACTGGTTTATTCTCAATTGTGGCAACGAGCACATGATCTGCGACCTGTTTTTTAATTGAATTAGCTATCCACTCCTCGTGCATCTTGATAGCGTTTTTTTTGGAGATTTTAATATCCGTAAAGAATCTACTGTAAATAAAACTCGGTGCGATATTTTTTTGCAGTGTAGTAATATCCGCTTCTGTCGCCTCTCGAATAGATACCGAGGAATCCTCTTTAAAATCAAGGTCGAAGTGGGCTGGGGCCAGTAAAATATTATATTCATCTACTCTTTCAAACCTATGTGCTTCTAAGCCAGCTATAGTGGCAGTGTCTTTACTACTTAAACGATACGTCACATATTCTAAATCGATCTTTTGAAAAGATATAATGAGATTTTTTATAATCTCGAGTAAGGACGCCTCTTGCCCCTCACTTAACAGATAGTCTATCTTTCCTACCTTCTGTTGCAAGATTTCTGTATCAAAGCCTAGCTTCCTAAATAAAACCGCAGCATTTAGCTGTCCAGCAAAAACAAATGATTCAATCAGAGGGTCTTTTAGAAATCTTAGCTTGATCTCTTCTTCAAAGAAAAGATTAATACTTTGTCGGCTTATCCCAAAACTCTTCAGATAAAGATAGGGCTTAAAAGGGTAGTCTTTCACCAGAGGAAGCAGCTTCTTAAAGGTGAGGGTCATTTTTTATTGGAGGCAATAATTTCTTGGAGCACATCGACTACATACTTGGCATCCTCAGGTGTCATCCCGTGATACATTGGTAGACAAATTAGTCTTTCGAATACAAACTCAGTATTGGGAAAATCCCCCTCTTTGACTCCTAAGCTTTCCTGGAAAAAGGGTTGCAGGTGTAATGGACGATAATAGACAATCGAACCGACATTATACTCCTTAAGCTTGTTGATGACATCGTTACGAGAGGTTGTTAGTTTAGAAGTATCCAGCAAAATAGCATAGATATTAAAAGCATGTTCCAAGCTGTTACTTCGATAGGGAATGGTTACTTCGGGAATTTTGGCAAAGGCTTTATCGTATGCGGCAGCGACATCTTTTCGGACTTGTAAAAATCTGTCCAATTTTCGCAGTTGATGGATACCCAAAGCTGCCGAGATATCATTCATATGGTATTTAAACCCTTCAGCGACAATTGCATAATCCCAACTCCCTGTTGAGGTGTTTCTCTTCCACGATTCTTTATCCATCCCATTAACGCGCAGGACCATTATTTTCTCTGCCAGCTCTTGGTTGTCGGTGGTGATTGCTCCCCCGTCGCCGGTGGTCATATTCTTTACTGGATGAAAGCTAAAACAGGTCAGATCTCCAATCGTACCGATTTTTTTACCTTTGTATGTAGAACCAATAGCATGAGCAGCGTCTTCGATTAAATAAAGGTTATGTTTCTTAGTGATCGCAGATAAAGTATCCAGGTCCACAGCCTGACCTGCATAATGAACCGGGAGTATCGCCTTTGTTTTGGGGGTAATGGCTGATTCGACTAGGGAGGCATCAATATTAAAAGTTTGGGGGTCAATATCCACAAAGACAGGCTTACCCCCGCAATGCAAGATAGCGTTAGCTGTAGCAGCAAAGGTAAACGGGGTAGTAATAACCTCATCTCCTGGACCTATGCCAATTGCTAACATGGCCAGATGCAGGGCAGCGGAAGCCGAGTTTAGGGCTATTGTATATTTAGCACCAATGTATGTAGCCAACTCTTCTTCAAATTTTTTAGTGCGAGGACCGAGAGTTATCCATCCTGAATCAAGAGTCTCGATCATTTCCTGCTTTTCTTCTGGGCCAAATACTGCCGTAGCAATTGGGAGAAACGTACTTCGAGGTGTAATCACTTCTTTATACTACCATAACCTTAAACTAAAGTGAAGATTTTGGGCTGGCCACCTTGGCAAAGACCTCGAGACTTGTCTTCGTAGTCTCTTCCCAAGTAAACCCTTTTGCAAAGTCGAGCAAGTGCTGACGAATGATCTTATATTTATCTTTTTCGCCAAGCAGTCTCAACGCTCCATCAGCCAAACCCTCAGGATCATTACTAGAGGCAATAATTCCAGTTTTCTGGGACTGCACAATGTCCCGGAGGCCATTAACGTCATAGACCACGGCAGGCGTTCCCACAATCCCCGCTTCAGGGACGATCAACCCCCAGCCTTCATTCTTCGAAGGAACGAGCAAAACATGCGCTTTTGCCAACAGATCAAATTTTTGGGCTTCCGATACAAACCCCCAAAAGACTACTAACTTTTCTATGCCAAGCGACTTAACCAGTTCCTCTAGTTTTTTCTGATAACTTAGCTCTCCTGCTCCGATAATCCAGAGCTTCATATTTGGTAACTTCTTACTAATTAGATATGCTGCACGGATCGCATCTTCGATGCCTTTAATCGGGACCAGTCTGCCCAAGAAAACAATCGTAGGAGTTTTTTCTTTGGCAGGAAGAACAGCAGGGAAAGTAGCATTTAGACCCATGGGGATCACTGTAATCATTTGTTTTTTGATACCTTCTTTAACAAGCTCATTCCTGCTGGATGGAGAGATTGTGAGAAAGGGAGTTTTTTTATATAGGTTGAAATATAGCTTCTCTAAGAGTCGACCTATTTTATCAATTGGAAAAGGGTAGGTTAGCGACCAGTGATTTTTGGCTACCTCACAAGCCAAAACAACTATCTTTGAGGGGACAAAAAACACAGAGAAATAAGGAACGCCGTGCACCTCTTCTACAATTACATCAAACTTTCTATGGTGCAAAAAAGCATAAAGGAATGAATAGATATAGGTTGTCAGATAATTCCCGTGCCTGGTAAAATTTACGCCGTCGATAGTTTCCTGACGAAGAGCTCCGGGGTAGCTGGCGTTATGCTGCTCTACTTGGTGACCAAGACTTACTAAACGTTTAGCCACTTCTTGAGTTAGTACTTCCGCTCCACCAGCACGAGGGTCTTTAAAATCTCTCCAGTTTAAAATCAGAATTCTCATCCAATATTCACCCTGAAGTTGAGTTCAGGGTCAAACTTCCACTTTCTTTGATTTGTGTCCGAATAATAACGTATTATTCTTAAGCGGTAAAAGATAGCCAGTGTATCCACAATCATCGAGAGAACGTTTCTAATAAATTTATGAGAGGTAATGACCGAGGTATTTCCGAAATCATTTTTTAGCTCGACCGGCGCTTCATATATTCTATGAAAGCCAAGATCATTGGCTACTGCCAATATTTCGATATCAAAAGCAAATTTTTTGACTAATAACCTCGGCAGCACTTTCTCTAAAACTTCCCGGCGGTAAAACTTTAATCCGACTTGGGTATCTTTAATGTTTAGACCAAAGAGGATTTTGACGAGGGTCTGGTAACCAAAAGAGAGTACTTTTCTCTGCCAAGGATATATCACTTTAGATGCCGGATGTCTTTTTGAACCAACTACAATATCGGCATTATACCATTCAAAATGCTCAAGCATCATGGATATTCCATTGGGATTAATATCTGCTCCGGCATCTATGAAGGCGATAATTTTACCCTTGCTCGAAGCCATTCCAAAACGGACAGCATAACCTTTTCCTTTATTATGCTCATAGCCGACTACTTTAATATTACTTTTGTGGTTAGCAAGATTAGTCGCTTTCTCAAAGGTTTTATCAATTTTACCATCCACCACGCAAATTATCTCTGTCGGGTAACGTAATTTATCGGCTACTTGCTTTATACGGTTTAAGTCTTCCGCAATTGTGCCCTCCTGCTTAAATGACGGCACGATAATCGACACTAAGGGTAATTCCATACTCCAAGTATACAAATCCTTATCTCTTTAGTGAAGCCCCAAGATTTTACGGGACTACGGGCTTAATCTTAAAAAGATCTTTGAAAGTTAGTGTTACTGGACCAAGCAAGCAAACCAAAAGCAGCGCGTTTATACTTAAGTTTATATTTAATACCATATCCAGGGAGCTATGAAAAACCCAGATCCCAATAATCTGCATCAGAGAAGCTATTAAAGGTAAGGTTATAATCTTTAGCCGATGTATCGCTAGGTAAAAATTAAGTAGTAGCGCAGAGATCGTATAAATTCCTATAGTTAAGGAGAATTTAGTCAAAAGCAGAGAAGCCCCGGCAAACGAGCTGCCATAAAGAAGATTCGTAAAAAGAAGTGGTCTGGCTGTAAACATCCCGATAGCCACACTGCACATCAATATTGTAAGCCCTAAACTGGACAAAAATATTTTAGCCACAGGTTCCCTATTTGCAAAACGTTTAGAGATTAAAGGAAACATCACTCCGACTATAGGAGCCGTCCCAAAGAGGATAATTTTGCTCAAAGTGGATGCTGCAGAGTATATCCCAGCTTCAGTTCCACTAAAAAAATGTTTCACTAGAATTAAATCAATGGTATACAAAGAGGTCAGCGCCAAAGATTGAAAAAGGACTGGAACGGTAAAAATTCCAATTTGCCTGGCCTCAGGGGGGCTCTGAGGAGAGTTATTCAAGTATTTTTTTAAATAATATTTTGATACAAAAAATCCTGCAGCTGTGGCCAAAGCAAATGCAAACAAAGCTCCATTTAAATGAAAACCCAGTAACACCAAAGCTATGCCCAGACCTAGTTTAACCGGAATTTCTACAAAGTTCGTAATCATTAGTTCTTTAAATTTTAACAACCCCTGCAAAGAAGACCTTAGCAGAATATTCGGGAGTGCAAAGAAAAAAGCAACAGCTATAAAACCTACCGACAGAATAGATGTGATGTTTAAAAACTTGGAAATAAAAGGGGTAGACAAAAGTAAGATTAAAAATGCTAGACTCGAAAGAAGCAGGGTTTTTTTGAAAAACCAAGCTATCAGATGTGCCACTCGACTCTCCGGGGAACCGGAGATAAATTTTATAATCACTAGCCCTAATGCGCCTGGTAGGATGCTTAGTATCCCAATAAATGAAAACAGGGCAACTAATTCTCCGTAACTTTCCGGCTGAAGCAGTTTACCCATCAAAAAATGATAGATATAGTTAAATACGTTAATCCCATTACTACCAACAATCATAATGATAGATCCTGCCAAAAATGGATTTTTTATTGATCGGTTTAAGTAGTTCATGATATCCAATATGCGTTTACAAATAATGCTACATTTATAATCTGGAGTATTGCGAAAACAAAAATTAATATGGCGAATAGATATTTTGATCTAAAAAAGTGGCTAAAAACAAAAAATATCGGAAAAGCACCCAGAATATAACGAGGCATGGAGGAAAGGGTGCCTGTCAAAGTAGGCGTTAACAGTACTCCCAGGCAAAAAATCAACAAAGCTTTATCTATTTTCTTCCAATAAGCAATTATAGTTCCTAGAGCAAAGACTGTGGTTAAAAACTCTTGGACAGAGATAAAAAATACATAGCTTAAAGGGTTAACTGTGGCAAAGATTTTAAAATACCTGAAAAATACCTGGGGCAGGAGAATAAAACTCTCCCCGGTCCGATGAGCTCCAAATTGAGGTTGAACATGAATAAAGTATAAAAAATCACCAGTCTGATAAAAGTTTAAGGCCAGTACTGCCACCAGCCCTATCGGAACTAGCACAATTGCCAGTAACGAGGTTTTTTGTCTCTTTTGTTTCCACCACATCCAGAGAAGTGCTGGTATTAAAAATATCCCTACAAGTCTGGTAAAACAGGCTAGCGCTCCACAAACAGAAGATAACAGAAATTTATTTCTTTTGGCAAAATAAAGGCTGAGGACTGAGAGGAGCAGGAAAAGTGACTCTGTGTAAACAGCTCCTAAATAGAATGCACTAGGAAAAGCTAACAACAAAGCTAATCCTTTATAAACAGAAGCTTTGGGATAATAAAGGGAAAAAAACTTTACACCCACATATGCAAAAAGGGCTGCACAAACATTACTGATGATAAAACCGCTCAAAAGCACATCTTTCGTTAAAAACGATACAGCATGTATTAGCATCGGGTATCCGGGAAAAAAGGCCTGTTCAAATTGGTGATACCCAAATTTACTTATCGAAAGATAATGCTGACCATCGAAATTAGCCCAATACCATAGGTTCGGGGCGCTTCTCCAAGTTACAAACTCTACTCCGGTAAAGTGGTGGTTGGAACGAAGGATCAAGGAGCTTAGCTCGGCGACTATAAAGAGTACGGCTCGCCAAAGTAGAAATATCGAGGATACAATTATCATTTTGCCTTTCTAAATTTAAAAAATACACCTAAGCTTAACACAAGAGCAGCGAGCGAAAACATATTCGAAGCGAAGCGAAGTGGAGTCTCTCCAAATCTTACTCCTATAGTATGAGCTCCGCTGGGGACTTCGAAAGTTATTAGCCCCTCTGTGACCGGATCCCAGGGATCTAGGGTCTTGGTTTTAACTCCGTCAATATAAACCTCCCAGCCAGGATAATAGACCGTTCGATCCGTTAAAAGCAGGCTGCGACTAGACGAGCTGGAAAATTCATGATAGCTAGTTTTCCAAACAGTATTTTGCACCAATCCGCTGCCGTCTTTAATTTGAAACCTCAAGCTTGATTGCCAAACATTAGTGTTTTGCCATTTTGGAGCATGTTCATGAGCCAGAGTCGTAGTTGTATCAATTGCCCGGTCGTCAAAGAAATAGGCAGGGGGAGAATAATATTCATTGACTTTCCAGTGATTACGATTTAAAAATAACAACACCCCCAAAGCAGCTATTGCAATAAAAATCTGCTTTCCTCTAATTAATCTTTGGATAAATTTAATTTCCAACAAGCATGCGGACAGGAGGGAACTAGCAAATACGATAACCATTAGTAGTCTCCAGGGAAATTGAATAAATTTTAAGGGGGTAAGAGTATTTACGACAGATGAAGAAATCGGTTGCATCATAAATAATGCTCCCATGGTTAGCAAAACCCCAAGCGCAAAGAGTAAACCTACCCCCCTTTTTTTCCTTCTTCCAAATGGCACTAACCAGACTAAGCAAGCAATTACTACGCTAATATGCGCCAGTCCAATCTGAAAGGACATCTCGCCATGAATAATTCCAACTTTAGATCCGCCAAACCCCCAGGGAGAGTACAATAGGCTTTGAAGCGAGGGGTAATGTTTTAAAAAATAAGGATAAATTACCTCTCCAACCTTAGTTAAACTCTCCTCAGTTATAGCCGGAACCCAAAAAAAGGCTGTTATACTCGCAGCATAGCAAAAGGACAGACTCAAAAATTTGACTTCTATTAAATGCTTTTGTTTATAGAGCTGACATAAACCATAGATAAATAACAGGGGCATAAAAATCATTGCCGAAATATTATGCGAGGTAACAATAGCCCCAATACTTAGTCCAAGCAGTACTATCCTTAAAGCTGTTACTTTCTCCAGTAATCTTTCCAGAGAATAAAAGGCTAGCGGTAAAAGAGTCATCGCCACCACTTCACCAATGGCTCCTCTGACATAGACATTTAAAAAATGATATGGTACATAGGTATAGAAAGCTCCTGCGATAAAGCTACTCATTAAGCTAAAATGTTTACGCAGCCAAATGAACATAAAAAACCAACCCAAAGGGAAGCTTAAAATAAAGATCAGCTTAAAACTTGTTAAATAGTCCAGGCCAACTAGTACAAAAACTTCCTCAATATAATAGGGCAGGGGATAAGCAAAATTAAAATAAGGGTATCCCAAACCCCAGTTTAGGCGTTTGCTCCAACGAACCGGAAAATGGCCGTCCTTGATTGCTCTATCAAATTCCACTAAGCGGATAAAATGTCCCTGCGTATCATGCCCGGTTATAAGCCCCGGTTTGGTCAGCGCTTTAAATGCAGGGAAAGATAGAGCAGTTATTAGAAGTAGTATACCTATGTTAAGATAAAACTTTTTTATAAACTTCATAAGTTAATCTGGCAGTTTCCGGCCAGCTAAAACGCTTAATATTTTGCCTTCCTTTGTTGATTAGTTCCTGTCTAAGTGTCGGGTCTAACATTAACTTAGAAATAGCACTTCTAATTTCAGACACCGAGTAAGGATCAACTAATATCGCTCCCTCGCCAGCGATTTCAGGTAAAGACGAAGTATTTGAGGTCACGACTGGCACCCCTAATTGTTGAGAATCTAAAACAGGAATTCCAAATCCTTCATAAAAAGATACAAATAATGACCCCAGCGAACTGTGATAGAGACCTACCAAATCCTCGTCACTCACATAGCCTACCCTCTTAATGTACGGACTACCGGCATACTTCTCCAAAAATTCCTTATGACTCCTTAGTTCAGGATGATTCTGGTCAGTTTGTAAAAAACTTTTTCCGACTAGTACCAGGGTTATTTTTTCCTGGATACAAGCTTCGCACATCGCCAGTATGTTTTTATTCCAAGAGATATTTCCCACATTAATAAGATATTTTTCTGGTAGGTTATATTTAAGACGGATATCCTCCTTAACTGGCTTATCTTCAAGAGATTGAGCTAAATAAACCACCTGAACTTTTTTATTTGGAATTTTTAGTATGTTGACTATATCTTTTTCTGATGCAGTTGAATCAGTAATTATCATTTTTACACCGCGCAGAGCTATCTTTTGTCGTAAAAAAACCAACTTTCCTCTAATCCCCGGAGGATACTGCCCTGGAAACTTCAAAGGGGTGACATCGTGAATGGTAACTACTGTGGGGGCCAATTTTTTAATCGGAAGGGTAGGATAAAACAAATCAAAGAAAGGTATGTGTATTAAATCAACCTTGGGTAGATTTTTTCCCCCATCCCACTCAATGATCTCTAGATTCTTAATTTTTTTTAGCTCAGGTAACAGACCTTTTAAATAATAGCCCACTCCCCGAGATTGATGGCCCGATGTTAGAGGTGATATATCAATGGCAACTTTCATCTTAGTTTTAAATATCTTAGATAAGCTCGAGGGAAACGTAGAGCGGAAAAAAATGAAAAAAGCAGACCCCTCCATCCATCAAGAATACCTTTATTTCTAATGGTGGTGATTAAAAACCAACTTATTGGTTTGATAATCAAATACGAAGTTGCAAAACTTAAAGACAGGGCTTTAGGATTTTTGAGAAGCTCATCTCTGATAAGATTCACATAGCGGCTGTTCCTTTTTAGGTACCGAGCAAAGTTTGGTGAGTCATTATGTAATAAGTTACTCCCAAGCCACCCCACCCTTCCCTCAACCACCATTTGCTCATGTACGCTTTTGCAAGGCAAATAAGCCTTATTTCTTTTAAACAGCCTTATTACACCATCGGGATAAGTTCCTCCAAACCTCAAGTACTTACCTAAAAATAAATTTAGCCTTGGAAAGAAAAAGGCTACGTAATCTCCCTCTTTCGTACCAATCGGTCCATCCCTTTTTTCTAGTAATTCAGTATGCTTGATAAATAATTTGCTTAGAACTTTTTTCTCGTATTCTACTAGCTCCCCAGGCTTGGCAGCTAAAACATATTGTATTTCCTTAGCCAGTTCCCGGCTCACGCTCTCGTCTGCATCAAGATATAATATCCAGTCTCCTGTACATAGGTCAAACGATCTTTGTTTGTTTATATGAAAAATAGGGTGATTTTTGGTTATTTCGACCTTTGCCCCAAATTGTCGGGCAATTTCCACTGTTTTATCCGTCGAGCTGCCATCGACAATGATTATCTCAGAAGCAATATCTTTGACACTGCTCAGGCACTCTCCGATATTTTCTTCTTCATTAAAAGTAGCTATTGCTACAGATAAATTTGTGTTCATTTTGCGCTAACTAAATAAAAAGCATCGAGTTCATTTGGGTAGTCGATTTTTTTCAATACTTCAAAGGCTAACCTGTCACGTAATCCATTATACTGGCTTGGCGTAAGTATATACAGCACATCCGGGTTTGCTGAGCTCATGAGGGGATCCCAACCTCCAAAGAAGTATTTATCAAAATATGCAACCAAATTATAAGAGTGATTCAGAGCAGAGGTATTGATATCTCGACCACGAATAAAGGTAGGGGTGGGAGTCTTGAGATAATAAACGAAAAAGATATAGGGCTGAGATCTGGCATCAGTCATATATACTAGTCTAAATCTAGGATTATCCGAAACAAAGTTCACGATCTGCTTCATGCCATATTGCCAATCTATGGCATATTGCTTGGGATATGTATTGTAGTATCCTTTGATATAGATGCCAAAGAGAATTATCAAAGCTCCCAAGAATACAAGGCCTAAGCTGATTTTCTGCAACATTCGTTTAGGGAGATTGATAATGGTAAAAGCACCCAGCCCGGAGATTAAAGACCAACTCCCCAGCATAAATAGGGCTCTTGCCGCATGAGGTGCTTCCATCACCATACTCGATGGCAGTGGTGCAATTAAAGCCCAGCAAAGAAGCAAAATTTGATATTTAGAACGTTCGATCATTATTCTAAGTAGTCCTACAAAAAGAAAGAGGGCTTCAATTACATAAAATTCTCCTATCAGATGGGTTGAATGCCTCGCATTTTTATCTCCCTGCAAAAAAAGGTACTCGGGAGATAAGTGTAAAATATACTGAGAAGCCGTAATTTCTAAACGGCCAAGAAGTTCATTTTTGGTCGCCTGATAGGTAAAAGTTTTAGAAACTAATTCTTTAGGGAAAGACGTTTGATTAATCCGTGCCAGCCCTAAAAGAGCCGGATTCTTAATCATTAAGAAAATAAAAAATGAAAAGATCAAAAAACCAATTCCTATAAATGTTTTTACTTTTTTTAATTCATTAAAATAAATAATAAAAAGACATATCAAAACAAGCGGTAAAACTACTTTGGCAGAATGATAAGTAAATAGATCTATCCCAAAAAATAGAAAAGATAATGATAATAATATATTTTTTTGCCTAAGACCGACCAGAAAAAAATATAGTCCGCACACAAAGAAGAAGAGTGCAAACTGCAGTTCGTGATTGAATCTGGAGAATTGTAAACTATACGGAGAGATTGCCAATAGAAAGGCGGTAAAAATTCCTATTATCTGGCCGGCTAGTCCTGGTAATTTTGCAAAAAGCTCTTTAGCCAGGAAATAAATCATCAGCACATTTAGCACCCCGAATATTGCCGCGGGAAGGCGGGTGCTGAATTCATTTAGTCCAAGCAGCTTTACTGACAGGGCTGTAAAGTAAATATGCACAGGATGTTTATCGTCTTCAAATGATTTAAAGTACAAAGGAAAAGTCTTGCCCCATTCATCTTTACCGAAATTGGCAATGCTATAGGCGTTATACCCTACGGCTGCCTCATCCCAGGACAAAGACGGTGGGTTTGTATCAAGCTTATACAGCCTCAAAAACGTGGCGAGTATTAAGATAACCAAGATTACAAAGGGGAAAACTAGCTTATTTTTTAGTAAAGTCGTAAACATAAAATGCTACCGAGCCATCAGGGTTGCTGAGGACATCGGTACTGTCAACATTATCTAATCTTTGTTGTTGTGACGCAAATACCAGACTACTCATCAAGTTTAAGCCCTCTAGGCCTTTAATAAACTCTACGTTCCCAATTGATCTGACGGTGGAAAACCCCCAATCGGAAGGCGGGCTATACTGAATATTCTTTCTAAATGAAGCATAATCCAAATCTCCGTAAAAAAGATAGAAGATATACGGTTGAGCCATATAATCGCTAATATAAACATGTTTATAGTTAGCAAAGGACTGACCATAGTTTTTAAAAACTTGGGAATACCCATACTGCCAATCTGGAGCAAATTTAGAGTAATTATTTTCAAAGTCCAAATAATACAGACTAAATTGAAAAAAACTACCTAGCAGGACTGCTCCTATCAAAGGTTTCTGAGAATGGACTAGACTTATTAAGCCCTTCATGCCTAAAAGCGCCAGGACGACAAGGAAGGGAATCATCGTTAATCCTCGCAGTGCATGCGGAGACTCTTTGGTAATCGCGACCGGAAGAGGGCTGATTAGTAACAGCCCAAGGAAAAGCCAATTTTTCTTAAAAGATCCCCTGGCGATATAGATTAATCCAGATAACCCTAAGAAAATTTCCACCCAGAGCAGCTCTCCTCCAAACTGAGTATGGCTGCGGCTATTACTATCGCCACTCAACCCTAAGAATTGAGGAGAGAAGTTTTTAAAATAATTTCTACTCAAATTATAAATAGTCTCCCTCTTATGGTTTAAGTCTACTGCCCCCACTGCCTGATAGCGATTTAATCCCTCGGGGCTAAATAACAACCTCAGTACAGGGATCATCATTAGGCTTATTAAAAATAGGCTTAAAAAAATGGCCTTGAGCTTTGTTTTGGTTAGTCCGACTGACCTCCAAAGGTAGATGTAAAAAAGTGGTAGCGCGACCGGCAAAATGACTCGATACGAATTATAGCTATATAAAGCTAGTCCAAAAAAAAGATGCGCAAGTAAAAAGTGCCCAAAGTCTACCTTGCTCGTTTGCTCCAAAGACTTTAAGAAGAAAAATAATCCCGCCATGAAAAATGCCAAGCCAGCTGTAACTTCGTATCCTGTTCGACTAAATAAAAATAGCCAAGGGGTCATAGTCAAGAAAAAAACGCCCAGGGTCGCCAGCTGAGACCCCAAGACTTTTCTGTAAATTAAAAAGCTAAAGAGTATCGCAATAGCTGTAAACAAGACTGCCGGTAATCTGACAGCTATTTCTTTCTTTCCTAAAACACTCATAAACCCAGCAACGGTATAGATATAAACCGGTAGCTTAAATTCCCCGAAAGCTCTAAAGTGTAGTGGAAATGACGTACCCCACTCGTCTTTTCCGGTTATAAGAATAGAATAGGCGTTTACTCCAATTGAGGCTTCGTCCCAATAAAGTGCTGGTGGATTGGTATTTATTTGATAAAGTCTAGTAAAAAGAAACAGTAGTCCAATAGAGCCCCAGACAAACCACTTGTTTAAGATTTTCAATTTCACTTTCTTTCGGTAATTACAAAAGCCGGGTTTCCATTCAGAAAATTGACTGTTTCCAGAACAGGAGCGCTAGTTGGAAAATCCCCCGGCTTTCCAACAAAAAGAATTTTTTTATCTTTCGGAATATCTAACCCAACTCCTCCACTGGCCAAAATATCGGCATAGGTCGTGCCTGGATCCCCAAGGTCCGGAAAGTAATACTTAGCAAAGTGCCAGACCCTTACCCAATCATGGGTTTCAAAGCGAATTAAACTTGGATCATGCTGGAACATAGCTGGATCATACTGACCAAACAGAAGAGTAAATATATGTGGTTCACCGTAGTGACGCGTAAAGACCACCGCGTCATATTCATTTTGATGTCTGTTTATATATCCCACTACTTGCTTGTATCCATACTGCCAATCCCGGGAATAAGCAACTGGGTAAAGTATATAGTAGTTATGAATATAGAGAGACATACTGATTACTACTACCAGGGCTAGCATCACACTTCCGGTAATCAAGGCTTGTTTTCCCATTTTCTGAATCCATTTGAAAATCTCCACAAACCCTAAACCGGAAATTATTTGGTAGGTTGGCAATACAATGACAGTTCTTAAAGCATGGGGGATACTGTCGTTTGTAATCGCGACCGGAATATAGGCCAGCAGGATCCAAGAAACAAGTAAAAAGCGATATTTTAGCTTTTGTCGAAATAGTGCATATAGACCAAAGAGCAAAAACGGAGCTTCAAATAAATAAAGTTCCCCCATTCCCTGAACATGGTGTTGTTTATGCGGTGCTCCGCTTATAAATAAAAACTGAGGAGTAAAATGAGCTAGATAATGTTCGGTAAAATACAAAGCTACATAGGTAACTCGGTTATGAATCAGTCTGGGCAAAGGTTGGGGGAAGTGGGAGTTACCTCTATTTTCATTGATTCGTGGGATTAACCCGGCGTCGTCGGTGATACTGACTAATTTATATCTATCTCTGACATCCCCACTAAGTATAAAGGGGATCAGTGGGCTAAGGAGGACTACAAAAAGTATCAGTGCGATAATTACCGCCTTCTTTTGTTTCCAAAAGCTACGGAAATAGATCATAAATATCGCCAGTAAAAAAACCGGTGTAAAAACTCGGGCACTATTATAGGTAAATACTGAGACTGCAAAAAAGACTGCAGACAAACTAAAGAATTTGGAGGTTTTAAAACCTTTCAGTAAAAAAAGCACTCCCAAACTTATCCAAAAACAGGCAAATGATGCTTCAAATGAAGCGCGGGTCAGCTGTAGGTGCCAAGGCGAAATGGCCAGAAGCAGGGCTGCAAACAGACTAGCTTTTTTATTTTGTAGTATCTCCAGACTTAAAAAGAAACAGACTAAAACAGTTAGCGTTCCGTAAACTACCGGCGTAATCCGAATCCCAAATTCATTTAATCCAAAGATCCAGATACCGGGAATTGAAGCATAAATTTGAGCCGGAAGTTTGTATTCTCCGTATGATTTAAAATGTACTGGGAATGGAATATTCCATTCATCTTTGCCGGTTTTTAAAATCGAGTAGGCATTATATCCGATAGAGGCTTCGTCCCAATTCAGAGAGGGCGGATTGCCCTCGACCTTATATAAACGCATAAAAAAAGCCAGTAAGATAATTGCTACCAGAAGTATTGTTACGATATGTTTACTCAAAAAGTTCATTTTACCCACCAGGCAATTTTACGCAATCTTAAAAGTAGTGAGATCAAAGCAAAACTCAAGGCCCCATGATACATGGTAGCAGATTCACGAAGCCACTGAAGTTTTTGTTCCGAAAAGCTTCCCCCCACTTCATGCTCTATCTTTACCTCAGGTAGGTAATAAACTTTAAGTCCGAGTTTTCTGACCCGTAAACAAAGCTCCAGGTCCTCATAGTACATAAAAAACTTAGAGCTAAAACCCCCTAGCTTGGCAAAAGTCTCTCTTCTCATCATCATCCCCGCTCCGACTACACTCTCTACTTCTTGTGGTCTATTGTTTTCCGGAACATAGGCTTCGTAGGATCTTTTGATCCCCAAGTAATACTCCTGAATAGCTCCCCAAAGTGTTGGTAGCCGACGTACCGAAGGTTGAATATTTCCATCCTTTTGAATCAAGGCCGGGGCTACAATCCCTACCTCGGGATGATTTTCAATGAATAACAGCAAGTCCGCGAGTGCAGTTTTTGATACTTTAGTATCAGGATTTAAAAACATCACAAACTCTCCAGTGGATCTTTGAAAGCCCAAATTACTCCCCTTCCCAAAACCAATATTTTCAGAACTTAAAATAAGAACTATTTTTTGTCCAAATTTTTTAAGCATATCGACTGTCTCATCCGTTGAGCTACTATCTACTATCACCAGCTCACTGTCCAAGGGAGCATTAGTGAGCACTGACTCGATAAACCCTACCAGAGACTGCGCATTATTATAAGTAACTGTGATGATTGAAAGTTTCATTACTTTTAGGTTAAAAACACTAACTTTTTTATTGACCGGACAAAAGCTTCCTTGCTAAAAAGTTGTGAGTGTTTGATCGCTCCTGATGCTAACTTTTTAAGCATTTTTTCATCCTGGATTAATGATAGCGTCTTCTCTACTAGTTCATCTTCTGTGTCCCATAGCAAGCCCGATACTCCGTCCTCCACTATCTCCTTTTGCCCGCCTTTATTCACCACCACTGGTACACACCCAGACATCATTGATTCAACAGTTGTAATACCAAAATGTTCAAAGTCAGCGGGATTAGACTCACCATATCCAGCTGCATGCCAATAGATACTCGACTCACCATAAAGAATAGATCTTTTTTCGAGACTTATATTCGGATAAAAAAAGATCGGGTATCCTAAAGAATCCTTTTTAAGACTTTCAACATAAGACATATCTCCTACCCCCGCTCCTCCGGCTAAATGCAGCGACCATCCGGAGATCTTTTGGGTATCGATGAGCTTTTTAAAAGCACTTATCATTACTTCATGTTTTTTAGATTTAGTAAATCCAAAGAATCTACCGACAGAGACTATCTGTTTTTTCTTTTTTAAAATTTGGGTATGTTCTTTTGTAACTGGAGGATATATAACTTGACCGGAAAGCTTCCATCTCTTTTGGATATATTCTCCAGTGAACTTTGAATTAAAAATTGCCCCCCTCCAGGTTTTCAGTTTCGCATCCAGCCATCCAGCATGCCCTGATGGATCAAAGGGCCTTTGAAAATGAATGATTCCATTTTTGGCTGAATTCCAAAAAACACTTCCATCTGTTAAGAAGAATAAGTAGTCATATTTTCTGAGAAAGAAAAACCTAGCCAAAGAAGAGCTACCAGCTCCGAGGGGAGCATTAATAAAATTTACTTTCGATAAGTCTAAGCCATGCAGAGACTCTATCTTTTTTATGATATGCTCAAGGGGAAGGGTTTTTAAATGAGTATCTAACAATACATCAACAGCGTTTTCCCCAGACAAACATTCGGCGATGGTCAGCATGTATTTTTCGCCACCACCAGCGGTATCAAGATAAGGAGAGTAAATCGCAATATTCATTAGTACTCAAAATCCTGACGAGATAAAGCCTCATCGATTTGTCGATAGGTGTCATCTAAAGACTGTTTTCTCTGCAGCTGCCAGAGCTTAACAAAACTCAAATACAGACTAAAAACTTGTAGCAAAGCATCAATCGTTCCCACTGTGCCGTTAAAAAACCCTCGTCGAGCAACTCCCTGTTTCCAAGTTTCAGTGAGCATAATTCGCATAAATCTCCAGCCGGACATCGGTGGATGTTGAGCCTGTAAGCGCAACCTGGCATCAATATTCGACCACTCTAAACTCTTCAGCACCATCGAGTCGATATCTCGGTGGGTTAAATGTAGCAGGGGATTTTGCAAAGTACCCAAGCTACCTTCAAAAACCGGCTGTTCATGAACTTCTCCTTGCCAGTTTTTTAAAGACTTGACCTTAAATAAACGAATTACTCTGTCAGGCCAGAAAGCGCTATATTTAACTTCCTCACCTAAAATAATATTTCGCCTGGAAACTTGCCAAGCCGTATCTTCCGTTGGATTATTAATTAAATTAACTATTTCCTTTTTAAGCGGTGCCAGCACTCTCTCATCGGCGTCAATACAAAGTAAAAAATCTCCAGCCACTTTACTTAATCCAAAGTTTCGTTTTTCAGAGAAACCATTAAAGGCCTGCGTGTACACCTTTGTGGTATATTTAAGCGCAATCTGTTTGGTTTGATCTGTCGACTCATCGTCAATAACAATAATCTCATCAGCCCACTGGACTGACTCCAGACATTTTGCTAGTAATTTTTCTTCATTTTTGGCAATAACTAATACAGAAATCATTTTACGAATGTTCCTCCAAATCGACCGAAAACAAAGTCCAGCCAAGCTCTTCTGCGAATGGGAGAACCCAAGTTTCGCAGAGCTTCCCGAAATAGGGCAAACTGGGTACGGATTGATAAAAACTTTGCCGCATAAAGAAGCCTATTTCTAGTTATATAGTAATCCTGCAAAGTGGAGCCCAGCCCCGTTGAGCTGGCATTGGCATGATAGAGACTGGCTGTTGGAATATAAAAAATCTTGAATCCTTTCATTCTAGCCCGCTTACAAAAATCACTATCTTCATAATACAGGAAAAATCTCTCGTCAAATAGTCCAATCTCGGTAAAAACCTCCCTTTTCACAAATAAAGCCGCTCCGGTGGCATAATCTATTTCCTGAGGGGTATCATATTGACCTCGGTCTTGCTCGTTGACCCCCCGATGGGAGCCGAGTACGTTAGCTTCATCCATCATCCCCCCTGCAAACCAGATTTTCTGGGAATTGGCAAAATATATCTTTGGCCCCACAATCCCTGCCTGATTTTCTTTTAATCCTGACAGGAGCAAAGTTATGGTATCTGGGTTAATCAAGGTATCCGGATTTAATACCAAGATATAAGCAGCTCCAGCCGCCAACGCTGCTTTAATCCCGATATTATTGCCTCCGGTATATCCCAGATTTGCTCCTGATTGGTAAAAGTGTAGAACAGATGACTCCTTAATCTCTTGTTCTAACTCATCTCCTGAATTATTATCCACCACAAAAATTTCCAGATCCTTATAGTTTGAATCTTGAACAGAGTGCAGACAACTTAACAAACGATCTTTGACCTTATAATTTAAAATCACAACAGCTACTTTTTCCATCTCTATATTATACCGTTTTCCTGCCTATAAACTTTCGAACAAAGTAGATTAACCAACCAAAGGCAGATAAACTAAAGATTAAAACCCCTGCTTTCAAGCTCCCTGGATCATAGCGCAAACTGACCAGATGCTCCCCCGGCGGTACCAGAACGGACATCAGCGCAGTATTTGCAATATATAAATTACTGCTTTTTCCATCCACCTGGGCGACCCAACCCGGATAAAAAGCCTGGGAGATAATCAGATAATTTTCATCTGGAGAGTTTGTCGCAAACTCTAAGCTATTAGGAGACCTTTTAGTTACCTCCACCTGACCGACAGCCGAGGTTTTCGCTTCGTTACAGTTCACGTAAACTAACTGATGTGGGTTAAAGTCGGCAGATAGCAGGGCGGAGAAGACCTCCTGGTTATTGTGACTGCAGGTTACTTGAGGAGTAAACCAGGCAAATCCTAAATTTGTCGAGTTCTCATATACCCGTGTGGTTAAAAAGTTTCTAACCTCTTTGAATTTCAACATATTAGTGAAAAAGGTTCGGGGAACTCCCGTTGGGTCGGGTGCAGAGATAGGACTGCGATTTATTAATACTCGATACTTTATATCCAGAGTGTCATAAAGAGGTAGTCCGGGATTTTCAAAATCGACAAAGCGATTTTGAGGTTCACTTCGTCCCCCGACTAATCCAAGATACTGATTAGCCGAAAGCAGACTGAGGGCGTTTTGTCCGGCAGCGGAGGATAGACCGTAAGGTACCCAGGAATTAGAAGGAATTAACTCTCCCTTTTCCCGGTCAAAGCGGTGACCATCTAAATTATTTTTCAAAAAGCTCAGCTCTTCACTGGGTGGATACATCAGTTCCGGTTTTATAAACGAGAGGTATTTATCAGTTGAATATAAAACATTGACCAGAACAATTAATAAAGAAATACAGACGACTATTTTTCTATTTTTGATTGTTATAAAAAGAGCTGAGGTAACCAAAGCGATCATTAGTGGCAGTAGACTATTCCGTAGCGCTACTCTCAAGTGTCCATCGCTTGGACTGATAATCTGTTTTAGAGAAAAATTATTATCGCCAATCACAATACATAAAACTAACCCCACTACCACCCCTATAAATATCGCCGGAGTGATTAATTTAAATTTTAAAGTTAGAGAGGTCTTATCAGTCAGGAATTTTTCTACTCCATATGCAGACATGACACAAAGAGCAAAATCGAAGAAAACTAAAATTCGGGCAGCCACTGCCGCCTTAAGTCCGAGTATATTTAAATTTACTAAAAAAGATGATAGCGGCGACCTGACGGCAACGACTAAAGATATTAAACTGATAATTCCAAAGATTAAAGAAGCTTGCTTGTACTTCTTACTTGTTAGTACTAGTGACGCAAAAAATATTGTCACTACTGGAAGATAAAAAGCAAAGTTATCAAAACTACCTATCCCCCAATAATTCCCCGCTGCAGGATTGCCAAAAAAATCAGGGACAAAAAACCCCAATAAATGCTGCAGGGGCAGAAACTGAATTCCCCCACTCATGGCCACATTATCAATACCCCGAATAGACAAGGCTGCTAATTCTGCACTGGGCAGTAGTTGAATAGACGAAAAAGCCAGCCCACTAACAAGAGCCATCGCGAAATGATATATGTAGATCTTTTCTCTTGTGGAATAAAAAAACCGATATAAAAAATATATCAGGGCAAAACCAAAAGTATAAATACTGATTTGTGGGTATCCTGAAAAAATCTGCAAAGCCAAACAGATACTAAGTAAAAAAGTAAAGCTTGCGCGTCTTGTCTCGAATATTTTATCTATATATAAAAATGTCAGGGGGATAAAGATCAAGGTGAAGCCTAGCGTGTTATATTGCATCCAGACTATCGAAAACCCACTAAAAGCAAACGATAAACCCCCGACACTTGATGAAAGTTTGCCTAACTTAAGATTTCGTAAGTAAACATACATGGCCAGGGCCATCAGGAATGGTTGCAATAAAACTTCTATGCTCCAGGCCCAGGCATTCGGGAGAATTAAGAATAATGCGTTAAGGGGGTTGAGTAAAGCGCTTTGAAAATTAGCCAGCAGCGGACCTCCGAGCATAATGGTTGAATCCCACAGCGGAAGCACTCCAAGCTTTAAACTTTCCATTCCCAGAATGCGCCACGGATAAAGCATCGAGAATATATCCGAAGCCATCGGATTTTTAATAGGTATGCCTGCCCCATATCCTCCTTTATGGTCTAGCCATGGAAAGTAAGCTCCGACTAAAATATCAGCTGGGATAGGTAGCAATCCCTCAAATATAAATTTTCGAAAAACCAAAACTACGCAAAGAAATAAAAAAATAAGGGGAAGGAGTCGTCTAATCATTTAAAAGGTAAGTAGATCTTTCATCTTTTGAGCATATCTTTTAAGTCCGCTCTTAGGTAATTGAACCAATTTGATCCAGTACTGAGTATCCCGGAAAGCCTTTTTAGTTTCTTTATTCAAATCACCAAGCGAGACATCTTGTGCCGAAAAACCCTGATTTTCCCAAACTTTAAGATACACCACCAAAAACGAAAAAGCCTGCAGAAGACTAAGGACAAATCCATGTAGTCCATCCCTATAACCTTCCCTTCCAAAGAAGCGTCCCAAAAATTCGTCCAGTGGCTGCTTGATCAAATCCCGGGAGTTAAAGACATACCCAGAGTCTTTAAGCTCCTTCGCTTGGATGCCAGTATACCTATTCATTCGTTCTAAGAATTGGGCTATCGACTCATAGTGATGGTGCGTTAAGGCCATCTCCTGATCCTCTCCCAATCTCAACTCCTTGCCCTGGGTTTGCGGTTTACTATGAATAGCCTCTTTCCAGGTTACCTGACCTCTTTTAAAGAGGCGGATATTAAAGTCGGGCCACCAGCCTGAATACTCCATCCATTTACCAAAGATTATATTTTTTCGAGGGACTAAGACAAAATCAAACCCGTCTTCACTAACTATTTCTTTAATCTTTTCGGCAAGCCTGGAGGGAACCTCTTCATCTGCATCTAGCAACAGGATCCACTGAGACTGCGCTTGAGATATCGCGAAGTTTCGGGCCGGTTCAACATAACCTGTTTTTTTATGAAACACAACTTTAGCGCCCATCTCTTTGGCGATCTCGACAGTTTTGTCATCGGAATACATATCACAAACAACTACCTCATCAGCCCACTGCACAGACGACAGCACCCGTTTAATATTTTGCTCTTCGTTTAGGGTATTAATCACTACTGAGATTTTATTCATCTATTTATCTTAAACTATTTATAACTTGCTTGGCTAATCTGTCTTGCTAGACGAAAAAAGATAAAAAATTGGCATCCCTGAGGGCTGAGTAAAAACCTTAATTAATTTAAGATCAGCAGGCACTCGCGAGGGCTCATTTTTTAGATCCTGCACTATCTCCTTTTGCGTGGCTAAATACAGAGTCCGGACCGGGAGCTTAGTACCTAGTTCATACAACCCAATCCCATCTCCTTCTGAGGTGAAATAGAACTTATCTAATTTACGCACTTTTCCAAATGGAGCAAGGTCTTCTTTCTGGGGAAAACGTTCTTGAAGCTCTTGGGGTGGGAACTTAGCGTAACTTAAGAAAAACTTAAATAAAGGTTCATCGGCCTGACTAATAATCACCCTATCATATGCATCAGCTAGGCTTTCGGTTTCTATAATAGCCTCTTTAATCCCAGCATGCCACCATCTTTCTGATTCAATTGGATAATGAGCCAAATATTGATGTACAAAAAATATAAAACTGATTAAATAAGTACCTATGGTACCAACTCTCGCTAAATACATCAGACTTCGAGATTTTTGCCCGGATAAAAGCTTGCTTAGACCAAAGCTTACCAGTATCAAAAGCGGCGGGAGCATTAAAATCAAGCGAGTCGCATGATCCCCACCTTGATCAGTCAGGGCAGCCGGAATAGGAGCCAGCAGTAGCCAGCCAATAATAAATAATTTAATTTTTGTAGGGATGGCAGAGATAAAAAAGACGATCAGTCCAAGCAGCAAAAATACGAAATCAATTTTATACATCACCCCCATTCCCTGGATCGAGTGACGAGGGTTATGATCGCCTTTGGTAAATAAAAACTGACTAGAAAAAGAGGTTAAATAGTTATTGAGGAAAACATTTCCCAGGTAGGTCACCTTATTATGTAGTAGCTTTTCTGGAAGAGTAGCCGCTACTCCATTGGCCGCATTTGGATCTCTTCGCTTCGCATCGGCCAAACGCTCAAAGCCAATCGAGGGCTCGATTGTTTTATCGGCAAGAATAGAAATACTCCCAAACCTCTCTGCTCCCCCAGCAAAAAGAGTACTCCAGGTAATCGGAATTATTACCAGCATAAAAGCCATGATACAAGCCACCAATGCTTTTCGAGGAAGTTTTTGTAATTCTCTCCACCATAAAGCTAATATCAAAATAAGTATTAATGGTAAAAAAAGCTTTGCGGTGGAATAGACCCAAGGTAATAGTCCCAGAGATACAGAGGCGAGTATTAAGTAGTTTGGTTTCCTGAGTCCTTTCAAAAAGCTCCAAATTCCGAGTAACAATAGCAGGATCATCTCACTTACTTCAAAGCCAGTTCGAGAATAATGAATATGCCAGGGAGAAAGACTTATTGCCACAGCAGAGAGCAGGGCCACTCGTTCGTCACCGGAAAGCTCCTTGACCAATAGATACAATAGATAGATGCTTAATACCCCCAAGATCACCGAGGGGAGCCTTACTCCAAGTGGCGTAATACCAAAAAGTGCCACAGTTGGTACAGTCGTATAGAGGTATAGCGGTGTTCTGTATTCTGCCAAAGACTCAAAATGTATCGGCATGAAGTTTCCCATATAGTCTTTACCTGTCGTTAATATCGAATATGCCTGATACCCCACATCAAGTTCGTCACCAAATAAAGACACCGGAACTTTATCCAAATAAATAAAGCGTAGAAAAAATCCAATGATCATAGCGGCTGCTAATATTATTTTTTTATACTTCATATTTTCGGTATCTCGATGTAGCTATCCAACACCTTGTGGTCAACTTTTAAGACTCTAGCATGGTCATTTTCAAAGATAGTACTTACTCCTAGAGGAGTCAAATCTACTTTAAACTGCTGGTTCCAGACTAGATAGATGTAGTTAATATTATTTTCCTGTAAATATTTTTGGATAAATTTTAAATCCTTACTTTGAAACAATAGTTCTCGCTGTTTTAATTTATCCTCTATCTTGTACCCCATGATCGTCAGCTGTTCTGAGTCAGACAGGAAGGTTCTTCTTCCAGAAAAGGCTGGCACATACCCGGTGTCATACCAGGCGTAAATAGGAATCGGTGGCTTAGTGAACCCAGCGGCCGAGTATCCGTCAAAGGGAGCTGTAAAGACAATATCTCTCGAGGTTAAATTTTTATTGATAAAGCTTAAAGCTGCTAGCTCTTGGTTGGAGACCATCGACAAAGGGTGATTAGTATAAAACTGTAGGAGTAAACCAACTTGGGTCGGTACGGCTAATATAATCACTATGCTAGCAAATGCTATCTTTAACGCTTTAGATTTTAGTTTAGTCAGCAACCAAAAGGTGGCGATGGCAGCTAAAAATCCAAAGAGCAGCAAAAAGTATTGATTAAACTGAATAACATTCCAGGCCACTCCCTTTTGCACAAAAAGCACTGGGATAAAAAAGGAGGCTGTGGTGATACTTAAAAAGAAAACTTCAAAGTAGTGGGAAAATATTCTCTGGCGCAGCATTTGCCAAAAAGCGATAAATCCCAAAATCCTCATTCCTAAGTTTCCAGTTAAAAAAATTAAAAAGGCTTCTGTCTCGAGCTGAATCACCCGTTTTAAATTGTGTTCATAGATATAAGTCTGCCGGCGGAGCTCCATGTCCATCCAATTCAAGCGGTCACTGGCTACCACCATTGTCCGAATAAACCACCATGGCTGCCAAATTACAAAATCCTGAGAGTTTTGACTATTGGGCAGATATATCCCTAAACTCACTAAAAACACCCCTGCAGTTAAAGGAATCAAACCCAAGCTCCTTTTTCTTAAAAGATCCACAATTAATACGATAACTAACCCCCCGAGTACCAGTAACCCTCCGTAAACTTTAAATTCAATAATACTTCCACCCAGCAGAATCAAAACCGGTAATAGATTTTTAGGCTTAGTTTCAAAATAGCGATAGAGTACAAACAAAAAGGTGGTGAGGATTATAAAAGCTGAGGCGTGTGGAGGATTTCCCAATACTGACTGAGTTTGGGAGACCCAAAAGATTGACTCACCCGATAAGTTGTGACTACGCGGGATGGTGAGCAAGTAACCAAAACTTCCACAGAAGTATGTTAGTATCATCGCCCAGATACCGGCTCCCTCCTTTTTAGTCCATCTTCTCACTAGACAAAAAGCTGATAGTCCCAGCAGCAAAGAAAAGAGGATTGGCATAAATCTAAAATAGACATCCAAATTGGAGAAGGGAAAGAGTCTAGTGATCTCAGACATCAGCAGATCGACAAAGAAATGATAGTTCTGGAGAGTATATCCGGCGTACTCTGGATTCTGCAGCGGTACCACTCCTTTATGGAACTCCTCCATTAAACTAAGATGCCAGATTCCGTCATGGCCATGCGAACTCCAAAAGTAGATGCCCTCTGGGTATTTAAAGCCGGAAGGGGCATTAACCGCCACCTGTCCGATCATCCCGACTATCAAGACTATCCAAAACCACTTGGATACTTTAAGTATTGCACTCTTCCAAATATTTACTTTTTCTATCCAGGCAAAGATCAAACCAACCATCACCCAAGCCCAAATCAAATCCCTTAGGTGAATTAAAGTTAAGAAATAAGCCAGCAGAGTAAAAATTACCAGACCCAAGACAGTGGAGAGCAAAAACTTCTCTAATAAATCGTCGCTTTCAATTTTTAACTTCTTCAAAATTAAGGCTCCGGGGGAGGTAAAAATAATTAAACCAACGGCCAAAAAAACCGGGATGAGTAATATTTGAATGACTATTTGTTGTAACATTTCTAGTTGACTTGGTAGATTACTACTTCTCCATTTTCAAAAATATTTTTTACCGACGAGGACTCTTCAATAGATAAATTATAGTGTTTTTGGAGATAAATGTACCTAATCGAATTAGCCCGCAACATGTCCGCGCCTCTTAAACCCTTGCTCTGTAAAAATTCGTTAGCTTCTACTCGACGTTTCATATAATCTGTTCCGAGTATCTCTTGCTGAATCTCATCCTCCAGAAAAGTAGGGTGCTTGGAATAGGCGCTGACGTAGGCCGTTGTTTCGTAAGCATATAGCGGACGCGGTTCTAAGAAATCGTTTTTAGTATTTTTACTATATGGCACAGTTAATACTACTCCAGACGGTTGATCTTGTAAAAACTGTAGGGCCGCGAGCTCATCGATACTAATAAAAGTATGCGGACGAGACACTAGATAGCTTGTGGCGGTAACCAGGGAATTTATCGGAGCCATCAAGATAAGAGCTACTATTACTAAAGAAGCTAAGGCTTTAAATTTAAATCTAACCAAACTACCTAAAAGTATTCCGGTTAATACGGCCGCTATATACATTCCATAATAGAAAAACTGGATCACATTCCAAGAATTTCCTTGCTGTACAAAAAGTAGTGGTAAAACAAAGGAAACCAGGGTAAATACTAGTAAAATAACCATATTTGTATTTCTCCAGGTTCTTTTTTGAAAAAGCACAAGTAATCCTATTACTCTAACTCCCAAGTTCCCCGCTAAGAATATCATTAGAGAGACCGCCTCAGCTAGAAGATACTTAAACCAATTACTCGTTTGAAAATAAGTTTCTCTGGCAGAAGCTAGTTTGGCCCATCCTACCCGATCAGGAAAATCAATCATACCGTGGACTAACCAAAATGGCTGGAACATAAACACTCCAGCGGCTTTAAAATTAGGTAGATATAGACCAAGGGCTAATCCTCCACTAGTTAAGAGTCCAGCCAGTAATGCTGGTTTTTTATTCTTCAATAATTCCCAAAGACTAAAAACTAGTAGCGCAGTTGATGTTAGCAAAAAAGCGTAGGCTTTAAACCCGAGTAAGCTAGCGTTGACTAGCGCAAGTATCAGCATAGATTTCCAACTTCGCCTTTCCGAAAAGAGTAGGTGGAAAAAAAGTATGCATACCAAAAGCGAGATGGCAAATGGGGGATTAAGATTAAGAGAGACTGGTTGATTAGCCCAAAAGGTTGACTCTCCTCCAAAGTGTCCTTCTCTTAAAAATTCCACTATCCAGCCAAAGCTTCCGGAAAAGTAAACAAAAAACAGCACAAAGACATTGGTCTGAAAATTTCTCCTCTCTAGTTTGTCCGGTGAGATTAGTTGCACCAAAGAAAGACTGCCAATCCCCAGAAGGAGAGAAAAGATAACTGGATAAAATCTAAACAGTAAATCAGAGGTGGCTACTCCCGTTAAAAGATGGGTTGTCGCGAGTAGAAGATCGTAAAGATAATGATAGTTAATCAGCTGCACCCCGGAAAGGGTGGGATTATTTGGAGGTAACCCCAAAAGAAGAGAGTTAACCAAACTTAAGTGCCAAATCCCATCATGAGCATTCGGCCCCCAAAACCCATCTCCATAGTTAAAATGACTTCCACTCATTACTACTGGTAGTACTTGAAAAACTATTCCCAAACCCACTATCGCACTTAAAATAAGTGCTCTGGGAGTAAACTTCGGTCGGGGAATGTTTTTGTAGGCTTTTTTGAGAATATATAAAAACGTAGCTACCCCACATACTACTGGTGCAAAGAGGTAGACTCCAAAGAAACCGGAGATATAACTTAAAACCACAAATTGGATTAACCCATAAACTGTGGATAAAAATATCCAGCCTATAAATGTATCGGGCTTTTGAATTTGAGTGATGACCAAAGCTCCGGGAATAATGATCAGGGCGACCAAAAAGAGCATAAAGATAGTCAAGTCTCTAGCAATTATCAAGGGCCTAGCTTGCCAGCTGATTGATGAGGGAAATAAGGGTGCTAGATTTCTAGTAACTCCTTGTCTTTGAGCCGTTAAGATAGCCGAGTCGATAGTATAAGTATTATTATCAAACTTTATATCTCTTGGTAAAAGGGTTAGGTTGTGTGACTGATTAGCCTGATTTGTCAGAGTAATTAAGACATTTAGTCCATTTTTGCTTACTTTAAAATTATTGATTTTTCCTTCGCTTAATTGCCACTGTTTCCCAAAAGTAACTTGATCCAAGACTCGTGTTGTAGAAGTTGCAAAATAAACATGCTCACAACTCTCCTGCAAGCAAACCTCCTGGTCTCCATCTCGGTATTGGCGGATATCCCGAATCGAGAGTCCTGCTGAATCTTTAAAGATACCTATTCTATAGTAAGGGTTTTGAAACCAAATAGTCTGATCTTCTCCTCCCAATGGGTTATCGGCAATTATCAACTGGCTCGGTGAGACGCCTGGAAACTGCCGACTATACCAATTGACGAACTGGGACATGGTAGTTACTTGCAGCCCACTTGACTGTTTAGTTTTTAAAGCAGCTAGTTGACGCTCATATTCAGCTCCATATTTGCTCCAGGAATAGGAATTTTCCAGCCCGACCGTCAGTTGATTAAATTGATTATTTTTTTGGGAAAGGTAAGTATCGACCAATCTATTAAAATAGTTAATATCTAATTGATGATAGTCAATATAATCATTTGGTTGGACGCTATAGGTACTCTCTTCAACTGCTTTACCATATCCATTCACGGGATCTCTGCTCGCCCACTGCATCAAGACTACCGGAATTTTGCCCGCCTCATCACGAGCCGGAATAAGGGCGTTTGTTTTATATGGATAATAAGGCGTTGCCCAGTACTGTCCCCAAATTTGATAATCATCAGTTGAGTATTGGTCTGCGACAATCAACCCGGCATTCACATGATACTCTTCTGTCATCAATTTCAGGGAAAAACTATCTATCCACCAGGCACCTACAGAGGTAGGATAATATCCAAAGATGTCTTTAAATTTTTCAAAAAGAGTTTGCACCAGGAGTTTTCTTTCAGCAGTTGAATAGCCCGTTAATAGAGCGGAGCCAGCTTGGTGCCATGAGCTACTTTTATGATAAGTCACATTAGCCGCCTCAGCCAAGGAGGGTGTAACTTCTAAAAAAAGCCCTTTTTCCTGATTACTGGGTGCTCTCTTCAAAAGAGCGACTATCTCTTTATTTGCCAAGGCATCGAATCTTAGCAGCCAAGTAGCCGGGAGCTGATAGTTTTTTAGTATTTCGAATTGCCGATTGACGCTATCGGCTGGAGTTTGATCTGACAAATCCCAGAATTCGTCACCTCGTATCGGATTAACGACCGTCACGAAGGCTGGCGAGGAGTATGCTAAAGCCTTAACCGGAAAGAAGACCTCAAATAAAAAGACTGCACAAATAATTAATAGTTTATACATTGCGAAAATTTTGGATCTCGCGTAATATTTTATTTTTACCAAGTATAAAAATTAGTCCACCATAAACAACTCCGCCCAAAGCCACTGCAACTGCCAAGCTTAGTTTATCCTTAACATAAAATCTGGAAAACACACCCACTACTATACTCATTAATAAAGAAACTGCAGTTGGCAGTAGTATAGATTCCAAAACTTTAATCCTTAAAACCCTTTTAACTAAGATTATGGTTATTATGGAAGTAAATGAAATAATAAACGAAGAAATTGCTACCCCAGTAAACCCATAATTAATGGTCAGTAACGGTGTTAGCAGCCAAGTCAGGACCGTCCAAAAAATCATTAGTTTCAAGGTCATTTTAATATGTCCGATGGCATTTAAAACATTTGTAAAGGTTGTCGAAATCACCGCCCAAAATGTAGATGAAGCAAAAAGATAGAAGCTCGGAATTGCTGCTTCAACCTTTGAAGAGAGTATATGTGTCACCACAGATGGCAGAACTGCCCCGAGTCCAAAGAGAAGCGGGTAGACAATTAGCGCTGTTAAAAACAGTGTTTTTTCAATGACTTTTTCTAAAGAAGCTTTGTCACTTTGTAAGCGGGAAAAAAGAGGAAAGCTGATGCGTATAATAATATTCATTCCTTCCAGTGGAAGAAAGGCCATCGACTGCGCCCAGGTCACATAGCCTACCCCAATGGGCCCAATAATATGTGCAATAATTAAAGGAACTAAACGGTCTTTAAGCAAAGCTAGTAGACTGTTTAATTGAAAGGGTACCCCAAAAGATAGCAGCTTTCGGATAACTTGTGTATCTAACTGAAAACCAACTCGAACGGGGGCAATGACATAAATTAAAATAACTCCGACTATTCTCTGTGTTAAAGCAGCCAAAGAAAAACTCCAGATTCCAAAATTTGCATAGGCTAAGATAATTAAAAGGGACACATAGATAACCGTTTCCACAATATCCACAATTACCAAAGATCTAAACTTAAGCTCTCGCTCCAACATTACCGCCGGAATTACTTTTAATGAAGACAAGAAAAAACACACTCCCAAAATACGAATCAGCCAGACCCCGTCATCGTTTAAATGATAAAAATTGGCTAGCATCGGGGCTGAGAGAATAATCAACAAACTCAAAATTGTGACCAAAGTTTGTTGAATGGTAAATGTGCTCTTGATATCAGACGAAGTTACCGCTTCCTTTTTTTGGATCAAGGAGGCTGCCAGTCCAATGTCCGAAAAGAAACTAAAAAAACTGATTATCCCATTGGAAATGTTAAAAATTCCAATAGTCTCAACCGATAAAATTCTAATAAGAATGAAATTATTCGTGAGCAGGCCAAAGAAACTAGTCGCTAAAGAGCCAAAGGTCAAACTCATAAACGAAGACACTACTCTTTTTTTTATGTTCTTAATATCTATACTCAGGGACTGCGCTTCTTCCATTATCTATATAACCCCTTTAAATAATAAATAAGCCTAACTCTGACAACTTTAAGTTGAAATAAAAATAATAGACAAAAAATTCCAAAAGAAACTAGCGTTACTAGATTACCAATTGTTCTGATTGGTGTATCGTATAAACGGGCGTCAACTTTGTGGTTTCCGACACCTACGATAATAGTCATTAGGCCAAGGGGATTAGTATAATCAATTTTTGTCTCCTTGCCATCTATAAAAATTCGCCAATTTGGAAAATAGTACTGAGAAATTCTGAGAATTGAGTGAGTTAGAGTTTGCGTCTTAAAGGAGATCCAGTTACTCCCCTCCTTAAAATCTTCTATTTTAGTATCTCCGGTTATCACTTCAAAGCGGGTTGCAGCAAGTTTAGCCGGCGGAGCAACTGCATAAATTGGCAGATAATCAAAGATGGATCTGTTTATTAGATTGGTCCAGTTTGGCTCGCTAAGCAGAACCTGGTCACTTACAAAGAGAAGTTTTTGCGGACGAAAGTAGGAAAAGTTTATTATTAAACAAATCAGGACTAATCCGGCAATAACAAATTTCTGAAATTTACCCTTTAAGACTACGCTTATACTGCCGCTCACTAAAGATATAAAAAAGATAATTAAACTCAAAAAACGCCAGGGAAATTGTAAGTATTTTAGGACCGGATCAAATAGTTTCCAAACCCAAACAGATTGAGGATTAACCATGAAGACTGCCCCTAATATTAAAAAAGTACAGGTGAAAATAAATGTCGATAAAAACCGATTTTTTCTACGGAGTACAAAAGCTGTATACAAAGATAATGCCCATCCCAGCAGATGTATGTAACCAATTTGAAAAGATAGGCCGTCTTTTTCGCCGCCGGGAACTTCTCTAACAGAAGCCCCCCAACCCCACGAATGGTCAAGAAAGAGTTTGCGTAAGCCCTTAAAATGTTCGGTATAGGAAAAGTAGCCCATGGTTGTGGTGTCAACATGCACTAAATTCTTCTCAACAACCATTGGCAGTAGATAAAAAGCACTTAATCCTAACCCCAAAACACAGGCTAGGACAAAGTATTTTAAAAAACGCAATTTTTCTTTAAACAACCCCACGAGTATTAGTAAACTAGGCAGAAACATGAGCACAGAAATATTATGTGAAACTAGTAGCAGCCCAATAAAAAAAGCCGATGTTAACAGATTTCCTAGAGACTGCTTTTCCTTTAAGCGCAGCAGCGCCCACAAAATGGCGGGAAAACACATCACCCCCCATAGCTCTCCCATCGCTCCCCGTACAAAAAGTAACACACTATGATACGGCGCTAAACTATAAAAAACACCAGACACAAATCCCCCTGCATTACCCCATAACTTTCTGCCCGCCAGATACATAAAAACATAAGACATCACAAAAGCTACTCCAAACATCACTTTAGCGCTAATGGTCAGGGTCTGAGTGATCCAGTAGACCAAGAGACCAAAATAATAGGGAAGAGGTGCATAATAATTAAACATTGGATATCCATATAAACCACCCAAATCTGGTACCCAGCGACAAGGAATTTGGGAATCCTGAATACATTTATTCATTTCAAAGAGGCGAATGACCTGAACATCGTCATGATGGGTAAAATAAGGGGCTGCCAAAAGTGGCCACAGCAGAGCGCAGGTAATGATTAATCCCAGGACAAACAGGGTGCTTTTTTTAAGGTTAGGAAAGCGCATTTTTTCTTCTCCTTAAAAAGATCGCCACAGCGACTAGGGACACAAGTGAGGTGATATTGGCGATAGTTCGAATCGGAGTATCTCTAAATTGCAGTTGAATTTTATGTTGCCCTGAGGGGACATTAAACTTAATCAATCCGACATCGTCTGGCTCCAATAGATCTGATCTTTGGCCATCAATCTTGAGCTGCCAGCCGGGAAAATAAGTAATCGGTACCTGGAGTGTGGCGCTTTGAGTACTCGTCGTTTGAAAAGAAGTCTCGGCGGTTTTTTTGATAAAAGCCGAGATACTACCCTCTCCCATGCTGAATGTCGGTTCAGAGAATCTTTCTAACTTAATTCGCTTAACCCAGATCGGCAAATAATCTCGAGGCAGCTTATCGTCTTGGGAAAGGATTTTTATGGAGATATAGTGCTCGTCAATACTATCGTAGTAGTAGCTATCCGGCCTAAAGAAGCCGATATTAAAGGTATAGGTGGCCACGATGATCGCGATTACAAAAACTACCGTTAGGCGAGGTTTAAAAACTAGTACTAATAGAGAACACGCTGCAGAAACAAAAAAGATCGATAGCCCTAGAAATCGCCAGGGAAATTGGGTAAAGGACAACAGGTCAAACCTCTCCCAGACAAAGGCCGACTTATTATGTTGCATAAATAAAGACAGTCCAAAAGTGGCCACAAAAAATCCATAAGTTAAAAGAGCGGAATCAAATTTAGATGTTTCAAAGATTATTTTAAACAGACCTTTAAGCTTCCTCCGGGCAATTAATAGGAAGCCGGTCAATAAAGATAATCCAAACAGCACCCAGTGAGCCGGACCAATTTGAAAAGACATACCGTCTTCATTCCCCCACACCGAAGCTCCGTATCCCCAGAAGGTAGAGAAAAATTGTGGAACAGTCACAAAATGACCCCGAAAATCAAAGTATCCTTGAGTTAGATATTTTGACTGCACAAAAGCTTTTTCTATAAAAGCGGGTAGCAAAAAGGAGGCAGCTACGGCGATTCCCCAGACAAAGGAGAGGGCCAGGTTTATTCCTAACTTACGGCCGGGATTTTTGAGAAAACAGTACCCCATCCAGGCTAGCAGAAACGGCGAAAAAAGCATGGTCATCACGTTATGGGTATAAAATAGTCCACCTAAAGATAGGGCGACCAAAGCGGTATTTCTAATGGTCGGCTGAAGAGACAACCTGTAAATAGTCCAAAAGATTAAGGGAAAAAAGACTAAGGCCCAAGCTTCTGACAATGCTCCCCGAACATAGATATCCACCGAGTGGTAAGGCGCATACATATATAGTATGGCCGCTATAAATCCGGGGTATCTACCGAAGATAGATTTTACAAACAGATACATCGCCAGCCCCGAGAGGAGAAAGGTCATCCCAAAGATAATCTTGGTAGTCTGGATATAAGACAAAAAGAGCGAGTGTTTGATAGCTACTCCGATATAGTAAGAAAGGGGGGCATAAAAGTTATATAACGGTTCGCCGTAGCGAAAATCCTTGACCCATCTGACCGGAAAATGCCCTTCAGAAACCGCTTTATCCATCTGATATAGTCGGGCAATATAGATAAAATCCTGGGTGGGAAAGAAACCAGGCCTAGTCATTGGTAAGATCAAGGGTATAGAGAGCAGGGCTATGCAGATAGGTAAAAAGAGTCCGCTTTTAAATAATCTGGTAAATCTTTTTATTGCTCCACCTCCACTTTAAAAAGCAACATCGCATCCCTCTTTCCAGCCCACTCAGCCTTTGGAAACTCCAGAAGAAGCTCGGTACCCGCCGGATCTTTCTGGATTCGGGAACGATTGGCAACAAAGAAAGTCGGATGTTCCTTGGCTGTAGCCCGAAGCTCCGCCGAAATAGTCGAACCTCCCGGCTTCATGAATATATTGGGAGTTTTATCTAAATAGATCCATAGACCATCCGGGAGAGTGCCAAAAGTGCCTTCTGTTCCAACAACAATGGGTGTTTTAATCGCCTCGGATTTTAAGTAATCAGCAATCTCCCGCAAGCCATACCCCGCTGTCCAGTCTTCAAGATATCCCTGACGCTCCTCACGAGGCAAAGCAGCTTTTTCGGGATCAGTTAAAATGGCTTGGATAAATATCAGTGCAGAAAACAGGATGACTATGGGAACACCAATCGATATTACTCTTTTGATCCTTCCCGATAATTTTCGAGTTATTTCATCAAAACCCCAGGCAGCCATCATCAGGGCAGGGGGGATGCTAAACAGAATATACCGAGCGGTAAAGGTTTTAAGTAAAAACATCTGCGCTAAAAGCGGCAGCAATCCCCATAAAAAAATAGCAGTGATAATACTATTTCTTCTCCACACCCACACCCACACCCCCAAGCTCAAAGCCAATAATCCTAGGATAGGCCAGGTTAGCAACTTGGGAAACCAATCAACCAAATCATTTAAATGGGGCTTAAACGGATCGAACGGGTACTGAAGTAACCTAGACGGAGAGTGCAGATAGTCTCCATTTCGAGACGATAGGTTTTCAAATCCTGGACCAAGCCGCAGTAAAAAATTATAGATCCCTAAGGCTATAATTATGGCGATTAAAAAAAGACCAGCTGTTTTAACCCATTGTTGTCTTTTTACGCCCAGCCTTTTGAGGGTTAAAAAGGTCACTGGGACGGTGAGAATACTAAATAGTCCGGAAGTTTTAGTCAGCATTCCTCCGCCCAAGACAAATCCTAGAATCATCGCCACATCCAAACGAGCCTTTTCTATCAGCAATAGACCAAGAAACAAAGACCAGACAGAGAAACTAACCAACATCGAATCAACCAAAGCCATCCTGTCAAAGAAAACTATCATCGGGGTAAAAGTTATTAAAAAGGCAGCCATTAAGCTGGTTGTCTTGCTTAAATATCGCCAGCCAATGGCACTGACTCCCAAAAAAGTTGTAAATCCGGCTATCACCGACAAAAACCTGCTCGCAAACAAAGGATCGGAGAAGACTTTGAACAGGGGCATCAGCAGCCACATAAAAAGCGGCGTTTTTCCATCCTGTAATGAAACAAAGCGTAAAGTCGGCTCTGCTCTCATGATCTGGGCCCAGCGAACATAGATCGCTTCATCAGCAAAGATAGGTTGGATGGTCAAAGAGGGGATCCGAATTACAAAAAAGCAGATGGCCAAAACTAAGAAAGCCAAAATATATAACTTATTTTTTTTGAAGAATTTCATAAATATGTAAATTTTTACCGATAAAAGCCGGTTAGGTCACGTAGCCTGATCCTCAGCATATCCAAAACCGCATCAATGGCGTTTTTCCATAGCTGATAGCTTTTACTTTCAACATGATGCCACTCTACCGGTACATCAATAATTTTGAGACCAGCTTTTTTAGCCAGAAACAAAAATTCAGAATCAAAACCGGCATTAACTATATATCCACCCTGAGCGCTTTTTTTGTATTGTTCTAAAAGCTTTGGAAAAATACTCTGACGGGATTTTTGGTTAAAGGCTTTGAACCCACACTGGGTATCCGAAAAAGGTAACCCCAGGATAATATTTCGCAAAATTGCAAAAACTACCGAGGCAAGTTGGCGGATAAAGGGAGATCCTGTTCGACCATCTCGGGAACCGATGACAATATCAAAACCTTCACTAAATTGAGGCAGCAGCTTTTCTACTTCCGTAATTGGTGTCGCCTGATCCATGTCCGTAAACAAGGCGATTTCTCCTTTTGCCGCCAGCAGTCCGGTCATCACTGTCACGGCTTTTCCGGCATGAGGGTTTTCTATCAGCCGGAAGTTTTCTCTCTTTTTGATCTGCTCTTTGATAATAGCCACACTACGATCAGTTGATCCATCATCGACAACTAAAACTTCGTATTTATAATCAACTTGATGTAAATATGCATCAACCTCGGCCAAGACGCCTTTGGAGAGACTTCTCTCCTCATTGTATCCAGGAATAATAACGGAAAGTTTAAGATTACTCATAGCTTTTAGTGTACTGTAGTTTGCCTCAAATTTATATCCCCTTAAGTCTCCTTTTCATTGTGAACCAGCTTGAATATCTTAACACCATCTAAGACGAATTGACTCTCTATTTTTGTCCAACCAAAACCAGCTATCTCGAACTTAGGATGTCCGACCGGGTTACAAACTGCATCCTCACAGACTACAAAAAGTTGTCCGGTTTTATGGAAAGGAAGCTCCTGGGGAGGGTGTTTATAAATCCAGAGGTAATATTGGTAGGCAGCGTCATAGTTACGCTCGGCAATAAGCGCGAAATTATACGGCTTATTAGCCGAGAGAGTAATGATAAACTTGGAGATCTCTTGGGTATGGGCCAGCTGATTACCCGGCGGATAGCGTAACGGGCTTTTTTGAAAGTTAAACCAGATTACAGCCAGCAGTAACACCCAAAAGACTAGGGAGAATAAACGGCCCGCAGCCTTTAAATTTTGAAGATAAAACCAGATCGCTCCAATTAGAATATAGGGGATAAAATTTATAAATCCTAAATAGTGATCATAGATCTCTTGATTAAAAAAAGTCAGCATCATAAGTCCGACAGCCAAGGTTAGATATAAAGCCCCAATATTCCAGGAAAATTTGCGAGTGGTTATCCAGATATAGACCTCCCAGACTCCTGGGATAAAGACCACCAGACTAATCAGCCAAGAGGTCCATCTGATATCCCCGGCCATATAGGGCAATATCAGCTTTTGAGTATAGATAGGTACAATCTTAGAGATAGTTGAAAATACGCTCGGACGAACTGCCGAATCAGCGGAAAAAAAGATCTCTGCAAAGGCTCTTAGATTCATAAAATTATGTCGAAGGTCGAAAACGATAAGCGGAGACATCACCAGCAAAAAGGCCACAATCCCTCCCCAGGTTCCTCTTTGAAATGAGCCCAAAGAACCCTTTTTGCGTTGATCTAATAGTTCGTGCAGCCAGAGCAACCCTATTGATGGTAGTAAAATCAGTCCTAGATAATGCATCTGGACGGTACAAGCAAAGAAAAATCCCGTCATTATCCACCACAGCTCATTTTTAGTTTTTCTAACTAAATAAATAGATATCAGAGTTAAGAGGGCAAAAAAAGGCGCCGGATTAGGATTCCAGGATGATCTGGAATGAATAATCGTAATTGGAGAGATCGCATATAGCAGGCTCGCTACGATTGCCGGAACTCGGCCAAACCATTCTCTGGTCAGCCAGTAGATTACTGCGATAGTAGCTATTCCGATCAAAGCGACCATTCCCGCCGCTGCAACCGGATTCAGCCAAAATATAGTCATGGCCACGGTCATCATGTAGTAATAAAGCGGCCCAAGATATATATTACCCACCGACATTGGTGGTCCGATTAGGGGAAGGTCAAAAGTGGTGAGAATGCGCTTGACCATTAGGGCATCTCGGCCTTCGTCCCCTAAAAAGGTCATATATCCGGGAAGATTATAAAAGCGCAAGAAAGCTGCCAGCAGTAGGATAATTACGAAGACCAGCATCTCCAGTTTGCGTTGCTTCATCTTAACTTCCACCACAAAATAAATAAATCGACAAAGCTTTTGAAAAAAACCTTCGAAAAAATACTTCCTCCAGTTGGACTGCCGAAACGTCTGGGGTAATGATTTACCCCTACCTCCGCAAATTGAAAGCCTCTTTTTTTCGCCTTCACTAAAAACTCAATCTGGGTGACTTTTTCTTCAGTTTCCAAGGGTAAAACGGCGTTGTAGACTGATTTTTTTATCAGTTTAAAACCACAAGAATAATCTTTAACAGATAAACCAAGCAGCAGCAGGGCTATCGTTTTCCAGCCATAGGTCAAGACTTTTCGTCTAAAGGGATCCGCCCGAGCTATCCGGTAGCCAACGATCAAGTCTGCACTATCTGTTTTCTCGATAAATTTGGTAATCTCTTTAAAATCAAATTGTCCATCAGAATCGGTAAAAGCGACCCATTCGTACTTTGATTCTTGAAAACCGGTCTTAAGCGCTCCGCCATAACCCAAATTAGTCGGGTGGGTGACTAGTCGAAGTTTGGGGTATTTAGCTTGCAACGACTCTACTACTTTGGCGGTTTGGTCGGTGGAGGCGTCATTGACAACGATGATCTCGTAATTTTTTAGCTTACACAGGTCAAGGCCCTGTTGGACATTACTAATCGTCGATGCTATGTTTTCCTCTTCGTTAAAAGCAGGTAAAAAGACTGACAAGCTATTAATTTCCACTCCTAATATGCTACCATCAAAGATGGTTGCTGCATATGGGTAAATCTGAATTTAGAGCTTGTTTAATTCTCGGTCTGGTCACCTTATTTATTACCGCATTAATGTGGTTGCCTCACTACCTTGCTCTCCCCAATTTTTATGGCCTGAATTTTTCCGAGGGTTTTAATACTATTTACCGAAACTTTGACGGCATTGAATATATTATTATTGCTAAAAGCTTTTATCGGCCAGAGCTGATCGCCCACTTACCTCAGTCTCTTTCTGCCAGCTATTACGCTGCTCACTTTCCGGGATTTGCATTAGTAATTTTGGCCTTTTCGCCGCTGCTTGGTTTTCTAAAATCAATGCTCTTTTCTTCACTTCTTTTTACCTATCTCTCCACAGTGGCTTTCTTCTTTCTAATCAGACGGTTTAAGTTAAGTAGCCAGCCGCTTTGGTTAGCAGTGCTTTTTCTCGTACTCCCGGCTAGGTGGTTGATAGTCCATTCGGTTGGCTCAGCTGAACCAATGTTTATTTTCTTTGTGCTGCTCTCTGTATATTTTTTTAAGGAATTTCAGGAAACAAAAAAGTCTTCTTTTATTTGGTTCTCAGCCCTGGCTGGACTGGTAGCTCAATTGACCCGTCCTCCCGGAATTTTGCTATTTATAGCCATTGGGATATATGCTCTATATGAGCTGTTTTGGGAACAAAAGGGAGCATTTTTACAGAGATTTATTAAAATTGTTCAGACCTACCTACCCTTTATCCTGATTCCCCTTGGTCTTTTGGGTGTTTTTATTCTTTATAGCTTCACCTATCATGATTTTTGGGCTTATTTTCATAGCGGAGATAATATTCACCTCACCTTGCCTCCGTTCCAGATCTTTAATAAACATCAATTTTGGGTTGGAGAAATTTGGCTGGAAGATGTGATCTATATTTTAATTCTCGGGTTTTTTGGAGGATTATACCTTTGGAAAAAAAACTTACGGGGAATGGGGACTTTTGTCCTCACTTATATTACAGCCACGGCCTTGGTTACTCATCGAGATATCAGTCGCTACGCTCTGCCGATCTTCCCCTTTTTAATCATCGCTTTCGAGAAGGTGCTCATCAGCAAAGAGTTTAAAATCGTGATGGCTATTTTGGCAGTAGCTTTTTATCTTTATGCCCAAAACTTTTTAATTGCAAATGTGGCCCCTATTGCTGAGCTGACTCCTTTTAATTAGTTACTTTCGCCGCCAGGTGACGAAATGGTTAATAGTAAAGTTCCAAGCCATTACCGGGGGGATGGTGGTTAAGAAGATAATGTTATGATAGGCAATCTTTAACCCGAATATAGACAGTATGCCTTCTCCGTAAATGTAATCTAAAACAGCGGTTATAGAGATACTGATAAAAATTGCCCCAGTACTGACCAAACAATACATCAAAAATCTCTGCCAAACCTTGGTCGTAGTCTGCCTACCTTTAAAGGTCCACAGTGAGTTCCAGGTAAAGTTATTCACTATCCCCAAAGAAGCAGAGAAAAGCCTAGCTACAGCCGGAACAAAACCAAACCACCTGATAAATAGATTATAGAAAAACAGGTCCACAATCGTGCCGGTAAATCCCACCACCGAGAACTTAATAATTACCTTGGCTTTATGGCTCCACTTAAAAAAAGGCACTTTAATCCCCCATTTATGCAACCTGGCCTCGATAACATAAGTCAACACATCGTAGCTGTAATTGATGATCTTGTTTTTGGAATATCCTTCGGCTCTGTCTTTAAAAATCAAGGGAATCTCTTTGTATTTTGCTCCGGCGATCATGGCTTCGTGGACAAAGGCCGGTTGAATAATAAATGTTTGCTGTTTCCAAGGCAGCCTATTTAAATTTATCTTCGAAAAAAGCTGAGGCGTAAAAGCTCGAGCAGAATTAGCAAACTCCTGAAAATCCCATGGTCCCATTATGATGCGGACCACCAAAGACATTGTCGCACTAAAAAAACGACGAGATATCGACAGGTTGTTTTTGCCACCCTTTACAAACCTTGAACCCTGAACATATGTATATCCTTCTTCGATAGTTTTAACCATTCTTGGCAAAATATCTATCTCCACTTGTCCATCAGCGTCCATTTGGGCCATGATATCTGGTTGTAAATTTTTGAGAGCATAGAGATGAGCTGTAATCAACCCAACCCCTAATCCCGGTTCAACTTGTAAATAGTGGATTTGAGAATTTTTGGAGGCTAATTTTTTGACGATCAGATCTGTCCCATCGGATGTCCGGACATCGTCGGCAACTATGATCTCTATCTTCCAGCCAGGAAGCTCTTTTTCCTGATCCAAAACTCCATCGATAAATTTCTCGATATTGTCTTTTTCGTTATAGGTCGGTAGAACAACTGAGACTATTTTCATTTTACGATGTAAAGATTGTACGTTACCTTAGGCTTGATTGGCAATCATTGGATATATCACGGTCTTAATCTAGCTTAAGATTATCTAAAAGACGAGGTACTATTTCGAATTATCCTGCATCCATTCCGCTATAGCTTTAATATCCCACTCTTTGGTAGCAATTTTTAAAGCCACCATTACTAATTCTTTTTGTGAAACTTCAAGAGATAAACTATTTTTTTCTAAAAAAACTATCCCGCCGACCATACCAGTTCTTTTATTTCCCTCCAAAAAAGGATGGTTTAAGATTATTGAATGCATTAGAGAGGCTGCTTTATTGAAAAGACTGGGATATAACTCTTCATTTCCAAATGTTGTCTGTGGCCTATAAGCCGCAGACTCAAGTAACGTTAGATCTCGAAGACCATGAGAACCACCATATCTATCTATTTGATCCTGGTGAATAACAAGAATTTCCTCGAGTGTAAGGTAAATAGCTATGGTCATTTTTGAGCAAGCTCTTTAAGAGCAGGGCCATAGTTTTTATTTACTCTGGCAAGCATATCTAAGAATTCCGGAGAGATTGTAGTTTTCTTTTTAGCCTTACCCTTTTCTCGAATTATTAAAGATCCATCTTCAGGATCAGTTTCTATAACAACTTGGCTACCGGGTTTTAGCCCAACACCATCTAAGAGAGGCTTTGGAATAATAACACCTGTAGAATTACCAATTTGAATTACTTTTTGTTCCATAGTTATAACATGTTATAACATATAGGAAAGATTGTCAAGCAAGCTATAAATCAAGAGCAGGGGAAGTCCGTCTTTCGTACTTTGTCTTAAATTTGGGATATTATAAGACTTTAAGCAAAATATTCAAACTAAAGTAAATTAAGAAATAGTGAGAAGTCTTTTTTGGGATCTATAACTAGTCTTCTCGAGGAATTACAATCTGTAGGACCATTAGGAGAATTTGGCCAGGTCGGAGGTAACCATCATCTTGATTAACTCAGGAAAGCTGGTCTTGGGTTCCCAGCCTAATTTGGTCTTAGCTTTAGTGTAATCTCCCATTAAAGGACCTGTCTCAACCGGTGGGACAAACCTATCGTCTGTTTCGATATAATCTTGCCAATTATCTATCCCCACCGTCGCAAAAGCCTCGCGACAAAGATCTTCTCCTGTCCAGGTTTTATTGGTGGATAAAATATAGTCATCCGCTTGGTCGGCTTGCAACATCAACCACATCCCCTCAACATAGTCTTTAGAATATCCCCAGTCTCTCTTGAAACCCAGCCATCCAAGTTTGATCTTACCGTTTTGCACAATTGGTTCACCCGCTTCGTTTAGGGGTATCTTGTCTTTCTTACCGTTTTTAATACAAGCCACCCCAACACTAACTTTTCTGGTAATAAAATTAATTCCTCTCCTAGGGCTTTCATGATTGAAAAGTATTCCGCAACAGATAAACTGAGGCTTTTTCTTATCTCTCCTGGCGATCGAAGCCATTTGGTGAGCATAGAGCTTCGCGGCAGCATACGGATTAGCCGCAATCATCCGGGTCTGCTCAGTTTGGGGAACTTCCTTAGTCTCTCCAAACATCTCTGAGGTAGAAGCTTGGTAAATCTTTGCCTCGGGAACAATATCTTTAGCCCGTTCAAAAACCTGGACTGCCCCAACCCCGGTGATCATCATGGTCCCTATTTTATCCTTAAATGAAGCTAGCGGAGAAGACTGAGCAGCTAGATTATAAATCTCGTTTGGCTTAAAATCGTAGAGGGCTTGAGCAACAGATTCTGGTGATTGCAGGTCTCCATAAAAAAGTTGGATTTCATCTCTTAAGTGTTTGATATTACCCAAGTCACCCGCTACATTACGCCGTATTAAACCGGCAACCTCATAGCCTTTTTCTAGTAAAAATTCTGTTAAATAAGACCCGTCCTGTCCCGTAATCCCTGTAATAAAAGCTTTTTTGCTTGCCATTTGATTTTCTAACTATAACTAACCTGAATCTAACCGTCAATCACTTATGACACCTGTTGTAAAAAGGATTTTATCCCTTCGGTTGTAGAATGAAGCACCCCTTCGCTCAAGGTCTCAAACTTTCGGGTATTTAAGGCACAATTTTTTGGCCGAGGGGCCTTACCTTGGTATAAGTGGTCAAGAGTTGTTTCTTGGATCAGCTCTTGCGAGACATGCATCTGTTTTGCCATCTCACAAGCAAACCCCAGGGGGGTTATCTGGTTTGTAGAGGCAATATGAAATACTCCTCGTTCCTTTCTATCTATTAAAACCTGAAAGGCCCGAATAGCATCGTCCACAAAAACCGGTGAGATAATTTGATTGGTTACCACTTTAATCGGTTTATCCAGACTTAAATTGCCATAAAAAAATCTGGCAAAGTCTTTTTTACCTTCGGTACCATCTTCTTTGATGAAATTCGCTCGATAAGGCATTTGGATCCGAGCAATACCAAATGATGGCTCCTGGTGGACGAATTTCTCTCCTATTAGTTTCGTTTGGCCATACCAGTTAATTGGATTGGGAATGTCGTCTTCGGTGTAGGGGGAGCCCTTTTTACCATCAAAAACAAAATCGGTCGAGACCTGGAGTAAATAGGCGCTATGTTCGCTAGCCGCTTTAACCAAAGCCTCAACTAGGCCTGAATTTAACTGGTAGGACAAACCTTGTTTATCTTCTCTCTCTAACTCCGCGGTATCTACATTGGTATAGGCTACGCAGTTTAGAATAGCATCAGGAGCTTTTTCGGCAATATATGCGTTTAGATCTTCAAAATTAAGCAGATCGAGATCCTGGTGAGAAGGAGTTAAAAGATCAAAGTAGTTTGAAGAAAGCTCTACAAAGCGAGAACCTACTAACCCACTCGCCCCCAGGACCAAAACTTTTTTAGTCATTAATATTTAATCCTAAAACTTCTCGGACCTCTGACCAATTAAATTCATTACCGCTGGGCAACTTTACTTGCGACCCGGCAAAAGGCACCCTTCCTTCGACCAGCTGAGGATTCTCGTAGTTATAGAGTTTATCCGGCCAATTGAGTATCCAGACGCCATCTTTGCCCTCATCATCGACCACTCCTCCGACCGACAAAAACCCGTGATACATCCGAGGAGGAATCATCAGATTATAAAAACCGGCCTCTCCCCAGCCCGTACCTATCTTAAAGAGATTTAAGTTTTTAGTTTGAGGGTCAGCCACTACCGCTATCGCTTTACCGATAAAACTCCATCTGTCAATCTGTTCTATTCCGCCTTCAACGCCTGCGGCAGGGTGAACATGCCACATATCTTCATCCCGGGTAATTCCGGTATAGGTAAACGAGGAGTAGGTCATGGCCGGGGGGTGAGTATCATATCTCTCATCAGTCCAGTCTGCGCGGGACATCTCCACCAAATACCCTCGGGGGTCAGAGTCCCCCCTTCTGGCCCGCTTTAGAGGATGTATGACCACTCCTTCGACGAGGTCGGCAGAGTCCATATTAGAGAGGTCTATAAAATTTATATCAGCCATCTTCAAAATATTAATCGTTATACCCCAATAAAGGCAAGAGTTGGTTTTTGGAATCAGTACAGGTCGCCTCGGAAATTGTATACTCCCCCTTTGGTTTGATTACTCCAAAACGGCCAAAGTGAGTATTCACTTCCTTTTCAGAGACTTGCCACGGAATAACAATATCATAGCTTGGTACATCAGGAGTGGTATTAATTAAATGTAGATTATCTTTCCAGAATAAAAATCTAAATCCGACATTGGTGCCAAAATCAGCAATGTAGTTAATATGTACACAAGGAAAACTCCGCGAGGTAGCATCGGCTTGGATATAGTCGACTAAAGCCTGTTTTTGGGCAAAAGATGTTTCGGAATCGCTATTTCGAGTAAACGACCACAAGTTAAAACCTGTATAAATCACCAAGAAAACTATTGTCAATATTTTCAGATGCTGGTACATCCAGCTCAAAAAAAGTGAAAGTAAACACAGAAAGACTACCGCTGTATTAGTCAAATAATATTCGCTTAAATTACGTTTAGTTAGAAAATGAAAAGCAATAACCAGGATAAGCCACGCCATTAGCACAAACGAATACTTCCTAGAGAGAATTTTCTTCTTATCAATAAATATCCAGAGTATCAAAAATACCCCATAGATTGTCGGGGCCGGAATATTTTTTCCTAAAACCGGATAAATAAAATCGTAAACCAGATTTTTGGAAATAAATCCAGTGATCTTAAAAAATCTGTCAACCCCAGCCACTTCCCCTACCTCAGTTTGCGAACCGGTCAAAACGGATTTTGTTTGTCCAAATTCGTGCTTTAACTCAAACAACCAAAAGGGGCTGCTGATAATAAAGAATATCGCTAAACTCACCACTACCAGAGGCCAGCTCTTTTTGAGATTAAAAAGCGTCCTGTCTCCAGACAGAAGATAAGCAATTAGTGGCAGGAATACTAGCGGCAGCAGGGCGATATGGATATGCCAGACTAATCCAACCAAAAGCCCAAAGAGTGGTAAGGCCTTTAATTTTTTATTAAGCAGAGCAAGAGATAAATATAATAACCAGACTGACCACAGAATAGATGGTACGGTTGGCACAATCCAACGGTCATACATCACAATCCCCAAGGATACAGAGGTTAGGAGTGCTCCAATTATGGCAGTTGACTGGTTAAAAAAAGTTTTAAAGAGGCAGTAGACACTAAAAATTGTCAGTACACCAATTCCGACACTAATCATCACGACAGATAAAGGATTAAGACTCGTAATTAGATATAGCAAAGCAACTAGATAATAAAATAGCGGACCAATAAAAAATCCGTCAATACTTGTCACTTGACCAATTAAACGCAGGTGATGGTTGACTACAATATCTTTGGCAATCCAGGAATAAAGATCCTGGTCGTGTTCAAAGACAAAGCTATTGGCAAAATTATAGGACCTGAAAAATATACCAAGTAAAATAATCGCCAGTAGAATCCAGGTAGATTTACGGAGTAGAAACTTCATAGGCAGTTAGAACTTAGCTTGAGCAACCCGATCAACGATTGGTCGACCTTCTTTAAGAGGTTTCCACCACCATTCGTTAGCTTTAAACCAATCTATGGTAATCTTAAGCCACTCCGAAAAATCGTGTTCAGCTCTCCAGCCTAAACTGGCAATTTTCCCTGAATCCAGCGCGTAGCGAAAATCGTGACCTAATCTTTCGGGAACATATTCAATCATCTCGATGCCAAGACCCATTAATTCTAAGATCTGCTTGGTGGTTTCTAGGTTGGTTTTTTCTTCACCACCGATACAGTAAGTTTCACCAAGCTGACCCTTTTGAATAATTAGATCAATGGCCAAAGAGTGATCTTTGACATATAACCAAGACCGGCTTTGAGCGCCTTGACCCATTAGGGGAACCTTTTTACCTTCTAATAAATTAGTGATAAATCTGGGGATTAATTTTTCCGGATCATGGTAGGGACCAAAATTATTGGCACAGTTACTAATGGTCACGGGTAATCCATATGTTTCAAAAAAAGCTTGAACCAGGTGGTCTGAACCAGCTTTAGAAGCCGCATAGGGAGACCGCGGAGAAAAAGGGCTTTTTTCGGTAAAGGGCGGGTCTTCGGGGCGAAGCTCACCATAAACTTCATCGGTGGAAACATGATGAAACCTAGAGATCTTTTTTTCTTTTGTGACATTAAGTAAATTGGCCGTACCCAAAACATTTGTCTTCACAAACAGCAGCGGGTCAATGACAGAGCGATCAACGTGGGATTCAGCCGCAAAATGAACGATTAGGTCTATGCCCTCGGTTGCCTTATCTACATCCTCGACGCTTCCGATGTCGCCTTGGATAAATGAGTAATGTGGGTTGTTTTTAATATCCCCCAGGCTCTCCAGATGGCCGGCATAAGTCAGCTTATCAAAAACAACGACCTCATCTGTTGGATGGTTGGTTAACCAATAATGCACGAAGTTCGAACCTATAAATCCAGCTCCTCCGGTAATAAGTAGTCTCATTTAGCTTTTTTGGCCCAGTGTTGGCCAGCTTCGAGTAAAGTATCAAAGGTCCCGGCATCTCTCCAATATCCGGATAACTTACTCCAAGTTAAGCTGCCAGTTTCTATATAGCGATTATTCACATCAGTAATCTCTAGCTCGCCCCGGTCTGATGGCTTGTTAGTTTTAATGTAGTCAAATACTTTTCTGTCATACATATAAAGTCCAGTCACTGCAAAGTTACTATCCGGATTTTTCGGTTTTTCAGTGATCTTACTTATCTTTGAAGGATCCTGCGGGTCAAAAGTTGGTACCCCAAAACGGGCGGGGTCTGGTACCTCCTTTAAGAAGATCCGAGCTCCGTCAGTAAATTCGGCAACATCTTTGGAAATATCGGCATCAGTGGTGTTATCTCCCAGAATAACAGTAACATTATCCCCTTCGGCAAAAACCTCGGCCAGAGACAGAGCTTGAGCAATGCCCCCCTCCTTATCCTGAACAGCAAATTCCAAGTGACGGATTCCCAACTCCTTACCAGTGCGTAGCATATTCAAGAAATGCCCGACATGTGGACCGCCTACCACGATCATAATCTCGTCTATTCCGGCATTAACTAAGGTTTGGATGGGATAAAAGATCATCGGCTTGTTATAAACCGGAAGCAAATGTTTATTGGTGACATGGGTCAGGGGATAAAGCCTGGTGCCCAGTCCCCCTGCTGTAATGACGCCTTTCATAATTTAAACTACAAGTCCCGAAAGTATACTAATTGCTAGTAACGCTATTAATATATACTCGATCATTACCTCCAGAGTCAAGGTACGATCTCGATGATGATGAAGTAATGCCCCAATTATATATAGAATTGCCAGTAAAATAAGGGATTCTAGCTGCAGGATTGGGACTTTTCGGAAATACCACATTCCAAAAGCAAAGATTACTCCTAGTGGGAAAAAATAATGACTAAAGCTAATATGCAATCTTTTCATTATAGAATTGATCCCGGATGCATGCTTACCAAAGCGCTAGCTGCCGCTCCCAGCATCGCTAAATGAGGAAGGTGCCGGGAGGTAACTCTAAACACAGCTCGAGTGCGAATAATAATCAGGTCTAAAATCAGAAGAAAAGCCAGTAGCCCAAGTACTACTAGTCCCACAGATTTCATGGTTACAAAGGGATCTATTGTTCCAAAACCAAAGGTCGGGACACCATTCGCTATCCCTTCGGCAGGCCCGTCCGCCTCGCTTTGTGAAGCGTTGCGGGCAGGCAAGACATCGTTATCAATACTAATGGTCTTTTCGGCTGCTGGAGGAGTAGCTGGAGTTTTTGTGGCGTCAGCTAGACTCTCGACCGGAGTCCCAAATTCCTGGACTACCAGAGTAGTTTTTTGACCCTTGAGCACCCCTTCGACTACGGCTATCCCGATCTCCTGGTATTTTGCGTTCAGCAGATTATCTCGATGGGATGGAGAGGCCATCCAGGCATCGACCACTTCATCTGAGGTATAGAAGTTACGGGCCAGGTTTTCTCCGGCATATAAAAACTTATATCCCGCTCTCTGAATAAAGCCCCAAGGATCTTTACCGGAAGGAGAATAATGGGCCCAATAGTCTTCGGCAAACATATTTTTAGCCTTTGCTTCGGCGGCTTTATCCAGCATTTCGTTTTCCCTCACCTCACTTAGCCCATGAGCTACTCTTTGAGCATTAGTTAAGCTAATCACTTCCTTCTGACCAATGTTTGAAGTAACCCCTAGTACCCCAGGCTGCAGTTTGGCGTATTCGCCGATCCCAAAGCGTAAGCTGGTAAAGAGCAGGAGATAAATAAGAATTGCTTTCCAAGATAATAGATGGGCCTTTTGATGGGTTTTGGGATGCGGCAGAAAAAAATTACGAATACGCATAGTTCAAAAGTTAAAAGGTAAACTTCAAAACTGCAATGCAAAAGTTAAAAGTTTAGCCTTTTTAGTTTTAACTTGTACTTTTGACCTTTGAGTGAGTTTTAAATCTTAACTTACTTTAAGTATATATCAACTCTACTGCGCTGTCTTTGCCGTTAACCGGAATCTGCAAGGCAAAACCTAAGGCATTGGCCACCGCTGCCCCGACCCGCAGTCCTGTATACGAGCCAGGACCTATATTTAGCTCAATCGCCTTTAAGTCTTTAAAATCAATGGACTGCTTAGTCAGAGCCTTTAGTATTAAAGCAAGTAGTACCTGAGAGCCCCATTCATTATTACTGGCCAGTTTGATGACTGCTCTGCCGCCCTTAATGGAGACCACCACTTGCTGTTTATCCGAGGTATCGATGGTAAGAATCATCAAACTTTGGTAACTCCTACGACCTCTTTAATAAAATAATCGACCCCATCAGATTCTATTTTTACAAACCCTCCATTGGCAATACCGCTATGGGGAATTTGTGAATAAGTTCCATAACCTAAGTGGATTAAAAGAGACCGGATCATCCCCCCGTGACTGACTACTAAAATCGTTTTTCCTGCAAAGGCTGCCGCTATTTCACGAAGCCAAATATTGAATCTTAAAAATAATTCCTCATCTGACTCGATGTCCGCTGTTTTGAACTTGAACTTTTGTTCATCCGACAGTTTTTCGTAATCTTTAAATGACTCGGCGATCTCTTTATCTAGCTCCGCATAAGGCCGTCCTTCAAATTTGCCAAAGTTCCTCTCTCGTAGTAGCTTGGTTGTCTGCACGGCTAGCTGGCGCTCTAGGACAATTATTTCGGCGGTTTTTTTAGTCCTCAGAAGATCGGATGAAAAGATTCCGTCAAAGTGAATTTCCCTTAGGGTCTCTTGCAGCTCTTTAGCTTGAGTGATCCCCAGCTCGGTTAGAGCAGAATCTTGTTGTCCTTGCAGTAATTTTTGAACATTCCAGTCAGTTTGACCGTGACGCACGATATAGAGGGTACAATACTTTTGTTTCATCCTGAGATTATATCCTAAACATTGACAATTTAAAATTTTTGCAATATACTTAGCATAGCTAACTATTAGCTTTGATCAATGACTACAGCTTTTAATATCGAAAACTTTATCACCAATTTATATAAACTGTCCCGCGAATTTCGCCGTCAACCTCACCTCGAAGAGGACTATCTAAACATCTCTCCTCTGCAGCTACACACCTTGGTTTTCATTAAAGAAAGTTCGCAACCATCAATGTCTCAAGTCTCCAGTTACTTGGGTGTCGCCCTACCCACAGCTACAAAACTCATCGAACGGCTAGTCGATCAAAATATACTAGAGAGGATGGCTGATCCGGGCGATAGGCGGATAACCAAGATCGCTCTGACCGAAAAAGGGCGTGAGGTGCTGCAATTATTTAAACGGAAGAAAATAGCCCAACTAAAAGTAGTCTTGGCTCTCCTCTCCGAGGAAGAACAAAAAACTCTCTACAACCTAACTCTTAAGATGCTGGCCGGTGTTGAGAAACCTAAATGAAACATTTAAAATCTCTGAAAAGATTTATTAACAAATTTACGATCATTGGGTTAATTGTACTTTTGGTCGGAGGATTCTTTCTATTTGGTCGCCCAAAAAAACAAGATCCATTAACCTTTGCCAGCGTCCAAAGACAAACGATTAAAAGTACCATCTCCGCCTCTGGGATACTGACTGGAAAGGCCTCGGCGAACTTGAAATTTAAATCCGGAGGGAAGATGAGCTATCTAGCTGTAAAAGTGGGTGACAATGTTAAAGCCGGGCAGCTAATTGCTAGCCTAGATACCAGGGATTTAAGTATTGCCCTCCAGCAAGCTGAAAACGACTACCGCTCCAAACAAGCTGCAGCTCAAAAAGTCGAAGATGATGTTAAGGACCATTCCAAAGACGAGACCTTTACCCAACAACAAACCCGAACCGCTGCCCAAGCTGCCAGAGACAGTGCATTTGACGAGGTCAAAGCTGCCCGGCTCGCATTCCAAAACGCCACTATTTTTGCACCAGTTGACGGCCTGATTACCCAGGCAGATTTTTTCCCAGGTCAGGTGGTATCGGCGTCCGACATTATCGTCAAAGTAGTTGATTTTTCGGAAACTATCTTTGAAGCGGATGTTGACGAATCGGATATCGGCAATATTAAAGTCGGACAAAAAGCCGACATTACTCTGAATACTTATGGAGAAAAAGTCTTTCAAGGTGAGGTCGGACAGATTATTCCTCAAACAAAAACTATCAGTAGTGGGGCCACAGTGGTGACTGTACGCATTACCATCAAAGACTCAAGTATCGCCTTGATCGCTAACCTTAACGGCCAGGCCAATATTATTACCGCCCAAGAAAGTAGCGTGCTTGTTATTCCTCAAGAAGCCTTAAAAAACGAAGACACAGCCTTGGTCAAAGACGGAGATAGTATCCGCTCAGTCCAGATTAAAGTCGGAATAAGGTCGGATACAGAAGTGGAGGTGGTCTCTGGCCTGACGGAAAATCAGACCGTAGTCACCAACCCCTCTGTCTTTAAGGGTAACCAAAAGACAGGTTTGTAAAATTTAAGACATGCCACTTGTTCATCTTTCACATATTAATAAGGTTTATGAGCTCGATAAAACCAATATTTTCCAAGCGCTAAAAGATGTTAACCTGTCCATTGATAAAGGAGAGTTTGTGGCTATTACTGGACCATCAGGATCGGGAAAGTCCACTTTGATGAATCTCTTAGGGTTACTCGACAAACCAAGCTCCGGCTCTTATGACCTAGACGGACACGACGTGGCCCATCTGAAAGAAGCTACTTTGGCTGAGCTGCGTAATAAAAAGATCGGTTTCGTGTTTCAAAACTTTAACCTCCTCGCCCGTACTTCAGCCCTGGAAAATGTGGCTTTGCCGCTTATTTATGCTGGTGTCTCCCGGACAGAGCGTTTAAGAAGGGCCGAATCTGTCTTAAAAGAGCTGGGGTTGGGAGACAAACTCCAGTCCACGCCTAGCCAGCTTTCCGGAGGACAACAACAGCGGGTAGCAATTGCCCGGGCCTTGGTGACCAATCCAGAGGTCTTACTAGCCGATGAACCAACCGGAAACTTAGACAGCAAAACTGGTGCTGAGATGATTGAGCTATTTCACTCCTTACATAAAAAAGGAAGAACGATCATCCTGATAACCCATGATCCGGCTATCGCCAACAATGCCAAAAGAGTCATTAAAGTTAAAGATGGAGAGATAGTGAAGTAGAGACAAGTTTCAAGTGACAAGAGTCAAGATGCTGGGAGTTTACCCAGATGCGATTCCTTGACTCTGGACTCTAGCGACTTGCAACTAAATATGAATATACTAGAGACCATTGGGCTGGCTATAAAAGCGATTATCAGCAACAGACTACGCTCGTTTCTGACAGTGTTGGGCATTGTCATCGGAGTTACTTCCGTAATTTTACTTGTGTCTTTAGTGACGGGTTTAAAAACATATATCACTGGACAGATCTCGGGGCTCGGATCTAACCTGATCTTTGTAGTTCCCGGTAAATTGGGCGGGGGCAGAGGTCCAGGAGGGGTGCAAGTTAACCGGCTGACTTACCAACACGCCACTGAGGTCAAAAATAAACTTGGCTCGGAGGCAGAAGTCTCGGCTGCCGTCCAGAAGATAACTCAAGCAAAATACCTCAATCTCACCAGCAAAGATACCTCTATCTTCGGCATGCAATCCAATGTGCTTAAGGTGATCTTGGCGATTAAGCTGGATAGCGGTAGGTTCTTTAATTCTTCCGAAGCCGATGCCGCCAAGCGAGTTGCCGTGATTGGTCAAACAGTCAAAAAAAACTTGTTCAAAGATGCCTCCCCTTTAGGAAAATCGATCTCTGTCAATAATCTAAAATATGTGGTGATTGGGGTCATCGCCACTCGGGGATCAACTTTTGGGGTGGATCAGGATAATACGATTTATGCTCCACTCCTGACTGTTTCGCGTCAATTTGGGATCGATAAACTAAACACCATCTATATCAGTGCCGCCTCAAACGAGTCCGTTAAAGCTGTACAGGATAAAACAGTGGCTATTTTGAAAAAAAGCCTTTCGGAGGATGACTTTACTGTCCAGACTCAGGAACAAACACTCTCGACTATCTCTCAAATTACTGGAGTTTTAACAGCTGCTTTGGGAGGTATCGCGGCTATTTCTCTAATTGTCGGAGGAATAGGCGTAATGAATATCATGTTAGTCTCGGTGACAGAGAGGACTAGAGAGATCGGGCTGCGCAAAGCCCTGGGGGCTAAGCCTGCGGATATCCGTAACCAGTTTTTGGTCGAAGCGGTCACTCTTTCTAGTATTGGTGGGGTGATTGGGATCATCTTAGGATTTCTACTGTCACTGGTGATTGGTAAATTCTTTACCACCTCTGTTCCGATGTGGTCCGTGTTTCTTTCTTTTGGGTTCTCGATGTTAGTTGGAGTAGTGTTCGGAGTAGCCCCGGCAATTCGGGCCGCTAGACTCAATCCGATCCAGGCATTACGCTATGAATAATTTTTAGTGATATATAATACCCCCAGATGATTATTTTAGGAATCGATCCAGGGATTAGCCGGATTGGGTGGGGACTGGTCGAAGAATTAAAAGGTAGGCTATCTCCTATTAAATATGGCTGTCTGGAAACCAGTCCTAAACATTCAGAAGAGTCGAGACTCCTGGAGATTCACATTTTTTTTAGCAAACTCATTGCAGAGTTTAATCCGGACATCGTTTCTTTAGAACAGCTTTTTTTCGCTGCCAACACCAAAACTGCTTTTTCCGTTGGACAAGCCAGAGGTGTACTAATACTGACGATGACTCAAAAAAAAATCCCTATCCAAAGCTTTACCCCACTACAGGTTAAATTGGCTATCTGTGGTTACGGTCGAGCAGAAAAAAAACAGATCCAACAGATGGTAAAAGCCTTGTTAAACTTAACTACAATCCCAGAGCCGGACGATGCAGCTGATGCCTTAGCTATTGCATTAACCTTTGCTTTTTCATATAAACTAGACAAGAAATTAATATGATTGGATTTTTAAAAGGTACAATCCATACAAAATATTCAGATTCAATTCTGCTCTTCACAGGCGGCGTAGGCTACCAAGTTTTTCTCGGACCGAGAGCTTTGGCCGGTCTCAATGTCTCCTCTCCCTTGGAGCTATACATTTATTCTCATATCCGCGAGGATGCATTTGATTTATATGGTTTTAAAACAGCAGAAGAACTACAGACCTTTAGACTCCTCACTAGTGTCTCCGGAATTGGATCAAAAACTGCTCTGTTAGTAATTGACCAGGGAGCACCAAGAATACAAAAAGCTATTTTAAATGCTGATGTCGAGTTTTTTACCAGTATCCCACGATTAGGACGTAAAAATGCTCAGAAAATTATAATCGAACTAAAAAACAAGGTCGGTAGTTTAAAAGATCTTGACTTAAACTCGATTGGTCCGGAAACATCCGAATTAAGCGAGGCCCTCCTCTCCATGGGATATACCAAACCGGAGCTAGCTAAAACACTTTCCAAGATACCAACCGAGGCTGTAACACTCGAACAAAAGGTTCGGGCTGCCCTGCGATTATTAGCTAAATAAAATGTCCAAAAAACTGACTATCGATCCGGAAACCGAGACTCCGGAAGAAGAAAAACTGTTTACTTCCCTCCGGGCTAACGCCTGGAATGAGTTTATTGGACAACTCAAAACCAAGGAGTCTTTAAATATCGCAATTTCAGCCGCCAAATCCAGGGGGGACGCAATGGAGCATACCTTACTCTATGGCCCCCCAGGGCTTGGCAAAACTACTCTTGCTCACCTCATCGCCGCCGAGATGGGAAGTGCTATTCGAGTTACATCAGGGCCAGCTATCGAGAGAGCCGGCGATTTGGCTTCGATATTAACTAATCTTGAACCCAAAGATATTTTATTTATCGACGAAATCCATCGATTGTCCAAGGTTGTCGAAGAAACTCTTTATCCGGCGATGGAGGATTTTGCCCTGGATATTGTGATCGGCAAGGGTCCATCGGCCAGGACTGTCCGCTTAGACCTCCCCCAAATCACGATCATCGGAGCGACTACCAAAATAGGGCTGATCTCTGCTCCTCTGCGTGACCGATTTGGAGTAACCCACCGACTGTCTTTCTATGAACCTTTGGATCTTGCTCGGATTATTGAAATAGCCGCCAAAAAGCTTAACTTAAAGATAGACCGAGAAGCTATTTTGGAGATTGGGAAAAGAGCTCGGGGTACTCCCCGTATTGCTCTTAAACTGCTTAAACGGATCCGTGATTATTCACAGGTTCACGGCCAAGGTATTGTGACCAAGCTATTGCTGACTCAAGCGTTAGACCTGATGGAGGTCGATCCTCTTGGACTTGATGACTCGGATAGAAGACTTCTCCTAGCCATTATCCATAAGTTTGGAGGAGGACCAGTGGGTCTGGAGACGATATCGGCAACCCTTTCGGAGGATATAGGCACTATTGAAGAAGTGATTGAACCATACCTTATGCAAATTGGTTTCCTAAAGAGAACCCCCAGGGGCCGAGTCGTCACCCCTCAAGCCTATCTCCACCTTGGGTTAAAGGCTCCTGTAGAAATTAAATAACCCCCTAAGTGTCATCTCGAACGAAGTGAGAGATCTCCAGGTTTCAACCTGCAGATTCCTCGTTACACTCGGAATGACATTAAAGAGGGCGTAACTCTTTCTATATAGTGAGTAAGCTAAATAAGTGGCATAGACTACCAGCCAATACAAAGAGGTGCCATAAACCATGGTTAAATTTAAGACTTCTCCAGGAATAGATCATCGCTCCGAAGGTATAAAACAGCCCTCCGGCGATCAGTAGAGTAAGTCCCACAGGAGAGAGACCAAGAGCGAGCGGGCCAATCACCAGGATTGCACACCAGCCCATTGCTAAATAGAGGGTTAACGATAGTTTGGAAAACTTTCCTAAAAAAAGTGATTTATAGATCACCCCCAAAATAGTTATTACCCAAAGGCTGGCAAAGATTATCCAACCGATCGGTCCGCCTACTACTAAGAGCAAAAATGGGGTATAGGTCGCCGCTATAAATACATAAATTGCACTATGATCGAGAATTTGAAAGACTTTGCGGGCTTTAGTAAAACTTAAGGAGTGAAAGAGGGTAGAAAATAAGAAAAGAAATAGGAAGGAGAATCCAAAAAGAATCAGGGTTAAACTTTTTACCAGAAAGAGCTTATCGGCTTTAAAGAAAAAATAAAGCAGCGCTCCCGCTCCAACGATAGCTCCTAACCCATGGGTAATACTACTAAAGATCTCTTCTTGGACAGAATCGCGGTGGGCAGATTCAGGCATTAGTAGCGATAATGCTCAGGCTTAAACGGGCCATTTTCGGCAATATCCATATATTCAGCCTGATCTTTAGATAGCTTAGTGATTTTACCCCCCAGGTGCCTAACATGCAGCTCAGCGACTTTTTCATCTAAGTGTTTCGGCAAACGAAAAACTCCTAAATCATAATTTTTGGTATATAGCTCGATTTGGGCCAACACCTGATTAGAAAAAGAGTTTGACATTACAAATGACGGATGACCGGTCGCACAACCAAGATTAACCAACCGACCTTCAGCCAGCAGAATAATCCGGTGCCCATCGGGAAAAGTGTAAAGATCAACCTGGGGCTTAATCGATTCTTTCTTAATCCCCTCATATTCGTTTAACTGCTTGATTTGGATCTCTACATCAAAGTGCCCAATGTTACACACGATTGCAGTATCCTTCATTTCCTTCATGTGAGAGGTGGTAATAATATCCCGACAGCCAGTAGCCGTCACAAAAATATCCGCTTCTTTGACCGCTTCCTCCATGGTCACTACCTCAAAACCCTCCATCAGAGCTTGCAGGGCATTAATCGGATCAATCTCGGTAATCAAAACCCTCGCCCCAAACGCCGCTAGTGACCTAGCGCTACCTTTACCCACATCACCAAATCCGGCCACCACTGCCACTTTTCCAGCAATCATAATATCGGTGGCCCGCTTGATGCCATCAACCAGAGACTCCCGGCAACCATAAAGGTTGTCAAACTTCGATTTAGTCACACTGTCATTGACGTTGATAGCCGGGATTTTTAACTGACCAGTCTTTAGCATTTGTACCAGGTGATGTACCCCCGTGGTGGTTTCCTCGGAGACTCCTTTGATCTCGACAAGCAGCTCGGGATGTTTATCATGCACCCAGCTTGTCAAATCGCCTCCGTCATCTAGTAACATATTCGGACCCTTGCTGTCGGCAAAGGTTAAGGTCTGTTCGATACACCACCAATACTCTTTCTCAGTTTCACCTTTCCAGGCAAAGACCGGGGTTTGGGTTTGGGCGATCGCGGCGGCGGCGTGGTCTTGGGTGGAAAAGATATTACAAGATGACCAGCGAACCTCGGCACCCAGCTCTTGGAGAGTTTCAATCAGGACTGCTGTCTGGATAGTCATATGCAAAGATCCGGCAATCCGGGCTCCTTTAAGGGGTTTAAGCTCGCCAAACTCTTTCCGAAGAGCCATTAAGCCCGGCATCTCCTGCTCGGCCAAGGTGATCTCTTTTCTGCCCCAATCAGCAAGGGTTAAATCTGCAACTTTATAATCTTTGTTCATAGTTATCTAAACTAATTTCTTCCCCAAAATTTTCTTTAAATCTAGCTTCAAATTCCTCCCTGGTAAATTTGTGCTCCTGAGTCCCTAACTTCTCGACGGTAAAGCTCGCGGCCACAGACCCTAGTTTACCACAAACTTCAAGATTCCAGTTCCGGATATATCCATATAAAAATCCGGCCCTAAAACCGTCTCCTGCTCCGGTCGGATCAGTAAACTCCCGCGGCTTAGCGATGGGAATCTGGATTAAGTCCTTGACCTTGGCTCCCTCAATAACCGAACCTAGCTTACCAAAAGTCGTGACTAAGACCGGTATTCGTTTTTTAATCTCCTCTTTCCTTAGGCTGACCTTACTACTCAAGACATCTAACTCGTATTCATTAACGATCAATAGCTCAGCTTGTGCTAAGCCTTCTTTGAGATCTTCGACGGGGGTATTCGTGACCTGTTGGCCAATATCATAAAACAAGCGTAGATTTTGCTCTTTACACTCTCTGACCTGTTGTTTCATCATCTTCGGATCATGAGCCGAGACTACTACCAAAACGTCATCTTCAAACCAGGGCTTTAAGCTTAAAGTGCTGCTATCGAACATCGCCCCAGGATAAAAGCCTCCAATTTGATTATCGTCACGATCGGTCATCACTGTAAATGAAGCGGTAGGCAGATCACTTAAATAAAGATGGGTAGTATCTACCCCTAGCTCAGTTAACCGCTCTTTATACGCGAAGTCTCTTTTACCCAGAGACCCGAGTAGCACCGGTTTTTCTCCCAGCAGAGCCAGAGAGTAGGCGATATTTGCCCCAATCCCACCATCAGTGTCTCTTAGACTATCAATAAAAATACTTAAAGAAAGGGTGTGGACCTTTTCCGGTAAGATATGTTCTTTATATAACCCGTCAAAGTGCATAATCCGGTCGATCGCCACCGATCCACTGATAATTAGTTGAGGAAGATCCATACCGATTTACTGTAAAGCTTTCCGGAGCAAGCTTCAAGAGGTATAATGCCAACATGGACGAGATTAAAAGTAAACTGCTAGATCTTCAAAAGCGTTTTGCAAAGATCCTCGAATCAATCGACCAGTCCCAGGTTAAAGCAGAGATTTCGAGTCTGGAAGGGGAGATGGGTCAAGAAGGGTTTTGGAACAATCAGGATAATGCTCGATCAGTTTCTAAAAAATTAGCTGACAATCAAAAACTTCTGACCACGCTTGCAGAGTATCAGGGTCGGATAAAGGATGCCCTGGAGATAGCCGATGAAGAGTCGATGCGCACTGATTTAATTAAAGAGGTTAAAATTATTTCTGAAAAAGTTGATGAGCTAGAACTTAAGCTCTTTTTATCCGGAGATCACGATGAATCCGAAGCGATTGTCTCTATCCACTCTGGAGCGGGAGGCGTCGAAGCGATGGATTGGGCCTCGATGTTGGTCCGGATGTACCAGAGATTTTTTGAGAAAAAGGGCTGGCAATTTGAAGTCACTGATGAAGACCCAGGGGAAGAAGCCGGGATTAAAACAGTCTCGGTGATTGTCCATGAGCCATTTGGTTTTGGGCTACTTAAAGGAGAGGCCGGAACCCATCGTCTAGTTCGACTGTCCCCCTTTAATGCCGACAGTCTCCGGCAAACCTCTTTTGCGCTTGTTGAAGTCCTGCCAGTTTTAGAACAAGGCGAGTTTGAAGTCAGTGACAGTGATATTGAATTTGAAGCTTTCCGCTCAGGAGGAGCTGGCGGACAGAATGTAAATAAAGTTAATACTGCTGTCAGATTAAAACATTTACCGACCGGTCTGGTCGTAACTGCCCAAACCGAGAGGTCCCAGCTGCAAAACCGGGAAAATGCCATGAAACTGTTGGTGGCCAAGCTATGGTCGTTGCGTCAAGCTCAAGACAAAAAGCAAGTTCAAAGTCTTCAGGGTAACACTCAGGGTTCTTGGGGGACTCAAATCCGCTCTTATGTGCTCCACCCCTATCATATGGTCAAAGACCTGCGAACTGAGGTCGAGACTTCGGATACAGACGGGGTACTGGGGGGTGATCTAGATCAATTCATCGAAGCAGAAGTACGACTCTTGGAATAGCTTCAAGATTAAAGATTCATGAATCTTGTATCCTGTATCATGAATCTGACTTTACTGGACTCTTGCCACTTGTCTCTATTGGGAGGTATGTTACAATAAATTCATGGAGTCGGAGAAGGTGGGGTTACTGCATAAAATCGGAGCTCATACCAAGTTTGGCAAAATAGTTTTTGGGGTTTTAGCCTTGGCTATAATCGGAGGAGTCCTGACTGGGCTATCCATGGCTTCTTCCGGAAATCGCAGCAATGCAGCCGGAACAGACACCCAACCTACTGCTAAAGCCGCTAATCAAGATACCCGTACTTTTCGAGATTTCGCTGAAGGTACTCTGACCAAAAAACCTGAACCCAAAAAGGGAGTAATCGACTATAGCGAGGGTACCCATCTGCTGGTCAGACAAAACGCTGTTTCTGTAGCTTTAACTTCATCGGTTGTTGACCTGGCTCAATTCGAAGGCAAAAAGGTAAAAGTTTTTGGGGAGACTCAAAAAGCGATTAAAGAAGGCTGGCTCATGGACGTTGGAAAAGTAGAAGAATTAAAGTAGCTAGAATCCAGAGTCCAGAATCCAGTATAATTCTTCTAGTCTCTTGATTCTTGAGATTTGTCCCTAAAGATGATTATCCGGTTTGACGATGTTAGTAAAAAATTTAGCTCCACAATCACCGCTCTTCGGGATGTTAATTTGGAAGTTAAAGGCGGAGAGTTTGTTTTTGTAGTAGGACCTTCTGGCGCCGGAAAGTCCACTTTACTTCGTTTACTGGCTAGAGAATACCCTGTTTCGTCCGGCAAAATCTCAGTTGATGATCAAGACATCTCCAAACTCAAAGGTACAGATATGCTGGAATATCGTCGAAAGATAGGCTATGTCTTTCAAGATTTTAAGCTCCTCGATGACCGAACTGTTTTTGAAAACGTAGCCTTAAGTTTGGAAGTCCGAGGCTTTATGGAAGACGATGTCAAAAGAGAAGTCGAGAGGGTGCTCAAACTTTTTGAGATCTGGGAGCGGCGTAATCTTTTTCCGGCTCAGCTTTCTGGCGGAGAAGCCCAAAGGACAGCTATTGCCAGAGCTATCATCTCCAAGCCGGATTTGTTAATAGCGGATGAGCCGACCGGAGACCTTGATCCTCAAACTGCCTGGGGGGTAATCCAGCTGTTAAACGAGATTAATTCCTGGGGTACAACAGTCATGATGGCCACTCATAATGTTGAAATCGTCAATTCATTAAAACGTCGGGTAATCTATGTTAAAAACGGCACTATCGCCAAAGATAAAAGTGAAGGAAAATATGAGTTACACTAGAGAGAACGCAGAATTAACGAATGCAGATTGCAGATTGTATTTCAATTCTGAATTCTTAATTCTGAACTCTGAATTCTTATTATGCCTTTACTAAAGTTTGTCAAAAGAAATGTCCGAAGAGCTCCGTACCAGGCCATTACTGCTTCGATGGTAATGTTTTTGACCTTTTTAGTGCTCTCTGTGTTTCTAATCTTGGCTTTAGGTTCCCAGCAAATCTTAAAATATTACGAAAGCAAACCCCAAGCCATCGCTTTTTTCAAAGACGGCACAGCCGATATCGATATAGCTGCTATTCGCCAAGAGCTGGAACTAACTGGCAAAGTAACCAACCTAAAATATATCTCCAAAGAGGAGGCTCTGCAGATATACAAAGAGCGTAACAAAGATAAACCAATCCTCCTGGAGCTGGTAACTGCCAATATCCTGCCAGCTTCTCTGGAGATATCAGCCTTTACCCCTAAAGACCTCAAGCCTATCTCCGAAATTTTAAAAAAAGAGCCAGTGGTCGAAGAGGTAGTTTATCCGGAAGATGTAGTAGCGTCTCTTAGCAAAGCCACCACTATTATCCGTTGGGTCGGGCTGGGGTTAGTCAGCTTTTTAATTGTCTTTTCGACCTTGGTCATCTTAATGGTCATCGGGTTCAAGATCCGTTTACGTCGGACCGAGATCGAGACAATGCGCCTCCTGGGTGCTTCCAATTGGTTTATCCGAGCCCCTTTTATCTTGGAGGGTATCTTTTATGGAATCACCGGGGCTACCTATGCTTGGCTTGTCAGCTACGGGATACTTTGGTACTTTGGACCTTTTATCCAAAAGAATCTGGCTGATTTAAACCTCTATCCTGTTTCACCCTTAGTTATGGGTGGGCTATTGTTGATCGAGTTGTCAGTTGCAGTCATGATTGGGTTTGCTGGTTCCTACGCTGCTGCCAGACGATACTTGCGCCTCTAAAAACTTATGAAAGTTTTCAGAAAAATCACCTTGGTAATTTTTTGTCTGTTCGCGGTGATGACGATCCTGTGGTCGGCTGGTCGTCTATCTCAGTCCACGGACCAAGAGTTGCTTTTCCCACAAGTTGTCCAGGCTCAGTCGGTTGCTGAACTTGACCAGCAGCTAAGAGACAAAGAAGAGCAGATTCGCCAGGTAGAAAACCAACTCAAAGACACCAAAAACCAAGAGCAAACCCTTAAATCTCAGCTTGGGGTGATCGATAATCAGACCAAATTAACCAACCTCAAAATAGAAGAGACTAACTTTAAAATTAACAAGCTAAACAAAGAGATCAGTGAACTGGATGGAAGGCTGGATCGGATATCTTCGACCCTGGATACACTTTCCGAAGTGCTATTAAACATGATTATAAAAACATATAAATATTCCAATACTACCCCCATTGATCTGATGTTTTCGTCAAATGGTTTCGGTGATTTGATCAGAAGAACCAAATATATCGAGACTATCCAAGCTGAAGAAAAAAAATACCTCTATCAACTCCAGGCAACAAAGTCTTTGTATAACGACCAAAAAACTGACAAGCAGACCCGCCAGGCAGAAGCAGAAAAATTAAAAAAGGATTTAGTAAAATATCAAACCGAATTAGATTTGCAGAAAAAAGCCAAAAATGAGCTGCTTAAAGTAACCCAAAATGACGAGTCAAAATTTCAGGCATTGCTTATCAAGTTGCGCGCTGATACTGAATCTATCTCCCGGGCTTTAGGCAATAAGGGTGTCAAACTAGGTCCGGTCAACAAAGGGGATAGGATCGCCTCCGTGGGAAACTCAGGCTGTTCAACCGGTCCGCATTTACATTTTGAAGTCATGACTCCAGCCCATGTCGAGGACGGAAAAATTATCGGTAAAGAAAATAAGGTTGACCCCAAGCCTTATATAGATTCGGGGAAATTTACTAAGCCTACCCAACGTTATAGTGGCAATGATTGTAGCAATAGTAACAGTTGCCATATAGGAGACATTACTACTCATTTTGGTCAGACTTATTATATTTTTAGTTCGGGAGGATCGGTCCATAATGCGTTGGATATTGCCGATTATTACGGAGCGGATATTTATGCGGCGGAAAGTGGAACAGCCTATACCACTCAAGACAGCAGCGCTTGTTCTATCACTGGAACTGTCGGTAAAGGTGTCTACATCGATCATGGTAACGGCATCGTGACCCTCTACTGGCATATCCCCTAAAATCTCAAAATTCAAATGTCAAAAGTCAAAATACCTGATTAGATTTTTTGTAAAAATGTCCACCCTTGGGGTGGAATAGCTTGACACCTGCGGAGTTTTAAAGTTTGCTGAGGCTCTACTGTGACCAATGCAAATCTCGGGGTGGGCATTTGAATTGGTCACAATGGTAGAACATGATATTATTTATTTAAGGTGAAGCTACAGATTGTTTTGCTTTGCACTTTTATAACCCTTTTCCTTACCTTTGGTCCCTCAAAAGTCCTGGCCGCACCCGCTTCCCCTCCCCAAACGAGTCCAGCGGATAGCTCAACTGTGACTACCACCAAAATGGTTTGGCAAGCCCCATCTTACTCTCTATACACAGACGGCAGCCCTTATTTGATTCAAGTTGACGAGGAGAATAGTTTCGGCTCTCCCTATCGCAATACCTATCTCTCTAATACCTCTTACACCCCCACCTTGTCTTATGGCCTTTGGTATTGGAGAGTGAAAGCCAAAGATAGCTCCGGCACTTGGAGTGACTGGAGTAACGTCTGGTCATTTACTTTGGCAGCTACCTTACCAAGCCCGACTCCAACTCCATCCCCTTCTCCTTCCCCTACCCCATCACCAATCGCTGCAAGCACCCCTACTCAGACTTTCAGTGTCTCGAATCTCCCATCATCTATTAATAGTTCCGACCCGTATACCATAACTCTTCAACTCGCCAACTTCACAGCCAATACCCAATATTACCTAAAAGGGGCTTTTCAAAAATCTGGCTCTTCCAACTACTTTGGACAAACTAGGGTAGGAGATAGCTGGATCAAAAATAACCAAACCTATTCTTCCCAACTACCTATTACTACCGACTCTTCCGGCAATTGGAGTGGCAACCTAGAGGTCAAAGTTGATCCAGAAGACTCGGGATTTACCGGCAGCGACAGCTATATTTTTAAGGTCGCCCGATATTCTGGCACAGGATCGATTAGTTGGAGCAGTGAACAAACAGTCTCCCTGACGGACAGCTCGACTTCTACTTCAAGCCTTTCCTCAAGTACCGCTTTAGAAACTTCAGGCTCACCCTCACCAAGTCCAATCCCTTCTGCCTCAGGAGACAGCTCAACTAAGCTACAAGCTGTCGCCCAGTCTGCGGATTTGCATTATTCCTCTTTTACCTTACCTACACTCTCGAGCAACTCTGCCACTGTTGCCGGAATTGCCGTAGAAAATACCCCTGAGGTCAAAGTTAAGTCCAGTAAAATCGCGCTTATACCTACTCTCTTCGGAGTGGTTCTAGTGGCGGGCAGTGGCGTCTTTTTGGCCTTCAAACACTTCTCCCTAGCTTTTTTCAAAAAATTGCCGTAACATTTGGCAGATGAAAGTGACAACTCACTCAGCAGAAGCGACCAAACAGTTCGCCAAAGAATTAGCCCAAAAATATATCGGACAAGGAATCCTAATCACTCTTGAAGGCGAGCTTGGTGTTGGCAAAACCACTTTTGCCCAGGGCTTTGCAGCGGGGTTGGATATTACCCAAAAGATTCTCTCACCCACCTTCGTGATCACCAGGCAATATCTACTTAACGCCACTCAACAAACCTTTTATCATTGCGATTTATATCGCTTTGACACGGGCTTTGATACAATAAATACAGGGATTAGCGAGCTTCTGGCTAACTCCAAAGATATTATTTTAATTGAATGGGCCGATCGATTAGGAGACAGAGTCCCGAGCAGGGCAATCAGTGTTACCCTTCGGAGATTGTCGGAAAATAAGCATGAGATTACTCTGACGACTGACGACTGACGACTGACGACTGACGACTGACGACTGAAATTATATGACTAAATCAAGAATTCTTTCTTTTAAATATGCCTGGCAGGGCATTGTCACCGCCCTCAAAGACGAACCAAATCTTAAAGTTCATTTTTTAATCGCTATCTTAGTTACTCTTCTGGGTAATTACCTGCATATCACTCAAACAGAGTGGTTAATACTCATTCTAGTCATGGGGTTGGTGATCGCCTTAGAGCTTACCAATACCGCCATTGAAGAGGTCGTCAACGTCTTTGCCCCAGACATGCATCCATCTGCCAAAAAAGCCAAGGATGTGGCTGCCGGAGCGGTACTCGTTGCCTCCGTCACTGCTATCTTAATCGGAGCAATCATTTTCTTCCCCTATTTTTACTCCCTTATTCTAATCTGATGTAATTCTATGGAGGCCAGTTGGTCACTTGTAGCATTCTTTTGTCAAGAGTGCTAATTTCAGATTAGGTATGGATTGGATCGTTAGGACAGCAAAAACTTGAACTCAGTCAAGAGGCAGAGGCAGCAATATTTGAGCAGATATCCCCCTTTGGCTTATAGTTTAAAAAATATCTATTCTAGCACTTGGGGAACTAAGCTGATAATAGAGTCCGACACTTGCTGTGTCAAGACTTAGTTTGGTGTTCCAGAAGAGTTTATTTACTGGTCGTGATTGCAACATCCTTGGTCGCTTGAGGGTCAGTGATTGGAGTTACCACCGAGAAAAGCTTTTGCAACCCCTCAACGATGGCTTGTCTATCTGTTTCAGCCACCCGGGTCGAAAAGGCTACCTGGGAGCCAGTCGTAGTTAAGCTGGTGTTACCAGTATCAATATTGGAATACCCCAGGGTGACCAATGCCGCCTTGACCTTACCCGCTTGACCTGAAATTCCTGAACCGTTTAATACTTGGATCGTCAATTCTTCTTTTCCGGCTAAAGGAATGCTGCTCGGAGAAGGGCTTGGAGAAGCCCCGTTTGAGGTGGGGACATGTGAGGGAGACGATCTAGCAAAAAAAGCAACTAGACGAGGCCTGACTGTGGGAATGGTCCACAGAGCTCCTAGAAAAGCTGCTCCACAGAGCAGTACCAGAACCAGGTTAATTATCCAACCGCGCCTCACCATAGTCTGGTTGGGTTCGGGGGTGAAAGACCTTTTCTCGGTATGTAAAAAATCAATATGCGCAGAAGTTGAATATTCCTTTATGGTTTGCTTTACTTCTCCTTCTTCTAATACTTCCTTCGATCCAAACTCTCCATAAAAAAGGGCCGGAGAAACGCTGGCTATTTGCCACCCCTGATTCTCAAATTCTGCAACGACAGGCATAAATAAATGCTTATTCGTGGCAAAAATATATAGCTGGCCTTGGGTTTCTATCCTCACTGTAGCTACTTCTTCGGGCAGGAGTGGCAAGGTTTCTAAAAACTGGACTACTTCCCTATCTAGCTGTTCCGGAGAAGAAAAACTCCTGTTTTCCTGAAAGATTATTTCATCTGACAGGAGTAGCAAAGCTGTCTGACTCCTGAGATCGCTACTGGATAAAGCCTCATATATCAGCTCCTGGTAACGCAGCGGCTCCAGCACTTGGAGATTAGCTACTACACTTACCGGAAACTCTAGCTCCAAAACCTCAAAATCATGTCCGGAATAGACTTGCAGCGCATTCTTTTTAAGCAGTAGTAACGCCTGCGGTCGCTTGTTAAAAACACTCATAAGTTCATCTTACCCTAAATGGGCGTGATCATTCCAAGTCAGCAGAGTCCAACCCTCCTCGGGATCAAAATCACAAACCGTAACCCCGGTATTTTTTGTTTTCAAAAATAGCTTGGCCCGCCGGTAAAACTCAGGCAGAATATTTCCATCCAGCATCATCACGCAAATCAGCATCTTTATTAGGTTACCATGACTAACCACCAAGATATTTTCTTCGTTCCTACTCTCCAGCATCTTCAGTGCTAAAGTTGCCCGGTTTCTAATCTCAAAAAAGTTTTCTTCATCAGAGAAGTGCCAGTCGGGGTCGTCGCCATGAGCATCTAAGAGGTTTCTGATGCGCTTGGACTCTGGGTTGGTATGTTCCATGCTCTCTAATTCGCTTGGCCATTTAATCTCCCCTAAGAGATCTGATAAATTTAATTTCTTACTGATTTTGGCGGCGATAATCTCAGCCGTAGCTTTAGCCCTGGTGTGTGGACTGGAAAAAATTATTTCCACAGGTAGACGAGTAAGGCGATCGGCGACTATTTCAGCCTGCCTGGAACCTGCTTTGCTAAGTTGCACCAAAGGATGCTGATGCATGGCCGATGCATTATGGGTACTCTCCCCATGTCTGACAAAATACACTCTCATCTGCTAATTATATACTAGGTTTTTCTTCTTCCAAATATTCAGCATCTTCATTAATCTGCCAGATGTCGTATTTTTTATATCCCAGCAAAAAATTACGGGCAGCCAGCATCCCGCTATAAAGGGAGTGGTCCATATTGTTGTATTTATACATCCCACCTCTGCCAATCAAAGAAAGATTACTAAGCTGCTCAACGTAATTTTTTAGGATATCAAAATACTGTTTATGTCCCAGATAATAGGTTGGATAAGACTCTGTCTCTCTAATCACAAAGCCCTCTATTTTTAAATCTTTGTTAATTAGGGCTACTTGTTCTAACTCTTTTATCGCCAGTGCCACTAACTCTTCATCGCTCAAGCTCCAAAGCTGATCATCCTGGAAAACAAAATATTCAACGGCTATGGCTGAGGTTTTATCTTGAGAGGGGTTTTTCCGGAAATTATTATAATTGGTTACCCGAGCCATCTGTACCTCTGGAGAATGGATATAGATCCAGTTATCGGGAAAAAGGTTGGTACCTTGAACTAACAGATTGACGGTAATATGGTCGCGGTAGTAAAGCTTTTTAGCAGCGGCAACAACCTTTGCCGGAGCGCTCGGTGACAGCTTTAAAATAAATTCGGTTAAAGGCATGCTGGAAAATAAATAGTCAACTGGCAATATCTGTACAGATATTTCTTTTTTAAAATCCAAAGAGACTACTTTTTTTTGTCGATGATAAATTTTGGAGACAGCAGAATCGAGGAAGAACTTACCCTTGCCTTGTTTAATCTTACTTGCCAATTTTTCGTACATCGACCCTGCTCCTCTTTTGGGATAATAGAATTTATCAATCAAGCTCTTAGCCTTGTTTTTACCCCCCAATGCATTCTTAATGACCTCAGAGAAGCTTAAATTTTTGATTCTCTGAGCCGCCCACTCGGCACCTATCTTACCACAATCGATTCCCCAAACTTTTTCGGTATAGGTTTTAAAAAAAATAGTATAAAGTTTTTTACCAAAGTTTTGGGAAACCCAATCTTCAAATGTTTTGGCTGTTTTTTTAGGCTCAATTTTGGTCTTTACAAACGAAACTAAACACCTCACACTTTCCAAAATCCCCAACTTTTTTATAACATCAGTCAATTTAATCGGATAAAAAAATAGTTTATTTTTATAAAGAATTCTGGTGAGTCTTGGCACTTCGTAGAAATCTTTCTTTAAAGTATTTTTCCAAAGATCAAAGACTTCTTTATTTTTGGTATAAAATCGATGCGGCCCGACATCAAAGAAATGTCCTTTAAATTTAAAAGACCTAGCTAATCCTCCAACTTGGGAATTCTTATCAATAATTAGTAAATCCAGCTCTGCTTGTTTATCTTTTGTTAACTCAAAAGCAGCCCCTAGTCCAGCCGGACCGGCCCCGATTATAACAATTTTCTGTTTTTTACTTGTTATACGCATAAAACCTCTTTAATTTAACATAAAATAATGTTATCGTCATCTTGCAATGATGAAAATTATAATTACCCTGTTTTTAATTCTCTCAATAACTCTGCAAATCCATAATATCTACACCTACCCACCGACTAGGGGATTCGATTCTTTGGGACATATTCAAAACATTACCAAAATGCAAAGTGAAAAAAGACTTCTCCTACCAGAGGAAACTCCGCAGTCATATCATCCTCCATTATATTATTTAGTAGCGAGCAGTTTCCCTAATCTAAAAATAGTTCAGTGGTTTAACTTTTTGGTACTTTTAACTTTGGGAGCTTTAGTTTTTTACTTTTTTAAAAGAGTTATTGACTCTACTATTCCGGCTCTATCTTTTTTACTATTAATGACTAGTTTGCCAGTAGTTGTGTATATGGTTCCTCAAATTAGTAATGAATTTTTTTCTGCAGTATTAATCAGTTCTACCCTAATATTTTATTACTTTAAAAGAGAGCTGCTTGGTAAATTTAGTAATCAAATTATTTTAGGAATGTTAGTGGGATTATCTTTACTATCCAAATCTACGGCATTGGTTTTTTTTCTCACCATTCTTATTGATCAACTAATTTTAAATAAACTTGATTTTAAGAAATATTTTTTTTCTACATATCTACTATTTTTTTCGAGTCTACTAATCTCTGGATGGTTTTATATAAGAAATTTTTTATACTACGGTAACCCACTTGTGACTAATATTGATTTTCCACAGTGGCAATATTTTCAAGAGCCAGGATTCAGAGATTTATTATTTTATATTAACTTAAAACCCTTTTTATATTTTGATTTATTTCATGCACATTGGTATTCATTTTGGGGCGGAACTTTTTATAGTTTTTTCTATGATGGGTCAAACGCCCTTATTCCCGTCCAGCAATTTTCTAAGGCTGGAGTTTTGCTGGTAATACAATCACTTCCTTTCGTTTATTTATTCTTCAAGGGTTGTATTCATACTTTACGGTCACCATCTTCGAGGGGTAAATTTTTTTTACTTTATATAAGTTTACTTTTCATGGCCTATTTTTTTTATACCCTAAAACTACCGTTCTATTCCGCGGTAAAAGCAAGCTACCTGCTTTCCTTAGTTGTTCCTTTTACTTACTTTGTTAACAAAGGTTTAGAAAAATCTCTCGTACTAAAAGCGGCTTTCCCTTTTTATGTTTGTATCTATACACTTGTCGTTATAAAGAATTTTTGGATACAGACTTACTGGATGCGATGAGACCAAAACTTTTAAGCTCCTATCTTTTATTAACTCTTTTGGTACTCGGACTATTTACTGTTTTTTCTTTTAACCTTCAAGCTAGCTATTTACTATCCTCGGATTTTTCCAGGGATGTAGACCAGGCTTTAAAGATTACCCAGGGGCACTTAACAATTGTCGGGCCCTGGCTTAATTTTAAAGGTCTTTTAGCGGGGCCTTATTATTACTATTTTTTAAGTATTCCTCTTTTTCTCACCTCTGCCAATCCAAATAGCACCCTTTTTGTTAATGCTTTGATGTTTGCCCTTTCTTTGGGATTTTTTTTCTTACGAATGCAGAAAGAAACTACTGGTTTAAAAGGTCTTTTAGCAACTCTGAGCTTAGCATTCAGCTTTTCTTTTATACTGGCAGCCAGAACACCTGGAAATGGTTTCTCTTATCTACCTTTACTGCTACTAGTTTTGACAGATTTTTACACTACCAAAGAATATAGTTTCAAACAGGTAGGTTTACTCGGAATCTTTTCTGGTTTACTTGTTAATACTCATCCTATTTCAAGTTTTGTATTAGTTCCGATCTTTATTTATTTTCTCTTCAAGAATCGACTGCAGTTTTTAGTTATATGCTTGGGATTATCCCTGACTTACCTTCCGCTATTGCTCTTTGAACTTTTACATAATTTTCAAATTCTGAAAAGTTTTATAACTCCGGATTTTAATCAAACTAATAGTTTGGGGAACTTTTCGTCTCACCAGTCTATTTTTTTAGTATTAAAATTAAATATCCAAACTATTTTTGTATTTTTAGATAGACAATTTATCCTACCTAGTATTTTAACAATCATTTCAATTATTACTTTCTCAGTAATAACATTTAAAAAATCTCAGTTATTTATAATCTTTCATCTTTTATGTAGCTTAGTATTATTCATTGTCCTGTTACCCAAGACTGCCGAGTTTCACTACTCACTGCCCTTTGGACTACTGATCCTTTTTTTATTTGCCTTTGTCATCGCTCGATCTAGTTTATATCTACTTTTAAGTTTAATTATTATTTTAGAAATATTTTTCTTTCCCTTTGATCTTTTCAAACCATCTGCTCGAAACTTCGTTACTATCGAGAAAAGAGTTAATTTTATTCTAGCTCAAAATATTATCGATAAAGAGCCATCTCTTAATGTCATAAGATTTTCTGACTCTAACAGCTTTTTACCCATTGGACAGGAATACCGATTTTTTCTAAGGAGAGCTGGCTACAAGGTAGACTCCGAATATGAATATCCCAAGTCAAAGCAATTAGTTATTTTCGCCGAGTACCCTCAGTTTGATATCACTAAATTCCGTACCTGGGAAACTAGTCAATTTGGAAATGACTACTTAAGGAATTATAAGCAATACACGCTTGAAGAAACTTCAATCTATGTAGTCAAGAAATTTTAATTTCATTTAACAATTCTTCTAGCGATGTTTCTTAGAATTCGTTTGTCCTGTGCGGATAGTGCTAAGACACTCTCAAAATGATTTGGGTGAGCTAGGTAGTTTCGAACTCTAGCTGCCGCTATAGATTCCTGCAAAGATCTTCTAGGATCTGCTAATTGTGCTGGTGACAGTTTGATTAGCTTAAAACCACTCCTTAGCCCATCTCCCCAAGAAACCCAGTTTAAAAAACTATATGCTCTTTGAATTTCATCAAACTCAAGACTATTCCAAAAACTGTCTGTTTGAATTGGTAAAGCTGGCAGATTTTCTGGAGTGATAGTCTTAGTTTCAAAACCGGCCCCAGTAATATTTTCCTCAGCTAAAGTAACTGCTTTTCTGGATCTATAATTACTTATCCGTCTATAGGCCAACCACCCTAATCCTAATCCAACTACCCCCTCAGACAACTTTAATCCCAGACCAAGCCAGTCAAAAGGTTTTTTTATCTCAGCCTCGGGAGTCCTTGAATCTCTCGGAAGCATTGGATTTTGGCTGCGGTCTTTGCTCAGAGCATCTAGAAATCGCCGCGTTTCGGCATCTATCTGATCTTGATCAACATTAGGGGTTGGGTCATTTTTACCTGACTCCCCTGCCTCATCAACTACAAAGCCATGAGCGTTTAGGTTGTCCAAAGAGCCTCTTTCTCTTTCACCATTTACTCCATACAGATATCCCCGGGCTCTATTTAAGTACTGACCAGGTCTATCAACTAAAGAGCTGGATAAAACCGCTCCCAAACTACAGACATCACAATTACATCCCTCAAGCTTAAAGACCGCATTAAGTTTTTCCTCCGGCGAATTTGCGGCTTCTATCTGTTTTTTGTGTTCACTGCTTATCTGATAGTGGTAATGTTTTTTAAAGTATCCCGCTATTTGCTCGTAGCTAATTTGTGAAGAGGTCCCGCTAGCCAAAAGATTCATCAACTTAGTAAGAGCTTCGGGCGAAAGTTTTGAAGTATCAATAGGCTCCACTTTAGCTACAGCCTTCACTTGAGGTGTCTCCGCTGGAAATAATCCTACAGTTACAGTAGCTCCCTTAGTTACATCCGCCTGACCCAACTCCACCTCAATAGTACCGTCGTTAAATTGATAAGCTCGATAGGGCAAAATATTTCCTGATAGATCCTGCACCCTAAGTAAGCCGACCTGGGTGTGGTTTAATATGGGAATACGCAGAGTTTTATCGCCTACCACTGTCCATAGTTCCACATGGGGAACTTCAGAGGTTTCAGTAGGGTAACTCACTAGTTTTTGCCCTTCTCGATTAGCGATCCACTTAGCTCCGACCATCTCATGACTGGTGCTTTGAGTATAGTACCCAGCCGCGCTCATTTGATGAGGGATTACTGTCCAGCGCCGATCATAATCGTCACCTGTCTCCGCGAGCATTTCACTTGGCAGCGAAACAGTATCCGGCATGATTTCGCCATACTTTATAGAGGATCCCTCTGGGGGTGTCATCTGTACAGCTCCTTGGGCCAATCCCCAAATCAAGGCAAAAGGTAGAGCGCGTAAAGCCCACCAACGCGCGTGTCTGGCAAAAGTTCTTCGTCCATTAACTAAAGATGCCAGATTTTGTCTTTGCTCCCTAACTTTAAGCCCGAGTACGGATAAAGACTCCTCTATCTCTTTTTGGGTTGGGGATTCTTGATTAACTAAACGAGGTTGTCTGGAAGCGAGCAGAGTATCCAAAGCATAAGCCAATCGACCTGCTTGCATTTGCCTTTTGTCTAATGGTCGGATTTCAGGCTGATCATGAGTTAGATAGTAATTATGGGGTTGTCTAAAAGTTCCTGGGGCAATTTCATCAGGTAACTCAGGTGTTCTTTTTAAGATCTCTTCCGCGGATAAGCCTTGGACACCAAACAAACGACCAAGATCAATTCGTTGGGGGGGTTCGGTAAAATTAAGAGCAAACAGTTTATGATCATTACCTCGCTGCGGTTGAATTATTGATCTATTAGTTCTTCGAGCAGTAGGATATGCTGAGTCTGCCCCTATATAAACAGGTTGAGAGGTCACTAGGTAGCTTTCTAAAGCACGCATAATTAGGCGGCGTAGATGTCGCTTGACTTCTGTTTCATATCTATCTACCTCAGCGCGGGGCCGGGGAGAGTCTGCTTCTTCAACTAATGCGTCTAACTTTGGATCTCCTAATTTACGATGCATCCCAAAGTACGCTGTTTTAAAAAATGGGTCACTGTATAGCTCCTGGGGACGAAAACTTAAGCGTCTAAACTCTGCTGGCGTTAGCAGGGCCACCTGTTCCTGAGTATCTTTAAGAGTAGCCTCTTTGTGACTTAATAGTTGGGCTAGCGGAAGATGGGGGAAATCCTGAATATATTTACTTAAACCAGGTGGAGTCCTTGTGGGCAATATTACACCCATATAGTCCACCCAATTTAGGTCAAAGTCTGCAGTAATAGGGGCCAGGGAAGAATCATAAAGCTCCGCCAGCAAATTTTCCCGTTGCATCACAGAGCTCTTTTTGAGACGACCCGAAGACCGTAGCTCGGGCATCCTGACGAGCACAACTTGTCCTGCTGTTTCCAGAACTCTAGCCTCTGACCCTTTTTCAGGATCAGCTGGTTTTAGCTCAATCGGCTGACCCTTATAAACGACAATCTCTCCTTTAAGACCGAACTGCTGGTTTTCTATTTTCCCTCTTCGAAAGCTTCTATCAATAGGCTGTTTGGGGGGTAATTTACCCTGGTTCAAACGGTGTTCTTGATAGGCAAAGGCAGCGGTAGCAGCTACACTTCCCACTACTAAGGCAGCCCAAGGTCGGGGTCCTATTTGAGAAGCTGCAATAAATGAATTTAGCACTCCCCAGCCAATTGTGGCTCTGAGGGGAAACTCTTTCAAGGCCACCACAAAATCATCAATTCTATCCTTTGTATGATAGGTGATCCATTTAGGATAATCCGATCTGCCTGGACCTCGATGGAATCGGTCCGTATAACCACGTTTAGGTAAAGTTTCTGTCATAACTAGCCTCTAATTATATCTTAAAAAGAGGTTTTAGTCAAACTATAGGACTAATTTTAGGAAGGAAAGGATCGGGAGAACCTGATCCTGCTGGCTAAGTAGCTGGGAAAACATACCCAAAGCTCCAAGATTATGATCCCCAAAGCTGCCAGAGAGATATAATTACTCCAAGATCTAATGGGAGTGTTTTGCAATTTCGCTTCAATGATATGACTTCCTGGGCTAATCTGTACTCCTAAGAAGTGATACTTACTGTCCTCTCGGATCACGGTATCTTGGCCGTCGACTTGTACCCTCCAACCAGGAAATTGGTGGGTATTGATCGTAAAAGTTATAGGCGTGAGGGTGTCTATAGCAAAGCGGAAGTTGGTGGCTGTAGAGCTCAATGTCCGGACTATCGCCTGATCGGGCGTAACCGTCCACTTTGGAGAGTCCCATTCGGGAAGCTCATTGACCCCTTTTGGCATATACCCCGGTTCAATAAAAGCCTCCTCGCGGGTTAATTTGTGAAGAGGCCAGCTGGACAGAGGAGCATTTAAAGCCTTTTCCTCAAAAAAAGTCTGCGGCTGCAAAAAAGGTAGAGAAAAAAATAGGGTGGCCATAAAAATCATGGCGGTAAAGATGATCTGATGCTTTTTATTTAATAAAGAGATAATTGCTGCTCCTAGCAAAGCTTGAGCTATTGGTAAAACCATCAGAAATCGCCAGGGAAACTGGATAAACCGCAGGATCTCGAGGTGCTCCCAGAACAAAAGCGATCCCTTAAAAGTAAAGAAGTAACCATAACAGGCTACTCCAAGCCAAAAAATCAGCTTATTTAAAATAGGCAACGACAGTTTTTTACAGATAATCCAAATAGCTACAGCTAAGCTGCTAACGAGTATCCAGGTTGACAAAAGACCTAAACTGATAGATCTGGTAAAAATCTCTCCCCACCAGGATCCGTTATACCCCCAAATATATGAAACGGGGAGTAAGGGGTCGGAAAAGTTTTTATGAAAATCAAAAGCCTGCTTGGTTAAATCATTAATATTAATAAATTTTAGCTCAAAGAGGGCGGGCAGAAGATAAAAGGCGGCTAGGGTTACACCGATAATAAACGATAGCGTAAGTTTACCTAGGTTAGGCAGAGAGGATACTTTTGCCGTATAGAGAGTAAGCAAGCTAAATCCTAAAATAACTGGCAGGCAGATTATAGTAGCCGGCAGATGAGAGATGATCATTAGCCCAAAAACCAAAGAGATCATCGGCCCAAAGACAGCTTTTGACTTTTGCAGCAGTTGCTCAGTCAACCAGAGTAAGACGGGCAGCAGCGAGATTACAGTAAATTCCGGAAAGGACCCTCGGATAAAAATATCCAGGATTAAATAGGGGGCGAATCCATAGAGTAAGGCTGCCGTTGAGGCAGGTAAAACCCCGTATTTTTTGGACAGTAAAAATATAAAAAACGTGCTTACTATCCATAACAGATAGACGGTTATTTTTAGAGCAAACACTGAGGGTAAAAAAACAAAAAAAAGAGCCGTTAAATAGTAAAACCCAACTTGATAAAAGTTAAAAAGAGGCATGCTGTAACCGTTTTGCACCCAGTCAACCCACCTAACAGGAAACTGGCCTTCCTGCAATGCCTGAAAAAATATTTTTGCATAAGTTATATGGGCAAAAGCGTCATGGCTGGAAGGAAGTCCACTTTGAAACCAAAACACCCCTCCAGATATGATCAGGACAGACGTTAAGATAACTAGTAGGTTACTTAAAAAACTTTCCTGCAAATATTTAAGTAAACTTTTCATTTTTAGGTATACAGCTCAACCAGGCCACTGACTTTATGTAGCCCACCACGAGCATAGTTAGCTAAGGCCCGCACTTTTCTTCTTTGACACTCCTCGAACCCCTGGTCAGATTCTTTTAGTGATGGCTTCTTAAGGTACTGGCCTAACCTTTGCCGATAGCTACCTTGCATAAGATCATTTAGCAAAGCCTGCTTATCTCTGGCAGAGTAAACAGCTGGTGAGAATGGCCTATCTTCTCCCCAGGAGATCCAGTCAAGAAAATGTTTCATCGCTTCTAGTTCCTGGCGACTAAACCGATCGCGAACCTTTGCATCCATAAAGGGACCAAGTGTCTTTTGGGTAAAATTGCTTTGCAGCTCGTAAATTAGAGCAGCTGCACAGAGTGACCAAATAGTCAAACTTGTTCCCATAAGTACCTTACCAGTTAGATCTATGGTCTTTTCAAAAAGACTAGCGATATATACCTTTGAGGCAAGTTCATCCCTTTGTCTGGCCCATTCGCTTGCATCAGGAACTTGTTTGCTTCTTTCGATATATTGTCTGGTAAAGGCATCCCTCGCTAAGTCTTTAGGAGTAGCGTCATAGATAGCCCTACCTCTCATTGTATACAAGTGTAGGTCACTAATTCGCAGAGGATAGCCTCCTCTTGGTGCAGGATTATCTAATCCTACACCGTAGCCTATTGCCAGGTTTAAGGAAGGATAGTTGGGAGATAAGAAATGCGCCACAAGAACAGCTTCGATATTACAAAGCTCACAATTACAACCCGGAAGATGGTTAACGATGTTCAAAAAAGCCGCTGGGTTAGTTTGGTGCTTAACCTCACTGGTGTTTTTGGGATTATTATTATAGAGGTGTCCTTCGGCAATCACATCTACTACACTCTGATAATAATCGCCTGTACGAATATATCTCTCGGCAACTGCAGTAAAGAGACTCTCCGCCTCTTGACTAAGTCCATCCGGATTTAACCGATTCAACGACCCATCAGCATGAACTTGGCCCTGATCAGCCGGTTTGAGACTGATAGTGATATCCGCGTATGAATCTTTTAAATTCGGAGTTAGCGGAATATACAAACCAACTGTCCCATCTTTATACATAGTATTCGTAACTTGTATAGTGTTATTTTTGCTATCCGATACTCTGACCGCTTCAACAACGGTATTTGGCTTAATAGGAATTTTTATTTGAGGCAGATCAACCTTACCCACCCGCAGTCTGGTCTGCAGACTGAAGTGAGGACTACTGGGGTCTGGCTCAGTCGGATAAGCAACCAGTTTATCGATAGTATCTTCATCGACCCAACCCCGACCTTTGTCTAAAAAGTGGGCTGTTGATGTTACATAATAACCTCGCGGATCTGGCTCTCCTGTTGTAGTGATCCACCAATCTATCTGATTTGCAGATAAAGAACTTTGCCCACCTTCCAATAATTTAACGGCCGTACTTTGTGAATCACGATAGTTTGGTGGACTAAACCATTCAAAACCTTTGAAGCCAAAATGCATTGCTCCGGCTAAACCCATCATCAATACGGCCTGTCTGGCTACTTTGGGTAGAAGGCTAATTTTTTTACCTGTTGTACCCTGAAGATCTATCTCCCCTTGCAGAGGATTACTTTTAGCTTCTTTAGAATATTGGTGTAAAAGGGCCTGGACTTGAGCTTGGGCAGGTGGCTTTCTCTCGAGCAGTTTTGCTGCATCGCTCTGGTTGATGAATTCGTGAGCTGCAAAGGCTACCTGAGCTCTATTAAAAGCTTCCGGACTCTCCACAACTCTTTCTGGCGGTATATCTCCTAAACCCACAGCTCTGGATAATATTCGCGGGGCAGATATCAATCCCCCTGTGGTCGGTACTGATTGCACCATCAGCTGTCCGTCATAGCGGCGATAGACCCGGGTTGTTACAGCGGTCTTGGTGCGTAAAAAAGGTATATCTAGTCTTCGAACCAAAGAACTACTACTTCCTTCTTCGACATAGCGAACAATTAGTCCTTGGAGATGTTTTCTTAACCTTTCTTGTGCATTTTGAGCCTCTTCTCCAGGGTTCGCAACTTCCAATTGTTGCATTAGCGCATTTACCCTACTATCACCTAGCATTGCGCAGGCTTGCTGCAAGATCGCTTGTTTAACAATGGTAAATTCCTCTAATCCAGTTTTATGCACTAAGGTTACTCGGCGCTGAGGATCAATTAAACTAAAATCTTTACCCAATACCAGAGCCTGTCTGGTTAAAGAGTTCTGCGTTTTCAGGGCTGCCTCAACTAGAGGCGGGGCTTGGGGAGGGACCTCTATCCCTAACCAGTCAATTCTTCGGGAGCTTAATCTTGGCTTGACTTGAGCAATAATACCATCATAAACACTTAACCATAATTTTGAATCAGCCTCTGTACCTTCTTTCTTTAAATTGAGACGGTTCGGCCATAACCCATCGGCTAAATTTTTGAAGAATCGCCTAGCCCCTTTGGGCTCTAAGCCCTGCAAAACCGGAAGTTTAAGGAAATAAATATTATCCCCTCTTCGCAACCTTTTGTCTCCCAAGACAACATCATTACCGGCGTATGCTAAGTGATAGCCTTTAAATCCGAGTTTAGCGTCTCGATCGGTATCTTTGCGAGCTGAGTGCAAAGCCCTTACACCCGCGCTTGCCAACCTAATACCGGTATAACCAGGCACCAGTAGCGTTGTCGCCAATGCCGCAGTCAAACCTGAATCTAGGGAAACTCCTGCTCTATCCAAAAAATAGTAGGCCAAAAAAGGCAGCGAGCTCAGGGTCACGGCTGCCAGACCACGGCTAAATATAGCATCTCGGTAATCAAACTGATCGTGTGTTAGATAACGAGGTTTAGGCAGAGATGACCTCTCCCGATTCTTTCCAGACATATTATGGGGTATTTTAGCTTGTTGGGCTTAAATTGCAAAGAAGGTGAGTCTATGATCGATGCTGAGAGGCGCCAATTAAACCACATTTTTTCCACTTTAATCCTGATCCACAAGGACAAGGGTCGTTACGACCGATTTTTTGATGAGTTAATTGTCCCTTTTCGCCGTAGTTTTGAGTACTAATCGATCCTCCGGCTCGTTCAATAGTTACTTTTGTTCCTACATAAGGGAGGTCTTTAACGACCGGTTTCTCTTTAATCTCCAGTTGATCGATCTCTCGGGTTAGGTGCCCCACTTCTTCTAAAAGATTCTCTTCTTCCAACGCTTCTTGATGAATCTCCAGCGCTTTATCCAGGTTAGCCATGGGTTGATTAGAGGGCAGCTGATTATTAACTGAAATTTTGTAAATACGGTGCACAACATCAGAATCGATAGTGTCCATTAGTTGGGAGAACAGGTCAAAGGCTTCCTTTTTATATTCCACTAGCGGATCTCTTTGCGCATAACCCCGCAAACCGATCCCCACCCTTAGATCATCAATCGTATCCAGATGCTCGAGCCACAAGGTATCGATGGTATTAAGGTAAACAAAACTCTCCATCTGGCGACAGACGTCCGCACCTAACTCTTTTTCTCTCATCTCGTAGACGTCTGCTGCGATTTTGGTTAGCTGCTCAGTGATCGCTTCTGATGAATCTATCTGTCTAAGCTGTCCCACTAAACCCTCTCTGCTGGTGGTATCAAAGGGGATAATGGTCACAAATTCCTCGGCAATTTTTTCGATATCAGCTACCTCAGTTGAGTGGATCGTCACGATACTTGCTATCTCTTTTTGAATCTTTTCCTGGATTTTTTCTTTGGTAATCCCCGAGTTTGTGGCCATTGCCTGTAAAATCTGGTTCCTGACTCCATAGACAATTTGGCGTTGTTGATTCATCACATCGTCATACTCCACAGTATGTTTACGGGCATCAAAGTTGTGGCCCTCAACTTTTCGCTGGGCCCCCTCAATTGCTTTCGAAACAAGCCCATTTTCAATCGGCATATCATCAGGGATCTTCAAAAACTCCATTACCCGGGCAACCTGTTCACCTCCAAAAATACGCATTAGATCATCTTCAAGGGAAACATAAAATTTACTTGCTCCCGAGTCTCCTTGACGTCCTGAACGACCCCGGAGCTGGTTATCAATTCTGCGGGATTCATGGCGCTCAGTCCCCACCACATATAGACCTCCCAGTTCGTTAACACCGACAGAAAGCTTAATATCCACCCCTCTTCCCGCCATATTGGTCGCTACAGTCACCGCTCCTTTCTCACCGGCTTTAGAGATAATCTCCGCCTCTTTTTCGTGATTTTTAGCATTCAACAAAGCATGGGAGATACCTTTCTTCTTGAGCAGCTTAGATAAAAATTCGTTTTTTTCAATCGAAGTGGTGCCAACCAGTACCGGTTGTCCGGATTCATGCAGCTTAGCTACATCCTCGACCACGGCGGTATACTTAGCCAGCTCAGTCTTGTAGATACTGTCCGGAAGATCTTTACGGACCATTGGGCGGTTAGTAGGAACCACTATGACGTCTAATTTGTAGATTTTATGAAATTCTTCGGCTTCTGTGGCGGCCGTACCAGTCATGCCGGAAAGCTTTTCGTACATCCGGAAATAGTTTTGAAAAGAGATAGTGGCCATCGTTTGAGATTCTTGTTGAATAGTCACTCCTTCTTTTGCCTCAATAGCCTGGTGCAGACCTTCTGAATAACGCCTTCCCGGCATTAATCTGCCCGTAAACTCATCGACGATAATTACTTCTCCGTCTTTGACGACATAATCTTTGTCCTTTTGAAAAAGAGTTTTGGCTTTAAGTGCTTCTTCGATATGATGCAGAGTCGAAAAATCTTTCTCATACAAATTATCTATCCCCAGCAGCTTTTCTATCTTCAAAGTGCCTGCATCGGTCAAGTGAACAGTGCGCATCTTTTCATCCAAAATATAATCTTGAGCAGACATTTTTTCGATCAATTTGGCAAACTGAGCATATTTTTCGGTTGGCTCCTGAGCAGGAGCGGAGATAATGAGCGGAGTCCTGGCTTCATCAATCAAAATCGAGTCCACCTCATCAACAATGGCAAAATAGTGGCCCCTCTGGACCTGCGATTCCAAAGAAAGAGCCATGTTATCGCGCAGGTAATCAAAACCAAATTCGTTATTGGTGCCATAAGTAATATCCGCACCATAAGCTTCCTTTCGGGTAATCGGACGCAGATGCTTTAATCTCTCGTCAGTGGTGTCTTTGTCGATATAATCCGGGTCATAGAGAAAGGCTTGTTCGTGTATGATCGTGGCGCAGCTTATTCCTAAGGCATAGTAGACCGGACCCACCCAACCACATTCCCGCCGGGCTAAATAATCATTGACAGTTATAATATGTATGCCACGATCGGTAAGGGCATTTAAGTAGGCCGCGGGGGAAGCTGAAAAGGTCTTTCCTTCTCCGGTTTTTTGTTCAGATATTTTACCTTCATGTAAAGCCGCTGCAGCGATCAGCTGAACATCAAACAGTCTGGCATCATTTACTCTTTTGGAAGCTTCCCTGACAACGGCAAAAGCCTCCGCTAAAAGTTGATCCAAGGTTGCACCTTGCAAATGCTTCTTTTTTAGCTCTTCAGTCCGTTTCTTGAGCTGGGAGTCAGAAAGCTTCGCTATCTCTTCCTCTAGCAGATTTACCTCTTTGACCTTTTGAGCAAAGCGCCGGAGTGCTTGCTGGTTAGAATCGATTAGTTTAGTAAATAAATTAAGCATGAATTTGAAAGTAGGGGAATTATACTAAAAAAGCAGAGATTGACAAAGCTTTTTACGAACCTTTAAACTTATGGTACATACTGCCCATGGATAATAATCAAAATTCACCAAACGACCCTCTCTCGCCGCCCATTCCATCTCCGATTCAACCTGTCCCGGTTCAGTCCGCCTCGGATCAGACACCTTCCCTACCTTGGACGACACCAACAGCCCTAACTGACAACCCTACATCAACTGGTGTGGGGCCAATACCCGATCTGAGCGCTACAGGTGCTTTTTCAGCTACGACTGCCCCTGCTCCAACTATCTCCGATATGACTACATCTTCCTTTGTTAATGCTCCCACTCAGCCCGGTTTAGATAGTGCCTTATCTTCATGGCAACCTGCTCCTCCTACTTCGCCGCGAGGCGAGCCTGACTTCAGTCAAGGCGGTCCTACCTCGTATCCTTCTGCCCCTGCTCCAGTACAAGCACCTAGCCCAATGGACACACCACCATCTTTTGATAGCTTAATGGCCAATCCTCCGGGTTCAAGTCTTGACACCCCGGCTGCAATTCCAACTTTTACGACAGACAACACTGCGCCTCAAATGCCCACCCAACCCGTTTCAACCGACATAAACCAAGGCGCACAAGGTGCAAGCTCACCCATGGACACCACTCCAGCTCCTATACCAACCTGGCCTCCGGTCGATCAGGTTACGCCCCCTTCTCAACCGGCCACCCTGCCTCCTTTTGAGCAATCCCAACTGACCTCTCCCCCCACATTACCCCCAATTGAACCAGGGCCAATTAATCCAACCGGCGGATCTACCTCTCTCCCTGAGCCTGCTCCAACAGACCTATCTCAACTTACTAGCACTTCCGGTAGCCTGCCCCCTGTTCCTACTGAGTCCTATGCTCCAGCTCCGGAACATACCAACCCTATTACTACTGCCTCAAATACTACCGCAAGTACTCCAGAAACTGTCACTGCTCCCAAACCTTTTCCTCTTCAACTCTTGATTGGTGGGGTAGTAACGCTGCTGTTGGTCACAGCCGCCTCTATTTATATTTTTTTCTTCGCTGGTAAAAATGCTCCGGAACCATCGTCGCTACCTGCTGAACAAACTCAGCTACCTCTCAGCAATCCACCAAAACAGGTCATCCCATCTATCGTTCCTCAGGAAGCAACAAGCGGAGCGGGATTTGGCAGTCTGAATAACCAGCTGGCCACAGCTTCAGCCAAACCACTTTCAGCACTAGATGCACTAAGACAGCGTCAAGCCTCACCAACTCCTTAGGAGATTTTATCAAACCCTGTATAAGGACGAAGAGCTTCCGGAATAATCACTGACCCATCTTCTTGCTGAAAATTTTCCAAAATAGCAATCAGAACCCGGGGAGAAGCAATGACAGTATTGTTTAAGGTGTAGCACAAATGTGTTTCCCCTGCTTTGTCTTTAAACTTTAAGTTGAGGCGACGAGCTTGCCAATCAGTCAGGTTTGAGTTGGAGTGAGTCTCACCATAACTCCCTCTACCTGGCATCCAGGCCTCGATATCATTCATCTGGTATTTGCCTGCTCCCATATCTCCAGTAGAAGTGACGATCACATGATAAGGAATCCCCAGTTCCTGTAAAATTCCTTCGGATATTTGCTGTATCTCACCAAAAAGCTTTTCAGACTCGGCTAAGTCGTTTCGACAAATAACTACTTGCTCAACCTTAGCAAATTCATGCACCCGATAAAGCCCCTTTGTATCCCGACCGTAGTCCCCGACCTCAGACCGGTAACAACTGGAAATTCCAGCGACTTTGATGGGTAACTCTGCTTCAGACAAAGTTCTATCGGCAAAGTATCCAAGGAGAGAAGGCTCGGATGTACCCACCAAAAACACCGGGTTTTTGATTTCTTCTCCGGTTTCGATCTTTCCAGGGTTAGCTATCTGGTAAATACCTTCTTTACCAAAGGGAAAGTGTCCGGAGCCAATTAAAACTCTTTCGCTGACCAGGGTGGGTGGGATCATCGGAGTAAATCCGGCTTTAACAATTTTGCCTAACGCATAATTTAAAACTGCCAGATGCAGCAATGCTCCCTGGCCCTTTAGAAAATATCCCCGAAACCCAGAAACCTTAACCCCAGCTTCAAAGTCAACTATCCCTAAAGCTTTACTCAGCTCAACATGGTCTTTGGGGGTAAAGCTAAACTGGGGATTTTCTCCCCATTTTTTGATTTCGACATTAGACAAGCTGTCTGGACCAATCGGAGAATCTAGCGAGGGAATATTCGGAATAAAAAGCATCATCTCTTTGAAGCGGTTTTCTATTTCAGCTAATTCTTTTTCGAGGGTTCCCAATTCCTGTTTTATAGCTTTACCTTTTTCAATATCCCGAAGTTGGGCGGCGGCATTTCTCTTTCGGCGAAGCTCCTCAACCTTTAAGATTAAGTCTCGTCTGGCCTGATCGATCTCCAACAAATTTTCCAGATCCAGGTCAATACCTTTATCTGTGATAGCTTTTTTGATTATTTCTTTATTGTCTCGAATAAAATTGATGTCTAGCATATATTTATAAACCCAACTCTGAGGCTACTCCTTGCATCGCCACGAGGGCTATTTTAACAAATTCCTCCAGTGGAATCTCCAGATCTTTTTCGCAGGTTAAAATATTTTCTCTCTTTGCTCCAGCCGCAAAGCTGGGGCTTTTAAATTTTTTCAAAACAGACTCAACAGTTACAACAGCTAATTTTTTATCCGGCTGAACCAAGGCACAGGCCGTAATCAGACCAGACAGCTCATCCGCTGCATAGACTGCCTTTTCCAAATAGTTTTCGCGATTGGGCTTTATTTCATCGCTATGAGCCTGAATAGCCTTAACAATCCGCTCTGATACACCTTTTTCTCTCAGCAGCCGGGATATTTCTAAGGTATGCATTTTAGGATCTTTATTGGTTACCTCGTAGTCCGCATCATGCAGTAGACCAACGATACCCCACTCTTCTTCGTCAAAATTCTCAACTCCCAACTCTGAACTCTTAACTCTTAACTCGCGTGCTAGGGCCTTCATAATAGCTTCCACTGCCAAGCCATGTCGAACTAGATTCTTGCTCTCCACCATCTCGGTTAACAGCTGATAGGCTTCTTCCCTGGTCATTTTTTCTCCTTTCGCATAGTCGGGAAAAACACCATTTCCCGAACCGGTTTATCGAGTAACATCGCAATAAACCGCTCTGACATCCCAAATCCAGCTGCCGGAGGCATCCCATACTCTAGTGCCTCAACGAAATCCTCATCCATCATTTGAGCTTCAAAGTCCCCCTTTTCTCGCAACTTCATCTGCTCTTCAAACCTCTCCCTTTGATCGATTGGGTCATTTAACTCTGCGTAACCATTACACAACTCAGATCCCATCGCCAGTAGCTGCATTCGATGTACCTTATCCGTGCCCTCAATTCTTTTGGAAAGAGGAGAAACATCAACGGGATGGTTAATCAAAAACTGGGGTTGGAGCAGCTGCGGGCGAATGGTCTTTTTATATAGATAGTCTAGTATCCTACCCTTGCCTAGCCCTGGTTCGATTTTAACATTTAGCTTCTCAGCTAATTTATAGAGCTTCTCTACTGATAACTCTTCTGTACTCACCCCCCAGGATTTATTCAAAAGGTCTAAGAAGTCTACCCGCGGCCATGCTTTACTCCAATCAATCTTGTGACCTTGCCAAGTGGTTACCAAACTACCAGTCGTTTCCTTGATTACTGTCTTGAGCATATCTTCTACAAAATCTATCAGCATCTCGTTATCTGCGTAAGCCCAATAAAATTCCATCTGGGTATAATCTTGCAGGTGTTCGCTATCAATACCTTCATTTCTAAAGATTCGACCAATTTCAAAGATCTTTTCGAACCCTCCCACCAAGAGTCTCTTTTGATAAAGTTCAAGGGAGATACGCAAAAATAACTCCATATCCTGAGCGAAATGGTGAGTAGCAAAGGGTCTAGCATCAGCCCCGCCAGGGATCGGTTCTAAAGCTGGAGTTTCTATCTCCAAGAAACCATTTTTAACTAGGAAGTTGCGAACGCTCTGCCAAAACTTACTTTTTAAAATAAACTGGTGCTTAACTTCTGGATTTAGCAAAAGATCAAGATATCTCTTCCGATATCTCTCCTCAGCATCCTTTAACCCATACCAGGAAGATGGTAGAGGACGAATTGATTTAGTAAGAAGAGTCACCTGACTTGCTTTAACAGAGATCTGTCCGGCCTGAGTTTTAAATACTTCTCCGGAGACTTCGATAAAATCCCCAAGATCCAAATTAGATAAAAAGTCATAATTGTGGGGAATTTCAGCTTGAGACAGGAAGATCTGGATCTTTCCTGAACTGTCCTCTAAGTCTGCAAAGGTGATCTTGCCATGTTGGCGTAAAGATCGGATTCGACCTACCACAGTTACCTTTTTTCCCATCATATTCAATGCCTCAGCAATTAAATGCTTACGGTTAGACGTAGCCGGATAAGGATTGATTCCTAAGTTTTTAATATTATTTAGTTTCTTAATTCGCTCTCTTTGGATGTCTTCTAAAGCCATTGTGCTTAAAGTATACCTCGTTTAGCCTGATTAGAAAAGCGCGATTGCAGGTCAGGTCGCGTCTATTGATCCCGATTTAATCGGGGTTGATAAATTAATCATTGAAATTATTTGCGGACGAGCCCTTAGTCGATCTCTAAAATCCTGCATTGATAAGAAGAAGCTGGAGTTTTGACCTCTATATCGTCTCCAATATGTGCTCCCAGAAGCGCTAGTCCAATGGGTGACTCATTAGAGATCATTTTTTTAGCAGGATTAGCCTCAAACTTTCCCACGATCGTATACTTCTGCTTTACACCAGATAGTTTCAAAGAAACTGTGGAGCCCATCGTCACAGAGGTCTCTTTATGCTCATGTTTGATCAATTTAACATGTTTAAGCATCTGCTCCAAACTAACAATCCGAGCTTCGACTAAACCTTGCTCCTCAACGGCCGCATCAAACTCTACATTTTCCTCTAGCCCTCCCATCTCCCGGGCAAAGGCAATTCTTTGCGCAACTTCTCTGCTTTTTACTTGTTTGAGAAATGCTAGTTCTTCTTTGATTCTGGATACTCCAGCAGGCGTTAAAAAGACAGCTTGTTTTAGCGACAGTTCGCTTGTAGTAGAGGCAGTGGAGGTAATTTTAGAATTAACCGTACTTTTTCTTGCCATGTATTAAAGCAGTTGGAGGGAATTTTATGTAATTCGATAGAGATTGTCAACTACCAGGGTACCAGATCTATAGACGCTTGAAAAAGCGTCCTGCCGACAGGCTTAGCAGCGCGGCTATCGCTGCTGCCAGTAGCGGGATCGGGTGAAAACTGTTGATTGAGCTGTGCAGTAGCAGGTTGGCTAGTAAGCCCCCAAAAAGCGCCCCCACAATACCCAATATCATACCGGAGACAACGCTATCTTCAGAAGATTTCGGATCGAAGATAGAGACAATCACGCCTGTAATCAGACCAAATATTATCCAACTTAGAATACTCATAATGTCTGACAGTATACTTTACTAATATCAAAATTGAGGTATGGATGGGTAAAAAAGGGGTAAGGAAGGATGATGTTTAAGTTAAGACTTAATTGTTGCTGGAGGAAGTACGTTTTGTAACTGGGCAATTTTTCCCCGTAATTTGGCTTCCTGCTCCTGATAGCCTGGGCCTGTATCTGCTGCTGGTTGTTCTAATGTGCTTAAACTTTCCTTGACAGTCTTAAGGGTGCTTTGGATTTGGGCTGTTAATCTGGCTTTTTCTGTATCGGTGGTCGCACCTGGAACAATCCATTTCAGGAAAGGCGGGACAACCGTGGCTCTATTTAAATCGGTCAATCGTGTGTCTAGCTGATCAAGTTGAGCCTGTAACTGGGAACGAGTACTCTCCATTTCTGCCTCTTTGGTCATGGTAACGACAAGATCTGCCAGTTGACCTTTGTATGTGTCGGTAACTTCAGCCAAAACTCCTCTGGCTTTTTGGTTTGTTTGTCTAGCTAGCTGGCTTACCTCCGCGGGTTTAGCAGCAGCTAACTGCTCTGCTACTTTTCGGTCCTCATCATATTGTCCTTCAATTAAACAAGCATCATAGATAGTAATACCCAATTCAGGGCCGGTTGGATCCTTAAAACAGTCTCGTAACGCTTCTTGAACTTTGTCGAGATGACTTTCTCTTAGATGAGTTTCTTCGACCCAATCACCAAAGCCAAATTCTCTTTGCAAAATTTGGCGAGTTTGAGGGTTTTCAGCCAAGGCTTGGATAAAATTAACACCACCAACTAACTTCTGAGCAACGATGCGTCTCCTGCGAGTAACCTCTTGGTCCATCTCTGGCTTATCTCTATCTTGTCGGAGATCTCTGCGTATGGTGTATGCAAGCCAATTTACATAATCACTGGGATTTCTTAGAAGTGAGATAAGGTCTACTAGACCAACTCTACCGGAAGTAAATTGTTGGGCAGCTATTTCTCTACCTGCGATGGCACTATTGGCGGCTGATATATTATTTAATTTTGTACCTTGGTTATCGGCTAATGGGTCCTCTCCAGGTTGATGATAAATCCCAGAAAACTCATTTGGAGCATAAGTACCCCGAAAACCTAATCGCAAAGGTTCGTCAATTTCGACAACAGGGATATTAATACCCAGCTGCCTTAGCTCAATGTCTGATAGACGGGTCAGTACATCTACAGAGTTTTCAGGATGTATACGTCTGGCTAACTCACTTGAAATTATATTCGCCATTTGTCCATCAATAACCCTTTCTACTAATTGCTGAACGCCCTCATCGATACCCGCCCACCCCATACCCTCTGCAGCAGCTTGTTCGATTACAGCCTGAAGCTGGGGAGGATCTAGTAGCTGAGCTCTTTGCTCTGGATCTATAACCTGTTGGTGAATATACCAATTGTTGATAGAATGAGCCATTCGCTTTTCAGCCCTAGTTTGCGCCGCTTCTCTCATCCGTTTTGCTACATCGCTCGTTTCCAGCCCACTTAGTCTACCTCTGCCAATTGAGGCAACTACACGATCAAATTGGGCTTTGGCAGCGGGGGGATAGAGATCATAGGCCACCTCAAACATCGGCCTTGATCTTCCTAAAGCGGAATTAGGTGCCGCATCTCCTTGTTGAGGTAGCAGCTCTTGTGCTGCTTGGGCAATAGATAAAGCAGTCAGAGCATCTCCACAGGCTAAGGCTGTCATAATCGATACATCAACATGCATTTGATTGACAGGTTTTGCAATCTGTGAAAGCTCATGAATAATTAAATCAGCTGCTCCAGGCCAAGGGGTCCTACCTGTCCCACTCCATAGAATATCTGTTTCTCCGCCTGATGGATTTCTCCGTAGACGAGGGAGAATTGCTTCTAGTACTCTGGGAATATGTCTGGGAGATTCATCAAGAGACTGGGCGCCGAACCTAGACTTATAAAGAAGAATCACTAGAGCATTTAGTTCTGGCGGTCTTTGCCCATGCAGATGAATATCGTTACGGCGCTGCGCTATTTCTTGGAGAGGTTGTAAAAGATCATTTGCATCGTTGGCATCCAATAACTTTTGCGCCTTATCCTGCAAAGACTGAGCATTCTCGGATTCACCGGTATTGCTGGATGCAATCTCAAAATTAAGTGGATTAGGCGCCAGTTGGAAACTGGGACGTGTGTCCACTGATCTCCATCTGACTGCGCGAAGGGGGGCAGTTTCTTCAACGAGAGTATCCTTTGTCTCAGGATTACTAGCTGCTAACTTCCATCTGGCTACGCCAGGAGGAACACCTTTCTTCTCGAAGACAGCACCCTTTGCCTCAGGATGACCAGCTAAGCGACTGGCCAAACCAATTACTTCTAAAGGAATCTCTGTCGGACCAGAAGGAGAGGGCTTTAAAGTTGCTGTAGCGGATCTAGCCGCATCAATAAGTGGTCCTATCTCACTTCTGGGTTTAGTTTCCATAAATTTATCATAGCATAACCCATACCAGATAAATGTTCAAAATCTTAATCACTTTTCCTACCATTGGGATGGAGGTTTGGAGGTGGAGAAAATTTCTGGTACAATTCCCACTTAGTTTCACTATACGACCCCATCGTCTAGTGGTCTAGGACGTCGGATTCTCATTCCGAAAATCGCGGGTTCGACTCCCGCTGGGGTCACCCAGCTCAGCTGGGTGTAAATCGAGCTCAGCTCGATCACTTTACTCAGCTCGGTGGATGTCAGCTCAGCTGACTCACCAAACTCAACGTGCTTCACTAAAACTGTGTATTACGTTTACATACTGTTCTCAGAAAAAGACAAAGAATTATATACAGGTTTTTCTCCAGTAGGTACTTTCTAAATCTTTCATAGTCTAACTTCCAGCCCAAGTCTTTAATGGCTAAATGTAGATTATTGCTATCAATAAATGCGAAATTATTCTCTTTATTCATCCATTTATTATACCGCAATGAGTTTTTCATAAGCACGTATCAAACTATCAAATAAGAGGTTTTAAACACCGGCAGGCGGCTCACCTATAGTTTTTAAAGTTGCCATTTTTATCGTAATAGAACCTATCTCCTCCTCTTATTTGCAGTCGATTTTTTAAGGCATTAAGATAGCTTTCATTTTTAAATCTTCTGGCTGATGCCCAAGTCTTAGCATCTGGCGAGGTAATAAGCATGGGTCTACCAACCTTTGTCAGCGCTAGGCCTAAAAAAGTATCTTCTCTAAATGTCTTCATATTATATCCACCCACCTCTAATGCATCCGACTTTCTAAAGGCCATGTTTTGACCTACACCAATTGCATTAGAATACCTGGATTTTACTCCATATTTACCCATAGCTCTTATAGATCTTCTGGTAAATCTGGTAAAAGTATCGTGAACCTTCATAACAAGTCCTCCTCCGTAATGTTGCACATCACCTGTCGTCATACTAACCCCAGCATCCAAAAGCAGTGGTTTTGTCAAGGTCTCTAACCATTTAGGTGATGCTATAACATCTGCGTCAGTACTAACAATAATTTTTCCCTGAGCCCTTTCTAAACCTCGCTGTCTTGCCCAAGAAATTTGAGGAGTTTTTAAGTTTGGAGAGCTATATTCAATCACAACTACACCACTCGCTCTGGCAATAGCAGCAGTTTTATCATCAGGGGAGCAATTATTGGCAACCACAATTACTTCTACTGGTAAATCGGTTTTTTGTCTTGCTAAAGACTCCAGCAATTGGAGAATATATTTTTCTTCGTCCATAGCTGGTACAACCACCGAAACGATTGGTTTTGTATTAGCTTCCCCCCTGAGATTTAATAATCTACCTTTGATAGATTCAGTCCACACATTTAGCTTCGTTTGAAACTCAGGTAATGAAGGTTCCAGATTGAATAAATTTGTATTGCGCTGGAGAATGCTTGCTACACTCCTGTCGGCATCCGGTGTTTTTAACATTCTTTGATTATATACAATCCTTTAGTCATTATCAGTTTCTAGAACATTTCTCTAGCTCATCCTCAACTACTAAGATTCTCACGAATCGATAGAAGCTAAAAAATCCTGAGAAACAACTGAGAAATTGACACTCACCTTGGTTCACTGATACCATCTATTCAAACCTTTAATAGGTTGGTTTTTATGCCCGAAAACGATAGTCCATCCATCCAAGACCAGAAAGTACTCGCAACCTCAGAATTACCCCCTGATCTTTTCAACCAAGGATCGGCTCTGAAGGTGACTTTGCGGATAAAAACACTCAGTCTTATTCTACTACCCCTGCTTATCTTGAGCGGAACCGTTTTTTATCTTTTTTACCTAAGTAACGCCAAGGGTCTAGACTTTTTAGGGACCACTCTTTTTATAACCACACTTTTAGCTTCAGTTGCCGGACTAATTGCCTGGTTCTCGCTCAGCCCTCTTAGTAAGATCTATGCCAGCATCCAGGCTTTTCGGGATGGCAACCTGCAAAAAGCTATTGACGTTCACTCCCAAGATGAACTCGGCCAAATTTCCGCAGTCTTAAATGAGATGGCTCTAGGTTTAAATACTAAATTGGCAAATTTTTCAGCGGATCAGGAACTTTCTCTGACCGAAAAGAATAAATTAAATACAATTTTATCAGCTCTTAAAGATGGCATTATTGTCATCAGCCCCGACAAAAAAGTCTTGCTTTCCAATCAGGAAGCTGAACACTTGACCGGATGGACAAACCCAGACATGAAAGATCAATCAATCGATAATATTCTTATTCTCTCGGACCGAGCCGGACAGGCTGTTGACTCAACTGAATATATCCCTCTCGCCGGAAAAAAGGAACAAACATACGAATCCAACCAACCACTCACGCTGTTAAACCGAGCGGGAGCCCAAGTTACGGTTGCGCTAAGCACGACACCGGTTCCTTCCAATAGCCAGATAGGCTTTATCATCTCCCTCAAAGACAGCACCCGGCAAAAACAGCTCGATTCGATGCAGCTTGATTTTGTCTCAATGGCCTCCCATGAACTCCGAACACCTATCACCAGCATCAGAGGATACCTTTCGGTTTTTATGCATGAAAATGAAGCAAAATTAAATAAGGAACAAAAAGACTTTCTTGACCGAATGATGATCAGCACCCAACAGCTGGATACATTGGTCAATAACTTACTGGCCGTCTCCAAGGTGGAAAGGGGCGCAATCGCGGTTAGTACCCAGGCTTTGGATTGGGGACAAACTCTAACTCAGACAGTCCAAGAAAACCAGCTACATGCTAGCGAGAAAAATATTAAGCTAAACACCGAAAAGATCTCCGATCTACCCAAAGTAATGGCTGATTCAGTCCGAATTGGTGAGGTATTAAATAACCTAATTGGCAATGCCATTAGCTACACTCAAGAAGGAGGTCGCATCACGGTCTCCAGTAAAGTTGAGGGCAGGGAGATGGTCACAACCATCAAAGATACTGGCCGAGGTATTGATCCGGAAACATTACCTCATCTATTTTCTAAATTCTTCCGAGTGCAAGGAGCCCTAGATAAAGAGAGCAATAGTAAGGGTACCGGGCTTGGACTTTATCTATCCAAGTCGATTATCGATATGCATAAAGGTAAGATTTGGGCCGAGTCTCCTGGTCTTGGCCAGGGATCAAGCTTTTCATTTACACTTCCTTTAGCGGAAAAGGTCTCTGTTTCCGAGTCTCTGGCTTCATTAGACTTACCAAAAGCAAAAATTGAGTGATCAATATTGTAAAGACAAGAGTTGACATTTAAGTTGATTTCATCTAATTTGATTTAAGAAATGAAAAAGATTTTAGTAGTTGAGGACGAAGCTTTTATTGCCGATCTATACTCCAGACAGTTGACTCTGGCAGGGTTTTCAGTCAAGGTGGCCAGCGATGGTCTCACCGGCTTAAAAACGCTGGAAGCCGACCAATATGATTTACTGCTTCTGGATATTATGTTGCCTGGATTAAATGGCTTAGAGCTGCTTAAACAATGGCGGGCCAAATCTCCCCAATCAAGTATGCCTGTTTTACTACTCACTAATCTCGGTCAAGATGCCGTTATCAAAGAAGGCTTTGAGCTTGGTGCACAAGGATATCTGATCAAAGCGTCCTACACCCCGGATCAGGTTGTCAATGAGGTGAGAAATGCTTTGAGCGGCAAACAAGCAGGTTCCCCTAATCCGCACCCGTCTCACTAAATTCGCCAAACGATCGAAAAAATTGCTCCAAAGATAGTTAAGACCCAAAGGTAGTATCCGGACCATCTTAAAGTTAGCTCATAAAAGATCTTGCTCGTGATCGTCCCCTGTCTTCTTTCCTCCCAAAAATCATCTTTTTTCACAGCTAAAAGACGTTCGGTGAAGACAGAAACATTAAACAGGACAGGAAATCCCATGAGTAAAATAGACATTAGTAAAAGATTTAAAATAATATTCATTCCTAAAAAAAATGTAGCAACTCGAATAAATGAAACGATAGCTATAGAAAGTAGGGATAAAATAATCATAGAAGAAAAGTTTTTTTGTTCAAAATAATTTACCAAACTTAAAAGATTTAGTTTATTTTTCCGAGAAAACAAGCGCACTCGTTTTAAAAAACCGAAGATATATATACTCACCTTTTCCGACAATCGATTGGTAAATATTTTTAGAGCATAAAAAAATAACAGTCCAAATAAACCCAAACTTGCAAAGTTTATGACATTAAAAAAATTTTTCTCCAAAGTTTGATTCAGACCTAAAAATGGTGTCATAAAAAAACTTAAGTACAAACTAGATCCTCCAATTGTCAAGATTGTAAAAAATAAATTTACCAAGCTAGCTAACCTTGCTTCGTTTTTCAGCAGATTAACTTTTTTTGATGAGTATTCACTCACAGATGACAGCAGCAGCAAACTAGTTCTATTATTTTTTGAAACAGCTAGGGCGCCTCTGAAACCGAGAATAATAAATACTCCCAGTAAACCAAGGGCGAACGGCCAACCTATTTTTAAAAATAACGAAAAGCTTACCATCAAGACCAAGGCGATGATTAGAGTTTCTAAAAGCTTGAGTAGACTGCCCTTCTGCAGCATTAGTACTTGCTGATACACTAAACTAGAACTTAAGATTTTTTTTATTTTTTCTTCTGACAGGCTAACAATATAATTTATATGTATAAAGGGCCACAACTTAATCAGAGCATTTTGCAAAACTATTAGATAGATTAACAATGCGCCCAAAATTAAAAACAGCTTAGAGGACAGACTGAAGAGTAATAGAGACATCAAGTAAAGAGTTCCCATTACCATCGTAAATACTAAGATGCTAAGCATAGTTATCCTAAAAGTAATAAATATTCCTAGCCTCTCTTTATTCATCATTTTCTGATGCAGACTTAAGATAGATACCGAGAGTACAGAGCTCCAAATAAAAAAACTCATTCCCAGAATAATTGCTCCAGCTAAAAAACCCAGGCAGTTAATTAATCCAAAAAATTGAAAAACCAATGAGGCAGAAATAAGGATTACAAAAAAAATGGTGACAATATTTTTTAGTAGATTATCTCTGGTAATTTGCGCAAAATCTTCCATACAAGCTTATGGGCAATTCTACGTTTTTACTTAAAAAAAGAAAAGAGGAAGATTATGAATTCAGAATTTGGAATGCAGAATCAAGAATTAGAGAACCGTCTACTCGATAGAAGCATTCATTACTTCAATAGCCTTTTCTCGATTTCCCCAACCGGTTATTTCGACTTTCTTGCCTTGCAAATCCTTATAGTGTTCAAAATAATGCTGGATTTCTTTAGTGAAATGCGGGGATAGTTGGTCCAGGTCTGTAATATGTTTATACCGGGGGTCGTCGACTGGTACAGCTATAATCTTTTCGTCTTTCTCTCCAGAATCTATCATATATAGTACGCCAATCGGGCGAGCCGGTACTAAACATCCAGAAAAAGATGCCGAATCCAACAGCACCAATCCATCCAAGTGATCGCCATCTTCGGAACGAGTCTGGGGGATAAATCCATAATCACAAGGTAGAGCCATTGCCGTGTGGGCAACACGATCGATTTTGATAATATCTAAATCCTCTTCGTATTCGTATTTATTATGTGAACCCTTGGGCATCTCAATGACCAAATTAAATTCCTCAGGATATTTTTCTCCTCGTGGTAGATTCTTAATACTCATGTGGATAAATGTACTAAAAATGAATTAGAGAGTCAATAACTGTTTGTCGAAAGCTTCGCTGGGTCAATCTTCATTATTTTGTCATCAGTAGAGCCCGGGGTCCCTCGACCATCTTGGTTACTAGTCGTGATATACAACAGATTGTCTGGACCCACAACCACATCCCGAATCCTGCCAAATTCTCCTGTAAAGTATTCTCTTAGGGCAGTCACTTGGTCCTTTTGGATAACTGCTTCATAAAGCGTTTGGCCCTTTAGTCCTCCAAAAAACAAAGAGCCGTTAAGATAAGCTGTGCCGGCAGGTGCCCAGGTAGTCGTTGGTCCTGAGTTATACTTTGGGGTAATCATACCTTGCTTGGTTTCGTCTCCCTGGATAGTGGGCCAGCCATAATTTTTTCCTTTTTCAATAAGATTAAGTTCATCAAACCCTGTAGGGCTTGACCTTCCATGCTCGGTTTCCCATAAATTACCGTCTTTATCCCAAGCTAGTCCCTGAGGGTTCCTGTGACCGTATGAATAGACCAGATTATTAAAAGGACTCCCCGGAGCCATCTTGCCGTCAGCTGTCACCTTCAGGATTTTTCCACCCATGGCCTTGGTATTTTGGGACAAAGAGGGGTTCTCGGCGTCTCCGGTAGTGATATAAAGATATCCGTCAGGGCCAAATTTTATCCTGCCTCCGTTATGGTTAGCTGCCCCCGGAATTTTATCAATAATTATTTGCTCATCGGATAATTTTTTATCGATATAAGTCATCCGTACTACTCTATTTAAGGTATCGCTACCTTGGCTGCTATATGTGTAGTAAAGATACAGATAATGATTGGTAGAAAAATCCGGATGAAGAGTTAGCCCCAATAAGCCACCTTCTCCAATTTCTTTCACGCCTGCAACTGTGGTTATCGGCGTAAGGTCAAGCTTGCCACTGTTGTCAATGAATCTAATTCGACCCGGACGCTCGGTAAAAAGAATGCTATTATCTGGTAAAAAGGCTAGCGCCCAGGGTGTATCCAGCTGTTGGGCGATGACGCTGACTGCAGATACAGAATTATCTGAGGAAGCAGTAACACTTTGGCTCGGGGTCATTGGGGTTGGTTTGGAGATCTTATTTTGAGAAAAGAAAAAACCCAGTATTCCTATCGCTATAATAGCTAATACTCCCCTTATCAAAAGAAGGGCCTTCATCTTTTTATTTTATGCTAATGCTGGGGGTGGATTATGGGGAATCCTTTTAATCGTGCCTCCAAATGGCGGACGAATCAGCGCCAGTCCGAGTACCTCGTCAACATGTTTAACAAAATGAAACTCTAAATCCTTCATTACAAAGCTGGGAATATCTTCAAGGTCTTTTTGATTAGAGATTGGGGCAATTACCAGCTTAACCCCCGCCCGATGGGCTGCCAATACTTTTTCTTTAAATCCACCAATCTCCAAGGCCCTTCCCCGCAAGGTAACCTCCCCTGTCATCGCGATATCTTTGCGGACAGGGATCTTGGTAAAGGCAGAGACAATGGCGGTCGTTAAAGCCAGTCCGGCAGATGGACCATCTTTGGGTATCGCCCCCTCTGGAACATGAACATGCACATCGGTTTTATGGAAAAATCTCTCGGGCAGTCCCAGCTTGTTCCAGTTAGAGCGGACGTAAGACATCGCTGCTTGAGCTGATTCCTTCATCACATCTCCCAGTTGTCCGGTCAATTGAACCTGGCCTTTTCCCGGCATCAGGGTGACTTCAATAAACAGGATATCTCCTCCGGCCTCAGTGACGGATAGGCCCGTGACAGCTCCTACCATATCTTCTATCTCTGCTAGTTGCGGCAGGAACTTGATCGGACCCAAGAGTTTGGTTACTTCTTCAGCATCGATGGTATAAGTCTTGGTTTTGTCACCCTCCGCAATTTTTCGGGCGATTTTACGGATCACTCCAGAGATCTCTCGTTCTAGTCCTCTGACCCCTGCCTCGCGGGTATAGCTTTCAATAATCCGATAGAGGGCGCCGTCCTGAAATTGAATAAGATTGTTTTTGATGCCATGAGACTCAAAAAGCTTGGGCAATAAAAAGTTTCGCGCAATATGGAATTTTTCTTCATGGGTATACCCCGGATAGCGAATGACTTCCAGTCGATCTCTGAGGGCTGGGGGGATAGTATCCAGGATATTGGCCGTAGTTATAAACATCACATTTGACAAATCAAAGGGAACCTCTAAATAGTGATCAGAGAAAGATCCATTTTGTTCAGGGTCAAGAGCTTCCAGCAGGGCTGCAGAAGGGTCTCCTCTGTAGTCTGCTCCAATTTTGTCAATCTCGTCGAGCATAAAAACCGGATTAGTAGTACCCGATTGTTTGATCGACTGAATAATCCGACCGGGCATAGAGCCAACATAAGTCCGGCGATGGCCGCGAATCTCCGCCTCGTCACGAATACCACCCAAAGAGACTTTCACAAATTTGCGGCCCAAAGCCTTGGCAATAGATTTACCAATCGAGGTCTTACCAGTTCCCGGGGGACCGGCAAAACAGAGAATTGGGCCACGGATCTTTCCGGCCAGCTTATGAACTGCTAAGTATTCCAGCACTCGTTCTTTGACCTTCTTGAGGCCGTAATGATCACTGTCCAAGACTACCTCAGCCTTTTTCATATCAACTTTAAGCTTTCCCGTGACTTTCCATGGCAGATCGGTTAACCACTCTAAATAGTTACGGATATATCCAGCCTCAGGGTTGTAGCTGGACATTTTGGCTAAACGAGACAGCTCTTTGTTGGCTTTTGCCCGAACCTCCAGGGGCATGCCGACTTTGCGGATTTTTAGTTCGAATTCACGAATCTCTTGATTCTCGGTCGATTCTCCCAGCTCCTCCTCGATACTACGCATCTGCTCGCGCAAGATGGCCTCTTTAGTCATCCGTGAAACCCGTTCCTGAGTATTAGAAGAGATCTTACGCGAGATTTCTAAGATTCTTACTTCTTTAGCCAATATTTCCGATAGGCGACGCAGACGGTCGACCGCTGAAATCATCTCCAAGATCTGCTGTTTGTCAATAGTTTTAAAATCAATAGCCTGACACACCAGATTGACCAACTGGTTTGGGTCATCATTGGCCGAAAGTAGCGAAATATTTGATAGCCCAACTGGATCAAATAAGGGGTTGCCGCCTAATTCCAGGTAACGGCGAAGTTGTTCGCGGACTGTCCGTAGCATGGCTTCGGTCTCTTCATTTTTTTCATAGAGTTCGGGGATCTCTTCTATATCAGCCACAAAAAAAGGCTCTGTCTGGACATATCTTTTAATATACACCCGCACCAGTCCTTCGGCAGAAACTTGGTATTCTCCATCTACTTTGATAATCCGCCGAATCAAACAAACTGTCCCTACTTGAAAAAGATCGTGTTCGGTAGGGTCGTCAATCCGGTCATTTTTTTGGGTCACAAAAACAATTAATCGGTCGGTGGCATAAGCACTGTCGAGCGCAGTTTTAGACTTGAGACGCCCGGAGACGATCGGGACATTATTGCTAGGGAAAATAACCGTTCCGCGTAACGGAGCAACTGGTAAGCTAGAGCGTAATTTAAGTGGCTGGGCGGTAGGGTCTAATGCCATAAGATAAATGGTGAGCGAAGTCGAACCATTAGCAGAATAATAGCATGAGTGCTAATCTCTGTCAATAGGTTTTGAGTTCTAATAAATTATCAATATTGTATTTTCCTTGTGAGCGTACTCCTCCAGCTGAATCTACATAAATTTTTGGCGCTTTTGAAGCGAATGAAGTAAGCTGGAAACCTTCCGGAACTTCTCTTGCTTCAAAACCTGAGGGTATATCTGCTGTCACTTTCTGACCTTGTTCGTTCTGAGCTTGCTGACTGATAAAAAGTCGCATTCCCATCGCTGTAGCTTTTTTATGAGCATGAGTAAACACACTTTTTAAAACACCTTCCGCAGCAACTGCAGAGTAATTTCTTTCAATATGTAGGCTTGGATTACCGTCAGGGTCGGCCAGAATGCGAAAGACCGCTCTGGAAATTAAATTTCCATTTGCGTTTCGCAAAATAATCATCTTGCTATTAGCATCAAAATACCCCAGCAAACAATCATTGTGACTACCATGACTATAATGTTGACAAGAAGCAACAGGTTTATCTCCTATCTCCAGGGTTACCTGAGGATCGCTTGAGTCAGTACAAACTAACCTTTGCCTAGTACCGGTTTGACTTTGAAATCCTAATAGATATTGGTTTATCCTCTCGAAAACAAAATTCGCTCGAGGGAGCTGACTTGATAATCTATCTGATAATGCACCTAGCGGCTCACTCCTTTTTGCTAACTCATCACCTTCTAATAGATAGCCCTCAACTACCTCCTGCGGCTTAAGCGTCAACAACCTTAAGATATCTCTGCTTAAAGCAAGTTTATCTCTTAGGGCTTGAAGCGCTGTTCTTTGCACCCTTAAATCCGCGAGCTCTCGATCAATCGCCTCTCTGTCAGATGGATCATCATGTTTTGCCCTAGCTAAACGACCCAGCTCACCTTGCCTAGTTCCAATAGCTCCAAGCTGAACCCCTACCTTCGTTAGTTCTTCTCTTGCTTGATTAAGCAACTGAGAAAAAGGTGTTTCAGGTAAATCAAAGAGTTCTAAATCCAAGTGATCTTGATTGTCGATAATGACCTGTCTAATCGCATGCGAAACGGCAGAAGCGTCCGAATCTAAGACCTCACTTAAAGGAGTTTCGTCATCTGTCCGCCAAGTATCATATTGTTTATTTGATAAGAGTTTCGGAAGTAACTGGGCTTCTTTCAATTCCTCTAGGGCTTCATCATTTCGCTGCCCAAATTTCCATTCGTTAAATCGACCGTCTAACAAAGCTTCGAACAGCCCTTTTAAAACACCAACATGTCTGTCTGATTTTTCGTATTGTAAATAATATAAAGTAAAGGGGCCAGGGGTGCCCATAGTGGAAAAAAATCTTTGAGCTTGTGTAGCAGTTATCTCTCTTGATAAACCCATTCTTTTGGTGATTTCTTGTAAAAGAATCACCCTTGACTCTTCCAACGATTCCCCGAGTGTACTAATCTGAGCAAATCTTTCAGGATCGCTTTGCTTAAACAGAGCGAAACAGTAAAAGATGGCTAGAGCTTCTTCCTCTTTTGCCTTGATAAAACCGTCTTTAGGCCGAATCGTATTAAAGTCAGCTGATAGGTTGGCTAAACGAATTGCATTGATTGAGGTATATACCTCTTTTGCATCAATAATCATTGAACGCCTTGAGGCTCTATCGGTAGTTCTTAAAATATCATTATAGAATTCTCTTAAAGTTATCGGCGCATAAGCTACCAATACATCATTTGCACTCCCCATAGAGACTATCTCTTCCTGGGATTGAATGACATCAAAACGACTCACCTCATTAAAGTGTTCTAGGGCCGCGGGAGGATTTATTGCTATACAGTCACCCAGCAAGGCCCTTCTTTTTCCGGGTGGAACATGTTCCCACCAGTGAAGATTAGATAACAGGCGTTCTGTATATCGAGCCTTATACTGATCGAGAAATTGAAAAACATCCTCCTTGGTTAGCACGCTTCCCCACCCTCTAATCCCATCGATACAAGCCCCAAACCCCCGTTCATTATCTGCAATATCTTCTATAAAGCCCTTTGTTTCTTCTGGGGTATAAAGATAACTAAATTGATCGAAACTGGCGACTAATCCATAGGGGTCAATGATTGCAGCGTGGTCGAGAAAGCCCCTTAGCTGATCATCTCCTCCCAAAAATTCTCTGATAGCAGTGGCCTCCCTAAAGGCTCTCGTAACCCCTCTTTCCTGCTGATCTTCTAGGTGTCTTTCTATTTCCTCTTTAGAAAAAAGGCCTCCTAGTGCACCATTTAAATAACAGCGGATAAAAGCATAGTCATTTTCTCTGCTAATAATGTCATCCAGCATCGTTTTATGAACATCTGGTCCTCCAGAAATATAACCTATCCAACTCGGGGCTTTTTCCAGTAAAAATAATGACATTGCTTCGGGAATAATACTCCTGACTGCTGCCTCTTGCTCGGTAGGACTACGTCCTTCCACTGCTAGATCGATGATAAATACTGCTGAGGTTGGGAAGTCGAAGATCAAAGTATCTTGAATTTGTCTTTTTTCGGCAGGGGTTAGGATATCTCCATGCAATAGATCCCTCAAGACAGCTTCAGAGTAGTGATCTCCATGAAAGAATTCCTTATTTTTTGTTCGAATCGCTTCTCTAGCTAGTGCCCCTACCTCGTCTGGATCTAAAACATCACGCATTGCCTCCCATCCTCTGGCAATTTGATCAGGTTTCTTCGCGATAATTTCATATATCAGCGATGCCTGTTCCTCCTTAGTAAAAACAGCTTTCGCTGGATCAAACGTCCAAAGTTGAATCGCTCGGTCGTCATCTCGGGTATATGCAGCTCTGATTGCTTCCTTTAAATCACCCCTTTGCTCATCTGAAAAAAATTTTAAATGCTCTGAAACATCTCCAAGACTACCTTGCGCTCTTGGTATTGAAGCAATAATTAATACGGGAACTTCAGAAGACTGAAGTATCCTTCTTCTTATAAGACCCTGTACTATAGCTGCCTGAAAGTCATTTGGTAGGGCTTTAAGGCAGGCTTCATGCACATAATTTCTCACTTCCTCATCCGTAAATAAACCTGCGTTATCATAATAAAAAAGACTGAGAGCGGCTGTACCCCTAGGATCGGCCTCCAAACCCTGTTCAATTAAAAGACGTCGCTCTGCTTCGGTATAGAATGTATTCGGACGAAAAAGATAAGTTAACGCTATCATAGGATCCTTAGCTAGAGCCACATCTAAGATTCCTCTTGTCGCCTCCTCAGGTAATAGTCCCGAAAACTCTTCTATTCGACGAATCACATCAGAGGGTTTTCGAGCTGCTCCTTCCCTTAATAAAGCGACGAAACTCGCTTCAGATTTAGCTCCTTCTTTTACCTGCTGTTCGGAAAATAGTCTATTTAAATAAGTCAGTCCTGGTGTGCTAGGGTACTCCATATTGTCTAAAACTTTAGTAGCTAGTGGAGAACTAAATTCAACTGAACTAAGCACAGCCTCTCTTATCGAGACCCCTTGAGGCTCTTCAGTACGTGCTCTGGCTTGATCAGCCGTGGTTTTAATTTGGGGAGCTTGTTCCCTTCTGACTTGTCTAAGTGCTTTTACGAAAGCCTCATAGTCCTCTGACGATCTCGAATAACCCCTGGTCGCAATCCTGTCTTGATGCAACGCATCTCTTAGCTCTCTAGGCGAGAGGTCCAAAAGAGGATTTTCAGTAGCTGGATAACCATGTCCTAGCTTAATCTCTGTATTGGCTAGTCTTTGCTGGGCTAATCTCTGTTCACGAGTTTTATGGACTATCACTGGCCTTTTTTCCATATATTAATCTTAGCAGAACTAGACCCCGATTTAATCGGGGTAGATCATGAAAAAATTAATAGTCAATTCCTTCTTTAGCCAAGATTCCCTGTTGGTAAGGGTGTTTAATTTGGACCATCTCGGTTACCAAATCAGCCAGTTCAAAAAGCTCTTTTTGGCCATGATGGCCAGTCAGCACTAGATCCATTTGGGTTGGTTTATCTTGGATTAATCTTTTAACTTGCTCAAATTCCACTACCTTACCGGCAATCGCCCCAACTATCTCATCAGCGACTATAATATCCCATTTTCCAGACACCGCTTCCTTATATAGATATGTATAAGTCGCGTGGGCGGCTTTAAGATGTTCCTCAAATGGAGCATGGTCATCAAAGATGCCAATAAACCCCAGTCCTCCTTGAACTAACTTGACGTACGGAGAGAGTTTTTTAACCCCTTCTATCTCCCCGGTAAACCATTGTTTACCAAACTGGACAATTAGAACTTTTTTCTTATACCCCGCTGCCCGAAGCACCAAACCCAAGGCGGCAGTAGTTTTACCTTTACCCTCTCCGGTATAGACAATGACTAATCCTTTTTTAGCTTCCTGAAATTTGGATTTCATGATCTGTATTATCTACTCTTTGCCATTCTTATGCAAAGTAGAGTTAAAGCTGAAAGCTGATGGCTGACGATTCGATTAACACTTAGAATAACCACAGGAGTAGCATTTTTGACAGCCTTCTTCCATCACAAAAGTCGAATTACCACATTCGGGGCAGAGATCCCCGGATTGAGTTTCTCTTGGCGAGAGCGTTAACATCGGCATCTGTTCAGCTATTTCAGGAACAATCACTGGGTCTACTTCGGTTTTATGAGTCCCCAAACCATTGGTATGCAAGATAGGTTCGCTGTGTGACTCCTGCAAACTAAGCGGGACTTGTTCTGGCTTTTCGGCTTCGGTAATCGCCATATCTTCGGCTAAAACTTTGGCAATTGCATCAGCCAAACTCATCACCCGGTCTTTACCAAAACCAATATGTGAAGATCCACCAATCCCCCGCAGCTGCTGAACGATCTTTGTAGCTATCTCTCGGCGATTGTCTCCCGAGTAACGCAAGGTCATCGAGATTAACCTGCCCAAAGCTTCGGCATCAGCCATGGTATGAGATCCACCTTTTGCCACAGTGATAAAGACTTCAAAGGGTTGGTCTTTGTCATCCCTGTTGATAGTGATAAACCCTTCTCCCAGAGGGGTGGTTACTTTGTAAGTTCGACCCCGTAGCACCATCGGCCGATGAACCGGAGCCGGAACAACTGGTTCAACCTTTTTTTCCTTGTCCTCCGCAGCTTTAATGGAGGGGGATTCAACTCTTTCTAGTACCCCTTGGCGGGAACCGTCGCGCATATAAGTAATACCCTTTAAGCCCACGTCATAGGCGGCCATATACAAACTCTGCACATCATCTACAGTATGGTTGTTGGGAGCGTTAACAGTCTTGGAGATCGACGAGTCGATATACTCCTGAGCAATAGCCTGAACCTTAACATGCTCCCAGGGAGTTAAGTCATTGGCCGACACAAAATAGTCAGGCTTTTGGCTTCCCGGATTGTCTTTACGCCATTGGTCAAAAAGAGGATGATAAATGATCTCCTCTCCTCCTCTCCAGCGGCGAAGAAATGAAAATTCATAAACTGGCTCGACTCCAGAGCTGACTCCGGAAACCAAGGAAGTAGTACCGGTAGGCGCAATGGTCAAAAGTACGGCATTGCGGATACCTTGGGTGGCAATTTTTGCCCGGATTGGTTCAGGCAGCTGCTTAATATGATACCCCTGCAAATATTTTTCCTTGTCAAATAATGGGAAGGACCCTTTTTCCTTGGCATTATCCGCGGATGCTTCGTAGGCACTGTCTCGAAGAGTCTGGAAGATCTGACGGATTACCGGCTCTGATTCCGGGGATCCATAGCGTAACTTCATTTTAATCAAAGCATCGGCCAAACCCATGATCCCTAGGCCGGTCCGGCGAATGTTTTTGGCACAGTCTTCGTTTTCAGGAAAGAAATAATAAGTTTGATCAATCACATTATCCATTAACCGCATGGCCACTTTAACGTCTTGGCCAAAACTTTCAAAATCAAATCTTGCTTCGCCATCAGGCGAGTGATTTTCCGTAACATAAGCTGATAGATTCATCGCCCCCAAGTTACAAACCGCCCACGGCCCCAACGGCTGCTCTCCACAATTGCCCGTAATACAACCATTTATATAAAAGCAGTGTGTCTGATCATAGACCGAAATGTCCCAGACATCTTCTTGAAGAACAGTCTTTTCAACTGCAGTAATCCTTACTAATCCTGCATCGGCCTCTTTGCGAGATGGATTATATTCAGAAACTATTTTTAGTAAATTCTGTTGTTTCCTATTGTGAGAAAGAGTAAACATTCTCCCAAAATTAACTGCATTATATCCATCCATTGAAACATCATACCGTTCATACGTCTTGTAATAGTTCTTCCCATTTGGAAACCTTACATTAGATGCTTCTTCACGACGTATACGAGCTTTAATCCCAAAAAAGCTCAATAAATCTTGTACATCCTCGGCCATCTTTTTATGCTTGGTCGTAAAAACAACGCGTCTGGCATCTTTACTTACAAATCCATCTGAGCTAAACAGTCCATCTATGAATCCTTCTATAAATTCGGTCCCTGATTGCCAAACGGAACTTGGTATGCCATTTTCCTTTTTATTTATATCAAACAAGTTAAATAGGTTTTCAGCAAAGAGAGAGGAGGTTGACTGTATAGTATAGGTGTTATCGCCTGCTCTGGTTAGGGTACTTTTTTCTTTCTTGAGTTTATTAACTTCTTGAAGAACTGCGTCTGCCAAGGGCTTATCTTCTTCGGAAAAAAGAAAGCCAAACGACAAATCATTTAGTGGCAGTTGTTTTTCCAATTGATTACTACTTATGGCCTGATGGGACATTGGTTGATTATCAAGACCATTAATTAATAAGCCTTCACCAGCTGTCATATATACAGGGGAAGATGAAGCAGCTCTTCTATCCACATGTGTGATCGAACTCAACATGGATTTGCCTCTTTGTGTAATCCATCCGTCACCATATAACCAACCCAACATAAACCCCTGTGCACGGGATCGTTTTGTGACTGACTCAAATTGGATATGCTCTACCTTCGGAAAAGGTAAGATATTTCCAATTTGCAAGTTATCAGTAGTAACTTTTCCAAAACCTCCACCAACTGAAAGAGTTGGCCATTTATGTTCAGCTGTGGCATATATTTCCCTGCCATTGTTCAAACTGACTTTGTATAAAGTTTTATTTTTCCCTGAAAGAAAACACTCAGCCAAGGACCATTCTCCATTTAAGTTTTTTACATAAAACCTTTTTTTATCGAGACTCTCTATTGGAAAGATGCCTTCTTTAGTTAGAACTTTAGTGCCAGCTCTCAGTGACGGATTTGTGGCTACCAGTCTCTCAAAATACCAGGTGTTGGAACGGGCATTAGAGCGCTCCAAAAAATGTAGTCCCGGCTCGGCCGATCTCCAGGCTGCTTCACAGATTAAATCCCAAAGGTATTTAGCCTTGACGGTCTTATAGACCTTAACTGTTCCACCTTGAGCTTTCCAGGAATCGAGCTCTCCATCCCATTTTTCATCATAGTGCGGGTCGTCGAGATCCGGATAAACCAAATCCCAGTCAGCATCTTTTTTGACTGCCTCCATAAAGCCGTCAGATACACAGACCGACAAGTTAGCCCCGTTGATCTTGGATAAATCTTGTTTGACAGTAATAAACTCTTCGACATCCGGATGCCAGTCATGGAGCATTAACATCGTAGCACCGCGCCTGGATCCACCTTGTTGAACTACATCATGGGTGGCATAAGAAAAAAGCCCTGCCCAAGTTACCGGACCAGACGAAAAACCATTGACCTTTTTAACCCTGGCCCCTTTGGGCCGCAGGGACGAGAGATTAAGTCCTACTCCACCGGAACGGGATTGGATTTCGACCAGCTGCTTGAGAGCATCTATGATTCCATCCCGGGAATCTTGGGGGGAGGGGATTACAAAACAATTAAAATAAGTCACCTGATACCCTGTTCCTGCTCCCGATAAAATCCGCCCTCCTGGCACAAATTTAAAACCCTTCATTACATCATAGAACTTCTGTTCCCACTCTTGTCGAATAGCCGGTTTTTCGGCCTGAGAGATACCCCAAGCAACCCTCTTCCACATCTCTTCTGGAGTTGTTTCGATATGAGTACCATCTTTGGCGCGCAGTGCATAACGATCCATAAAAACTTTGCCACGGATCCCCTCCATCAGGATCGGAGTACTGTTATCGGAAACAATCGACATCTCCGAGCGAAAACCTTGATACTGCGAATCCGAAGTAGCATGCTTGCCTAGACCATTTTTTCTGGCATTAGAAGAGATTTGTTGGGTATGTAGCTCTTTAGGTTTATTCGATTTATTTGGTTTTTTCATATTTTTATTATCTGCCCCAGGCTTTGTAGTTCCCTGGCAAAATCATCTGTATCTTCAAAATGCCGATAGACACTGGCAAAGCGCAAATAGGCCACTTTATCTATTTTTTTAAGCTCCAGCAGCACTAGTTGTCCAATCAGTTTAGTTGATACTTCGTTTTTACCTTTAGCCCGCAGCTTACGTTCAATACGAGCAGTTAGACCGTCAACTTGATCAACCAGGGGCCGCTTTTCTAAAGATTTGGCTATCCCTGACCTGAGCTTTACCAAATCAAAGACTTGTCTTTTGCCATCTCTCTTGATGACATAAAACTCGATTTCTCCGACTCTTTCATAGGTGGTGAAACGACGGTGACATTTTAAACACTCCCTGCGGCGCCTAATCTCTCCCGAGCCTTTCACAGCCCTCTTGTCGATTACCTTGCTTTGATCACTGCCGCAAAATATACATTTCATAACAGACTTATTAAAGCGGCTCAAACTTTAAGACTTCATCTACCATACCATATGTATAGAAAGGGGTGTCAATACACAATATATTGTGCCGATCAATAAGGTTATTAGAAATATGTCCTCATCTATCCGTCAGACGAGAGAATTTGTCGCCCTTGCCTAGCCTTTCTTGATGCTTCTTTCTGTCTTAGATCTGCATAAACCTCGCGTAAGCTTTCTACCGCCGATAAAAGAGTAAAGGGATATCTCTTAACTGCCAGAGGTCTTATATGTCTAAGGAAATCTTCTTCCGTTCGTAATGACGGAAAGCCAATCCGAGACTCTTGTTTTAATGCGGCTGTTAGGAATGCCCTGTCGTATACGCTCTCGTCACCCGGTAGAGCTATCAGACCTCTTCTCGCTATAACTGTTGGATCTCCGAGTTGAGCTACCCCTCTGAGGTCACCCTTCAAAGCTGTTTGCAGAAGGGCTGTTCTTTGATAGGTTGGAAATCTTCTAAAAAGATTCCGAACATGTACCCCTGTAGAAGGTAAGTCAGTCAGGATTGTACTGCTGTCATCGGTTAATCTTCGCAGCCTAATAGGCAACCCCTCCGCCCGAAGGCAGCGATAAATGGCGTAGTCTATACTCCCAGGATTCGGAGATACTCTAATATGTGTTCGATATCTTAAAATAGGCTCCCCGTCTTTTGGCATAAGATTCGAAATTAAGGTCCGGCTTTAGAAATCTCTTGAATTGTTACCTTCGACATGACGTCTCCGACTGCCAGCTTATCAACCACTTCCATACCCTGTAAAACTTTACCAAAGATAGTGTACTTAGGAGGAAGCTCGGGATGGTTATCTAACATGATAAAAAACTGCGAGCCATTGGTATTTGGTCCGGAATTGGCCATCGCTACAATCCCCCGGTTATAGGGCTTTGTCACCGGCTCATCTTCAAATTTATATCCCGGTCCACCTGACCCTGTACCCAAAGGGTCTCCCCCTTGCACTACAAACCCGGGCTCTACTCGATGAAAAGTTACTCCATCGTAAAATCCGTCCCGAGTTAGCTGGATAAAGTTTGAGGCGGCTTTAGTCGCCTCGGGATATATTTCAATAGCGATCGTGCCCTTTTTAGTTTCGATCACTGCTACTTTATTTTGTAGATTAGCCGTAGTCAGTACTCCGGGAAAATTGCGGTATTGTTTAATCTGGCGGGTTGAAGGAGTTTGGGCTGGTGTCGCGGTAGCTTGACCGGTATTAAAGATTAGTTCAGAGGGACTAGGGGAGGGAATATCACTTGGGGAAGAAGCTATCCTGGAGTAGGAATAACTACCCAAGGCAATCACTATCAAACAGATTATTAAAATTGCTATCCCTTTTTGATTAATATTCATCTTTGGTTAATATTCAGGCTTCGAATTTATACCATCTCTAACCCCCAAGATCAAGAGCCATAGGTATTTTTGTTTGTTGATTGTTACCTGGGAAAAAGGAAATAATTAGTTAAAGAGTCTTTGAAATGTCTCATCTAGCTGCCCTCGCTTTGAGCCTGCTTTTTCTGCTTGCCTATCCTTTGCAAGCATCAGCTTCATGGGAAAGCTTTAAATATAACTCCACTCGGAGTAGCACAACCCCTTTTGGAGTAGCAGATCTAGCTCCTCTGCAATGGACGAGTATAGACATCGGAGGCATCAGTGCTCCTCCGATCACAAGCAGTAGCGGAGCTATCTATATACCCGGTACAGGATCTTTAACTAAATTGGATAAAACTGGAGCTAAGCAGTGGACCATTAGCACTCCAGCTTCCGGAACAGTCTACACCCCGGTGATTGATAAAAATGATATTGTTTATATTGCTTCCAGCGGATGCAACCCGATTGTGTACGCCCTCAATCCTGACGGATCAAAAAAGTGGCAATATGACCTTCGCGAGGGAAGCGCTCTTTGCGGAGCAAATCAAACCAGGGCAGCGGTGGCTTTGTCCAATGATCAATCCACCCTGTATGTCGGGACCAATTACCCTAATCAAAAAATCTATGCCTTCAATTTAGATGGCACTGTCAAATGGAAATCCGCTTTAATGCTTAACTTCGAACCGGACTATTCGGCTATAACAATCGACAGTAGTGATAATTTATATGTCGGGTCAAGTGGAGGGCGGATTTTTTCTTTTAAAAGTGATGGCACTGCCAGGTGGAATCAATTCATTGGTGGAGAAGTAAAAACACCCATTGTCGGACCAGACGGAAATATCTATGTTGTTGGAAATTACGGTCAGAAAATAGTCTCTTATACATCCAGCGGTTCAATTCGCTGGACCTATACTCCGGCCAGTCCACCCATTGATGTAAGTCCCGCGGTTACTTCAACCATTATTTATTCGGCTGAGAAGAAAACTATCCGGGCCATTAATACTAGCAACGGAACAGTCGCTTGGACATGGACCAGTGATAATAATGCTAATACAACCTCTCCTCTTGTAGATAAAAATGGATTTATTTATACCAGTGCTTTTGACAAGGTTTACTCAATTAATATTGACGGCACTACCAAATCAACGCTTTCTTTAAGTGAAACATTGGGACCCTTAATTTTATCCGAGGATGGAAAATTTATTGCCACCCGTAACCCTTCTTCTACAACTAAAGGTTATACTTATGCTTTTGGCACAGCTCCAAAAGTAATTTATCCTGTGGTCTTTATTCCTGGGATGGGCGGATCAGAATTTAAAGTAAGCCAGGACATTTATTTTTCTGGAGATGATGGACATGGAGGAATATATTCTCATGGATATACCGCTAACGAAAAAATCTGGGTTAATCAAAACGAAGCAGCAAAACTTGGGGATGATGATTATTTTGATATTCTCAAATTAAAAGAAGATGCTGTCACGCCGGTAAGTAGTGGGGTAACTTTGACAGGGGAGCTAACTCCATATGGTTACGGTGATATTGATAGCTTTTTCCAAGGGTTAGGGTATGTCAAAAACACCAGCTTTTTTGTCTTTCCATACGACTGGAGAAAAGACGTTCGCTTAACCCAGGCTGATTTGGATAATCTGATAGAAACAGCCAAACAAAAAACCGGCTTACCAAAGGTAAATATTGTCGCTCATTCTATGGGAGGGTTGGTCGCCAGGAATTATATTTCGGCAACTCCCAGCGCTAGTAAAGTAAATAAATTAATCGAGATGGGCGTCCCTCATTTAGGCACAGTCTTAGGTCTCAAAGCAATACTATACGGGGAGGCAATAAGCTATAACTTTTACTCTTTGAAGATTCCCATCATCGCCTCTTCTGAAGTTAAAGACATTTCTTTTAACTCAGCTGGGATGCATACATTGATTCCATCGAACTTTTATTTTAATTTGTATAATGATTCAAAGCAGCAAAAACCTCAACCATTTTTTGATGATAGAGATATAGATAAAAACAACATTATCGGAAATTTAAACTATCTCCAACAAAAAGATTTAATCAAAAATCTTAAAAGCAATATGACAGCGTATGACATTGCTGAACAATATCATACAAATTTAGATTCATTACTTGTTCAAACTAATGGGGTTAAACTTTATGAAATAGTGGGATCTGGGCCTAAGACGCTAGGACAGATTCGTGAGACGTGGTGGATAGAATGGCCTTTCAAGCTCATCCCCCGCAGGGACGAAATCTTTATCACCGGAGATGGGACTGTCCCACTTTATAGTGCTTCTTTAAAAAGCGACACCTTGGACTACTCCGGAGGAGCACCGATTTATTATGTTAATCAAAAACACGAAGACCTCCCTAGCTCCAACGGAACAGCCATGCAAACAGTAAAGGCCTTGCTCGCAGACGACACTCTACCGACAGAAGTAAAAAGTGAAAAAATAGTTTCCGATGGAAAACAAATCTCTATCGAAGATGCCGAGATAGATTTATATGATAGTAGTAATAACCACACCGGTTTGGATGCAAACGGAAATATTGAAATAAACATCCCTGACACTATTTATGACAGTATCGAGTCGTCTAAACATGTCTATATTGGCAAATCGGCTGGTAAAGTTAAGGTAAAAATAAAACCAACACACAAGGCATCTTCTACCAAGAAAAGAACAATCACCCTCCGTCACTATACTCAAGATAAAATTAGCAAAACAAATCTATATGTCGATCTGCCTTTACCAGACACTACAACCACAGATTTTGATTTAGATCCAGCAATAGACACTCCACCAACCATTATCGCTCAAGGGACCAGCTACTCCCCAACTTCTGAGGTAGTAGGGGATAATAGTACCGATCAAATTCCTCCCATAACAACTTACACTTTAAATGGTAGTACTAATACCATAAACTATTCAGATTCAGTCATCGTTAACCTAACATCCACTGATGATTCCGGGTCAGGAGTGCTAAAGACAGAATATACTTTAGACAACGGCCAAACAGTCCAAACTTACAACGCTCCTCTGACTATTACTACCCCAGGAACTTATACATTGCAGTTTAGCTCTACTGACAAGGTCAATAATCAAGAGACCCCAATATCTATAACTTTCATTATCAAATCTTCAACTGCTTCAACCTCGACTGCCACAACATCCTCTAACAATTCCTCTAGCTCTGGAACATCGACCATTTCAACTGATATCGCTACCTCGGTAATTAATTCTTTCTTAGATGGCAGCGAGACACAGTCGCGCCAAGAGGATGTGTTGGGAGCCAGCACAATTAATTGGTCTCCCACACCAATCGTCTCTAAAACACCCAGCAGCACCCCTCAAACAGCCAGCTCAATATTCCTTGGATCTTTTGTAGTGTTAGGGAATATACTCACTAGTATCTTTGGACTGATCGCTTCGGTAGGTCTAAATACAACCATAGAGACAGTAGAAGAAATCGAAGAGGAAACCTAGCTAGTTTTCTTTTTACTAAAAAATCCCCAAAAGAAATGAATCACCCAAAACCAAATGACTACATTCAAAATATGGATGGACCAAAATGGTGCACCAATATCTGAAGTATAGATACATAGAGCTACAGGAAATCCTGTAAGCTGACATCCTGAGCCCAAAAGTGTGAGTGGTGCATTATAGGCAGTAAAAGCTTGAACAAAAATACTTACAAACCAAACAAGGAAGCTTAAAACCAAAGTAACAAAAAATCTTTTTTTTGTCATTCCCCACATAAGTTTACCCCAGTGGATTTAGCATACTGCTAATCAGAATAATTTTATAGATACGAACTTCTAAATATGTATATATGTCCACCCTTGGGGTGGACATATATTATCTACGACAAGGAAGTCCTCTAAATCTCACTTACGAAAATTGAGAACTTTTTGGGTAACTTATCTATCAATCCTCCAATGAAACGGGAATATTTCTGATCTTCATAGACTAATTTAGTAACCAAGGGTCCTGCAATTTTCTCGAGTAAAGGTACTCTTCGTTGACCAATACCCATATCATTCAAACCTGCTGTATATAACAGCTTGAGTCCAGAATTCAGTTCAGCCTGCTTTCTCTCTCCTCTTCTAGGATGCCAGACCTCTTCTCTAAGTGTTTCGAGATACTCTGCATAATCAAGATGAATTGGGACAATGATCCTTCCTTTCAGTAGTGGGTTTTTGGTATCCAGAAATAAACCTCTGGGTGCCAGATGCAGTCCATGAGCATCTTTATATACTAAAATACCATCTCTTACCCAGATAGTGACTTCCTTGCCACTTAAACTTCTTACAAGATCATCGCTTGAATCCTTGAGAAATCTCCTTCTTGAAGAACCCATTTCCCGCGGGATCGCATAGCACGATCCACCCAGAAATTCAGTTATCTCTACGTAACGCATGCGTGATAGCATATCATCTTAGGAATAATTTATCAACTATAGGGTAGCTATTTATTATTGAAACTTAAACGTACATTCTAAGTGGAATCCCACCACTAGAGTTAAAAAGCACTAAATTTAGTAACTCTACCATCTCTTCTCTTGGAGTTAAATATCCTAAACATTTCCTGGGAGTATTGTTTAAAACCCACTCTAGCTGTCTAATCTTCTTTTTTGAGACCTGTATATATGTCCACCCTTGGGGTGGACATATGGTTAATATTATTTATCATATCCTTTGGATAATTGATTTCACTTGGGATGATTCTTCAAGTAATTTCTTGACAGTTTTTTTAAAGACAGGGTGTTCAAATTGTGGTTCTAGATCGAGGAGGGGTTGGAGAACAAAGTCCCTCTCGTGCAATCTAGGATGGGGTATTTGAAGTTTATCTTCTTTATAAATCAGATTTTCATAGAAAAGTATATCTATATCTATTTCTCTTGGCCCCCACTTAAATCTTTTTATCCTGCCCACTTTTTTCTCAACTTTTTTAATAAAATCTAGAAGTTCTAAGGGAGAAAGAGCTGTAAATCCCAGCAATGCTGTATTTAAAAAATTAGCCTGGTCTTTATACCCCACTGCTTTTGATTCATAAATTGGGGCAAGTCTAACATTCTTAATTTTTTCTTTGAGTAACTTAATACTTAAATTAATATTCCTTTCTCTATTCCCTACATTGGCACCCAGCGCCAAAAAAACTTTATGCATAGTAAATCCCATTAATTGGAATTAAATTTAAGAACTTGTCAATATATGGTTTATCCGAGAGGTCGTTAAAATATTGGTCAGTATATTTCTGGGCAATTTTATTATAAGTGTCTACGATAAATTTGTTCTTATCCACATGTAGAGTATACCAGCTAAAAAGATTATCTTCTCTTGCTCGAACCAGGAAGTCCTGCATGAAAGGCTCTCATAAGTCCAGCTGATGAAACTTGTTGGTGAGTTTGAGCTGAGTCGTCAAGAAACGCCTGTATGCTACGGTCTGTTTCTCTACTTGCAACCTGACTTCTAGCATAAAAAGTATAGTCAGATGATCCTCTTTGGACGGGAAGCTCTATGCGATGCCTAACAGTTGCAACTATCCCTTTTCCACTAGCTCGAGCTGCTGTTTCTAGCATCAAATTAATATCCAGGGGACTCGCTTCGTTTATAGGTAAGATAATCGCCTGGACAGGTTCAAGCTGACCCAGCAACCTCTTTGTCCTTGCTGTCCCTGTAATCACATCACTGACAGACTGCATTTGGTGACTAGGGAAACGAACTTCTGTATACTCCTTACCAGCTATAATACGAGCTAATCTAACCAGAAGTCTATCAAATACTCCTAAATTACTATCTGTTCCCCTGCTAAATCCCTCGATAACCACTCCTGGGAAAACCTGTTCTCTTGTCTCAGGAACCTTTGGCCAAATATATACTTCTTGTGCAGACATTAATGAGATTATATATGCTGGATTCAAGTTGCTAGTGCAACAGACTATCAAAGACTTCAAATGGAGTGTACCAGTTTAAGACTTTTCTGGGTCTGCCATTTAATTGGTTTTGAATCCTCTTAATCTCCTTTCTTGTCAGTT